>MLJW01000003.1_pt1 | contig 456809 bp, 443 predicted proteins | sample 888231 | NCBI WGS metagenome assembly MLJW01 (sample SAMN05788063, study PRJNA343431) | mine drainage metagenome | isolation source: sample collected from the inflow into an acid mine drainage treatment plant... | place: Germany: Lusatia, lignite mining district
TGGAGGAGACGATGCGCCGCGTCAGGTCGCCGCTGGCGAATCCTTCCGCCTGCTCCGCGGCCACGGCGGGTTCACCCCCGATCTGGCGTTGCACACTGCGGTTGATCGTCCAGCCCAACGTGCCAAGTACGACCGCGATCACCCCAAGGAACAGGATGGACCTCAGCGCCGCCTGCCTGAACTCCGCATCCACATCCTCGATGTACACGCCCGTGGCCAGCCACCAGCCCCAAGGCTGGAACACCTTGGCGTAGGCCACCTTCGGGATCGGGTCGTTGGAACCGGCCTTGGGGAACATGTAGTCCATGTAGGCACTGTCGCTCTTCTTGAGCAGTTCGACCCATTCCTTGAAGTAGTACTTGCCGGCCGGATCCTTGGAATCAAGAAAATCCTTGCCTTCGCGATCCGGTTTTGCGGCATGCATGATATTGACGCCATTCAGATCGTAGATGAAGAAATAATCGGCACCGCTGTTGTATCGGCTCTTGCGCAGGTTGTCCTTGGCGAGGCGCTGTGCTTCCTCTTCCGTGAGCTTGCCCGCCTTGAACAGATCATATTGTTGCTGGATGACCCCCATGCCGGCATCCACCAAGGCCTGGAGTGCCTGCTTCTTCTCTTCCATGATGTGCGAGCGCAGATTGAACACCGAATATCCGCCCAGCAGCAGGAGCCCCAGCAACATGCTGCCGAGCAAAATGTAAAGACGCGCCTTGAGTGTGAGACCGCTTTTTCCATTCATGGCTGCTCCTTAAGGTTGCCCAAAACCCAAACATCCCGTTCTTCGCCAGAATAATCCGATGCAATCGTAGATATGCAGATATCTTCGACATAATTGCGATTTACTTTAGAAAAAAACCAACTATATCAATTGATTTGAGAAAAATGATATCGGTAGCACTGCGGCGGCAGAGCTACCGGGGTACTGATGCAGCTGACAGGGTTTGCCCGGAAAATAAATCGCTTCGGCCCATTCCGAATTGCCGAAGCGCTCTTTTGTATAAGGTTCTGTTCGCGTCAGGCTGTCAACGCATGGTCGATTTGGAAATCGCGATTCCCGGGCTCACATCCCGGCGCAATATCTTTCCGTTCTTTGTACGGGGAAAGTCCTTCGCGAGATAGATGGTCTTGGGCGCCTTGTATGCCGCCAGATGTTCACGCCCGAAGGCCAGCAGTTCGTCTGCGGTCGTTTTGCTGTCCGGCTGCATGATCACATAGGCCACCACCAGCACTTTGTCCTTTTCGATCTCTTCGCCGACGGATGCGCAATCGGCAACGGAGGGATGAGACTTCAACACGCGCTCGATCTCGTATGGAGAAACGCGATAACCGAAACTCTTGATGATGTCGTCGCGCCGCCCCAGGAACCATATGTAGCCGTCCTCATCGTAACGCGCGTAGTCGCCGGTGAAGAAAAAGCCGTCATGCCGCAGCTTGGTCGTTTCCTCCGGCAGATTCCAGTAATTCAGGAACAGACCGGGGTCGTCATCCGGCACGCAGATCATGCCTTCTTCGCCGGCCGCCACCGGTTGCAGGGTATCCGGGTTCAGCAGTTGTATCTTGTGGCCGGGCTGGGGAAATCCCGCGGAGCCGGGACGTATCGGCCGCGACTTGGTCTGGCACAGATAGTAGGAGAACTCAGACATGCCGACCGCCTCGTAGATGTCCACACCGAAGCGCTCGCGCCATTGCGTCAATACCTCATCCGACAGATGCTCGCCCGCACTCATGCAGTGGCGCAGGCTGGGGACATCCGCTTTCGTGAAATCGCTCTTCTGCACGATCTGGCGGTAGATGGTCGGTACACCGACGAAGATGGTCGCCGAATGTTTCTTGATCAGGCGCGGCCAGGTGTTGGAGTCGTTCTTGCCCTCGTGCACGATCACCGTCTTGCCCAGGTACAGCGGATCCATCAACCCCGATCCCAGCACATAGGTCCAGTTGAATTTGCCCGAATGCATGATGCGATCGCCTTCCTTGGCAAAATCGAACCAGTAAGTAGAAGCCGGCGTGCGACCGATCAAGGCGCGGTGCGCGTGCAAAACCCCCTTGGGATATCCGGTGGTGCCCGAGGTGTAAACCAGGTAAGCCGGATCGTTGACTTTGGTTGGGTATGGCGGCTCGCATTTTTGTATTCCCGCCAGCGCCGAATCCAGGTCCTGCACATCCAGTCCTTCAACCTTCTGCACTTCGCCCGGACCGGACAGCAAGACATGGCGCAGATTGACTGCATCATGCAGCTGGTCCTTGAGAGTAGCCCAGGCCGCCTTGTCGGTCACCAGCACTGCAGCTCCCGAGTCCTGCGCGAGGTAGACCACCTCTTCGCCAGTCAACAGGGTAGATGTCGGCACGGAAATGGCGCCGCATTTCATCGCGCCCAGAAATGCAGTCGGATAGTCCAGGGAGTTGGGAAGCCGGATCAGGATGCGTTCGCCGGGGCCAACCCCGAGATTACGCAATATCTGGGCGAAGCGACTGGTGCGCTCGGCCAGCTGCGAAAAGGTGATTTGCGACGTGCCCAGCTTGTCGTCTTCCACGATCATCGCGATGTTTTCCGCGGCAGGCGTATTCAGATGTGCGTCGGTACAGGCGACACCAATGTTGAAATGCTCGGGGATCTGCCATACCCAAGGGGCGAAAGGTTTGAAATTTGTCATGCTTGCTCCTACAAAATAACGCCGTATGGCCAGTTTTCACGGATGACTTGTGCGGGCATCAGCTGCAGCACCGTCATGGCAAACTCGGTATCTGCGGGTGTGAGTGCGCGCAGTGCATGCGCCCGTAGCAGTGTCTGCAATGCCTTGCCGAACATGGGCGGATCCAGCATCTCGCCCTCGAACTTGATGGCACCTCCCAGCAGCGCATCCGCCTCGATGGCTGCCTTCAGTATGCGAATCTTTTGCGAGACCTCCGTTGGCGACGGGGTGTACGCCACCTTGCACAGATGGATATGCGCCGGATGAATGACCTGCTTCCCGGTCAGACCGTTTGCCGCTTCCTGGCAGGCATGCTTGTAGACGATGTGCGATTCATTCTCGCCGTGCAGGTCCAGCCAGCGCCGCACATCGTGCGGCTCGACGAAGTTCTCCGGCATGCTGCTGGAGCCGATCAGCGTTTCCACCCCGCCGATCACGCCTTTACCGGCGATACGCGCCTCGAACATGATCTGGTTGAGAAAGTATTTAAGCTCCTCGGTCCAGTGCTCCGGCGTGATCTGGATACCCATGGCCTTCGAAAAGTCGTGGATGCCGAACACCACATGCTTGACCGTGCTGTATTGCATCAGGTCGGGCGCGATCTTCAGCGATTTGGGATGCTCGATGATGGGCTGTATGCTGATCGGATGATTCAGGCCCACCAGGAAATTGGACAAGTCCCGAACCTCTGGCGCACCGTAAGCCTCCCCCGCCTTTGCCAGCATCACCACATCGATATGCTCGGCCAGGTCCTTGACCAGTTTCATGTCGAGTTCGTACTCTTCGGTACGGAAAGGATTCACCCGGATGGCAATGGCGACCTCATGCCTGCGTTTGAACTTGGGCAATTCCTGTCTGAGCAAAGTGCGGCTCATCTCCTTCTGGCGGCAACCGTCTTCCAGGTCGAAGATCAGGGTATGCGCGTGCGTCTGGTGCGCATGCTTTTTCATGCGCTGCGCCGCGGCCTCGAGGTCTTCATAGATGCCCAGCGAAGGCGCATATTTGACCGGCGGATAGTACAACTGGATCCCCGGCCAGAAGCCGCCCAGCACACTTGCGTCCGCACTGCCGGACGAGCCCTTGCCGGCGACATGCTCGTTTTGATTTTTTACCATGATCTCTCCCCAGCCTCTATTTCACTTCACCGGACATCCCGATCCGGCCATTCCTACTCAAGGTGATTCAAATAATAATGATCATCCGTCAGACATAGTCCCAGGCGCCATTCCATCGGCTTGTCGCCATAGGTATAGGACACGCGCTCTATGCTCAGCAGCGGCGTTCCGGATTTGAGGTTCAGCGCCGCTGCAATTTCCGCATCCGCCGCCACCGCAGTCAGACGCTCCTCGGACCTCACCATGTGTATGCCCAACAGCGTTTCGTACATGCGGTACATCGAGCCGTTAAAAGCCTCGATCCGTTCGGCGTTGACGCCCTTGAACGCGACGGCTGGCAGAATGACGCGATCCAGGATCTGCGGTTTGCCCGAAAACAGCAACAGCCGTTTGATCTCTATCACCGCACTACCGGTCTTGATATCCAGCATCCGCGCAATATTGGCCGGAGCCTTGGCGCGCTCGCAGCTCAGCAGCTTGTTATCCAGCAACTCCTTGCTGCCGTCGGCCGCCACCAGCCGCAGGAACCTGAGCTTCACGGTCTCCTCGGAGTGGGTCGCCACATAGGTGCCCTTGCCCTGACGCCGCACCACGATGTTTTCCGCGGCCAGCTCGTCTATCGCCTTCCTGACTGTCCCTTGGCTCACCCCGAACCGTGCCGCCAATTCCATCTCGCTGGGAATGGCAGCCCCGGGGCCCCACTCGCCCGAGATCAGGCTTTGCGTGATGAGCGCCTTGATCTGCTGGTACAACGGCTGAAATATCGGAGATCCCATTGCTTCGTTCCTGTCGGTGCCGGTCATCATTAGGTAGGGTGAATTTATCACGCCGATTTTGCTTAATCAAGTGTTATATATCTTATATAAGACATAAGAATTTTGTTGACACTGAATTTTGCCGCCGATAGAATCAACTGACGATCTCTTGATAACCATTAAATAGAACATGACACTTCAACAGGGGGAATCATGAACAAGCACTTTCGACCGCGCCGCTCCATGCTGTACGTGCCGGGTTGCAACACACGCTACCTGGAAAAGGCGAGGAGCTTGCCGGCGGACTCCGTGATCCTGGACCTGGGCGACCCGATACTGATCGCCGCCAAGGAAGATTCCCGCCGGAATGTGGTGAACGCCGTCAGGCAGGGCGGGTATGGCGCACGCGAGGTGGTCATCCGCGTCAACGATCTCGAGTCGCCTTGGGGACATGAAGACATCAAGGCCGTCGCAAAGATAGGCGCCGACGCGATCCTTTTCACCAATATCGAGGGTCGGGATGATGTGCTGACCGCACTCGACGCACTGGACAGTGCGGGCGGGCAGGATACGCCGGTGATGGTGATGATAGAAAGCCCGCTGGCAGTCCTTCACGCAGAGGAGATCGCCAGCGCGTCGGACCGGATCGCGTGCATGATCATGGCCACGTCCGACCTGATCTCGCAGATGCATGCCCACAGCACGAAAGACCGCTTCCCGTTGCTGACCAGCCTCTCCATGGTGATCCTGGCGGCAAAAGCCTATAACCGCGGCGTGGTAGACGGCATCAACAGCCATATCAAGAATATGGAAGCCTTCGAGTATGCGTGCCGGCTGGGCCGGGACATGGGTTTCGACGGCAAGTCGCTGGTGCATCCTTTGCAGCTTGCCTATGCCAACGACGCTTTCACACCCAAGACAGCCGAAGTGAACACGGCCAGGGAGATCATCAGCGCGCTGTCTGCAGCCAACGCTGCCGGACGCGGCACAGTGGTCGTGAACGACCGCCTGGTGGAACACCACCACGTCAAGGCCGCCCAGCGCCTGTTGAACCTGAGCGAAATGATCGCAAAACTCGAAAGCTCATATGCCTGAACAAACCAGCAAGCATGAACCCGGGCGCGGCAACTATTTTGAAGACTTTCATATAGGCCAGGTATTCCGCCACGCCACGCCGCGCACCGTCACGGAAGGCGATTGCGCTTTCTACATCGCTCTCACCGGGAGCCGGCATATCCTGCACTGCGCGCAACCGGTGGCCCATGCCATGGGATATCGCGATCGCACCGTGGACGACCTGCTGGCGTTCCACATCGCGTTCGGCAAGACCGTGCCGGACATCTCGGTCAATGCCGTGGCCAACCTCGGTTATGCCGATATTCGTTTCCTGTCGCCCGTCTATCCGGGCGACACCCTGCGCACTTCGTCCACGGTCATCGGGCTCAAGCAGAATTCCAGCGGTACCAATGGCGTGGTCTATGTGCATTCGGTGTCGCACAACCAGAATCTTGAGCCCGTGCTTGAATGGAAACGCTGGGTCATGGTGCACAAGCAGGACCTCACCCGCCCTGCCCCGGCCACGGTCATTCCCGAATTGCCTGCGGTGGTTCCGGTGGAGCGCCTGCATATCCCCAAATTCGTGGATGCGAGTCGGTTCGAGACCGTCCTGACCGGCGGGCAGAGACTATGGGATGACTATGCACCCAGAGAGCGCATCAACCACCCGGCCGGCATGACCGTGGACGACAGCGATCACACACTGGCGACCAAGCTCTACCAGAACAATGCGCGCCTGCACTTCGATGCACAGATGATGAAGGACACCCCGTTCGGTCGCAGACTCATGTACGGCGGCCATGTCATCTCTGTCTGCCGCGCGCTGTCCTACGACGGGCTGGAGAACGCGCTTTGCATCGCCGCCATCAATGCCGGGACGCACAGCAATCCGGCTTTCGGTGGCGACACCTTCTATACCTGGACCGAAGTGCTGGAACGCTGGGAATTGCCGGGCAGAAAAGACCTGGGGGCGCTGCGCCTGCGCATGGTCGGCCTGAAGAACCTGCCAGCCAGGGAATTGCCCGACACTCATATCGAGCAGAACGGCAAGAAGGTCTACCACCCCAACGTCGTGCTCGATCTCGATTACACAATCTTAATGCCGCGCAGATAAGGAAAACATCATGTCAACATCCGTACATCCAAACCAGGCCCTTTTCGGGGGAGAGAAACCGTTCCCCGTCATTCCCAGCTGCGAGCATTTCGCGGGCAGCGAAAAACTCATACTCAAGGCGCTCACATTGCAGGACACGCTCGGACCGATCTTCGACATCACCTGCGATTGCGAAGATGGCGCCGCGGCAGGACAGGAACGCGAACACGCGGAGATGATCGTCCGCGTCCTGAATTCCGATGCCAACAAGCATCGCATGGCCGGCGCGCGCATACACGACTACACACACGCTTCATGGAAGCAGGATGTGGATATCCTGGTGGGGGGCGCCGGTAAAATGCTGGCCTACATCACCATCCCCAAGTCCACTCGCGCGGCGCAGACCGCAGAGATGATCGCCTACATCCAGAAGGTCGCGGCTGCCCGCGGCATCAGCCGCGAGATCCCGGTCCATGCGCTGATCGAGACGCACGGCGCCCTGCACGATGCCTACGAGATCGCCGCACTGCCCTGGGTGCAGGTGCTGGATTTCGGGCTGATGGATTTCGTCAGCGGTCACCACGGAGCCATCCCCGCCACAGCCATGCGCAGCCCGGGACAGTTCGAGCATCGCCTGCTGGCGCGCGCCAAGGCCGAGGTGGTCGCAGCCGCACTGGCACATGGCGTGGTGCCCGCACACAACGTCACGCTGGACCTGAAGAATACCGAGACCACATTCTCCGATGCCAGCCGCGCACGCAACGAATTCGGCTTCATGCGCATGTGGAGCATCTATCCGACGCAGATCCAGGCGATCGTGGACGCGATGAAGCCGAATTACCACGAGGTGACGGATGCGAGCAACATCCTGCTCGCCGCCCAGGCAGCCGGATGGGGACCCATACAGTACGACGGCGAATTGCACGACCGCGCCACCTACCGCTATTTCTGGGAAGTGCTGCAAAAAGCCAAGCTCACCCGGGTCGAGATACCTGCCCAGGCGGATGCCGCGTTTTTCAGTTAAGGACGGGAAGGACGGCCGGCGACACCCCGGCCGTTATCCCGCCGTCAAAGCCTGAACTCCAGAGTCACCCGCAATTGACGCGGCTCGCCCGGATGCACCGTGATCCCGCTCGGCACGACAGGGCTGGTGGGTGATACCCGGTAATCCTGCTGGTAGGCGATATCGTAATACTGGCGGTTGAACAGATTGAGTGCATCCAGCGAGACCGCCATGCGCGAAGAGATCTCGCGCCGCACCCGCACATTGGTCACGATCGCCGAGGGTGCACTCAGGCTGCCGTCCTGGGAAAGGGGATATTGGCCGATATACCGGGTTTCGATCCCCGCCAGCCAGGCGCCTTCATCGCGGATCGCGGCCCTGAGCAGCGCGACCTTGCCCACCGCATTGGGGATCAGGTCCCCGGTGGCGCCGTTGTCGTTCATGTTTACATAGCGCGCATGCGTCCAGGCCAGATCGGCGTCGACCAGCAGCCAGCGATAGGCATCCCAGTGATTGTTCCACTCCACGCCGGTGCGCGCGCTGGCGCCATTCGGTGTCGTGCTGCCGATCGCGGAATCGGCCGCGTAGACGATCTCGGAATCGCTATCCAGGCGCCAGAACGCAACCGAGCTCTGCAAACCATCGAACATTTCGGTACGCACCCCGACCTCCCTGCCTGCGCTTCCAACCAGGGCCGGCACCGCAGTCGCGGGCGCACCGGTGGTCGGGTCGACCCTGTCGATCACGCCGCGCGCATCGTTGCTGTGAAATCCCTTGCCGGCATTGAAGAACAACTCCGTCCGCTGCCAGGGTCCGAAGATCGCCGAGAACTTGGGCGAAGCGCGAACGCCCCCGGCTGTGGCGGAGTTCTGCGGCTGTACATACGAAGTCATGTCCATGGAAACGGCGTCTTCGCGAAATCCGACCAGGGTGCGTACCCAGCTGGCCCAACAGGTCGTGTTTTGCAGATACAGGCCGGCCAGGGTCTCTCCCACCCGGTTGTTGCTCACTGCCGCGAAGGGGATGCGCGCCTGCGTGTTCTGCAGGCTGACGTTGATATTGTCGTGGCGCAACTGCAGGCCCAGTTCGGTAAAGGAATCGCGTTCCAGCAGGCCGTGGTTCCATCCCCTGATCGCCTGCCCGCCAACGATGTTCCGGTCTTCCGCCTGTTCGAACTGGTCGCCGGTCGCCGGACGCAACTCGAAGAAAGTGAAGTTCGACCAAAGCTGCAGATGGTAATGTTCGATGAAGGTGGTCACCTTCGCATACCCGGCGGCATCACTGCTGCGCCACTCGCCGGAAAAGATATCCCGGCTGGAATTTCCGCCGTCGGTGGGATCCAATGCCGAAGAGCGTCCCAGCTGCCCCGAAGCGATCGACTCCAGCGGCACCTGGTCGGTCGCATTCCACTTTGCATCGTAATGGATCGCATCGAGCGACCATCCGTTTGCGACGCTGCCATCGCTGAGACGCAACAGCGCATTGGCCTTGTGCAGATCCTCTTTGACGGTCCACGGACCGTTGTTGCTCATGAGCTCGACTGCGCCGAGCAGGGTCGGACCGGACTGGTCGAGTGAAGATGTATTTCGGGAATCCCTGCCTTGGGGTGCCAGCACCATCGAACCCGCCAGAAGCGCTCGCCGGTAGCCATAGGCGCCGACGGTCATATCCAGAAAATCGTGATCGAGACTGTTCCGGTATTTGATGTCCGCGGAACCGGCTGACGAAAAATCGCTGCTGTCGGCGAAATACGGGCCTTTGCGGTAATCGATGCGTTCCACCAGTTCCGGAATCAGGAAATTCACATCCGAATAGCCCTGACCGTGGGCATTGGTGGGCATGTTCGTCGGCACGCCGTCCACGTTGGTGGCGAAATCGGAGCCATGGTCCAGGTTATATCCGCGCAAAAAGTACTGGTTGGCCTTGCCGTCGCCGGAGTGCTGGGTGACCACCATGCCCGGTACAGTCTCCAGCACTTCGCCCGGCCTCAGCAGGGGGATGTCCTGCAATAACTTGCCGCGGACGACGCCCTGGGAAGCGGCATCGGAGGTTCCGACCGCATTGTCGTAATGCCCGGTGACCGTCACCTCGGGCAATGTGTCTATCGTGTCAGATCGGGGCGATGATTTCCCGTGATCGGCCTGATCGTTTACCGCAGCCCCAGGCGGTTCGTTGCCGCCCGGATCAGCCGCGAAGGCATCCGTCACTACGGCGATCGAGATCAATATGCAAATGAGCTGCTTCATGAACATTCGGGACTGCTTGCAAGTACAAAATCGAATTTTCCATGACAGGTGCCATCAGGCACCTGGGGGATTCATCTGCAAAGATAAGGATCAGGCGGCGGCAGACACGCGTTGTTGCGTATAGCGTGCGAACAGGAAGCAGACAGCAACCACGACGACGATGGACACGCCGATGAACAACTCGCGCCCATCCTGCCACGCTGTCGCTTGCGGGAAGAACCTGCGCGACAATCCCAGCCCCGCCACCGCCAGGCTGAGCAGGGCCACAGTGACGCCCATGATGCGCGAAGCGGCACGCGCCGTCGCATCGGCACGCTGCAACAGGTGGGATATCCATAGACCGTTCGCGGCGTCGGTCAGCATCATGCCGAGCATGAAACAGACCGCCAGCAGCAAGGCCTGGAGCACGCCTCCGTATTGCGTGGCCGTGGCCGAAAACAAGGCAGCCTGCGAAAGCGTGTCGAAAGAGAATGCAAACAGTGCGCCCACCAGCGCGATCATCGCCGGATGCCCCGCATGCCTGAGTTTGCCCAGCCAGCGCCCTTTGATGCCCACCATCCGCACCATTTCGTGCGAGGGGGTCGTCAACACGGCATGCAGATTGAGCGCACCCAGCAACAGCAGGAAGAACGCCGACACCCAGGCACCAACATCGTCCATCCATGCCGGCACCGCACCATGCTGGAACAGATAACCGGTTGCAACGGCAACGATGCACACCACGCAGCCGTGCCCCACCGAGAACAGGAAACCGCACAAGCGCGCCAGTCCGCGGCGACCGGCTGCCGCATTGAACCGCGTCAATCCATCGATGGTTGCAAGGTGGTCGGCATCCATCCCGTGCTTCATGCCCAGCACGAAAGCCAGTGCGACCAAGGGAAGAATGCTGCCGTGTATCGCTTCCATAACACCCCCGTAAGAAGAATTCATATATTCTCTTAACAAGAATTATGCCAACAATAAAAAGAATCGGCAGCCGCTAACCGGCAAGTATTTCGACACTGCAACTTGCTAATTTATAAGGCAAATAAGCTGAAGAATAAGCGGGTTGCCAAGCGCAGGAACAGAAATAAGTCGATCTGTCCGATTTTTGCGCAAAAGCGCTGGAACGCAACTTACCGTTTTATCTCCGGTTTGAGCGCAGCAAGCACAGCTTGAATTCAGCGCCGCCATCCGGCGCATTGCTCACCGATAGCCGCCCGCCGTGACGCTCGATGATGCCGTAGCTGATCGACAACCCCAGCCCCGTGCCCTTCCCGACAGGCTTGGTGGTATAGAACGGATCGAATATCTTGCCCATCGCTTGCTCCGAGATTCCCGGGCCGTTGTCGCGGAACAGGATGCAGATACCTTCCCCGTCCGCCTTGGCAGTAATGGTCAGCATCGGGTCGGGCAGGTTTTCCGTGGCATCCGATGCGTTCTGCACGAGATTGGTGATGACCTGCTGTATCTGTCCGGGCGAACCATAAAACGGCATTTCTTTGGGTACGTCGATCACAACCCGGAAGTTCGTCGGCGCCGCGCGCGTCACCCAGTGCACGGTGCGTTCGATGGTCTCGGCCAGGTTGAACTCGATATTCTCGTCGCGATCCGCCGCGGAGAAACGCTTCAGGCCGTCCACGATGTCGCGCGTGCGTTCCGCACCTTCCACCGCGCCCGTCAACAGCGGCGCCAGGTCATTCAGGATGTGGTCGATACGCAACTCGGCCCGCAGCTTCTCCAGTTCTTCCCTGGTCGCACCGCTGTGTATCGCATCCAGATAACGCTTGAAACGCGGCGTGTAGCGCTGCATCGCGTGCATGTTGCCCAGCACGAAGCTGATCGGGTTGTTCAGCTCGTGCGCCACACCCGCCACCAGCTTGCCGAGCGAAGCCATCTTCTCGGATTGCAGCAGTTGTTGCTGGGTGCGCTTGAGCTGGTCGTGCGCCTCGCGCAGCTTGTGATAGGCGCGCCGCAACTCGCCCAGAGGCCGTCCGGTGATCACCACGCCCAGCAGCTTCTGGGTGGCGGACAGTCGCGGCGTGAAATTGAGCGCGACGGGCGTTGCGTTGCCCTGGCGCGTACGGAACTGCAATTCCACATCGTTTGCGGGCTCGGTCGTCAGACTCGAGATCACGCGTTTCGCGGTCGAGCAGTCGTTCTCGTCCGCAAACAGCGATGACAGTTTCGCGCCCTTCAGCTCCTGTTCCGTCTTGCCGGTGAATGTGAGCAGCGAATGATTCACTTCCTCGATCACGCCGTTGCGGTCGCACACCACCAGCAGGTCGGACATCGACGTCAGGATGCTGAAGATGAATTGCTGCGACTCTTCCAGCTCCGAGTTCTTCTGCTCCAGCACGACTTCATATTGCAACAGTTCGTTGTACACCTCGTCCATCGAACGCACGACATCTATCCAGGCCGATTCCGAGAAGGGATCCATCTCGCTCGGCGCCGGAAGTCTGGATGGTGTCTGGCGCGTCGTCATCGCTTAGACCCTCATGTCCTGGGGTGGCTGTGGACATGCCCGTGCCCGGCATCCACATCGACAGGCACGAGGTTCACCTGCCCGTGCCGCACGCCGCGCTCGGCGATCAGCGCATCGGCAAAGCGCCGCACCGTCTCCGTCGCACCGCGCAGCATCACTGTCTCCAGGCAATTGTCGTGATCCAGATGGACATGCGTGGCCGCGACGACCAGATCGTGATGGTGATGCTGCAGTTCGGTCAGGCGCTCGGCCAGGTCGCGCTCGTGGTGGTTGTACACGTAGGACAGGCTGGCGACGCAGAACGGCGCCTGCGATTCCTGCAGGCGCAACGCATCCAGCTTGCCGCGCAGCATGTCGCGCACCGCCTCGGAGCGGTTCAGGTAGCCGCGCTCGCGAATCAGCCGGTCGAATTCGCTGGCCAGTTTTTCATCCAGCGAGATGGTGAAGCGTTCCATGTGTTCTCCTGATTTTGGTAGGGTGGGCACGTTTTTTGTGCCCACGCAGTTGAGGAAGTTATTCAGCGTGGGCAGAAAAACGTGCCCACCCTACCGCTCTTAATGCACCGTGCACACCATGCACGGATCGAACGACCGAACCACATGCTGCACCGCCAGCGGGGCGGCGTTCCCGCCCTCGTCTGCTTCCAGACCGACCAGCGCCTGTTCCAGCGGACCGGGCTCGCCCGCCGCATCGCGCGGGGAAAAATTCCACGTCGTGGGCGCGATGATCTGGTAATTGTGGATCTTCCCGTTGCGCACATCCAGCCAATGCCCGAGACCGCCGCGCGCGGCTTCGATCAGGCCGATCCCGCGCGCATTTTCTATCTCAAGGGCCGGCAGACAGTACGCATCACCGGGCAGGAACTGGCGCAACCATGTCTCCATCACCGGCAACACCAACGCAAGTTCCAGCATGCGCGCCACCACTCTGGCGGTCACGCTGGCACCGTGGCGTCCCACCATATCGCGCACCAGGGGATGCCCAGCCACCATCTGCCGCGCCAGCGCGCCCGTCTCCACCACTTGCCCGGACAATCGCGGCGCCTTGCACCACGAATACGCCTCTTCCTTGTCCGGCTGCGGCAGGGTAAATCCTTCGCCCGGATGCAGGGAACGATCTCCCGTCATCCAGCTGCTGGTCACGTCTTCGCGTATCGCCCCGGTATCCAGTGCCTGCAGCCGGTCGTCCGCCCAGAGCCCCGCCGGAAACAACGCAGCCTCGCCGTCGGAATAGGCACCGTAACTGATGAAGCGATCCGTGGCCCTGCCGATATGCTGCAACCCCAGATCGCGCGCGATGTTCAGGAATCGCGGGAAGTCGGCACGCTTCGCGCGCGGTTTCATCCATTTGTAGAGTGCAGCTTCGGAATCCAGAGACGTCACGGCTTCCAGCCTGTCACCGAACAAAGTCTGTTCCAGGAACCCACGAAACTCGGACAGCAAAATCTTCAGGCGCAGTTTTTCCGCTTCCTCGATCGCACGCGTCGAACCGCCGGGCTGCAGGGAAAGCGTGTGCGGCCACCGGCCGGCAAGGTAGCCCATCACGTTCATGAATTTGGCGCGTACCGGCAATACATCTCCCGCCGCCGAACCTGTCACCGACTTGAAACGGGATTGGGCGTCGGCGAACCAGGGACGGTCGCCATAGCCGTCGCGCGCGAAGTCCGGCATGAAGAACAGATAGAAATGACTCAGGTGATCGGCCAGATTCTCCGCAGCCAGGGTCAGGTTGGCCGCCAGACGGCCATTGACCGGCGGCTGTATCCCCATGCATTGAGCCAGCGCCTGTGCGGCGGCGGCCGATTGCGCCACCGAGCATATCCCGCAGATGCGCGGCACGAAGACCAGCGCATCGAGCGGGTGCTTGCCCGCAAGGATCTGCTCGAAGCCGCGATACATGGGCGAGTTCACGTAAGCGGCGCGCACACGCCCGGATTCGATGTCCAGCGTCACTTCCAGATCGCCCTCGACGCGGTTGAAAGGTCCGATGATGCGACGGCTCATTTCAGGCGCGTCCTCTTGTTCGCGGGCGTGACCACCTGATGGTCGGCGACCGCGTTTTCCTTGACGCGCTTGGGAGTCGCCGATTTGGACAGCGCAGCCAGTGCCACGAACCACGCCTTCGGCATGTCCGTCGGCAAGCCAATCGGAATGCCCGCGATCTTGGGGGTGATGCCGAACGCATGACCCGGTTCCTCGAAACCCGGCTCGGTACAGGCGATGCAGGCGTAGCCGCCGCGCGTGCAGGAGCCCTCCCCGTTCCACAGGCGGATGTTGCAGTCGGCATGCACCTGCGTGCCCTTGCATCCCATGTGCTCCATCAAGCACCCCAGGTCGGACGGTTTGCAGGCGCTGGCCTTGAACTCGTAGAACTCGTTGCGCTTGCAACCGTGATGCACCAGATGATCCGAGAACAGGCGCGGGCGCCGGAACACATCCAGGTTGTCCTCGAACATCTCGCCCTGTGCGACCGCGACCAGGGTCTCGATCACCCAGTTGGGATGGGTCGGGCAGCCCGCGATATTGATCACGGGCAAACCGCCGCCCGCCCGGTATTCCTCGCCGAGCAGGCCGCCCTGCGCATCGCCATCGTACTGCATGCCGCAGGCATCGGCCGGGTTGATCCCCGCCGCGGTCACGCCGCCGAAGGCCGCGCAACTGCCGACCGCCACCGTGTGCTGGGCGACCCTGGCCAGACGTTCGATCATGCTCATCATCGAAACGCTGCCGGTCCTGCGGTGAAAACCGCCGCTGCCGAAAGGCCCTTTCAGCACGGAACCTTCAAGACAAAGTATATCCAGCCGCGTTTCGCCGCTGGCGCAGGAATCAAATATCCTGAGCGCTTCATCTGCACTTTGCTCGGACAGGGAAGGATGCCACAGCAGGTTGATACCGAAACTTTTCAGGGTGTCGAACAGATTGCGGCAATCCGCATTCAACAGCGACAGAGTGCATCCGCCGCAGCCACCGGATTGCAGCCAGAGCAGATTGAGCGGGCGATTCTCCATCATCGTTCTCATCATCGAAAACCCAAATTAGCCAACTGTAGGGTGGGCACGTTATATGTGCCCACGCGGCACTCGATACGCGAAACAGCGTGGGCACATATAACGTGCCCACCCTACGAAATTATTCACCCTTCTTCTCCAACCCGTAGCGCGCAAGCTTGCTGCGCAGTCCGACGCGCGACAGCCCCAGCTCTGTCGCGGCGCGCGTCTTGTTCCAGCGGTGACGGATCAGGCTTTCGCGCAGCACGCGCGCCTCCAGCGCTTCCATCCTGTCCTTCAGGCTGCCGTCCAGCCCGGCGAGTATGCTCATGTCCTGCACCTGCTCCTCCGGCGCGGCGCGCAGCACCTTGGGCGAAAACAGGTGCGCACCTATGTATTCGGCATCGCACAGCAATATCGCGCGCAATATCTCGTTCTGCATCTCGCGCACATTGCCCGGCCACTGGTAATTGCACAGGCAGTCCAGCGCCTCCGGCGTGAATCCGTTGATGGTCTTGCCCATGGCCGGTGCTGCCTCGCGCAGCAGCGAGAGTGCGATCAACGGGGTATCCATCTTGCGTTCGCGCAGGGCCGGCATCGGCAGCAGGAACTGCGTCAGCCGGTAATACAGGTCTTCGCGGAAACGCCCCTTGCGCACTTCCTCCTCCAGTTCGCGGTTGGTCGCCGACAGCACGCGCACGTCGATCTTGCGCGAACGCGAACTGCCGACCGGGCGTATCTCGCCTTCCTGCAGCACGCGCAGCAGCTTGACCTGGAACGACGGCGACGTGTCGCCGATCTCGTCCAGGAAGATCGTGCCACCGTCGGCCTGCTCGAACAGGCCGATGCGATCCTCGAACGCGCCGGTGAAACTGCCGCGCTTGTGCCCGAACAGCTCCGATTCGAGCAGCTGGTCCGACATCGCGCCGCAGTTCTCGATGACGAAGGCCCGCGTCGCACGCGGACTGGAATAATGTATGGCGCGCCCCAGCAATTCCTTGCCGGAACCGGATTCGCCCGAGATATGCACGGCTATATCGCTATTCGCGACCCGCGCCGCCAGTTCGATGACCTCGTTCAGCGGGCTGGATGCCGCACGCACAATGCGCGAAAACTCGTAGTGATTGCGCAGTTTCTCGTGCTTTGCGGCCACGCGTTTCTGGAGCACCGGCTGCATGGTGCGCAATTCCAGGTTCATCTGGTTGCTCTGCTGCTGCAGATCGAACAACTGGGCCGCTGCGCGCACGTTCAGTAGCAGCGATTCCGGGTGCCAGGGCTTGAGGATGTACTGGTAGATACCGGCATCGTTGATGCCAGCGATGATGTCCTCGACATCGGTGTAACCGGAAATGATCATCCTTACCGCATCCGGCCAGCGTTCGCGCACTTCCTTCAGGAAATCGATCCCGGTCACGCCGGGCATGCGATGGTCGCACAGCACGACTTGTATCCGCTCCCGCTCCATGACCGCGCGACCCTCTTCCGCGTTCGACACGGTCAATACATTGAATTCCTCTTCCAGCGTGCGGCGCAATGCTTCCTGCGAACGCACTTCATCATCGATCACCAGTACGGTGGGCAGTATTGCATTCATCAGCAGATCCTCGGCAATTGTTCACCCGCCAGCCAGTCAACCACGCGGCGGCCGCCGAGCTTTGTGGTCATCTGCACGAATCCGTGCGTGTCTTCCAGCACTTCGCCGATGACGGCTGCCTGTCCGGCCAGCGGATGCGCACGCATCACGGCCAGCAGTCGCGGTGCATCCTCCGGCGCACAGATCGCGATCAGCTTGCCTTCGTTGGCGACGTACAGCGGGTCCAGCCCCAGGAACTCGCACGCCGCTTCCACCGGCTGGTTCACCGCGATGGCAGATTCATGCAGCATCATGCCCACGCCGGATTGTTTGGCGATCTCGTTCAGCGTCGTGGCCAGCCCGCCGCGCGTCGGGTCGCGCAGCACGCGCAGTTTTGCGCCGCTGTCGAGCATTGTAGCTATGAGGTCGTGTAGTGCCGCGGTATCCGACACGATGGGTGCGGAGAAAGTCAGCCCCTCGCGCTGCGACAGGATCGCCATGCCGTGATCGCCTATCGTGCCGGACAGCAATATCTTGTCGCCCGGCTGCGCCAGATCGCCCGAGAGGTGGACACCCTCACGCACCACGCCCACGCCGGTCGTCGTGATGAACACTCCGTCGCCCTTGCCCTGCTCCACCACCTTGGTATCGCCGGTGACGATGGGCACCCCCGCCTCGCGCGCAGCCTTGGCCATGGACTCGACGATGCGCTTAAGGTCGGCCAGCGGATAACCTTCCTCCAGGATGAACGACGCGGACAGATACAGCGGTTTGGCCCCCATCACCGCGACATCGTTGATCGTGCCGTGCACCGACAGACAGCCGATGTCGCCGCCCGCGAAGAAAAGCGGCGACACCACATGGCTGTCCGTCGCCATCACCAGCCGCCCGTTCGCCGCCGGCAGCAATGCGCCGTCGTTGCCCTGCGCCAGGTATTCGTTGTCGAACGCGGCCGCGAAAAGCTCGGTGATGAGCTGCGCCATCGCGCGGCCGCCAGAACCGTGCGACATATCCACGCGGCCGCTCTTGATGTCGAGCGGGCGGGAGTAGTTGGGTTTGACTGTGCTCATTTCATTATTCCCTGATGTCGAGCATTAGCTCCCTTCCCCCGCAAGCGGGGGAAGGGCTGGGGATGAGGGTCTGTGCGTACCTGATATTGCATTTCATATTTACCACCCCTCACCCCAACCCCTCTCCCGCCTGCGGGAGAGGGACTTTCTTGTTCGAATTAGCTTCAACAATAGCCTGATATATCACTTCCAACACTACCTCTGTCTCAGTCAGCATCTGGTTATTCCAAAATCGCAAGACTTGAATCCCTTGCACACGCAACCAGCTATCCCGTTGCTTATCGTACTCAACAGCCTCGCTGTGCTGCCCGCCATCAAGTTCAATCCCTAATCTCTTCTCATCACAATAAAAGTCGAGAATGTATCTTCCCACCGGATGTTGCCGCCTGAATTTCGCTCCTGCAATACGGCGATTGCGCAACATCATCCACAGCAACGCTTCAGCATCAGTCATCCGATTCCGCATCTCCCGAGCATAGGCTCGAATATCTTCGGGAAGCTTGGCGGGGTAATGCGGCATTCACTCCTCCTTGTCTGCAGCTAATTCCCCTCGCCCGCAAGAGGTACGCCGTTGGGTACCCCGCTGCTTCGCAGCGTCCCTTCCGCAGTCCCGCTTGCGGGAGAAGGGAGTGAAAAACCGGCATTAAACCGTCTCCCTGAATCTCCCATAGCTGTAATGCGCGGCACATGCGCCTTCGGAAGACACCATGCAGGAGCCGACGGGATTTTCCGGCGTGCACACCGTGCCGAATATCTTGCATTCCTGCGGACGTTTCTGGCCGCGCAGGATGGCGGCGCATTCGCAGGCCTTGTTGTCCGGCACTTCCACGTAATCCACCTTGAACTTCAACTCCGCATCGAATGCCGCATACTTTGGGCGCAGCTTCAACGCGCTGTTCGGCACACTGCCCAGGCCGCGCCATTCGAACACATCGCGAAGCTCGAACACCTCCGCCACCAGTTCCTGCGCTTTGAGATTGCCCTCGCGCGTTACCGCACGGGTGAATTCGTTCTCGACTTCGGCGCGACCGTCGTTCACTTGTCGCACCAGCATCAGGATGGCCTGCATCACATCCAGCGGTTCGAAACCGGCAATGACCACTGGTTTGCCGTAATCGTCGGCGAACGGTTCATAGGGTTTGCTGCCGATCACGGTGGACACGTGCGCCGGACCGACGAAACCATCAATGGAAACTCCGCCTTCTACCGCCAGAATGGCATGCATGGCGGCGGGAGTCAGCACGTGGTCGCACAGGATGCTGAAATTCTTCAGGCCCTGAGCAGCGGCCTGCTGGATGGCCACGGCGGTCGGCGGAGTGGTCGTCTCGAAACCGATGGCGAGAAAAACCACTTCCCGATCCGGATTGTCGCGCGCGACTTTCAACGCATCCTGCGTCGAGTAGATCATGCGCACATCGGCACCCTTGGCCTTGGCTCGCATCAATGAAAGATTATCGGAAGCCGGCACGCGCACGGTGTCGGCATAGGTGCACAGGATCACGCCATGTTCGCGCGCCAGCCGGATCGCCTGGTCCACGCGGCCGATGGGCAGAACGCAGACGGGGCATCCGGGCCCGTGGATCATGCGCACATTGGCGGGCAGCAGATCGGCGATCCCGTAGCGCGAAATGGCGTGCGTGTGCCCCCCGCAGAATTCCATCAAACGGTAATCACGCTTGGGATCAGCCTCGCGCGCGATGTTGGCGGAGATGTTCTTGGCCAGTTCGCCGTCGCGGAATTCGTCAATGTATTTCATGGTGCACCCAGTTCCTCTCTCAACTCGTCCAGCTGCCCCATCTCGGCGAACATCTCGAGCGTGCGTTCGGCTTCCTCCTGATCCAGTTTTTGCAGGGCATATCCGACATGCACGATGACGTAGTCACCGACCCCGGCGTCATCCACCAGCGCCAGCGAGATCTCCTTGCGGACTCCACCCAGGTTGACGATGGCGTTGCCCGGAGTCGTCAGCTCTTCGATACGGGCGGGTATGGCGAGGCACATGGTTCAGGCTCCTTGATTGATACGTTGCAGGGCGATACTGGCTTGCCCGAATGAGATCGCGCCGTCGTTGGGCGGCAATTGCTGCGCAGTCAGCACGTGCAAGTCCTGCGCCGACAGACTTTCGATCAACGCCTGCAACAACAGATTGTTGAGGAAACAACCGCCGCCCAATGCGACATGGGTGATGCCGGATCGGCCGGCGGCGCGTTGCACCCACGCACACAGACCGGCAGCCAGTGTGGCGTGGAACAGCGCCGCGCCGTAAGCCGCGTCCCTGCAGTCGGCGAGTGCAGCCAGCAGCGGGCGGAAATCCAGATCGTTTTGTGCGGTGTGGATATAGCCCAGGGGCAGCGGCTCGGTCTTGCCGTGACGCTCGGCCAACCCTTCCAGCAGCATCGCGGCCTGCCCTTCGTAGCCCTGGATCTCGCTCACTCCCAACAGCCCTGCCGCCGCATCGAACCAGCGCCCCATGCTGCTGGTGGGGACGCAGTTCAATCCGCGCTGCAGCATGTCCGTCACGATCCCGGCTCCCGCCTGTTGCGGGAAACGGCGAGCGATCTCGTCGGCACGATTCATGTCGAACAACGCCCCGGCCGCCATGCGCCAGGGTTCGCGCGCGGCACGATCACCGCCGGGCAAAGTCAATGGAGAGAGATGTCCCAGGCGTTCGCATTGAGCACCCGTCACCTGCAATAACTCCCCGCCCCATGCACTGCCGTCGTCGCCCAGCCCCACCCCATCCAGCGCCAAGCCGAGCACAGGCTCGGTGATGCGATGCTCGGCGCAGATGGCCGCGATATGCGCGTGGTGATGCTGCACCGCGATCAGCGGCAGGTCGTGTTGCGCCGCATAGGATTGCGCGAACTGCGTGCTGTAAAAATCGGGATGCAGGTCATGCGCCACGGCTTGCGGTTGCACATCGAGCATGTCGCACAGGTAGGCGACGGTCTCGTCCAGCATCTGCCGCGTGCCCGCATGGTCGAGGTCGCCGATGTGCTGCGACACGAAGGCCTCGTCGCCGCGCGTGAGACATATGGTGTTCTTCAGCCATGCCCCGCAGGCCAGTACCGGCGGGCCCGAGAAAGGCAGCTTGATGCGGCGCGGCGTGTAGCCGCGGGCGCGGCGCACAAAAGCCGGGGCCTTGCCCTGCCACTTCATCACGCTGTCGTCGCAGCGATGCAGGATGTCGCGGTCATGCGTGAGGAAGGCATCCGCCAGGCCGGATAGCGACTCGCGCGCTTCGGCATCGTCTTTCACCAGCGGTTCGCCACCGGGATTGGCGCTGGTCATCACCAGCGCGAGCGGCGTCGCCTGATGCAGCCAGTCCGTGCCTTCTGGCTTGCCCAGCAGTTCATGGAAAAGCAGGTAATGCAGCGGCGTGTAGGGCAGCATCAGACCGATGCCGGGCAAACCGGGCGCGATGCCGTGCAACTCCGCATTGCAAACGGACGCCTGGCGCATCAGAACGATGGGGCGTTCGCTCGTCTCCAGCAAAGCGCCGTCCTGTTCCCGGAAATGCGCGTAGTGCCGGGCGGACCGGGTATTCAGCACCATCACCGCGAACGGTTTCTCTTCGCGCTGTTTGCAGCTGCGCAATCTGTCCACAGCCGCAGCATTGCGCGCATCGCACACCAGATGAAAACCGCCTATGCCCTTGATGGCGACTATCAGTCCCGCCCCGATGCGCACCGCAGTCGCGGCGACAGGATCATTGCTTGCGACAGGCTGCCACTGCGCATCGCACAGGCTCAGGCGCGGGCCGCATTCGTGGCAGGCATTCGGCTGCGCGTGAAAACGGCGTGTGGTGGGCGTGTCGTATTCGAGCTGGCACGCTGGGCATTGCGCGAACTTCGCCATGCTCGTGTTGGCGCGGTCGTAAGGCAGACGTGCAGTCAGCGTATAGCGCGGGCCGCAGTGGATACAGTTGATGAAAGGGTGGCGATAGCGCCGGTCGGCCGGATCGAACAATTCCGCGAGGCATTCGGGGCAGATCGCCATGTCCGGTGCGATGCCGGTCAGCACCCTGCCCTCCCGACTCTCCGCGATACTGAAACCCTGCAACCCCGTGATTACATGCGCCAGATCGTGCGTGACCTTCTCCACCCGCGCCAGCACCGGCGGTTCGTTCTGCAGGCGCTCGATCAGGCGCATCACTTTCGGATGCTCGCCCTCGACCGCGATCTCCACACCTTCGCTGTCGTTGCGCACCCAGCCCGCGAGCCCAAGTTCATGCGCAAGCTTGTAGACGAAAGGCCGAAAACCTACGCCCTGCACTTGCCCGGAGACTCTGATTTGCGCGTGGACCATTCCAGTCATATCTATTATTAGTTCAGCAGTCCTGTTTGTACTCACTTCGCCCGCAAGCGGGAGAGGGAATGATCGGTGTTTATTTTGTGACAACCGCTTTCCTGCACCCCGCCCTGATCCAGTCCAGCCACTCCTCCATGCCCTCGCCGCTGGTGGCCGAGATGCGGATCACCCGGATGTCCGGATTGACACGGCGAGCATTGGCCACGGCCAGGTCGGCATCGAACGCCAGGTACGGCAGCAGATCGCATTTGTTCAGCAGCATCAGGTCGGCGGCGCGGAACATGTCGGGGTATTTGAGCGGCTTGTCTTCGCCCTCGGTCACGGAAAGGATCGCGACCTTGTGTGCCTCGCCGAGATCGAAACTGGCCGGACACACCAGGTTGCCGACGTTCTCGATCAGCAGCAGGCTGTCGTCGCGCAGCTTGAGCTGCCGCATGGCGCGCCCGACCATGTACGCATCCAGGTGGCAGCCCTTGCCGGTGTTGATCTGCAACGCGGGTGCACCGGTGGCGCGGATGCGCGCGGCGTCGTTGTCGGTCTGCTGGTCGCCTTCGATGACGGCGAGCGGCAGGCTACCGTTCAGTGCGCCGATACTCTTCACCAGCAGCGTGGTCTTGCCGGAACCGGGGCTCGACACCAGGTTCAGCGCAAAGATGCCGTGTTCCGCGAGATAGCCGCGATTCTCTTCGGCATAGCCGTCGTTCTTGGACAGGATGTCGCGCTCGATCTTCACCATGCGCGACTGGCTCATGCCGGGCGCATGGGCACCGGCCGGGCCGAGACCATAATGGACGGTTTCATCATGTGTATGGCTGTGCGAATGACCATGCGCGTGAGTGTGATCGTGGCCGTGATCATGGTCGTGCACGTGCTGATAAGCTGTCCCGTCTTCATGCAGATGGTAGTGCATATGCCTGCCTGTCGACTCATGCGATTGGTCGAGGTCGCGATGCATATCCGGATCATGGTCGTGCGAGTGGTCGTGATCGTGGGCGGTGCCGTCGGCATGCACGTGGAAATGTCCGCCATGACTGTGTCCATGCTCATGATGTTCCACGGCCTTGCCGTCGATGGTCGTTTCTCCTGCTCCGCAGCCGCATACGTTACACATTGCCATCCTCCTTATTCAACGTCGAGCTCTTTGACCCGCATTTCATTCCCGCCGGTCACCTGCACCTGATGGCTGCCACACTTGGGGCAGGCGTCGTACAGTGCCCGTACATTCACGACCTCGGCACAATGCAGGCACCATGCCTGGCCCGGCATCTCGATGATAACCAGCTGCGCACCCTGCGCAATGCTGTCGTTCACCACCGCTTCGAAGCAGAACTTCATCGCCTCGACCTCCACACCCGCCAACTGGCCGATCTCCAGCCACACCGTCCTGACGCGACTGAAGTGCTGCGTCTTTGCCGAATCTTCTATGAGCTGTAACACGCCTTCCGCCAGCGACATCTCATGCATTGCGAATCTCCACCTCGTAAGCCACGCAGGGATCGAGCGACAACGCCGCGACATGCGCCAACTGCTGCAAACGCTCCGGGTCGCGCTCTTTCAATCCGCGCATATCCCGGGCAAATGGACCGTCGGGATGGAAGTTCCACTCCGTCGGCGCCACGATCGCATAGTCAGCCACCAGATCCCCCTCGAGACGCACATGATGCATCAGCAACCCGCGCGCCGTGCGCACGACCGCGATCCCCGTATTCGCCACCGGGCTTGCCGCGTCCAGTCGGGGTGCGGAAGTGCCGTTTGCCATTGCTATCACATCGATCACCCGGGCCAGCAAGCGCGACAACACTTTCGACCTGCTCTGTTGCCACACATCATTCAGCATCCTGTCATCGGCGTAGTAAGTCCACGCACCCGTTTCCGCCGTATCTCCCTGCCAGTCCGGACAGGCAGAAAAGTCCATATCCCATCTTCCCTCACACGCACGGCCCGCCTCTGCAGCCGTCCACGCGGGCAGCAACCTGGTATCGGAGATCTGGTGCCTGCCGCGCTCCAGTTCGGCCAGCCTAGACAGCACTTGCGCCGACGGACTATGCACCTTGAGTGACCATGTTTGCAACGCCTGATAGTCGTCCATCGCACGCCATTCCGCCGCCGGCATTTCCAGACAATCGCGCTCGAATTCACGCAGGAAGACGTCCATGCCGATCTCGCCCGCTCCGATCTTGCGCAACAGCGCATACCATCCCGCAAAACGCTGTTCCTGCCGCGGCAGACCCATCAACTTCGTCCAGTCGAGCATCAGGCGCCACAGATGTTCCTGCATGGCCTCGCACACGATCATGTGCTCCACCGCTGCAGAGGCAGCACCACCACCCTGCTGTGCCGCCTGCAAAGCCGCGTTGGCGGCCGCGCCCTGCGCCCTGCCGCACACGCTGAAAAGCAATGGAACGATCCGGGCGACCTGCGCCGGCGTCTTGCCTTTCAATATCTGCGCCGCCATCGGGCGCGTGGAACGGATATCCGCCGAGCTGACCGTGTCGCCATCCCAGACCACGCCCAGCGTCAATTTTCCCGCATCGTCCAAGCCTACATCCCCAGAAAGCTTCCGCGCAAGAAATCTCGGCGCGAAAGCGTCTTGTCCTTTAATGGTAACGGCTCGCCGCTGAGTCTTGCCGCTTCCAGTTTCACCTTGCGTTCCGCATCGCGTAGCTCGTCGGACTGCTCGGACGAGAACAATGCCGCCATCACTTGCTCGGCGATGCTCACCGCGTCCTCATGGCGCCCGACATCGGCGACCGGCGACATCAATGAACAGATCTGGCAGGTGCCCAATGCCGGGTCGTTCAATCCCATGAAGTCGTAATTGCCGGAAGGAAATGCCCAGGTCATTTTCTCGTCCGCACCCAGCTTCTTGAGCGGGGCCTTGTCTCCCGGCATCAGCACCAGGCCGATCGTCCACGGCGTGATGAGCACACCCACCCAATACTCCTGCCATTCACGAAAGCCCACCGCCTGCACCCGCAGCGCGGTATTGCATATGGGCAGACCCGCCATGCGCGTGTCGGCGATGTCGTTGAAAACCGTTTCCAGCTTTTGCTCGATCGCATTCATTCGCTTAGCACCATGAACTTGTGTTTTGCCGCATCGCAGTTCGGGCAGGTCCAGTGATCCGGCAATTTCGAGAAGGGCGTGCCCGGATCGATCTGCCAGACCGGATCGCCCAGGGCAGGATCGTACACCTCCCAGCAGATGCCGCATTCCATCCGCACCGCATCATCGGACAGTTTCTTGTTGTCGCCCAGAAATGAACCCTCGAACATGCCCATTATCATGCGTCCAGCTTTGCCGGTTCCTGCATCACCTGCAGCCACTCTCCCAGCCGTTCGATGCTGTCCTCGTAGTCTTCCTGCGAGGCCTGCGCCACCTCCGGCACATCGCTGACCTCAAGGGTGTTCAGGATCAGCGTGTCCATACTGTTGAAATATTGCACCCACCACACATTCGGCAAGCGGGTGCTGGTGATGCGGCAATTGCCGTATCCGCGCGACAGGATGGTGACCGCGCCCACGCCCAATGTCTGCGGCAGGCATTCCATGTCTTCAGGCGACATCGGCAGCAACGTCAGGTTGACGACATGCGCCGCATCGCCCGCTTTGTAAGCCCTTGCCTTGCCCACGATCTCCGTCAGCACGGACAGTGCATTCATGATGCCCGGCGTCTTTTCCGGCATCGTGCAGTCCAGCGACGCGTCTTCCCGCGCCCATTGTGTCACTATCGGCGGGATAGCACACGCCATGATCGCATCGCGCGTCAGGGCAGCAAACTCATGCAGGCGCCACACGCCGGCGAACACGGTTTCCTGAATGCGATAAGCACTCGATCCGCGCACCGAGATGCTCACCTCGCCCTCGCCCATGGTCTGGTTCAGCAGGCGCACCACTTCGGTATCCATTTCCTGCAATTCGATGACAGGGATGGGCGATGAAGCAAGGGGCGTCGCTTCCATTTTGGTCCTCAACTGTTCCACCACTGCACATACTGCCGCCATCAATGCCGGATCGGCTTCCTCGTTCAGGACCGGCAACGCGAAGGTCATCATTGCAGCAGGCAGCGGCAGGTATTGCAGGTCTTCTTCCTCGGGTTGCGAACCGGGGCCGAATGCTACGACCGGGATGGGGAATTCTTTCATGTTGGATCGCTCCTTATTTTTGTTTATTGAAACACCGTCTTAATCCGTTCGTGGTGCACCCGCAAGGGGTAGGCCGTGGCTGTAAGGGGCATTCGCCCAACAGCACACGCACAGCCAGTCGAACCATGAGCGGATTAACCTATGACACTCAATTTGTACGACTCTCCCTTCGACATGCTCAGGGCGAACGGTTTGCTTTCTGCCTTTTCTTTCCTTAATGGCAAGCGGAGGGCGCATCCGTGGACATCACCGGAATACCTATCGAAGGCGCCCGCCCTATCGGCTTTTGCAGCATCTCGGCTATCTCGCGTGCATATTCATCCCAGTTGCGCATGCCCTCGATCACGCCGACATAACCGCCGTCGCGCACGAACACCAGCGACGGCCAGCGCGTGATCCCGTAGCGCGCCTTTTCCTTGCGCGCCAGATCGGGCGAAATGATCGCGGCGCGCAGGCGGTCGCCGGTCAGCTTCAGCACTTCGGGAAGGATCACGGCCACATCCCAGGTCTCGGGTTGCTGGTCGGGTTCCTGCGTGAACAGCACCATGCCGTCGCCGCCTTCCATCACAAAGGCTTCAAGCCCTTCCTCGTCCAGCAGGGTGATTTTGCTTTGCTCGCGCAAACGCTCCAGCAGCTTGCCGAAACTCTCTTTCATCTCCGCCGCACGCACCACTGAAAATTCGACTGTCTCGCTCATACCTTGTCCTTCCTCAAAAATTCCGGCAGCGTCGGCTCCCGGTTCACCAGATCGGCAAAGAAAACATCCAGGTCGACTTCTCCGCCGTCCGCCATCGCCTGCAACCCGTCGAGCGCTGCATTCACCAACGCCGCCCTTTCCGCATCGATCACTTCGCGACCCGCATCCAGAAAGGTCATCAGCCACTGACCGACTTCCACCCGGTCTACCAGCATGGTGTTGATCACCTGCTTGCCGTTGCGGCCTTCGCACAGTGCGTAAGTCTCATGTACCTCGATGACCTGCATAGGTATTCCCAGACACATTAAAGACTCCTAGAGAAGCGAAGATTTATTCCGATCATGGTTCGACAGGCTCACCACGAACGGAATAAATTCATAACCATCAGTTCACCCTTCGACATAACCATCGACTTGCCCGCTTGCGGGCTTAGTCGAATGGCTAGCAGTTCCATCAGGCTCAGGGCGAACGGCTTATTAATCGATGCGTGCTAAACCTGTCCACTCATGAAACGATCGTCGCCGAAACGGCAAGCCAGTTCGGCCGAGGGACGCCCCGCTTCGTAGTTGTCCATTTGCAGCGCACGCTGGTGCTCCTCCACCACGCTCGTGGTGCGCGGCGCGCAAGGGATACCCCATTCCTTCATCTGTTCCAGCGCCACTTCCAGCGCGCGCGGGATCTGCGCCTTGACGATGTCGCGCAGGCTGCCGCCGAAATCTTCAAGTTGTTCCGGCTGCACGCCGATCAGGACCATGGATTCCGGCAGCCTGCCGGCCAGCGACGCGCAGGCGATAACTTCCTGGAATCCGGTCTGGTGCAAGCTCATCTTCTTGACGCCCATGAAGCGCGGCACGTCGTCGTCCTTTGCGATCACCATTTCGCCCGGCTGCATGCCGTAGTCCACGGCGTCGAACACGATCAGATAACGGGCCTCTTCCAGGAACGGCAGCAGGTACAAACCTTGCGTGCCGCCATCCAGCACGGTCACGTCATCGCCGAATTCGTAGGCGGCATTCAGCGCTTCCACGCAACGCACGCCGAAGCCCTCGTCCGCCCACAGGATGTTGCCGATGCCCAATACCAACAGCTGAGTCTTCTTCATTTCATCTCCCCGGTGTTACCACACCCGTTACAGCAGGAGTCATGCCAGCAGCAGATAAACAGAATATTCATAATAATTAACAAATTAGAAAGCGGCCGAATAATCCGACAAATTCATTGTGGACATAGGCCTTGCGGTTGGAAACTGCTATGGAACGGTCTTGACCTGCTTGTAGTACAACTGCTGCGCTTGGTGCAGGTCCCAGGCGAACTGCAACTCCAGCCAGAACGCCACATCCGTGCCGAAATGCAGGGCCAGGCGCACGGCCGTATCGGGAGTGATCACGCGCTTGCCACGCACCAGTTCGTTGATGCGCCGGCGCGAGATGCCGAGCGCCGCCGCCAGCGCTTCCTGCGAGATGTGGCCGGGTTGCAGGTAGCGCGTATCGAGGAAATGCCCGGGATGTACCGGTGTGCGCGGCGCGGCCCAAAAAAAACGCGGGTGTTTGCCCGCGCTTGCTTTCAACTCTTGCGACATGGCTTGTTAACGGGAAGGGAAGTTAGCCGCAAGGGAAGACTTAACCCCGGATAGCTCAATAGGCCGTCATTCCGGCGAAGGCCGGAACCCAGCAAAAACACACATCCCGCATAGCGGTCAGAATGGTGAACTTGTCCCGCTTTCGCGGGTGATTTTTCATCGACTGGATTCCGGCCTTCGCCGGAATGACGGGAATTTGGGCTAATGAACAATTTGGGTTCACTACTTATTCACGGAAAGTGCGCTTGCCGTCGATGATCGCGCTGATCATGGTCTGGCGCGACATGATGTCTTCGCGGATCGCGGTATAGACATGCAGGATCACGAAACACACAATGCCCCAGGCGAACAGGTGATGCCAGGAATGCACGCTCTGGCTCTGCCCGAACAGCGGGATCACCCAGCTGGTGAACAGCATGTTCGACCAGCTGCCCGCTTGCGCCCCCTCGCCGTACAGCGCGAAGCCGGTCACGATCATGAACGTGCCGCCCAGCGTGATCGCAAAGAACATGAACAAGTGGCCGAGCGGGTTATGGCCCACATATTTCTTCGGATACTTCTCGATGAACATGTACCAGCGCAACTCCTGCAGCAGCCCGGACCACCACTCCTTGTCCGTGACCGGCAGCATGAACAGTTGCCTCGCATGGTGGTTGCCCGCAAACGCCCAGTACAGGCGCACCAGCAATCCGATGGCGAAGACGTACCCGGCCGCAAAGTGCGCGAAGCGGATATATCCCATCAGGAAATTGTCGCTCGCCTCGCCAGCCACGCTGGGCAAGGGGCTGGCGATGAACCAGCCGGTGATCGCCAGCGTCACGATGCTCAACACATTGATCCAGTGCCACGCGCGCACCGGCGCTTCGTAGACGTAAACCGTGTTACCCGCAGCGGTGATCGCCGACTCATCGACTTCAGTTTTGACAGACATGACAGTCTCCTTTCGTGCGCCTTTTGAAGGCGCTGATTATTCCGTTCGCCCTGAGCCCGTCGAAGGGCTCTTTGTTAACTCGTTGACCGATTTAACACCTCCGTTCATGGTTCGACTTCGCCTTCAGTGCTGAGCCTGTCGAAGCATCACCACGAACGGAGAAACGGACAGTGCCTCTTTAGCGTACCGTGACCTTGCTCAGTTCCTGCCCGTCCGGCGACATCACATGCGTGGAGCATGCGAGGCAGGGATCGAAACTGTGCAGGGTGCGCAAGATCTCCAGCGGTTGGTCGGCTTTTGCCATCGGCGTGTTCATCAATGCCGCCTCGAACGCGCCGATCTGACCTTTTGGATCGCGCGGACTGCCGTTCCAGGTGGTCGGCACCACGCACTGGTAATTGTCGATCCTGGTGTCCTTGATCTTGATCCAGTGTCCCAGCGAGCCGCGCGGCGCTTCGGTGAAGCCCACGCCTTTCGCTTCCCTGGCCCAAGTGGACGGTTCCCATTTCTCGACGTTGGCCGTGGAATCGTCGCCCGCCTTGAGGTTGGCCATCAGCTTGTCGAACTGCTGCACTTGCAGGTCGGCGCAATACTGCGCCTCGATGCCGCGCGCTGCAGTACGCCCGAGTGTGGAGAACAATGCCGTGACCGGCAGGTCGAGCTTCTTGAGCACGCCGTCGATGGTGTCCTTGATGACCGGGAACTGCTTGGGCTGCAGGTAGCCCAGCACCATACGCGACAACGGGCCGACTTCCATCGCATTGCCGTTCCAGCGCGGCGCCTTGATCCAGGAATACTTGCCGCTCTCGTCGAGGTTCTCGATCTTGGTGCGCGTGCCTTTGAAGTTGGGCCCTTCGGGGTGATAGTTCGGCTCGGTGACGCCGTCCCAGGGATGCAGGCCCTTGTTCTCGTCCGCATACTTGTACCAGGAGTGCGACACGAATTCCTGGATCTCGTCCGGGTTGCGCAGGTCGATCTCGTGGATCTTGGTCAGGTCGCCGTTGATGATCGCGCCGCGCGGCAACAGCAGGTTCGGCGCGGTGTAATCGTTGGCGCGTTGCGGGATATCGCCGTAGGACATGATGTTCTTCGACGACAGTCCGCCGCCGTAGGTCCAGCCCTTGTAGAACGAAGCGATGGCCAGCAGATCGGGGATGTAGACCTTCTCCACGAATTCCTTGGTGCGGTCGATGATGCTCTTGACCAGGTTCAGCCGCTCCATATTGATCGCGCCGACGGCGCCGACATCGTTGAGGTTGATCGCGCACGGCACGCCGCCCACCAGCCAGTTCGGGTGCGGGTTCTTGCCGCCGAAGATGGTGTGGACCTTGACGATCTCTTTCTGGAAATCCAGCGCTTCGAGGTAATGCGTCACCGCCATCAGGTTCGCTTCCGGCGGCAGCTTGTACGCCGGGTTGCCCCAGTAGCCGTTGCTGAACGGGCCGAGCTGGCCGGATTCGACGAACTTCTTCAAACGGTTCTGCACGTCGCGGAAATAGCCGGGTGACGACAGCGGCCAGCTGGAGATGCTCTGCGCCAGCTCGGAAGTCTTCTTCGGGTCGGCCTTGAGCGCCGACACCACGTCCACCCAGTCCAGCGCGTGCAGGTGGTAGAAGTGCACCAGGTGGTCGTGCACATACAGGTTCAGCTGCATGATGTTGCGTATGGTGTTGGCGTTCTCGGGGATCTGGATCGCCAGCGCATCTTCCACCGCGCGCACCGAGGTCAGCGCATGCGTGCCGGTACACACACCGCAGATACGCTCGGTGAAGGCCCAGGCATCGCGCGGATCGCGGCCCTTGAGAATCACTTCCAACCCGCGCCACATGGTGCCGGTGGACACCGCGTTGCGGATCACGTTGTTGCTGTCGAGATTCACCTCGACGCGCAAGTGTCCTTCGATACGGCATACCGGATCGACCACCACACGCTTGCCGCTGTTGTCGAGCTTGAAGCCCTGAGTTTCATAAGCTGACATGATTATTTGCCTCCCTTGTTCTCTTCATTCTTGCCACTGCGCGCTTTAGTCAAAGCGCTGACTGCCGCATGTGCGACCACCGCTGCGCCCGCGACTGCAGCCACCGTGCCGCCGACCTTGTCGGCATTGGCTTCAATGCCGAACTGGTTGATGTCGGTGACGCGGTTGTAGAAACCGCCCTTGTCCCAGAAGCCGTCCTCTGAACAGCCGATGCAACCGTGGCCGGACTGGATCGGGAACGACACGCCGCCGTTCCAGCGCGTGGTGGAACATGCGTTGTAAGTGGTGGGGCCTTTGCAGCCCATCTTGTAGAGACAATAGCCGCGGCGCGCGGCTTCGTCATCCCAGTGCTCGACGAACTGGCCTGCATCGAAGTGCGGACGGCGATAGCATTTGTCGTGGATGCGCTGGCCGTAGAACATCTTCGGGCGTCCCTGGCGATCCAGCTCGGGGATGCGGTCGAAGGTCAGCATGTAGGTCACGACGGCCGTCATCACCTCGGCGATGGGCGGGCAGCCCGGCACCTTGATGATGGGTTTGTCGGTGATGACCTTGTGTACCGGAGTCGCCCGCGTCGGATTCGGCTTGGCGGCCTGCACGCAACCCCAGGAAGCGCACGCGCCCCAGGAGATGATGGCCTTGGCATCGGCTGCAGTCTCCTTCAATACCTCGACAAAAGGCCGTCCGCCGTGGATGCAGAACATGCCGTCTTCGTTCAGCGGCGGGTTGCCTTCCACCGCGAGGATGTAATTGCCTTTGTATTTCTCGCGGATGGTGGCAATGATCTCTTCCGCCTGATGGCCGGCTGCGGCCATCAGGGTATCGTCGTAGTCCAGCGAAAGCATGGACAGCACCACGTCCTTTGCCAGCGGATGTGCCGAGCGGATGAACGATTCGGAACAACATGTGCATTCCAAGCCGTGCAGCCAGATCACCGGCGTGCGCGGTTTGTTTTCCATCGCCTCGGCGATCTTCGGCGCCATCGTCGGCGCCAGGCCCAGCGAGGCCGCGGTCAAACTGCAAAATTTCAGGAAACTGCGGCGCGAGATCCCTTGCCGCCGCATCACCTCATAAAATGTTTCTGTGGACATTTCTCTCTCCCTTGTCTGTCAGTACAGGCACTCTCCGCACGATCAACCGTCCGCCCTGACGGAAAATCATCCTTACGCAGGGCCTATATCAAGTTCCGTGCCACATACCCATGCACCCGCCAATGCCTTATGGATAGGGCATTACAGGCACGCACGACAAGAAAGACCATTTTTTAAAAGAGTGACCGATTCGCTCGGAATACAAATTTGAATGGAAGGACGATGTCCGTATTTTTTATAAGGTTAAATATTTGCAGACAGATGCAGAGAGGGGGAATTTAACGCCAATTTGACGTTTTCCCTGATACGACAACGAATTAGCTGCTTTTTGTGTTGCTGTTTCCCTAAATAAATACTATATCTAGCCGCTAGAGTGTCTATGTACGAAAAGTTCGTTAGCCTTCAGGGGGCATCGGCTTGGTGATATGGAAAGTCCGCAAGCGCAACATACGAACAACTAATAATAATTTTGGGAGATGTCGAGAATGCCAAATTTCATCACATCAAGTATCGCGGTCAAGGTCCAGTTGTCCGTCCAGTTCCTACTGCTGATCGTGAGCATCGTGGCCGCGATCTCGTTTTACAACATCGAACGCAAAGCGCAGGAACGCGGGGCGGAGAGCAAGATCAGGGCGCTGGCGGACGGCGTGATCAACGGTGCGAACATGCTGATGCTGAACGGCATCATCAGCGACGTCGAACAGCGCAAGCTGTTCATCACCAAGATGGGCTCAGGCGAGGACATCAAGTCGCTGCGGATCATCCGCAACAAGCTGGTGCAGGAACAGTTCGGCATGGGCCTGCCGGAAGAGCAACCCACCGGCGACCAAGAGCGCAAGGCGCTGGACGACGGCCAGGAAATTTTTGAGCAACGCGGGGATGTGTTGCACGGGATCGTGCCCTACACCGAAAGCACGAATTTCAGGGGCACCAACTGCCTGATGTGCCACACCGTGCCCGTGGGCTATCACAACGGCGCCTCCGTGGTCGACCTGGACATCTCCGCCAATAATGCGGAATTGAGGATGCTCGCGTGGATGTCGGTGGTCGTCATCCTCGGGGTGCAGGTGGTGCTCTGGCTGTTGTTCAAATACATCCTGCACAAACTGGTATCCGTTCCGGCAGGCCAGTTGCGGACGGCGATCATGGAGATCAGCAGCACCGGCGACTTTACCCGGCGCGTCAAGGTGAACAGCAACGACGAGATCGGCCAAACGGCCAGTTCATTCAACGACCTGATGGGCAATCTGCAAACCGCATTCCGCCAGGTGCACGATGACATCGCGAAAGTCTCCGATTCATCGCACTCTCTGTCGGCATCCTCGCATCAGGTGGCCACCGGTTCCAGCAGCCAGAGCGAAGCCACATCGTCGATGGCGGCAACGGTGGAACAGGTCACCGTCAGCATCGCGCATGTGTCGGAAGGCGCCCGCGAAGCGCTGAAGATATCCCAGAGTTCCGGCCAGCTTTCCGAAAAGGGCGGTGAGATCATTCACAATGCAGCGGAGGAAATGCGCAAGATCGCCAACACCGTGCGCGAGACTTCCGTTTCGATCGCGAATCTGGGCGAGCAATCGAACAAGATCTCTTCCATCGTGAAGGTCATCAAGGAGATCGCCGACCAGACCAATCTGCTGGCCCTGAATGCCGCCATCGAAGCAGCCCGTGCCGGCGAGCAGGGCCGCGGTTTTGCGGTGGTAGCAGACGAAGTGCGCAAGCTGGCCGAACGCACCACCCAGTCCACGCAGGAAGTCACACAGATGATCGCCACCATCCAGCAGGCTTCGAACGCCGCGGTGGCCGGCATGGACGCGACGGTGATGCAAGTCGACAGCGGCGTGGAACTGGCGCATCAGGCCGGCAACGCCATCAACCAGATCAAGACAGAGTCCGGCCAGGTGATCCGCACGGTCAGCGACATCTCCGCCGCGCTCGAAGAACAAAGCCGCGCCAGCAGTGACATCGCGGCGCATATCGAGAAAGTGTCGCAGATGACCGAGCAGAACAGCGCTTCCGCCGACCAGACCGCCGCAGCCGCCGAACTGCTTGCGAAACTGGCGGACAACATGCAGGCGACGGTGAACCGCTTCAAGATCTGATCCGGCAACCCCGTTTTAGGGAAGCGCAGATTAGATCCGCTCCCTTCGACAGGCTCAGGGCGAACGGGTTTAATCTGCGCTTCCCTGAAAACAAAGAAGCCTCGCAGCGATGCGAGGCTTCTTCTTTTTCCGTGGCGTGGAATTCTCCAATTGCCACAAAAGCAAGACGACAATCCGGCGGCGTTAGCTTAAGTATTACAGCGCAAGACAATCCCGCTACAATGCCCGAAATGTTTTGAGCCCGGTACTGTCTTCCGGGCGCTGTCACCAGGTATTGCATCAACTGTCGCAGGTTTTCACAAGCCAAGGAGATTTGATTGATTAATACAGACATCGCAGCACCCGCATACGTCAAACATTCAAAGCTCAAGGCCTGGGTTGCCGAAGTCGCGGCCCTGACCGAACCCGGCCGCATCGTCTGGTGCGACGGCTCACAAGAAGAATACGATCGCCTGTGCGTCGAGATGGTAGCCGCAGGTACCTTCGTCAGGCTCAACCCTGCCAAGCGCCCCAACTCCTTCCTGGCCTGTTCCGATCCTTCCGATGTGGCACGCGTGGAAGACCGCACGTTTATCTGTTCCGCACACAAGGACGATGCGGGCCCGACCAACAACTGGGAAGAACCGAAGGTGATGCGTGCGAAGCTCACCGGCCTCTTCAAAGGATCGATGCGCGGCCGCACGATGTATGTGGTTCCTTTCAGCATGGGACCGCTGGGTTCGCCCATCGCGCATATCGGCATCGAGATTTCCGACTCGGCATACGTGGTCGTCAACATGCGCATCATGACTCGCATGGGCAGGCAAGTGTTCGATGTGCTCGGCACGAACGGCGAATTCGTGCCCTGCCTGCACAGCGTCGGCGCGCCGCTGCAACCGGGACAGCAGGACAGCAAGTGGCCCTGCAATCCGACCACCAAGTACATCGTGCATTTTCCCGAGACGCGCGAGATCTGGTCCTACGGCTCCGGCTACGGCGGCAACGCGCTGCTCGGCAAGAAGTGCTTCGCGCTGCGCATCGCTTCCACCATGGCGCGCGACGAAGGCTGGCTGGCGGAACACATGCTGATCCTCGGCATCGAATCGCCCGCCGGCGACAAGAGCTATGTCGCCGCGGCCTTCCCTTCCGCCTGCGGCAAAACCAACCTCGCCATGCTGATCCCGCCGAAGACGTTCAACGGCTGGAAGATCACCACTGTGGGCGACGACATCGCCTGGATCAAACCCGGCAAGGATGGCCAGTTCTACGCCATCAATCCTGAAGCCGGCTTCTTCGGCGTGGCACCTGGCACTTCCGAAAAAACCAATTTCAACGCGCTGGAGACACTCAAGGAAAATATCATTTTCACCAACGTCGCACTGACCGACGACGGCGACGTATGGTGGGAAGGCATGACCAAGGAAGCCCCGGCCCACCTGATCGACTGGCAAGGCAAAGACTGGACACCCGCAGACGGCAAGAGCGGTCGCAAGGCGGCCCATGCAAATTCGCGCTTCACCGCCCCGGCAAACCAGTGCCCTTCCATCGACCCGAAGTGGGAAGACCCAAATGGTGTGCCGATCTCCGCCTTCATCTTCGGCGGCCGCCGCGCCACCACGGTGCCGCTGGTGTACGAAGCGCTCAACTGGAACTTCGGCGTTTACATGGCCTCCACACTCGGCTCCGAAACGACCGCCGCCGCTGTCGGCGAGCAGGGCATCGTGCGGCGCGACCCCTTCGCCATGTTGCCGTTCTGCGGCTACCACATGGGCGACTACTTCAATCACTGGCTGAAGATGGGGCATGTGGTCGAGAACGCGCCCAAGATATTCTGCGTCAACTGGTTCCGCCTGGACGAAGAGGGCAGATTCATGTGGCCCGGTTTCGGCGACAACATGCGCGTGCTGAAATGGATAGTGGATCGCGTCAAGGATCGCGTCCCCGCGACCAAGACCGCACTGGGCTGGATGCCGCGTTTCGAGGACATCGACTGGACCGGGATCGAGATCAGCAAGGCCGAGTTCGACAAACTCAACCAGGTGGATGCGGATGAATGGAAACAGGAACTGGCCCTGCACAAGAAATGGTTCAGCAAGATGGGCGAAAAACTGCCGAGCGAACTGATGCAGAATTACGGTTTGTTCGAATTGTCGCTGGTGGACTGACGGAATAATCCGTTCGCCCATCCGCTCTCCATCCCGTTCGTCCTGCACCCGCAAGGGGTAGGCCGTGGCTGTAAGGGGCATTCGCCCCAACAGCACACGCACAGCTTGTCGAAGGATTGAACGGCGCTCCGGTCGTCCGGCGCTGTCAATTTCTCAAGCTCAAAGAGCTTAGAGAATTGCCTACCTTTGGTGCAATGCGCTTCGCTTATTACGCCCTACGAGCTAACTGACCGTGCGAAGGGTGACGATTGCCGGCCACACGATCAAGTATGCGAATAAACCGGCGATGAACCAGCGAAAGCACCACGCACAGGCTCTATTGGTTTTACTCATTTGATCACCTCATTCCTGAATTTGATCAAGCTGCAAAGTGTGGACAATCGTCCAACGCTTGCATGTTCTGCCCATCAAACACCTCAAGCCATACCCATCACTCGGTATTTTGGTGGGAGTAACAAGGGACAGGATATACCTGTTACGGAGTTCGTACTTCAAACCTCCACAACCAACCCCGGATCGAATTCCAGGTTCTCCGGCTTCTCCGGATTCCGACAGTAACCGCGCGGATTACAAACTACCCGGGTGCCGTGCAGCACGTAATCGAAGCTGTCATGCGTGTGGCCGTGTATCCACAGCGCACTGGCCCCCATCAACTCATCCAGGTTGGACGCAAAGCAGGCGGAAGTGAGGCTGGCCCTGTATCGTTCAGCGACGGATCGCGCGCTGGGCAGGTGGTGCGTAACAACCACGGTCTTGCCGGGGAAGGGCTCCTGCAGCTTTGCTGCCAACCAGGCGCGCGAGGTTTTATGGAGTTGCGCAGATCGTGCCGGGCTGAACATCCTGAAACGTTCGCGGATCAGACGGAAGTCGTTCAGGTATTTCTTGCCTTCGGCCATCGCGGCCTTTTTCAATTCCTCGCCAAACAGATCGAAGTCAGTCCACAGCGTGCTGCCCAGGAAGCGTATGCCGGCGATCACCACCTCGTCGTTGTCCAGCAGGTGCACGCCCAACTCGTTCGCGCGAACGCGCATCTGCCGCAAGGTCTCGACCCTCCCCAGCCGATAGAACTCGTGGTTGCCCGGCACGTACAGGATCTCCTTGGCCGGCCAGCTGTGCCGCCCCCACTCCATCCCCTGCACGTGGTTCCCGATATCGCCGGCCAGCACCACCACATCGCACTCGACGGGCTGCGGTTGATAGGCTGCGATCTCAATATGCAGATCGCTTAGGACGTGGATGCGCATACGATCTCCATGCATGTCATTCTACGATTCACAACGGAACTGGTCGAAAACAATACCTTCTTGGCGAACTATCCGGAAATTCCGGATAGTTGCCTCCCGCACCAGCTCCCCCTCATCAAACACATTGATAACGTGCTCATTTATGGTTCGAATATCTTTATCAAACAGGTCGGCCATTTGCTTCTGCGTCAGCCAGACGGTCTCTCCCTCCAGCCGAACTTCGGTTGCAATCGAACCATCGGCTGATTGGTAAATGGCAATAGGCGTTTGAGGATTGGTATGGGATTGCATGGTCAGGACTCCTTGGTCAAGGATGACAGGCCCTGGCATCCTAGAGAACGTTCGTTCTGTTGTCAACTAACGTATTGAAGATAGAGCAAATCAAGAATGACGACCAACCGGTGACATAATGTCACCGGTTAAAACAGGCCTTCCAGTAGGTGGCAAGTTGCCATCGACTCAAATTGCCTCTTCGAATAACCTCAGTGAGTTACATTTCGTAACCAACTGCGTCCAACGGTGAAAAAAATACATTCCGTTCGCCCTGAGCCTGTCGAAGGGTTGAACGGCGCTCCCCCCCAAAACCACCCCACCGCAAGACTTTGACGGCACCGCCCACTCTGCCATACTCGCCACAAGCCATTCACGATCCTGGCATGGAGTTCAATAATGAAAAGTATCTTTGCGGCGATAGCGCTGGTGTTACTGGCCGCTTGCCACAGCGCGCCCCAGTTGGAAGAGGATGCGCGCTACGTGAAGTTAGCGACGGTGGTGGACAGGCATGAATTCACTGACGTGGAGCGCAAGCAGGCGGCTGCGCACACTACCTCCGACAGCCACGGCAGCATCGGCGTCGGCTTGGGTGTTGGGAGCGGCACCGGCGGTGGATTCGGCTTTGGCTTCGGCGGGATCACGCTGGGCATGGGCGACCAACACGCCAGGCGCGATGAACCGCCGCAGATCGCCCAGGGCGCGGACCGTTACACCGTGCAACTGCTGCATAGCACGGAGCGCATCGAAGTGATGAGCTACGGGCAATACAAAGTGGGCGATTGCGTAAAAGTGCTGGCAGGACATCCCACCGAGTATCCGCGTTTCTTTGAGCTCAAGCCGGGCGAACACTGCGAATAGCTGGCAACCTTAGTCAGATGGCTAGCTGATTCACCAGTAGTTCCACCAGAGCTCATCCAATCAAAACAACCGTTCGTACTGCACCCGCAAGGGGTAGGCCGTGGCTGTAAGGGGCATTCGCCCCAACAGCACACGCACAGCCTGTCGAAACATGAACGATATAAGCCTGTCGAAACAAAAAGTCCGCTCGCCGTTAAGTAGTGACTTAGCACTGGGGTGTCGTGCTTAGTCAATACTTAGGGAAACGCCGATTAAGGCCGTTCTCCCTGAGCTCGTCGAAGGGCAGGTTCCGCAACTACTTGATTGTGTGTCGTCCTCCATTCATGGTTCGACAAGCTGTGCGTGTGCTGTTGGGGCGAATGCCCCTTACAGCCACGGCCTACCCCTTGCGGGTGCACCACGAACGGAGGACTTAATCGGCATTTCCTTAGTAGTTCCATCAGAGCCTGTAGAAACATGAACGACATTCCGTTCCCCCACCATCACCCCAGCCCCGCGCTAAAATGCCCCACCCCAACCACCCGTTGTGCTTACAGGATCACCCCATGATTGAAGAACGCCTAGAAAATATCGAAACAAAAATCTCCTACCAAGAAGACCAGATCGAAGAACTGAACAAAACGGTCTATCAGCAACAACAAAAGCTGGACCAGCTTGAAGAGATCTGCAGGGCGCTCGCAAGGCACGTCCAGGCACTGGCTGAAGCGGGGAATGACGGCAAGTCTTCGGCGAATGAGAGGCCGCCGCATTATTAGCTGGCAGTCCCACCGCTGCACTCGAATGGCCTAAAGGCTTTGATACAAATAACGCTGGAACCCGGTAAACAGGTTGCGTATCGCCGTAATGTCGCCGCCCAGATCGGTGACCGCATCAGGAATAGAGTCGTGATATTTGAGTCGCAGCAGCTTGGTTAGTTTCTCTTGCTCCAGCTCTTCCACACCTTCGTGCACGTAATGTGCCAGCACAAAACCTAAGAAGGCTTGCTGCTTGTCGCTGAAGTGATCGTGTATTTCCTTGTGTGCCGATGCTGCCCGCTCCTTGCGGGTGATCGGCTGGGTGGCAAACGCCACATGCGCCAGCACATCAAATAAGTCGCTGTTTTCGGCATCGATGATCTTCTGCATTTCGCCTAGCTGTTCCTTGCCGAAACCTTTTTCCGCCAAACCTTCCAGCAATTTCTTGCGCGTATCCGGCAAACTCCAAAGGGCGCGCAATTCGTCTTCGTCCTTGAAGAACTCCGGTAAATGGCCGAACAGCAGCGTCAGGAATTCCGCCGCCGAAATCGGCTTGCCATCCGGCCCCCAGAAAGTTGTCACCGAAATATGCTGGATGGTGCGCTCCTTGCCGTCGCGCAACTTCACCCGCACTTTCTTTTTCGCTTCATATTCAGGCCGGGGTTCCCTGGCTTCAGGCGGCGGTTTCGGTACAAACACAGGCGCATTGCCACCCTCTCCCACCTCAATCGGCTCGCCATCCCATTCCGGATCGTTGAACAGCTTGTGCGCCTTCACGAAGTCGTAAATGGTGAAGTAGTCCTTGCCGTCATACAGCCGCGTGCCGCGTCCGATAATCTGCTTGAACTCGATCATCGAATTGATCGGGCGCATCAGCACGATGTTGCGCACGTTGCGCGCATCCACCCCGGTGGAAAGTTTCTGCGATGTGGTCAGTATGGTCGGGATGCTCTTTTCGTTGTCCTGAAAGTCGCGCAAATACTGTTCCCCGCGCTCGCCGTCGTTAGCCGTAACCCGTACGCAATAGTTCGGATCGGTACTGGCGCTCTTCATCTGATTAATCAGGTCGCGAACCGCCAGCGCATGCGCCTGATTAGCACAGAACACCAGCGTCTTCTCGCGCTGGTTGATCGCATCCATGAACAGCTTTACGCGATACTTTTCGCGCGCCTCAATCTCGATGATGCGGTTGAAGTCCTTCTCTTCATACAACTTACCCGCCTCAATCTCGCCCTCGATCAGGTTGTCGTCCGAGGTGTAGCGATATTCGTCCAGCGTGGTGGCGTACTGCTTTACGCGGAACGGCGTGAGGAAGCCGTCGTTGATCCCCTCCTTCAGCGAATACACGTACACCGGCTCGCCGAAATAGGCGTAAGTGTCGGCGTTGTCGCGGCGCTTGGGCGTGGCAGTCAGGCCGAGCTGCACCGCAGGCGAAAAATATTCAAGAATGCCACGCCAGGTGCTTTCGTCGTTCGCCCCGCCACGATGGCATTCGTCGATGATGATGAAATCGAAAAAGTCCGGCGGATATTCTCCAAAGTAGAAAGCTCTCTCCTCCGTTCGTGGTGAGCTTGTCGAACCATGAACGGAGGGACTCTGCCCTATGGCCTGCGCGCCGTTCGCTCCTTCGACAGGCTCAGGACGAACGGAATCGGAGGGCTCTGTCCGCACTGGCCCGCTCATGAACGTCTGGAAAATCGTAAAGAACACGCTGCCATTCTTCGGCACGCGCCCCTTCTTGCGAATGTCATCCGGCGCAATACGCACCAGCGCATCTTCGGGAAAAGCAGAGAACGAGTTGTACGCCTGATCCGCCAGAATGTTGCGGTCGGCGAGAAACAGAATGCGCGGCTGGCGCGCCCCGTCGCGCTTCAAGTTCCAGCGCGACTTGAATAGCTTCCAAGCCAACTGAAACGCAATGAACGTCTTGCCCGTCCCCGTCGCCAGCGTCAGCAGGATGCGCTGCTGGTTATCGGCAATCGCTTCCAGCACCGCGTTGATCGCGCTGTCCTGGTAGTAGCGAGAACCCCACATGCCGCCCTTGTCCTCGAACGGCACGGCGGCAAAACGTTCGCGCCAATCGTTCGCCACTGCGAACGTGCGATTCCACAATTCATCGGGAGAGGGATAAGCATCAACATCGCCTTCCACCCCGCTCTGCATATCCACGCCATAAATACGCTGACCGTTGGTGGCGTAAGTGAAGCGTGCTCGCAGCTTGCCCGCATACGTCTTGGCCTGAGCCAAGCCCTCAGTGTGCGGCAAATCCCAGCGCTTCGCTTCGATCACCGCCAGCTTGTGGTTGCGATACACCAGCACATAGTCGGCGATCTCCGGCTTGCTGCGCTGCCCCGCACCCTGCAAGCGCCCCTCGGTGATGCGGTATTCGCGCATCACCCGGCTGCCCTCCACCACGCCCCAGCCTGCGGCCTTTAGCGCGGGATCGATGTGTTCGGCGCGGGTTTCGGCTTCGTTCATAGCATCAATAAAAATAGGGGAATCAAAACCCAATCAAGAAACAATCAGTAAGAAATAATTTGTAACGCATTGTGTTTATTGACATGTTTTAAACATGGCAAGGCAATGCCTCTTGGGGATCAAAACCCAGTTAAGAAACTTAAGCCCAAGTCGGCACATAACCAGCTCTAGGGTGCTCTGGATCGGCGGGCTTAATTAAACCTTCCTCCGAAGCCTTCTTGATAACACTTGATGCCTGTGCTGCATTCTTTGGATCGATGCCAAACCTCGCACATAGCGTGGCATTTTTCATCCGTTCACCACTTAAAAACTTGAGAACCGCATGCTGGTAACAAGCACGAGCCCGCTCGTCGATTGTCATTTCCGCAAAAGTTCTCGGCCCATAAAGAATGACCTGCATAGAGGCCTCACTTTGGCGAAACAATGGCGGAGGCAACTGGAACAACTCAACTGCTTCGATAACCTTATCCAATCCACTGCCTTGCTCTTCACACATCTTCATTCGGCGCATCAGGGAAGCCAACGCTTCATTTCGTGAGCGCGGCGGCATATCGATCATGCGATCAGGTTGGACAAGGGGGCGGCCTGGATTAGTGATTTCGATGCGATCTTCAAACATTTCTATCTGCGGCCCCGCACCGGACACAGTCATGTCTTGATGTATTAAAGCATTGGCAACCAACTCGCGAATCGCCAACTCAGGAAACAGAGGATGGACTTCTCTAAGCGCTTCACCGATATGTTCATTCTTAGGCAGCAGATCATTGATATAACCCACCAACCCCTCGAACCCGGTAGCGTAGCCCTTTTTGCCGTCGCGCCGATGAGTAACGGTTGCCGCTCGGTTCTTTCCGGCATAGGCAACAAACCGGACAGCCTTTCGCGCCAGCGCAGGTTCAAACTTTTCCAGATCAGTAGCAAACAGAATTGCCCCCAGATTGGTGATATTCCACTTCCCGCCTACATCGCGTTTGATTACCCGATCCGCTTCCAGTCGCTCAAAAATTCCTGCACGGTTATCCGGCAAGGGCTGCTGAGTCAACCTGAAATATTGCGAGTAGTCGATAAGTTCCAGCACATCATCACCAGATACATACTGACGGGCAATGCCCTGCTCCCAGTTATAGGGTCGCAAACACTCAATCAACTTCTGATGGCGCTCCGGATACTCTGTCAGCTTTGGAGTGGCACTGCCAATACGAATGTAAGCAATGTTATTGAAGGAAACGGGGGCGGATGTCGCCGCCGGGATTTCAAGGATGACAACCCGACCATCGGGATGATCCGTCACGCGAAAGCTGAAAGCGATACTTGGTTGCAAGCGCTGTGCCAGCCAGAGCTGGAAAATCTGATCGCCGACCTTATGTGTATCCGGAATAAATGTAGTCCCGACAACAGCATGAGTATCGTTGTCGATACCCCAGACCATGTAGGCAAGATCTTTGCCCTCGATTCGAGCCGCATTGGAGAGAGCAGAACAACGTACCCCAATCACATCAGGATCAACATTATCCTTCTTGAACTCCAGCCACGATGTTTCTGCAGGCAAGGCACGCAAGTCATTTATCAGGTCAATATCCCGACTCGGCGTTATCCGCATCTCGCTCATTGCCAGCTGCCCCTATCAGATAATGCGGCCAGTTGATCCAGCACAGCCTGCTCATGCACATCGCCTAGCAACAACTGCGACTGACGGCGGCACTCCTCGGCAAAACCTGCGCGTCGTATATCCGGCACCCAGATCGTGATTGGACGCAGACCGGCCTTGCGCATTGCCGAATGAGCCTTCCGTCTATTCACTGCCTCTCCCTGTTTTAAATTTATCGGTTAGCGCTAAAGCACTTAGCTGATTGATTTTGCGAAGGATAACCCAAGAATACCGCCCGCTGTGGTTTTGCGTTAAAACACTCCGGTGGCCGGACATCTCACAGCGCCCCGTTGAACGCCTGATGCAGCAGCGACTTCTTCAACTCGTCGAGGGCGGCGAGCTTGCGCTGGTAGAGGGATTCGAGGCGTTGGGTTTCTTCGCTTAGGTCTTTGAGCGTTGCGACAATGGCACGCTGCTCTGAAATTGACGTAGGGAATGAAACCACGACCTCGCCAATCTTCGTTGGCGATGTGTGGCGCACCTTCACCCCAGAAGCGCTGACGTGAATTTCCTTCCGAACGGCCTGTGTATTGAAGACGTGAAAGAAAAATTCGTTAGTCCACGGGACATCGGACTTCTTTGTAATAAGGCCCAACCTTTGGTTATGAAGGAACCTATCTGACTCAGGCACGAGAATGGGACTTCCAAGCAGGCCTGCCGCTTGTTCGGTCATCGCCACCAACAAGTCGCCTTCGTTAAGAACATAGTCGCGCGGAATTTCGCCCACGTAATATTTTTGCTTCTCGCCGCGATCTCGATAGCCACCGGACTCATAGAAGTTGCCTGGTGTGAGTAGGACGTAGTCACCATCGCTGGTAAAGAACTCACTCTTGAAAGCGAAGCCGTGCTTGATGTCGCACAACTCGGATAGTGGCTTCTCCACCCACCCCTCGCCGCGCTGGATGAAGACGGATTGCAGGTGGCTTTCGAACAGGGCGCGGGCGTTTTGCAGATTCTGTTCGGCATTGGCTTTGGCGGTGGCGATGCCGTCAAACGCTTCGTCGAGTATGCCGACGATGCGCTGCTGTTCGGGGAGTGGCGCAAACGAAAAGGGTAACGCTTCGATTTCAGATTTGTTGATTGAGGCAAAGACAGCCCCTTCTCTGCCAGCAATCGCTGGCTGCAAATGCAGTAGTTGATAAAACAAAAAGTCGCGATTCAGTTCAGCTTTGCTGCGTATTGCTGCCAAACCTCTTCCAATGCAAATTTCACCGGTGGCGAAGTTCACAGGGCCGACCGGCGCACGAACGGACATTAGGATGTCACCTTCTCTGGCAATCTTGGTGATTTGGGTTGTCCAGGTCGTTGGTGCTTCGATGAATTTCTCTCCGAAATCCTTCTTGCCTTGATAGAAGGCCATTCCCATGCCATCAGCGTTGTAAAACTTGCCCTCGGGCGACTGCCCCGCAATCACCTCGCACAAGTCGCCCAGCTTTGTTGTTTGCCACCCTGCCTTCATAGCAACGCCCTGATATTCCCCAGCACTTCCGCGCTCTCCGCATCCAGCGCGGCAATCTCGTCCATGATGCCCTGCGGGCTGCGGTGCGCCACGGCTTCGCCGCCATCGGGATTCTTCACCGACAGATCGAACGTCGCGGGATCGATGCTCGCCGCATCCACACTCCAGCTCTTGGGCGAATCGGCGAAGGTCTTTTGCAGCGCGATGAATTCGGCAAGGTCTGCATCGTTGAGCGGGTTGGTCTTGCCCATGTTGCGACCGGGTTCGAGTTGGTAGTACCAGACCTTGCGTGTAGGTGCGCCTTTCTCGAAAAACAGTACGACAGTTTTCACGCCCGCGCCCTGGAAGGTGCCACCGGGGCAATCGAGCACGGTGTGCAGGTTGCAGCTTTCGAGCAGGTGTTTGCGCAGGCTCACCGAGGCGTTGTCGGTGTTGCTCAAAAAAGTGTTCTTGATAACGATTGCGCCGCGTCCGCCCGCTTTCAGGAATTTGATGAAGTGTTGCAAGAACAGGAAGGCGGTTTCGCCGGACTTGATGGGGAAGTTTTGCTGCACTTCCTTGCGTTCCTTGCCGCCGAAGGGCGGGTTGGCGAGCACGATGTCGAAGCGGTCCTTGTCCTGCACGTCGGCGAGGTTGAGCGCGAGGGTGTTGGCGTGGGCAATGTTGGGCGCTTCGATGCCGTGCAGGATCATGTTCATGATCGCGATGACGTAGGCGAGGCTTTTCTTTTCGATGCCGTAGAAGGTGGACTCCTGCAATATCTTGAGATCGCGCGTGGTTAGGCTGGTCGGTGCGCCGTTCAACCCTTCGACAAGCTCAGGGCGAACGGAATTAAGGGGCTCAGGGCGAACGGAACCGGGAGCAGTGCTGCGACCGGAATTAGAGATTGCCGCCACCTCCGTTCGTGGTGAGCCTGTCGAACCATGAATGGAGGAACCACCGTTGCCAGCGCGCAGATAATCGAACGCTTCGCACAAAAAGCCCGCGCTGCCGCAGGCACCGTCGTAGATAGTCTCGCCGATCTTGGGGTGGACCACTTGCACCATGGCGCGAATGAGCGGGCGCGGGGTGTAGTACTCGCCACCGTTGCGCCCGGCGTTGCCCATGTTTTTGATCTTGGCTTCGTACAGGTGCGAGAGTTCGTGCTTTTCGGCCTGCGAGCCAAAGCGCAGTTCGTCGATGTGGTCGATGATGTCGCGCAGGTTGTAGCCGCTCTGGATCTTGTTTTTGATCTCGCCGAAGATTTCGCCGATCTTATATTCCAGCGTTCTTGAGTTGTCGGCTTTTTCCTTGAAGCGATGCAGGTAGGGGAACAGCGTCTGGTTGACGAAGTCGCGCAGGTCGTCGCCGGTCATGGCGGCGTTGTGGTCGATCTTGCCGTCCTTGCCCTTGGGCGCGGCCCAGGTTTCCCAGCGGTAGGGTTTGTCGAGCAGCCAGGTGTATTTTTTGCCTTCCAGCTCGGCTTCCATCGCCTTGCTGTGTTCCAGCGCGTCGAGGTATTTGAGGAACAGGAGCCAGGAGCTTTGTTCGGTGTAGTCGAGTTCGCTGGCGCAGCCTGCTTCTTTGCGCAGGACGTCGTCGATGTTTTTGAAGGTTTGTTCAAACATTGATGGTTTTACTCGGTTGCGGCTGTGCGGCCTTGTTTTACTTGCCACGGCGTTTGGCCGATGGGACATTTTTTGTTCGCGCGAGAGTGTAGCAGAGCCAGCTTGTTGATTGTGGTCACAAATTGTGGCCTCAATCCAACCAGAAATTCAATCAGAGGTTCCCCAATGTGCGCCATCGCACAGGTGCCGCAACCCCTCCCCGCTAGAATCATCTCAAACCCCGGACACCTTCCGGCCTCACTCCCATGCACCAAATGCCACTTCACAAGAAAGGAGGCGCAGGATGATGACCACCAAGCACAAAGAGTATTGCAAATCGGCCACCCGCGCCGGGCTGCACTATGTGACCGATGGATTTGCCGGGATCAGTCGGCGCCGTTCCGGCAAGGGGTGGAGCTATTACGATGAGGACGGTGCGCGCATTGCCGAGATGATCACGCGCGAGCGGCTCAATGCGTTGGCAATACCGCCGGCGTGGATCAATGTGTGGATATGCCCCGATCCGGATGGGCATATTCAAGTGACGGCGCGCGATGCACGCGGCCGCAAACAGTATCGTTACCATGCTTCTTACCGCGCGGCGCGCGACCAATCCAAGTTTCGCCGCATGCTGGAATTCAGCGAGATCTTGCCTTTGCTGCGGGAACGGGTGGAGCTGGATCTGCGCGCGGGCGATCTGACTAGGCGCCAGTTGCTGGCGACGTTGGTGCGGCTGCTGGACAAGTCGCTGATCCGCGTGGGCAACGACGAATACGCGCGCGACAACCATTCCTACGGCCTGACGACGATGCGCAGCAAGCATGCGCTGGTGGAGGGGCCGCTGTTACGCTTTAGCTTCCGCGGCAAGAGCGGGGTAGAGCATTCGGTGACGGTGGACGATCCGCGCATCGCCCGCATCGTGCAGCGCTGCCAGGATATGCACGGGCAGGAGATATTTCAGTATGTGGATGCAGCGGGCAAGCGCCGGGTGCTGGTGGCAGACGATGTGAACGACTATCTGCGCACAGCCAGCGGCCGCGACATCACGGCCAAGGATTTTCGGACCTGGGGCGGCACCATGGTGGCCGCGGTGACATTGCGGATGCTGGGGCCTGCCGGTAGCCGCACCGAGGCGGAACGCAACATCGTGCAGGCGCTGGATGCGGTGGCAGAGCGCCTGGGCAATACGCGTGCGGTGTGCCGCAAATATTATGTGCATCCGGCGCTGCTGGCCGCCTATCATTTGGGCCTGACGGCGCCGCTGGAACCGGCTTCGGCAACGCGCAGCATACGCCGCGCCAATGCGCCCGCTGCGCTGCGGCGCGACGAGGTGGTGGTGTTGCAGTTTTTGCATGAGTCGGTGGCGGGTAAGTGAATGTATTTGTATTGATATTGGGGACGTTTTGCTTTGCCCAAACTACGAGGCATGACTCCCTTCTCCCGCAAGCGGGAGAAGGGCTGGGGATGAGGGACGGTAGGTATATCGTAGCTTTATCCAGAATCAACACCCCTCACCCCAACCCCTCTCCCGCTTGCGGGAGAGGGACTTTGTTAGCTACTACCGTTGTCACGGCGCACAAACGGAAGATATCCGACTTGCGCTAGACTAGACCACCCATGAAACTCATCGATCCCCGCACCGCGCACATCATCAAGAACCCCGTTGCCTTCGCGCTGCAGGTGCTGAAGGCGTTTCAGGCGAATCAGGGATTGCTGCTTGCGGGTGCCGTGGCTTATTACGCGCTGCTTTCCATCGTGCCGTTGCTGATCTTGATGGTGATCGTGCTGTCGCATGTGATCGACCAGGGCGTGTTGCTGGCGACGATAGGCAAGGCGCTGGAATATGCGGTGCCGGGCGAGAGCCGTGCCGTGCTGGAGGAACTGAAGGCGCTGCTTGAGCACAGCAAACTCATCGGCTGGGTGCTGTTCATCACGATGCTGTTTTTCAGTTCGCTCGGTTTCCGGGTGCTGGAAAGCTCGATCACGGTGATCTTTCTGCACCGCTTGCAGAAAAAGAAACGGCCCTTGCTCGTTTCTTTGCTGCTGCCTTTCGCCTACAACTTTTTCATCGGCGCGGCCTTGTTCGCGGGCACGTTCATCATGTTCTACCTGCTGGCATTGGGCGACGAGAATCTCGTTCTGCTGGGGCATAGCTGGTCGTTGGGCGGTGTCTCGCGCATGTTGATCGGCGGCGCCGGGATCGTCGCGGAGATCCTGCTCATTTCGGCGATCTACTATTTCATGCCGGTGGGCGGACTGACCGCAAAGCACGCGCTGATCGGCGGCACCACGGCGGGGCTGTTGTGGGAATTGATACGCCATATTCTGAGCTGGTATTTCGCTTCGATGTCGCAAGTGAGCGTGGTCTACGGTTCGCTGACCACGGCCATCGTGGTGATGCTGAGCTTTGAGATAGGCGCCACGCTGCTGTTGCTGGGCGCGCAGGTGATCGCGGAATACGAAAACATCGTACCGGACGCAGAATAAACCCGCTCGACATGATGGTTACTGATGTCATTTGAATCAATCTGATACCCGGTCATACCCGTGCAATGGTTATAGGCCACAATCAAAAGGTATAGACCTTTGCCGGCCGGATACTAGGCAGATGCCTAGACCAGCAGGCATATGGACATGGCACTGGCTTGGGCATATTTTGGCCGTGTCGGTTTACCCAGCGCGCTGAAATATTTCGGCGTTTGCTGCCCCTCTCGATTTCCGTTTTCTGCCGGATTGGAGGATATGATGAATCCTGTTCAGATTTTTATGATCACAGTGCTTATCGGGTCGATCGTCATGATCGTGGGCGCCTTGTTATGCTGGAAATCGGGCGAGGGCGTTTCGGATTCACTCCGCGATTGCCTGATCTGGGGAACCGGTTTTCTGGTTGCGATGGGCCTGCAGGTGCTGGCCATCACGAAGGTCCTGGCCTGATAGACAAGCAAGCAAACTGAACCCGCCATACACCCACGTATGGCGGGTTTCGTTTGGCGGGTCTGGAACGAACAATCGCAAGTTACAGTATCTGGCCTGCAGAAAAACATACCTAATCCGAAAAAAGAGAGCAGAAATTTACGGTTAGGCGTAATTTACAGACCTGCATCACCTTTCAAACACTACCGTACACCATAAACGAAGGAGAAGATCATGGCTAAAGACAGCGTTTATCGTATTACAGAGCTAGTTGGGACCAGCAAGAAGTCCTGGGAGGATGCCGCCGCGAATGCGGTCAGCGTCGCCTCGAAGACTTTGCGCGACCTGAGGGTTGCCGAGATAATCAAACTGGACATGGTCGTTGAAGACGGCAAGGTGGCTGCGTATCGGGCGAAAGTGGCGTTGTCGTTCAAGTACGATCCGAATAAATAAGGGATGACAGGTCCGCTTGGCAGACCCTCGCCGAGTCGAGGATTAGTTACTCACATTTTTTGTGGATAACTAGCCAGATAAGTGTGCTTCGGCAGTGCTAACTCTAAACGGTATATACGATTTTTTTCGTCGTTCAATTTGCGGGCATGTGTCGGGCCTTGCAGTGACGGATCGCCGGTCCAAAAAAGAAATGACTTGGGGAAGCGCAGATTAAGTCCGTTCGCCGTTAAGTAGTGACTTAGTACAGGGGCATCGTGCTTAGTCAATACTTAGTAGCTCCATCAGAGCTTGTCGAAGGGTCGACCAGATAACATATTGAATTTTAATTGTCCTCCATTCATGGTTCGACAAGCTCACCACGAACGGAGGACTTGATCTGCGTTTGCTCAGGTTTTTCGCCTAAGTCATTTTTTTTGCAGCCTTTGCGGGCTTGAGTTTCTCACCGTTGCTGCTCCGCCATTCCATTGGCAATTTCAATGATGCAGCGCTTTATCCAGTGAATGGAACAGCTTCTCGGCGTCATGCTGCTGGAGCTGATATTTGATCGTTGCGCCCACCATCATCTTTGGGCAGGAATTGACCAGGTCAATCGCGATGGGATACTTGGCGGTGGCCAGGGCTTCTTTCAGGTAATTGAATTTACCATTGGCATCTTCAATGGAGAGCAAGAAGGCATGCCCCTCATCCGTTATGCTGACGCACTTGTTTCCCACATGGATTGCCGCCTGGCAATGAAACCGTTTCTTTGACATTCATCCCTCCTCTGCTGCCGCATGTTTGGTGACCGTGCGGGAGTCTGCGCGCCGCACCCTCCAGTGTCAAACCGCTCACCGCAGGCGCGGGCTATCGGTTTCCTTTGTTCTCTTTCACTTGGCATTTGAATCGATAACAGGTGGAAAAGAACAGGAGTTGCATTGAAGGTGGCTTTGGGGGCCGGTCTTGTCGTTGCCATGAGCATGCAGATTTTGGCCATTGCTAGGCTGAACCGGGCAACGGGCAACAAACAAAAGCCCGCCTTACTTTGCCGTATGGCGGGCTTTTGTTTATTTCGTCCGCAGTGATTACGCAGTCATCGAAGCGGGGAGGTTGCCTGCATGAATTTGCGCGACAGCTGGGTGTATTGGTCGTAGCGTCCCTCGTCCGCATGCTGGTGGCAGGCGGTGCAATTTGCCTTGCTGACCACTCTCGGATCCTGAAACAGCGGTTTCACCTTGCCGTGTCTGCGGTGAAACCAAAGCGTGTCGGTCAGGCGAAGCTGATCGCCGTTCTTCTTGGCATGAAGGCCGTGGCCGGCATTACGGGCCAGGAAGCTTTCGATCTCTTCGCGCTCTTTTGCCTCCAACGTGGCGTCGACACCGTAATGTTTCATCAGGTCGCTCATGATGCGGTGCCATGCATCGACAGGCAGCAGGTCCGGTGCGAACGCGACATGGCAATCGCCGCATTCTGACCGATAACTTGCAGGCATGTCGGCCGGGAACACACCTCTTTGATCCGCGCGCGCCGCACCGCTCATTGCGGCCAGGACGACGGCGACCGAAATGACGGGAAGCAGGATCTTGATCATGTCCCGTGGGGAGATTGTCACATCGTTGGCAGTATTCGATTGAGGGTGTCTATTCACCATCACGGAATCCGTAATTAAATAAGGCTTACATCGCTGTAAGCCTTATATTTGTTGGTGGGCCCTCGCGGACTTGAACCGCGGACCAAAGGATTATGAGTCCTCTGCTCTAACCAACTGAGCTAAGGGCCCGTAGACTTAACTTTCGCCGTCGAGGAAGCTCTTGAGCTTTTCCGAACGCGAAGGATGACGCAGTTTGCGCAGCGCCTTGGCTTCTATCTGGCGGATACGCTCGCGGGTGACGTCGAACTGTTTGCCGACTTCTTCCAGCGTGTGGTCGGTGTTCATTTCGATGCCGAAGCGCATGCGCAGTACTTTGGCTTCACGCGGGGTGAGGCTGTCCAGTATATCCTTGGTGACGTTGCGCAGGCTGTCGTACACCGCGGCTTCGATGGGAGCCAGCGAGTTGGCGTCTTCGATGAAGTCGCCCAGGTGCGAATCGTCGTCGTCGCCCACCGGGGTCTCCATGGAGATGGGTTCCTTGGCGATCTTGAGGATCTTGCGGATCTTGTCTTCCGGCATCTCCATCTTGATGGCCAGTGTGGCGGCATCCGCTTCTTGTCCGGTCTCTTGCAGGATCTGGCGCGAGATGCGGTTCATCTTGTTGATGGTCTCGATCATGTGCACCGGGATGCGAATGGTGCGCGCCTGGTCGGCGATGGAACGCGTGATGGCCTGGCGGATCCACCATGTGGCGTAAGTCGAGAACTTGTAGCCGCGGCGGTATTCGAATTTGTCCACGGCCTTCATGAGGCCGATGTTGCCTTCCTGGATCAGGTCCAGGAACTGCAGGCCGCGGTTGGTGTATTTCTTGGCGATGGAGATCACCAGACGCAGGTTGGCTTCGATCATGTCGCGTTTGGCGCGGCGTGCCTTGGCTTCGCCGTTGGTCATCTGCTTGTTGATCTCTTTCAGGTCGAGGATAGGGATGCCGACGCGTTGTTGCAGGGCCAGCATCTTCTTTTGCTGGTCGATGATGGCTGCCTGGAAGCGCGACAGGGTTTCGCTATACGGCTTCCTGGATGCGATCTCTTGCTTGACCCAATCCAGGTTGCCTTCGTTGAGCGGGAACACCTTGATGAAGTGCGTGCGCGGCATGTGCGATTTGGTCACGCACAGTTCCTGGATGCTGCGCTCGCAGGCGCGCACTTCTTCCACCAGCCCGCGCATGGTTTCGCACAGGGCGTCCACTTGCTTGGCCGAGAAGCGGAACTGCATCAGTTCGTCGGAGATCTGCTGTTGCAGCTTGTCGTATTGCTTGCTGCGGTAGCCGAATTTTTCGTAGGCTTTGCCCAGCTTGGTGAAGAGGTCGCTGATCAATGCGAAGCGTTCCAGCGCATCCACCTTGAGCTGCGCCAGGTTGGCGGCAGCGGCGGCTTCGCCGTCTTCTTCCGATTCCTCTTCCTCTTCTTCCGCTTCTTCTTCCTCTTCTTCCTCTTCGACGGTCTCGGGAACCATCGCCTCTTCCTGCGTATCGATGAAGCCGTCGATCACTTCGTCGATGCGCAGGGTTTCCTGCGCGACCTTGTCGGCCAGCGCAAGGATCTCGGCGATCGTCGCCGGGCAGGCAGAGATGGCCATGATCATGTGCTTCAGCCCGTCTTCGATGCGCTTGGCGATCTCGATCTCGTCCTGGCGGGTGAGCAGATTGACCACGCCCATTTCGCGCATGTACATGCGCACCGGGTCTGTGGTGCGGCCGAACTCGGAATCCACGGTAGAGATGGCGGCTTCGGCTTCTTCCGCTGCGTCCTCATCGGCCACGGCCGGGGCGGTCTCGTTCATCACCAGCGATTCGGTATCCGGTGCCACGTCGCACACCGTGATGCCCATGTCGTTGATCATGCTCACCACGCCTTCGACCTGCTCGACTTCGAGCATCTCCGGCAAATGGTCGTTGATCTCGGCAAAAGTCAGGTAGCCGCGTTCCTTGCCCAGCAGGATCAGCGCTTTCAGGCGCGTGCGGCGCGCCTCGATGTCCTGGGTTGGATCGACCATGGCGGCAGCGGCAACCGCTTTTTCTTTGGCTGTCTGTTTGGTGCTGGCTGCGGTCGGTTTGGCAGGTGCGGGTTTTTTCTTTTGTTGCGGAGTCGCCATTTTGAGGATTCCCAAAGTTGATTCGTACTCGAAAAACACGGCACACCAAAAATTGGTGCCGTCGAAAAGGGCGCGGATTATACCCGATTTCTCAAAACATTTCCGCGAGTTAGCTACAAAAAGCCATGGTCAAGGACTCAGCAAATAGCGTGCCTGTCCGTTCAGCCCACTTGCGCCTTTAGTTGCCTGAGTTCTTCCTTGAGCTGGTCGTGGCGCACTCGTTCCAGCTCGTTCATGGCCAGCCCTTTGGCCTGCAGCATGGACATTTCGGTCTCGATGGCATCGCGCCGTATCTTGCGCATGATTCCCGTAAATTCGGCCAGGATATCGAAATCTTCACCCCATTGGATGACCTCGCCCTGCGCATTGGCAAACACCGGCCCGTGCATTGTGCCTTGAAAATGCTGGATCATCGCTGCAGTGGTGGTTTCGTCTGCCGATTCATGCAGCCAGTCGACCAATGCGGCGATCGCGGCGCCTTCATTGCCCTCGCCGTGAAAATCGCGCGGTAGCTCGCGCGCCAATTCCGGCTTCATCACCAGACAACGCAACAGGATGCGCAAACCTGAAGGCGCCGCGCGTTTGGCCTTTTGCGGCGCCTGGCGTTGCGGTGCAGCGATCGGTTTGATGACATACAGGGCTTCCAGTTCCGCCTGTGTCACTCCCGCCAATGCGGCCACTTCCTTGCGCAGCAACAGCGCCGTGGTGGGCGCGGTGATGGCAGTAAGCAGGGGCTGGGCGCTCTTGAGCAGGGCGCTGCGCCCCTCCTGGGTGCGCAGATCGACTTGCGCGGTCAGTTCGCGCAGCAGGTAGCCCGAAAGCGGCAGTGAGTTTTCCAGTTCGTGTTCGAAGGCTTCGGTACCGAATTCGCGGATGTAGGTATCGGGATCGTGCTCTTCCGGCAGGAACAGGAAACCGATGCGTTTTCCGTCCACCAGCTGCGGCAGGGCGTTTTCCAGCGCGCGCCACGCGGCTTTCTGGCCCGGCTTGTCACCATCGAAGCAAAACACGACCTGATCGCACAGGCGCAGCAGCTTTTGCACATGGAACGGCGTGGTGGCCGTGCCCAGCGTAGCGACCGCATACTCCACGCCGTGCTGCGCCAACGCCACGACATCCATGTAGCCCTCGACCACGATCACGCGCTGCTGGGCGCGGATGGCCTTTTGCGCCTGATACAGGCCGTAGAGTTCGTGGCCTTTTTCGAACAGCGTCGTCTCGGGCGAGTTGAGGTATTTCGGCTCGCCCTTGTCCAGCACGCGCCCGCCGAAGCCGATGACCTGCCCGCGCACGTTGACGATAGGGAACATGATGCGGTCGCGAAAGCGGTCATAGCGCTTGCCTCCCTCGCCTTCGATCACCAGCCCGGTCTCGACCAGACTCGCATCCTGGTAATTGGGCACAGCGGCTTTCAGGTTCTGCCAGTCGTCCGGCGCATAGCCGATGCCGAAGCGCGCGGCGACTTCGCCGGAGAGTCCGCGGCCCTTGAGGTATTCGATGGCGCGCGGGGTCTTCTTGAGTTGTTCGCGGTAATAACGCGTGGCGGATTGCATCAGGTCGTACAGGTCGGGCGCGACCTTGTGCTGAGGCACATTGGAGGCTTCCTGCGGCACGCTGACGCCGATGCTCTTGGCCAGATCTTCCACCGCTTCGACGAAACCCATGCCGGTGTGCTCCATGACGAAGCCTATGGCGGTGCCGTGCGCGCCGCAGCCGAAGCAGTGATAGAACTGTTTGGTCTGACTGACCGTGAAGGATGGGGATTTTTCGTTATGGAAAGGGCAGCAGGCGACGTAGTTGGCGCCGGCCTTCTTGAGCGGAAGGTAGCGCTCGATCACGTCCACGATGTCGAGGCGATTGAGCAGATCCTGAATGAAGCTTTTTGGAATCACTCCGCCCTCGCGCATTCATGTTGATACAAGGAAGAATACCTTACTAGCCGTTCGCCCTGATCCTTCGACTTCGCTCAGGACTAAAGGCGCTGTCGGAGGGCGGCTTGCCAATACTTTGAAATTTATTCTTTCGACATTCATGGTTCGACAAGCTCACCACGAACGGATGTTTAATACTATTTGGTGAGCTGCGCTTTTATCAAGCCTGAGACCTTGCCCATGTCGGCACGTCCGGCCAGTTTGGGTTTGACTACGCCCATCACTTTGCCCATGTCTTGCGGTCCCGTTGCGCCTGTTGCGGCGATGGCTTCTGCGATGGCGGCGATCACTTCGGCCTCGCTGAGCTGTTGCGGCATGTAGGTCTGCAATACAGCGACTTCGAACTCCTCGACATCCACCAGGTCCTGGCGGTTCGCCGCCTTGTACTGGCTGATGGAGTCGCGGCGCTGTTTCAGCATCTTTTCGATGATGGCGACCACGTCGGCATCGGTCAGCTCGATGCGCTCGTCCACTTCGCGCTGCTTCATCGCGGCGAGCAAAAGACGAATGGCCCCGAGGCGCGCCGTTTCCTTGGCGCGCATCGCGGTTTTCATGTCTTCGGTGATTTGCTGCTTGAGGCTCATATCAAACTACCTTTCGCCCGGGAGGCGAGGCAGATCAATACAGCTTGGGCGGGAGAGTCTGGCTGCGCAGGCGCTTGTAGTGGCGCTTGACGGCAGCAGCCAGCTTGCGTTTACGCTCTGCAGTGGGCTTCTCGTAGAATTCACGGGCGCGCAATTCGGTCAGAAGACCGGTTTTTTCCACAGAACGCTTGAAGCGGCGCATCGCCACTTCGAACGGCTCATTCTCTTTAACACGTACTGTTGTCATGAACAAACTACCTTCTACCAAAAATTCGAGGGCGCGATTCTACAAAACAACGGCTTATTGCACAACCGATATTTTCCACTGCGCCCGGCGAGGGGATCGACTGCCGCCTACCGCGCCTTGCGACGTTTGTTCAGCATAAACAGGAAATTGGAGAGTCCCAGCAGAATTATCAGGTAGAACAACAGGACATGCAGCATATGGGCGTAGTTGTCGTTATACACGTGGTTCAGCCAGAAAGAGCCGTCCTTTCCAAGTTCCAGGCCGCTTTCCGGCACGAAGAATATCAGTACGCCGATGAAAGGCTGAACTCTCAACACGTGGAAAATGGCGCGGTGAGTCACTTTGGTGACATCGTTCGGGGCGGAGGCATGCAGACGCGATTTGATGTCCTGGTTGCCCGGATACAGATAGAACATGCCGACCACGAAAAGTCCGGATGCCGCAAAGATATGCGCTGCATAGTACAGAACGAACACGGGACTGCTCAGATTGGCATGGATGATATAACCCCCGAGCCAGGTCGCCGCCAACAGGGCGAACGGCATCCAGTGCTGGACGTATACATACTTGAGCCATCCGCGCAGCCAAACGTTCTTGTTACTTTTTTTGCGATACACCCTGTGCTGCCCCTCAAGTCACATTGCTACTTCAACCAGGGGATCACCTGCTCGGCAAATATCTCCCGCGTAACCAGCCCGGTATGTGTGTAAACCACCTTGCCTTCACGAGAAATTAACACGGAGTAAGGAACAATGCCATCGCGATTACCAAAGTCAGTCATCACGGGATTGCCGGGCGAGTTGGCCAGCAGCACGGGGTAATTGATTTCGAGCGTGCGCTGCACGTTGCGCAGCTTCGCTTCGTCGTCCAGACCGATACCCACTATTTGCAGGCCTTGCACCGCATATTGCGCCTGATAGGCGACCAGATCGCGTATCTCGGTTTGGCAGGGCGAACACCAACTGGCCCAGAAATTGAGTAGAACGACCTTGTTGCGCCATTCTGCCAGCGCATGCGGCTTGCCATCCATGCCGGGCAGCGTGAAGGAGGGCGTACGGTCGCGAGTAGCCGGTTCGCCCGCGCCGGCGTCAGGCAACACCATCAGTATCGCCAGAGTCCAGGCAAGGACGGCAGTCTTCCTCATGGAGTGGCGGCAGGCTGCAATGCAGGTTGCGCGACCATGACGTTCCAGGATACTGGGTAGCGTTTTTCCAGTTCGCCCAGATAGGCGGGCAGATTCTGGCTGATCATCATCTGCCGCACACGGTCACGCACGTCTTCATACGGCTTTTGGCTGCCGATGCGCCGTTCCAGCACCATGATCAGGTGATAGCCGGATCGGGTGGGAATCACGGCGCTGAGCTCGTCATCTTTCAATGTCGCCAGTTCCTTGAGAAGTTCGGGCATGCCCCGCCCTTCCGTGATCCAGCCCATGTCGCCGTTTTGTTTGCGGCCCACGGGGTCGATGCTGTAGAGCCCGGCTAACGTGAACAGGCTCTCTCCTTTCACAATGCGCACCCGCAACGACTCCGCCTCATCTTTCGACCCAACGACAAGTTGCCCGACGTGGTAGCTGGCAGGGATGCGCCCCGCGTCCCGATGCTGCACGTACCAGGCCCGCATGGATTCTTCGTTCGGCACCCACTCTCCGGCCTTGTGCTCCAGCAATAGTGCAGGCAGGCGTTCATCAACAAAACGGCCATGCTGCTCGCTGACATCGATCCCCTCGCGTTCGGCAGCCCTGGACACGAGCAGTAATTCACTGCGATTGTGGAGCTGCTCCTTTATCCATTCCGGGTTGGGCGTCTGTTTCCATTGTCCGGTGTCCACGACATCGCCGTATGCCAGGCGAATCCCATCGCCTTCCATCAGCACGACGTCCGGTTTAATCCCCGGCTGGATGCGCGATTCAAAGAATCTGACGTTGTTGTCCTGCTGGATCTTTTGCAGTGCGGCCTGCTTTTCTTCTTTGAATTGGATGGCCACGTAAGACGCCTTGGCCGAATCGAGTCCGTTGGTATCGCCCTTGAACTGCCGTTTCATGGCTGCTAGTGTATCGGCGGGAATCGTGACGCCGAGGCGCAATCTGTCCATGTAGGCGCGGTAGAGCATTCCCATCCGGACATCCTCTATCTCGTGCTTGAACGCCGCCGTCTTGTCCATTCCCAATCGTTTCGCTTCCAGCGCAAGGAGACGGGCCGACACCAGCCTGCGCAGCATGTCCCCGCGCAGGCTCGCCTGCTCGTCTTCGTCCATGGTGTTGAATTGCGTATTGAATGGCGAACTGGCGATTGCCAAATCCAGGTCGTGCGAGCGGATCTCTTCATGCCCGATGGTAGCCAGCACCTGATCGGCAGCAACTGCATAGAGCGGCGAACAGATCAGGGTTGTTGCCCAGAACAGGCATGTCCGCAATGTTTTTTTGTTCCACATGGTGATTTACCCGTTAGTTTGGTTTAGGAACGGCCGGTACGAACTGTGAACTTGTGAATTCTTCCCATGACAAATCGGGAGGCATAATCCCCCCCGATTTGTCATTCCGTCAACAACGCGTCCCGCTAATCTTTTGGCACCGCACCGCCAAGGTCTTTGGCGCTACCGTGCATCCAGGTTACGGCCAAATTGAAATCGTTCAGGATGGGTTTGCCATCCCAGACATGTTCTTTCTTCTTGGCAATAAGCGGCACGCCCACCTTGTTGGTCTCGTGGCAGGACGCACACTTCAGCGGTCCATGCGAACCGTCCGGATTGTATTGCGCTGCCTGTTTGTATGAAGTCACGTCGGTGGTCGCCGTGACCGGATACAGCCCATGGATGGACTCATGGCAGGACTGGCAAGTCAAGCCGGCATGCCCCTTGGAATAGCGCATCACACTGTATTTTCCAGGCTGGTTGATCGGGAAAGCCCGACCGCCTTGGCCTTCGACAAAAGGAGCTGCGTGGCAGTCGGCACAGTGCGGCGCGCCCGGAGACAACCAGTAGTCACGCCCATGCGTTGCCGCATCGTAAGGAACGGCTGTGGCTCCAGTCGCACCCGCCGGCAGCTTCAGCTTGCTGATGTCCACAGCCGGGTTGGCGGAGAGGATGGATACATTGATGTCGCCGTCCTCATCCTTGGTGACCATCGGCCCGCCGTCCTTGAGGGCGATGACGGCAATGTCCGGGACCATGCGTTTGGCCGCCCATGTTTGCAGGATGCCCGAGGCGCCCGGCGTGTCCTCACCTTTGTCGTTGAGCACGACCTTGGGATCCAGATACCTGGATTTCAATTCGTCCGTGGACACGCCGATCGCTTTGGCGATCTCATCCAGCGACTTGTTGCGGATCGTGGTGCCGGTCTGCTTGTATGCGTTGGTCAGGTTGTCGCGCTGATAAAGCTCGCGCGTCAACTGGTTGTGACAGTTGGTGCACCACAGCCCCTTGCCGCCCTCATTGTTGCCGATCTGGGAAACGTTGGATTGCAACCACTGGCCAATGGCATTCAGGTGCGCGGGTATATCGATGCCATCGTGCCGCATGTTCCGGTTGGCATGGACATCGCGACCAACAAAGCACCCCCCGGAAGCATCGCGGTTGTCACCCAGCGCAAATGCATTCTTGCCGTCCGGCGTGATCGGATAGCTGGCCATCTTGCCGTCCTGACGGTGCGCCGGATGGCAGCCCTGGCATGACGCAGTGCGCCCGTGCGAGTCAGGCAAGGGAGCCTTGGTCTGGTGCACCGTATGGATCGCCTGGGTCAGCGGCGAGATCGTCATCTCGACACCGGTTTTCGGATCCTTGAAGGTCTTGGAACTCAGCACGCCGATCACGTTGTCTGCATGGCATTTCTGGCACAACACGGGATCGCGCCCCAGACGGTTATCCAGCGAGCGGCTGTTCGGGTTGTAGTTCTTCAGGAAATCCGTTCCGGTACGGTCGTCGTGCATTTCCAGGATGGATACCGAGGTGGCTTTCAGGTTGGCGATCCAGTCGCTGGCGCCCAGACCTTTCCAGAACTCACGTTCCTGTTTGTACAGCGTGAATTTGTCGCCGTTGGCCGTCTTGTTGCTGTGGCAGTTCGCGCAATTGGGAATGTCGATCGGGCTGGTGCCAACGAAAGTGATCGGCTTGCCGGAGTGAGAATCGATCACGGGTGCACCCGTCTTCTCGTCCACCAGGCTGACCCATGCTTCCTGGAAGGGCTGGATGTCCGCTTCGGTCAAGGTCAGCGGGTCCTGCACCGAGCGGTCATTGAACGGCGTCAGCGGCAATCCGAGCGCGTCCCAGATGCCGGGATTGGTCAGCATGATAGGCACATTGTCCAGCACGGGAGATTTGGTGTAGACGATCGTTCCCACTTCGCCGGTGTAATGCAGATGGCCGCCCTTCATAGGACTGGGAACAGCTGCGCCCGCCGGTCCGTTGTCACGCGGAACCGGGATCTGGATACCGACAAATAACTTTTCCTTGTCTGCGCTGGTATTCTTGGGGTTGGTCCCTTTCAGGTCCTTGTAGACATACAGGTGACTGAAATAGGCGTTGGCGACATTTTCGTTCGGGCCATACTTCCCGTCGCCATTGACGTCGTACGGGACGTCCCAATATTTGAGCTTCGAACCTTCGGAATAGGTGTTGTCCAGATGGCCGTAAGACAGGCGGAAACGTTTCTTCCCGTCGACCAGCACGCCCGGATCTTTAGCATCCGCTTCCAGCAATTCCGGGTATTTGTTCGGACCGGTCGAGGTCTTGATGACCTGGCTCTGCACCGAGTTATACGGAGGCAAGACGCAGCAGTAGCTGAAGTCAAAGCCGGTGCAATGCATGCCCAGTTCATAGTTGATAGTGATGTTGTAATCGTTTTTCGGTTTGGTGACCGTTGGTGCGGCAAACACCGCACTGATCGCGCAGGCGCATAACAGCGTCCCGGCGAACCAGACTATTAGCTTTTTCACGAATATCTCCCTGTAGTCATTGAGTAAACAATCCCAGACTTGGTAGAGGGGCTGATCATGTTCGGCCTGAGCCCTAGCCTGGCGGTCCTTTGCGCGATGTTTATCCGCGATTTTCAGCTGCTTCCATTCCATCTCCCATTTCTTGTTGAAGCAAATCGGGAAATATGAATTCTCACGACATCCTGGGCAGTTTGTGGGCAATGCCCTTGTGGCAATCGATGCAGGTCTTGCCCGCTGCTTCTGCATCGGCGTGCTTGCTTTGTGCCCCCTTTTCCTGGTCTGCCAGACTCATCGCCGCGAAACTATGGCAATTGCGGCAACCGACGGAATCTGACTCCTTCATGCGTGCCCATTCGTCCTTGGCCATCTGTGCCCGTCTGGTATCGAACTTCTCGCGCGTATCGATGGTGCCCGCCATCTCCGCCCACACATCCTGAACGGCGATCATCTTGCGATACATTTCCGAATACCAGTTCTTCTTCGGCACGTGGCAATCGGAACAGACTGCGCGCACGCCGGATTTGTTCGAGTAATGCACCGTCTTTTTGTATTCCTCGAAGTTGTAGCTCATGGTGTGGCATGACGTGCAAAACTCAAGGCTATTGGTGTGCTCGATTGCCGTCGTAAAACCTCCCACCAGGACCAGAACCAAGGTCACCAGCGCAGCCATTCCGATACCAGTGCAAGCGAAAGGATGGCGTCTGGCGCGCGCGAACACACTTCCTTGTCCGGATTCAGCTTGCATGACGAATGGACAAGTTGGTCATTGGAAGCTCCGGATCAGTTGTAACTGCCGTAAAACTGAATCAAGGCATTGATGTCTTCCGGCGTGACTTCGTCGAGCTTGGCCTTCATCTTTTTTGGTATCGGCCGCTTGCCTGATTGGAATTCATCAATGGCCTGGCGCAGATAGGGTATCCATTGGCCCGCCATCATCCCGGCATCGTCTTTGGCCTGGGTGGCGCCTTCCGAATGGCATTTTTCGCAATACATGTCGTGAATATCCTTGCCCTTCGCGGCCAATACCGGATCGAATTTCTGTTTGGCGTGCACGAATTTCTTTTTGGACAAGTACGTCGCAATCTGGTGGATATCGCCGTCCTTAAGGTTCTTTGCGATCTCGCACATGCTGCTCTTCTTCCCCTTGTCGGGTCCGCTCCGATATTTCGTTTCGGGACAGTCTCTGTCGTGATCGCGGTATGCCTTGAGATTGTTGACCAGGAATTCGACCGAATAGCCGCCGATGATGGGCACATCCGAATCGGTACTGGCCCCGTCCTTGCCGTGGCAGTAGCTGCAGGTCTTCAGCTGGTTCTCCAAAGTGACCGCCGACGTGCAATCTGCCCACGCGAAGCCGAGAACAACAGACAGGAAAATGAAAGCAGAATGGAATTGAAAATTGCGCTTTTTCAACATCGCCTCCCAGTGAAAAGACATTTCAATTGAAAGGGTGCGCCCTGCTCCTGGATGTCTGTCGATGAAGCCGACGAGCCGGTCGAGTCACGATACCCATGCTCGCATTACACATGATGGACAGGCAAGCGTCTATCACCCAGTAGTAGTGAGGTTAATGACCCAAAAGTGTTACTAAGTTGATGATATATAAGGAATTGCTTATATGGAATACTCGACTAATTTACGCTGACACGGCCGAATTTGCGCTTGCCGACTTGCGCCACGACGACTGCCCCAGCCTTGAGTTGCAGGGCTTTGTCGCTGACTTTTTCGCCGTCGAGTTTGACCCCGCCCTGGTCGATCATGCGCAGTGCTTCGGAGGTACTTGCGACCAGCCCGGCCTGTTTGAGCAGCTGGGCGATACCGATATTTCCATCCGCACTGGCAACGCTGATCTCAGGCATGTCATCCGGCAGCACGCCTTTCTGGAAACGCGCTTCGAATTCGACCAATGCCTCTTCGGCAGCCTTGAGTGTGTGGAAGCGGGCGACGATCTCCTGCGCCAGCATCACCTTGATGTCGCGCGGGTTGCGGCCATTCCCCACTTCTTCGCGGAAGTTGGCGATCTGCGCAAGACTGCGGAATGACAGCAGTTCGAGGTAGCGCCACATCAGGTCGTCGGAAACGGACATCAGCTTGCCGAACATCTCTTGCGGGGTATCGGTCACGCCGATGTAGTTACCCAGCGATTTGGACATCTTGTTGATGCCGTCCAGTCCTTCCAGTAGCGGCATGGTAAGCACGCACTGCGCTGGTTGACCGAAGTGCTTCTGCAGTTCGCGACCCATCAGCAGGTTGAATTTCTGGTCGGTGCCGCCGAGCTCGATGTCGGCCTTGAGCGCGACGGAGTCGTAGCCCTGCACCAGCGGATAGATGAATTCGTGGATGGCGATGGGCTGGTTAGCTTTATAACGCTTCCAGAAATCCTCGCGTTCCAGCATCTGCGCCACGGTATGGGTGGCGGCAAGGCGGATCAGGTCGACCGCGCTGAATTTGTCCATCCAGGTAGAGTTGAACACGACTTCGGTCCTGGCTGGATCCAGCACCTTGAAGACCTGTTCTTTGTAACTTTGCGCATTGGCAAGCACCTGCTCGCGCGTCAGCGGTGGGCGGGTGGCATTTTTGCCGGTGGGGTCGCCGATCATGCCGGTGAAATCGCCGATCAGGAACAGGGCGTGATGCCCCAGATCCTGCAACTGGCGCATCTTGTTGAGCAGTACGGTATGCCCGAGATGCAGGTCGGGCGCAGTCGGGTCGAAGCCCGCCTTGATGCGTAGCGGTCGCCCCAGTTCGAGTTTTTTGACCAGTTCGGACTCGAGCAGCAATTCTTCACTGCCGCGTTTGATTTGATTGAGGATTTCTTGTTGACTCATGTCGGAAGACCGCTTGTTTGTATCCAGCCCAATGTCCAGGCGGGTTTTGAGGGCTTGCCGCTTTCTGTTAAAGTGGCGCCCTAAAATTCAATAAGTCTTGTTGTCTGCCGATAAAGCTTCTACGGACATTCACAAGTACTGCCGCCTTGGGAGCCGCGAATGTTACCGCAAAACACTTTGTCACACGCACACAAAATGAAGCTTCGATGGTTCGTCACCTTGTCCAGCCTGCCTTTGCTCGGGGTAGTGACGGCTTTCGGCATCATGCCCCAGACGGATGTTTTATCCAGAGCGCAACAAACCGTAATCGAAGATATCTCACTGCCGTTGACTGCCACCGTCTCCGGCAACTCGACTTCCTTCTGGCGCAACGAGCGTATCCAGCGCGGCGACACCGTCGCCGAGTTGCTGCGCCGCCTGAATGTGGAAGACCAGGCTGCCAGTGATTTCCTGCGCAAGAGCAAATCCGCCGAAGGGTTGCGCCAGCTGGCAGTGGGCAAGGAAGTGCAGGCGGAGACGGATGCCAATGGCGCCCTGCTGGCGTTGCGCTATCCCGGCAACGACGCCAATCAGGTGGTCATCGAAAAGGATGGCACCAGCTTCAAGACCCGTACCCTGCCAGCGCAGACCGAGAAACGCGTGCAGATCCGCACCGGCGAGATCAAGACCAACCTGTTCGCCGCGACCGATGAAGCCGGACTGCCCGACCCCGCAGCCAACCAGCTGGCCGACATTTTCGGCGGCGATATCGATTTCCATCGCGATCTGCGCAAGGGCGACAAGTTCACGGTGATCTACGAGATGAACTACGTCAATGGCGAACCGGTGCGCACAGGACGCATCCTTTCTGCCGAATTCGTCAACCACGGACATGCTTTCCGTGCCGCCTATTTCCAGACCACCGAATTCACCGGCGATTATTTTTCGCCGGAAGGCAAGAGCATGCACAAAGCCTTCCTGCGTTCGCCCCTTGAGTTCTCCCGTATCAGCTCGGGATTCAGCTTGTCGCGATTCCATCCGATACTGAACAAGTGGCGCTCACATAAAGGTGTCGATTACGCAGCGCCTATGGGTGCCAAGGTCAAGGTCACCAGTGATGGTGTTGTCGCCTTCGTCGGCAAGCAAGGCGGTTACGGCAATGTGGTGATGATCGACCATCAGGGCCGCTTCTCCACGGTCTACGGCCACTTGTCACGCTTCGCCGGCGGTCTGCACAAAGGCCAGCGTGTGGGGCAAGGCCAGATCATCGGCTATGTCGGCATGACCGGTCTGGCGACCGGGCCGCATCTGCATTACGAGTTCAAGTTGAACGGCGTGCAGCGCGATCCGCTGAAAGTGGCGCTGCCGGACGGCAAGCCGATCAGCGATGCGCAAAAGACCGCCTTCGGCGATGCGACGAATCAACTTTTCGCACAGCTGGACACCTTCCACAATACACATATCGCCAAACTCGACTAAGTGAGAATAGCGCCCGACCTCTATATCGGCATCATGTCCGGAACCAGTCTGGACGGAATCGATGCCGCATTGGTCGATCTCTCGCAAAGCGTACCGGCACTTGTCGCCAGCCATTACCAGCCTTATGCAGAGCCGCTGAAGGAGGCGTTGCTGGCCCTGCATCAAGTCTCGCACAACGAATTGCATCAGTCGCAACTGATCGCCAACCGACTCGCACACGAGTATGCCGACGCGACGCAGATATTGCTGAAGAAAGCCGGCGCAGCAACCGGATCGATACAAGCGATCGGCTGTCACGGCCAGACTGTGCGCCATCGCCCCGAACATGGCTATAGCGTACAACTCAACAACGCGGCGCTATTGGCGGAATTGACCGGCATCCATGTAGTGGGCGATTTCCGGAGTCGCGACATTGCGGCAGGCGGACAGGGCGCGCCGCTGGTTCCGGCTTTCCACGACAAGGTGTCGCGCCACCCGGCCATCCACCGCACGATTCTCAACATCGGCGGCATCGCCAACCTGACCGACCTCGCGCCAGACAAGAGTACGGCCGGCTTCGACACCGGCCCCGGCAACCTGCTGATGGACGCATGGATATCTCGTCATCAGGGCAAACCCTACGACAAGGAAGGCGCATGGGCAGCCAGCGGCAAGGTCATCCCCGCATTGCTGAAAAAATTGCTGACGGAGCCATTCTTCGCCGCGGCTCCGCCCAAAAGTACCGGGCGCGATTTATTCAACCTCGCCTGGCTGGGAAGACATCTGAACGGTGATGAGGCGCCTGCCGACGTGCAGGCAACCTTGCTCTCGCTCACCGGAGACAGCATTGCCGCCGCCATACAGCGATTCTGTGGTGGAGCGAAGGAAATCTATGTATGCGGCGGCGGTGCCCACAACGAGGCACTGCTCTCTCACCTGCGGCGCGCGCTACCGCAATGCCGCATTCAGAAAACCGAAGTCTTGGGGATTGCCGCCGATTGGATGGAAGCCATCGCCTTTGCCTGGCTGGCACAGCAGACGATGCATCTGCGCCCTTCCAATCTTCCCGGCGTCACAGGGGCAAGACATCCCTGCGTGTTGGGTGCGATTTATCCCGCATAAAAAAACGGGGCGCTTCCGCGCCCCATTCCCACAACAACTACCAGATACTCAAGCCGAGAACGACGATCCGCAACCGCATGTGGTCGTTGCATTCGGGTTCTTGATGACGAACTGCGAACCTTCCAGACCTTCCGTGTAATCGATCTCAGCACCTACCAGATACTGGAAGCTCATCGGGTCGATCAGCAACTGCACGCCGTTCTTGCTCATGACGGTGTCATCTTCGTTGGCGACTTCGTCAAACGTGAAGCCATACTGAAAACCTGAACATCCGCCACCGCTCACGAACACGCGTAGCTTGAGTTCGGCATTGCCTTCCTCTTCGATCAGCTGTTTCACTTTATTCGCCGCGTTATCCGTAAACAACAGCGGGTCTTGCATTTCGGTCATTGCATTCATATTGCCTCCTAACTGGTTTGATTATGACTCGGCAGAACCGAGTTTGAAAGCCACTACCCTGTCTTCCGCTTCCGCCAAGTGGATCAACCTACCCTCCACGATCGCGCCCAACTGTATTTCCAACGTTTTATAGTGTACATCACCTGTGACCTTTGCCTTGCTCTGTAGTTCCAGATACTCCGCCGCGTTCACGGGGCCTACTATAGACCCGTTCACCACCAGATGGGTAACCTTGATCTCGCCTTCGACGCGAGCATGTTCGCTCAACACCAGGGTGCTGGGCTTGCTCAGGTCGGCGATCACATTACCTTTGATCTCGCCATCGACACGCAGCCCGCCCGTGAAATGGACGTTGCCTTCGATCCTGGTCCCCGCACCAACCAGGGAGTCGATACGATTCTGCGGTTTACTATTCCGGCTGCTGAACATGCTTGACTTCTCCTTTAGGACGGCAGGTCGACCATCTGCTTGATCTTGGGTTCCTGTATTCCTTTTTCGAATACACGAACCTCTACGCTCTCGACCTTCATCTCCGGTGGCAACTTAAATCCCTTGTCGACACGCTGGTAATACTTGAAACTCAATTGGTAAGCTGCCACGTCGGATGGCGAGTTCTCCTGCGGGAATTGTAGCACTACTTTCCTGCCATCCTGCAGGCCGTTCACCACCAGTTGCATGCTCCCCTGAAACGCCTTTCCGCGTTGTTGAACACTCTGTACCAACAGCATGCGGCAGAGATATTCGCCGGGCAAAGAATCCGGCTCGATCTTCAAACGATGAATGGACAACTCGGCCTCGCGCGCGCCGGTCAGCGGCAAATTCTGGAAGAACAGCAGGTCTTCCTGCAGACGCGCATTTTCATCGTGCAAGTTCTTCAACTGAGCCGCAATGCCCAGGTTGGAAGCCTGATCGATCTGCCCCTGACGCTCATATGCCGCGATCTGATTGGCTTGTGACGCATTTTCGCTCTCCAGAAAATGCACCCGCTCACGCAATTCGCCCAACTCTTTTTCCGACTGGCCGCGGTGGAATCCCGCCAACTCCAGACCCGAACCGTACGCCCACCAAACCATCAAGGCGATCAGCAAAACAAAAGGCACCGCAATCGCCCAGCGCACATACCATGGCACATGTGGACGTACCGACAAACGCGGGGCAGAGATGCTGAACTTGCGGCGGAAGCTCCGTATCATCTTCATATCAGGGCAACAGCGGCACCACGTTCAGGCCTTCGGATTCCGGCAATCCAAACATGATGTTCATGTTTTGCACCGCTTGCCCTGCCGCGCCCTTGACCAGATTGTCGATCACCGACAGCACCACGACCGTATCTCCGCCCTGCGGTCTGTGCACCGCGATACGGCACAGGTTGGAGCCCCGCACCGAGCGCGTTTCGGGCATGCTGCCCGCTGGCAGCACATCGACGAATGCCTCGTTGGCGTAGCGCTGCTCGAACAGGGCCTGCAGGTCTGCATCCTTCTTGAGCCTGCCATACAAGGTGGCATGGATGCCGCGTATCATCGGCGTCAGGTGGGGAATGAAAGTCAGACCTACCGGCTTGCCGATTACATTCCCCAGACCTTGCCTGATCTCGGGCAAATGCCGGTGCCCTGCCACGCCGTAAGCCTTGAAATTGTCCGACGCTTCAGCGTACAAAGTTGGAATCTCCGCCTTGCGACCCGCCCCGGAAACCCCTGATTTGGCATCGGCGATCAGCGAGCCTTCCTCGATCAGCCCTGCTTCGAGCAAGGGGATAAAGCCCAGTTGCACCGCCGTCGGATAGCAGCCCGGATTCGCCACCAGCCGCGCCTGCTTGATCCCGGCCCGGTTCACTTCGGGCAGGCCGTACACCGCCTCTGCCACCAGATCTGGACAGGCATGGGTCATGCCATACCATTTTTCCCACACGGCGATGTCCTTGATACGGAAATCCGCCGCGAGGTCGATGACCCGCACGCCGGCATCCAGCAGGACGCGCGTCTGTTGCATCGCGATACCATTGGGTGTTGCGAAGAACACCACATCGCACTGATCGAGATGAGCTTGGTCAGGGTGGGTGAATGGCAGGTCTATATAGCCGCGCAGGCTGGGAAACATCTGGCTGACCGGCATGCCCGCATCGGCGCGCGAAGTGATCACGCGCAACTCTGCCTGCGGGTGTCCCGCCAGCAGCCGCAGCAACTCGACACCGGTATAGCCTGTTCCTCCTACAATTCCGACATTCAACACGTTCGCACCTCAAAAAATCAGCTGTAAATGATAAAGGAAAAAGCCGCCCAAAGGCGGCTTTTTCTGTCCTGCGACAACCCCACAGGGGATTAACGCTTGGAGAATTGCTTCCTGCGGCGCGCCTTGCGCAGACCGACCTTCTTGCGCTCGACTTCACGCGCATCGCGAGTGACCAGTCCGGCCTGGCTCAGAGTCGGCTTCAGCGCAGCGTCGTAGTCAATCAGGGCGCGAGTAATACCGTGGCGAACCGCACCGGCCTGACCGGATTCGCCGCCACCGGAAACGTTCACCATGATGTCGAACTTGCCCACCATATCGGTCAGTTCCAGCGGCTGACGCACCACCATGCGGCCTGTCTCACGAGAGAAGAACACATCGATAGGTTTGTCGTTGACGATGATCTCGCCCTTGCCCGGTTTGATGAAAACACGTGCCACCGCGCTCTTGCGACGACCGGTTCCGTAGTTATAGGTTACGCTCATGTTTAAGCCTTCAACAGATCAATGGGTTTCGGTTGCTGCGCGCTGTGCGGATGAGTCGCACCGCCGTATACCTTGAGCTTGCTCAACATCGCATAGCCCAGCGGCCCCTTCGGCAGCATGCCGCGCACGGCCTTTTGCAATACACGCTGCGGATGGCGCTGTTGCAACTTGAGGAAGTTGGTTTCGTAGATACCGCCGGGATAGCCCGTGTGGCGATAGTACATCTTGTCCTGTGCCTTGTTGCCGGTCACGCGCAACTTGTCGGCATTGACGACCACGACGAAATCGCCGGTATCGACGTGCGGTGTGTAGATGGCCTTATGCTTGCCGCGCAAGCGGATAGCGATCTGGCTGGCCAAACGGCCCAGGATCTTGTCGGCGGCATCAACCAGCAACCAGTCATGCTGGACTTCGTGCGGCTTTGCGGAAAATGTTTTCATGGCATTTCCTAAAACTAAAAATGGATAACAGACTGCGAAGGGCGCGCATTCTATGCGAGACCACTGCCCCTGTCAAACCATTATCAAACACCCTGCCTGCCCGGCCCGGAAGGCCTCTTACTCAACAAGCCATCCAGCCAGACCTTCCAGCGGGCATATTTCCCGGGAAGTCCGGATCGTAGCCTCTGCACCTCGATCTTTTCGGCGCCTCTGCTGCCTGCGCCGGGCACTCCGGCAGCAAGCTGGGCGGCACCAACGAGGCTGGTTTCCGCCTGTGCCAGGCGATAGATGGCAAGCGGCACGCATAGTGCGATGCCCTGTTGCAGGCAGCGCAGGCTGGACAAGCCGCCGGAAAGACAGGCGCACTCGATGCCAAACTCGCGCTGAAAGTCTTCCAGTATCCTGGCCACGCGAAAAACGATACCTTCCTGCAACAGCAGCGCAATACGTTGTGCCGGCAGATGCTCGACCGGCGCCGAGAACACAAGGCCCAGGCCGCTGCCAAAGTACGGCGCCCCCAGCCCGCTCGGCTCGGCCAGGCAAAATATGTCGTCGCTCGCCAGGTCTTCGACCCGACAGACGTCTGCCGGATATGGCGCCAATGCGGCAGCAATGGAATTGAGCGTCCCTTCGCCGGCCAGATATATCCGCCGCGCATCGTCCTGCCAGACCAGCGTCTGCAGATAGCCTTCCGGCACAACCCGGCCTTCGGGCAAATAACAGGCGACGAACCCGCCGGTGCCCAGGTTGACCAGTGCTTCCCGCTGCCCGCTGGCGATGCTAGCCACCAGCGCGGCCGATTGGTCGCCCACACTGGCTTGCAGGGTCAGGCCGTTGTTCAACGGGACCCCAAGGCCGGCCGAAGGGACGATCTGCGGCAATATCTGCAGCGGAATATCGAACAACCCGCACAATTCCGGCGACCACCGCCGGCCATGGATATCCATCAACAACGTGCGGGCCGCCATCGAGACATCGGTCAGATACCGCTCGCCGCCGGTCCAGCGCCAGATGAGAAAGGTATCCAGCGTCCCCAGCAGCCATTCGCCGCTCAGCAAACGCTCACGCCATTTCGGATGCTCGCGCAGCAGCACGCGCAGTTTGGGCGCCAAATAATACGGTGTCAGGGGCAATCCGGCCAGCTTGCAGATGGCGCCTTCATGCTCGCGCAATGCGGCACAACTCTCCTTGCCCCTGTCATCCTGCCAGGAGATGAGCGGCGTGACCGGCTTGCCGCTGGCGCGCTCCCACAGCAAAAAGGAAGAGCGCTGGCTGCACAGGCCCAGGAGCGGGCGCACTTCCGACAGATCGACGAAGTCGGCAGTTTGGGGGAGGAAGTGCGATGCGCCCGCTCCCGCATCTGAGGGCTGCGCGAGACATGCGGCCAACACCGCATCGGCAGCCTGCGCATAGGTCAGCGCGTCACTCTCATACCGCCCGCCGTCCGCGACGATCGCTGGTGCAGGCCGGGCCACGATGCTGCCGAGCGTACCGTCCTGCGACAGCATGCCCGCCTTGATCGTCGTCGTTCCCAGATCGAGTGCGACGACAGCGATCATAGACCGCAAGCCTCGACTTCTTGCGCAATCCTGTCCTCATCCCAACGCAGCGCAGGCGCGACCAGTTCAGTCAGATGCCGCAACTCTGCTGTATCCAGTTTCGCCAGTATCAGCAGCGGCATGCGCCGGCGCAACAGGTCGGACAGGTGCACCGCCATCTCGTCGTGCGCGCACAGCAGCAGATCAGCATGGATGAACGGCAGCGCCGGCACGATGCGTGCCGCCAGCTGTGGCGCATCCTCGACCATGCGCAAGACTTGTTCGACGCGGACGCCGTGGCGATGCAGCAGCCATTCCGCGCACTCCGCATCGATGCCGAGGCGCTGCGCCGTCGCCGCGACCTCCGCCGACCAGGCCGCAAAATCCTGTTGCGGCTTCCAGGGGAAGCTCCTGCCCCGGGTGGCACAGCCGGCCGCCACACCAAGCCTGGCACATACCGTATCGACGATCACGGTCGCGTCCTCGCGCGCCGAGGTGAGCTTGCCGCCGATGGCGTAAAGCAGGCCGTTGGCAGCCGCCTTCAGCTCCCAATCGCGGCTGGCGTCAGAAGGGTGCGCGGCATCGCTCCGCTTCATCACGCGCACGCCGGCATAGCTGCCGATGACGTCCGCCCTGGTCCATGCCGTCTTCAGGTAGCGGCTGGCCGCGGCCAGCATGTATTCCACGTCAGCCTCTTCGACCATCACATGGTCGATGTCACCACGATAATCGGTATCGGTAGTGCCGAGCAGCGTGCGCCCGTACCACGGGATGACGAAGAACACGCGTCCGTCCTCTTTCTCCGTGAGCAGGATCGCCCCGTCCGTCGGCAAGGCCGGCAGCACCAGATGGATGCCTTTGCTCAGGCGGCACCATGACCTGCCTTGTTCAGTCGCAGCCGCCCATTGCCCAACGGTGCTCACGCATTGCCTGGCGCGCACTTGCGCCGTGAGGCCGCTCTCCGCGTCCAGCACTGTGGCGCCGCACACTTGTGCGCGCTCCTCGTTCCATGCCGCGACCCTGGCGTAGTTGACGCACACCGCGCCGTGCGCCATCGCACCCGCCACCAGTTCGAGCACCAGCCGTGCATCGTCGGTCTGCGCGTCGCCGTAGGTGAAGCCGCCCTTCAGGGTCGCGTCATCCAGAAAAGGGAAATGTTCCGAGAAATGTGCCCGGTCCAGATGACGGTGCCGCATCTGTCCATCCGGGAATCCGGCCAGCAGGTCATACAGCATCAATCCGGCTTTCAGTAACAGCGTGCCGTTGCGGCTATCTTCGTACACCGGCACGCCGAAGCGCAGCGGCCACACGCGATGCGGTGCGACCTGCAGCAGCATGCGCCGCTCCTTCAGCGCCTTGCGCACCAGTTTGAAATCGTAGGTCTCCAGATAGCGCAGCCCGCCGTGGATCAGCTTGCTCGACGCCGAAGAGGTCGCGCCCGCCCAGTCGCCCTGCTCGACCAGCGCGACTCTCAGGCCGCGCAACGCGGCATCGTAAGCCGTCCATGCGCCGTAGATGCCGCCACCGCAGACCAGCAGGTCGAATTCGCCCTGTAGCGCGGCAAAATCCCGCTTCATTGATCCCTCATCTGCAACGCCTTCTGCGGCACATCGCTGATCAGCACATCCACACCCAGGACCAGCGCGCGGCTGATCTCCTCGTCCGTGTTGCAGGTGTAGACCGCGATACCCTTGTTGCGTCCGCGCAGCAGCGCGACCATGTCCGCATCCAGCGTGGAGATATGCATGCACAGGCCGTGCAGGAAAGGCTGCGTGTCCAGCGCATAGCGCGCATCGTTCAGGTCGTGCTCGGGCTCCAGATTCAGCACCAGCGGAAACGCCGGTGCGATGCGATGCGCATAGACCAGCCCGTCCAGATTGAAGGACGAGACGAGGATGCGGTCATCCGTTGCGGCGCCGACCAGCTCCAGCGTCTGCCTGACCTTGAGTTCACCCCTCGCGGCGTCCTCCCAGTCGCGGATCTTGATCTCGAGCAGCAAGCGGCAACGCGTCCTGTAAGCCGCAATGAATTCCTGCAGGCTCATCACACCCTCGGATGCGCCCGATCCGGCGAAGTGCGCGGCGAAATCCATCGCCTGCAATTGGGCAAGGTCGAAGTCGTCGATGTGCTTGCCGGCCAGCTTCAGTTTCTTCAGGTCGCGGTCATGCCACAACACCGCGACTTCGTCGCGGCTGAGCTGCACGTCGGTTTCGATGCCGTCGATCGGATAGGCAAGCGCCTTGTCGAAGGCCGTGCGCGTGTTCTCGGCCGCTTCCCTGTTTGCGCCGCGGTGGGCAAAGACCAGCGTTCTGCTCATGGCAATCCTTGGATGAATTTCTGCATGGACGCTTCCATCGCCGCATAGTGCGGGTTGTACATCAGGCGACGCAACAGCCCGCGCTCAAGATTCCGCTCGCTCACTTCGCCCCACCAGACTTCCCCGGGCCGCGACATACAGGCCTTGTAACGTTCACCGTCTTCGTCATAGTAATGCAGACAGTTGGCATACCCGCCATTCGCGCCGTAATGCGCATCCTCAGGCGACATGACGATGGCGGTGTGCGCGCTGCTCAGGATGCGCTTTTCCGGCACGGCGCTGTCCACCCACTCAATATTTTCCTGCTCGATCTTCGCTGTCGAGTACCACACCAACTTGCTGCACTGATGCCTCGCCCGTCGCATGAAGTTCAAGGTCGCAGCCGGATTCACAGTGGCATCGTCCGCACTGGCGACGGCGAATACCGGGATGACCACGTCGCCTTTCGACAAGGCTTGTGTCAGCTTGTACATTTGCGCCGCCGCATTTTTGCAGAACGATTCGTATTTGTAGAGATCGCGATCCTGCATGTTGCTCACCCAGGCCGCCTTCGGCAGCAGCCAGCTGTAGAGCTTGTGCAGATTCGCCCATTTCGCCAGCGAAGTGATCTCGAGTGCGGGCGAAAACAGGAACAGGCCGCGTACCCGGTCGTCGTGCGCCGCATGAAAGACGCTTAATGCGGCACCGGCCGAAAAGCCGGCCAGATAAAGTTCGTCCACCTCCTCATATAGCCTGTCCGCACCGTAGGCCACCGTTTTCGCCCATTCGTGCCAGCCCACATCAAGCAGATCACCGGGCCGTGTGCCGTGCCCCGGCAACAGAATTGCCATCACGCGAAAGCCGTTGCGCTGGAAAAATTCCGCCAGATGGCGCATGTGATAGGGAGAGTCGCTCAATCCGTGAGTGAGCAGCACGCCACGCTGATACGGCTTGTCCCGCCCTTTTTCGAAGTCGCCTGGTGGCAACAATTCAAATGGCGTGTTGCCCGCAACAATATCTTCCTGGTCGTTCTTTCCGTCATGGTGCTGCCACAGCATGGCTTGCGTATCGCGTACATAGTCCGCGAACGACAACCCTTTGCCGGAAAAACAGGAATTGACGCCGGACACACGGTGCCGCAAACCAAGTATTTCCATCATTTCTCCGTCATATTTATGTAACAACCCGGCGGTATCGTCCGCACCCTAAATAGGCAAGCAGGAGGACTCCATGCCCAGCATTCTACCTGTCGAAAAGTACCGCACCACTGCCCGCGCACAGTTTTTGGCAAACCAACTCATGCCGCGCGCCAAGGAATATGCAATGTCGCCACTCCGCGAAATCCTCGAACACCGGCGCCTGAGTGCGCTATTTCAGCCCATCATCGATCTCAAGAGCGGCGAGTTCCTGGGGTTCGAGGGCTTGATACGCGGCCCGGCAGACAGTCCGCTGCACTCCCCGATCAATCTTTTCGGTGCGGCGGAACAACAGGGGCTGCAACTGGAACTGGAGATGTTGTCGCGCCAGGTCGTGCTGGAGACCTTCGCCAAACTCAATTTGCCGGGCAACCTGTTCCTCAATGTCAGCCCGGAGACGTTGACCAATCCCAGCTTCAAGGACGGCCAGACGCTGGCGTTCCTGAAAAAACTGGGACTCGACCCTGCACGCGTGATCATCGAGATCACCGAGAATCAGCCGACCTTCGATTTCGAGGCGATGCGCGATGCTTTGCTGCATTACCGCGGAATGGGATTCAAGATCGCCATCGACGATCTGGGCGAAGGCTTTTCCAGCCTCCGCCTGTGGTCGGAGTTGCGTCCCGAGTTCATCAAGATCGACATGCATTTCGTGCAGGGTGTGGATCGCGACCCGATCAAGCTGCAGTTCCTGAAATCCATCCAGCATATCGCCGAGAGCTGCGGCACGCACGTGATCGCGGAAGGCGTGGAGACCGAAGCAGAGTTGCGCGTGGTAAAGGATATCGGCATCGCGTTGGGACAGGGCTATTTCATCGCACGACCCAGTCCCACGCCGCCGCTGCTGGCATCCACCGAGACCAGCCGCATCATCAATTCATCCAACATCGCCCTGTTTCCGAAGGCCGATTTTTACCAGCGTTCGCAAACGACGGCACACAAGCTGCTGACCTATGTCGAACCGGTGCACCCCGACACGCTCATTGATCACATTTTCGAACGTTTCAATGCCAACCCGGCGCTGCGCATCATTCCGGTCGTCAGGAACAGCGTGCCGCTGGGGTTGATCAACCGTTATCATTTCATCGACCGTTTCTCCAAGCCGTTCCAGCGCGAGTTGCACAGCAAGAAGCCTTGCGGCGACCTCATTCAAGGCGATCCGTTGCTGGTGGAAAAAGGCATGCCCATCGAAGAGCTCAGCCATTTCATGGCCGAGGCGGACAGCCGTCATTTTGCCGACGGCTTCATCATCACCGAGAACGGGCGCTATATCGGCGTTTCTTCCGGCCAGGACTTGTTGCGCGAGCTGACGCAGATGCAACTGGAAGCGGCGCGTTATGCCAACCCGCTGACCCTGCTACCGGGCAATGTGCCGATCAACGAGCATATCGAACGCCTGCTGCTGGCGAATACGCCTTTCGTCGCCTGCTATTGCGACCTCGACCATTTCAAGCCTTTCAACGACACTTACAGCTACCGCAAGGGCGACGAGATGATCCAGCTCACGGGCCGCATCCTGAGCTGGGCCTGCGACCCCAAGCTGGATTTCATCGGCCATATCGGCGGCGACGATTTTATTCTGCTGCTGCAAAGCCGCGACTGGAAATCGCGCTGCGAGCAGGCGTTGCGCTCGTTCGAGCAAGCCGCCGAACTTCTGTTCAAGGAGGAACACCTGGCAGCCGGCGGCTACAGCAGCGAAGGTCGCGACGGCACGGTGAAATTCCATCCGCTCACCAGCCTGTCCATGGGCGCAATCCAGGTCACCCCACGGCAATTCCTGTCCCACCACGAAGTTTCCGCCGCCATGACCGATGCCAAGAAGATGGCAAAAAAAGTCAATGGCAACAGCTTGTTCATCGAAGTACGCAATGCCGTCACCAGACAATGAAGGAGAACCCCATGAAACTGTTTGCCAAGGACAACAGGGAAGTTGCCCATAACCGCTTGCACAGCATACGCAGCATGCTGCTCACACAAGGCCTGGGCGGAACGCTGGATTATTTCTGCACGTTTTCCGTCTTCTCGATTGCATGATCGGTAACGCGCTTTGACCAGACGACTGATCGCCCTGTTCCGCGCCGCGCGCCTCGCACTGCATATCGGCTACGGCCTGACGCTGGCGATCGCCTACCCATGGTTTGGGTTGGCGATACGACGACGCATCCTGCGCGACTGGTCTGCCGGTCTGCTGGATATCTTCAACGTCCGCATCGAGATAGCGGAGGGAGATCCGCTGCATACCTTGCACCGCGGCCTCATCGTCACCAACCACATCTCGTGGCTGGATGTATTCGTGCTCAATGCCGTGGTACCGATGCGCTTCGTGGCCAAATCCGAAGTGCGGCGCTGGCCGGTCATCGGCTGGTTGTGTGCGCGCGCGCAGACCCTGTTCATCGAGCGCGGCAAGGCACGCTCCGCGGCACGCATCAATGTGCAATTGGTCGACTTGCTGCAACGCGGAGAATGTCTGGCCGTCTTTCCGGAAGGAACCACCACCGACGGACTGAAGGTCGAACATTTCCACTCTTCGCTGCTGCAACCCGCCATCGATGCCGGAGCGCTGGTACATCCCATTGCCATCCGCTATCGGGATAAGTCGGGCGCGCACAGCCTAGCATCCGCCTATATAGACGAAATCTCTTTCGGCACCTCGATGTGGAACATCCTGAGTACGGCCGAGCTGCACGTGCAGCTCGTTGCGACCCCGCCGCTGGATGCGAGCGGCACGGACAGGCGCAATCTGACCGGTGCGGTGCGGCAACATATCAGCACGACGCTTGCCGCCATGCACGCTGCACCTGCATCAGTTCCTCAATCGGAGGTTGCACACGAACATACCGGGAGCGAACAACATTTCCAGTCGCTTTACTGTGTATTGCTGCATCCTTCGCTTGCGCAAGAGGCGGCCAGCCACCCACTAAAATAGCTTAACCAATTTTTCATATTCCCTTAACCCCAGTGCAACATACGGTCGCTAATCTCCTGTCATCAACTCAACGGGAGAACACAATGCTGGACCTGATCAAGCAAGAACACCGCGAAGCGCAAGGCAGGCTCACTTTCAGTCTGGCGCGCACCGTTGCCGAAGTGGCGGAAGCCCAGCGCGTGCGCTACAAGGTATTCGCCGAAGAAATGGGCGCAAAATTGCCCAGCGCAGCCCTGGGTCTCGATATCGACCGCTTCGACGAATTCTGCGACCACCTGCTGGTGCGCGATCACGGCAACGACAAGGTCGTCGGCACCTATCGCATCCTGCCGCCGGAACAGGCAGTCAACGCGGGCGGATATTATTCCGAGACCGAATTCGACCTGTCGCGCCTGCTGCACCTGCGCGACCGCATGGTGGAAGTCGGCCGTTCCTGCGTGCATCCCGATTACCGCGACGGCGCGACCATCACCCAGTTGTGGAGCGGCTTGGCCGATTACATCGGCAAGCACGGCCACGAATACCTGATCGGCTGCGCCAGCATCAGCATGGGCGACGGCGGCCATTACGCCGCCAGCGTCTACAACAAGGTGCACAAGCTGCACGGCGCGCCCGCCGAGTACCACGTGTTCCCGCACTGCCGCCTGCCGCTGGAATCGCTGAACCAGAACCTGGAAGTCACCATTCCGCCGCTGATCAAGGGCTACCTGCGCCTGGGCGCCTACATCGCCGGCGAACCCGCATGGGACCCCGATTTCAACTGCGCCGACCTGTTCATCCTGATGCCGGTATCGCGCATGAACGCACGCTACGCCAAACATTTCATGAAGAAGGCAGCGTAGTTCCCCTGTTTCATTCCGCCTCCCCTTTGCGCGCACTCTGTATGGTGCGCGTTCTTTTTGCTGGTGAAGTTTCGCTGATATATTGCAGCTGCACACTTGTGTCTTAATTCAGGAGCCGTTCGATGGAAAGTCCTTACAAAGGTAAAACAGGTCTGGTGCGTTTGTGGAATGCCTTCGGGTATTCGCTGGCCGGGTTCCGCGCCGCCTACAAGCACGAAGATGCGTTCCGGCAGGAAGTGTTGCTCGCTACCATTCTCATTCCATTGGCATTGTGGTTGCCTGTGGCTTATCTCGGCAAGGCACTGATGATCGCCAGCGTGCTGCTGGTCATCATGATCGAACTGCTCAACTCCGCCGTCGAAGCCACCGTCGACCGCATCTCGCTGGAGAACCACGACCTCGCGAAACGCGCGAAGGACATCGGCAGTTCCGCAGTGCTGGTGAGCCTGATCAATGTGCTGGTGGTATGGGGGTTGGTGCTGCTGCACTAGAAGTGCCGTCATAAAACTTTCAAATTGGTTTAATCAAATATTCATGCGCGCGCGGCAGCATGCGCAACATGAATACACCAGACCAGAACCTCAATACGCCGGCGCCACTGAATATCGCACTGGTCACCGAAACCTACCTACCCGAAGTGAACGGCGTCGCCATCACCATCGGCCGCATGGTGCAGGGCTTGCGCAAACGCCAGCACCGCATCCACATGATCCGCCCGCGCCAGTTCAAGCAGGACGTGGCGGCAAACGAGGATGGCTACACTGAAACGCTGGTGACCGGCATGCCCATACCCGGTTACCCCGAACTGAAATCCGGATTGCCCGCCAAAGGCTTGCTGATGCGCCTGTGGAAGTTGCACCGCCCCGATATCGTGCACATCGCCACCGAAGGCCCGCTGGGTTGGTCTGCCCTGTCTGCCGCGCGCAAGCTGAACATCCCGGTGAGCACGGATTTCCACACCAACTTCCACAGCTACTCGCAACACTACGGCGTGGGCCTGCTGAAGAAGCCCATCGCCGCCTACCTGCGCCACTTCCACAACAAGGCGGCATGCACGCTGGTACCCACGGTTTCGCTGCAGCAACAACTGGAATTCGAGGGGTACAAGAACGTATTCGTGGTTTCGCGCGGCGTGGATGCGCAGTTGTTCCATCCGGCAAAGCGCAGCGCCGAGTTGCGCGCCTCATGGAACGCGGACGAAAGCACGCCGGTAGTGATGCTGGTCAGCCGTATCGCCCCGGAAAAGAACCTGCATGTCGTCATCCAGGCATTCGAGCAGATGCGCAAGGTCAATCCGCTGGCTCGGCTGGTGATGGTCGGCGACGGCCCGGCCCGCGCCGATCTGGAGAAACAGCACCCGCACGTGATCTTCGCAGGGATGCTGACCGGAGAACCGCTGGCGCAGCACTACGCTTCCGGCGACATCTTCCTTTACCCCAGCCTGACCGAGACCTACGGCAACGTGACCGTCGAGGCGATGGCCAGCGGCCTGGCCACGGTCGCATACGACTATGCCGCGGCACGCCAGCACATGCGCCACGACGAGAACGGTTTGCTGGTGCCGTTCGCCGACACCGATGCCTTCGTCAAACTCTCGACGGGGCTGATCTCGGACATGGCGCGAGTGCAACGCTTGCGTATCGCCGCACGCCAGACCGTGGAAGCACTGACCTGGGAACACATCATGGGCGAGATGGAAGCGGTGCTGCTCGATACCGTCCGCACACAGGGAGTACAAAATGTCCAACCTGAACTTTCCGCTGCAACAGATTAAAACCTGGGATATGGAGCTCTGCGCCTTCTGCAACAGGCGCAGCCGCAATTTCACGGTACGCAATCTGTTTCGCCTGTTCAGCCGCCTGGGCGACGGGGTATTCTGGTATGTGCTGATGATCGTGCTGCTGCTGCAATATCAGGGTGCAGCGATCCCTGCCGTATTTCACATGATCGTCGTCGGATTGATCGGCACGGCATGCTACAAATTCATCAAGGGAAAAACCCTGCGCCCGCGTCCCTTCAACGTCTATCCGGCCATCGTCTGCGCCGGCAAGACGCTGGACCAGTTCAGTTTCCCTTCGGGCCACACCATGCATGCAGTGGCATTCAGCATCGTCGCCGTCGCCTACTTCCCGGTGCTGATCTGGCTGGTGCTGCCGTTCAGCGCGATGGTCGGGCTGTCGCGCCCGATACTCGGCCTGCACTATCCCAGCGACGTGCTGGCAGGCGCCGCGCTCGGCGGCGTAATCGCGGGTCTGTCGCTGTTCCTGATCTGATTCATCTTTCAGTTTTACATTCCGGAGGTACCGAATGATGCGACTGTTTGCATTGCTTAAATCACTTACCCTGCAACAACAATTGCGGCTGATGATGGGTATTTCGCTGCTGGGCATGCTGACCGTGATCGTTTTTGTCATGATCAATCTGAACCAGCTGCGCCAGGAGTTCCGAACCTATCAGTCGATGCAGACGATGGACAAAAGCCTGATCGAGGTCAAAGCGACGGCCCTGGCTATCAGCCGCAGCGATCCGATCCTGACCGAGACTTCGGCACAACTCGATCTGGCCGACGCACACATGCGCGAATTGCTGAAACGCGTTTCCGATTCGTCGGATCTGCCCGCCTTGCACGATTCCCTTAAAAAGATGTCCGCACAATGGAGCGCATATGCTCAGGGCTTCAAGGGTGCGATCAAGATCGCCGCGACCAGTCCCGCCGATGCACTGCAGATCCCGGATTCGCTTTACGGCATGTACCTTTCCCCGATGGTGCAGGAACTGGACAAGCTGGTCAGTGCGAACAAGGAGACCGAACTCGCTTCCGAACACAGGATCGATAGCGTCATGAGCCGGGTACTGTGGGTCGTCTTGTTGCCGATGATGGCGCTGGGCATCATCACCGTGGTCACTGAAACCCTGTTCGGCCGCAACCTGCGCAAGCGGCTGGAACATATCGTCGGCGAGATCGATCACCTGCACAACGGCGACTTGAGCCGCCGGCTGACTGCTCACAACAATGACGAGATCAGTCATCTGTCCGGCACGATCAACAATTTCATCGCACGCTTCGAGGCCATCCTGCACGAGGTGCATGTCTCGGCCAACCAGACCCACAAGACGGCACACGGGGTTAGCCAGATGGCGCACTCGGTCACCGCAAACGCCAAGGAACAGTCTGCCAAGGTATTCCAGGTGAGTGGTGCCATCGAAGGCATGGGCAACACGATCAAGACCATCGCCACGAATGCGGCACAAGCTTCCGCTGCGGCCAAACAGACATTGGCCCTGGTGCAGTCGGGAAGCGAAACAGGCCGTTCCACGATACTTGCGCTGAGCCAGATCGACCAGACGGTCGGCTCTTCCGTAAAAACCATGAATGAACTGAATATCGCCATCCAGCGCATCGGCAGCGTCAGCAGCATGATCAAGGAAATCGCCGAGCAAACCAACCTGCTCGCCCTCAATGCGGCCATCGAGGCCGCACGCGCCGGAGAACAGGGACGCGGTTTTGCGGTGGTTGCCAGCGAGGTACGCAAATTGGCCGAACGGACCACCAATGCCACCGCAGACATCACCAGGATCGTCCATCTGATCGAAAGCGAAACGGACGAGGCGACCCGGGCAATGGCCCTGGCCAAGCAGGAAGTGGCTCAGGGTGTGCTGCACGGCGAAGGCATGGGACAACTGCTGCGCCAGATCGAGAGTTCCGTGCTCATCGTCGCCGACATGATGCGCCAGATCGCCTCTTCCACCGAGGATCAGTCGGCAGCGGGCGAAGACATCTGGCTCAATATCAACTCGGTCGCAACGATCAGCGCCAATACCGCGACCGATATCGAGCAGGCCGGCAACGAGATGCAGACCCTCGCCAATTCCTCCAGGGCACTCTTCGAGACCATCGGCCAGTTCAAACTGGCCAGAACAGCAGCCTAAACCTTGCTGAACACATCCTGCGGCAACGGGATGCGATGGCGCAGTTGCTGCGGCGTGACGAGCTCGATGCGCTGGCGCAACGCGGGATCGTCGGCATGAGGATTGGCGTCCCATATCGGCTCTTCGCCCAACAGGATGCGGTCTATGTGCGTCAGCCGTGCGCCGGTCTCGCTCAGGTAATAGTTGAAACGGCGTTGCATCCCGGAGTCGAGCAATCTTGCCCCGTGGTAACACAGGTGCGACAAGCGGCTGGCGCGCAGCAGCGTCTCCGCTCCCGCCAGCATATTCACGCCCCGCCTGGCCAAACTGTGCGAGCAGGAGAAATGCTGTGCCACGTATTGGGCCAGTTCTGCGCGATGCGCATGCATCAGCTCGCTTGGTTCCGCAAAGAGTTGTGCACGGATGTGCATGTCCATTGCCCACTCGCAGGCCGCATGTGTCAGCATCGGGATATTGCCCCACATCTTCTCGTGCGCGGGGACGAAGTGGTTGTGGGCGATCACATCCACCAACAAGTGGCTGACGAAGCCCAGCGAGAGGGCATATTCCTCATCGCTCTTGGCATCGTCCAATAATTTCCGCGCCCGCTGCCATTGATGCGTGGTTGAAAACGGCTCGCCCCAGGGATGTTCGCTCAGCAACGCGAGGTCCGGCAGACACGCGCCGGCCAATACCAGTTTGGGAAAGGACTTGATCGCACGGCGATAGCGCGGATCGGTGAGCGGGACCGCCCACAGCAGCATCTGGGCGAAGTAGACATGGGTGTAAAGCCCCCAGGCATTGGCATCTGCACTCCACAACAGCAGCGGAACCAACCAGCGCCAGTATTTGAGCAGATTCTTCATGGCTCGCAGTTTCGCCGAGCCATGCGAAACTTTAATGACGTTCAGATGATTTTATTGTGACGTTCCGATACTCGCGCGTGCTCTGCCATAATGCGCATGCCTTCAACAGATCGAGATATGCAATGTCCTGGTTCTTCACCAACCTCATCGGCACGTTCCTGCTGCCGCCGCTCAGTCTGCTGCTCATCGCGGCACTCGGCCTCTGGCTCTGGCATTCACGCCCGCTGATCGCCCGTGTGCTGATTACCGCATCAATCGGCTTGCTGTGGCTGCTCTCCACACCCTATTTTGCGGAGGCATTGCTGCATGGCCTGGAAGGCAAACCCTTCGTCAACAACACGAGAAGACCGCAGGCAGATGCCATCGTGGTGCTGGGTGGCGGCACTTATTTTCACGCGCCGGAATACGGCGGCGATACGGCAAACAAGGATACGCTGGAGCGCTTGCGCTATGCCGCCAAACTGTACCGCGAAACATTGAAGCCCATCCTGGTCACGGGCGGTGCCCCGCTGGGCAACAACATCCCGGAGGCGGAACAGATGAAACAGGTGCTGGAACATGAATTCAATGTCCCGGTGCAGTGGATTGAAGGGGCTTCGGATAACACACTGGAGAATGCGCGCCTGTGCCGGCAGTTGCTCAAACAGGCCGGCATCACCCGCATCTACCTCGTCACACATGCATGGCACATGCCGCGAGCAGTGCAGATGTTTCAGACTGCGGGGTTCCAGGTCGTTCCCGCCCCGACCGGCTACACCACGCGCTACCGGACCGATCTGCTCGCTTTCGTTCCGAATGCCTATGCTTTGCGCGACAGCCGGATATTCCTGCATGAGCTGATCGGGATGTTGTGGTATCAGTTAAAATCCTGACATAGCAGAAGCTGCCATTGGAGCGCCAACACCCTCGTCGGCACCCCATCAAAACCAACCAACGGAGTGTCACATGAAAGCACGCATCAAATGGGTAGAAGAAGTTTCCTTCATCGGTGAGACCGAGAGCGGTCATTCGGTCGTGATGGACGGCCCCCCCGCAGGCGGCGGTCGCAACCTGGGGCCGCGGCCGATGGAGATGTTGCTGATCGGAACCGGCGCCTGTACCGCTTACGATGTGGTGACCATCCTGAAAAAAGGGAGGCAGCAAATCTCCGATTGCGTGGTGGACATCCAGTCCGACCGTGCCGAGACCGACCCCAAAGTGTTCACGAAGATTCACCTGCACTTTGTGGTGACGGGCAAAGACCTCAAGCGTGAACAAGTCGAGCGCGCCATCAAGCTGTCCGCGGACAAATACTGCTCGGCTTCCATCATGCTGGGGAAGACGGCGAAGGTGACGCACGATTTTGAGATCGTGGAAGGATAGCCTTTTCGTCATTCCGGCCTGACCGTAGGTCAGCCTGTCCTGAGTTTATCGAAGGGCCGGAATGACGGTCAAACCCAATAAACCGTCTTCGTCATTACCTTCGACATCCCGCGCATCGCCAGTTTCACCGGCAATGGCAATTCCGCCGCACCCAGCTCCACTGCCATGTCTGCATGGCCGACTTCATCCGTATACATCTGTTGCGCCACGGCGCGACTCTTGGCGTCCTGCTTCGGCAGACTGTCCAGATGACTTTGCAGGTGCGCGCCGACCTGACGTTCGGTTTCGGCCAGGAAACCCAGATTCCATTTGTCGCCCACCGCACCCGCCAATGCGCCCAGTGCCAGCGAACTGGTGTACCAGAACGGATTGAGCAGGCTCAGGCGTCCGCCCAGTTCGTGCACGCGGTGCGAGGTCCAGGCCAGATGCTCGGTCTCTTCCCACGCCGCATGCTCCAGTTTTTCCTGCACCCCCGGATCGCGTGCAGTCAGCGCCTGGCCCTGGTACAAGGCCTGCGCGCATATTTCTCCGGTGTGATTGATGCGCATCAGCGCGGCTGCATGCTTCTTTTCCGCTTCGCTCATTGCCGAGTCGGCGATATCCGCATCAGGATAGGGGCGTGCAGTAGGCGCTTTGGCGAACAAGGTGCGCAGACCTTTATCGAATTCGATGATGAGACTGTCCAGATTCAGCATGGTGAACTCCTGTTGAGAATGTCCGCAATCTAGGCAATCAACGATGTGCTGTCAAATAAAAACGGCCACCCGAAGGTGGCCGTTCAGTATTACAGCGGAAAGACCGGTTTAATCCACCGGAGAGTCCGATTAGAACTTCTTGTTCAGACCGACTGCCAGCAAGGTGGAGCTTCCGCCTGCGGTGCCGCCTGCCAGCGCGTTGTTGATTACGCTGTATTGACTACCGGCAGAACCATTAGTCACCTTGGTCACAGTTGCGTAGGCAGTCGTAGTCTTGGACAGACCTTGCAGCCAGCCCACGGTGTAGCCAGAACCATTGACATTGCTGACTGTATCAATCGTAGATTTAGCATAGGTAAACACCACAGCACCCGGACCAACTGGAGCGACAGCACTGAACGACATCGCCTTGTTAGAATTGCCAAGCACACCTGTCAAGTCTGACTTGGTTTGCTGGTAAGTTCCGAGCAGCTTGACGACGGTCAAGTCATACGAAGCACCTAAAGCATAATCTGTTGTTGAGCCCGTAGGTGTAGGAACGCTTGTTTTAGCATACACGCCACCAACGGACAGAGGGCCATTGTCGTAATTTGCGGACACCAGAGTAGCTCCAATTTTGGTGTCTGCGGCGGTACTTGCAACGCCCAAGTTACCATAACCAGGGGCAATCAGGCCGACGTCGGTAGAATAGTTCACTGCTACAGTCACACCGCTCATGTTCGGAGAGATGTAAGCCAAAGCACGTTGAGCACGAGAAGCAATTGCATTGGAACCGATCAAGAAACCATTTTTGCCGGTCATGCTTTGCAGCGGAGACACGAGGGAATCGGCGGTCGGGTCGAACTTGACAGCGAAGTCGTAGCCTGTGGTTTGCAGGTAGCCGGTAGCAAATGTGCCGAAGCCGCCAGCCAGAGCCAGCATTTGTTGGCGTGCAGTAACGTTATTACCAACCAAACCGCCAACATCAGTATTGCCAACTCCTGCAGTACCTATAGTTGAATTGGTTTGTGTATCCAGACCGTATTCCAGAACCACAACTGCCTTCATGCCGTTGTTCAGGTCTTCTGATGCCTTTGCACCGATGCGAGACTGAGACAAACCACCTGAAACAGCAATCGTGCCGCTTTTTTGTCCGTCATTTGAAGCGTGTGCAACGGCAGCGTCAACCACGCCATACATAGTCACATCGGCAAACGCCGGAGCGGAAAAAGCAGCAGCGATAGCCAGTGCGATTAGTTTCTTTTGCATTTTGAAGATCTCCTCAGATTAGATATTCACTTTCGTATCGGGCCAATCCCTAGCGAAATAATTGGATCGGTGGGATATCCCTCCTAGTCCGAGGCGCAAATTACACTTCAATGACTACCACTTCAAACTTTTCCTTACAATAAGTAGGCATACGTAGTTTTCCTGCAACATATTGATATATGTCAATAAATACTTGACTTTCCAACTTTGCGTTAAATTAAAATTAACGCAAATTTAGCGTTAATTTTATATTCAGGCAGCCTGATCCATTCCATAGCGTCTGGATAACATTAAAGTTTTGGCGCTTGCACGAGACTCCGCGCTCTTACAAAACACAAGTTCCACATGCGGCTTACGTCCATCCAAATATCACCTACAAACTGTATCATTCTTGCAACTCCCACTCTTCAAGCCGGATTTTCGATTGATCGATTGTTCTCGTTCACTCAAGAACGGGAACTGCAATTGGCAGGCCGTAATGAACCATTTCGCCGCTTTTCACCATGTCACCGATTCGTGAACTTTGCTCCAAACCCGCGTTATAAATCCTACAAACCAAGACCGTTTACTGCGACGAACTTGCTGAATGTATTCATAACCAATTGATAATTATTTAAATAGTAATTTCGGCACGTCTCTTGCAAAGACTGAATTCGTTATGTCGTTATATACATAACGAGGAGTTGATGAAGCTCAAATCTACGGGATGCAACTTGTCATCCTAATTAATCGAATGACAAGAACAATCATCCATCCAGCAAGTAACGATTAATTATGGAGATAACCGAAATGATCAAACTGAACAAAACATATTCTGCAGCGCTTGTCGCGGTCTGTAGCCTCATTGCAGGCTCGGCATTTGCGGAGGATGCGTCATTTTTCTCAAACTGGCTGGCCAATGTCAGCAGCACCCAGGAAGAGCAACCGCATTGGATGACACCCTTGGTGACCGTGACGCCGCGGCTGGAGCAAGAATACAGATTCGACTATAGCCATGCCAATCTACTTAAAGGGGTGACTCTTGATAATTATGGCGGGGGCAAAGGGATTGAATTCATTCCCAGTGAAAATACCGAAATCATTGTCGGCGTGCCCGCCTATGAAGTGAAAAACATCCCGAACAAGCCGAGTGTTTCGGGAGTGGCGGATGAGAATCTGCTGCTGAAATACCGGATACTTTCGGCAAACGAGGAGCATGGCAATTACATCGTCACCGCCTTCCTCGGAACGAGTCTGCAAACCGGGGGAAATGCATTTACCACCAATCACACGCTCGTCACGCCCACCATAGCTGCCGGCAAGGGATGGGGAGATCGACAGTCCGGGTTCGACATTCAGAGTACTTTAGGCATTGCCGTTCCATCGGGCGGGTTGGACATTATTGGAAGACCGCTTACCTGGAATACGGCACTGCAGGGACATGTGGGCAAGTTCTGGCCGGAAATCGAAACCAGCTATACGCATTGGTATAACGGGGCGCTTGCAGGCAAGAGCCAAATGACGGTCACCTATGGAGCCACTATCGGCCGATTCGAGATCAAGGATCGCGTCAAGGCAATAGTCGGGGTCGGATATCAGATCGTACAGGGAACGCAGGTTGTCAACCTGAACCATGCCACCCTGGCCACAATGCGTATTACTTTCTAGCTTAGGCCTTCCGGAAGGCTGATTGATCGGTAAGATTGACTTACGAGTGAGCTTCAGCGGGAGGCTATCCTGGCAGCCTCCCACCCTCCACCCAGTGCGCGGACAAGATTGACGCTTGCCTGCAACCTTCTCCGGCGCAGTTCCAACGCGTCGAGTTGAACCTGCTGTGCGGTGGCCTGAGCTGTCACCACTTCCAGATAACTCGCGGCACCTTCCCGGTAGCGGTTCATGGCGATATCCAGTGTGTTCTGGGTATCCCTGACGGCGGCGTCGAGCGCGCTGGATTCCTCCGTCAGATTACTCAAGAGCGAAAGATTGTCTTCGACTTCCTGAAAAGCGTGCAGTACGGCGGAACGGTATTTAGCCCCCGACTCCCTGAATACGGCTTCTTCCCGGGCGACCACCGCCTCGCGCCGGCCGGCATCGAAAATAGTCATCAGGGCGTTCGGCCCGATCATCCAGAACAGATTGGGCGCAGTCAGCCACGCCGCCTGGTATGTGCTTTCGTATCCCGCGGCAGCGCTGAGATTGACGGTCGGGAAAAAGGCCGATTTGGCCACCCCGATACGGGCGTTGGCTTCTGCCAAATGACGTTCCGCTGCGGCAATGTCAGGCCTGCGCTGCAACAGCGCAGCCGGGACGCCCACGGGGATTGCCGGCAACGGAATGTCGACCACGGCAGGCGCAATGGAAAATCCGGAAGCGGATTCGCCGACCAGCGTAGCGATCGCATGCTCGTAAAGCGCCCTGCTTGCGGCGATATCCGAGATCTTCGCTTGCGCCGTTTCGAGCTGCACTTTGGCACGGGAGACATCCAGGGCGGAATCGATTCCGCCCTGGAAGCGGTTTTGCGTCAACTCGAGGGCCTTGTTATAGGCGCCGACTTCATCCGCCAATAATCTGGCCTGCGCGTCGAGCATGCGCAAAGTCAGATAGTTGTTGACGAGTTCCGCCCTCAGGCTCAGATGAATGGACTCCAGTTCCGCCGCCGCAGCCTGCGCGCCCGCCTCTCCGGCTTCAACCTGATTGCGCACGCGTCCCCACAGATCGACTTCATAATCGGCCATCACGCCGAGCGCGTTATCACCATAGACATTCGGCTGGGCGGCGGAACGTAGCGCGCGATTTTGCGACTGCCTGTTGCGCGTCGAGTAAGCGCCTGCCGACACGGTGGGAAAATAACTCGCACGCGCCTGAGTTGCGTAGGCTGTCGCCTGGTCAAAATGAGCCACTGCCACCGCAAGATCCGCATTGGCCGCATCCAGCCGCACGACCAGATCGTCCAGCGCAGGCGTCTTGTATGCCTTCCACCAATCGCCGCGCGGAAGATTGTCCGAGGGCTGGGAAGGCTGCCAAATCGCGGTATCGCCTTTGTACGCGGCCGGTGCCGGAACCACAGGTATTTTGTAAGCAGGCGCCTCGGAACAGCCTGCGAATACCGATAAGAAAAGTATCGACGATGCCAGCCGGGTTACGCTCATGGCGCAGCCCCAGGCTTCGGTTCGACAGGCTCTGCATTCTTGATGCGCACGACATCACCTTGCACGATGGAATCCGACGGGCTATCGATCACCCGGTCGGCACTGTCGATTCCGCTGTTCACTTCCACCACGCGCCCCAGATCGCGGGCGATCGCGATGTGTTTGAGAACGACCCGATCATCGGCACCCACGATTGCAACTTGCAACCCCTCTTTGCGGAACAACAGTGCACTCACCGGCAAACGGAACACTTTCGAACTGGAAGGCAGGTCAAAGTGCACTTCCGCATAACTTCCCGAGAACAGCTTCCCGCCCTTGTTTTCCATCAACAGTTCGACCGTCGAGGTACGCGAGGACTCGCGGATCGCGTTCGACGTACTCAGGACAGTCGCCGCAAAGCCCTGCGCGGGAAGCTCCGGAAAATAGACCTGTACCTTCATTTTCGGCTTGATCAGGTAAATGAAGTACTGCGGCACCTCTGTGTATATCCGCAGTCTCCGGTTGTCGACGACCCGGAACAACGCCTGCCCGTTGTTGCTTCCCGGATTGATCAGTTTGCCGATATCGGTGTTGCGTTCGGTGACGACACCGTCAAAGGGCGCCACGATACGCTGGAACGATTGGTTTGCCAGCAGGCTTTCCAAATTGGCTTTCGCAGCGTTCAATACGTCACGCTTGGACTTGGCATCTGCTGTCTTTTCATCCGACTCCTGGCGGGAAACCGAATTCGAGACCACCAGATTCTGCCAGCGTTTTGCAGTGATATCGGCAATTTCCAGATTCGATTCGGCGCTCGCCACATCGGCCCGGGCCCGCAGTATCTGCTGGTCAAGTTCCGGCGTTTCCACTTCACCCAGCAATTGTCCTTTTTTCACCTGAGCGCCAATGTCGGTATACCAATTCTTGAGATAGCCGCTCACCCTGGCATAGATAGGCGCGTCAAGGTCGGCCCGCACATTTCCGGGCAAAATCAGTGTCTGCACTGCGGGCCCCAACTCGGGCAACACAACTTTAACGGTCACATGTTTCGCTTCAACCTCTTGTTCCAGATCATGTGCGTGACCGAGGCGAACCCAGATACCAACTGCCGCCACGATGATGGCAACCGCCGCCAGTGTCACTCCTGCGAGACGCAGGCGCGCGGAGGTGGGAACGTGATGGGTATGCTCGGTCGTCATGCTTGCTCCAGAATTAGGCGGCGTCATTCAAAGTTTCTTTAATATCCCTGTCTTGAACTCTATGCACCAGGCTGAACACCACAGGTACAAAAAGCAGTGTCGCAAATGTCGCGAAGGCGAGTCCGCCTATCACCGCCCGGCCAAGCGGTGCATTTTGCTCGCCGCCTTCACCGAGTCCCAATGCCATGGGTGCCATGCCGATCATCATGGCAAGCGCCGTCATCAAAACCGGGCGGAAACGGATAAAGCCCGCCTCCAACGCGGCAGTGACCCCGCCATCCCCCTCACGCAGCCTTTCACGCGCAAAACTCACTACCAGTATGCTGTTGGCGGTGGCCACGCCCATGCACATGATAGATCCGATCAGCGCCGGCACCGATAACGTGGTATCGGTCACAAACAACATCCAGACGATCCCCGCCAGGGCCGCAGGCAATGCCGTGATGATGACGAACGGGTCCAGCCAGGATTGAAAGTTGACCACGATCAGCAGATAGATCAACACGATCGCCCCCAGCAATCCGAACAGCAACCCGCTGTAGGAATCATTCATGGCCTTCACCTGGCCGCGCATGACCACGTACGAACCCTTGGGAACATCCTTGGCGGTATCCTTCAAAACCCGCTCCATGTCATAGGCCACATTGCCCAGATCCCGCTCCTGCGTGGAACCGAAAATATCGATGGTCGGCTCGACATCGTAATGCGACACAACGGCTTCGCCTTGCCCCCTGGTGATGGTAGCCACTCCGCCGAGCAACTGCGATTGGGAATTCGAATCCTGACCGGACGTGACCGGAATATTCTGCAGATCGCTGAGCGTATCAAGACGGGGCTGCGGCACTTGCACGACCACCGGGTAGGATACCTTGTTGTCCGGATTGACCCAGAAATTGGGCGCCGTCTGAAAGCTGCCGGATAAGGAGACCAGCATGTTGATGGCCACGTCGTGCTGGGTCAGTCCCAACTCCCGCGCCCGCGTGCGATTCACATCCACATACAGTTCGGGCTGGTTGAACGCCTGCTGGATGCGCAAGTCGGCCAGACCCGGAATTTTTTTCATCCGGCTCATGATGGCCGCTGCATATTCCTGATTGGCTTTGCGGTTGAATCCGATCACCTGAACGTTGATCGGTGCGGGCATGCCGAAATTCAATATCTGGCTCACGATGTCGGCTGGCAGGAATGCGAAGGACACGCCCGGAAAATCATCCTGCAAGTGCGTGCGCAATGCCTTGACGTACTGCGCCGTGGGCCGGTGCCCTTTATTCAGGGAAATCAGAATATCCGCATCGCCTGGGCCGATGGGCGATGAATTGCTGTAGGCCAGATTGATTCCGCTCACCGGCAAACCGATGTTGTCCAGAATATTCTGGATTTCACCGGCCGGAATCTCGCTCCTGATCCGGCGTTCGATCTCGTCGCACAGACGCGCCGTTTCCTCGATTCTCGTCCCGGTTTGCGCCCGGATGTGCAGTTTGATCTCCCCGGCATCTACCGCAGGAAAGAAATTGCGACCGAGCCATGGCACAAGCGCGAACGAGACGAGTACAAACCCGAGAAAACCGGCGATGAAAGGAACGCGATTGGAAAGCGCATCCGTCAAAATCTCTTTGTATTTTTCGCGAATACGGCCGAATGCGCTTTCAAATGCCTGTTGAAACCGGATCAGCGGATTCTTCGACTGATGCTGCATATCCCGGCTTTCCAGTTGATCACGATGGCTTTCCTGAACATGGGGGCGCAACAGGTATTTCGCCAGCGTCGGCACCAGCGTACGCGACAAAATGAAGGACGCGATCATCGAGAACATGACCGCCTCGGCCAACGGAACGAAAAGATATTTCGCCACGCCCTCAAGAAAGAACATCGGGATGAAAACGATACAGATACATAACAGGGAAACAAACGCAGGGCCCACTATCTGGTGTGCTCCATCCACGATGGATGCCTCGACGTGCTTTCCCTGCTCCAGATGCCAGTTGATGTTCTCGATCGTCACCGTTGCATCGTCGACCAGTATCCCCACGGCCAGCGCCAGCCCCCCCAGCGTCATGACGTTCAATGTCTGACCGAAAGCGGCCAGCGCGATAATCGCCGACAATATCGCCAGCGGAATGGATATCGTGATGATCAGTGTGGAACGCCAGCTACCGAGAAACAGCAATATCATCAGGCCCGTAAGTGCGGCGGCAATCACCCCTTCGCGGATAACGCCGCTCACAGCCGACTTGACGAACACCGACTGATCCCCGACCACCTTGAGGATCAGTCCTGGAGGTGCGCCTGCCTCGACACGCGGCAAAAGCGCCTTGACGTTCTCTATGATGTCCAGCGTCGAGGCGCTGCCGTTCTTCTGGATAGTGGTCAATACCGAGTGCTGGCCGTTTACCCTGACGATGTTCTGTTGCGGCGAGTACCCGTCGCGCACATGCGCGACGTCGCGCAACAGGATCGTCGCGCCGTTAAGCGATTTGATCGGCAGATCGTTCAGGTCATCCAGCACGTCCGGGCTTGCATTGAGCTTGACGTTGTACTCGAACTCTCCCATTTTTTCGGTGCCCGCCGGAAGGATCAGGTTCTGGCTCAGGATCGCGTTGGTCACATCCTGCGGCGTCAGGCCTTTGGAACGCATCGCCTGCATATCCAGATCCACCTGGACCTGTCTGTTCTTGCCGCCATAAGGAGACGGAATGGCGGCGCGCACTTGCGCCAGGATGGGACGAATGAAATTATTGGCGAGATCGAACAGCTGGTTGTCAAGCAGCGTATCGCTGGAAAGCGCCAGTTGCAGAACGGGCACGCTCGATGCGTTGTAACTCAGGATCAGCGGCGGGGTAATGCCTGGAGGCAACCGCTTCAGCACGGTCTGCGAAAGCGCGGTGACCTGGCTGACGGCGGCGTTGATGTTGACATCCGGCTGGAAGAATATCTTGACGACAGCCACGCCGGGTAGCGATTGGGATTCGATATGTTCGATATCGTTGACCGCAGTTGACAGTTGCCTCTCATAATAAGTGACGATGCGGTCCGACATGTCTTCCGGCGGCAAGCCGTTATAGGCCCAAACCGCACTGACTACCGGCACCTTGATATCCGGAAAGATGTCCGTGCGCATATTCACATAGACCAGCGGCCCGAGAATCAAAATCAGCAGCGCCAATACGACGAAAGTATAGGGGCGGCTTAATGCGATCCGGACTATCCATAACATGTGGCGCTACTCCCGGTCCAAGAATATGCCTCAGACAAATGCGGCAAAATATTTTCTGCCGAATGAAAGATCAGGGTTTTCCGCTAAAGAAATGCTTTTTTACCAGGCTTCCCAGCATTGCCTCCAGAAGGGCGTCCGGCGCGTGCACAACTTCCCGATGGAGAGTATAGGCCCGCTCGCGGAAGACCCCGAATAATTCGGGGTCGAAACGCTTGCCGCTGTCGGGCTCCATCATTTTCATGGCTTCCGCGAAATCGAAAGGATCCTTGTAAGGACGTCTCGACGTAAGCGCATCGAACACATCGACGATCGTGAAGATTCGCGCGTTCAGCGGAATTTCGTTCCCGCGCAAGCCTTGCATGTAGCCGCTCCCGTCGAATTTCTCGTGGTGGAATTCAACCACTTCTCTTGCTCCATCCAGCCATTTCGATCTGCTGATGATATCGACGCCCAGCAGCACATGGGTGCGCATTACCGCAAACTCTCCGTCGGTCAGCCCTGAGGGCTTGAGCAGGATATTGTCCCTGATGCCTATCTTGCCCACGTCGTGCAGAAATGCTCCTGCGATCAGATTGCGGATTTGCCCACTGGTGAGCCCCAGCATTTCGGCGAAGCGAATCGAATAAATGGTGACGCGGTAATTATGGCTGTTGGTATCCGAATCCCGCTTCGCGATGGCGCTGCCGAGCACGTCCATCAACTCGATGTTGCCCTTGAGCAGATCGGATGAGAGCTTGATCAGCCCTTTGTTGAGGGAAATGATGATCGGGTACAGCATGACGGTCGTGATGAGGATCACCAGGACCACCATCAACAGGGTGCCGAAGATATCGATTTCGATGTTGCGCAGGGTCTCGGCATCGACCTGATAAACGCCTTCGAAATAGCCGATCAACTCACCGTTCTTGTCCTGAAGGGGAAACATCACGCGCAGGAACGAATTCCCGTGCATCAGGAATTGGCGGAAACGGGTTGCATTTTCCAGAGGGAATGCGCGGCCGTGCTGTTCCACTTCTTGCTCGAGTTCGTCCTTGCCCGGACTTGTCTCGCGCAGGATCCGTTTTTTGTTTTCGTCGTAGAGTTCGACGATGATGAAGTGCCTCTTCAGGAATGCATCGGCCTTTTGCTTCAGTACTTCCATCCGCTCGGCGCTATGCCGGTCAAGTTCGACCGTGAAGAAGCGCGATTCGGCGATTGCGAGGCCCAATACCAATTGATCCACCTTCTTGGATTCAATATAGTAGACAGCCCCGCCGATTGCCAGGGAGAGCAAAACCCACCCGAAGAAAAGTCGTTTGAATATCTTTTTGTGAATGCTCTGAATGCGCATAGCTGCCCTTCCCCGCCCGGCCAAAATGCACAACACTCAGCAAGCCGCAGATGGCCTCCAATCGGAGTGATCGACTGGAGATCCCGCCGGGCATGTTGCCCGGCCGCACACCTCGCTGCAGTCCGACTTATCCGTTTGTTGCCGGAAGACACCCGATCGTGCCTGCTGTGCTGCAGCAGGATTTCGAATGAGCGCGCCGGTAGTTCTTCTGTTCAGTCACACAACCCGGGCAAACTTCGTCGAAGCAGAGTCGGCCGTCACTTGGCCGATATCTGAGTCACGTTCCAACCGCCGCCGACAGAGCGTATGAGATCCACGCTGGTTCGCAGCTGCCGCGTGTGCAGATCCAGCGCGTCGCGCTGTGCCGACAGGGCGGCAGCCTGCGCCGTGACGACTTCCAGATAGTTGACCGCTCCTTCGCGATAGCGATTGAAAGCGAGGGTCAGCGTTTTGGTCGCGGCCTTGACCGCATCTTCCTGTTCCAGCGCTCCCTCATGGTCGTATTTCAAGCGTGCAAGATCGTCTTCAACCTGCTGGAAAGCCGCCAGCACCGCGGCGCGATACTCGGCTCCCGCCTGCTCCTGTATCGCACGCGCTTCGGCAACCTGGGCATCGCGAAAACCCGCATCGAACAGATTGAAAATGACGCCGGGCCCAAGCGTCCAGAAACTGTTGGGGGCCTTCAGCAAATCGCCTTGCCCGGTATTCTGGAACCCGCCAACGGCCCCGAGAGTGAAGTCCGGAAAATATGCCGACCGCGCGACCCCGATCATCGCGTTTGCCGAGGCTGTCCGACGTTCGGCAGCGGCGATATCCGGACGGCGCTGCACCAGTGTCGACGGCAGACCCGTTGGAATCTCGGGAACATTCATGATTTTTTCGGCGGCAGGCAGGGAAAAGTTCATCGCGGGCTGGCCGATCAGGCTGGCGATCGCATGCTCGTAGAGCGCCCGATCCGCGGCGATTTCAGCCGCCTGAGCGCGAACCGTGCTGAGTTGCGTCTGCGCGCGTGCGACATCCAGTCCCGAGGCGATCCCGCCGGCATGGCGGTTCTGCGTCAGTTCCAGGGCGCGGTCGTATGCAGTTACAGCATCGCTAAGCAATTTTTCCTGCGCTTCGACTCCGCGCAATTTGATGTAGTTGTCGGCCAATTGCGCATGCAGGCTGAGACGGACATTCTCTACGTCGGCCGCGCTTGCCTGCGCCGATGCCTCGCCCGCAGCGACCAGATTGCGCACCCGTCCCCACACGTCCAGTTCGTAATTTGCCCCGATTCCGACAGTGTTGACAGAGTAGACGTTTGGTTGATTGGCACCCCGCAGCGGGCGATTGTCGGATTGCCGGTTATGCGTCAGCACACCTCCCGCATCCACCGTTGGGAAAAGTCCAGAACGCACCTGGCTGGTATAGGCAGTCGCCCGATCATAGCGAGCCAGAGCCGCGGCAAGATTCGGGTTCGCCTCTTCTATCTTTGATTCAAGCTCGTCCAGTACGGGGTCGCCATATATCGTCCACCAGTTGCCGTGCGGCAATTCGTCGGCCGGCTTGGCAACCTGCCACGGACTGTCTTTCCACGCATCGGCCTGAATGGTGGTGACGGGCACATGGTACACAGGCGCAAACGAACAGCCGCCCAGAAGACCGGCTCCTATCGTGGCAACTAACCAGTACCGCTTGTATCTCATCATTTGTTTTCCCCGGTCGAACGAGTTTCGGGTTGTCCTCCCACGTTGACCTTATCCCCTTCTTCCAGGAAGTCCGGCGGGTTATCAATGATCCTGTCATTGACTGACAGGCCGGTGGCGATTTCGACCGTGGCCCCCAAGTCGCGGCTGATCTGTATCGTACGATAGGCCACACGATTGTCGGAAGTCAGCGTCGCCACGGTCAGCCCGTTCTTCTGGAATTTCAGCGCACTGGCGGGTATCTGGACCGACTGCGTATCGCGCGGCAAATCGAAGTGGACTGAACCGTATCCTCCCGGCATGAGCTTGCGGTCGGCATTGTCGACGTCCAGCTGGATCAACACGGTGCCCGAACTTTCATTGACCGAACGCGAATTGTTGGAAAGTACCGCGGTGAAAGTTTGTCCCGGATGCTCGGGCACATCAAACTGGGCTTTCATACCCATGTGTATCTGGTTGGCGTAATTTTGCGGAACATCGACGTAAAGCCTGAGCTTGTGTACGTCGGCAACGGTAAACAACTCATGACCTGCATCGTGCCCGGCGTTGATCAACGCGCCGATATCCGTCTTGCGCTCCGTCACCACGCCGTCGAAAGGAGCGGTGATACGTTTGAACGACTCGAGCGCGCGCAAACGTTCCACATCCGCCTTGGCAGCGGCAACCAGCGCCTGTTTCGCCTCGAAATCGCCCTTCTTTTCATCCGCTTCCTGTTGCGAAACGGAATCGCTCGTCAGCAGATTTTGCCAGCGGGCGCTGGTGATCTCGGTGAGCTTCACGTTGGCGATGGCGGTATCGAGATTCGCTTCCGACTGCTTCAATTGCTGGTCCAGCTCCGGCGTTTCAATGTCCGCCATCTGCTGCCCGGCCTTGACCTTGTCCCCGATATCGACCAGCCAGTGTTTCAAATACCCGTTGACCCGCGCATAGACCGTGGCGGAATAATAGGCCTGCAAATTTCCGGGAAGCGTGAGCACCTGCGCATCCTGCCTGAGGGCGGGTTGCACGACGCTGACAGTCGGGATCGCCTGTTCCTGCTTCACATTTTCCAGCGCAGTCTTGTCTTTCATCCTGCTGGTCAGTCCCCACGCAACCACGCCGATGGCGATCGCCAAAGCGACCATCGCCTTGAATTTAAGATTGGCAGGTGGACTTTTGCGCAGCGGCGTCTGTATATCGTTAGAGCTCACTCTTTTCTCCATCGGTTGTAATGTGTTTGTGGTTCCTATGTATGATACTGAATACGATAGGCACGAAAAATAAGGTGGCCACGGTGGCGAAAGCCAAACCGCCGATCACGGCCCGGCCCAGCGGCGCATTCTGCTCGCCGCCTTCTCCCAGGCCCAGCGCCATGGGCGCCATGCCGATGATCATCGCCAGCGCCGTCATCAGAACCGGCCTGAACCGCGTGAAGCCGGCCTCCAGTGCGGCCCGGATCGGTTCGCCGACGATGCTCAGGCGCTCCCGCGCGAAGCTGACCACCAGAATACTGTTTGCCGTAGCAACGCCCATACACATGATCGCGCCGGTCAGCGCCGGCACCGACAAGGTCGTATGGGTGGCAAACAACATCCAGACTATACCGGCAAGGGCCGCGGGCAGCGCCGTGATGATAACAAACGGATCGCTCCACGACTGGAAGTTGACGACAATCAGCAGATAGATCAGCACCACCGCGGCGAGCAATCCGAACAGCAAGCCGCTGAAAGCGGTATTCATGGTCTGCACCTGTCCGCGCAGACTGATGGTGGAGCCTTTTGGACGGTCTTTTTCGTTAGCCTGGAGTATGCGCTCGATGTCGTTCGCCACCGCACCGAGGTCGCGATGTTGCGGCGTGGCAAAGATGTCGATCACCGGCTGCACGGCATAGTGCGAGACAACCCCGGGAGTGTTGTAGCGCGTGATGTTTGCCACCCCGCCCAGTATGAGCGCGCCATGGACAGCGTCTCCGGCAATCGGGATATTCTGGAGATCCGACAAGGTCTGGTTGCGGTATTCCGGTGTCTGCGCAACGATAGGATAAGACACGCCGTTGCGTTTGTTCAACCAGAAGGCGGGCGCGACCTGTCCGCTGCCGGCCATCGTCACCACCAGGCTGTTGGTGACATCGCGCTCGGTGACCCCCAGCTGTTTCGCACGGGTCCGGTCGACGTCCACCATCAACAGGGGATAGTTGTTGGCCTGCTGGATGCGGGCATCGGCGACGCCGATCACTTTATTGATCTGGCGCAGCAGCTTTTGTGCATACGCCATGTTTTCGTCGCCGTTCGGCCCCATCACCTGCACATCGATGGGGGCCGGGGCGCCGAAGTTCAGGATCTGGCTGATGATATCGGCGGGCAGGAACGAGAAGGTGGTACCCGGAAATTGGCGCGCGAGATTCGCGCGCAACTCGGTGACATACTCGTCGGTCGGACGATGTCCCTCATTGAGCGAGATCAGGATATCGCCATCCTGCGGGCCGATGGTGCCGGTGTTGTTATAGGCCTGGTTGATGCCGCTCACGGTCAGGCCGAGATTGTCGACGATGCTGCCCAGTTCGTCCCGCGGAATCGTGCTGCGGATACTCTGTTCGACCTGGTCGAACAGTTTTGCCGTTTCCTCTATGCGAGTGCCAACCTGCGCGCGCACATGCATCTTGATTTGCCCCGCATCGACGGCCGGGAAGAAATCCCTGCCCAGAAATGGCACCAGGGCAAAGGATAACAGGACGATCGACATGAACCCGATGACGAACTTGCGCTGGTTTTCGATCGCAAGCACCAGCAGCGAATAATACACATCGCGAATGCGCGAGAACCGGTGCTCAAATCTCTGCTGAAACCTCACCAGCGGATTGCGCGACAACGACGGCGTATGATGATCCGGCTGCATCATCTGCAGCATTTCTCCGGATGAATGCCCGCCGATGACATGCGGCTTCAACAGGTATGCCGCCATTGTAGGAACCAGGGTACGCGACAGGCAGAACGAGGCGATCATCGCGAACACCACGGCTTCCGCCATGGGGACGAACAGGTAGTGCGCGACGCCGGTCAGGAAGAACATCGGGATGAAAACGATACAGATGCACAACAGCGAGACAAAAGCCGGCGTTACGATCTGGTGTGCGCCATCCATGATCGCGGTGCGGACTTCCTTCCCTTTTTCAAGGTGCCAGTTGATGTTCTCGATCGTCACCGTGGCGTCGTCCACCAGAATACCCACCGCCAGTGCCAGTCCGCCCAGGGTCATGATGTTCAGCGTCTCGCCGATCGCATACAGGGCAGTGATGGAAGACAGGATGGCGAGCGGAATGGATACGGCGATGATGACGGTTGAACGCCAGCTTCCCAGGAACAGGAGGATCATCAGGCTGGTCAGCAAAGCCGCGATGACTGCTTCTTTCGCCACACCCGTCACCGCGGCCTTCACGAATATGGACTGGTCGCCAATCGCATCTATATGCACCGACGACGGCAGGGTTTCGGAAATGATGGGCAGCATCTTCTTGACGTTGGCGACGATATCCAGTGTCGATGCCGCACCGCTCTTCAGGATAGTCATCAGGACAGCGCGACTGCCGTTGACGCGCACAATATTGGTCTGCGGCGGATTGCCGTCGCGCACATTGGCGACGTCGCGCATATAAACGATCGTGCCGTTGACATACTTTACCGGCATGTTGTTGATTTCCATGAACGCATCCGGGCTGTTGTTCAGCTTCACGCTGTATTCGAAGCGGCCGATCTTCTGCGTTCCGACCGGAATGATCTGGTTTTGCGCAGCAAGCGCATTCTCGACATCCTGCGCCGAGAGATGCTTGGCCTGAAGCGCGACCGGGTTCACGTCGATCTGGATTTGCCGGACTTTGCCGCCGTACGGCGACGGAATTGCAGTACCCGGAACCGTTGCGAGCTGCGGGCGGATAAAGTTCTGCCCGTAGTCGAACAGCTTTTGTTCGGAGTCCTTGATGCTCGACAGCGCCAATTGCAGGATAGGCACCGTGGAGGCGTTGTAGTTCAGGATCAGCGGCGGCGTAATGCCGGGCGGCATCTGTTTCAAGACCGTCTGCGAAATCGACGTGACCTGGGCCGTCGCGGTGCGTATGTCAACGTTCGGTTGGAAGAAGATTTTGACGACACCGAAGCCCATCAGGGATTGCGATTCGATATGGTCGATATCGTTGACGGTCGAGCTCAAGGCCCGCTCGTAGTAGTAAACGACACGGCCGGACATGTCTTCCGGAGAAAGGCCGGTATATGTCCAGACTGCACTGATAACGGGGATCTTGATGTCGGGGAAGATATCCGTCGGCGCTTTCAGTGCCGCCAGAGGGCCGATAAGCAGGATCAGCAGAGCCAGCACGACAAACGTGTAGGGGCGGCTCAGTGCAACTCGGACAAACCAAATCATTCGTATACTCCGTCAAAAGGGAACGTTGAATTCAGGCTTGCACGCAGGCTATTGCAGCCGGCGCGCATGGGCCGATTTCAAAACTGCGCGATTGTATCCAAAAGGCGACAGCCGGCCTTATCATAAAAATAATTTAATTAGATATTGTCCGGCCGGGAAAAGACATCCCCGCAAAGGGTTACACACCTTGGGGCCAGCAAAATATGGTCGCACGGGTGCCCGGATCGGCATCCACCAGCTCAAAACCGAAATCGTGCAACCTGATGATTGCCATGACGATGCTCAGTCCCAACCCGAACCCGTGGGTCTGCAAGTCGTTCTCGCCGCGGTAGAAGCGATTGAGCACGGCTGTCTTTTCATTCTCCCTGATTCCTGCCCCGCTATCGACGATATCGACCTGCGCCCCCCTGGGGCCGCGCGAAAGATGCACTTCGACCCGTCCGCCCTCCGGGGTGAACTTGATCGCATTGTCGAGCACATTGACGAAGACCTCGAACAATAGCTCGCCGTCGCCATTGATGGGATCGACCGGCTCCGCCACCATGGACAGCCTGATCGATTTGTTTTCCGCCAGCGGCTCCAGAAAATTGACCGCCTGCGTCAGGATATCCTGCAACTGTATCAACTTGAAACCGGCACGCCGCTGCTTGTTTTCGATTTCGGAAATGCGCAAAAGGGCGCGAAAACGCAGCAGAAGAGAATCCACTTCGGCGATCACCTGGCCCATCATGGCGTGATGCGGTGGCGCATCGCCCAGTTGCTGTTGCATGCGGTACAGCACCGCACGCAGCCTGGTCAACGGAGTGCGCAGATCATGCGCGATATTGTCGCCGACACTTTTGACCTCCGACATCAGCCGGTCTACTTCATCGAGCACTTTGTTCACGATGACGGCCAGCATGTCGAGTTCGTCGTGGCGTCCGCTGACCGGCAGCCGCTGCTTCATGTTGCCGTGCATGATCAGTTCGCACACCTGCTGGATCTGTTCGACACGGCGCAGCGGACCGAAACTCAGGAGCAATCCGAATATCAGGCCGAGCAGAATGGTGAGGGAGCCGCCCCAGAAGAAAGCACTGCGCATGACTTCGCCGAATTCGGTGAACTGCTGCACATCGTGCCCGATCAACAACACGTTTCCCGAATCAAGGCGGATGGCCAGCGCACGGGCTGGAAGAGACTGCGACAAATTGGTCGCGGACAGCGTCGTCCCGTAGATGCGGCCGTCCACTGCCATCCCCGATGGCAGGCGAGGGATATTCCCGGCGATCAGGCGCCCGCCGGACGAAAACAGACCGTAAAAATACACATGGCGCTGGTCGCGCTGAACGCTTTTGTCGATCTCATCGGACAGGTTGTTCGATCCCACCTGGTTGAAATGCGCTTCTTCGAGCGTCAGGATCAGATCGACGCGCCGGGTCATTTCCGTTGCCGTCTGCCAGTAGATGAAGCCCAGCAGCATGACCACGCACGCCGCAAAAAACAGGCTGTATAACAGGGTCAACCGGAAGGCGACCGTTCGCGATAGTTCAGATATGCTCACTAAGCATGTACCCCACACCGCGCACCGTGTGGATGAGCGGCGGTAACGACGGGACATCGACCTTGCGCCGCAATCGGCCGATGTGCACATCGATGATATTGGTGCCCGGATCGAAATGATAGCCCCAAACCGATTCGAACAGCATGTTGCGTGTCAGGGTCTGGCCGGAATTGCGCATCAGATATTCCAGCAGGCGATATTCGGTAGGCAACAGATCCAGCTCTTTTTCGGCGCGGCGTGCCTGCCGCGTCACCAGGTCGAGCTCGAGATCGGCGACGCGCAGCCTGGTCTGGCGCTCCGTCCGGTTCTGCCGCCGCAGCAAGACTTCGACCCGCGCCGCCATTTCCTCCGAGGCGAACGGTTTGACCAGATAATCGTCGCCGCCCGCGCGCAGCCCGTCCACCCGTTCGTCCACATCGCTCAACGCGCTGATCATCAGCACGGGCGTATCGATGTTTTGTTCTCGCATGGCAGTCACGATGGTCAGACCGTCGACAAAGGGCAGCATGCGATCCAGGGTGATCAGGTCGTACTGTCCGCTCAGTGCGCGGTCCAACCCTTCCTGGCCGTTGCCTGCCCACTCCACTTCAAACCCGTGGTTGCCGAGTTCGTCCATGATCTCCCTGGCCGTGGTCTCGTCGTCTTCTATTGCCAAAATCCTTGTCATCCGCGTTACCCCCTTTACCCGTCCGAATCAGTTGCTTATGAGCAGCCATCTGAAATGCAAAATAACACATACGGACAAGGCGCAAGATGAACAAGATTTTATGATAGGGAATTCATTCATTGCGGCCACGGACACGCATCGGTGCCCTGTGCGTGTATCTACTGTACCCGCTTCCCGCTTTCACTTCCGGACATCAGTGTGTCAATCCCAACCCGACAAAGAAAAAACCCACTGTGTTGCCACAGTGGGTTTTAAGGTTTCCAAACTCCAACTGGCTAAGCCAGCAGGGGATTAGAACTTGATGCGCACGCCAACACCGTAGGTGTTGAAATTGGAAGGAACAGTACCGCCGGCCGCTAATGAACCCGACTTCTTGTCCAGCATCATGGCAGCGTACAGATTCGTCTTCTTGCTCAGGTTGTATTCAACCATTGCCGAGTAGTACTTGTCTGTGCCTTCAGTCGTTGTAGCAGCTGTTCCTGCCGCATTTCCTGTGCCAGATGCGGCAACCACATCATAGTAACCAATCGAGCCCTTGACCACCGGTGTGAATTGATAGTTCGCACCCAGCCAGTAGACATTCAGGTCACGCTGGACGGGGCCAAACAACTTGTTTGCACCGATGTTGTAGCTGTAAACGTTTGTATTGGTCAGATCGAGGCCGGCATTGCCCGGGGCAGAGATCTGCTCACGCTCGTAACCTGCTTTCAGGGTCAACGCGTCCAGCACCTGCCAGCGACCAGCCAGCATGTATGAAGTCAGGTTTTCCCAAGTTACGTCGACAGTATTGGGCGCAGCATTCGCTCCGATGCCAGTCGTGTCATTGGCGTATTGCACTGCAGCTTGAACGCCGAAAGTGTCAGCCTCATAACCCACGTTAGCCTGTGCATTGCTGCGTGCGGATGTAGCTGTAGCCTGGCCGCCCATGCCGTACAAGGCGTTCACGTTGAAATTGCCGAACTTGTTGGCGTACTTGATCGCATTGTCCACGCGTGAGTTGTCGGTTGCACCGCCGCCGCCATACGCACCGGAGAAGTTGATCGGCGAGAATACCTGCGCATTCACCGGATCATAGCCACCACCGACGGAACCGATGATGTCCAATTGCAGGCTGTACTGACGACCGAAGGTGACAGCGCCCAGATCGGAGTTGGAAAGTCCGACGAAAGCCATACGGTTGAACAGCTGACCGTTCAGCGCCGTGTCGGCGACCATGTTCCTGTTAGTAGCACCGCCAGCACCAGCCAGACCAGAAGTGGCCAGTTGACCGGTACCCAGGCTGAATGCGGATTCGAGCTGGAAGAATGCGCTGTTGCCATTGCCGAGATCTTCAGCACCCTTGATGCCCCAGCGAGATTGCGACTCACCACCGTTCATCATGCCGCGAACCGTACCGATTTTTTTCGGTTGGGCACCGATAGGTACCGCACCGGTCACAAAAGTCGGAGCAAAGTTACCGGCGTTGGTCTCTTGAGCAAGGCCCAAGTCCAACACGCCGTACACGGAAACACTGCTTGCGCCGGTGTCGGCGAAAGCCATCACTGGTGCTGTCAATGCCGCAGCAACTGCCAACGCGATCATTTTCTTTTGCATATTTGTAACTCCTAAGTTTTATTGGCCCAATCGGCGAGTATGCTTGCCGATGTATTCTTTGAAATCCTCCTGAGTGAGAATTCGGGGTGCATTATGCCGAAATAAATATGCAAAGTGCGACTTGTCATATTTTTTTCACATAACCGTCTCTATTGCGCAACACCTTTTCCATATTCATAAAACTGCAATCAAACTGGGTTAGATAAAAGCCTTAAACCCTATATCTGGCGGGCCTATTGAGGGTGCCGGTTATTTCCCTGCGATTGTAAGGTTGTAGTAAGTTTGCAATGTAAGATTGGAGTAAGAAAATGATTAACGCGGTGCTGGAAATTCAAAAAAGACAAGTCACGCATTAAAAAAGAACCCCTCCCCCAAAGGGGAGAGTGGGATGGGGAGGGGTAGGGAAATCGATTGCGGGTGATCCCGGAAAAGTTGCTTGTCCGGATGGTGGTTGCAGCAGTCGGACTCACCTGAATCCGATTGTCGTGGTTGCCGAATTTTGAGTCCGGAAGAGGCATTCATTTATTCCGTTCGTGGTGAGCCTGTCGAACCATGATCGGAATAAATGTATAACGATCTTTTGTCACTTGCTGCCCTTCGACAAGCTCAGGGCGAACGGCTTATTTGATCTGCGTTCCTTTAAGTTTGGGCGTTGCCTTTCTCGGCCAACTTGCGCCATGTCTCCAGCAGCGTGTCCGGATTCAGCGACATGGTCTGGATGCCAATCTCCACCAGCCACTGCGCGAAGTCGAAATGATCCGAAGGTCCCTGTCCGCAGATGCCGACGTACTTGTTCAGCCGGTTGCAGGTGGTGATCGCCATCTTCAGCAATATCTTCACCGCCGCATCGCGTTCGTCGAAACGGTCTGCCACCAGGCTGGAATCGCGATCCAGACCCAGCGTGAGTTGCGTCAGGTCGTTGGAGCCGATGGAGAAGCCGTCGAAGTATTGCAGGAACTCCTCGGCCAGCAGCGCATTGGAAGGTATCTCGCACATCATGATGAGGCGCAGGCCCTTGTCGCCGCGTTTCAGGCCGTGCTTCTCCAGTGTGGCGACAACTTCGCTCGCCTCTTTCACCGTGCGGACAAATGGGACCATCAGTTCCACATTGGTGTAGCCCAGCGTTTCGCGCACGCGTTTCATGGCACGGCATTCCAGCTCAAAGCATTCGCTGAAGTTTGCCGCGACATAACGCCCGGCGCCGCGGAAACCGATCATCGGATTCTCTTCCATCGGCTCATAGATCTCGCCGCCCAGCAGTTTGCGATATTCATTCGACTTGAAGTCGGACAGGCGCACGATCACCGGCTTGGGCCAGAACGCGGCCGCGAGTGTGGACACGCCTTCGGTGATCTTCTCCACATAGAACTCGACCGGGTCGGCGTAACCTGCAGAACGTTGCAATACGGCTTCATGCAATTTGCCGGGCAGCTTGTTGTGCTCCAGTACCGCCTTGGGATGGATGCCGATCAGGTTGTTGATGATGAATTCGAGACGCGCCAGACCGACCCCGGCCGAGGGCAACTGCGCGAATTCGAACGCCAGCGTGGGGTTGCCGACGTTGAGCATCAGCTTGACCGGGATGGCCGGCAGCTCGGCTTCGTTGTGTACGACGACCTCGAACGGAAGCTTGCCGTGATACACGAACCCGGTATCGCCTTCGGCACAGGAAGCAGTGACGATCTCGCCTTCCTGCAGCGCCGTGGTGGCGTGACCGCAACCGACGATGGCGGGGATGCCGAGTTCGCGTGCGATGATCGCCGCATGGCAGGTGCGTCCGCCGCGATTGGTGATGATGGCGGAGGCCTTCTTCATCACCGGCTCCCAGTTCGGGTCGGTCATGTCGGTAACCAGCACATCGCCAACCTGCACCTTGTCCATCTCGGCCGTGCTGGCGACGATGCGCACGCGGCCCGCGCCGATCTTCTGCCCGATCGCACGGCCTTCGACCAGCACGTCGCCGCGCTGTTGCAAACGGTATTTCTCCGTGCCGCCGTTACCCGCGTTCGACTTCACTGTTTCGGGTCGCGCCTGCAGGATGTACAACTTGCCGTCGATACCATCCTTGCCCCATTCGATGTCCATCGGACGTCCGTAATGTTTTTCAATGGAGACGGCGTAACGCGCCAGTTGCAACACGTCCGCATCGCTCAGGGAGAAGCGCTGCTGATCGGCGACGGGTACCGGTTCGATACGGGTGGAACGTCCGGCAGAGCGCTGTTCGTCGAACACCATGCGCTGTTGCTTCGAACCCAGGGTACGCCGAATGACAGCAGGGAAACCCGCAGCCAGCTGGGGCTTGTGGACATAGAATTCGTCGGGATTCACCGCACCCTGCACCACCATCTCGCCCAGACCGAAGGATGAGGTGACGAATACCGCATCGCGGAAGCCGGATTCGGTATCCAGCGTGAACAGCACGCCGGAGGCCCCCAGATCGGAACGAACCATGCGCTGCACGCCGGCCGACAGCGCCACGTCGGCGTGCGTGAAATCCTTGTGCACGCGGTAAGAGATGGCGCGGTCGTTATACAGAGACGCGAACACTTCGCGGATCGCATGCAGGATGTTGTCGATGCCCTGGATGTTCAGGAAAGTCTCCTGCTGTCCCGCAAACGAGGCGTCCGGCAGATCTTCCGCCGTGGCCGAAGAACGCACCGCGAAACTGCCTTCGCCTTCGGCGGAGAGTTTTGCATAATGGGTGCGGATCTCGTCTTCCAGACGTTTCGGCAATGGCGCATCGACGATCCAGCTGCGAATCATGCGTCCGGCTTCGGCCAGCGCCGTGACATCTTCGATATTCAGTTTGACCAGCGCCTGCTCGATGCGTTTATCCAGTCCGTCATTCGCCAGAAAATCGCGATACGCCTGCGCCGTGGTGGCGAAGCCGCCGGGCACATTCACGCCGGACGAGCTCAGGTTGGATATCATTTCACCAAGCGATGCGTTCTTTCCTCCCACCTCCGGGATGTCAGCGATGCCCAGAGACTGGAAGGGAATGACGTAGGGTTGCATGAACTTCTCCTGTTTTTTTAATCGAGGTTGGTGAAGGCGCCAGATTTCAGGGCCGGAATTATATTACGAGACCTACTAATATGTTAGTGATTCCTGTCCTTTTCGCACGTGTCGCCGGAGCACTTGCCGCAGCATCCCTCGCCCATTCTGCGCGCCGCGCCGAATTCCGGATGATGATGGGCAAAGCGGTTGGCTGCCGCCTGAACGACAACCCACGCCACCATGACAAACAGCAATAGCCCTACCGTGTACAGATAAATCATTCTCCACCTCCGATGCCGGAAAAGCCCATGAACGACAGGGACAATAAGCCGCCGATCACCACACTCAGCGCAGCGCCCTGCACCAGCGTCGGCACATTGGACAGTTGCATGCGTTCGCGCACACCGGCCATGAGTATCAGTGCCAGCGTGAAGCCGATGCCGCCGCCGATGCTATAGGCCAGCGACTGCGCAAAGTTGTACTGGCGGGCGGTCTGGAACAAGGCCACGCCGAGCACCGCGCAGTTGGTGGTGATCAGCGGCAGGTAGATGCCCAGTTGCCGGAACAACTCGGGGAAGGTTTTTTTCACGAACATTTCCACCAGTTGTACAGCACAGGCGATGACCGTGATGAAGGTGATCACGCTGAGGAATTCCAGATGGAAGTACACCAGCACCTGGTTCAGGAAATAGGCCGAGACCGAGGCCACCAGGATCACGAAGGCAGTGGCGATACCCATAGGCACGGCAGTACTGAGTTTTTGCGACACGCCGAGGAAGGGGCACATGCCGAGGAACATCGCCAGCACGAAGTTGCCGGGCAGGATGGTGGTCAGCAGGATATTGGCAACGGAAGCATTGTTCATGATTGCGCTCCTTCCAATTGCACATTGCGTTTCTTGTTGAGGTGACGGAACGTTGCAATCGTGATGAGCCAGAACGCCAGCACCAGGAAGCCGCCGGGCGGCAACACCATCACCACCCACGGCTGGAAGTGATCGCCGAACAAGGCCACGCCGAACAGTTTCCCGGCACCGAGGATCTCCCGCACGCAACCGATCATGAACAGGCCCAGCGTGAATCCAAGCCCCATGCCGAGCGCGTTGGTCGTCGCAGGCAGCGGCGGATTCTTTGCGGCATGCGCTTCGGCGCGACCCAGCAGCACGCAGTTGGCCACGATCAGTTTGATGTAAGCGCCGAGCGCCTCATACAGATCAAGACTGATGGCCTGGATCGCGTAGTCCACCACCGTGACGAAGGTGGCGATGATGACGATATAACTGGCGATGCGCACTTGCTTGGGGATGGCATTGCGCAACAGCGACACCAGCAGACACGAGGTCCCCAGCACAAAGGTGGTGGCCAGTCCCATGGAGATGGCATTCACCGCCGACACGGTGACCGCAAGGGTCGGGCACATGCCCAGCACCATGACGAAGATCGGATTCTGTTTCCAGAGGCCGTTCAAGAATTCATCGAAGCTGGTAGGTGTATTCATGATGGGTTCCTTAATTTGTCGAGATGCGGCAAAAGTCGGGGCAGCAGGGCCTGCGCGGATTCGTTGATGCCGCGGCCTACTGCCTTGGAGGTCACCGTCGCACCGGCGATGGCATCGATCTGCCAGGGACTGGTCTTGGTGCCGTGCTTGACCGTCTTGACCGCGTTGGCAAGGCTTTGCAGATCGGACGACAGACTCACATCCAGCGCCTCGAAGTTTTTCAGGAACGCCTGGTCGGTGAGTATCTTGTCGCCGATGCCTGGCGTTTCGCGCATGGAGATCACGCCGATGCCGGTGATGGCCTGCTTGTCCATGTCATAGGCATAAAGTATGCGCACCTGGTCGGCATAGCCGGAGGAGGAAGCTTCTGCCGCGATACCCGACAGTTTTTTGGAAGCATCGTAAACCGCGTAGAACATCACAGCTCCGGCAGGCGCATTATCCTGCCCCTCGGCCGAAGTGATGCCGCCTTGAGTCACAAGATACGGCACGACGCTTTTCGCATTCGGGAAGACCTTGAACACTTGCCTTTCCAGCGCGAGTTTCTTGTTCGCGTTCACTGCCGGCAACGTGATCTGGTAGATGCCGACGATGATGATGCCGCAGATGACAGACACCAACCCCAGCGTGCGCACCATCGCAAAACCTGGCGTATTGATTTCCTGAGTGTCGCTCATGATTTACCTTTTTTACCGCCGAGTATGCGGGGCTGATTGAACTGGTCCAGCAGGGATCCGGTCGCATTGGCGATCAGGATGGCGTACATCACACCCTCGGTCAGACCGCCGAAATAGCGGATCACAACCGTCAGGATGCCGATCAGCGCGCCGTACAACCAGATGCCGCGCGGGGTGACGGGCGAAGTCGCCATGTCGGTCGCCATGAACCACGCGCCCAGCATCAGGCCGCCGGAGAGCAGCACGAAACTCGGCGTGGGATAGCGCGCCGGAACGGCGAAGTGGAAGGCCCACGCCAACAGCGCAGCACTACCCAATACCGCAACCGGAATACGCCAGTCAAGGAACTTTCGGTACGCCAGATACAGCCCGCACAGCAGGATCAGGATGGCCGAGGTTTCGCCCGCGCTGGCCGTGATATTCCCGTTGAGGAAATCCATGGAAGAGGCGGTGATGTTCTCGAACTTCCAGCGTGCCAGCGGTGTCGCTCCGGTGAAGGCATCGATACCTTGTTGTTTGACCCAGAGCGCGATCTCGGGCGGCGCCATGAACGGTGCGGTCAGCGACGACGGGATGAATTCGCCGAAGCGATGCGGCATATAGGCGGGCACCCAGGTGCTGATCGCTGTCGGAAACGCCGCCTGCACAAAGGCGCGTCCGATCAGTGCCGGGTTGAACGGGTTCTGGCCCAATCCGCCGAACAGCGACTTGCCCAGCCAGATCGCAGCAAACCCTGCGACCGCGCCCATCCATAACGGAAAGGAAGGTGGCAGCGTGAGCGCCAGCAGCACACCGGTGATGACCGCGCTCCAGTCGGACAGCGAATTGCCGTTGTCCCTGATCAGGTTGTTGATGCGCTCCGCTGCCAGACAGGCCAGCGCAACCACCAGTATCAATGCCGCGGCGGACAGGCCGTATTGCCATATTGAAAAAGCGCAGATCGGTAACAGTGCAAACACCACGTTGCGCATGATGACAGGCACATCGCGCCCGCTGTGCTGATGCGGTGAGGTACGAAGTTCTATACTCATGCTGTTGCCTTTTTTCTGAGGAGCGCCTTGGCGATGCGGAACTGCTGCACCAGGGGAATATGCGACGGGCAGACATAGCTGCAGCAGCCGCACTCGAAGCAACGTTCCAGGTTGTAGCGCTCCGCCATCAGCTCGTATTCGTTCTTGGCTGCGAGCAATCCCATTTGCGACGGATTGAGGAACTTGGGGCACACCTTGAGGCATTCGCCGCACTTGATGCAGGAATAGGTGCGCTGCGTTTCCGCCGGCAGCTGGCCTTTCCCGAACGCGAGCACACCCGAAGTGCCCTTGGTGACGGGAACATCCAGCGAGGAGATGGTCATGCCCATCATCGGCCCGCCGAGAATGACCTCTTTTGCACTGCTGCGCGCACCGACCTGCCCCAGCAGGAAGCGCAACGGTGTACCGATCGGCACGATGTAGTTGCCGGGACGTTCCACGGCAGGACCGGCCACGGTGAGAACGCGCTCGACAAGCCCCTCTCCCGCCGGCAGCAAACGCCCGAGATAGGCCAGCGTCATCACGTTGTTCACCAGCACGCCGATGGAAGCGGGACGTTGTCCGACCGGTATCTCGCGCCCGAGCAAAGCGTAGATGATGGTATCTTCCGCACCCTGCGGATATTTTGTTTCCAGCGCCTTTACCGTGATGCTGCCGTCTGCGGGCAGCGCAGCTTCGATTGCGGCGATGGCATCCGGTTTGTTGTCCTCGACGCCGATGACGGTGCGCGGTGCTCCGCTGGCCTTCATGGCGATGCGGATGCCGCGCAGCAGGTCCTGGGTGCGCTCCACCATCACGCGGTGGTCGCAAGTGAGGAAGGGTTCGCATTCCGCACCGTTCACCACCATGGTATCGATCACGGTTTCCGGCGGGATGCTGAGCTTGACGTGTGCCGGGAAAGTCGCGCCGCCCAGACCGGAGATACCCGTGCGCTGGATCGCGGCCAGCAACTCATTCTTGTCCAGTGCATCGACATCGAGCGGCTCACGCACCTGTATTTCCTGGCCGTCGGCTTCATACACGCGGATGGTGATCGAATCCACCATCTTGCCGTTGGCGGCAGGCATCACCCCGATCGCCTCCACCACGCCGGTGGCCGGCGCGTGGACGGGCAGGGAAACGAACCCGTCCGCCGTGGCGATGACCTGGCCGCGCAACACTTCCTGTCCAACTTGTACGCAGCAAATCGCCGCCTTGCCGATGTGTTGCGACAGCGGAACGATCAGGCGCGGCGCGAACGCCAACCGGCGTATCGGCAGGCTGCCGGTCTCCTTGTGGTAATCGGGATGGATGCCGTGCTCAAACGTCGCGGCCCGTTTCAGAAATGGCAGTCGCATAGTCATCTCAGTTGTACTTGGCCGCGCGTTGCTTGAGCTTGTCCAGATTCGGCTCGTTCATATTCCAGGGCGTACCGGGGTGGATGACACCGGCCGTGCATTTTTCCGCCGCCTTGACCAGGTCCAGATAACTGCCCGCCTTTGGGTTGAGGACGACGACCTTTTTCGCTTCATTGTAGCCAAACACCTTCGGGTTGATATTGATGCACTCGTCGCATGCCGTGCATTCCGGCGTGTCGACCCAGGCCTGCTCGTAGCCATCCGCATTGGCGGCTGGTGCCGTCGCAACTACCGCTTGCGGCGCATCGCTGGAGCTGAGCCCCAGACCGGAAGAAAGCTTCTGGATCAGCTCCTGGCGTACCCGGCTGGCGATGGCTTCTTCGTTGAGCTGGACTACAGCGCCGGTCTTGGTCACGTCCTTGAGCTGGTGCCAGAACTGCAGACGTTCCTCGCAGGCACGCACCATCTCCACCGACGTCAAGACGCGCATCAGGCGGTTCTTCTTGTCCACCGACCAGATGAACGGGAATTTGCCTTCGCGTTCGTCCTCGGACAGCTTGAGGAAATCGCCCAGTAGCACCATGTCGCCGTTCCAGGTTTCCGGCGGCGCTTTCTTGAACTGTTTGGCGAAACGCCCTTCGCTCAGCGCGAAATCGGCAAACGTCATCGGCAACGCCATCGTCTTCTTGTCGCCCTTCTCATCCATATAGTGAAGGTTGTAGGTCGGCCAGTCGGTATCCAGCGACGGATTGCCTTCCAGCGTCGCGCATTCTGAGAAGGTCACGCCCAGATCCGGGTTGTAGCGGAACAGCGGGAAGGCGCGCGATTCCACGGCCATCTTGCTCTGCGCCACCGCGCTGTTGTCGCCCACTCCGTGTTCCGGCGGGCACACTGCATACACGTTGAACAGTGCGGGACGGCGGCTGTTCAAACCGTCGATGAAGCTTTCCAGCAAGTGCGTGGTATTGGCCAGCGAGCCCTGCGTCACAAACGAGGTGCGGTGCGCCATGCCGATGATGCTGATCTCTTTGCGCTTCTCGGTCTTGCCGTGCTTGCTCGCACCGTACGGCGACATATCCGCAACCTGGCTGATGAAGCCCGAGGTACAAGCCTGGCCACCGGTGTTGGAGTACACCTGCGTATCCACGATCAGGATCTTGATCGGCTTGCCCGCCATCAGGGCACGCGACAGGTTCTGGAAGCCGATGTCGAACATCGCACCGTCGCCGCCCATCGCTACCACTGGCGGGCACAGATGCCATTCCTCTTCGCTCAGCTGTTCCCAGTTGAAGCGTGCAAAGAAGTCATCCTTCTCGACCGGATCGTAGCCGCCCGCGAGTTCCATCTCGACCTGGCGCACGGTCTTGAAGCCTTCCACCATCTTGGCCATGTGTCCTTCGAACACGCCCATCGCGACCGACGGCGAATCCTGGAACAGGTGCGAGGTCCACGGGAAGGGATACGGGTTGAACGGGAAGGTGGATGCCCACACCGAGGTGCATCCGGTGGAGTTGACCATACCCATTTCGGCGCGACCGCGCTTGCTCGGGCCTTCCATGTAACGCCAGCGCAGGTCCTTGAGTTTTTCCAGCATCTGGCTCACGCGACGCAACCATTGCGGATCGATAGGCTGGCCGGGATGTTTCGCCAGCAGGCTTTCCGACAGGTTGGCCAATGTCAGGTCGTGCCCCTTGTTGGCCTGTACCGCCTGCATCAGCGCTTGCGTGTCGGTCAGATCGACCGAACTGCTGAGCTTCATGCGTACATGGTTTTCCAGACCGGAGATCAGGCTATCCAGCTTGCCCAGGAATTTCTTCACGCGCGGTTGCTGCAGCGCGGTGACGGTACTGGTGAACAGGTGGATGGTCGATTTCTCGCCGCAACCCAGACAGGCGCCGTCGCCGCTGGCCATGGACTGGTAGTTGTGCTTGTCCAGCAACAGCGTTTCCAGCGCGCCGACCTTTTCGTCGAGGTCGTCGATGCGGCTGAATTGCGGCGGCGTGGTAGGCAGGTCGAGCCAGAAGTTCCAGTCGTCGCGCAACGTCTGGATAGACTCCGGAGACTGCGTGACCATGGTGAGTGCATTGTCGCCGCACACCTGCACGCAGATCGCGCAGCCTTTGCAGGTATAGGGATTGATGGTGATGGAGAACAGACCGCCCGCACCTTTTTCCTTCTTCTCTTTTTGAGTCCAGTACGGCTTGGTGGTGGCGAACTTGAAACTTCCGATGGCCTGGCGCAGCAGGTTCACTTCGACTTCCAGACGGCCGCGATCGTCGCCCTGTGTCGCGTCTTCGGCAAACGCTTCGGTGATGGCGTTGGCCATCAAAGCGCGCACGTCCAGACCGTCCTTGTCCAGCGCATTGCGCAGTTTCTTGTCGATGACGCGGCTGAACTTGCGCAGGAAGCGCGTCGGGCGTCCGCCGGTCTCGATCTTCTGGATGGCGGTATTGAGCACGTCGGCAGTGGTCGACACCAGGCCGGGAATGGCGCTGTCCGGACATTGCGTGAAACACTCGCCGCAGGCGGTGCAGTTCTCGGCATTCCATTCCGGGTGTTCGAAACGCACACCGGTCATGTCGCGATACACACCGGTCACGGCGGGGATCACCGACAGGCCCATGAACGGATCGACCAGATTGTCCGAACCCTGGCCCTTCATATAGAAGCTGCCGGTCTGTTCCCAGAAGCGGTGGATATCGGAAATGCCGCCGTCGCCTTCAGGCAGCTGCTTCAGCATGACAGGCAACGCGGGCGCTGGCTTGCCCACCACCTTGGCGCGCTGGCCGACTTTCATGATTTCCGGCTTGATCTCGAACAGCTCTTCATAGCCGCGACGCACCACGCGCAGGTTATCGTCGACAATGCGCTTGCCCTTCTTGCCGAACTTGGATTCGAGCTGGTTTTCGATGGCCGTGAACAAAGTCTCTTCGCTCAGTCCGGCACGCTCCTTCACATCGGAGGCGCGGAAGAAGGCGCCCTGGAAGGCGTTACCCTGCATGCGCAGCTGCAGGTCGGTATTGCTGGATTCTTCGCGTGCGATCTTGAACGCGTCCAGGAAGAACACGCGGATCTTCTTGTCCACGATGTATTTCTGCGTCTGCATCGGGAGGGTTTCCCACAAGGCTTCGGCAGTGCCCAGATTGCTCTGGATGATGAACACGCCGCCTTCGCGCATGCCTTCCAGTGCGTTGGTATGCCCGAACACTTGCGGGTCCGGCGACATCACGACGTCGACGTTGGTGTACTCGCAGTTGATGCGGATGGGTTCCGGCGCTGCGGACAGGTAATAAGTCGTCGGCTGGCCTTTCTTCTCGGAGCCGTATTTCGGGTTGGCCTTGATGTCCCACCCGAGCAATTCGAACAGCGTCATCGCCAGGTTCTTGCCGGTGGTCACCGCACCCCAGCCGCCGATGGAGTGCATGCGCACGGCGATGGCATTCTTGGGCAACAGGTTGGGATTCTCTGAACCGCGCAGCGCCAGATTCTTGATGCCGGGATAGGCGGTCTGCAGTTCCTGCTGACGAATCTCCTGTTTCGGATTGGCCGATTCGTCGCGCACGAAATCCACCGACAGGTAGTAGAACTTGCGGTGCGCGGCGCCGGGCAGCATGTTCTCCACGGCGGCGATCAGACCTTCCGGTTGCAGGTCGCGCGAACCCAGGCCGTAACAGCCGGAATACAGCGACGGCATGTCCTTGGCACTGTCGTAGGTGGCGTACTCTGGATAGGTCTTGTCGCGCCCGTTCTCAATGCATTTGGTCACGGTGGAGCGCACTTCGCGCATCAGCGGCAAGTCTTCCGACAAGGGCTGGTCGGTGCGTTCCAGCACGGCCACGCCTTTCTTGCCTTTCAGCACTTTGCCCAGCAGGTCGCCGGGGAACGGGCGGTACATGGTCAGGTTGACCACGCCCACTTTGATCTTGCGCGTCTCGCGCAGCCAGTCGGCAACGGCGGCGGCCTGCACAGTCATGCTGCCCTGGCCGAGGATGAGGTAATCGGCATCGTCGCAACGGTAGTTGTCGATACGGCCGTAACGGCGTCCGGTCAGTGCGTGGAACTCTTCGGCATTCTTGTCGAACAGGGCGGAAATGTGGTCGAAGAAATACGGGCGCTGCGCAGCCACGGCCTGCATGTAGGCATCCTGGTTCTGCACCACGCCGGTCTGCATCGGATTGTCCACATCCCAGTTGGACGGCACACGGCGGCGCTTGGGTCCGTACAGCATCTGCTGCGCAGGCGTCGGTGTGTCGATCAGGTCGTCGGCATTGCCCAGGTATTCGGCGATCAGTTCACGTTCCGGCACCATCATCGGCTCGATGAGATGGGTGGTAAGAAAACCGTCCTGCGCGACGATGGCCGGGGTCAGCGCCAATTCTGCGGTCTTGCGACCGATCATGTTGAGGTCGGCCGCTTCCTGCGCGTTCTTCGCCATGACCTGGATGAAGCCGGTGTCGTCGGCGCAGTGATAGTCGTCATGCGCGCAATGCACATTGAGTGTCGTTTTGGTGATGGCGCGGCAGCCGAGGTTCAGCACATAAGGCAGGCGCTTGCCGACGGCGGCATACAGCGACTCGTGCATGAAGGCCAGGCCTTGCGACGAAGTGAAGTTCACCGCGCGCAGACCGGTCATGGAAAGGCCTGCCGTGACGCCGGCGGCGGCGTGTTCGGATTCGGGCTCGATGAAGATCAGCGGGTGACCGGCCGTGTTGAGATGCCCCTTGGCGACTTCTTCCGCCCAGTATTCGCCCATTTGCGTGGAAGGCGTGATGGGGTATGCGCCTGCGCCCTGCGAGGCTTCGCGCTCGACCATGATCACGGCGGTATTGCCGTCGATGGCGTCGCGCACGCCCGGATACTTGTATTTGGTGTGACCGCCCTCGGAGCCGGTGGCAGTACCGATCAACTTCTGCTTGATTTTGTTCAACATGATTTCCCCTATGCCTCTACAACGGCTGGTAACGGTTGGATACGAATGATTTTTTTGGCGGATTTGCCCTTGATGATCCGGTCACCTTCGAGCCAGACGATGGCTCCGGTGGGACAGCGGTCGATCGCCCGGGGACTCGCGCTGCCGTTCGCGGCATAGTCGATGACAGCAAGATTGTTCTCCAAACGAACCAGTCCGGGCGCAGCGTCGACCACACAACGTCCGCACGCGGTACACGCCACTTCGCAGGATGCTTCGGCGGCATCGCCATCGGCCTCGTTACGGCAAGCCATCCACAGTTTGTGGGATACGCCGTGTATGGAAAAAAGGTTCTTGGGGCAGATATCGACACAGTCGCCGCAAGCCGTGCATTTGGCCAGGTCGACCACCGGCAAGCCCTGGCTATCCATACGTATGGCATCGAACTCGCACACGTCGGCGCAATCGCCCAGACCCAGGCAGCCCCACGCACAGCTCTTGCCGCCCCCGCCCGCCACCACTGCGGCACGGCAGGAAGAAAGCCCCGCGTAATGGGCGCGCATTTTGGCGACATGCTTGCCGCCGGCACAGGCCAGACGCGCCACGCGTTTTTCGACATTGCCCATGGCAACGCCCAGCATCGCAGCGATCTTCTTGTTTTGATCCGGAGTATTGACGGAGCAGGAAGCCGGTTCGATCAGGCCCTCGACCACACGCTCGGCAAAGTTGCGGCAACCCGCCGTACCGCAGGCACCGCAATTGGAATGGGGGAGCATCTCTTCAACCAGACCGATGCGGGGGTCTTCGTACACATAGAGCCGCTTGTCGGCGATGGCCAGAAAAAACGCAAGCAGGCCGCCCAAGACGGCCATGAACGCTCCCGTGACAAGCACGCTGTTTACGATTTCCATGTCTCTCCCCGCTTCAATAAATCCGCCGTGAGTGCTAGCACTCTGCTCTCTTCAGCTATACTTATCAACGCCCCACAAAGCGTATCTGGTAAACAAAAAAAAACTTTAAATCCCTACTTTTTTTATTGTTAAGGGAAGATTAATCCAAGCTACAATCATTCCGCGAATCAATTCTTTCAATCATAATTATAAAAATTTGAATTATTGTGTGATCGGCCAGGGGAGGCGGAGATGGACACCGATAAAAAGAGTTATTACAAGAACAATCGCCTTAAGCAGATGCGCGCATTTTGCGAGGTTGTTAGAACCGGAAGCGTAACTTTAGCCGCACAAAGACTGTTCCTGAGTCAGCCTTCCGTGACCCTGCAGATACAGGCGATGGAGCGGGAAATGGGTGTGACAGTATTTGAGCGCCGTGGTCCAGTACTCAAGCTGACACCGGATGGAGAAGCCTTGCACGCACTGGCAAAGCCGCTGGTACTGGGGATAGACAGCCTGCAGGAAAATTTCGCGGCACAGCACGGCAAGCTTGATTCGGGCGTATTGAACATCGGTGCCGGTGAATCCACCATCCTCTACATCCTGCCGGAAGCGGTCAGCCGTTTCGTCAACGCGCACCCGCGCATCCAGCTCAAGATAGACAACGTCACCGGGCGCGACGGCCTGAAGATGCTGCGCGCAGACGAGATCGATTTCGCCGTCGGTTCCATGCTGGATGTGCCCGACGACATCACCTATCAACCCGTGGCGACATTCGACCCCGCACTGATCGTCCCGCTCAATCACCCGCTGGCCGACCATCCTTCGGTCACGCTGGAGCAGATCAGCCAATACGGCCTGATCCTCCCGCCCCGCCATCTCTCGACCTGGCGCATGGTCAAGTACGTATTCCAGCAGCACAACCTGACCTTTACCGTGACGCTGGAAGCCGGCGGTTGGGAAGTCATCAAGAAATACGTGGAACTGGGGATGGGCATCTCCATCGTGACCGACATCTGCCTGACCGGCACCGAAAAACTGGTGAGCATCCCGCTCAATCAATACTTCCCGCAGCGCGGCTACGGCCTGGTGTTGCGCAAAGGCCGCTTCCTGTCGCCGCAAGCCAGGCGCTTCGTCGAGATACTGCAGGAAGTTTACGGTCTGGAAGCCACACCGACCCAGCTTAGCGTTCGAGATTGAGCGCCTGCATCAGTTGCACGGCCAGCTCTTCGATCGAACGTGAAGTGGTGTCGAACCATTTGATGCCTTCGCGCCGCATCATCTTTTCCGCCGCCGCCACTTCGTAGCGGCAGTTCTCCAGCGAGGAATATTTGCTGTTCGGACGACGTTCGAAGCGTATGCGCTGCAACTGATCGGGAGCGATGGTCAGGCCGTACAACTTGTCGCGGTACGGATGCAATCTCGACGGCAGAACATCGCGCTCAAAGTCTTCAGGGATCAGCGGATAGTTGGCTGCCTTCAGCGAGAACTGCAAAGACAAATAGAGGCTGGTGGGCGTCTTGCCGACGCGCGACACACCCACCAGTATGATGTCGGCGCTCTTCAAGTCCGAATCCGAAACGCCGTCATCATGGGCCAGTGCGAAATTCATGGCCGCGATGCGCGCGTTGTATTCCGGATTGGCCTGCCCGTGCGAGCGCCCCATGGCGCGCGTGTATTTGCAGCCCAATTCCTGTTCCAGCGGCGCGATGAAAGCATCGAACAAGTCGATGAAGAACGCTTCGGCCTGATGCAGGGTCGCGCCGAACTCCGGGTTCGTCTGCGTCAGGATCACGATGGGGCGCACGCCTTCGCGCCGGCTCAACTCGTTGATGCGCACCAGGCAATCCCTGACCTTGTCTTCGCTGTCCACGAACGGGTAACGCACCGGGCGAAATTCGATCCCTTCAAATTGAGCAAGCAAACCATGCCCCAAAGTTTCTGCAGTGATACCGGTGCCGTCCGACACATAGATGACGGTACGCTTCTGAGTCGTCATGGCTCCACAATCCCGAATGAATTTATCCAAACTGCCGCAGTATACGCCGGCGGCTTTTAACCCTGCGCTCGAAGAAGCCCGTCAATAGCCTTAGAGTTTGAAATCGCCATCCAGGTTCGGATAGCGCACGTGGTCGACCAGATTCTGTACTTCCTTGTCCGGCGCGGCGGTCAGCAAACTCCCGACGATTACGCCGACGAACCCGACCAGTATGCCGAATATCCCGGCCGAGATCGGATTGATATCCCACCATAGCGGCGCATTCACTCCGAAGAACGGGTAAGTGATATACATATAGAACATGCAGGTAAACAATCCGCCCAGCATGCCGAGGACAGCCCCTGCCTTGTTGGCGCGTTTCCAGAATATGCCCAGCGCAAGGGCCGGGAAGAACGCGGAGGCGGCCAGCGAGAATGCCGCGCCGACCAGAAAAAGGATGTGGCCGGGCTTGAGCGAAGTGATATAGGCCGCGAACACCGCCACGCCCAGCAGCAATGCCTTGGCGATGAACAGTCGGCGGCCGGTCGGCGCTTTCGGGTCTATCATCTTGTAGTACACGTCATGCGACAGCGAATTGGAGATGGTCAGCATCAGGCCGTCGGCTGTGGACAGCGCGGCGGCCAGCCCGCCCGCCGCCACCAGTGCAGTGATCACGTAAGGCAGGCCTGCGATCTCCGGCGTCGCCAGCACGATCAGGTCGCCGCCGATAGTGATCTCGGCCAGCTGCACGATGCCGTCATGGTTGATATCGGTCACGCTCATCAGCGTCTTGTCCACCGAAGCCCAGGCAGAGACCCAGCTCGGCAATTCGGAAAAACTGGATCCCACCAGCAAGGTATACACATCGTACTTGGCCAGCACTGCCAATGCGGGAGCGGTGATATAGAGCAATGAGATGAAAAACAGGGACCAGAACACCGAGTGGCGCGCCTCCTTCACCGAAGTGGTGGTATAGAAACGCATCAGGATATGCGGCAGCGCCGCGGTTCCGACCATCAGGCACAGCACCAGTGCCATGAAATTCTTGCGCTTGTTATCGCGCGTCGCTTCATCCGGCCCCGCAAACGGTTCGGCATGCGCCATGACCGGGCCGGACTTTTCCCTGTCCACCTCCGCCTCGCGCCGCCATTTGCTGCGGGCAGTGGCAATGTCCGCAGGGAAATCGGCCACAGCCCGATTGGCCGCTTCGAGCACCTTTGGGTCCGTATCGTGCCCGGCCTGCAGATCGGCGACAGTTTTGGCCAGCCTGGTTTTTTCCCTGGACAGATAGCTCGTACCTTCCGAGTCCAGAACCTGCAATTCATCCCGGAGCGTCTTCTCGCGTTGCCTGAAGATGGAGCGCACTTCCGCCTCGCGCGCGCCTTCGGGTGTGGAAGGGTCGTTCAGCACCTGTTCGCGCGCCGTCACCTTTTGCAGCACATAGCCGTATGCGACCTGCGGGATCGGATTGCCGGTGTGCTTCACCGACAGCCAGATCACCGGGATCATGTAAGCCAGGATCAGGATGACGTATTGCGCCACCTGCGTCCAGGTCACGGCGCGCATTCCGCCCAGGAACGAACACACCAGTATGCTGCCCAGGCCGACGAACACGCCCACCCCGAAATCGAGTCCGGTGAAACGGCTGGTGATCAGCCCCACGCCGTAGATCTGCGCGATCACATAGGTGAACGAGCACAGGATAGCCGCAAACACCCCGATGGCTCGCGGAACGCTGCCGCCGTAGCGGGCACCGAGAAAATCCGGGATGGTGAATTGTCCGAACTTGCGCAGATAGGGGGCCAGCAGCAATGCCACCAGAACGAAACCTCCGGTCCATCCCAGCACGAAGGCCAGGCCGTCGTAACCGGACAGGTACAGCGTGCCCGCCAGGCCGATGAAGCTGGCAGCCGACATCCAGTCGGCACCCACCGCCATGCCGTTGAAGAAAGCAGGCACACGCCGCCCGGCCACATAATATTCCGCAACATCCGAGGTCCGGGACAGAATGCCTATTCCCGCATAGAGCAATACCGTCACCCCGAGGAAGATGTAACCGAGCATCTTGTTGGGAACGCCCATCTGTTCAAGGATGGACAACAAAACGACAAAACCGATGAAGCCGCCGGTATACAGCGCATAGTAACGTTTGAGTTGCGAGACGAATCGCGATTGGGCCGGCGCCGCCATCACTGATCCCTTTCCTGCACGCCGTATTCGCGATCCAGCTTGTCCATGCGGTAAGCGTAATAGCCAACCAGTATCACGTAGACCAGCAAGGCACCCTGGGCGCTCATGTAAAAAGAAAGCGGAAAACCCAGGAAAGTGATGGACTGCAGATCCCTCGCAAACCAGCCGACAACAAAGGTAACCACAAACCAGATGGCCAGCAATACACCGGTCAGGCGGAGGTTATGCTGCCAGTATTGCCTGTGTTTATCCTTCAGCTGCATTTTTTTCCCGGTTAAAAACAATGAATTCATGACCCTGCCGGCCTGCAGCTTGGACAATTGACCTCTTCCACTTAGAATAGCTGCATGCAGGATAGATGTGGTGACAATATTCATCCACCCTTGTCGGGAACTTAACCCTTAATTCTTACACGGCACTTACATTCCTATGCGAATCCTGATCGCCGAAGACGATGATGTTCTGGCAGACGGTTTATGCAATTCCATGCGCCATTCCGGTTACGCCGTCGACTGCGTGAAGGACGGACTGGCAGCCACCCTCATCCTCAGCGGCGAACAGCCTTTCGATCTGGTGATCCTGGACCTGGGCCTGCCCAAGGTGGACGGTTTCAACGTACTGCGGTGTTTGCGTGAAAAGAACAAACAGGTACCCGTCATCATCCTCACCGCGCGCGATGCCGAAGGCGACCGGGTCAAGGGACTCGATCTCGGTGCCGACGACTACATGATCAAACCGTTCAGCCTGCCGGAGCTCGAGGCCAGGGTCCGGGCGCTGATACGGCGCGGGCAATGCGGGGTGAACCCGGTATACAGCTGCGGCACGCTGACGTTCGACAGCGTCGGACGCCGCGCAACGATCAACGGTTCCACACTGGAACTCACCACCCGCGAATTGAGCGTTCTCGAAGCACTGATGCTGCGCACCGGCTGGGTCGTCAGCAAGGAGCAGCTGCTGGAACGGCTTTACAGTTACGCAGAAGAGGCCAGCAACAACGCCATCGAAGTCTACATACATCGCTTGCGCAAAAAGATCGAGCCTGCGGGAGTGACCATACGCACCATCCGCGGCTTGGGGTACGTCATCGACAACCTGCCAGCCTGAGTTTCATGGTAAACAGCATACGCTCCCTGCGCAGCTACCTCATGCAGAGGCTGCTGATCTCGCTGTATCTGCTGTGGATCGTCAGTACCGTCGTCGGCTATTTCGCCACCATCAATTACGCCAACCAGCCTTACGACCTGGTCCTGCTGCAACGCGCAAACGCGGTAGCCGAGCAGCTCAAGCTGGGCAGCGGCCATGAACAGCTGGACGTGGTGCCCATCCTCCCCGACGGCTCCGAACTCGGGATGCCGGACAGGGTGCTCTATACCGTGACCGATAGCGAAGGCAGGAAACTCGCCGGCAACGGCAACACATTGCGCCCGCTCTCCTACCGGCGCGACAGGCCCGGCCCGCTGTTCAGCAACGGCGAACGCGAAGGGCAGAAGACGCGCATGGTCAGTCTGACCTTTAATTCCAACGGCACGATACTGCAATTGCATGTTTCCGAGACCACGCAACAGCGTCAGGCACTCATTCGGGGCATTCTTGCCAACATCGTCATCCCGCAATTGTTGCTGACCCTGATCGCGCTTGCCGTTGTCTGGTACGGTTTGAAGCAAGGCTTGCGCCCGCTCGATCGCTTACGCAACGAAGTGCTGAACCGGCGACGCGACGACCTGAGCCAGCTCGACGGCAGCAAAGCGCCTGCAGAAGTGCGGCCGTTGATCGATGCCGTCAACGATCTGCTGGAGCGTCTGAAACAGGTGATCGCGGCGCAACAACGTTTCGTCGCCGACGCCGCACACCAATTGCGCACGCCGTTCGCCGGACTGAAGACGCAATCCGAACTGGCGTTGCGCACGGACGATCCCGGACGCAAACAGCATGCGCTCGAACACATCCACACCAGCACCGAGCACGGCATCCGTCTGGTCAATCAGCTTCTGGCGCTGGCCCGCAACGAGCCGGGCGGGCAAGACACGGGCAATTTCTCGCCCATCAACCTCAATCAACTGGCACAGGAGTGCACCGTCAACTGGGTGCAAATGGCATTGGAAAAGAACATCGATCTCGGCTATGAAGGAACATCCGAACCGCTATCCGTGCAAGGGGACGCAAACAGCCTGATGGAGATGCTCAACAACCTGATCGACAACGCGATCCGTTACACACCTGTGGGCGGACACATCACCGTCGGCGTGAACGCTACGCCACAGGGCCCGGAATTGAGCGTGGAAGACAACGGCCCGGGCATCGAACCGCAACACCGCGAACGCGTGTTCGAACGTTTCTACCGCATACTGGGCAGCGGGCAAAGCGGCAGCGGACTCGGGCTCTCGATCGTCGCCGAAGTCGTCAAACGCCACGGGGCCGAACTGACGCTGGACTCGGGCCGCAATGGCACAGGAACCCGGATCGCCATGCGATTCCCGCTGAAGCACCCGTTCGATTTCGAGGCTTACTGACGGGCGGATCGCATCTGCAGCACGCAAAGCAAACCCGATAAAAAACCCTGCCGGTCCGGGCAGGGTTCGGATGTTGCAAGTACCGGTCAGGTCAGCACGAGGTCATTCCTCGTCCGGATCCTTGTACTCCTTGGGCAGATGGTGTGCGATGCCCTTGTGGCAGTCGATGCAGGTCCCGCCCTCTGCCTTGGCCTTCATGTGCTTGTTGTAGATCGTCTGCTTTTGTACGTCGCCGCTCATTGCGTCGAAATTGTGGCAGTTGCGGCATTCGCGCGAGTCCGATGCCTTCATGCGCTCCCATTCATGGGTCGCCAGTTCCATCCGGTGAGCCTCGAATTTTTCCGGTGTATCGACAAACCCGGTGAGTGCACCCCAGACTTCATTGCTTGCCTGCATCTTGCGCAGCATCTTGTGTCCCCAATCCTTGGGCACATGACAATCGGAACAGATGGCGCGCACGCCGGTACGGTTGGCAAAATGGATGGTCTTCTTGTATTCCTGATACACGTTATCGCGCATCTCGTGGCAGCCGATGCAGAATTCCAGCCGGTTCGTCGCCTCCATGGCGGTGTTGAAACCGCCCCAGAAGATGATGCCGGAGAAGAAGCCCACCACGAGCAGTGCCAGCAATGAATATTTCGCGCTGGGCTGCGTCAAGATACCCCAAGTGCGTTTCAGGATGCCCGGTTTGTTATTCATGATTTTCCCCGCTTTCAAATATCGAATCTATTGAGCAAACGTGCTTCGGGCAAGAAAAAAGACGGTGCACTAGATTGCCGTGCACCGCTTGCTCGATTTAATTCAGAATACATTGTTAAAACATGTAGAAATAGCTCGCGGTCACTACACTGACAGCGTAGCTAGGCGATTGCTGGTTGGTTGGCAGCATGCTGGTCGCCGTATATCCAGTCTGGTAAGCATTGTAGTAATAGTCGTTCGACCTCAGGTTCTGGTAGAGATAGCCTACCCTGATCTTGCTTGCTTTATCCAGCTTGTAGTCGCCACCCAGATTGAGTTGAATCAGCTCGCTTCTGATGTCGGGAGGAGAGCCGCAGGCGTACCCGGCATTGCTGGGGGTGGTGCAAGCCAAGTTAACCCAGTTATCGGTCGTCGTGTAGCCTGTCTTGCTCAATGAGTAAGTCAAGCTTGCAGCAAGGTCGAGTTTTCCTCCCATCAACCCGCCATGTTTTGCATTGATCCCGACGGTATTGTCGTCCTGAGTCAATGAATTGTTCCAGGGCTGCGTAAGGGATCCCCCTGCGATGGCTGTTCCGTACGTTGTCGCGGCATGGCTCCACTGATCATTCAGGAGGTCGCGTTTCCGGTTCTGTACCGTAACATAGGCTGTGGCGCTCGTATTCTCGTCGAAGGTGTACCCGACATCCAGGTTCGCACTCCACGCGCTACCGTTTTGCACACCCAGTGCCGCACTGTAATTGTCATTAACGTAACGACCATTCAGGCCTACATTCAGTTTTTCAGAAGCCTGCCAGTTCACCCCCGCCTTCAGCATTTGCTCATTCCGCGAAGCATCGAAATAAGCGACGTAACCAGGCAGTTCATAGCCCTGATTATTTGCCTGCATCGGATTATAGAAAGCAGGATTGACGTCTGCTCTGCGGCGGGAATAGGAGTAACCGGCATTGACGTTCACATCGTCGCTCGCCTGCAAACGGTAGTTGGCTGCCAACTTGTTATCGGTGCTATCGGGCACTTGGGCACACGAAGTACCGAGTGCGTAATAAGCAGCCGCCAACGCCGGCCCTGTCGCACCACTGCCTATGGCAGGACTTGCAGCGAGGGCTTGAGCCGCAGTTAACGAAGTGTCGCACCAGCGACGAATCTGTTCATGCTCGAACCCGACATTGAGTTTCTGGTGCTGGCTAACCCGATAATCCGCATTCAATTCGAACTGGGTCTTTCTGTTGCTCATGGGCGTGCTGATGGCGGTCTGGGCTGCCGCACCCAAGTCGAGGAACTTGTAAATGCCCGACGCCGTCTGGTTGTCGTGATCATTGAATTTCATGCCGGCAGACAACGCCAAGTCTTTGGTCGTTTGGTTGGTCAACTTTAAATCGACGTGCTTTGTAACCACCAGCCCGTTAAGGGAAGACTGTGGCAACCCGCCAACCTGCATCTGATCCTGGTTAATGAAAGCCGCATTCTGGGTATTGCGCCCGTAAGACACGCCTCCCACCAGTTTCGTTGCCTGCGAAATGTCATATCCTCCATTCAGGTTCAACTGTTGGAAGTAATTGTCCGGAGCCGTGCTCAATGTATCCACCGGGAACGCGACTCCCGGGTTTGTACCAGTAGCATTGTTGGGAGCAACGGCGCCCAACGTGGCAAACGGATTCGAGAAACTCACACCATTGTAAGTGTCGGTAAACTTCGAAAAATAGTAGCTGCCGGTGAAGTGCGCCTTGTCTCCCATCCAGTTCAGTGCCAGATTCATCGTATCGGTCTGATAGTTGGTGGGGTTCATCAGCATCAGGATGTTTTCGCCCCTGACTCCGGTGATGCCGTTTGTGATGTTCGCATCGGATGGTGCGGAGATCAGCTTCGCGCCATCCTGTGTGAGACGGTTATAGTCGAACTGCATGCTCCATTGCTGATCGATATGATAGCCCGCATTGAATTTTGCATTCTTGCGATCCGAATGGACGTCCTCGGTATGAAAATACGCCAGCTGATTCGGCGTCAGCGCCTGCGCTCCGTAAGGGGGTACCACCCCGTTTACCAGTGCCGGCTTGGTTCTCGAATCGACGACACCGAAGGCATTGGGCAGTATGAAGCTGTTCCCCCCCATGCTTCCCTGCAGGGGCGTTTGAAAGGTATCGGTAATGTTGTGGCGCAACTCATCGTAACCGATGCCGAAACTCCACTTGCCCTGTTTGCTCATGCCGGCACCGAGTTCGCGGGATGTCGTGCCGATATCGCTACCCTTGAATTCCCAGCGATTGAGTCCGTCGCCCCCGTCGTGCGAGTCATAGGCATCGCCGCCTTGCGCCTTGAAGTTGCCGATCAGGTAACCACCTTTCTTGTTTAGGCCGTTATATTCACCGAACTTGGCAGAATCCTTGGACACCCCTTCCACACCGACTTCGACCGAGTTGGTGGGGTGCGTCAAGGCCGCAACATCTTCGTCTTCAGCTTTGGCGACCAGGGGCATGGCCAGCATCACCATCAACGCGCCTTGTACCGCCATGGACAACTTGCTGATTGCAAAAAGCTCTTTATTGGTTTTCATGATAATTTCCCTTTTTTCCTGAAATTAGCGATGCAAGAACGCGCCGGCCGGGCTATTCGAACCGTGAACCATGACGTGGCAGTTCATGCACGCGCGACCAACGGCATTTGTATTCGGTGTGGCCGGGTTAGTCGCGTTGGCGATCAGTCCATTTCCACCCTGGATACCTGCAACCATCGCGCCATATGAAGCCTGGCTGTTGTGCGGACCGTCATGGCATTCCTGGCACAGGAACGGAGGACGCGATTTCAACAGCGGCGTGATGTTGGAGCCGTGCGGTGTGTGGCAGTTGGTGCAATCCTCGGTTGCAGGCTGGTGCTCCCACAGGAAAGGACCGCGTTTCTCTGCATGGCAGGTGTAGCAGGTCTCGGTCACCGTCGCCTTCTTCAGCATCTTGGGGCCGGTGGAGCCGTGCGGATTGTGGCAGTCCGAACAGACGACCTTGCCGGCATCGATCGGGTGGGTCGATATCTTGTGGGTATCGGCACGCTGATCCTTGTGGCAAGTGAAGCAAACTTCGGTCTGCGTCTTTCTATCGCGCACTTTGTCGACGGGTGCATGGACTTTGTGGCAGTCGTTGCACGCGATCTGGTTGTTCTGGTGCTGGCCACCGTCCCAGTTGGTGCGGTTGGTGCCTTTATGGCAGCTCAGGCACTGGCTCGCGCGAACCTTGTCGTCAGACACCGCGTAGGCGCCTTTCTTGAAAACGACATCGGGCGCAGCGCGCCCCTTGACATTGGGATCCCCCTTCAGGTGCTTTTCGCTTTCGCCGTGGCAGGTCTGGCAGTTCGGCGTACGCGAATCACCCCTCACACCGTGTTTGGTCTGGTAGATGGCAAGGATCGGCGTCGTCTCGCTTTCATCGTGACAGCGCGTGCAGATCGCATCTCTTTTCAGGGACTCCTGAGCAGATTTGGACTTGGACGCTTCCATGCTGAGATCCGGAAGCTTGTTTTCCGCCGCAGGCTGATTTTGCTCCGCTGAAGGTGCTTCCGTCACCGCTTGGCCTTCCGCTGCCAGCAGGCCGGTCGCGGTTCCCATGCTGGCGATGAATGCACACATCACCATCGTTTTTCTTAATGATATTTTCATGGCTCTTCCCTTTTTAAACTTGAACTTCTTCCGTTTGCTTGCGACTGGTTAAAGCGAAAGTATCCAGTCCACGAGATTCTTGACGCTTTCCGGCGATGCTTTGCCGCTTATATTCTTGTGTTCTTCTTCATGACCGTCGGGGAATTTGGCTTTTTCGCCGGACGTGACGTGGTGGATCAGTTTTTCTTCGGCACCGGCTTTGCCGCGGTATTTTTCAGCCACTTTTTTATAGGAAGGACCGTCTTTTTCCTTATCCACGCCGTGGCACTTGAAGCAGTTGTTTTCACGCGCCAACGCTTTTGCGGCATCGGCATCGACGGCGGCGGAAACATTAAGGGAAAGAGAGAGGGTAAGGGCTGCGGCGGCAATACTGAGTAATGTTGACTTGCGAGCTGAATATGTCATTTGTATCTCCTGAATATCAAAATTATTTTTACAACATGTACAAAATCTTTTCGTGTCAGCATTGTCTTCAAACCGGGATTGAGCCACTACGGTCTATCAGCTCAAAATGCATAAGACCAAGGTTCCAATTTTTCAGACCTTGGTCTTATTCCGGAATAACCATCGCGTGATACCATTAATCGCACAATGACCGTTTGGCGAGCTTTCGCAATCACATACCCAGGGTCTCAAGATGTTCACAGCCCTCAAGCAGGCATTCGACCGATTGAGTTTTTCGCGCCAATTCATGCTGGCGATCATTGCCGTGCTCGCGATCGGCATGCTGGTCATCGGCTCATGGATAGGGCATCTGATCGAAAGGAATGCGATAAACCGCACTGCCGCGATTTCGGCTGTCTATCTGGAGAGTATGTCTGCGGCGCAATTGCAGAACTGGCCGCGAGCAGGGACCGTAGACAGCGATACGCATGAAGATCTGGACCAGATTTTCGTCGACGGGCCTCTGCACCGCGAAGTGCTCCGCTTCAAGCTCTGGGATGCCAACGGGCGCATCGATTACAGCAACGACCATGCGCAGATCGGCCACGTCTTCCCGATACAAGGCCGTCTTGCCGCGGCGTTTGCAGGCACGGTGCAAGCCCAGATCAGCGATCTCAAGGAGTCCGATAACCTGCCAGAGCTGGTGAACTGGAACCAGCTGCTCGAGATCTATGTGCCGATACGCTCCGTCAATGGGAATGTGTATGCGGTCGCCGAGTTCTATCTTTCGGTGGATAAACTGAAACGTGACATCCTCGCCGCACAGCAGCGCAGCTGGGGACTGGTCGCACTCTCGACTCTCGCCGTCTATCTCCTCTTGTACAGCCTGGTGCGACGCGCCAACAACACCATCAATGCGCAGCAACTCGACCTGCACAACCAGCTGCGGCAACTGCACACCGTGCTCGACGAGAACGACCGCATGCGCGAGCAGCTGCGCGAGGCTGGCGTGAGCACGACCGCGCTCAATGAGGAGTTCCTGCTCAGGATCGCGGCAGACCTGCACGACGGACCGGCGCAAACCATCGCCTTTGCCCTGATGCGCTTCGACGAGTTTGCCGAAACCTGCCAGGGCTGCGTATCGTCGCAGGGTGAGGCCCCGCATGAGTTGAGCAGCATACAGAATGCACTGCAATGCTCTCTGCGCGACGTGCGCAAGATATCTTCCGGACTCGCGATTCCAGGCATGGCCGAGATGACGCTTGCCGACACCGCTAAACGTGCCGTGCGCGATTTCGGGCGCTTGTCGGGACAATCGATCAAAGCCGAAATCGATGAGACCCTGGGCCAGGCACCGCTGGCGGTCAAGATCACGGTTTACCGGTTGCTGCAGGAATCGCTGACCAATTGCTGGCGGCATGCACCCGGGGGATCTCCGCAGGTACAGGTGAACAAGATCGACGGCCAGGTGTCGTTGACGATCACCGATCATGGCGCCGGTTTCGATCCCCAGTCGGCCGCAATCGGCGGAAGGCTGGGACTGGCCTTCATGCGCGAACGCGTCCGCCTGCTGGGCGGCGTCTTCGAAATCGATTCTGCACCCGGTCGCGGCACCTGCATCCGCGCCCGGCTTCCGTTATCAACCGACGAGATGATCCATGTCTAACCCGATCCGTATCCTGCTTGCCGACGACCACCCCCTGTTCCGCGAGGGGGTCGCCCATTCACTCAGCGTGGAACCCGACTTTGAGGTGATCGCCCAGGCCGTGAGCGGTGAGGAAGCGGTGGAGATGGCGCACAACCTGCATCCTGACATCGTGTTGCTGGATGTCTCGATGGCCGGAATGGGCGGCATCGCCGCTGCGGCAAAGATCTCTGCCAGCGCGCCTGTCGTCCGCATCATGATGCTCACCGTCTCCGAAAATCGGGAGAATCTGATGGCTGCCCTCAAGGCGGGAGCGCACGGCTATGTGCTGAAGGGAGTTTCGGCAAGTGAGTTGCGTTCCATCACCCGCCGCGTGGCGAGCGGCGAAGCCTATGTCACCCCCGCCCTGGCCGCGGACATGCTGACCGAATTCTCCAACCCGCACCCCATTGATGCTTTTTCAGAACTGACCCCGCGCGAGACCACCATCCTCCAGCTCCTGAGCCAGGGACTCACCAACCGCGAGATCGGCGAACGCACCTTCCTGGCGGAAAAGACCGTCAAGCATTACATGACTAGCATCCTGCAGAAACTGCATGTGCGCTCGCGCACCGAAGCCGCCCTGATCGCCATGCAGCACGGAGTTTCCGGGGTCGAACAGTAGATCCCGGCCTTATTCCCGCACCAAATAAAAAAGGCCACCGGGTATTCCCCGGCGGCCTTTTAAACTAGTTGCGTCTTAGTGAGAAGCACCCACCTCTGCGCCCAGGCCCGTTTCGGCACGGATCATCTGTGCGTCATAGGCAGCCCGTTCTTTCTTGCCGCTTTCGCTGCCGTCGGTTATCGAAGCAATATAAGCAACGATAAGCACTGCCGGCAGAACCACGAAGGTCGGGAAGTCGTACGGGAAGATTGCCGGTCCCATTGCGAGTACTTTGGTCCATACCGTCGGGCCGATGATCAGCAGACCGATGGAGCCGAAGACCCCGGTATAACCACCGAGGACCGCACCGCGTGTAGTCAGGCCGCGCCAGAATATGGACATGACCAGGATCGGGAAGTTGGTGCAGGCCGCGATCGAGAAGGTCAGCGCCACGATGTAGGCGACGTTCTGTTTCTCAAATGCGATGCCCAGGATCACGGCGAGAACGCCCAATCCGATCACCATCATCTTCGACACCCACACTTCCTGTTTCTCGGTCGCGGTACCCTTCATGATCACGTTCGCATAAATGTCATGCGACAGGGCCGAAGCGCCTGCCAGTGTCAGGCCCGATACAACGGCCAGAATGGTGGCAAAGGCAACCGCAGCGATGAAGCCGAGGAAGAAGTCGCCACCCAGCGCGTGCGACAGATAGACCGCCGGCATGCTGCCGCCACCTTTCAGAGCCAGTACGCTCTTGCTGATGTCAGCCACATATTCCGGGTTGTTGGCCACGAGGACGATGGCGCCGAAACCGATGATGAAGGTCAGGATGTAGAAGAAGCCGATGAAGCATGTTCCGTACAGCACCGATTTGCGTGCCGCCTTGGAGTCGGTAACCGTAAAGAAGCGCATCAGGATGTGCGGCAATCCGGCCGTACCGAACATCAGCGTCAGACCCAGCGAAATGGACTCGATCGGATTGGCCTTCGCCCCGATAGGCACCACGGATTTCATGATCTCCATATGTTTCGGGTGGGCTGCGACAGCGTCATTGAACAGTTTCGCAAAGCTGAAACCTTCGTGGGCCATCACTCCGAATGCCATCATGGTCGCGCCGCCCAGCAACAGGCCGGCCTTGATGATCTGCACCCAGGTCGTGGCTTTCATGCCGCCGAAGGTGACGTAGGTGATGATCAGCACGCCGACGACAACGATCGATTCGCGGTAGGAGATCTGCGGTACCAGCGTATGCAGCAACTGTCCGGCACCCACCGCCTGTCCGATCAGATACCAGATGACGACGATCAGGGAGCTGATGGCTGCCATGGTGCGGACCGGACCCTGCTTGAGGCGGAACGAAACGACGTCGGCGTAGGTGAACTTGCCGAGGTTACGCAAACGTTCTGCGATCAGGAACAGGATGATCGGCCAGCCAACGAGCCAGCCCACCGAGAACAGCAGGCCATAGAAACCGTTGAAGTACACCAGAGCGGCGATACCCAGGAACGAGGCTGCCGACATGTAGTCGCCTGCGATGGCCATGCCGTTCTGAAAGCCGGTGATGCCGCGTCCGGCTGCGTAGAAGTCGCTTGCCGTCTTGGTCCGGGTCGCAGCCCAGTAGGTGATGACCAGCGTGACCGCAACAAACAGCACGAACATGATGATGGCATGCCAGTTAAGCGGCACTTCCGCCGGTACAACGGCGGCTGCAGCGGCTACAGGTGCGACGGCAGAAGCCGGCGCCACAGCAGATGCAGTTACCGCCGCAGACGCAGGAGCTGCGGCAGACATGGCGGCATCTGCGGCGAAAGTCAGATTAGTGGCAAGCAGCGAGACTAGACCCAATAATGCGAAGCAAGCGGATTTGAATATTTTCATTTGGAGGCCTCGCGAACGATTTCGTTGACGATGGGATCGAAGTCTGTGTTCGCCTTGTAGACATAAACGCCTGTCAGTACACAGGACGCCAGGATCACGCCTACCCCCGCGAGCATGCCTACCGGAATCACGCTGTCGGCAGCGATGGGCTGGGTAAGAACATCCGGGGCAAACGCAATCAACAGGATGAAACCGAAATACATCACACAAACGATCGCCGACAGCGTCCAGGAAAGCGTATCGCGCCGACCGACCAATTCAAGGTATTTCGGATTGCTTTGTATCTTGCTTGCAATCAATAACGACATGACTTCCTCCCTCAGTTATTTATTTACAAAATTGAAAAATGCTCAACAACAGGTGATGACTCATCATTTTCCTGAAACGTTACACGGGGCAACAAAGGCTATTTTGCATTCGGATACCGTGTGACCGGTTTGAAGCGGCGTATCCCTCATTGTTGCCGCTGCAAAACAGCCATCTCAAGGATTAGTCTCCTGGCCCATTCGTACTACCGAGCACAAGGTTACGTCAGAAATCTTACGGTTAGCTTACATCGCGCAGCCAGTGGTGCGTCCTCTCAAGGTCATACAAGCCCTCGAAGTCATTAATGTTTTTCTTGTGCGCTTGCGCGATGGCGATCTGGAACAGTTGCGCGGTAGCCAGTGCATCCGCCAATGCGTTGTGCCTGGCCTCGATGCGTATGTTGAAACGCCCGATCCAGTCGTCCAGCACACGATGGGTACCTATCAGTGAACGGTTCAGGGCGGGCATCACGTAGGCCAGATCCAGCCACGCATGTTTGAACGCGATTCCCAGATATTGGCGCATGGCCCGCCGGATCATGGTTTCGTCGAAAGCGACGTGAAAAGCGACCAGACGGGATTTGCCCAGATATTCGAGGAATGCCAGCAAAGCTTCCACCGGATCGACGCCTTCGCGCTGCGCGGTGCTGGAAATGCCATGCACCAGTATGTTTTCCTTGCCGCTGCTCTCCAGCTGCTGCAACACGACCGAGAAGCTGTCTTCCAGCACAATGCGGCCGTTGGCCACCGCCACTGCACCGATGGAGATCAGTGTGTCGGTGATCAGGTTCAGTCCAGTCGTCTCCACATCGACCACCACGTAGCGTGTATGGTCAAAAGGAATCTTCCTGTCGCCCGCGGGCAGTGCGCGCCACGCATCCAGGCGCGCCTTTTGCGCGGGGGTCAGGCGCGGCGCGGGAGCGAACCAGCGTTGCAGCATTTTTTTCAAAGCTGGTAATCCAGTCTCAATTTGGCCTGCGCCTTGCGCGCCTGACGGAATGCCTCCTTGAGGATGCGGCGATCCAGTTCGTTCAACGATGCCGGATCGATCAGGTTGTCCAGTGCGTCTTCGCTCAGGCCCTTGGCGCTGGACTCATCGTGATGGCGCAAGCGCAGCACCTGAATGAACAGCAGCGCATCTATCCACGCATCGATTTCCGATTTGGGCAGATTCATCTTGGCCGCACTCAGGCGCAAACGCTGGATGGTGTTTGTGTGTGTCACCCCGTTGGCCAGGCTGAAGATGCGGGCTGCATCGACGAACGGGGTGATACCGTTGAGCTTGAGATCGATCCGGTCAGAGTCGTTCAATACAAAATCCCGTATCACCCCCAGCGGAGGACGGTTACGCAAGGCATTTTCGGCCATCATGTACAGGAAACGGCTATTGTCGCTGGCGACCCGCGCCAGCCAAGAACGCAGATCCTCGGCCAGATGTTGCGCGCCGTGGAGCGCGCGAAAATCGAAGAAGATGCTTGCATACAACAAGGATTCCGGCGTGCCGCCCCTGATCCAGCCCGAGAACGCCTGCTTCCACTCCTCCAGCGACAGGCACCATTGCGGATTGCTCGCCATGATCTCGCCCTTGCACAACGGGAATCCGCACATGGCGAGTTTTTCGTTGATGCGCCTCGCGATCGGCAAGAGTTTCTCCCGCACCTGATCCGCGGTCATGCCTTGCGGCGTGTCGAATATGATCGCGTTGTCCTGATCTGTATTCAACGTCTGTTCGAAGCGACCTTCCGAGCCCAAGGCCATCCAGCACACTCCGTTAAGCAACGGCGTACCCGTCAGGCCGCTGGCCGCAAACTCGAGCTCGACGACCCGGACCGTGAGCAGATCGTTGAAGGTGGAGATGAACTGGGTCAGTTGTTCGGCCGCGACACCCTGTGCCATCATGTTGCGCGCCATGCTGCGGATGTCGGTCGCACCCTGTTGCAGCACTTCGATCGTGTCGGCATGGCGTATGGCCGTACCGATCTGGCGCAGCCCGACGCGCTGCAAGGCGAACAGATCCTTTTCCGACACCAGCCCGACCAGTCTCTCGTTCTCGACCACCAGCACATGACGGAAGCCGTGCTTCGCCATGGTCAAGGCAGCCTCATGCGCCAGCGCTTGCGGCGTCATCGTCTCAAGAATCGTCGACATGACATTGATCACCGGCTGCTCAAGATCGATCTGCGGCAGTGCAATGCGCTCCAGCACATCGGGCAAAGTCAAAATACCCAGCGGCCGCCCGTTTTCATCCACCGCGATCATGGAGCCGACCTGCTGCTCATGCATGACCTTCAGCACCTGCCGCACCGTGGTGTCCGGGGAACAAGATACCGGCGTGCGCCGGATGATCCCCGACAGCGGACTGGCAAGCGACTGCTGTTCCACGCTCGAATTGCTGTACTGGGCCTGGATGACCTGCTTGGAGTGTTCCAGCAGATTGGCGATGCGCCGCGTGCAGAAATCGCGGAACGCTGCGCTCAAACCGATCAGTTCCCGAAAATCGGCCGCAGACAGCTCGTAGCAAAAGACATCGTTGCCCGCCCGATAGACGCTCGCGACACGGCGGTTGGCCAACAACGCTCCCAGCGGGAAGCATTCCCCTTCCGACAGCTCAAGCCAGGTATCCGCCTCGGAAGCGTGCGCCACGCTCTGCTCGCCGTGCACCATGCCTTGCTTGATGACCAGGAACCGGTCCACCGGGCCTTGCTCCGGTGAAACGATCACTTCGCCCTCGGGGTAATAGCCCAGCCGCATGCGCTGCAGCATCCACAAAACATGGGGGAGTTCCATGTGATCGAACGGCGCGTGCCGGGTAATGAATGAAATTTCTGAAGGATGGATAGCGCTCAAGGTGTCACCTTTTGATTTAAATACCGACGACTGCGGTCATGCGTTGCCGAAAACCCTGGCCAATTCCGCTCCCGGCTCCGGCGCGCGCATGAATGCCTCGCCGACAAGGAAAGTATTGACCTGGTGATTGCGCATCAGCCTGACGTCGTCAGTCGTGAAAATACCGCTCTCGGTGACGACGATGCAATCGTGCCCCTTTTCGGATGCGGAGATGCGCGACAACAGATCGAGCGTGGTTTGCAGGCTGACCTCAAAGGTGCGCAGGTTGCGGTTGTTGATGCCGATCAGGTGAGTCGAGAGTTGCAGGGCGACTTCCAGTTCCTTGCCGTCGTGCACTTCCACCAGCACGTCCATGCCCAGTTTGTGCGCCAGCTTCTCGAGCGACTTCATCTGGTTCAGCGTCAGCGCCGAAGCGATCAGCAGTATGGCATCCGCCCCCATCGCACGCGATTGGTAGACCTGGTATTCGTTCACGATGAAATCCTTGCGCAGCACCGGCAGGCTGCAAGCCTCGCGCGCTTGCTTCAGGTACTCCGCACTGCCCTGAAAGAACTGCTCATCGGTGAGCACCGACAAACAGGCAGCGCCATGCCGTTCATAACTGGCGGCGATCTCGGCGGGATAAAAATCAGCCCGAATAACCCCTTTGCTGGGACTGGCTTTCTTGATCTCGGCAATGATCGCCGACTGTCCGGCAGCGATCTTGCCGCGAATGGCGCCCTCAAAGTCCCGCGCTGGAGCCGCCTGTTCGGCTTCCGCACGCATCACGGGCAATGGTTTGGCAGACAATGCAGCGGCAATTTCCTGGTTCTTGACCGCGAGAATCTTGTTGAGGATGTCGGACATGCTTTGGTTCTCTTTTTATAGAGTCCGCATTCTATCGCAAGCAGAATGCTAAAATGCAGGGCACAGTGCAACATTTGGAAGCCTTCATGGAAGACGTCAAGCAATACATGCAATCCGTCGGCAAGCAGGCGCGCGCCGCGGCGCGCCTGATGGCTCAGGCAGATACCAACACAAAGAACAGTGCGCTGCTTGCCATCGCGGATGCAATTCTGCTCGGCAGCGCGGCACTCATCGCGGCCAACAGCAAAGACGTCGCCTCGGCCAAGGCCAACGGTCTGGACGCCGCATCGGTAGACCGCCTCACCCTCACCGAAAAAACGATCAAGGGCATGGCCGAAGGCCTGCAGCAGGTCGCGCAACTGGCCGATCCCATCGGGGAGATCAGCGACATGAAGTATCGCCCCTCCGGTATCCAGGTCGGCAAGATGCGCGTGCCGCTCGGCGTCATCGGCATCATCTACGAATCCCGCCCGAACGTGACGGCGGACGCCGCGGGGCTGTGTCTGAAGTCCGGCAACGCTTGCATCCTGCGCGGCGGCTCCGAGGCACTCCATTCCAACCAGGCCATCGCCGCCTGCGTGCATGCCGGCCTGAAAGCTGCCGGCTTGCCGGAGACTGCAGCGCAGGTCGTCAATACGACCGACCGCGCCGCCGTGGGCGAACTCATCACCCTGACCGCTTATGTGGATGTGATCGTGCCGCGCGGCGGCAAGGAATTGATCGAACGCATCTCAAGAGAAGCGCGTATCCCGGTGATCAAGCACCTGCACGGGGTATGCCATGTCTACATCGACGACGATGCCGATATCGCCAAGGCCATCCGCATCGCCGACAACGCCAAGACACACCGTTATGGCGTATGCAATGCGATGGAGACCCTGCTGGTGAATGCGAACGTCGCGGCGAAGGTACTGCCGGAGCTATGCAAGATATACCTGGACAAGGGTGTGGAACTGCGCGGCGACGATGCATCTCGCAAGCTCGTGCCGCAGATGAAGGTCGCAACCGAAGAGGATTGGCACACGGAATACCTCGCGCCCATTCTCAGCATCCGCGTGGTCGCCGACCTGGATGCGGCAATCGCACATATCGACACCTACGGTTCACAACATACCGACAGCATCGTGACCGAAAACTACACCAAAGCGATGCGTTTCCTGCGCGAAGTGGATTCCAGCAGCGTCATAGTCAATGCCTCGACACGCTTTGCCGACGGTTTCGAGTATGGCCTGGGCGCTGAAATCGGCATATCCACCGACAAGATCCATGCGCGCGGGCCGGTAGGATTGGAAGGATTGACTTCACAGAAGTACATTGTGCTCGGCAACGGGCAGATCAGAGTCTAATAAAAAGAGAGAACAATATGAGCCAAACCATCGAAATCAAAGTCCCGGATATCGGGAGTTTCAAAAATGTCGCCGTCATCGAGATCTCGGTGAAAGCGGGCGACCAGGTTGCAAAGGAGCAAGCGCTCGTTTCGCTGGAAACAGACAAGGCCACAGTCGACGTGCCGTCTCCCGTTGCAGGCGTGGTGAAACAGATCAAGATCAAGGTGGGCGACAAGGTCAGCGAAGGCTCGGTGATTCTGACACTGGAAACGCAGGATTTAGGAACTGGGAATTCGGATTTGGCCAAACCGGCAGCGCCTGCCCCGCAAGCCACCGCTGCAGCCCCAACCAAATCCCAAATCCCGAATCCCGTATCCTCAGATCTACATGCCGAAGTCGTCGTTCTCGGCGCTGGCCCCGGCGGCTATACCGCGGCATTCCGTGCCGCCGATCTCGGCAAGCAGGTCGTATTGATCGAGAAGGAATCGGCGCTCGGCGGCGTGTGCCTCAATGTGGGCTGTATCCCGTCCAAAGCCCTGCTGCATGTAGCCAAGGTCATCACCGAGGCGGAAGAAGTCGGCCATCACGGCGTGACTTTCGGCAAGCCGAAAATCGACATCGACGGTATCCGCGCCTGGAAGGAAAGCGTGATCTCCAAATCCACCGGCGGCCTGGCCGGACTCGCCAAGCAACGCAAGGTGCAGGTATTGAGCGGCAAGGCGCAATTCTCCTCGCCCAACAGCCTGTCTGTGCAAACGGCCGATGGTGTGAAGACCGTCACTTTCGACAATGCCATCGTCGCCGCCGGCTCCAGCGTGGCACGCATCCCCGGCTTTCCCTACGACGATCCGCGCATGATCGATTCCACCGGCGCATTGGCGCTGAAGGATATACCGAAGCGCATGCTGGTCATCGGCGGCGGCATCATCGGCCTGGAAATGGCGACGGTGTATGACGCACTCGGGTCCAAGATCACGGTGGTCGAGTTAATGGACCAATTGATGCCCGGCGCGGACAAGGACTTGGTCAAGCCGCTGCACACCCGCATCGCCAAGCGTTACGAATCCATCATGCTGAAGACCAAGGTCACCAAGATCGAGGCGACCAAGGCGGGTCTGAAGGTCACCTTCGAAGGCGAACAGGCACCCGCCGAAGCGCAGCTCTACGACAAGGTCCTGATGGCCGTGGGCCGCCGCCCGAACGGACGCGAGATCAGCGCCGAGGCGGCAGGACTGACCGTCAACGAGCGCGGTTTCATTCCCGTAGATAAACAGATGCGCACCAACGTCCCGCACATCTTCGCCATCGGCGACATCGTCGGCGATCCGATGCTGGCACACAAGGCGGTGCATGAAGGCAAGGTCGCGGCGGAGAACATCGCCGGACACAAGGCCTTCTTCGAACCGATGACGATTCCATCCGTGGCCTACACCGATCCCGAAGTGGCATGGATGGGGCTGACCGAAACGCAGGCGCAGGCCAAAGGCATCGCCTACGAAAAAGCCTCCTTCCCGTGGATGGCCTCCGGCCGTGCAGGCTCCGTGGGCCGCCCCGAGGGAATAACCAAAGTGCTGCTGGATCCGACCTCGCGCCGCATCCTCGGCATGGGCATCGTCGGCGTGAATGCAGGCGAACTGATCGCCGAAGGCGTGCTGGCACTGGAGATGGGTGCCGACATGGAAGACATCGGCCTCACCATCCACCCGCACCCGACGCTCTCGGAAACGCTGTGCTTCGCTGCAGAGATGGCGGAAGGCACCATCACCGACCTTCCCAACACGAAGAAAAAATGAGGTTGGTTTTACCGCTGGTCTTGTTCCTGTTGAGCGCGCCCGCCGGCGCGTTCGACCTGAACGACCTTAAAGCAAAAATTGACGACCTGAACCAACAGACCGCATCGAACGGCAACTCCTCACAGGCATCAGGACTCGCGCAATTCAGCGAGCGCGAACAGATTGAAGGTCTGCGGCAGGCACTCACTCAGGGTGCTGAAACGGCGGTAAGCAACCTCGCCCGGGAGAACGGTTATCTGGGCAACGACAAAGTGCGCATCCCCCTGCCGGATAATCTGCAACAGGCCGACCGCACCATGCGCAGGCTTGGCCTGGGCAAGTATTCGGATGAACTTGTGACCTCCATGAATCGCGCAGCCGAAGCCGCCGTGCCGGAAGCAAAAGCGCTGCTGATCGGTGCGGTGAAGAACATGACGGTGACCGACGCAAAAGATATCCTGCTCGGAAAAGACGATGCGGCCACGCAATACTTCCGCCGCAATACGGAAACCGCTCTGGGAGAAAAATTCAAACCCGTCGTTTCACAGTCTATGCAGAAAGTCAGTCTCGCACAGGATTATGATCGCTTTGCCGGGAAAGGCGCAAAGCTAGGTCTGATAGACGCAAGCGATGCCGATCTCGAAGACTACATCACGCACAAGGCGTTGGACGGCCTCTTCTACATGATGGCCGAACAGGAAAAAGAAATTCGCGCCCATCCTGTGCAAGCCGTCGGCGATCTGGCGAAGAAAGTTTTCTCGGCAGTACGCGGGCAGTAGCGCTTGAAGGCCGATCCTCGCGACATCCAACATCGGCTCGCAGATATTCAACAAATGCCCTGCCGGGGAACTGGCAGGGCATTTTTAACGAGAGCCAGTTCGAGGGGTACACAAATGCGAACGGTCCGCTCCTGACCAGAAACCGTCATAGGCCCACGAGAATGCGTCTACCGAAAGCGGTCATTTCTGAAGCGCCGTTGTCGAGACAAATCCGCATATGGGCTAGCTTGTCGAAAGCAATTCGAACCAGCCCTCCGTCTGGGCTGTGATTTCGGCGGACGGATCAGCCTACATGAACTTGGCTAGCTGATGCAGATCCCGAATCAAGACGCGAGAAATGCGATTGAACTCGTCTATCGACTGATCCAGACTTTCCCCCGAATTGCTTTGAATCTTGATTATGATGTCCCCGGCGATCTTGTGAAACTCGGCGTGGGTGTTCTTGAGGTTCTCAAAATGGGGTTGGTCGTGGAAGATATTGGAAAAAGGGCTATGGATCCATTTTCCCAGCTCGCATCCCGTATCAACACAGACTTCCTCGGGGCTGAAAACCTCCTTCGATTCGCCATTGATCGCATTCTGGAAACGCGCTTTCCACGTGATGTGAGCCTGAATCGCTTCAAACAGGTCCAACCCGGAGCGCTGTCCGGAATTGTCCGATTCGATGACTCCCTTCTTCTTTTTTAGCCCTAGCCGGTACAGGAGTCCCGAGTTGGTCTGATAGGTCTGAATGTTCTCGAACAGTTCAAAGTGCCTGACGAAGGGCCGGCTCAGCAGCGGGTTCTTCAGCATCTGGGCGTAATCGCCTTTTTGGAACTGCAACTGATGGGTGGCGAATGCAATGCCCAGGTTGTAAAGGGAGAATCCATTTTCGATCCAGCTCTTCCAGTTGTCTTCCGTTGCGCGCAAATCCCAATCGACCTCGCTGCTGCTGATTCCGGAAAGCGTCGAAGTCGCCATTCCGTGTTCGATGACGAGTACGCCCCGCGGCCGGGGTTCCCCAACGAAACCGTAACCGACACGGGAAGAAAACGATGCCTTCCGCAAGGGCTCGAAGACCTGGGGCGCCGAGTTCCATTCATTCTTCAGGTCGGTCATCCATTGTTCCGAGAACAAGGGGATCATACTTTCGATCTCCGCGGTTGATTCAGAATCGACTTACCTGCCATGCCGCCCGGGATGCGGGACTTGAGCGATAGGATCAAATATGAACAGTAGAGCATAACTGGCATAGCCAGGATATTTGGAACAGTGGTGACATCAATATCCATTTATTATCTCCCTGTGAGGTTCTTTCAAAGCTCCGCATGCGAGCCAAACCAATTGCATTTGACTGCGAACAAAGAGGTATGCAGGAACCATTATTAGCAGGATGCGGGCTTTCTGGTAACCCATCGATATCCCATGTTTATCCTACACAGAATGACAAAAAAATGACCGGAACCTGAAGAAGTAGCCCAAAGGGATTGGTAACGTTACTATCCTTATAACCCGAATGAGTTTGGCATAGGTATGCAGGATGTGACAAAGACATTCTGCGCCGATCGCGAGTGTTGCGTGCTTCGGCCACGCGAAGGACCGTTACCGGCAGCCGGTTCCTGCCTGTCACAAGAGTCCAACTGACTGTCGAACCCTGCTGCCCGACCTGTCCGGCATTTGCTGTCGGGCCCCGAAATTGGTAGCCTTACCAAACCGGTTCACTCGCAGGTGGCGAAATGGGCATCAAGGACGACATTCTGAGCGCGGGCTCGACCCTGTTGCGCGAAAAGGGCGTAACGGCGCTGACGCAGCCGCAGATCGCGCAGGCGGCCAAGATCAAGCAAAGCCACCTGACCTACTACTTTCCGACTCGCGCCAATCTTTTACTGGCGATCGCCGAGTTCACGATCCTCAGCGTGATGGGCAATGTGGCCGTGCAGTTGCAGGCGAAGCCGCAGGGCAAGACACTGGCGGATGCGGTTTCGAAGATCTTGATCGAGGGCATTCCACCACGCGTGTTTATCGGCCTGATCGTCGCCGCTGACAGCGACCCCGATATCCGTAAACTGCTGCGCAAGCTGATCCGGCATACGCGCACTGTCATGCAACATCTGCTGCAAGAAGCGGGCATCGCCGCAGACGATGAAGCGGCGCGGTTGTTTCACGCCACCATCATCGGTCTGGCCGTCATGCATCAAGCGCGGATGAACAGGGAATCCGCAAATGAAGTGCGCGATGGGGTGGCCACCCTGATCCGCGTGCTGACACCCAGGCCGGCGAAACGGGCGCGATCATGAATATACCGCTGCTGAACATGCTGCTGCGATTTTCGGACTCGAACTGGGTCCAGGGACCAAGACCATGAAAAAGAGAATCCTCATTCTCCTTGTCGCTGCGATCGTGCTCGGTGCTTCCGGTGCCGCGTATTTTGGCAGCCACCGCTCCACAAACGGCGACACGCTGACGCTCTACGGAAACGTCGACATCAGGCAGGTCCAGCTTGCTTTCAATGGATCGGAGCGCATCACGAAGATGCTGCTGAAGGAAGGAGACCCGGTCGAAAAGGGCCAGCTGCTGGCAACACTGGATACGGAAACGCTGCGGCAGAAAGTCCGCAAGGCCGAGGCTGACAGGGAGGCCTCGCGCGTCGCCGCGGTCAATGCGGCGAACACTTACCGGCGGACCAGAATGCTGGTCGACAAACACTTCGTTGCGCAGCAGCAGGCAGACGATGCCCGCACCGCATCCGATGCGGCGCAGGCGGGGCTGCACGCCGCTCAGGCCGGCCTGGAACTGGCGCGCAGGGCACTGGCCGATGCCTCACTTTACTCGCCGGACAACGGTGTGATCCAGGAACGCATCCTCGAACCGGGCGACATGGCTACACCGCAACTCCCCGTCTACACGCTCGCAATGACAGACCCGCTCTGGGTGCGCGTCTATGTGAAGGAAAGCGATCTCGGCAAGATCAGGCCGGGCATGCGCGCCGAGGTGGCGACCGACAGTTATCCCGGCAAGCGCTACAACGCGTGGCTGGGCTACATCTCGCCGACCGCGGAATTCACGCCGAAATCGGTGGAGACCACCGAAGTGCGCAGCAGCCTGGTCTACCAGGTGCGCATCTTCGTGTGCAACCCGCAGGGCGAATTGCGCCTGGGCATGCCGGCTACGGTAACGATCGCGCTGAACCAGCCCGCAGCCACGGACAACGAACATTGCCGGAATCCGTGAGGCTGGCGTGAGCGCTGCCAATCACGATACGGCGCCATCCACTCCCGCGAGCCCGGACAGCGGGGTCGCGCTGGTGGTAAAACAACTCTCCAAATCCTTCCTCATAGGCAAACGCAGGATACAGGCACTGCATGACGTCAACTTCAGCGTGCGCCACGGCGTGGTCACCGGGCTGGTCGGCCCCGACGCTGCCGGCAAGACCACGCTGATGCGTCTCGCCGCCGGACTGCTGGTGCCGGACAGCGGTGCCATCAGCGTGCTCGGCATGGATGCCGCCACGCAGTCGCTCGCGGTGCAGGGCGCCATCGGTTACATGCCGCAGCGTTTCGGCCTTTATGAAGACCTGACCGTGCAGGAGAACCTCGACCTCTACGCCGACCTCCAGGGCGTGCCGGAAGCGGCGCGTGCGGAACGCTACCGCGAACTCATGCACATGGCCGGGCTTGAGCCTTTCGCCAGGCGGCTGGCCGGACAACTCTCCGGCGGCATGAAACAGAAGCTCGGCCTCGCCTGCGCGCTGGTGCGCCAGCCGGCACTGCTGCTGCTCGACGAGCCCACGGTCGGCGTGGACCCGCTGTCGCGCCGCGAACTGTGGGAGATCGTCTATCGCCTGGTCCGCGAGCAGGGCACCAGCGTGTTGCTCACCACCGCGTACCTCGACGAAGCGGAACGCTGCGACGACGTGATCTTGCTGCACGAGGGGCGGCTGCTGGACCAGGGTACGCCCGCCGTGCTGCGCGAAACCATGCGCGGCCACACCTACCGCGTCACGGTCGCGGGCATGGACAAGCGCGTGCTGCAGAACCGCATCGCGCGAGCGCCGGGCGTGATGGATGCGCTGATCCAGGGCGACCACGTGCGCGTGGTGATGGAAAGCGCTGCGCCCGTCGACTTCGCCGCGCTATGCCCTGCTGCGGTTGGCATTGAAGCGACCGCGGTGGCACCGCGTTTCGAGGACAGCTTCGTCGCGCTGATCAAGAGAAAGATTCACAGCGACGAGGTTTCATCTGCGCAGACGATCGCCTCCGATACATTCCCTCTCCCTGGCCCGCTCCCCACAGGGGAGCCGGGACAGCATCGGTCCGCTAAGCCGGTTATCGAAGTCAGCAACCTGCAGCGCCGTTTCGGCAGCTTCTTTGCAGTGAACAACATCAGTTTTACAGTCAGCCGGGGCGAGGTGTTCGGCCTGCTCGGTGCGAACGGCGCGGGCAAGTCCACCACCTTCCGCATGTTGTGTGGGCTGTTGCCGCCGAGCGGCGGCACCCTGCGCATCGCGGGTGCCGATCTGCGCCATGCCGCGGCGGCGGCGCGTGCGCGCATCGGCTACATGTCGCAGAAATTTTCGCTCTATGAAAACCTCAGCGTGGCCGAGAACCTGCGTTTCTTCAGCAGCGCCTACGATCTGTCCGGCGCGCGCCGAAGGCAGCGCATGGACTGGGCGCTGCAGGAATTCGAACTGGCGCCGATGTCCGAGTTCACCAGCGGCGACCTCTCGCTCGGTTACAAGCAGCGCCTCGCGCTGGCCTGCGCGCTGATGCACGAGCCGGAGATATTATTCCTCGACGAACCGACGTCCGGTGTCGATCCGCTGGCGCGGCGTGAATTCTGGTCGCGCATCAACGCGCTGGCCGGACAGGGCGTGACTGTGATGGTCACCACGCATTTCATGGAGGAAGCGGAATATTGCGACCGCTTGGCGATCATGGCGGCGGGCGAGATCCTGACCATGGGGACGCCGGGCAGCATCAAGGCGCAGGCGCGCAGCGAGGCGCAACCCGAGCCCACGATGGAAGATGCTTTCGTCGGGCTGATCATGGCGCATGAACAGCGTGAGGCGGCGGCATGATGACTCATGGCGATAGAAACCGTAGCGAGCGAGCCGGCAACGGGGACGCACGGAGCGCAGGCACCGGAGTGTACATGTCAGTACATGAGGATGCCGAGCACCGCGCGCCCCCGTTGCCGGTTCGCGCAGTAGGTTTATTTCGTCATGACAGCCGCATGCGGCTGCGCGGGCTTATCCGCAAGGAATTCCTGCAGATCGTGCGCGACCCGAGCAGCATCGCGATCGCCTTCCTGATGCCGATCTTCCTGCTGCTGCTGTTCGGCTATGGCGTGTCGCTGGATTCCGAACACATCCCGCTGGCGCTGGTGGTGGAACAACCGAACGCGGATACCGCCGACTTCACCGCGGAGTTCGATCACTCGAAGTATTTCGTGACTTCATACTATTCCAGCACGCGCGAGGCGGAGCAGGCCATGATGGCCGGGCGCGTCAACGCCATCGTGGTGCTGCGCCGGGATTTCGCCAGGACGCTGCGCCGGAGCGACGGCGCACCTATCCAGCTGATCGTCAACGGTGTGGACGCGAACACGGGACGCATCATCTCCGGCTATGTACGGGGCGCGTGGGGCAGCTGGCTGGCGCATGCTGCACAGAAACGCGGCGAGGCTCTGCAGGTACCGGTGCAGATGCAGCAACGCGTATGGTTCAACAGCGAATTGCGCAGCCGCAATTTCCTGGTACCCGGACTGGTCGCGGTCATCATGACGCTGATCGGCGCCTTGCTGACCGCGATGGTGATGTCGCGCGAATGGGAACGCGGCACGATGGAAGCGCTGCTGGTCACGCCGCTGTCGATGCGCGAGGTGATCATCGGCAAACTGCTGCCGTATTTCATCCTCGGCATGGGCGGCTTGGTGCTGGCCGTCGGCATGTCGCTGTTCCTGTTCGAAGTGCCACTGCGCGGATCACTCTGGGTGTTGTTCGCAGCCTCCGCGCTGTTCCTCGTCACCGCGCTCAGCATGGGACTGCTGATCTCCACCGTGGCGCGCAGCCAGTTCGTTGCCGGGTTGATCGCACTGATCGCCACCTTCCTGCCCGCCTTCCTGCTTTCCGGTTTCATCTTCGATATCGGCAGCATGCCCACTGTGGTCCAGGCCATCACCCACATCGTCGCTGCGCGCTATTACGTCGCCATCCTGCAGACGGTATTCCTCGCGGGCAACGTGTGGGAAGTGATCGTGCCGAATGCACTGGCGCTGGTGCTGCTGGCAACGATCTTCCTCGGCCTGACCTGGCGCAATGCGCACAAGAGACTGGAGTGACTGCATGTTGGGACGCATATTCGCACTGGTGTTGAAGGAATTCCTGGCGCTGCTGAAAGACAAGCGCACGCGTTTGGTGCTCATCGGCCCGCCGCTGATCCAGCTGATGGTGTTCGGCTATGCGGCGACCTTCGACCTGAAGAACGTGCCGTTCGCGGTGTACAACGAGGATCGCGGCTCCGCTGCGCGCGAGCTGTTCGCCGACTTCGACGGCGCGACGAGCTTCACGCCCGTGGCGCAGATCACCCACGAGAGCGAGATCGCACCGCTCGTAGACGGCAAGCAGGTGCTGATGGTGATCCATGCCGGGCCAAACTTCAGCGCCGAACTGGCGGCAGGACGGCCGGCGCCGCTGCAGGTGATCGTCGACGGGCGCAACTCCAACACCGCCATGCTCGCGATCAACGACGCCAGCGTGATCGTGGACCGTTTCAATACGGCCTGGGCGCAGAGCCATGGCGGCGCCGCGCCGCCCGCTCACATCGAGATGCGGGCGTGGTTCAACCCCAACCTGGAAAGCCGCTGGTTCTTCCTGCCCGGTATCGTCGGGATCCTGACCTTGTTGCTCACCATGCTGGTCACAGCGCTGTCGGTGGCGCGCGAGCGCGAGCAAGGCACCTTCGACCAGTTGCTGGTCACGCCGTTGCGGCCGGTGGAGATCCTGATCGGCAAGACCCTGCCGGGATTCCTGATCGGCATGGCGGAGGCCAGCGTGATCATGCTGGCGGCGGTGTTCTGGTTCAAGGTGCCGCTGCTGGGAAGCCTGCTGACCCTGTACACCGGGATCGCACTGTTCCTGCTTTCGGGCGTAGGCGTGGGGCTGATGATCTCGTCGTTCGCGGCCACGCAGCAGCAGGGCTTGCTGGGCGCATTCATCTTCATGGTGCCGGCCATCATCCTGTCCGGCTTTGCAACACCGATACGCAACATGCCGGTGCTGGTGCAGGACATCACGCTGTTCAACCCGATGCGCTATTTCCTGCTGGTGCTGCGCGGCGTGTTCCTCGAAGGCATGCCGTTCGATCTGCTGATCCCGCAGTTCTGGCCGATGGCGCTGATCGGCGTGACCGCGTTCGGCATCGCCGGCTGGCTGTTCCGGCACCGCATGTATTGACCGAATACATGCGCGAATATAATTGATAGCCCTTCTTGTTCATCGCCGTCGTACCGGGCCTCGGATTGAAGACTTTCCACTGCACCCTGGACTAGCCAATTGGACACTTTGAATTCCATCGTCACCAGCGACCTCAGCCTGTGGGGACTGTTCATCAGCAGCTTCCTTGCGGCCACACTGTTGCCGGGCGGTTCCGAAGCCGTGTTGTTCGGCGTGCTGAAACTGCATCCTGAATTGTTCTGGCCTGCGCTGCTGCTGGGCACGCTCGGCAACACGCTGGGCGGCATGGTCACCTTCGGCATGGGCTGGATGCTGCCGCAGACGCAACAGCTCAAGCATGTGGAGAAAGTACGGCACTATGGCACCCCGGCGCTGATGCTGGCCTGGGTGCCGCTGGTCGGCGATGCGCTCTGCCTCGCCGCGGGCTGGCTGCGCCTCAATTGGTGGAAGGCGGCATTGTTCATCGCCATCGGAAAATTCGTGCGCTATTGGGTGATCGCGGAATTCGCGCATTTTTGAGCCGGCGCAATATGACCTTACTCGTAGCTGGAAAAATTTCAAATGGGCGTTGCAAGCGCCAGACTTACAGAATACATTCCTGATATGCACGCCAAATTGACTTTCAATGGATAAGCGCCTTACCCCCGCCAGCATCGCTTTGTCCTACGCGGTATTTGCTGCCCTGTGGATATTCGCTTCGGACAGACTGCTGGCGCTGCTCCTCCCTGACCATGAACTGGTTCTGTGGATCAGCCTGTTCAAAGGCCTTTTCTTCGTCGCTGCCACTGCGCTGCTGCTCTATCTGTTGATGCGCAAGCTGCTCAACCAGGCGACAACCAAGGACAAGCAGCTCAAGCTGTTCCATGACCTGCCCTTCATCGGCATGGCCATCAGCTCTCCGGATAGCAAGGCGTGGCTGTACACGAACGACCGTTTGTGCGACATGCTCGGCTATACCCGGGCCGAATTGCAGCAAACCACCTGGGCCGACATCACGCACCCGGACGACCTGGATAGCAATGTTGATCAATTTGAACGCATGAAGGCCGGCGAGATCGACGGCTACACGCTGGAGAAACGCTTCATACGGAAAGACGGCAGTCCCATCAATGCCACCATCAATGTCAAATGTACCCGAGGGTCGGATGGCAAGGCCAACTATATCGTTGCACTGATCGATGACATCACCCAGCGCAAACGGGCGGAACTGGCACTGCGCAAGAGCGAGGCGACTTACCGCACCCTGTTCGACAACATGCTGAACGGCCTCGCCCATTACCGCATGATCTTTCGCGACGGTGTCCCGGTGGATTACGAGTTCATCGCCGTCAATCCCGCCTTCGAGCAAACCACCGGCCTGAGGAATGTCGTGGGCAGGAAGGTCAGCGAGGTCATTCCCGGATATGCCGAAGCCAATTCGGATTCGCTCCAGATCTTCGGCAAGGTCGCCAGGACGGGCGAGCCTGCGCGCTGGGAACACTATCTGTCGGCACTGGACAAGTGGTTCTCCTTCTCGATCTACAGTCCCGCACCGGGTGAGTTCGTCGTCGTACACGACGATATCACCGAGCGCAAACGTACAGACGAGGCGCTGCGCGAAAGCGAGAATCGTTTCCGCAACATCTTCAACAGTGCAAATGATGGGATCCTGCTCGCGGATGCCGTCACCAGGAAGTTCATCATGAGCAACCCGTCGGCCCAACACATGCTGGGCTACAGCGAGGAAGAATTGCTCCAGCTCGCTGTGGACGACATCCACCCCGCGGATGATCTGCCCGATGTCATGGCCCACTTCGCCCGGCGTCTGTCCGGCGAAAGCCGGACCACCAACAATGTGTCGGTGAAGCGCAAGGACGGATCCGTGTTCTATGCCGACATCAGCGCCTCGCCCATCACGATCAACGGCAAGCTCTGCCTGATAGGAACCTTCCGCGACATCACCGAGCGCAAGCGGAACGAAGACGCGCTGCGCCAGGCCGCGACCGTGTTCCAGAACAGCCACAACGGCATCATCATCACCGACCTGCAAGGCAACATCGTGGCAGTCAACCAGTCCTTCGTGAAGCACACGGATTATGCCGAAGCCGAACTGTTGGGAAAGAATCCGCGCATCCTGCACTCGGGCCGTCAGGGCAGGGATTTCTACAGGAAGATGTGGGCCAATATCCTGGAAGCCGGATTCTGGCAGGGCGAAGTGTGGAACCGGCGCAAGAACGGCGAAGTCTACCCCACGTGGCTCGCGATCAGCGCGGTGCGCAACGACCAGGGCGTAACGACACATTACGTCGGTATCTCTTCCGACCTGAGCCAGCTCAAGCAATCCGAAGCGGAACGCGAACACCTTGCGCATTTCGACCCGCTCACCGACCTGCCCAATCGCCTGCTGCTGCAGTCGCATCTGGCCCACGTACTGGCGCATGCACAGCGGCACCGCACCCAGCTTGGTGTGCTGTACATCGACCTGGACCGATTCAAGAACATCAATGACAGTATGGGCTATCTGGTCGGCGACGAGTTGCTGGTCAACCTGACCGAACGCCTGGCCACGCACATGCGCAGCGAGGACATGCTGGCCCGGCTGGGCGGCGACGAGTTCCTGATGGTGCTGGAACACATCAATAGCCCCGAAGACACTGCGATCGTGGCAAGGTCGCTACTCGAACTCCTGTCGCAACCCTTCGTGCTGCCCAGCGGACAGGAAATCTTCATCGGCGCCAGCATCGGCATCAGCATCTTCCCCAACGACGGAAACAGTGCCGAGCAGATGATCCAGCATGCCGATGCCGCCATGCACCAGGCCAAGAAGCAGGGCCGTAACACCTATCGCTTCTATACCGACGCGCTCACACGCGCCGCCGGCGAGCACCTCGAACTGGAAAACCGCCTGCGTCACGCGATCGTCGCGAACCAGCTGCGCGTGTATTTCCAGCCCCAGGTGGACATCGCCAGCGGCCATATCGTCGGCGCCGAGGCGCTGGTACGCTGGCAGGATCCCGAGCGCGGCCTGATCCAGCCGGTGAACTTCATCCGGCTGGCAGAGGAGACCGGCCTGATCGGCGCCATCGGCGAGTGGGTGCTGAAGGAGACCTGCCTGCAGGGCAGGCGCTGGATCGATGCCGGCATGCCTTTCCTGACGCTGGCAGTAAATCTCTCGCCTCACCAGTTCATGCGCGGCAACATCGTAGATCTGGTGTCCAAAGTACTCGCAGAAACCGGCTTCCCGGCCGACCGCCTGGAACTGGAACTGACAGAGAGTGCGCTGATGGAGCAGGAGGAGGATGCCGTCAAGATGCTGCACCTGCTGCGAGCGCAGGACATACGCCTGGCGCTCGACGATTTCGGCACCGGCTATTCCTCGCTCGCCTACCTCAAGCGTTTCCCGCTCGACATCCTGAAGATCGACAAGAGCTTCGTCGATGACATCCCTTTCCACCAGGACGATATGGAGATCGCCTCGACCATCATCGCGATGGGACACATACTGGGCTTCAAGGTACTGGCAGAGGGCGTGGAAACCGCCGAGCAACTCGCCTTCCTGAAAGAAAAAGGATGCGACATGTATCAGGGCTATCTCACCAGTCCGCCCGTGCCGGCAGAAGATTTTAAAAAACTGCTGAGCGAAAAAATGCAAAAGTGAAATAGTCCATACTTCACATCACGTTAATGTTCAGCCCGAAGATTGTTTGAAGCGAGGTCATCGAGCGCTCTTGTCGACGCTGTCCGCCTTACCGTTCGTCGGCGATAGGTTTTGTTCGATACGGCGCGATCGGGTTCGAACCCATTGCACGCAGGGCCTTTTGTGCCGGTTTGGAGTTTTTCGCCCACTTCGCCTGTCGGATTTAACGTTTGATCCAATAGGTATTTATTGCACAATGTTTTGCACGGATCGATAGCAATGGCATCATAGGCAACCATGAAGACATTCAAAGTCATGCAATTCAACATGCAGTTCGGCCAGAGATGGGATGAAGTCAATGCCGATCGGGCGCCGATCGATCTCGACCTGACCATCTCGGAGATCCTGAGCTGTGACGCCGACATCGTCATACTGCAGGAAGTCGAACATGCGCTACCCGGCGGCGTGCAGCTCGATCCTCCCCCCAATTACACCAGGCTGAAGGCGGCACTCAAAGGTTATCACGGTTATTTCTCGTACCCCAAAGCCGATCCGCGCGAATTGCCTTTCGGTATCGGCCTGGCCATTTTTTCCCGGACGCCTTTGCGCGATACGTTCCGGCTCGAATTGCCGTCGTCACCGGTCGAGTTCGAATTCGAAGGCGAGAAGACAACGCCCACCGACCGCCTGCTGATCGGTGCGAAGACCACGCTGTACGGGCACGAAGTCCAACTGTTCAACACGCACCTGTTGGCGTATTTCATGCTCAATTCGTCGAGTGAACAGCATAACCAGCAGCGCCAGCTTGTCGTCGAACAATTGCGCAATACACATGAACCCACGCTGATCGCGGGCGATTTCAACGTCAGCAACCGCGACTCGCTGATCCATCAGTTCGCCGACGCGGGTTACCAGCCGGTGCAGACGACCGAGGTCACCTGGCGCCACCGTCCATTCGTGCTCGATCACATCTTCCACAGCCGGCACCTGCGCAAGGTCAGCTACAACGTGAGGCCGACACAGGCATCGGATCACCATATCCTGGTCGGAGAGTTCGAGTTCGTGAATTGATGCCGGGGCGAGTCAGCCCGATCATTCTTACTGCAACATCCTCAGACCCCAACCCACACCAAACCCGGTCACTTCGGTGGCAACGCTGCCCAGCCCGCCTTCGCAGCGGCTGGCCGACAGGTCCACATGCAGCCACGGCGTATCGTGTTCGACGAAGCGCTTGAGGAAGCGCGTCGCAAGGATATGGTCCGCCTCTCCGTCCAGCGTGCACTGCTTGATATCGGCCACTTTCGAATCCAGCGCCGGTTCGTAATCCTCGTCCTGCGGGAAAGCGCACAGACGCTCGCCGACCTGCTTGCCGACAGTCACCGCGCGCTGAGCCAACTCTTCCGTCGTACCGAACACCCCGCTGTAACGCGCCCCCAGCGCCATCGCCATGCTGCCGGTCAGCGTGGCAAAATCGATGATCAGGTTGGGCTTCGCACGCGATGCCAGCGTGAGCGTATCGGCCAGCACCATGCGTCCTTCAGCGTCGGTATGCATCACTTCGATGTACGTACCGTTGAGCGCCTTGACGATGTCGTTCTGTTTGTACGCTTTCGGGCTGATGTGGTTCTGTGCCAGCGCAAGCCAGCAGTCGATGTTGACTGCCAGCTTCTGCTGCGTCGCCGCGAGCAGGATGCCGAGGCTGACCGCCGAGCCGTTCATGTCCTCGTGCATGTTGTGCATGTAGCGCGACGGCTTCAGGTTGTGGCCGCCGGTGTCGAAGCAGATGCCCTTGCCCACCAGTGCAATAGTTTGCTTTGCCTTTGGATGCTTGTAAGAGAGATGCACGATGGCCGCATCTTCCGGGTCGCTGCCCTGCGCCACCGCGACGAAGGCGCCCGCACCCATCTTGCGCAAGGCGCGCATATCCAACTCCCGGTGCTTCCACCCGTTCTGCTGCGCCAGCTTCTTCACACGCTGGCGGTAGGCACCCGGCGTGAGCTCGTTCGGCGGCAACACCGTCAGTTCGCGGCACAACAGGTTGCCCGCCGCCTGCGCCTTCAGCGTAGCGAATGCCTTCTTGTCGCCGATACCGTACAACTCGATCTTTTGCAGCGGCTTGCGCTCGTCTTTCTTCTTGTGCACCGGCAACAGTGCACCGTTCACCCATGCGCCATACACAGCCAGTTCGGCCATGCGCTGGCGCTGTGCGGCATCGCCCGATACCGAGATCGCAACCAGCCCGGGCTGCTCATCCAGCAACGGATGCATCGCTTTGCGCACCTGCACCTGCTGGCTGAAAGTATCCTGGCCGAAATCGAGCATCGCCCAGCACACCAGCGTGCCATCGGGAGCATTCGCCGACACAAACGATTTCGCGAGCTCGTCCGCTTTCATGGCACGGCGCTTGAGCACGCTGACAAGCAGATCTCCGTGCGGAACATCTTTGGGGATTGCCTTTGATTTTGGAAGCAGCACCAGTAGATGCGTGGCTTTCAGTGTCTTGGGCAGAGCGGGAAACACGGTTAGTTGTGCTAGCATTACGTCCTCGAATTTGTCAGTCAACGCCGCGATTATACGGGCTCCACCATGCGCCAATACCTAGATCTGATGCAGCACGTCCTCGACCAAGGAACACAAAAATCCGACCGCACCGGCACCGGCACAATCAGCGTGTTCGGTTACCAGATGCGCTTCGACCTTGAAAAAGGCTTCCCGCTGGTCACCACCAAAAAATGCCACCTGAAATCCATCATCCACGAACTGCTGTGGTTTTTGCAGGGCAGCACCAATACCAAATACCTCAAGGACAACGGCGTCAGCATCTGGGACGAATGGGCGGACGAGAACGGCGAGCTCGGCCCGGTATACGGTAAGCAATGGCGCTCGTGGGAGGCCGTGGACGGCCGCGTGATCGACCAGATCAAGGTCGCGGTGGACCAGATCAAGGGCAATCCGGATTCGCGCCGCATCATCGTCTCGGCCTGGAACGTAGGCGAACTGGACAAGATGGCGCTGGCGCCCTGCCACGCCTTCTTCCAGTTCTACGTGGCGGATGGCAAGCTCTCCTGCCAGCTGTACCAGCGCAGCGCCGACATCTTTCTCGGCGTGCCCTTCAACATCGCCAGCTATGCCCTGCTGACCATGATGATGGCGCAGGTGTGCGGCCTGCAGTACGGCGACTTTGTGCACACCTTCGGCGATGCGCACCTGTATTCGAACCATATGGAACAGACCGCGCTGCAATTGTCGCGCGAACCTCGTCCGCTGCCGACCATGAAGATCAACCCGGCCGTGAAAGACATCTTCGGCTTCAGATTCGAGGACTTCACGCTGGAGGGCTACGACCCTCACCCCGCGATCAAGGCGCCAGTAGCTGTTTAGGATTTGGGAACTGGGATTTGGGATTTAGGGGCGGCGGATGAAATATTGTGATCTGGTTGTCTGGCAAAAAGCGATGGATATGGTTACTTCCATTTATAAGATCACTGCCGTCTTCCCCAATGAAGAACGCTTCGGGCTGACATCCCAAATCCGGCGCGCTGCCGTTTCTGTTCCTTCCAATATTGCCGAAGGTCATGGGCGCAAGGCCACAGGAGCCTATCTCAATCATATTTCCATCGCCCTCGGTTCCGTGATGGAGCTCGAAACGCAGTTACAAATCGCTCTGCGCCTGAATTTCATCGATGAAAGCACTTGCACGCTTCTTTTATCTCAAAGCAACGAAATAGGAAGGATGCTCGGTGGATTGAGAAAATCCATATCCAACCAATCGGAATAACCATGCCTTCAATCCCGCCACCCAAATCCCAAATCCAAAATCCAAAATCCTCGTCCTTGTCTTTAATTGTAGCCATGGCGAAGAACCACACCATCGGCATCAACAACACCCTGCCGTGGCGTTGCCCGGAGGACCTGAAACACTTCAAGGCGCTGACCATGGGGCACCACATGATCATGGGGCGCAAGACGTTCGATTCCATCGGCAAGCCGCTGCCGGGCCGCACCACAGTGGTGGTTACACGCAACACCGATCTGCAGATCGAGGGTTGCCAGATCGCGCATTCATTGAAGGAGGCGATCGCCGCCTGTACAGGGGACGATGAGATCTTTATCGTGGGCGGTGCCGAGCTTTACCGCCAGGCCGTTACGCTGGCGGACACGCTTTACATTACCGAGATCCAGCAAGACGTCGACGGCGATGCATACTTCCCCGAGTTCGACAGGAATGCATGGCGGGAAACCGCGCGAGCGGTTGGTTCGCAAGAAACTCCGCAGCCGCTGAACTTCCACTTTGTGACTTACCGCAGGAAATAGTCGGGCTGGCGAAATCTCAATAACTCCATATCCAGGCGGCGCCTATCCCTTTGCTCATCACGGAGAGTGCGGGCACCCATTTCGGAACGTCGTTTCCGAACAATCGCCAGGTATCCAGCACCGCCGGAACGGCCAGCATCAGCGAGATCCGGTCGCGCGAATAGCCGCTTGCCTGCGACATCCCGTACACATCGCCCTGATACTGGTTCTTCAAAAACGTGAGGTACGCGAAGGAAACGCCCAGGTATGAACACACGACCCCGGCACCGAAATCGCCGGGCGGCTTGATGTGCTCATCGCCATTCCTTTCGCGCAACACGAATTCCGACAGCGCCCACTGCGTCTGAAATCCAGCGGAGGCCAACTGCAACTGCGCGGCTGGCGTGAGTTTTGCACCCGGATAGACAAGGGAAAGGCCGTCGTGGCTGACGCTGTATCCTTTGGTGGTCGCGACAAAGACATGTCCTGCCTCGTGGGCAACAATGCCGGATACAAAGCCTAACGCGAACTTCTCCCATCCCGTTTCGGATTCGTCAATCGAATATCCTTCTCCCCGGGCATGCATGGGCAACATTGCAACGATGAACAACGCTCCGACCCACCAGCACGATCGTCTACTCTCATTTTTCATATCCATTCATTTCCTGATCGATCCAGACCGATCGCATTGTCTCATCCGGAATATAGGAAATCAGCCTCTTCGCAAGACGTAATCCGCCTTGGTTCACAGCAGTGATTTCAAAACAAGTCCGATTACGGCGCAGGCCGCAATGACTTCCATCACCCCGCGCTTATAACGCAGCAACGCGATGACTGCAGCCAGCGCGATCAGTGCGGAAATCCAGTCGAACGTGCCGGAGAAACCTTTCGGCCAAAGGACGTGGTAAGCGAAGAACATGGCCAGATTCAGGATGACGCCAACGACAGCGGCGGTGATCGCGGTCAGCGGTGCGGTGAATTTGAGATCGCCGTGCGTGGCCTCGACCAGGGGCCCGCCGGCGAATATGAAGACGAAAGACGGCAGGAAAGTGAACCATGTCACCAGTGTGGCGGCAACGGCACCGGCCAGGAACAGGTTGTCCGGACCGAACAGTGCATGCACATAGCCGCCGATGAAACCCACGAACGACACGACCATGATCAGCGGCCCCGGCGTGGTCTCGCCGAGCGCCAGGCCATCGATCATCTGCGGCGGCGTGAGCCAGCCATAGTGTCCGACTGCACCCTGATAAACGTAGGGCAACACCGCGTACGCACCGCCGAAGGTCAGCAGCGCGGCCTTGGTGAAGAACCAGCCCATCTGCGTCAGCGTGTGATCCCAGCCGTAATTCGCTGTCAACAAGGCCATCGGCAAGGCCCACAATAAACTGCCAACCATGGCCACCTTGGCCAACCCAAACCAGCGGAACCTTGCATGTTCCGGCGTCGGTGTATGGTCGTCGATCAAGGCCGGGCCGAACGATTTGCCGGCTTTGCCATGACCGCCCCCACCGACCTTGAACCTGTCCGGCGCGACGCGTCCGCCCAGGTAACCGATCAAGGCCGCACAGGCGACGATGGCCGGGAATGGCACGTTCAGCGCAAAGATCGCGACGAAGGATGCCGCCGCGATCGCCCATAACAGATTGTTCTTGAGTGCGCGAGAGCCGATGCGATGTGTCGCCTGTAGCACGATGGCGGTCACCGCCGGCTTGATGCCGTAAAACAGGCCGGCCACCAGCGGCACATCGCCGAATGCGATGTAAAACCACGACAGCGCGATCAGGATGAACAGCGAGGGGAGCACGAACAGCGTCCCGGCGATGATGCCGCCCCAGGTGCGATGCATCATCCAGCCGATATAGGTTGCAAGCTGCTGTGCCTCGGGACCGGGAAGCACCATGCAATAGTTGAGCGCGTGCAGGAATCGCTTTTCCGAAATCCAGCGCTTATGCTCGACCAGGTCCTGGTGCATGATGGCGATCTGCCCGGCAGGTCCGCCGAAACTGATAAGACCGAGTTTCAGCCAATACCGGAACGCCTGGGCCAGTGTCACCGGGGCGGGCGGGTGCGTATCCGTTGAAATTTGCTGCTGTGATGTGTCCATGACTCCTCCTTGGAATATCCAAATTCAGAGCAGGCCTTGGACGATGGGATGTCTTGAAGCGGGGAGGCTGCTTTATCCCCGATGGCTGGAATTATCTCTGTTTCATTCATGCAGCACAAGGCAAGCCCACGGTTCAACCCTATGCCTGGTAATGCCGCACGCTGCAAGCACACCCGATCCGGGGACCTATGGCATACTTTTAATCTATCTACGAAAGTACCGCTTCAGTTCCCTCTCCCGCCGGGAGAGGGTTAGGGTGAGGGATAACTCGTTGAATCCTCACCCCGGCCCTCTGATGAAACTACTAGCCATGCGACTAAGCCCGCAAGCGGGCAAGTCGCTGGTTATCCCATAGGGAGAGGGAGAAAACCTGACTTGATCGGTGCATCCCTTTAATAACACCAGGCTGGCGACATCATGCACATGAGTACCACCGAGACATTCCTGATCGCGATGACGCTGATCTTCAGCATTCCCTACCTGATCTGGCGCGTGGGCAAGACGGAATACTACGCGCCGCTGGTCGTGGTGCAGATCATCACCGGCATCCTGCTCGGCCCCGGCGTTCTGGGGGCTACCTTCCCCGACTATTACACCTTCGTCTTTACGCCGCAGGTGATCCAGTTGCTGAACGGCATCGCCTGGTGGGCGGTGATGCTCTTCGTCTGGATCGCCGGTATCGAACTCGACCTGCGCCAGGCCTGGAAGCATCGCGAAGAGAGCGGCATCACCGCCGCATTGGCATTGGGCACGCCGCTGCTGTTCGGCAGCATCGCGGCTATCGGCATGTTGAAGTACGACGGCTGGATCGGCTCCAGGGGCATGACCTGGCAATTCGTCACGGGCGTCGGCATGGCCTGCGCCGTCACCGCGCTCCCTATCCTTATCCTGTTCTTGGAAAAACTGAATATCCTGCGCCAGCCGATCGGCCAGCGCATCCTGCGCTACGCAAGCCTGGACGACATCGCGATCTGGGGCGTGCTCGCGCTGATCCTGATGGATTGGGAACGCGTGGGGAAACAAGTTGGATTCCTGCTGGCCTTCGGCATCGCCAGTTATCTTTTCCGCAAACTCATGCTGTGGTTGCAGGAGCGCGACCGCTGGTACGTCGGCCTGATCTGGCTTGCCGTCTGCGGTTTCGGCGCCGACTGGTCGGGGCTGCACTTCATGGTCGGCGCGTTCCTTGCCGGCGCCGTCATGGATAGCCACTGGTTCGACCAGAAACAGATGGACATGCTGCGCCATCACGTCCTGCTGGTCATCATGCCAGTGTTTTTTCTCAGCACCGGGCTGCGCACGAACTGGGCCATGGGCGGCACGGCCGTATTCATCGCGGCGGGAGCGTTGCTGCTTGCCTCGGTCTCGGGAAAGCTGATCGGCACTCACATCGCAGGCAAGATACTCAAATGGCAACCGGGCGAAGCTTCCATCATCGGCTGGCTACTGCAGACCAAGGCGCTCATCATGATCATCTTCGCCAACGTGTTGCTGGACAAGCAGATCATCACCAGCGAAACCTTTACCGCGTTGCTGCTGATGGCTGTCGCCAGCACCATGCTCACCGTGCCGGTGGCATCGCCGAAACTGCAGCGCATGAGCGAGATCATCTTCCGGTCGAAGTGATGGCGGCTTTGCGGAGGGAAGAACTTTGAGCGGACTTCTACTTCCAACCAACTACTGTCGGTTGGCCTGTTGGTACTAGGCATCTCAAACTTGGCCTTAGCGGACTCCGAATGACCCAATTGCCAACTTCTGCATCCGACCCACAGCTGACCCAACAATTTTCAAAAACCGGACAGCGTTTGAGCTCTGCTGCGGCCCTTCGGGCCGTCCGCTGCAGCGATTTGTTATGCGCTACCGTTCGTGAAATCGCTATGACTGACTTGATATAGAAACAGCTTTTCTCTATCGCGTCCTGTCACTTTATCTACACAAGCGGATCCATCAATAAATAGCACACAGGCTGTTTTGCCTTCCTTACGCGAACTTTGGTAGACAATTCCATCAAGTGGCCTACCTCTGACTTTTAGAACGTGCCGGACATACTCTGAAACGACCTGGGTAGGAACGTAATCGATGTGCTCTCTGCCATTTTTGGTAACTGGTCTCGTAATGTCGTGGATAAACGAACGCAAGAAAGCAATATTGTGTCTTCGATCACGGGATTTAGGCTCGAATATGCTTGGTGTCGGAGGCACCTTGGTCAGGTCTAGCAGCAACATATCCTTTATCGTTTTGAAATGACCAAAGGTGCCGTGATGATTTTTTCCATCCGGTTTATAGGTTTCAGCTACACAGGTGGCTTTATCGAAGGCACCATAGAACATAGGTATTCCGGCGGGACTCATTCGGCTTGGATAGATGCACACCTCTTCAGGTGGGGAACCTAATTCCGAGGCGGAGCTGTACGACGAACTTGCATCGTGAATTCGAAGCCGGTATATCTCAGTTCCAGAAGGAATGTGCTCAAATAATTTAAGCCTGTTAATTACGCTTCCAAGTATTTCTAAGAACTTGCTCACCGGGATATGGTCCTCGTCCATTTCATCCAGTGCAGAATCGTCAACATTTAAAAATACATACCTAGCTTTGTGTTTGATAAAACCTGCAAATCTCTGCCACCCAAACTCGAGAGCCCTGCTCGGAGTAAGACGATAGAAATCTCGTTGGCACCACTGATGGTCTCCGAGAGAATGAATAATGTCCTGCCTTAATTCCTCAGATACAACATCCAAGCCGGCCTCATCGAAGAGTGCATCGTAAGTGTCAATTACCTCACCAACCCACCCTTTATCCCAACCAACGCCTTCATTATCGGGATCACCGTACTCGGATTGAAGTCCTGTCAAAATTGCTTTCGCAAAGTCATCAAACGCGGCCGCAATTGAATGACGAGATATCCTGTTGCAGTAACTACAAGCATTGCTTACGGCCTTGCTTTTTATTTGCTCTTTTAACGCGTAATCGCTTACACAGTTTGGACAGACAAACTTGTCAGGTACATTCCAGTAGCCCCGTTCTTGCTGCTCCATCATCCATTTCTTGGCTCCACCCATGAGTTCCAACTCCCTCAGGCAATAAAAAAATATATCGAGAAGCTAAGATAGCTCTTAACGAATTCGTTGCCGCAAACCGGAATGCGAACTTACACATTCGCCTCATAGCCGACCACCAAGAGAATTGTAATGAAGGCACACTTCTCGGCCATAACCGTCATTACGGTTTTGAAACCTAACTTCCGCTGTGTGCCAGGAACGGTTACTCGCCCTTTGTGTCGCAAGGTCTGCTTCGTGAAAATCGAATTGAATCAGATAATCAAAACAATTCGATTCCGGTATATTGCATCTTTATATCAGCATCGAAGTGTTCTGCTGTACGCCCAAAGCAGAAATAAAGGCGGGGTTGATTACATAAGTAATTCCGCTATCCACGAGTTTTTTGTGGCTGCCTCGAAGTACCTGCATGCTGTAATTGAATGAATATATAAATCGCGGTTCGCTATCGGTCCAGATAAAACCCAAAAATCCAAACCAAAACAAGATGTCTATTACATTTTCAATATTGGCGGGAATAAATCCTGCCTCTTCCAAAATCCTAACCAGGCATTGCCTATCCATTCTTGAAGGCGCGCCAATGAATGCGTAAAGGACGTCTTTGGCTTCTGGGAATACGTCACGAATTTCAAGACCTAACTCAGTAACCAAGTCATTTGAAAACGCACTCAATCCTTTAGGTGGCAAAACATCATCTTTCAAGATACGTTCATGTCCAAGATTGACGGCATATCCACGGCAATGACCTAATAACTCAATTAAACTTCGTGGACGCATTAAACTGCGATCTATCAAGTATTGTGAGCTTTCTTCACCATCAATAATTGGGTCGCATATCTTTCTCCAAATATCTTTGAAGTCGGCTTCTTTGGCCTCAGGAAATGCACGTACAAGTCTTCTTCTTATCATTTCTCGAAGTAAATCTGGGTCAGTCCAGTCCACGTTTACGCGCGTCTCTTTTCCGCGATCTGCAGTTGAATCAACCAATATTTCATAAACATCATTTCTCAAAAATATTACTGTGTGCGCATCTAGTGATTTCTTCTGAAGCTCCCTTTCGATTTTCCTGGTAGCTTCAAGTAATGCCCGAACGATGACTAAGTCTTCCGCTGTTACGCCCTGTGATGGCCATCCTTTATCAATGTTGTCAAAAAGAAGCCACACCTCGCCTTTGAATTCCAAATAATCCTCAATCAGTGTCTTAAGGCGGGAGAAATCATGGCGATAAACCAATTCCGTAATTTGTGGTCGACTTAATTCAATATTTGTTTGATCTGCAAAGCGGGTATCGATTTCGCCTCTAATATCTCGCAGCAATACCCGCAATCGTTCTGCGAAATCCCCTTCGCTGGAATAAGCATCAGTTTTGTAAGCCGCCAATAGTCTTTGATAGGGCTCAAAAAGGCGATGGTCTCGCTTATGTATCTCTTTATCCTTTTCGATCAGCTTGTAACAAATTTCCAGCCACAAGAGGTATTCCCAGAATGCGGTGATAGTGTGTTCTACAGTGCCCAATGACATTAAGTTCACAACGGCATTTTTAAATTTCAATAATTGATATCCTTCTGGCTTCAGATCAAGAACTACATTTGCCTTGTTTGCTCGGACTGTATCTCTAAGTCTGTAAAAGATAGCTGTTTTTCCTGAACCCTTTCTGCCAGTTACTAACCTCACTTCTTTTCTCAATGCGCGATTGAAGGCATCGATTTCTACGTAATACTCGACCAACGATGTGATTTCATTTTCAGCTGAGGACGCGCCAAGATCGAGAGCCTGCAAGAGAGTTTCATTGTTCCTTGAAACTATAGGTAGCACTTCCTGAAGCTCCTCGGTAACAATTTCAACAAACTCAGCGATTGCTTCTTTGAATTGATCCGGGTGTCTGCAATATGTTACAAAATCCCTGTAATCTATGGGAACTGGCCCCTCCCCCGATTGAATGAATAGACCTTTTCTCTCCATGCCGTCGGTCAAGCCAGCAATGAATGCAGCTCGCAAGTTATTCAACGGAGCATCAACCAAATCCGGTGAAATAAAATGGACTACGATTCCATAGGATTCTGCAACTTGACTGATTGCCTCGGCGGCAGAAAGGCGTGGCGTTTCCTCTGGATCAAAACTTCGAAAATAAAATCTAGACTTCTTTATCCTTGAAATAATCGTATTATCAATGTCAGTCTTAAACTTCGTCTCTAGCAAATAGAGCGGTGCTTTTGAGTTTCTGATATCAGAATATGGTATTGAACGAAGGTCATTGGTATTTATTAGGAAATCGATTAGTTCTGTACTTGATGAATATTCCCTGTATCCAATCGTGTCGAAAATACCGATATCATCAATGCGTGTACCTTCTTGGCGAATTGCCTTGTTCTTAATTAATAGAATGCGTTTCTTTTTTCCAATCGCATATCCAATTTCATAAGTTACATTAAAGTTCAATCGTGATATGTCAGCTACCAATATATCTGCATCGTCAATCGATGTAAGCACCTCTTCAATAATGAAGCGACCGGGAATATCCATTTCTTCCCAACTCATAAGTTCTATAGAATTTTGGCGATCTCGTAGGCTTGAAATTGTGTTGCGAATTGCGTCAGCGACCGGAGGTAATCCAGCTGGGTATGCAATAAAGGCCTTGGTCATAGGCTCACCACTTTCAATTCAAATTAGAGGAACAAATTAAGGGGGCTCAGGATTGGAATACCCCCCACCACACTGCTCACTATTTACAGCCGCGAAGCCTAGCAGCAAAGCCCATTCAATGGTAGTGGACAAAAGCTATAGACCGCTTGATTTTGCCGTGGCTACGCTGCTCCGGTTTTGCCGATCACCTGAATATGCCAATTGGGTCGCAGACCAGTAGGCACGGAACACTTCAAAGCTTACGGATACGGCATTACAGAGCAAATCCCAGTGTCGCATTTAATCGTTCAGCAATTTCTACGAAGGGGACATTGCGCCAGAAGAGGCGAGTAACCGCTCCGGGTCGAAAGCGGAAGTAGTTCACCTTGGCTCTCGATGTTCGCTCAGGTCGACTTCCAGCCAAGCGTAGCGCGCGGGGCAAGAGGGAAAAACCAGACTTGATCGGCGCATCCCCAATAAAAAAGGCAGCGCGCATGCGCTGCCCTTTCTTCCACCGGAACCAGGTATTACTTGATGCTCGGCAACCCGCTCAGGTAGCCAACCACCCCCCGCTGATCCACTTTCTTGCCCAGCACGTCCTTGATCACTGCCGGATATTGCTTAAGGTCATCGGTCGCTCCGGGATGCTGAATATTGCCCATCAGATAGAAATGGCCGTTCCAGTCATCGACCACTTGCAAGCCCGTATCTTCGGCGCCGATCGGTGCGGAAAAGATGCGGACCGGTTTCGCCTGCTTCTGCCTTACGTCGTACGCCCAGACAAAGTTGTTCAGGTGATTCCCGCTGTCCTCGCCTATGAATAGGGTGTGCAGGCTTTCCGAATATTTCAGGTTGTCCGGATTCGCGATGCGGTCCGTATCGCACTTGTCCAGCTCTCCATACTGCTGGCCGAACGGCTTCTTCGCGCCCGTCACCAATGCCTGGATGCTGCCGGCCACCCAGTCGCTGTCTATCCTGTTTCCATCGAGGTCGCGTTCGCCACCTTTCAGGTTCGCTTCATATACGGCACCGCACGCCATGTCCTTGGGGTCGCCTTCCAGGTTGATATCGTCACGCGGGCGATCTTCGTTCAGCTTGTCCACCATGCTCTTTTCGACATAAGACATGGCGACATACAGGCGCTTGTCACGCGTATTGTGCGTTACGCCTTCCATCTTGGTAAATTCGCTGGTGGCACCCAACAGTGCGGCATAGCGGCGGCTTTCCAGGAAGGCTGCTGCCTTCTCCATGCCGGGCTTCAGCTTCAGATACTCCAGATGCGCCACTTCCTTGCCTGTTCCGGCGTACACAAAGACCGGCTTGAAGTCGCTGAATTTTGCCGGGTTCGCTTTCACGTCGCCGGGGCTGGCCACTTCGAAAATGTCGGAGAATCTGATCCCGCCCTGTATCAGCTTGTGCACTTCATCTTCGCCGGCATGGCCCAGCGGGATCCAGCGCAGCCCGGCCTTGCCGCCGTTGACCGCAGACACTTCCATCCAGATCGCAGCGTACAAGGTACCGGCAGTCAGTTGTCCCGCCTTGTCGGCCACGAACATGAACATCACGGTATCGCGTCCATCATCGCCCATGTACACGGTGCGCCTGTCGGGCATCACGTCGCCCAGCTCATTCGCCAATCTGCCCATGGCATAGCGCTTAACAAAATGGGAACGGCCTTTGCCGTCGACCGAGACCTCGAATTTGTAGCCATAGGCGTAGGGATTGCTGCCGCCGGACTGCGCGGTTTTGTCCGGGGTGCCGGTGTACAGATTCATGGTCTGCAGCGGTTCGTTTTCAAACTCCTTGGCGTTCGGCTCGTATTCTTCCCCGCCCAGATGCGTGCCCCACGGCGTCATGCTGCCCGCGCAGGGCGTCCATATCCCGCCGCTGCCGGAAGCATCGACGTTGGCCAGGTCGACCACTTTCAGCAACCCGGTCTTCTTGTCCTGAACCACTGTCGCCTGATTGATCGCTGCCGGCAATTGCGCATACAACTGCACGGCCGGTTTGCCCGCATCCACATTCGGCGCTTCGGTGTTGTATTCGTAGTGCGTCATCAGGTACGCCGTGTACCTGCCCTTTTGCGTTCCCAGCAAAGAGTTCGCATCCGGCGCGTACGAAAAGAACGGGCCCTGGGCGACGTCGCCCTCTGTATTGGCGGCGGTGCGTTGGATCAGCTTGCCGTCTTTGTCCACGATGGCGCCTGCCTGCCAGTGGCCAATCTTGTCCGATGAGCGATACAGCGCCCGGTACGTCAGCGGGAATACCTTCTTTGTACCGTCGCGGTAAGTCACGATGGCGCTGGAGCGTGTATAAAAACTGATGCGCTCCGCATCCGTCTCCGGCGCCGGCGTCGAAGTGAACTCCACCGAGGCCACCGCCGCTTCGGCCAGCGATACAACCGGCATCAGCAACGACACCAGCAACAGGGATAATTTCAGTTTTTTCATGCTTAGTCCTTGATCAGGTTCATCAGGTCGCCAATGGCCGGCCTGTTCTTGGGTATATAGGGCGATGCCTTGTCGTGGATCGGGTTGGGCAGATTGTCCCGGCTGCGATTCGACAGCGGCGGTATGTTCCAGTTGTGTTCAATGAATTTCAATATGGATGCGTGATCGTAATAGGTGTGATCGACGTAGCCTTTCCTGGCGTGCGGGGAAATGACCAGCAGCGGAATGCGCGGGCCATCGCCGAAGAAATCGATGAACTGGACGTAGCCCGAATCGTAGTAGCCGCCGCTCTCGTCAAAGGTCACGAAGATCGCTGTCTTCTTCCATAGTTCGGGGTTCTGCTTGACCTTGTCCACCACGCTGCGCAACAGCTCGTCGAAGCCGGTCTCCATCGCGTAGCCCGGATGTCCGGATATGCTGTCGTAAGGAGCAATGACGGCGACCGCAGGGAATGCCGACTCGCCTTGTTGCGCATCCACATAGAACTGCTGCAGATCGCGCAGATTGGCTTTGTCCGCACCCTGCATGATGGAAGAGAAGTACAGGTGCGTATCGCACATCGCGCAATACTCCTTGTCGACATTCTTTCCGTCGTTGCGCCCGCCGGTGTACCAGCGCCAGGACACGCCGTTGGCTGTCAACGCGTCGCCTATCGTGGGGATAGTTTGCGGCGGCAGCTTGTCGTTACCCGCAGCCAGCAGCTCGCCGGTCGGCGAGTAGGACGGCTCCATATTGTTCACCATGTAATAGGTACCGGCGTCGCAATTCCCGTCGCGGAACGGGCGGTACGGCAGACGCTTCAGGAAATCGGCGATCCCCTTGACGCCGGGGTTTCCGGTATCGGAGCAATTCACGTACGTCCCGCCCAGGTATCCGTCTTCCGTGTACCAGTTGTTGGTATTGGGTTGTGCATCCGGATTTTCGATCAGCTTGGCTGGCGGAACTGCAGGTTTTCCGTCATGCGCAAAAAATGCGACATCGGCCGTGGTCAGCGCCAGGTAATTTCCTGTCGTGCCGCCCATGATCGACTGGTGATAGTTGTCGGCGATCGCATACTCGTCGGCAAGCTGGCGGATATAAGGCGCATCGCCTTTTGCCATATTGTAGAAACCCATGGCCACGCCGCCCTGGAAGGTCTTGCCGTATGCGACAGGCGATTTTCCGTTGCTGGGCCCGACGCCGGCAGATTCCGCAGTCCAGACGAACAGATCGTTCTTGCCGCCATCGACTTGCTGCCACATCTGGAAGAACCGGTGCAGGGGATCGCCCGTGTGTGTGCCGTAGCTCACATATTTGGTGATCTGGAAGGGGCCATTCGGCAGGTCCGCCGGAAATCGCGCGTCGGGAACATCCTTGCGCTGCCCGAAAGCTCCCCAGGCATAAGGCTGCGGCAACAATCCATATGCGCCAACGATGTCAGGAGTCGGGACATATGCGCCTTTGCTCTGCGCAAGGTGCTGCGCCGCGAGGTTGAAGTTTCTGCCCGGCGTTCCGTCTTCATTCACGATGCCGCGCGACAACAGATTCGAGATCGTCTGGCCCTTTTTGGGGCGATATGTGGCGAACATGTTGTCGAACGAGCGATTCTCGCCGACGATCACGATGACGTGCTCAATTGACGTGACGGGCTTGGGTGTCGAGGCGGCCAGTGCCGGCGACGCGATGGCAATGGATGCCAGTAAACTCAGTTTGATTCGATGCTTCATTGTTGCCTCTATATCTCGTTTCATCCGCCGTCATTCCGGCGCAGGCCGGAATCCAGGTAAGTCATAAATTTCCACGTAGTGGACCGTACTTGGGTTTTGTCCGCTTTGCGGAGTGTCTTATATGACTGGATTCCGGCCTGCGCCGGAATGACGAGGCATGATTTTTCTGCTTAACGCGCGCCCAACACCGTCAGCGAGATCAGCTTCATCTGGTTGTTGATCTGTTCCACTTTGTTGTTGAAGTAGTTGAAGAACATCATTGCGTAGAGCGCGATGAAGATACCGAAGCCGGTCGCGTACAAAGCCGTGCCGATACCGCGGCTCACTGCAGCAGGGTCGGCGGCCGCATTGCCGGAAGCCAGACTGTGAAATGCGTCGATGATGCCCAGAATGGTGCCGAGCAGGCCCAGCAACGGCGACATGGTGATGATCGTGTCCAATATCCACAGGCGCGGTCCCACCAGGGGCTTCTTGGCGACATAGATGGATTGCACGATATATTCCAGCTGTTCGTTGGTGTGGTGCTCTTCCGTCGCTTTCACCACGGCGCAGATGGCCTGTGCCTGGGGACTGGTTTGTGTCTGGAAAGTATCGACTATCTGGCTGTGCAATTTCTTGTCGTGCAAATGGCTGTGTACGAAGTTTTCCACATTTTTTCCTTCCCGCAGGGTCACCGCAAAAAAGATGAGGCGTTCGATGATGACGTAGGTGGCCAGCAGCAGTACACCTATCATGAAGTACATGACCAGATCGTGAATCAGATTAAAAGACATTTTGTTTCCCGAATAAGAATGGCCGGGACAAGATTGTCCCGGCCAGGTTGCCCGATTAGAACTTGCCGCTTAGCGTTGCAAAGAATTGACGCGGTGCACCTTCCTGCAAGGTTGCAAATGCACCCTGAGGATCGGAGGCGACGAAGCCGTTGCTGCCGACCGTGGCGAAGTAATGCGTATTCGCCAGGTTGGTGATGGACAGCTGAACTGCCAGTTCCTTCATCCCCGCGACGTTCTTCTCCCTGTAACCGGTGGAAGCATTGAACAGCCAGTAACCATCGACCTTGTTGTCGTTCGTGTAGGTGTAGTAACGCTGACCGGTGTATTTGCCGTCGAGGCTGCTGAACCAGCCGTTTTTCTCATACCCGATGTTGGTACTGAACATCACTTTAGGCGTGTCGACTACCTGTTTGCCATTCGTGTTCACCAAGGTCGTTCCGTTCATATAATCGGACTTGTATTGGGAATTATCCAGAGTCAAAGAGTTGAACCAATTCCAGTTCTGCGCCACTGACCAGATTAACGCGGTTTCCACACCCTTGCTCTGCACTGAACCCACGTTTACAAACGTGCCGGGAACACTGATGATTCCCTGTGCCAAAGCCACCTGCAGCAAACGGTCATGGAAATTGGTGAGATACGCCGCAATCGATCCTTGCAAGGTATCGCCCTTGTATCGGTAGCCGACTTCGTAGCTTTCAGATACTTCCGGTTTCAGCGTAGCTTGGCTGGCATCGAATGCTGTCATTGTTTGCGAGAACGGGCCGCTCACGCCCGGCTGATATGCACGCATGTTTTGCGATGCCGATGCGAACATTTCACTCGTATCGTTCAAGGCGAAATTGACACCTATCTGCGGCAGGAAGCTCTTCTTGGCGGTCAGCGTGCCGCCGGAACGGGTTCCCAGTTGGTCTGTTGCATCGATCTGTACCTTGGGCGATTTCGCACCGAAGTTGGCCTTCAACTGCCCGTTCATCAGCGCCAGCGTATCCTGTGCGTAGAACTGGGTCGTTGTGGTCGTAAAGTCCTGAGTAAAGTCTGTTCGGAAAGGATTTGTCAGGAAATAGTCGGTCACTGTTGGCCCTGTCACCGCGTAGTAGTTGCGAGCCAGCGTGCTGAAGCTCTTTTCGTACCACAAGCCCGCGTTGACCGTATTGATCCCGCTGGTCCAGGTCAGATCATTCACCATACCGCTGCGGCGAATACTATATTCAGTGGTTCGAATCGAAATCGGCAGGCCCGGTCCAGAGTACACACCCGCGGCTGCCGGCGTACCCGGTGAAGCTACGTAGGGGGTATACCAATGGCCCTGTCCTGCATTGGTGTGCGAATAGAAAGTCGATTTCAGGCGCAGATCGTCCTGCAATGCCAGATCGAAAGTGGTGCCCATCAATCTGTCCTTGCGCAGGCCGCGGGCCGCGTAGTACGCCGCATCCAACGGACCGGTATTCGGATTGATGCTCGCTACCGCAGGAGAATAACTGCCATGAGCCGCATTGATCGCGGCCTGCCAGTTGGGCGCGTAGTTGTCCCAGCCCCAACCCAGTTTTTGCTGCATGTCGATGGACATATCCTGATAGTCGGTTTCCATGCGATCCGACGTATTCAGGAAGGCGCTGATCTTGTTCTCGCCCCACATATGCACCAGTTTCGAGTTGAACTGCTCCTGTCTCTGCGGACCCCAGCCCTTCCATTTTTCGGCATCTTGCGAGGTGTAACTGAAGTAGGCCTTCGTACCTGACTCAAGCAGGCCGGTATCCAGGCGCGCAAAAGTACGAGTCGTACTGCTGCTGCCTACCGTTTGATCGAGGCGCATGCCCAGCTTGTTATCCGGGTCGGCCGAGTAGAACTGTACTGTACCTCCCAGGTTGCTGGTGGAGGCGACGCCCAATGCGCCGGAGCCTTGCGACAGATCCACACGCTGAATATTTTCAGATGAAATTGCACGGCTGATATGCAGACCGTTGTTGTTGCCATAACTCATGTCGCCCAATGGAACGCCATCCAGGGTGAAACCCATGTAGTTTTGTCCGAAGCCGCGCACGCTGAAGCGCGTTGACCACTCATAAGTGCCAAATGGATCCGATGACTGAAAACTCACACCGGGCAGTTTTTCCAGCACCTTCAACGGGCTGGTGCCCGGAACAGCCTTTTGCATATCTTCAGCGGTGATACTCTGCACCTGGCGAGATTGTCCATGGCCCAATACGGATACATCCTCTGTTTGAACCACTGCGGCATCGTCTGCGAAGGCGCCGGTCGCAAACACCGACGCCAGCAGAATCACAACAGGCTTCAACTTCCATTTGTTACGTTGCATACACACTCCCTATGAGTTGATTGAAAAAACCAATTTGGTACGAAAAACCTTGCTGCTTGCACCCATCCATGCGTCATCAGGGAAGCTCCGGTAGGAAGCCGACTTCACCGCCCTGATTGCGGCCTGGTCGAGTAACTTGTAACCGGAGGAAGAGGCGATCTCCGCCCGGATCAATCTTCCGGAACGATCCAGTTCGTACAGCACCTCGACCTCCCCCGTCATGCCCAGGTCGCGGGCGGTGTCGGGATAGACTTTTTTGCGTTCGATCCGCGCTTTCACGTCCTGCGCGAATTGGCTTTCGGAATCGGCATTGCTTCTTTGTTGAGCTTGCGGCTCGACCTTGGCCGGCTGCTCGGCCTGGGTCGGCTGCACAACCTTGGGCGGCGGTGTGGTTTCCTGGATTGCGGGAGCCGGTGCATCGGTCACCGGAACCACTTCCTTGGGAGGTTCGACTTTCTGTGGAGGGGGCTGGACCTTCTGCACCGGCTGTTGGACGGATTGCTCCGTCGCAGCGGGCGCCGCCGCGAGCGTCAGGCTGATCGGTTCTTCCTGTACGGGAATTTCCCGGTTCATCGCGAGCGTTTGCGACATCACCAGGATGAGGATTCCGGTCGCAACGGTTCCGAGCTGTGCAGCAGTCTCGCGTCTATGGTAGATAGACCAGTTCATTGCCATATTCATCGCGGCCACTTATTTCTTCTTGGATGAAATGGCGATGGCTGTGATGCCGGACGACTTGATGCTGTCCATCACATCGACCAACTGCTGCACCGATACGTCCTTGTCGCTATTGATGACGACATCGACATCGCCGGACGCCTTCAATTGCTTGAGCGCGGATGACAGTCCCGCCAGCGAGTAATCGGTGCCGTCCAGTTGCACCTGTCCCGCCGGGGAAATGGTCACGACAGCGTGCTTGCGCACCTGCAGTTTGTCGGGCTGCGCCGAGCCCGGCAGAGTGGTCTTGATCCCCAGGGCGGGAATCACGTTCAGGCTGATCAATACAAAAAATACCAATAAAAACATCATCACGTCGATCATCGGGATGATTTCTATTCTGGCTTTCTTGGGTGTTTCGTCTTCGTTCTAGGCAAGCATTTTATTTACGCGTCTTCACTCAAAATTAACGACCGCGCAAATTTACTGGCTCCATATTAAAAATAAATTAATTATTTATGCTATTTATCCTCACAAGAATTTGGTGTTACCAGTTGGAGAGTTGCGGCGCCAGGGTGCGAACCCCTCTTCCGGTATAATTCCGGCGCATGTCTGCACACCATTCATCCCAGCCGCTCGAACTGCTCGCTCCCGCGAAGACTTCCGCCATCGGACGCGAAGCGATCCTGCATGGCGCCGACGCGGTGTACATCGGCGGCCCTGCGTTCGGCGCGCGCGACAAGGCCGGCAATTCGCTCGCCGACATCGCGGGACTGGTCGAGTACGCACACCGCTTCCACGCGCGGATCTATGTCACGCTCAACACCATCCTGCACGATGCCGAGCTGGACGCGGCGCGCAAGCTGGCCTACGACTGTTACGACGCGGGCGTGGATGCGCTGATCGTGCAGGACATGGGGATGCTGGAACTCGACCTGCCGCCCATCGATCTGCACGCATCGACGCAATGCGACATCCGCACGCCGGAGAAGGCGCGCTTCCTGGCCGACGTCGGCTTTTCGCAGATCGTGCTGGCGCGCGAACTGACCATCCAGGAGATCGCCAAGGTGCGCGCTGCCGTGCCTGCCGACACCGTGATCGAACACTTCATCCACGGCGCGCTGTGCGTCGCCTATTCCGGCCAGTGCAACATCAGTCACGCACACACCGGGCGCAGCGCGAATCGCGGCGACTGTTCGCAAGCCTGCCGCCTGCCCTACACGCTGCAGGATGCGCAAGGCGGGGTCGTCGCGTTCGAGAAGCACCTGTTGTCGGTGAAGGACAACAACCAGAGCGGCAATTTGGGCGCCCTGATCGACGCGGGCGTGCGCAGCTTCAAGATCGAAGGACGCTACAAGGAAGCGGCTTATGTGAAGAACATCACCGGCCACTACCGACAGCTGCTGGACGGAATAATGAACGAGCGCCCCGAATTGCATGCGGCATCCAGCGGCAAGACGAAGCTGCTGTTCACGCCGGACCCGGACAAGACATTCCACCGCGGCGCGACCGATTATTTCTCGAACGGACGGAAGGCCGACATCGGCGCGTTCGACACGCCCACCTTTGTCGGTCTGGAACTGGGCGCCGTGACGCAGGTCGGCGACAAATGGTTCGAGATGGAATCGAACGAAGACCTGTCCAACAGTGACGGGTTGAACTACCTGCACAAGCGCGAGGTGATCGGCTTGCAGGCGAACGTGGTCGAGCGCAAAGGCAAGGTTTGGCGCGTGTACCCGAACGAGCCCATGCACGCATTGCATGGCTTGCGCCCGGGGCTGGCGATCAGCCGCAACCGCGACCATGCATGGGAACAGGCGCTCACCAAGAAATCCGCCGAGCGCCGCATCGGTGTGGACGCCGTCTTTGCCGAGACTGCGGATGGTTTTTCGCTTGCGCTGCGGGATGAAGACAGCATCACGGTAACCTCCTGCGCCTCCTTCGAAAAACAGCCGGCGCAGCATCCGGCAGAAGCGGAAGACAGCGTGCGCGAACATCTGGCACGCTTCGGCAATACCGATTTCGAATTTGGCAAGCTTACCGTCAACTGGACACAACCGTGGTTCGTGCCAAGTTCGCTGGCAAACAAACTGCGCCGCGATGCAGTGGAAAAACTTGAAGCCGCACGCCTCGGAGCTTACGTTCGTCCGTTGCGCAAAGCGGCAGTGGAGCCGCCGGCAAGATACCCGGAGGAGTCTCTTTCATTCCTCGCCAATGTCTACAATTCCGCTGCGCGTGCCTTTTATGCGAAACACGGGGTGAAGCTGATCGAGGCCGCTTATGAGGCGCACGAAGAAGCCGGGGAAGTCCCGCTGATGATCACGCGTCACTGCATACGCTATTCATTGAGCCTGTGCCCGAAGCAGGCCAAGGGCGTGATCGGTGTGCAAGGCCAGGTGCGCGCCGAACCGATGACCCTGATCAACGGCAGCGAACACCTGACATTGCAGTTCGACTGCAGGAATTGCGAGATGCATGTCATGGGCAAGATGAAGAAACATATCCTGAAGGCCGCTCCGCCTTCGACCGTGCCCATCACGTTTCATCCGCGACAGCCTGAGCGGCAATCAAAGCGCCCTTTAGCCTAGCTTACGTCCTTCTATTCCAGCTTTTGATAGCGATGCGGGAGGATATCCTTGGCTTGGCAGCATTCGTGAGATACTGGAAATGAAACTGTCCGGAACGCTGGGCATCTCGAATAACGATAAAACACAGCCAATAAATTTGATCACTACCTCCACCACCGACAGCCAGGTTCAGCCCGAGACGGCCTTCCTCGGGCTTGCCCCTTTTCTTCGCGCGAGCATCGCCGGCACCGATCTTCGACCGCTCGGCCAGGAGATGCTGGATCGTGCCGGCCAGAACACAGCTGATGCTGAACTTTGGTTGAACCTGTCCGTTATCGTGCAATGCTTCGGCCAACGCGAACTTGGGCTGTCCATCCAGTCCCTGGCCCTGCAGCAAAAGCGCATCTATCGCCTGGCCGCTGCCACCCAGCCCGCAAAACTGCGCGTGCTGATGTTGTCCGTACCGGGCGACATCTCCGAGAATACGCCCCTCGATTGCCTGCTGGAAAACAGCGACGTCGACCTGATCTTTTATTACGTCTCTCCGCACGACCCATTGGCTTTGCCCATTCCCGAGCACGACGCCGTGTTTGTCGCCATTTGCGAATCCGATGAAAATCGCGCGACGCTCGCGGCGCTGGAACAGCCGCTGGCGCATTGGCCCAAGCCGGTCATCAACAAACCGCAATTGATTCCGCCAACCGGGCGCGAAGCCGCCAGCAGGCTTTTGCAGGATGCGCCGGGCCTGCTCATCCCGCCGACACTGCACGCTTCCCGCTCGGTGTTACTGGAAATCGCGGCGGGCAACGTCCCGCTATCCGGGCAGTTTGCAGGTTGTGATTTCCCGATCATCGTGCGCCCGGTCGGTTCCCACGCCGGGCGCGATCTCGACAGGATCGAGCGCCCCGAAGAGCTCGCAGCCTATCTCGCCAAAGTTGGGGGCGAAGCATTCTTCCTGTCGCGTTTCATCGATTACAGCGGCAAGGACGGACTGTTCCGCAAGTACCGCGTGGTCCTGATCGACGGAAAGCCCTATGCCTGCCACATGGGCATATCGTCGCACTGGATGATCCATTACGTGAATGCAGGCATGTACGAGGATGCAAAAAAACGGGAGGAAGAAGCCGCCTTCATGCAACACTTCGACGACTTTGCGCTACGCCATCATGCGGCGCTGGAGGCGATACATCGGCGCACCGGGCTCGATTACCTCTGCATCGATTGTGCGGAAGCCAGGGATGGACAGCTCTTCATTTTCGAGATCGACCACACCATGGTCGTGCATGCCATGGACCCGGAATTGCTGTTTCCCTACAAGCAAGTCCACATGCTCAAAGTCAAAAATGCATTCAGGGATTTTCTTTTCCGTCTGACCGGCAAATAATCGCATGCAAATGAACCCACTCAACAACCTCAATTTTTCCGGCGGACCGGGCGCATTGCCCGAGAGCGTGTTGCTGCAGACTCAGCAATCCATCATGGAAGTGCCTGAAGTCGGCCTGTCGGTGCTGGGCATCAGCCATCGTTCGGACTGGTTCGCCGCGGTCGTCGCGGAACTGGAAGCCAATGTGCGCAAGCTGCTGGGGCTGCCCGACAACTATCACGTATTGTTCATGCAAGGCGGTGCGACCCAGCAGTTCTCCATGATCCCGATGACCTTGCTGCGCGGCAATACATCGCCCGCAGAATATCTGCACACCGGCTACTGGAGCGGGAAAGCACTGGCCGAAGCCAGGCGCGAAGGCGGGATCCGCGTGCTCTGGAGCGGCGAGGCCAATGGCTTCCGGCGGCTACCGGGAGACGAGGAACTGGCCTACTCGCCGGACGCGCCCTATCTCCACTACATCTCGAACGAAACGGTGGAAGGACTGCAGTTCCACCGCGTGCTGGGCCGGGACGATGTTCCCCGCGTGTGCGACATGTCGTCGGACTTCCTGTCGCAGCCCTGCGAGGCCGAGCGATACTCGCTCATCTATGCCCATGCGCAGAAGAACATCGGTCCTGCCGGCGTGACCGTTGTCCTGGTACGGGACGAGTTGCTCAAGGATGCGCCGACCGATCTCCCCGGATTCCTGGACTACCGCAGCCAGATCCAGGCTCACTCCATCTTCAATACGCCACCCGTGTTCGCGATCTACGTCGTGCTGCTGATCACGCGCTGGCTGCTCAACGACATCGGCGGCCTGTCGCGCATGGCCGAAATCAACCGCGGCAAAGCCGCGCTCCTGTATGGCGCGCTGGACGGCAGCAATGGCTTTTATCGCGGAAGAGCCGACGTGAAGGACCGCTCCCTGATGAATGTCACATTCAATTTACCCAACCCGGAAATTGAAAAGCGATTCCTTGCCGAAGCACAAACTGCGGGATTCTCGGGTCTGGCCGGTCACCGGTCGACCGGCGGCATTCGGGCGTCCATCTACAACGGACTGACGCTCCAGGCTGTCGAGCAATTGGTGGGCTTCATGGAAGACTTCGAACGCAAGCAGGCCCGCTAGCAACGATCATTACGCATGGAATGAACAACTGTCGGGATTGATTCAACAATCGGATGAGTGAGACCGGCGGGCTCGAGGCCCGCCGCTTGCCGGACGAACTACTTCCGTTTTGCCAGCTTGTCGCGATGGCGTTCCTGACGGTCTTTTTTCAAGTCGCGCTTGTCATTGCGACGATCTGCGCGGTCCTTGTTCAAATCACGATTGTCTTTTCTGATCCCGGCATTGTCCTTGCCAAGTTCTCTGCGCTCTTTGGCCGCACCGGCGGTATTGCCCTCGCGTTTATCCTGGTTGAGTTCGCGCCGATCCTGGTTGCGTTCCCGAACATCCGCATTCCTTTCACGCTTGTCCTGTCCCGCATCCCGGTTATCCCTCGCGATGTCTCTTTTGTCCGTACGAATGTCGCGCGTATCCTGCCTGATGTCGCCCTCGGCGGCATGAGCCACCGACAGCAGGGACATGCCCAAAGCAGCACCTGAAACAACAAGCAGTAATTTTGTTTTATACATGTAGACCCCTCCTGTTATCAACGGTAAGAAAGACAGTGTTGCGGGACAATTAACGAACTGTCCAGTCTCATCGTTGACAAGAAGGTCGATGCCACGAAGACGCGGATCAAAGCGACTCCGATATCATGGAGCCGCTCGACAAGATCAGAACCTGAAAAGGACGCCTGCAGAAAGCAGCGTCAGTTTCGTTGTACCGGTCGTATTGGCATCTCCGACCGTACCCAGATCCTCATATTGGGCACGAAAAGCGATGGACTTGCTGAACTCGTATTGAACGCCGGCACCAACGGCCAGATTGGTTGTCGTGGAAGATCGGGATGTCGCGGACAGCTTGAAATCCGTGCGGGCAAGACCGACCTTTCCAATCACCGAAATATCTCTCCAGACAGGGAAGGTGCCGATTCCCGAAGCCTGCAGGCCGCTCGCCCGCCAATCTCCCGCCGGACCTCCGGTACTGGCATTGCCGTAATCGGCATAACTGACCTCCGCGCTCCACATCGGAACGAATTGATACCCTCCCCCTACCCTGAACGCGGTGGAAGTGCCGCTGCAACTCCCGACCAGTCCGTTATTGCACGCATCACCTTCGTTCGTTTGTCCCAGGTCAAGCGCGCCGTAGAAGCCCTCGGCCATGGCCTGCGGAAGCGCCATTCCATAAAGCACGGCCAATACCAGAACTTTCGCTATTCCGCTCATGTCGATCTCCTTGTGTAATTGATTTACGATCCACGAATCCCATGCCGGTCGTATTGGCAAGTGCCTTGAACCGCATGCGGCAGGATTCACCTGCTTACTTTGACATCCGTTAGACTGACGTTCCGTGCGCTATCGAACATCGTTTGCAGCCACCCGGGGCATTGATTGAATGGCGACTGTCGGTCGCCTGACAGGCGTGAAAACGCCGTTCTTCAAAATACTTCCGGCGAGGCTGGCAGTCAATATGTCCGGCGGCTAACATTTTTTTCATCACCGTCACTCACCAGATCTTGAAAGGGGCTTATCGCCATGAAATATCGACTATTGGGAAATACCGGACTCTATGTTTCCGAGCTGTGCCTGGGCACGATGACTTTCGGTGCAAAGGGATTCTGGGAGGTCATGGGCGGCCTGCAGCAAGCGGAAGTCGACCTGCTGGTGCGCGAAGCATTCGACCGTGGAATCAATTTCTTTGACACTGCCAACGTCTACTCGCTGGGGGAGTCCGAGAGACTGCTCGGGCAGGCGATCAGGAACAACGGCTTGCCGAGAGACGAGATCGTGGTCGCGACGAAATCCACCGGCATCATGAATGAATCTCCCAATGGGCGCGGCCAATCGCGCTTTCATATCTTCAACGAGGTCGATGCGAGCCTCAAGCGCCTGCAGCTGGATCATATCGACCTTTATCAATTGCACGGCTTCGACCCGCTTACACCGTTTGAGGAATCTCTGTCTGCACTGAACGATCTCGTGAAGTCAGGAAAGGTTCGTTACATCGGCCTGTGCAATATGGCAGCCTGGCAAATCATGAAGGCCCTGGGGATCTCCAGGCTCCACAACTGGAGCGAGTTCGCGAGCGTGCAGGCCTATTATTCGATCGCCGGCCGCGATCTTGAGCGCGAGGTATTCCCTTTGCTGCAGGACCAGAAACTGGGGCTCATGGTGTGGAGTCCGCTGGCAGGCGGCTTCCTGTCGGGAAAGTTCAAACGCGATCAGGTTGCTCCGGAAGGCTCGCGCCGTGCGAACTTTGACTTCCCGCCGCTGAACAAGGACAAGGCATACACCTGCCTGGCTGCGATGGAACCGGTCGCAAAGGCGCACGGCGTATCCGTTGCGCAAGTCGCATTGGCGTGGATCTTGAGCAAACGGCAGGTGTCGAGCATCATCATCGGCGCGCGCCGGATGGAACAACTGAAGGACAATCTTGCGTCCTCGAAACTGGTTCTGGCTGAAGCGGAGTTAAAGACGCTGGATGAGGCAAGTGCACTGTCACCGGAATATCCTGGATGGATGCTCGCGTTCCAGGGTCAATATCGCGCCACGCCGCCGGTGAAGGAATAATCGTTACCCGGCCAATGTGCGTTGTTGTGCTTTACAGCAACGCCTTGACCTCCTGCATCCATGCCTTTGCAGCCTTGAATCCAGGCGACGGCTCTTCCGAATCGACAGCGGGCCAGCGACGTTGCATCTCCCGCAGAATGTTACTGAGTTGCCACATCGTTTCATCCAGCAACATCCTTGCATCAAAACAGGCTTCGGCGTCCCCTTCCAGCCCGAACAGCTGGTTGTCTTCCACATAGGGATTGAGCCCGGCATCGATGATTTCCATCCTGAGATTCGACATGCGTTCGTCGATAAAAGCGCAGGCCGGTATCTTCACATCGCATTCGCTCCGTGCTTTTTCCCAGGCGGCGAATATGATCGAGATCCCCGACATCTTCTCCAGCGCGGCCTGCATGTCGATCTCCGAGCAGGGTGGTGCCTCGATTTCATCCTGATAAAATATCTTGAGGCAGGGAACCAGGTTTCTGCCGTATCGGCGCAAATTCAGTTTCAGGATGGTTTCCAGCCTGGACCAGCTGTGTGCGTCATTATCACTGCCAGAGCGGCTTGCCACGATCTCGGCCACGGCGATTATCTGTGCGAACTGTCCTATCTCGCCTGATTTCAAACCCCGCGGATAACCGCTGCCGTCCAAGCGCTCATGGTGCTGCAAGACCGCATCCAGCACTCGCTTCCTGTACTCCGGATACGTCTTCAGAATCATCCAACCGGTCACGGAATGAACGTACAAATGGCGCCGCTCCGGTTCCGACATTCTGTATCCCCGCTCCAGCAGTTTCGGATCGACATGCAAAAGCCCGATGTCATGCAGCATTGCTGCCGTGGCAAGGTCCTTGAGCTGGTTCTTGTCCATGTGGACCTTCATGCCGATATAGATACTGACCAGCGCAACAAAGATGCTGCGCTTGAAAAGATCCGCATTGGTCTCGCGCATGACGGTCAGTTTGAATGCGATGGCTGGATTCAGCGGCACTTGCTTTAACACGGATGCCAACGTCTGCCCGTCCGATTTGACGGACTGTATCAGGGCCAGCTGTTTGTCCTCCTGCATCATCCGTGTCGCCTGTTCCATGAGGCTTGCGCCATTGACGGCGTCCTCGGTGGTCAGGCTCTGATCCAGAGGCGGGACGAGTTTATGCTGGAGCAAGCGGTCATACAGCGAACTGTCGATCTGCATACCCGCGCCGATCAGCTTCATCCCGGTGGATGTGTAAATTTCGCGGTTGGCAACGATGGAGCGAGTATCCCCCAGATGGGTCACGCTCTGCAGGTAGTGCTTGTCGTTCAGCTGGCTTTCGGCGAGGGCTTCTATGTCATTCATAGGGTCGTGAAAATTATAAAATATCCTGTCTCAAATACCTGTCCCATGCATGCTTGGCCGATATGTCTGCATATTGTCGCGTCACTTGCCTGGGCATGATACATGGCTATGCCGGCATTTCTGATGAGCTTTTTTAGCCTGGTTCGGAATCAGATTATTCCCGCCAGCCAAAGTCGAAATCTGAGTCCCGGCCCGGAGGTATAGCCGACCTCGACAAAGCGTATCTTCCCATCGGGCGCGATGATGAAACTGGCAGGGACTGCGTGCACTCCCCACGCGTTGGAGATGCCGCCGTCGGCATCATTCACCACCGGAAAGTCGATTCCCTGTTCACGCATGTACCTCGCAACCTCTTCCGGTTTTCCGCTTTGCATGGCGACGGTGATGATATTCGGATGATCGTGCGCGATGGCGGCGATAGAACCCTGTTCTGCACGGCAGATCGGGCACCATGTTCCCCAGAAATGCACCAGCACGGGCTGCGCCGGATGCGCGGGCAGGATGTAGGGTTGTCCTGTCAGTGTGGCGCCACGCAGGGCCGGCGCCGCGCCGCTGATCATGTCTCGTTGTTGCCAGGTACGGATGCCGACGACGACAACGGCGAACAGCAATATATTGATGGCAAGGTTGCGCCATGTGGTTTTACGCGGTTTGCTGCCGGTTTCGATCGTCATATTGAATAGTGGCCATGAAAGTTGCGGCACCAACCCCGTTACTCGAAATCGCCCCACGCGCTCTTCGAGCTGCGGCCGGTTGTGGATTCGAAACGCTCTATCTCGCGCCGGTCACGTTTGGTCGGTCTGCCCTTGAATGCCGGTTGCGGCAGTGCCTTGAGATTCGCGGCGATCTCGGCCCGCCGCACTTTGCTTTCATCGCTTTCGCGGTAAAGCTTCTGCGCTTCCGATGCGGGACCCCGCTTGTTGGAAAGTCCCAGTACTTCGACTTCGAAATGATATTGCCCGAGGCGGATGACCAGATGGTCGCCGGGGCCGATGGCTTTGGCGGGCTTGATGCGCGCCTCGTTCATCGTCACCCGGCCGGCTTCCACGGCATCGACAGCAAGGCTGCGCGTCTTGAAGAAGCGGGCCGCCCACAGCCATTTGTCGATGCGCAGCTTGTCGTTGTCTTCACTCATATGCCGTACCTGGCATTCTCTATGTCAGCCCCCGGGCATGAAACGTGGAAACCGCTATTTAACGCAGTCGACGTAGTACACGCAATCTCCGTTGCCTTTGTCCGCCACAAGTCCGTGAATATCGGTCTCGAAACCGGGGAACCGCCTGTTGAAATCACGCGCAAACTTGAGGTAATCGACGATGGTCTTGTTGAAGCGCTCACCCGGGATCAGCAGGGGAATGCCCGGCGGATAGGGTGTCAGCAACACCGCGGTGATACGCCCTTCCAGGTCGTCGATGGAAACGCGATCGATTTCTCCGTGCGCCATTTTGGCAAACGCATCCGACGGTTTCATCGCCGGCTCCATGCTGGACAGATACATCTCGGTGGTCAGGCGCGCCACATCGTTGGCCTTGTAGATGCCGTGGATCTGGTCGCACAGGTCGCGCAGGCCGATCTTCTCGTAACGCGGATTCTTGGCAATGAACTCGGGCAGCACGCGCCACAGCGGCTGGTTCTTGTCGTAGTCGTCCTTGAACTGCTGCAGCTCGGTCACCATGGTGTTCCAGCGGCCCTTGGTGATGCCGATGGTGAACATGATGAAGAAGGAATACAAGCCGCATTTCTCCACCACCACGCCGTGCTCGGCGAGGTATTTGGTGACGATGCTGGCCGGGATGCCGCTGTCGGCAAAATCGCCGTCGACATCCAGCCCCGGCGTGATGACGGTCGCCTTGATCGGATCGAGCATGTTGAAGCCTTCGGCGAGTTTGCCGAAGCCGTGCCAGCGATCCTCGGTGCGCAGCACCCAGTCTTCGCGCTCGGCCATGCCTTCTTCCGACAGGTAGTCGGGGCCCCACAGCTTGAACCACCAGTCCGCGCCAAACTCGGCATCCACCTTGCGCATGGCGCGGCGAAAATCGAGCGCCTCGCAGATGCTTTCTTCCACCAGCGCCGTACCGCCCGGCGGTTCCATCATCGCCGCCGCCACGTCGCACGAGGCGATGATGGCGTACTGCGGCGAAGTGGAGGTGTGCATGAGGTAGGCTTCATTGAAGCAGTCGCGATCGAGCTTGCGCGTATCGCTGTCGCGCACCAGAATCTGCGAGGCCTGGCTCAAGCCGGCCAGCAATTTGTGCGTGGATTGCGTGGAGAAGATCATGGATTCCTTGGCGCGCGGACGGCCGCGCCCGATGGCGTGCATACTCATGTAAAAATCGTGGAACGCCGCGTGCGGCAGCCAGGCTTCGTCGAAATGCAGCGCATCGATCTTGCCGTCCAGCATCGCCTTCAGCATTTCCACGTTGTACATCACGCCGTCGTAAGTGCTCTGAGTGATGGTCAGAATGCGCGGCTTCTTGGTCTTGTCCTTGATGAACGGGTTGGCATCGATCTTCTTCTGGATGGTCTCAGGCTCGAATTCCGATTTGGGGATCGGCCCGATGATGCCGAAGTTGTTGCGCGTCGGCGTCAGGAACACGGGCACCGCGCCGGTCATCATGATCGCATGCAGGATGGACTTGTGGCAGTTGCGGTCCACGACCACGATGTCGTCCGGCGCCACCATCGAGTGCCACACGATCTTGTTGGAGGTCGAGGTGCCGTTAGTAACGAAGAACAGGTGGTCGGCATTGAAAATGCGCGCCGCGTTGCGCTCGGAAGCCGCGACCGGACCGGTGTGATCGAGCAGTTGCCCCAGTTCATCCACCGCGTTGCACACATCGGCACGCAGCATGTTCTCGCCGAAGAACTGGTGAAACATGCGCCCTACCGGCGATTTCAGGAACGCGACGCCGCCGGAGTGTCCGGGACAGTGCCAGGAATATGAACCGTCCTGCGCGTAGTCCACCAGCGCGCGGAAGAACGGTGGCGCCAGCGAATCCATGTATGACTTCGCTTCACGGATCATGTGGCGTGCCACAAATTCCGGCGTGTCCTCGTGCATGTGGATGAAGCCGTGCAGCTCGCGCAGAATGTCGTTCGGAATGTGGCGCGAGGTGCGCGTCTCCCCGTACAGGTAGATCGGAATGTCGGCGTTCTTGAAACGGATCTCTTCCACGAACGCGCGCAGGGTACGCAACGCGACTTCCGTTTCTTCCTCGCTGCCCCCACCGAACTCCTCATCGTCGATGGACAGCACGAAAGCCGACGCGCGGCTCTGCTGCTGCGCGAAAGAAGTCAGATCGCCATAACTGGTCATGCCGACAACTTCGATGCCCTCTTTCTCGATCGCTTCCGCCAGCGCGCGTATGCCGTGACCGCTGGCATTCTCCGAACGATAATCTTCGTCGATGATGATGATGGGAAAATTGAATTTCATCTTGAGTACCTCAATTTATGGCAATGAACGACACTTTGCGAACCCAGAATACTGGATAAGAGGTGAGATTTCAGTGAAGACTCATATTGACTGCAAGCCAATGTGATGTCGTAACTAAAATTGAACTTCATGGATAGCTCCCTACAGGGGGTTACAGATTAAAGTGGCGCGGATTGTCGCAGGTTTTATAGGCGACGGGGTAAATACGAAAGGCGCTATTCGCGTGGCGGATAGGGGTTCTTGAGGTGAGCGACCAGCCCGGCCAACACTTGAAGGAACTGCTGCTCGTCGCAGCCCATGAGCACCGCATCTTCGAGCGCATCCTGGCAGACCTGGCGTATCTCGGCGAGGTTCTCCTGCAACACCTTGTTCTTCTCCACGCAGGCGACGATCTTGCCCTCGGGAGTGCGCCAGATGATTTGTTGTTCAGCGATCATTGCCGTCAAAACCTAAATAGCCACAGAGTACACAGAGATCACAGAGAAAGCCATGCTCACTCTCTCTGTGTACTCTGTGGTCTCTGTGGCAGAAAGGGGGTTAAGCATCTCAGGTCTTCGGCAGCGTGACACCGACCTGGCCCTGATACTTGCCGCCGCGGTCTTTGTACGAGGTCTCGCACACTTCGTCGCTCTCGAAGAACAGTACCTGCGCCACGCCTTCATTGGCGTAGATCTTCGCGGGCAAGGGCGTGGTATTGGAGAACTCCAGCGTCACATAGCCTTCCCATTCCGGTTCGAACGGCGTGACGTTGACGATGATGCCGCAACGCGCGTAGGTCGACTTGCCGAGGCAGATGGTCAGCACGTTGCGCGGGATACGGAAGTATTCGACCGTGCGCGCCAGCGCGAACGAATTGGGCGGGATCACGCAATAATCGGCTTCCACGTTCACGAACGAATTCGGGTCAAAGTTCTTGGGGTCGACGATGGTGCTGTTGATGTTGGTGAACAGCTTGAATTCGCGCGCGCAGCGGATGTCGTAACCGTAGCTTGAGGTGCCGTAGGATACGATCTTCTTGCCGTCCACTTCCTTCACCTGGTTCGGTTCGAACGGCTCGATCATGCCGTGCTGTTCCGCCATGCGGCGTATCCATTTGTCTGCCTTGATGCTCATCTAGCTTCCTTGAGGGTTTGTGCGGGCGCGATTTTACCCAATTCCGCAGCCGTGTGCGGGTTTTGCTACAATCGCGTCTTATCCAGGGAATCTTGCAATATGCCGCGTAAAATCCTCGTTACCTCCGCCCTTCCATATGCCAATGGAAGCATCCACTTAGGCCACCTCGTCGAATACATCCAGACCGATATCTGGGTCCGCTTCCAGAAGATGCGCGGCAACACCTGCCATTACGTCTGCGCCGACGACACCCACGGCACGCCCATCATGCTGCGCGCCGAAAAGGAAGGCATCACGCCGGAACAGCTGATCGCCCGCGTCTGGCAGGAACATTACGACGATTTTGCCGCCTTTCATGTGGCTTTCGACAACTACGGCTCAACCAATTCCAACGAGACCAAAGAGTCCGCCCAGGGCATCTACCGCACGCTGAAAGCCAACGGCCTGATCGAGGTGCGTTCCATCGAGCAGTATTACGACCCGGTCAAGAACATGTTCCTGCCGGACCGCTTCATCAAGGGCGAATGCCCCAAGTGTCATGCCAAGGACCAGTACGGCGACAACTGCGAGGTATGCGGCGCGGCCTATGCCCCGACCGACCTGATCAACCCCTTCTCCGCCGTATCCGGCGCGAAGCCGGAATTGCGCAACTCCGACCATTATTTCTTCAAACTATCCGCCGCCAGTTGCCAGCAGTTTCTGCGCGAATGGACGCGCAGCGGCGCACTGCAGCCCGAAGCCGCCAACAAGATGCAGGAATGGCTGGGCGCCGAAGGCGAGAACAAACTGACCGACTGGGACATCTCGCGCGACGCACCCTACTTCGGCTTCGAGATTCCCGATGCGCCGGGCAAGTATTTCTACGTCTGGCTGGATGCGCCGGTCGGTTACATGGGCAGCTTCAAGCAACTGTGCGCAAAGAGCGGCATCGATTTCGACAACTACTGGAAGCAAGGCTCGGATGCCGAGCTTTACCATTTCATCGGCAAGGATATCCTGTATTTCCACGCCCTGTTCTGGCCCGCCATGCTGCAACACGCCGGTTTCCGCACACCGACCAAGCTGTTCGCGCACGGCTTCCTCACCGTGAACGGCGAGAAGATGAGCAAATCGCGCGGCACCTTCATTACCGCACGCAGCTATGTCGACCACATCAAGAACACCGAATACCTGCGCTACTACTATGCCGCCAAACTCAACGGCACGATGGAAGACATCGACCTCAATCTCGAAGACTTCGTGGCGAAGGTGAATAGCGACTTGATCGGGAAGTACATCAATATCGCGAGCCGTAGTGCAGGGTTTATCACTAAGCACTTTGCGGGCAAGTTGACACTGCGCTCCAGTCAAGAAGATCGTGAGTTGCTAAATCAAATTCACGAGGCCACAGCCGAAATTTCAGCCTCCTACGATGCTCGTGATTTTTCCAGGGCTATTCGAGAAATCATGCGCATCACAGACTTGGCAAACCAGTATGTAGACTCCAACAAACCATGGGTACTTGCGAAGGATGGAACTCAAACAACTCGTTTGCATGAAGTATGCAGCACAAGCCTAAACGTCTTTCGTTTGCTCACTCTTTACCTCAAGCCTGTGTTGCCGAAATTAGCTGAGCAGATTGAAGATTTTCTAAATATCGATCCTCTCAGGTGGCAGCCTTCACTCACAGTATTGAGCGAAGGACATGAAATCAAGCCATACCAACATCTGGCCGCCCGCCTCGATCCCAAGCTGATCGAAGCCATGGTCGCCGCCAACCAGGAAAGCCTGAAGCCTATGACCGAATCGCATTCTGAAACACGCCACGCCGAGCACCAGCAACACGCCATCACACCGATCGCCGAAACCATCAGCATCGACGACTTCAGCAAGATCGACCTGCGCGTGGCGCACATCGTGAATGCCGAGCATGTAGAAGGTGCGGAAAAGCTGTTGAAGCTGACGCTGGATATCGGCGAAGCGCAACCGCGCACCGTGTTCGCCGGCATCAAATCGGTCTACGACCCGGAAAAGCTGAAAGGCCGCATGACGGTGATGGTCGCCAACCTCGCGCCGCGCAAGATGAAGTTCGGCCTGTCGGAGGGCATGGTGCTGGCGGCTTCTGGAGAGACGCCGGGACTGTTCATCCTGTCGCCGGATGCGGGCGCGCAGCCCGGCATGCGCATCAAGTAATTCGACAAAAAACTCCGCTCGTGGTGAGCCCTTCGATGTACTCAGGACAGGCCTGTCGAACCATGAGCGGAAACGGCGCAGGCAGTAACTGAAGAGCCCACCCTTCGACAAGCTCAAGGCGAACGGATTGATACTTTCATAGCGGACAACCCAACATGGACTACGACGTACTCATCATCGGTTCCGGCCCCGCCGGCCAACATGCAGCCTGGCAGGCGGCGCGCATGGGCAAGCGTGCCGCGATCGTCGAACGCAAACCCAAGATCGGCGGCGCGGGATTGCAGACCGGCACCATACCCAGCAAAGCCATGCGCGAAGTATCGTACCTGCTTTCGCGCTCCGGCGGCATGCGTCAGGCGCTCGCGCCCGACGGCCGCAGCCGCCACGGCTTGCTGGCGGACGCGGTGCGCCGCAAGGAAGCCGTGATCGCACAGCAGGAGTCGGTGATCCTGCAGCGCCTGTTGCGCCACGGCGTGGCACTGATCCCGGGCGAAGCCTCGTTCGTCGACGCGCACACGGTGCAGGTCGACGACACTGCAGGCAACACCCGCCATATCTCCGCCGAGATCATCATTCTTGCCTGCGGTTCCAGGCCGCGCCGTCCCGCCAACGTTCCCTTCGATAAAAAGACGGTGCTGGATTCGACCTCGATCCTGAATCTTCGCCACCTGCCGGACAGCCTGCTCGTCGTGGGTGGCGGAGTCATAGCCTGTGAATTCGTCTCGATCTTTGCCGCCCTGGGCGTGCAAGTCTGCGTGGTGGACAGTCACGCGCAATTGCTGGAGTACCTGAGCGAGGATGTCGTCGGCGTGCTGGCCGACAGCTTCCTCGGCATGGGCGTCACGTTCCACATGCGGGAGCGCGTTGCGGAGATACGCCATGAAGGCAACGGGACAGTCACGGTATTGGAAAGCGGCAAACAGATTCGTGCCGATGCGGTGCTCTACGCACAGGGCAGGGAACCCAACAGCGGCGGCCTGAACCTGACCGCGGCCGGCGTCAGCGTGCAGGACGGCTGGATCGGGGTCGACCGGCATTTCCAGACCAGCGTGCCGCACATCTACGCCGTGGGTGACCTGATCGGCCGTCCCGCCCTCGCCTCCACCGGAATGGAACAGGGACGCGCCGCCGTGCTGCATGCCCTGGGCGGCGCCGAATATGTCACGGCGGACAACCTGCCGATGGCGGTCTACACCATTCCGGAAATCTCCTACGTCGGCATGACCGAAAAGGAAGTCCACCAGCAGAACATCCCCTGTGTCGTCGGACGCGCCAACTTCAAGGACAGCGCGCGCGGCCAGATCATCGGCGATGCGCAGGGCATGCTGAAACTGATCGTGGATGCGCGCAACGAGAAACTTCTGGGCGTGCACATCGTCGGCGAACAGGCCAGCGAACTCGTCCACATTGGCCAGCTGGTGATGAACCTGCACGGCACGGTCCGCGACCTGATCAGCAATGTCTTCAACTATCCGACGCTGGCAGAGTGCTACAAACTCGCCGCGCTGGACTGCACGCATCAACTGGAGCAGCGGAAGATCACTTGTTGACCTTTCCATAATTCATTGCGCAAATTTTGCGAACCTCCGTCATTCCGGCCTACGCCGGAATGACGAGGTGGGAGGTTTTGTGTAACGTTGCCAATTACAGAAACCTCAATTGCTGCCCGTCACAGCCATTCCGTTCAACGCCAGGGCAACATCAGCTTCAGGGTGTTGTCGCGTTTCACGAAGTGGTGATAAAGCGCAGCGGCCACATGCAGACCAATCAGGAAGTAGCCTGCCGTTGCCAGCGATTCGTGAATTTCCTTCAGCCACTTCGCCGCATCCTGGCTCTTGTCGACCAATGCCGGCAACTCCGCGCCGAAGAACGGCACCGGTTTCCCCCTGGCACTGAGCGTCAGCCAGCCCAGCAAAGGCAAGCCTATCATCAGGGCATACAGCGCAAGATGCACCACCTTGGCCAATTGAGCCTGCAAGGCAGGCAACGCCGGTTGGACTGCAGGCACTTGGCCAGCAAGGCGCGCCAACAGGCGCAGCCAGACGAGGCAGAAGACCGACAGGCCGAACGTGTAGTGCCAGATCGCGATCACCTCGCGTCCGGAACTGCCTTTCGGGAAGATCGATTTGATGTCCATCGCGGTATATGTCGCAACGATCAGCAGCAGCATGATCCAGTGCAGTGAGATCGATAGCCATCCGTATTTTAAAGTTGTGTTCTTCCATCCAGTTGCCATCACATCTCCTTCAAGTCAAAGTTTTGGTGTTGCGTTGCTTCAATTCATTTCAAGCATCACGGGATCGTCAATAGAGCACCTGCAGCGCCGTATAAACGGAAAGCTGGTTCGTGGCGGCAGCATTGACCAGGCCTCTCCCGGCCGCAAACAACCAGTTGTAATCGCGTGTCAGACTGCAGGTTCCTCCCAGATTGAAACCCACCGTGCTTTGCCCATCCACGGCGTCCGGTGTCTCATGAAAAATCTCCACTCCCAGTTGGAGTGATGGCGCGACCTGGTAAAGCACCACACCTCCAACGTAGACCGAGTTCCTGTAACCGACACCGGGATTGATCCAGTATCCTGCCCCGCCATACATCGTCCATTTGCCGCTGTCGCGCTGCAGCCAGAGCGGAATGAAGCTCTGGCTTGTGCCGCGATTGGGCCCAAGCCCCCTGTTCCCGGTCGGCATCTGGAGCAGCGGATAGATGCCTGCCATGAACGACGAATCTCCCTGTTCGATATTCAGGAACCGGTACTTCACGCCGACTTGGGTATCGTCAATGCCCCAGTGCCTGCCTGTCGTCGTGCCCTCGTAGGAATAGCCCGGCTGTACGTGCAGTTGAACGTCGGGGGTAGCTCCGTAGTTGATGTCTACGGTGGGCAGGTTTGCCGATGCTGATCCTTGGCGCCACGTCTTATAGATGGCGTAATTGATTTCCCAGGTCTGATATTTCACCGGCTCTGGATCATCGGTCATGAACGGCGGACCGGCCCAGGCCGAATTGGATATCGCCACGGCGGCAAGGAACAACTTCCTGATCGGCAGCCTCTCCACCTGATACTCAAATAACGAAATGCATCGAACCACCCATCCCTGTATCAATGCCCGGATGTTTTCCCGGCCCGCTGGGGAAAGATCAGGATGCAGGCGACAATGATCGCCAGCAGCACTGCCGAGGCTGAATACCGACTCAGTGCAAGGCCACCCGCATCCAGCGGTTTGTCGAGAAAATCACCCACGACGGCACCCAAAGGCCGGGTAAGAATGAACGCAGCCCAGAACAGCACAGTCCGGGAGATACTTGTCCAGTAGTAGGCAGCGACGACCATGCCCAGCAGGACGCTGAAGATGATCGCCCCGCCTCCGTATCCGAGCCCGGCTGTGTCGGCCGTCCAGTCACCCAGCGCGGTACCCAGGGTCTGGGAGAACATGATCGTTATCCAATAGAACATCTCCACTTTCGGAGTGCTCACTGTCTCGACCGAAACGGATCCGAGCGACCTGTACCAGACAGCCAGTGAACCCATCAAGAGCGCAAACAGCAGAGTCGATCCGCCTGCATATCCGATCCCGAGCGAACGGTCCGCAAAGTCTGCCAGGGTCGTCCCGACGGTTGTCGTGGCGATGATGGTCACCCAGTACAGAAAGGGGTGAAAGCGCTTCGCCCTGATCTGCGCGACCACGGCAAGCAGAAAGATCGCAGCGAAGATTGCGGTCCCGATGAGGTAGCCCAGGTTCATAGACATGGATACCGCATCGCCACCGGTTTCGCCCAATGTCGTGGCGGCGATCTTGATGATCCAGAAGATCAGGGTGACTTCCGGGACCTTGCTCAGTGTGTGTTCAGCGGAATTATTCATGGGGGTTCAGCACAGTTAATTGACTCTGGATACGTCAAGGATACGATGAAACGACCAGCACAACGAAACTGTCCGGAATGATTGTCGGCCTCGGCTTTGGCTGCTCCGCCGATGCAGGCGGAGTTTTGCCAAATGAAGCCGTCACGAGATAGGCACGATGGTTGATCGCATCATAAGCCATGGTCCGCGCTCCCTTTTGCGTCTTGATATTTTTCATTACGGAAAAATGGTCCGGATCATCTTCTTTGACTACAGTCAATGTTCCGTCACCATTCGAGCTGAAAGCGATTCCCAGGTCTTGGTCAAATGCGGCCGAGTCGGGGCCTTCTCCAATGTCGACCTCCGAGACAATTCTTCCGGTTACAGAATCCAGTATGACCATTTTTCTGTTGGCGCAAACCGAGAACAGCCGCTCATGCTGAAGATCGATCGCCAACCCGGTAGGCTCGACTCCATTGCCCAACGTGTAATTACCGAGAACCTTGTCGGAGTCACTATCAATAACAGCGATTTCATTTTTATCTTCGATATTCACATATACCTTGCCCGCATTGTCGCTGACTGCGAGCTCCGGCTTCCCGGGCAAAGCAATCGTAGCGATTTCCTTGAGCGATAACGCATCAATTACTGTGGCGTTAGCCGAACGACCATTGAAGGTGAATATATGCTTTGACTTCGGGTCGTAAAGAATCACATCCGGATTCAAGCCGGCAATATTGATGGTTGCAATGACCTTCAGCGTGACCAGATCGAATGCCGTGACGGAATTGCTTTTGCCGTTACTGGTAAATCCCGTATTCAAATCATCCGCGAGTGCAATGCCATGCACGCCGTCAGTACCGGGAATTTCTCCAATTACCTTTCCTGAGTCCGCATCAACAACCTGAACATGGGTGGTCCTGCTGACAAACAGACGATGACGCTGTGCATCAAAAGCGAGCAGATCCCATTTTCCATCGCCGCCAACATGGTAGCGATTGACCAGTTTGAATTCGACATTTGCAGCGGTTTGAGCCGACTGGGCGGAATGACTGCCCAAAAGGCAAATAATGAAAATAGTTCGAATCAGCATCTTGATATGCATAATGTTTTCCAAAGAAAATTTCTTATTAAAAATTGGAATGCTATTTGATCTGCGTAAGGTCGCAGGCGGAATGCCTGCCATCCACGCGGCAGGAATTGACCTGATGTCCGGCAGTATCCCACACCCCGACTTCCCACTGGTTGGTGCCTGTGCGTTCCATCGTCATGAAGCCGAAACCGCCTGCCCATGAACTATGGCGTTCTACCACGGCACCCGGTGCCGGTGTGGCGCCGCGCGGAAGCTCGGCTGGCAGCGGCACCAAGTCTTCCATGGTTCCCGAAAATCCCGCGATAAGCTGCGTCGGGTGCGGACTGGAGAAGCTGACTTCCTGCCACATATGCACATGGCCAGAAAGCAATGCGTTGATGCGCTGCGGCATGATCAGCGGATCGATGGCGCCGAACACGGATTGCAGACCCTGATTGCCGGGCCACAATGTCACCTTGCCTTGCTTGTCCTGGCTGGCAAAGAAGCCGAGTATCGGATGATGGTTCGCGACAATGTTGTAAGACGCCTGCTGCGACAGCTTCTCAAGCTTGCCATACATATCGCGATATTTGATCTGGCGGATGTCTCCCGCGGGGATCACACCCGAGGAAGTATTTGAAGTGTCCAGCACGATCAATTGCGCATCACCGCCGAGCGGAACCGCATAGGGATCGCTGTAGTCGCCCGTCGCGTCGTTGGCTGCGTCGTTGCAATCGCGTCCCGGCAGCAAGGGGCGCGGATCGATCATGCGCCACCAGCCCTGGCCGGCGCGTGTGCAGGATTCGTGATTGCCGCGGACCATCACCCAGGGCGCCGCTTTCAGCAACGCTGCCGCAGGCTGAAAGAAATCGGCCTGCCATGCATCCCAGCCGTAACCCCACGGGCTGCCCGCGCATCCCGTATTGCCGGCAGGACATTCATTTTCCCGGTATTGAAAATCGCCCACATGGATCACCAGGTCCGGTTTCCAGTTCGCGGCAACCGCTGTCACTTTTGCGAACGGATATTGATTCGCATCGTTGCAGGCCTGATAGGCAGCTTCGCTTTTCTTCAGGCGGCAACCCGTGTCGCCGATCACGACGATCCGTTTGCTCTCCGGTGCGGGCAACGGTAATGCAATATCACCGATGTCCGCCTTCAATGTACCGGGTGGAATCGATTTCTCGCAAACGCGGATCGGGAAGTCCGATGCCTTCGAATCGGCCGGCGCCGATATCGTGGGACGCAACGGCATTGATTCGGGCGCTGCGCGCAGGTCCATCGTTGCTTCGCGGCCGTCGAACCGGATAACCGGACACTGCGCATCCGTCGTCAGCATCCGTGCAACCGCTGTACCGTTCTCTCCCATCACGACATAGGCTGTGTGCACCGGAACCGGAATCTGCCCATCGATCGCCGCGCAAGCGGACAGCAGACCCGCAGCCGCGAGCATGGATAGCGAACGGCAGAATGAAATGCCGGATAGCCTGAACATGAAACCTTCCAATGAGTTTAGATTGCCGGTGACCCGTTATTCGCGGCTGAATTCGACCCAGACCTGGTAGACGTGGTCGCTGCCCTGGATCTCGGGCGGGGGCTCCGGATACTTCGCGTTCTGTACGGATTGCAACGCGACCCGGTCTATCATGCCTATACCGCTGCCAACCAGCAAGCGGACTGCACTGGGCACCTTGTCGCGCATGTGGAACTCCACCTTCACCCGCCCCGTGTAGTGCAGGCTGTACGCGGCAGGAGGCAGGAACTGCGCAGCCTGCACCGCAGCCCGGACCTTCGCCGCATATTCTGCGCTGGGTTCGGCATTGCCTGCCACCGCTACCGGCGGCGGTGGAGGAGTGGGTTCGGTAAATGCATTTGCCTGCGCCTCTGCGACCTGCGGCAATTCCGGCTTGGGCTCTTCGGGCACCGCTTGCGGTTTTGGCTGCGCCTTGGGTTGAGGTTGCACTTGCGGCTTGGGCTTCGGAACAAGCGGCGGCTGGTCTTCGCTCACCAGCGAGATGGTCTCGGAACCGGACAGCACGGGCTTCATCGAGGACGTGCTGGTCAGGGCAAACGCCGCGCCTGCCAGCAGCGCAAACTCGATCGCGGCTGCCAGCCCCAGGGCCTGAAATTGATCACGACTGTTCGCCACGATCTATCTGCCCGCAGTGGTGCGGGTAGCGAGGCCGACCTCGGTCGCGCCGCCCGCCTTGATCGCGTCGATGACGGTCATGACCTGCTGCAGCGACGAGGTATCGCTGCCGGCGATCGTCACCGCGGTCTTGCTGCTGTCGCGCTGGTGCAGGAGTTCGGTCAATTGCGCGGGCGTCAGGGTACGGTTTTCCACCTGCAACGATCCGTCGGGATTGATCTCGACCAGCAGCTTCGGGTGCGGGATCGCGACGGCGGTCGAGCTCGTCGGCAGCCGGGTCACATGCCCGGAGCTCGGAATCATGCGCAACGTGAGCATCGCAAAGAAGACCAGCAGGAATAGCATGATGTCGATCATCGGAATGATCTCTATCCTGGCCTTGCGTGTTTCCAGATACCTCATCTCATGCCCTCGCCTGCGTGTGAAGCACTTCGACCGCACAGCGCGTCGGTGCCGCCTGGGTCCTGAACTGGTCGTGACGGTTCAGCAGCATGATCTTGATCGTTTCCAGCTGGTGCAGAATGATGCGCACCCGGGTATTCAGGGCATTGAAGAACACCAGGCCGATCATCGCGATGAACAGGCCGGATGCCGTGGCGATCAGCGCCTCGGCGATGCCGCCCGTCACTTGCGTGGCGTCGTTCTGGACGTCGCCCAGCGCGTGGAACGCGTTGAACATGCCGACGATGGTACCGAACAGACCCAGCAGCGGCGCCAGCGTGATCACGGTATCGAGCATCCACAGGGAACGGTCGAGCGTGGGCACCTCGTGCATGATCGCCTCTTCCAGATGGCCGTCGAGCGTGGCGCGGTCCGCATTGCTGACCGGCTCGTTCTGCAGCGTAACAAACAGGTTCGCATGCGGCAGTTGCGCGAGCATTTCGGGCAGGGCCAGCGTCGCCTTGTTCGCCCCTTCCTTCAGCATCGCGATCAGTTGCTCGCCGCCATGCTGCATGTTGGAAAGGTAGCGGGTGCGCTCGATGATCACGGTGAGCGCGATCAGCAACAGCAGCAGCATCAGGTACAGCGTGCCGCCGGAGTCGTTTGCAAGTTCAAGTATGTGTGAAATATTCATGATCTCTAAATTGGTAATGGGGGAGACAAGCTCCCCCATGGCTTGGTTGGTCGGAAAGTAATTACATATCTGCCGACAACGACACCATGAAGCTGCGCGTCGGTATCGTGTAGAACATCGGGTTGCCGTTTGCATCATTGGCAAACGATGCAAAGATGTTATTTTTGTTCAACAGGTTGTTGATCTGGAATCCGACCTTGGTGTTCTTGCCCAGGCCGTCGTCCTTGCTGAACGTGTAGCTCGATGCGAAGTTCACGATGGTGTAGCTCGCAAACGGGATCGCATTGCCATTGACGTCCACACCGCTGTAGCGCTGCCCGACTTCCTTCGCGATCAGGGAAGCATAAGCCGGCCCCTGGTTGTAGATCAGGCCTGCGGTCGCCGTATTCTTGGGCACATTCTGCAATGTCCCGCCAGCGGTGCTCATCGAGTAGTTGTTGATGGCATAGTTGCCGTAGAGGCTCATACCCGAACCCAGAACATAAGTGCCTTCGCCCTCAACGCCGTTGTATTTCACGCCGCCCGTGTTGTTATAGCAGGTGTAGATTCCGCAAGGCGTGCCGGTGTTCTGGTTGGAAAAGTCGACCAAATAGACATCGCCGGACAGGGTCAGGCGCTTGCTGGCCCAGGTCGTGCCGAGCTGGTAGTTCGTCGATTGCTCGGGGGACAGTTGCGAAGGAATCGTCGCGGTCGTGCCACCGGCCGGATAGAACGCGTTGATGTTCGGCGCCAGCATGCCCTGGGCATATTGCGCATAAGCCGACCACTCCGGTTGGATCATGTAATGGGCGGTCAATGTGGGCAATGCCTTGGTCCATGTCTGCGATGAATTCAACGGGGCGTTGGTCGCTCCCTGATTCACGGCCGCATCGATGGTGCGGTTAAAGGATACGTACTTCAGGCCCGGTGTCACGGTCAGGGCGTCCGTCGCTTTCCACTCATACTGCACATAGGGCTGGATGGTGGTCAGGGTGTCTCTCATGTTGCGGTCCATCGCGCCAACCTTGCCGGCGGCGAGATCAAGTGCGCCGCCCAATGTGTAGTCGACTTCCTTTTGCCAGCGGTTGTTGGTCTGGTAATCGACCCAGAAGCCGAAGTCCAGTTTGCCTGCTCCCATCGCCTCGGACATGCGCAGCATGTCGCCGACAGACCTGTAGTTCATGGTCATCATCTGTCCGGGTACATTGTTCGGGCCGTAGCTTGTGCCGTTCGGTTGGCCAAGGCCGGGATCTGCTCCATTAAAGCCGTCGTGGTAGTAGGCATAGGTATATAGCTTGTTGTCTATTGCCAGATCACCCTGCTGGGATTTCAGGTCGAGGTATTCGAAATCGGAAGTGATGTTGTCGTAGTTATATCCGAAATAGTCCTGGCTGGTCGGATCGTTGTTCAGCCCGAAATTCGGGCCGTATTTTTGAATGTTGGCTGCGGTCGTGCCCAGGGCCACGTTCTGGTGCAGCTTGTTCTGCATCGTCACGAAAGTCAGCACGGTATTGTCCGATACCGGCCTGGAATATTTGAAGAAGATGTTTTCGCGGCGTTGCCCGGCGTTGGTCAGGTAGCCGTCCGAGGTCAGGTTCTTGTAATCGACGAACGCGCTGGCATCACCGTCATTCTTCAGGACGCCGGTATCCAGTTGCGCGCCGAACAGACGCGTATTGAAGCTGCCGAGAGAGGCGTAAAGGTTGGTGTTCGCTTCCTGCATCGGATCCTTGGAATTGACGGCGATCGTGCCGCCGAAGGTGGCGTTGCCGATATTGCTGGCGTCGCCGGGACCGCGATCGACGACGATGTTGCCGATGTCCTGCTGCATGAAATAGGACGTGGTATGTTGCGTGAAGTCGTTAGAGTCGCCCCAGGGAATCCCGTCGAAGGTGACGTTGTATTGGCCGTTCTGGAAGCCGCGCATGGTCAGGCTCTGCGTTTCCATCAGGCCAGGGCCGTTGGGGTCGACGCTGAACACGCTGGGCGCGATATTCACGATGTCAGAAAAATTGGACGCGGCGGACGCGTTTTCCTGGATGAAATGCTGGCTGATCACGGACTGGGGCTGCGTCGCAACCAGGGAACCTTTAGTCGGTGCCTGATAGGATGCGGAATCCTTCGCAGTCGCGGAATTGTCGGCACCTGCCGTGTTCTGTACCGTACCCAGATCGACGACATCCTCGGCGAAAGAGCCTTGCGCGGCGGTTGCCAGTGCTGCACACAATATCAAATGCGTGAGGTGTTTCATCTTGAATTCAAAGCTGACTTGCATCTCTTCCTCCTGAAAAATTATATTAAATCGGCGCTTGCATCAAGCAGTTGCTCAACGGCTGACTTGGCGAGGGCGCAAAGTACGCAGGCAGACTTAAATCAAGGTGAAATATTTATGACACTTTCTTTACTTGCCGGTAATCCGGTCGAATGATTCTGTGCAAGCGGCTGAAGTGCTTTATTTTTTATTCAGGGAAAGGCCGATTAAGTCCTCCGTTCGCCCTGAGCTTGTCGAAGGGCAGATTCCGCAATCTGCTTGATTGCGCGTCGTCGTTCATTCATGGTTCGACAAGCTGTGCGTGTGCTGTTGGGGCGAAGGCCCCTTACAGCCACGGCCTACCACTTGCGGGTGCACCACGAACGGCGGACTTAATCGGCGTTTCCTTAGTCCGTCCGATCAGGCCGGTGCCGCGGACAAATTGAATGAGACTGACGCAAGAAGTCCGCTTCTGTCCCGCCTGTTGCTTAGCCTGATCTCCGCCGACTCCTGGCTTGCGATCGCATTCACGATGGCCAGCCCGATGCCGCTCCCTTCGATTTCGTGGCCGCCGACCCGGAAGAAGCGATCGAACACGCGCGGCAGTAGTTCCTCGGGAATCCCGGGGCCGTTATCCAGTATCTCGACGCTTGCCCTCCGGTTCGCCACGACAACGCTGACGTCGATACGTCCTCCTTCAGGCGTGTAGCGAATGGCATTGTCGAGAAGGTTGTTGAACAGGATGCGAAGGTCTCCCGCGTTTGCCCGGATCAGCGCAGGTTCATCGTGGATCATGCCGAGATCGATGCGTCGCTTCTCGGCGATAGGAATGAAGTCGGCGATACACGACTTCACGAGCTTCCCCAGATCCAAGTCGGTCCGGATCGTCTGCTTTTCGGCCCCGTAGCGGGCCATGTGCAACAATTGCCCGACCAGATGCGAGGCACGCTGTATGCCCGATTTCAATTCTGCGATCCGTGCTTCAAGATCGTCCTGCGAGCGACTCTGGGACAGGTTCTCGATCTGCAATTGCAGCGCGGCAAGCGGGGTACGCAGTTCATGCGCCGCATCGAGCATGAAGTGGCGTTGTGCGTCTATCGTTTCCCGGACACGCCGGATCAAGCCGTTCATTTCGGTAATCAAGGGAGCGACCTCGGCCGGAATGTGTTCTATCGGGAGCGGATCCAGGCTGGACGCATCGCGCTGCGTTGCCGCTTTGGTCACTTCGGCCAGCGGCTTGAAGATGCGGCCGATCCCGAATACGACTAGCACCCATGACAGCGAATACAGCCCTGCAATGGGGAGCAAAGCACGCAATGCCGCATTGGTGGCGATCTTGCGGCGAACCTCATGCGATTGTGAAACCTGCACCGTGCGATCTGGGTACACGATGGTGTATGCCCTCCATCGTTGGCCGCGCAGCGACATATTTGAATAGCCGGTGGCAGTCCCTTCCAACAGGTCGAAGTCCGGGTGGGACGAGCGTACTTTTTCGTTTCCGTACCAGACCTGGATCACAAAATCGGATTCCTGCTCTTCCCTGCTTTCGCCGAGGAATTTGGCCTGCATCGCGGGCAACTGGGAGCCCTCGTCGATACTTCCGGCAACCAGGAGCAGCTGGTGGTCGAGCAACACGTTGGCATCCTGCAGCGCGAGCAGATAGGAGATCCCCCCCGCCAGCAATCCCACTACCGTGAAAAGCCCGAGCGCCCAGACGATAAGTTGTCGTTTCAGGGAGATCATGGCGTGTGCTTGGTCACCATCCAGCCGATGCCGCGCACGTTGCGGATGATCTCGTTGTCGAACTTTTTCCGCACCGCGTGGATCAGCACTTCGACGACGTTGCTTTCCACGTCCTCGTTCCAGCCGTACAGGCGTTCCTCGATCTGGCTGCGCGACAGGATCATTCCCGGATATTCGATGAGCGCTTGCAGCAGGGCGAATTCCCTCGCCGACAGCAAGTGGGTCTTTCCGCGGTACGTCGCTTCCTTGGTCATCGTGTCTATCGTGATCTCCGCGCTGCCGAGCAATGTCTGCGTGTTGTCGCCGTTTTGCTTCAGGACGCCGAGTATCCTGGCCACCAGCTCCCTGACCCCGAACGGCTTGACCAGGTAATCGTCGGCACCTTCGTCGAGGCCGATCACCCGGTCGTCGATTTCGTCTCTTGCAGTGATGATGAACAGAGGGGTGCGGTCTCCGCAGGCGCGCATCGCCCTCAGAACTTCCATGCCCGATCTTCCGGGCAGCCCCAGATCGAGCAGGACAAGGTCGTAGCCTCCCGACTCAATGGACGCCTGCCCCTTGATGCCGTCCCGCGCCCAATCGACCTTCATGCCGATATCGTTCAGCGCCCGGATCAGGCTTTGGCCTATCATGGGATCGTCTTCAATCAGAAGGATCGATTTGGCGGCATTCGTGCCTGGGTATCCGCTTGCATGTTGCAACATTTTGTCTTGCACCCGGTGGGCTATTGGCCATTTGCTTGGTTTGGCGGAGACGCCGGGGAGATGACCCGCCGATCGAGATTCAAAGCAAAATTCCATCCCCGGAAATTATTACGGTAATGTTAAGCGTGGAATGTTGCTGAAATATGACAGGCGGCTGTTGCAGGGAGTGTGCAATTACAGCCATGCGCGCCGAAAGGAAATCATGAACATAGAACTCTATATCGCAATCATGGCCGGCTTCGTCCTGGCGTTTTTCCTGATGGTCAGCGAGATCATGTTGATGCGCAAACGCGTCGTCGCCATCCTGACCCGACTCAGGAATTATTATCGATCCGGGAAATACCTGAGGCTCTTCCTTTCCACCCTTGCCATGCTCGCGCTCATTCTCGTCCAGCCCCTGATAGTCGGACTTCTGGTCGTCATGGCCCTTGATAAAGTGGACCCTCATTTTTCGACATCGGTCATCCGGGAAATACGGCAGGGGTTGAGCGGAATCATCGGCTAGGACGCATCAGTCCGGACGTCGCCTGCCGCAATCCGGCCGATCGCTGCTTCAGCTTCCAAAAGCCGCCGACAGCGCCGCGATCATGTAGGCGTGATCATGAGCCCCGGCGCTTTCGCGCGCGCTATGCATCGCCCACATCGGCGAACCAACGTCCACACTCGCGACGCCCAGCTGGGCCGCAATCATGGGACCGATGGTACTGCCGCAACCCAGGTCGCTGCGATGTGCATACTGCTGGCACGGCACACCTGCCTTTTCACAAAGAGTCATGAAACGTGCCGCAGTCTCGGCATTGGTGGTGTAGCGCTGGTTCACGTTGGTCTTGATGACCGGGCCGCCATTCACCAACACTTTATGCCCGGGCTCGTAGGCTCCCGGGAAGTTCGGATTGTAGGCATGTGCCATGTCGGCGCTGATGAAGAAACTGCGCGCAATGGCGCGTCGCCTGTCCTCCTCATCCAATCCAGCCTGGAGGCTGATGCGGTGCAGCACATCCATCACGAAACTGCCGCCCGCCCCGGTGGCGCTCTCGCTACCCACTTCCTCGTGATCGAAGAAGGCTGCCACGCAGGTGGCGGCAGGCTGCTCCGTCGCAATCAGCGCGGAGAGTGCGGCGTGAGTGGACGCAAGATTGTCCAGCTGGCTATCGGCGATGAATTCGTTGTTTGCTCCCCACAGGCAACCCTTCTGCACGTCATAGACTGACAATTCCCAGCTCAGCAGATCCGCCGCATCGGCCTGCACCGCGTCAGCCAGGAGCTTGCGCAATTGCGCTTCGGCGTTGTCACCTTCGCCCGTCAGGCCCAGGATCAGCGGCAATTCCGTTTGCTTGTTGAGCTTCAAGCCTTGCTCATTTACCTCGCGGTTCATATGAATAGCCAGATTGGGAAGCCGCACCAGCGGCTGCTCGAAGCGCAGCAATCGCGTCTCCTGACCAGCTGCCGCGCGCAACACGACGCGACCGGCCAGACTCAGGTCCCGGTCGGTGAACGTGGCCAATATTGGTCCGCCATATACTTCAACCGCCAGTCGCGAGATGCCGTCGCCGCTCATGGCGGCCTTAGGCTTGAGCCTGAGACCCGGTGAATCGGTATGCGCGCCGACGATGCGAAAGCCCGCTTCGGCCACGGGCTGGCTGCCCAGCACGAATGCAATCATTGAGGCGCCGCCACGCACGACGTAATAGCGCCCATTGGCCGCCAGTTGCCATCGCTCACCTTCTTCAAGCCTGGTGAACCCATTGGCCCGCAGCAGTATCTCGGCACTCGCCACTGCGTGCCAGGGGCTGGGGCTTGCATCAATGAAGTCGATCAGTTCATGAGCGGCAGTTCGGGTTTGGGTGATCGCGGACATAGGGTATAACAGTGAGATTTATGGAAAGAGAAGTATACAAGATGAACTCGTCCTGTCCGAACTGCGAGATTGATCAGCAATGGCGATGCCAGACTGGCAAACATCTGAAAGCGACAATCCGGGCTGATTTTCAGATCGGTTTATTCGTGCACATGGAAATCAAGGAGTGCGCCAAATTTTTCAAAGAATGGCTATTTATCGAAAGTCAGGTGCGCCAAGCGTGGCTGACGGGTTCTCGGCCAAAGCGGACGATTCACGTGAATTTGAATTACGTCCAGTTTGCACTTGCGATTTCAACCGGTCGATGCAACACACTAGAATCTGCGTAAGCAGAAGGAGTGTTGCAGATGAAACGAAGAACCCGGATTTATTATACTGAAAGTCAAATAGCGTTAATGTGGGAGCGCTGGCAGAAAGGTGACTCTCTCCAGCACATTGCCCAACTGTTCGATCGAAACCATTCATCGGTCGAAGGGATTCTAGCCAAGACTGGAGGAATACGGCCGGCACAACGACGCCGTTCCAGACTGGCGCTGACGCTTCCTGAGCGAGAGGAAATATCGCGTGCGGTGGTAGCTGGCCAGTCGGCTCGCGCGATTGCAACTTTCCTCGGGCGTGCTCCATCCACCATCAGTCGCGAGATCAAGCGCAACGGTGGTCAGGAATGCTATCGGGCCAGTAAAGCTGACCAGGCTGCTTGGGATCGGACACTTCGCCCCAAGACCTGTAAACTGGTTGAGAATCGAGCGTTGGCGCACATCGTGGCCGCTAAGCTCCAAGGGCTGTGGTCACCGGAACAGATTGCCGGATGGCTGAAGCAGACATACCCAAGCGACGAAAGTTACCAAGTGTCACACGAGACCATCTACCGCAGCCTCTATATCCAGGCCAGAGGCGCATTGAAGAAGGAGCTTCTGGCGCACTTGCGGCGGACTCGCGTCATGCGTCGTTCACGTCATCATACTCAGAAGACAGAAGATCACGGCAGGATTATCGACGCCGTATCGATCAGTGAGCGTCCTGCCTCGGTTGAAGATCGCGCGGTACCGGGACACTGGGAAGGAGATCTGTTATGCGGCAGTGGTAGCAGTCAGATTGCGACCCTCGTTGAACGCCAGACGCGTTATGTGATGTTGGTGAGGATTCCCAGCAAAGATACCGAGATCGTCATCAACGCACTGATTAAGCATGCTCATAAGTTACCGCAGGAACTCTACAAATCGCTGACCTGGGATCGTGGCACGGAACTGTCCGACCACAAGCGATTCACGCTGGCAACCGACATCAAAGTCTATTTCTGTGATCCGCAGAATCCTTGGCAACGTGGAACGAATGAGAATACCAACGGCTTATTGAGACAGTACTTCCCCAAAGGAACAGACTTGTCGGTACACTCTCAATCGAAACTCAATGCAGTTGCTCGTCAGTTAAATGAACGTCCACGAAAGACGTTAAACTTCGAAACACCAGCAGAACGGTTTAACCAATGTGTTGCATCGACCGGTTGAAATCGCAACTCAAAACCAGACCTTCAACGCCCAAGGTAACCGGCGACCGGAGCCCTCAGGGTGGACGGTACCGGCAAGCGCAGCTTGCCGGGCGTTCGGTTAATCGAGAGGTTAGCCATCAGTAGACGGATGCTGCTGTGTCTTGAGTGCCGCAGCCTGTGACTTGGTTCGTTCAATTTCTTCGCGGCGGAAGTTGTCAGCCTTTAGGCGTTCAAAGGATTCCGGATTGCGCTCGCAGTGATAGTAGTAGTGGCGCATTTTCAAGTCTTCAGCCTCCTTCTGCCGCTCTCGCTCTGATTTTGGGAGGTGTCCGGTAAGACGTAGAGCTTCGACCGCGGCCTTGAAGAACGCATACGCAAGAACCACCAGCCCCAGAAGATCACTCCACCACTCCAGCACGGCTACTCCGAGGGGGACGACGACGGCCCAGAGAAAGACGATCCACCAGCCGACCTTTAGGGTGGTGATGTGTTTCTGTGCCTCGGCCTGGATCTCTCGGCCTGTCTTAGAAGGGACGTTTGCGAAGATCCTCTTCAGAAACGTGCGATCAAGGGCCACTGCTGGCAACTCCGCATCTGCGACAAGTTCCCAGCGAAGAACTTCCTTTGATTGGGTGGGGTCGGAGAAAGCGATTAGGTGGTCAGTCGGGCGAGCGGACTGCAAGGGAAAGACATCGCCCTCAAGAGAAAAGGCAGTCACCATGACCGGAACCGGGTAACGCCGGAGCCAGTCTCTTGCCTCGTATTCCATCGCGTTCGCTACAGCGTTGGCGTCATGCGACTCAACAACGGAAAGCTGGAGCACCGAGAATCGAAAGTCAGGGTGTGGAGGAAAGTACTCCACGAAGTACCACCCGCGGTCCTCCTTGACCGATGCGAAGCGGATGTCATCCGGTGTCATAGTGTGCGGACTGATGATGGCTAACGTGGAGCTAAGGGGCTGCGCGCTTCTGCGCAGTCCCGCTTGACTGTAGGGTTTGTCTGGGACATAGCTACCCTCTTGAAAACAAAATCCTATCATCAACCTTATGCGGCTCACCACGTACCTGACAGAAGTCTTGATCCTTAAGCCCAGCATTGCTAGCGGTTAGATTGCTATCGACATCAATGAATGCATCACCACGGCGAACCTGAAGAACTGGAAGGTAGTGGCGACGGAATAGTTGCAGCTTTTCTCTACCCGGCCCACGAGAAAGCAAGTTTAGGAAATCGTATAAAAAGTCACGAATCTGCATGTTCGCGGCAACACGACGTGAGTAGGTTGCTCCGTCTGATGCTGAGGCAACATTGAGGGCAACGAAAGGTAAATTGTGAATTTTGTACCAACGGTAACTGCGAAGAAAGACAACTACCACGAGCAATGCAGCACACAACATCAACAGGTACAAGACTATGCCCATGATGCTGCCTACGGTGGGGACTAGTCCGAACAGGCCAAGCGGTTCGATGAATAACCAGATTGTCCCAAATGCGCCAACGAACACCGAAGCTGCCGCTTTGAATGATGTTGGTGAAGCCGGAGCAATGGTGTAGGTACGCATAAGAACCCTAACGCTGGAGTTAAGCCGCCGCGCGTAACACGGTCGGCTTGAACGACTTGTTAGCTATCAATTGGCCAGACGCGAACAGGAATACCGTCTGGAAAATCTGAAAAGTCATACACGAAGCCTTGCCAGCCTGCACGCTTAGCTGTATCGGAAAGAGGATTACGTTTTTTGAACATCTTTGGCAATTGAAATTCTGTTGGCAAGTAGAATACCGAGCATTGTGAACCACTTTTTAGAACAATATACAAAGGAAAGTATATCCCTGCCCTCATTCTGTCCTTCTGCGGCTTCCACGCAGCGCCCAATATACTTTTGGGAAATTTATTAACATCAGTAACAGATACGGTTTTAACCTGCGCCAGGTAGCCACAAAAATCACAAACGATATCTACACATTTAAAATTATTTGGAAGTCGTTTCAGCGAGTTGTAATTCTTACACTTCGGGCACGCAAACGTTTTTGCAATAAATTTCTCGCCCCAATCACCTGTAACTTTATTGCTCATATAGAAATAGTCGACCCAAATAGCTAACAGTTATTGGGCAGACCCACCGGTCCGTATTATTAACAATAGTGAGGCGCACACATTTCTTATAAGCAATTGAATCATTTGAGTCCCTACCATTTCTTCTGTCCGCATATGCATAATAGTACGGGCAAGGGCGAATGTCTCCTACTGGGCAATAGCAGAAGTAGCGCACCTCATATCCTGAACTTCCGTAATGGCCGACTTTGAGACATCAAAAGCCAAACGTTCACCCAACGACTTCTATCCAACAACGGCGGCCCACTCATATTCTTTTTCCGCCACAAAGCCATCCACAACGATCTTCTGTCAAACTCGGAAATCGAATTTGAACACTGTCTGTCGAATAGTTCGGAATGCACACCGCCAACGCCGTGTGCCCGTTTTCCGGTTCCGGGCAAACACTATGGCGGCAGATTGAAGCGCTATTTCTTCGCGCTGATGGCGGTCAGTATGCCTTGAAGGATGGCAGTAGGCGTGGGCGGGCATCCGCTTACCACCACATCCACGGGGATGACTTTGGAGATCTTGCCGCAGGTGGCGTAGCTCTCGCCGAATATGCCGCCGTCGCAGGCACAATCGCCGATCGCGACCACCAGCTTGGGTTCCGGAGTGGCGTCGTAAGTGCGCTTCAGCGCGATCTCCATGTGCCGCGATACAGGGCCGGTGACCAGCAGCAGGTCGGCATGGCGCGGGCTGGCAACGAACCTGATGCCCAGCCCTTCGAGGTTGTAATAGGCGTTGCTGACGGCGTGGATCTCCAGCTCGCAGCCGTTGCACGAACCGGCATCGACTTGCCGGATCGCGAGCGCCCCGCCGAAGGCGTCCAGGATCTCCTGCTGCAAACGCTGTTCGACATGGCGCATCGCCTCGTCAGTTTGCGGCGGCGTTTCGGTCTTGATGCCCGTCTTGATGATCTGTTTGAGTATCTGGTACATCTGCTCGCCCCTACAGGTCCTGCCCCGAGTAGCTCAGGTTGAACGATTTATTGATGAGCGGAAAATCCGGCACGATGTTGTCGATGACCGCATGTTCCAGCAGCGGCCAGTTCTGCCAGGAGGGGTCGTGCGGATGCACGCGCGCCAGATTTCCCCCGGCATCGGTATGGATCGCCACCAGCACTTCCCCGCGCCAGCCTTCTACCATGCCGATGCCGAATCCGTTGCCGGGCAGCTTTTCCAGCAGCGACGGCTTGTCTTCCTCATTCACCAGTTTGGCCAATATCTCGCTCTGCAAGCGCAACGATTCGAACAATTCGTCGAAGCGCACGATGACGCGTGCCGCGACATCGCCGTTGCGATAGGTCGCCATCTGCACATTCAGCTTGTCATACGGCGAGCAGGCAAACTGTACGCGTGCATCCCAGGCCTGGGCGCTGGCGCGTCCGGCAAGTCCACACAGGCCGAGCTGAGCGGCCAGTTTCGGCTCCACCCTGCCGGTGCCGATGAACCGGTCCTGCATGCCCGCATGCTCGTCGTAGATACCCCGCAGGAGCCGCACTTGCTGTTCCAGCATGTCGCATTCCTGCTCGATGATGCGCTTGCCTTCGATATCAAGGTTTACCGTGACACCGCCCGGCACGATCTTGTCCATCAGGTAGCGATGACCGAACACTGTCGCGTTGTTGCGCAGCACCTGTTCCTTGAGGATCCAGAACTGGGAAAGACCGAACGACAGCGCGACGTCGTTGCCCAGATAGCCGAGGTCGCCCAGGTGATTGGCGACACGTTCGCGTTCCAGCAGCAACGCGCGCAGCCAGAGCGCACGACTCGCCGGCGTTACGCCGCCGATGCTTTCCGCTGCCATCGCATAGGCCCAGGCATAGGCGACCGTGCTGTCGCCGCTCACGCGACCCGCCAGCTTTGCGCCCTGCTGCAGGCTCATGCTCTCGAAGCGCTTCTCGATGCCCTTGTGCACATAGCCGAGACGTTCTTCGAGGCGCAGCACGCGCTCGCCGATGATGGAGAAGCGGAAGTGCCCCGGCTCGATGATGCCCGCATGCACCGGCCCCACCGGTATCTCATGCACGCCCTGCCCTTCCACTCGCACGAAGGCGTAGTCGTCAGGCTCTTCGGTGCGGCTCGCTGCGGCATCGAAATCCTTGCGCAGGGGGAAACTGCCGCTGTGCCAGGCGCCGTGGCGCAGCCATTTGCGATGATCGTGACCTTCCTGTGCATAGATGCCGAGCAGGTCGTACGTCGCCCGCTGCATGCGATTCGCCGCCGGGAATATCTGGCTGATGTCCGGATACACGGGTTGCTCTGCTGACAGCTGCACGTTCAGACACACCATGCCGGTTTCATTGACGAGTACCACGTGCAACTTGAAGCCGCCGAATTGCAGCCTGGCATCGCTGCCCCACAATGCCACCAGCCTGCCGCCGCCGTCATGCACTTGCCGGCAGATCTCGTGCAGATCGTCCGGCGCAATGTCGCCAGTCCAGGCCGGCAATGCGTCGGTCAGGCGGCTCAGTTTCAAATTGGGATGTTTGATCGGCATAGTTGTTTACCCCAGCAGCGCCGCCGCCTGGCGGTACCAGTTGGCCAGATAGGGCGGCATGTACAGGCCGAGCATCAACACCAGCAGCAGGTGGGCAAAAACCGGAATGAGCGCCGGGGAGTGCGGCAACCGTTTCGCGGTGGTCTCGCCGAACACGACAGGCTGGATCTTGCCGAAGATGGCGGCGAAGGCGATGCCCAACGCGATCAGCAGGATCGGCGTGGTCCAGGGATATTCGTGCATGGCGGTGGTGATGATCAGGAACTCGCTGGAGAACACGCCGAATGGCGGCATCCCCAGAATGGCGAACGTGCCCAGCGCCAATCCCCATCCGACTGTGGGACTGACTTGCAGCAGACCGCGGATGTTCTCCATCACCTGTGTTCCGGTCTTTTGTACCGCATGGCCGACCGCGAAGAAGATTGCCGATTTGGTCAGCGAATGCACCGTCATGTGCAGCAAGCCGGCGAAGGTGGCGACCGGGCCGCCCATGCCGAAGGCAAAAGTGATCAGCCCCATGTGCTCGATGGAGGAATAGGCGAACATGCGCTTGATGTCCTTTTGCCTGAACAGCGAGACTGAAGCCACCACCACCGATAGCAGGCCGAAGCCCATCATTAGGTTGCCGGCGAAATGCGTCCCGAGCGAACCGTCCACCAGCACTTTGCTGCGCATCACAGCGCACAGCGCAACGTTGAGCAGCAATCCGGAAAGCACGGCGGAAACCGGCGTCGGGCCTTCCGCATGCGCATCCGGCAGCCAGCTATGCAGCGGCACCAGGCCGACCTTGGTCCCGTAACCCACCAGCAGAAACACGAAAGCCAGTTTGAGCACGGTCGGCTCCAGCCCGGACTTGACCTGGTTCAGGTGTGTCCACAGCAGCGCGGTGCCGCCTTCGCCGAGCAGGCGTTCGGCCGCGAAGTACAGCAGGATGGTGCCGAACAGGGCCAGTGCGATGCCCACGCCGCACAGGATGAAATATTTCCACGCCGCTTCAAGGCTGGCCGGGGTGCGGTACAGGCTGACCAGCAGGACCGTGGTCAGCGTCGCCGCTTCCATCGCCACCCAGACGATGCCCATGTTGTTGGTGGTCAGCGCCACCAGCATGGCGAAGGTGAACATCTGGTACATGCTGTAATACAGGTGCAGCATGCCAACGGAAAGTTTGCCGTGATGCTGCTCGATGCGCATGTAAGGGCGCGAGAACAGCGACGTCGTGAAGGCGACGAATGCGGTCAATGCGACCAGGAAGACATTGAACTGATCGATGAAGAACTCTTCGCCGAAGGCGACTTGCGGTCCCGAGTCGATGATGCGCATGGTCAGGATCACCGATGCGACGAACGTGCCGAAGCTCATCAGCGAATTGAGCTCTGCCGCCCAGCTGCGCGAACCGAACACGGCCAGCAGCAGTCCGCCCGACAGCGGGATGAGCAACAGCGCCAGGAGTTGCGAGTCAATCATCCTTGAGCTTCTCCATATGGGTGATGTCCAGGCTGTCGAACGTCTCGCGGATCTGGAAGAAGAAGATACCGAAGATGAAGGTGGCCACCAGCACGTCCAGCGCGATGCCCAGCTCCACTACCAGCGGCATGCCCTGCGTCGCACTGGTGGCGGCGAAGAACAGGCCGTTCTCCAACGACAGGAAGGCAACCACCTGGGAAACCGCCTTGCGCCGCGTCAGCATCATCAGCAGCGAGAGCAGCACACTGGCCAGCGCGATGCCGATCAGGCCGCGCGTGATGCCCTCGGACAATTGCGAGATCGGTGCGGCCAGGTTGAAGGAGAAGATCACCAGCGCGATGCCGACCAGCATGGTGGTGGGAATATTGATCATCGTCTCCACGTCCCAGCGCACATTCAGTTTGCGTATCAAACGATGCAGCAACCAGGGGAGCAGCAGTACTTTCAGCAACAAAGTGAGTCCGGCCGAGTAATACAAATGGTGCTGCGAAGCGGAATACGCGACCACGAAGGTGCTGAGCGCCAGCACGAATCCCTGCAGTGCGAACAGATTGATCAGCGACAGGATGCGCCGCTGCGTGAGCATGGCGAACGCGATCAGCAGCAGCAATGCCGCCAGCAGGTTGATGAATTGAAGGGAGAGAGGGATCTGCATTTCAGGCCCCCAGCAGGAAGTGGATCAACAGGCCCAGCACGGCCAGCAGGAACGCGGTGCCCAGGAACTCCGGTGCGCGGAAGATGCGCAGCTTGGCCGAGATGGCCTCGAACACGGCAAGCCCGGCCCCCGCCGCCAGCAACTTCAGCAGCAGCAAAGCAATGGCCAGCGGCATGCCCGCCCAGTTGCCCGCCTCGATGATGCCCTGCGGCAGGAATAGCGCGATGCCGATGGAAATGTATGCGAACAATTTCAGGCTGCTGGCCCATTCGATCAGCGCCAGATGCCGCGCCGAATATTCCAGGATCATCGCCTCATGGATCATGGTCAGTTCGAGGTGGGTGGTGGGATTGTCCACCGGGATGCGCGCATTCTCGGCGAGCAGCACGATCACGAAGGCCAGCGCCGCAAAAGCCAGGCTCGGATACAGCATGAACTGATGATGCGCCAATGCATCGACGATGCGCGGCAACTGGGTGGAATGACTGATCATCGATGCGGTGAAGAACACCATCAGCAGGGCCGGCTCGGCAAGGAAGGACACCAGCATCTCGCGCCTGGCACCGAGCGAGCCGAACGCAGTGCCGATATCCATCGCGGCCAGCGCGAGGAACACCCTGGCCACCGCGAACACCCCGACCAGTGCGATCACGTCAGCAGCCTGCGAGAACGGCAGGTCCACCGCGATGATCGGAATGATTGCGGCCGCCAGCCACATGCAGCCGAACACAATATAAGGCGTGACGCGGAACAGCGGCGACGCATTGTGCGCGATCACCGCATCCTTCAGGAACAGCTTGCGCAGCACGCGATACGGCTGCAGCACGCCCGCACCGGAGCGATTCTGCAGCCACGCCTGGCACTGGTTGACCCAGCCGGTGAGCAGCGGCGCGAGCAATACCACCAGCAGCAATTGCGCGAGCTGGAACAGGATGGCCAGGATCAGGTTCAGATATTCCATCACACGAATACCAGCAGCACGACCAGGGTGACGAAGGTGTAGGCCAGATACACATGGATGCGGCCGTGCTGCAACAGCGAAGCCAGGGACGAGAGCTTTTCGGTAAGGAGCTTGACCGGCAGATACAGGATGTACCACAGACGGTCTTCGGTTTGCCCGTGGTAACGCGGATGCGTATCGAACGGGCTCGGCACTTCCCTCTCGATCTTGAAGAATGGTTCGAAGATGCGCCGGATCGGCTGCCCGAAACCTTCCGCGGTGTCCTGCATGCGCGCAGTCTGCGCCGGGAAACCGCAGTCCCAGGCTGCACTGCGGCGCAACCGGCCGTGATACAGGCGCCGCACCAGTATCGTGGTGAGCAGCATCACGCCGAGTACCGCAAGCAGGAAGTACAGCGGACTATAGCTGGCGCGCTCGGTATCGACCGGCGCAAGGAACACCCAGTTGGTCGCGGCATTGCCCAGCCCCGAGCCGATCAGCGCGTGCGAGACCAGATCGATCTGTTGCACCACGAACACGGGCGCCAGACCCAGTGCCACGCAGGCGAGCGCCAGCCAGATCATCCCGCTGCGTTCCCACAGGTCTGCATCGTGCGCATGCTCCAGCGCTTTCTCGCGCGGCTGGCCGAGGAAGATGACACCGTAGAATTTCACCATCACGTAGGCGGCCAGGGCGGCGGCCAGGGCGATCACGGCCGCGGCCACCGGCACCAGCATGTTGATGTAACTGTTAGGCAAGCCCGGGGACAGCAGGAACGCCTGCAGCAGCAGCCATTCCGACACGAAGCCGTTGAGCGGAGGCAGCCCGGCGATCGCCAGCACACCGACCAGCATCAACACCGCGGCCCAAGGCATGTGGTGGATCAGTCCGCCCAGGCGGCCCATGTTGCGCTCGCCGGTGGCGTGCAGGATGGAGCCGGTGCCGATGAACAGCAGGCTCTTGAAGAAGGCATGGTTCAGGCTGTGGTACAGCGTCGCGGTGAGCGACAGTGCAGCCAGGGCATTCTTGCCGTAGACATGGAAGATGATGGTCAACCCGATGCCCACCAGCAACAGGCCGATGTTCTCGATCGAGGAGTAGGCCAGCAGCCGTTTCATGTCGCCCTGCACGGCGGCGAACATCACGCCGAACACCGCGGTGATCAGGCCCAGTGCCAATGCCAGCACGCCCCACCACCAGAGCTGGGTGCCCAGCAGGTCGAAGGTGACGCGCAGGATGCCGTAGATCGCCGTCTTGAGCATCACGCCGCTCATCAGCGCAGACACAGGCGACGGCGCGGCGGGGTGCGCCTCGGGCAGCCAGACATGCAGCGGCACCACGCCGGCTTTCGCGCCGAAACCGAACAGGGCCAGCAGGAAGGCCACCGAGGACCAGAACGAAGTCAGGTGCGCAGCACGCATCGCATCGAACGTGTAGGCAGCAATGCCGTTCCCTCCCTGCATCACGCCGAAGCTGAGCAGGATCGCGATCGCGCCGACATGCGCGATCAGCAGATAGAGATATCCCGCCTTGCGGATCTCGGGAATATTGTGATCGGTGGTGACCAGGAAATAGGATGACAGTGCCATGGTCTCCCACGCCACCATGAACATATAGGCATCGTCCGCCAGCAGCACCAGCGTCATGCCGACGAGGAACAGGTGATACTCCAGGCATACCAGGCCGAGCGTGCCGCCTGCCATGGCCTTGAAATAACCGGCGCTATAAAGGGACACACCGAGAGATGCGCCGCCCAGCAGGATCAGGAAGAACGCGGACAGCGGATCGAGGCGGAGATGGAACGGGAGATCGGGCAAACCCAGCGGCAGTACCAGGATATTGGGCGCAGCGGCGAGGGCCCAGAGTCCCGCGAGCGCCAACAGCAGCGATGTCAGCGCGCTGAGCGGAAAGATGACGCGATTGATCAGGTGTGGTGCGCGTTGCAGTGCCAGCCCTCCCACTCCGAGAGCTACCCAGAACTGGACCAGCCAGCCAACTACATCTAGAGGCAATATTCCAACGGCGTCCATCTGGTATTACTTGTACACCCCTCAATTGAATGCGCATCTTGCAGGCGTGCGATTCTACTCCTGCGTTCGGAGGCTATTCAAGAAAGGAATCACCGTTTAGGGCCATCTACCCCAACGGGGTAACCCGTACGAGTCATCAATTGCAGCACTGAGCCCGATACGCGCCCCGGTTTCAGGCTCGCGTGACTGCACGCATCGCTTCCGGGGAATGATCAGTGCTGCGCGTTATCCGGGCCCGCCGCGGCAGGCCCCTCTTTCTGTTTTGCGATTTCAGCAGCAAGCTCATCCAGATTCATTTTTGTCTTGAATTGTTTCCAGATTGCCTGATCGTTGTTCATGCTGGCCTTGATCGCAGTTTCGACGACGCTCTGTATTCCGGGCTCATCGAGACCCACAAGCACGAACATCTCTCCGTCCGGCGCCACCATACTTTTGAACACGCGGGAGCCGTAAAGCGTTTGACCGGTGATTTGCCTAGCCACCGAAGCACGCACGCGGCCAACCATTTCCTTGCTCCCGGCACCGCTTGTTTCGGCATATTGTTCGATCAGGGTCTGCGCTTGCACTTTCATGGTCTGCGCGAGTTCGGCGCGCGCCGCATTCGCGGCAATCTGCTTCATGAAGGCGGTACCCGCATCCGATCTTGCTGCCGAGCCGACCGCCCCTGCGGCCATACCTTCAACAGGAGCGCCGCACACCCACGGGGGAGCCGCATCGTCGGAATCCGGAAACACGCACGCTGCCATTTTTTCCACTTTGGCGGCCGGTGTGGAACATGCAGTGACACCCAGCCCGATGCAAAACATGAACAGCACTTTGGTGACCTTGGACATTTGGGGACACTCCTGATCTGAATTGGCGAACTCAACCCGATGCAAAGATTCCATGAAAACATACCGGGATGGCCGTAAACGGGTTCGGAACCACGGCACGCTTTTGCCGCTTTCCGTTGAGCCCGGAATGAATCTTGACAGAAATTGCGTGAATCTTGAAAGGACAATCGAAAAGCACACCCGGCAGACGATCCCGGTTCGGGTTATGGTGGTGCGATATCGGGGTAGCTGCATATTACTTGAGACATAAGGCATCGACAGAGCAAAAACGGGGTTATGCGTAGACGACCTGCACGTTCTGCGCACCGCACATCGCACGCAATCCGTCGAGCAATTCATCCGGCAAAGTGACCTGCCAGGACTCTCCAAGACGCAGCGGAGCGCTGCCGACGAGATTTCGATAATTGATCTGTACCGGGCACTGGCCGCCGCAGTAGGGTTTGAGCATTCCCGCCAGTTGCGGAACGCGTACCTTGTCGTCGATGGAACAGAAGATATCCAGGCGCTTGGCGAACACAGCACGGGCAGACGCGAAATCGAACAACTCTTCCGCGGTGACGCGCATGTTGCCGGAGTAGTCGTCCAGGTTGGCCTTGCCCCGCACCACCAGCAATTCGTCGTCGCGTATCCACGGACGGTTCGCCTCGTAGATGTCGTTGAACACGGTCATCTCCAGCTTCGCGCTGCCGTCGTCCAGCGTCACCACCGCCATCTTGCCGCGCCGCGTCTGCAGGATACGCACGCCGCTGACCATGCCCGCCAGCACCAGCGCTACCGCATTGCTGCGCCGCCCGTTGCCGTAACCGCCGCCGTTACCGCTCGGGGCCTGTACCATGTCCGGCGTGATATCGGCCAGCTTGTGCTTCACGAAGTGCGACAGTTCCGCGGCGAATTCCTGATAGGGGTGCCCGCTCAGGTAAAACCCCAGCGCGGTCTTTTCCTGTGCCAGTTGTTCGCGCATCTTCCAGCGCGGCACATCCGCCATTTGTACCGGCATCGCGTGCGCTTCGTCGTCGCCGAACAGGCTGTTCTGGTTAGCTGCGCGCGCTTTCTGTTCGGCGCTGCCCAGTGCCGCATCCAGCGACGCGATAAGCTGATAGCGATGGTCGTTGATCCTGTCGAAGGCGCCCGCGCGGATCAGCGCCTCAACCGCGCGACGGTTGACGACGCGCTTGTCCACGCGATGACAGAAGTCGAACAGATCCTTGAACGGTCCGTCCCGGCGCGCCTGCACGATGTTCTCCACTGCCGCTTCGCCGGTGCCCTTCACGGCACCCAATCCATAAGCGATGGTCTTTGCATCCACCGGCTGAAAACGGAAGCACGATGAATTGATGTCCGGCGCCAGGATGGTCAGCCCCTGCTGTACCGTATCCTGGTAGAAGAAACTCACCTTGTCGGTGTTCACCATTTCCGAGGTCATGGTCGACGCCATGAACGCGGCAGGGTAATGGCATTTGAGATACGCGGTCTGGTACGCCACGAGTGAATACGCCGCGGCGTGCGACTTGTTGAAGCCGTACCCCGCGAACTTCTCCATGGTATCGAAGATCTCGTTCGCCTTTTTTTCTTCGATACCGTTCTTCCCCGCACCCGCGACGAAGATGCTGCGCTGCTCGGCCATCTCCTCGGCCTTCTTCTTGCCCATCGCGCGGCGCAGCATGTCCGCGCCGCCCAGCGTGTAACCCGCCACCACCTGCGCCGACTGCATCACCTGCTCCTGGTAGACCATGATGCCGTAGGTATTGCCGACCACCTTCTCCAGCAGCGGGTGCGGAAGGATCACCTGCTGGCGCCCGTGTTTACAGTTGATGTAATCGGGAATGAAATCCATCGGGCCCGGCCGGTAAAGGGCGTTCAAAGCGATGAGGTCTTCCAGGCAGTCCGGCTTCGCTTTCACCAGCGTGTCCTTCATGCCGCGCGATTCGAACTGGAACACCGCGGTAGTGTTCGCCGTCTTGAAAATGCGGTCGTAGGTTTCCTTGTCGTCGAGGGGGATGGTGTCGATGTTGAAGGATTCTGGATTTTGGATTTTGGATTTGGCCTCCGCGCCTGCTTCAGCGTTGCCACCTCCCAAATCCGAAATCTCAATTCCTGAATCCTTGATGTACCGCACCGCCCAATCAATGATCGTCAGCGTGCGCAGCCCCAGGAAGTCGAACTTCACCAGACCGACCGCCTCCACATCGTCCTTGTCGTACTGGCTCACCGTGCTTTCGCTGCCCTCGGCGCAATACAGCGGGCAGAAGTCGGTGAGCTTGCCCGGTGCGATCAGCACGCCGCCCGCATGCATGCCGACGTTGCGCGTCAGGTCTTCCAGACGCTCGCCCAGTTCCATCAATTCTTCCACGCCTTCTTCGCTGGCGATGACGGCGTTGAACTCCGGCTCCATCTCGCGCGCCTTTTTCAGCGAAACCGGTTTCACGCCTTCCACCGGCACCAGCTTGGAGAGCTTGTCGCACAGGCCGTACGGAAAATCCAGCACGCGACCGACATCGCGAATGACGCCCTTGGAGGCCATGGTGCCGAAGGTGGCGATTTGCGACACGTTCTGCACGCCGTATTTGTGGCGCACATATTCGATCACACGCTCGCGCCCGTCCTGGCAGAAGTCCACGTCGAAGTCGGGCATGGAGACGCGCTCCGGATTCAGGAAGCGCTCGAACAGCAGTTCGTAGCGCAGCGGGTCGAGATCGGTGATGCCCAGCGAATACGCCACCAGCGAACCCGCGCCCGAACCGCGCCCCGGCCCTACCGGCACACCATTGGGAAATTTTTCGTCGCGGAAGGATTTCGCCCAGCGAATGAAGTCCGCCACGATCAGGAAGTAACCGGGGAACTTCATGTTGATGATGGTGTTGACCTCGAATTCCAGGCGCGCCTGATACTCCGGCATCTTGGCCGCGCGCTGCGCCTCATCGGGATAGAGATGCAGCATGCGCTCCTGCAGTCCGCGCTGCGATTCGCTGCGCAAAAAGTCGTCCAGTGTCTCGCCGTTGGGCGTGGGGAAGTCCGGCAGGTGCGGCTTGCCCAGTTTCAGCGTGAGATTGCAGCGCTTGGCGATCTCCACGCTGTTCCGCAACGCTTCCGGCAGGTCGGCGAACAGGGTCGCCATCTCGGCCTGCGTCTTGAAATATTGCTGCTCAGTGAATTGCTTCACGCGGCGCTTGTCGTTCAGCACATAGCCTTCGGCGATGCACACTCGCGCCTCGTGCGCCTTGAAATCGTCGATGGCAAGGAATTGCACCGGATGTGTAGCGACCACCGGCAATGCCAGTTCTGCCGCCAGCCTGACTGTGTCGCGCAGATGCAGCTCTTCGCGCGGCGCACCGTAGCGCTGTACCTCAAGATAGAAGCGGTCGGGGAACAAACCGGCATATTCCTGCGCGATCATCTTCGCGCTTGCCGCGTTGCCGTTCAGCAACGTTGTCCCGACTTCGCCGAGATGCGCACCGGACAGGGCGATCAACCCGTCCGTACCTCCGCTCAGCCATTGCCTGCGTATCTCGGGACGTCCGCGATACTGGTTCTCGAGGTAGGCGCGCGTGAGCAGATCGCACAGCCGCAGGTAACCTGCGTGGGACTGGCACAACAACATTAAACGGTATGGCTGATCGCGCACCGCATCATTGGTGACGAACACGTCGCATCCGACGATGGGTTTGACGCCAGCCCCGCGCGCCTCTTTATAGAACTTGACCAGCCCGAACACGTTGGACAGGTCAGTGAGCGCCAACGCAGGCATGCCGTCCGCCTTCGCCGCTGCTACTGCTTCCCCAATCCGAGCGATCCCGTCGGCGATCGAATATTCGCTATGCAGACGGAGGTGGACGAAGGAAGGATGCATGGTCGGCGGCTAAAATCTCAGGTGCGGATTTTACCACCGCAACTGCGTTTTACAGACGGAAATATACCGGCAAGACAAAACCCGAGATGGCCTGCATTGGCGTATTCATTGGCATTGCGCCCCAGCATGCAAGCAGAACGCGCATTCTATCGAGACTGTTGATGCGCAATGGCTTGCGGTGCATATCCTGCGTGTATCAGGCGATAAAAACGGCAGCTGCCCGAAAGATAAGTTCGGCCAGGGGTTAGAATGCACAGCTTTAGAATCAGCGGAATTTGGATCAAATTCGTCACTCAAGGAGAAAAGGCATGAAGCGGGTAGCAGTACTATTGCTGGTGTTTGGAATGAATCTGGCGCACGCCGAGGCCGGCAGGTTGAAGGCGCCCAACAATCCAAAATGGAAGGAAGAGTGCGGCAGCTGCCACATACCCTACCCTCCGCAACTGTTGTCGGCGGACAATTGGCGTAGCCTGATGGGCGGCCTGGACAAGCATTTCGGGACAAATGCGACGCTCGATGCCAACGACAGCAAGAAGATCCTCGCATTTCTGGAACAGAATGCCGGCAGCGGTGAAAGATACAGCGCTGCCAGCTTGCGCATCAGCGATACACCGTGGTTCAAGCATGAACATCACGTGATCAACAACAAGGAATGGGTCAATCCCCAAGTGAAAAGCCGTTCCAATTGTTCGGCCTGCCATGGCAAGGTTTTACTCGGCGAATGATCGATGAGCATGCCGGATGCGCGGAACAAGGCCCTTATTGATTTGCCGTCTTGCTCCGCTGCCTGAACACGCACTCCACCGACACCGACAGAATGGCGATGTCCTGCGGATGAAGATCCGGAAAAGAATCGTGCAGGACAACTCTCAGAAAATGCGCCGAACCCGCATTGCTGACAGTTTGCCCGGATTCAAGCAGGGGACAGGCGATCCGGTAGGCGTACTCGAACAAATCGCGCAAATGCAGGTTCGAGCGGCGCTCGGTGCCTTCATTCCGGATTGCCCCGTCTTTGCCGTTCGATCCTGTCATGCAATGACCTTCCCCAACGAATGCCGTCGTACCGCCGATGACCGCTGCCCGCGCTAGATATTTGCAGGTACCGATCGCCAGGACCGATCGAGCAAGGGTTCAAATTGTCCGATCGGAACCGGTTTGCTGAAAAGATAACCCTGAAAATGATTGCAGCCGGCATTGAACAGGAATTGCCGTTGTTCTTCCGTCTCCACTCCTTCGGCGATCACATCCAGGTTCAAGCTGCGTGCCATGACGATGATGGTGGTCACGATCGCCTTGTCGCTGCTGTCGGTGGCAATGTCCCGCACAAACGACCGGTCGATCTTCAGCTGATCGAGGGGCAACCGTTTCAGGTATTGCAAAGAAGAATAGCCCGTGCCGAAATCGTCCAGTGATATCCGGACACCGATCGCATTCAGTGCATTCATGGTTGCAATGGTGCCTTCGATGTTTTCCAGCAACATGCCTTCGGTAAGCTCCAGTTTGAGCAATGTCGGCCGGATATCGTATCGTTGCACAGTTGCCCGCACCTGATCCACAAAATCCGCCTGATGAAGCTGTTTGGCACTCACGTTGATCGACAGAACCAGGCCGCGGGTATGCTCGCCGAGTTCCCATGCCTTGATTTGCGAACATGCCGTCTCCAGCACCCATTGCCCGACCGGCAGGATCAAACCGGTTTCTTCGGCCAGCGGGATAAATTCGGCAGGTGATACCAGGCCGCGCTCGGGATGGTTCCAGCGGATCAGGGCCTCCGCGCCCAATGGACGGCCGGAATTGTCGACCTGGATCTGGTAATGCAAATGCAATTGTCCTTTTTCAAGCGCTTTGTGCAGCTCCAGTTCGAGTTCCATGCGGGCGTTGATGGATTCCTGCATGTGTGGATCGAAGAACCGCAGCGCATTGCGGCCGTCCTTCTTGGCCTGATACATGGCGATATCCACCTGCTTCAGCAGGTCGTCCATGGCATGAGGATTGCCATCGAACAAAGTGGCGCCGATGCTTGGGGAGCTGTGATGTGCGTGCGCTCCAAACTGATAGGGCCGATTGAGGACGGAGAGGATCTTATTGCCGACGAATTCTGTCTTTTCAGCCGCTTCACGCACGTTTTCACTCAGGCCCTCAAGAATGACCACGAATTCGTCGCCGCCGAGGCGGGCCACGGTGTCTCCTTCGCGCACAACCTGTGTCAGGCGCTGCGCGACCTGCTTCAGCAGCATGTCGCCCATATCGTGCCCCAGCGTGTCATTGAGCGTCTTGAAATTATCGAGATCGATCAAAAGCACCGCACCGAAAACCCCGAGGCGGTTGCCGGCGGTCATGGCATGCTTCAGGCGATCCAGCAGGAGCGTACGATTGGGCAGGCCGGTGAGCGGGTCGAAATAGGCAAGATTGTGGATCTGCTCTTCGGCCTGCTTGCGGCTCGTGATGTCGGTATAGATGCCGAGGACGCCGATGATCCGGCTATCCTCGCCGCGTAACGGCACTTTCGAAGTGCTCAGCCAGATGGTGCGGCCATCCGGTGTCGTCTGCGTTTCTTCAAAATCCAGCTTTGATATGCCCGACTCCATCACGACCCGGTCGTCGGCACGGTAAGTCTCGGCCTGCTCGCGCCAGTTCATGTCGTGATCGGTCTTGCCGATCAGTTCCCCGGGTTCGGACAGCCCGGCATCGTGCGCGAACTGGCTGTTGCAACCGATGTAGCGCGACTCCCGGTCTTTCCAGAACACGCGGATCGGCGCGTGCTGGATGACGGATGCCAGCAGATCCTTCTGTTCACGAAGCTTCTCGGCATTTTGGCGATGCTGGTTCAGCAGCGTGCCGACTTTTTCGGTCATGGAATTGATGCCCTGCTGAATCTGTCCCAGCTCATCAACGGAGGTTACGGGAATTCTGGCATCCAGAGCACCCTCCTCAACCTTCTTCAAAACCTCCAGGGAAATGTTTACACGCCGGGTGATGAGGCGCTGGGCAATGAAAACGATAACAGCGGAACTGAGCAGGATAAATACCAGCGAGCCGAGTTGGCCCCAGAGGATGATGGAGCGCTTCATTGCGTTGAGTTCAGACGTGCTGATCGTGATCACCGTGGTGTACATCGGCACGCCGCCTGCGGCGCCATGAATATGCATGACGGCCTTGAGCGTGTCATCGCCCCGGATGAATTTTTCATCGGGAGCGGAAGCGGCAAGCCAGCGCATATCGAAACCCGGAATATCGCTGGCCAGGCTTCCGAGGTAGGCGGGATTTTTTGAAACGATGACCCTCCCGTTGCCGCCTATGACCATGCCGTCAAGGTAGGGGGCGCCTACCAGATCGGTCATGACCGACTGGCGTGAGATGGAACTGATCGCCAACTCGTCATTGGCAATCATTCGACCCACAAGATGCAGGTGCGAATAGGTGCGCTCTTCAATGGCGGTGCTGAACCGGTCGGTGTAGAACCACCCGAGCACGCTGAAAGCGAGGGCCTCTACGCAGATGACGAGCAGTGCAATTCGCGAGATAAGACCCAGTCGTGGTATTTTCATGGCGCGTAGTGTGGGGTAGCGGCAAAAGATTCAAGTCGCGTCGTCCGTTCCTGTTCGTACCGGACTTTTTCGGGGGCGTCGTAGCCGAGGATCACCTGGCTCAACTCGGGCCGGTCGACTCGCGAGTGCCAGGTGGCGATGTAGATGGTTTGCTGAAGATGATGGCTGACCGGGTCCATATACGCCGGGTAATTCTGCATGCGCTCCTTTGCCGTCCACCTGGCCTTTTCGAGCTGCCGTATAACCGCATGATTGTCCGTCGTGCCGGCACGCTCGATGGCGGCGAGCAGCGCTTTGGTCGCAAAGTAGGCGGCATGTGTCACATCGCCGGGATAATCCAGCCTGGTATGCCCGTAGCGATCCCTGTAACGGGCTACAAATTCCGACGTTCCGGGAGTATCAAGATTCCAGGCCCAGGTGATTCCATACAGGGGGCGCGGAGTTCCCGGTGCAGGATAGAGCTCCTCCCAATCCACTTCGCCGACGACCCACGATTGCCTTTCGAGCATCTTCGGATCGATCTGCGCAAAAAGCCTGATCTGATTGTCGCCGCTGATGTTGAGCGCCACCACGTCGGCAGGGAGCGCAGCGACTTGCCGGATCACTCCGGCAGGATCGGGCAGAGCTGCCGGTACAACCACCTCGCCGACGACCGCGCCGCCATATTCCGAAATGTATCGCCGCGAGGCCGCGGCACTGCTGTGCCCCCATGCGTCATCTTCCGTCAGCAGCAAGACCCGCTTGGATTTCCGATTGGCCAAAGCGTATTTGAGGAGGGCGTGGTTGAAATTGGCGGCACTGGCATCGAATACGAACTTCGTCCGGTGGGCATTCTCGACAGATTCGGAAGGGGCCGAGGAATTGGTATTGATAAAGATGACACCGTATCTTTGGCAAACGGCGGACATGCCCGCGGCGACCCCGGAGTCGATGGCTCCCAACATGAATCCCACTTTGTTCTGCGTGATGAGATCTTCGGCAACCTGGGAAGCTTGACCGGCATCCAGGGTGGGATTGCGCGACACGAGAACGATCTCCCGCCCCAAAAGACCGCCGCGGGCGTTGAATTCATCGATCGCCATTTCGGCACCGCGCCGATCGGATTCGGAATGCAATGCAAAACGCCCCGTGGTGGGAGCGACATGGGCAATGATGATGGGGGAAGTTTCAGCGGCAAATGCGTTGCCGACAATTGCCAGCCGGGTTGGCTCAGCGATCAGATTGAGAATGGAAGCTGCCATCAAACCGGCCAGGGTAAAACCAAGATTTGGCTGCAATAACTTTTTCATTGTTGTATGCAATTGAACTCCCCGCCGGATTATTGCATATGTATTAGCACGCGGGTACAGAAGCAAAATGCAGAATGCCCCGCAGACGATAGTTCGTTGACACATGAGCAACCCATGCCTCTTGAGCGCTCCGATCTCACGCAATGGCTGCATTCAGGAAAATGCTCAAATGAATTTTTATTTACCCTTCCTCTCCGTTGCTCCCATAAGACTGCTCCATTGGCATCCGCGATTCTCAACGGTGCCGCGTTGTTGGCAGTATTCAGATTCGGGAACTATAGGTATTCCTGCGTATTCATTTAATCAGCACTCTGCGATAACTTCACAAGTGTCCGTACACTATCCTCACGACACCCTTCTCATGCCCAACGAAGTTGATTGCAAATAACAGCATGGTTCCCCAACCGACTGGATCGCCGTTAGTGTTCAGAAAATGCGCGTACTGATTATCGAAGACAATCGCGAACTTGCTTCAAACATGTTCGACTTTCTGGAAACCAAGGGACATATCCCGGATGCGGCAGGGGATGGCATCACCGGCATGCATCTGGCGTCGGCCAACCAGTATGATGCAATAGTGCTTGACCTGATATTGCCCGGAATGGATGGCATTACGATATGCCGGAAATTGCGCGAAGAATACGGAGACACCACCCCGATCTTGATGATCACAGGGCGCGATTCCCTGGACGACAAGATCGCCGGCCTGGAAGCCGGTGCGGACGACTATCTGTCCAAGCCGGCAGCATTGCGCGAAGTGGAATTGCGATTGCGAGTATTGCACCGGCGGGTCGGCGATTACATCCCGAAGCAGAGAAAGATTGTTGTGGAAGACCTCAGCCTCGATCCACTCACTTGTTCGGTATGTCGCGGCGGCAGGACGATCAAGTTACCGCCGATCCCCTACAGGATACTGGAGATGCTGATGGCGCGCTCTCCCAAAGTAGTCAATCGCGATGACATCCAGCATCTCGTATGGGGAGAAGGCCGTCCGGACAGCGATTCGCTCCGGGCGCATATGCATTTGCTTCGCGACCTCATAGACAAACCGTTCCAGCAAAAACTGTTGCGTACGCTACGCGGTTTTGGTTATCAATTAGTCAGTCCGGATGTCCGGGGCAAATGATCCGTCGCATAGATTTGCTTTCAAATCAGGTCGCCATTGGCGCCTGAAGACCCATAAGCGGAGGATTGGCTTGAGACCGCGCCGGTTACGCTCCTGGAGCGTCTTAAACCAACCACACGGCACGGTTGATCGATTTGAAAGACGCTACAGATGCGTATGGATATCTATATCGAGATCGGCTTTATTTCAGCCCTGCAATAAATTCCGCGAGGCTTTTGATTTCAGCGTCCGTAGCGTTCATTCCCTTTGGAGGCATCTTGCTCATCTTCCAGCCGAACTCACCGCCCTTGGTTATGTTTGCAGCGATCTTGCTTGCGGCATTTACATCGCCTTTGTACTTCTTCGCAACATCAATCCATGCAGGACCCACCATTTTTTTATCTATGGCGTGGCAAGCTCCGCACTTGGTCTTGCCAACTGCCGGCATATCTGTCGCCTGAACGGAACCTGCAACCATTAGACCTGCCACAACTGTCATGCTGATGAAAATGGATTTCATTATTTCCTCCTCCAGGTTTAACTACAAAATTTACCACCCTTGCTATTTCCAGTGCCCAATGTTTTGAGTGTTCAGCATGCCTTCTTGGCTCGGAGCACTGCGAATATCTTGTCACGAATGCCGCGTTTTCAATACATGACCAGGCAAAGCCCTCAGAGCGCGAATAGACAGATGCGCCATTAGGCGCAATTATCCACCGAGGGTCTATTGCCATATTTGGCTATGGGGATATAACACCGAATGGCAATTGCCCGTCATTTCCAGGTAATACTCACGAAGACCGGCCGCATGATCAGCAAATCATTTTCGGATTTGATCGACTTCCCTCATTAATTGTGAAGGCTCAACCGAAGCTTGCGTTGCCGGTTGCTGTCCTTCTATTCTTTCTTGCGTCCAATCCGCCGCTTCCCCTGCGCCCCAGGATAGCAGCGAGGCCAGCCCTAACACCCATAAACTGCGCTTCCTGCCTTCCGGGATTCCACGATTATGCAGATGGCTGCCGATATATTTGGCCGCAATGGAAAATACTATGGTGGAAATAATCAGATTCCATATGGATGGTAGTGAAAACATGGCCATTAATTAGGGACGTTCTTCATATTGCGGGGCATGATCGAGAATTTCATCCCACGATGCCTTGGAACCAGCAAAGACATGTGAAGAAACCTGACTATTTACCGGGGTATCAAGCGTGCCTATACGCACCCGGACAATTTCCGGCGCGCTATCACGCTTGCCAATTATCGGGGAACCGCACATGCCGCAGAACACACGATTGACGCCTGCACTATTGCGATAGTCCCTCAGGCATTCCTGCCCCTTGACGATTCGAAAGTCTGCCGCAGAGACGGGTGACATTGCATTAAAAGCAGAACCACTCGCCTTTCGGCAACGGGAGCAGTGGCAATAGACGACCGGGCCGAGAGGGCCTGCGATTTCATATTCTACGGCGCCGCATAGACAACTCCCTTTGTGCATATGTTCTCCAGTCGTAATGTTGAACGCTAAACGGCAACGGCACGAACATTACCCGACTGCGAATCGCAGAACAATATGAAAACGCATGGTAACGAGAATTTTACGAATCATTGGATGGGGAGAACCGGGACCAGCGTTTCATGGTCGAGCTGGCTGTTTGCTTCAGCTCAAGGCTGGTGTAACGGCAGCGAAGGGTAAGAACCCATTGCTACCGCAACGCCCATGGGGACAACGTAACTGGCGGAGAGGGAGGGATTCGAACCCTCGGTAGGCTCACACCTACGCCTGATTTCGAGTCAGGTACATTCGACCACTCTGCCACCTCTCCGAATACTACCCCGCAACATGCGCAGAAAATGCTTGGCATCGCGAGGGCGCGCATTTTACCAGCAACATTTGATTTTCGGGCAGAATGTTGGGGAACCTCCAATTGAGTCCACCATGAACCGCGTTGCTAACAAAAATGGGATGATCGCAAGGCGCGCGACGCCGGTAGCGCCTGCGACACGTTACTGGCAAAGCCAGCCGTTTGCGGGAGCAGTCGCATGCCGCCACTCCCGCACTCACCGCTTCACGCACCGTGTCATGGCGGCAGTGTTACTACGATGCCAAGGAGCGCAACGCCGCGAGCGCCCATTTTTGTCGGCAACCCTTCGGGCACATGGTTTTGCGGGCGGTCTGCGTCGTGCGGCTGCGTCACGTTACTGCGCAGCAGCCGTTTGCGGGAGCAGCCGCTTGCAACCCCCTCCCGCACCTGACGCTCGCGCGCACCGTGTCGGGGGTGCTACTCCTAGCGAATGGAATTACCATTCGCGGTGTCGTTTTCCTTGCATCCCATCCCGCAAAACCATGTGCGCGGTCATGGGGGACTCAATTGAAGGTTCCTGAATGCGCAGCTTGCTCCCACTACAACTCGCGGTCGCCCTAGCGCTGTGTGCCTGGCTCTGGATCAAAACCACTGCCGTCGACCCCTTGCCGGACTGGCATCAGGGCGAGCTGGTGGTCATCGTTCCGCCTGCCGAAATGGAGGCCGAGAACACCTTTGAGACCGAACTGGCCGAACGGTTTGCCCAACAGCTGCAAGTGAAACTGAAGCTTATTCCCTTGCCGATCGACCAGGCTCTTCCCGCACTGGCCGCCCACAAGGCCCATCTTGCGACCGGCGTCCGCAACACGAGCGACTACGCGGTTCGCTTCGGCAAGGCTTATCAATCGCTTGAAGAACTGCTGATCTGCCACGGCACGACTCCGGATGACCTGGACGAACTCGACGGCCGCGAGCTGGCCGTTGCCGCCGGATCACCGCAGGAGGCGGCATTGCGCGAGGTGCGTCACGAACATGACAAGCTGGGCTGGAGATCGCAGCGCAACACCTCGCCTGCCGAACTGCTGGAGGAAGTTGCCGACGGCGAACTGGACTGCACGGTAGCGAACGAGGAGCAGCTCGCAACCGCGCGAAATTACTATCCCGAACTGGGCGTCGCTCTGGATATCGATTCGCCCTCCGATATGTCCTGGGCTTTCGCCGTCGACGGCGACGCAAAACTGTTTGACGAAGCGCAGCAATTCTTCGCGCGCATCAAGCAGGACGGCTCCCTGCGCCAGCTGATCGACCGCCACTACGGCCACAATGACCGTCTCGATGCGATGGATGCCGAAGCCTTCATCGCCCAGACGCGCACCCTGCTGCCGCGTTACAAGCACTGGTTCCAGGAAGCGGCCGACCTCACCGGCATCGAATGGCAATTGCTTGCCGCACTCTCATACCAGGAATCGCACTGGAACCCGAATGCCACTTCATACACCAATGTGCGCGGCATGATGATGCTGACCGATGAGACCGCCGACCGCATGAACCTCGAGAACCGCCTCGATGCGCATTCCAGCATCCTCGCCGGGGCGCATTACCTGCAATTGCTCAAGGAACAACTGCCGCTGCGTATCAGCGAAGAAGATCGGCTGTGGATGGCACTGGCTGCCTACAACCAGGGTATGGGACATCTGGAGGACGCCCGCATTCTGGCGAGCCAATCCGGATTGAACCCGGATGTGTGGGCCGACGTGAAACGTATGATGCCCTTGCTGTCGCGCCCTTCGTTCTACAAGAATGCCAAGCGAGGCAAGGCGCGGGGAGGTGAAGCAGTGATCCTCGTCGAAACCGTGCGCCTGTACGAGGACATGCTGAAACGCCTGGATGCCCAGGAAAATCTGTATCAGTTGCCGCCGACTTTGAAAAAAAGCTTCGTTGGCAGTCTCATCAATTAAGTTTACCGTCGCGCCGACAACAGGAACCGGTTGATCCGCAGTACGATGGCTGACGCAGCAGTTCCGGGCTGATTGCTATGGATTTGTTCAACAATCCCGGCACAACGACATGCGGCATTGGCAAAATATGCGGGAGGCGAGGAGCAAGCAAGCCCCCTTTCGGATCAGATCGCGTTGATGGAGGTCAGTCCGCCCATGTAAGGACGCAGCACTTCCGGTACCAGCACGCTGCCGTCGGCTTGCTGGTAGTTTTGGCTACGGCCACTCGCTATCGCTCGTTTAACATTCGCTGCGCGCATATTAGCCTCCGCCACAAGTATTCTTGCTGTGTAGGCTAACCCGCATTCGGGTTACGCCGGAACTAAAACAATCAACTTGCCCGAATGCTTTCAATCCCGCCCATATAGGGGCGTAATACTTCAGGGACTTTCACGCTTCCATCTGCTTGTTGATTGTTTTCCAGCACCGCCACCAGGGTGCGGCCCACTGCCAGGCCGGAGCCATTGAGGGTATGCACCAACTCCGGCTTGCCTTGTGCATTGCGGAAGCGTGCCTGCATGCGCCGTGCCTGGAAGGCCTCGAAGTTGGAACAGGACGAGATCTCGCGGTAAGTATTCTGTGCCGGCAACCATACTTCGATGTCGTAGGTCGTCGCGGCAGAGAAGCCCATGTCGCCGGTGCACAGTTTGACCACGCGATACGGCAGGCCGAGCTTCTTCAAGATCGTCTCGGCGTGGCCGAGCAATTCTTCCAGCATCTCGTAGGATTTTTCCGGATGGACGATCTGCACCAGTTCCACTTTGTCGAATTGGTGCTGGCGGATCATGCCGCGTGTGTCACGCCCGTAGGAACCCGCTTCGCTGCGGAAGCATGGCGTGTGCGCCACGAACTTCATCGGCAGCTTTTCCAGCGGCACGATCTCGTCGCGCACCATGTTGGTGACAGGAACTTCGGCAGTGGGAATCAGGTAGAAATTCTTCTCAGCCCCGTCATCGCCCACCACGCGCGGAATGCGGAACAGATCTTCTTCGAATTTCGGTAATTGCCCGGTGCCGCGCATCGACTCAGCGTTCACCATGTACGGAACGTAGGTCTCGGTGTAACCGTGCTGCTCGGTGTGCGTATCCAGCATGAACTGCGCGAGTGCGCGGTGCAGTCTGGCCAAAGGTCCTTTCAACAGCGAGAAACGCGCGCCGGCGATCTTCGTCGCCGTCTCGAAATCCAGCCCGCCCAGCCCCTCGCCGATACTGACGTGATCCTGCACCTCGAACGCGAATTTGGTCGGTTCACCAACCTTGCGCACTTCGACGTTGTCAGTTTCCGACTTGCCGACAGGAACAGTCGTGTGCGGCATATTGGGAATGACCGCGAGGAAGGCATCCATCTCCTGCAACAGTTGCGGCAGCTTGGCTTCGAGCTGTTTCAGCTCGTCGCCCAGTGCACCGACCTCCGCCATGATTGCCGTGGTGTCTTCACCTTTGGCCTTGGCCTGACCGATCAGCTTGGAAGACGCATTGCGCTTGGCTTGCAGCTCCTGTGTGCGGGTCTGGATGGTCTTGCGCTCCGCTTCCAGTTGCTCGAACTTGGCAGTGTCCAGCGTGTATCCGCGTGTCGCCAGGCGTGCCGCCACCGCGGCCAGGTCGTTGCGTAATGCTTGTATGTCTAACATCTCTGCTCCTGTGTAGGTCGGGTTAGCGGCTTCATCGCGTAACCCGACATGAAATTCCGATCAACTGCAAATGTCGGGTTACGCTGCGCTAACCCGACCTACATTTTCTTTGCTTTTGCATCCAGCTCGCGCAAATGCGCCAGCTTCTCCGCAATCTTCGCTTCCAGCCCGCGCTCGGTCGGCTCGTAAAAGCTCACTTCCGGCATACCGTCGGGGAAGTAATTTTCCCCCGCCGCATAACCACCAGCCTCATCGTGCGCGTAGCGGTAATCCTTGCCGTAATCCAGCTGTTTCATCAATTTTGTCGGCGCGTTGCGCAAGTGCAGCGGCACTTCGCGCGAGCCGTCCTGGCTGACAAAGGCGCGGGCGGCATTATACGCGACATACCCGGCATTCGATTTCGCCGCGACGGCGAGGTACAGCACGGCCTGCGCCAGCGCCAGCTCGCCTTCCGGCGAGCCGAGACGTTCGTAGGTCGCTGCTGCATCGTTGCACAGCTGGATGGCGCGCGGATCGGCCAGACCGATGTCTTCCCACGCCATGCGCACGATGCGCCGCGCCAGGTAGCGAGGGTCGGCGCCACCGTCCAGCATGCGCACCAGCCAGTACAGAGCCGCATCGGGGTTGGAGCCGCGCACGGACTTGTGCAGCGCGGAGATCTGGTCATAGAAGGCTTCGCCGCCCTTGTCGAAGCGGCGCAGTTTTTGCGCCAGTGTGTTGTCGAGGAAGGCGACGTCGATGTTCTTCAAGTTGGCCGCAGCCGCCGCAGTCTGCAACTGCTCCAGCACATTGAGCAGTCGCCTTGCATCGCCGTCCGCATAGCCGATAACGCGCCCCCGCGCCGCCGCATCGAATGTGATATCCGGCAACGCGGTCTGCCGCGCACGCTCGAACAATTGCGCCATCTCGGCTTCCGACAGGGATTGCAGCACATACACCTGCGCCCGCGAGAGCAAAGCGTTGTTCAACTCGAACGAAGGGTTCTCGGTGGTCGCGCCGATGAAGGTGACCAATCCCTGTTCGACGAACGGCAGGAAGGCATCCTGTTGCGACTTGTTGAAACGGTGGACTTCGTCCACGAACAGGATAGTGTGGCGGCCGCTCTGCTGCAAAGTCTGCTCGGCCTGCGCGATGGCCTCGCGGATGTCCTTCACGCCGGACAGCACCGCCGACAGCGGCACGAATTCGGCATCGAAAGCCGATGCCATCAATCTGGCCAGTGTCGTCTTGCCCACGCCCGGCGGTCCCCACAAGATCATGGAATGCAACTTGCCCGATTGGAAGGCAAGGCGCAACGGCTTGCCTTCGCCAAGCAGATGCGACTGTCCGATGACTTCGTCTATATTTTTTGGACGCAGCCGTTCGGCCAGGGGTGCAGCGGGTTGGTTGGGAGCAAACAGGTCAGCGCTGCTCATTACTCGCCCAGCACGTCCGCACCTTTGGGCGGCACGAACTTGAACTGCTGCGCACCGAAAGACGGATTGCTCTTCAGCCCGGAAAAGCGCAATACCGTGTGATGGCCGAAGGAATCGTGCAATTCCATCACCATCAGTTCAGACTTGGCGTTGAACGCCATCAGTATCTTCTGGAAAGTCGTCTCGGCCGATTTCGGGGTGGCTTGCAGCCATTCCAGACCGTCGCGGTCGTCGATGTCCTTGAGCGCAAAGTCGCGCTCGATCTCGTTGCTGCCGGAGAGCAGTGCCGCGGGACTGCTGCCCAGCGCGGCATCCAGTTTCTTCACCGTGACCTGGTTCAGGTCGGCGTCGTACATCCAGAATTTCTTGCCATCGCCGACGATGAGCTGTTCATACGGCTTCTTGTAGACCCAGCGGAATCGCCCGGGGCGCTCGAACTGCATGGTGCCCGAAGCGCTCTGGATGCGTTTGCCGTTCTTGTCCAGCACCTCTTGCGTGAAATCGGCTTGCGCCGAATGCGTCGAAACGACGAAGGTATGGAGCTTCTGGATGGCACTCGCATGCGCGGTTGTCGATGCAAGCAACAAAAGTGTGATGAGTAATTTTCTTAACATATTCCAGACCTGTGAGTTAATGGGAAAAGGAGAAGAGGGAAGAGCGAAAGGTAAAACCCGCGCGCGCCGCGGCTTCTACCCTTTCCCCTGTTCCCTTTCACCCTTCTCGATTGGGTGCAAGCACTTCACGGTTGCCGTTGCTTTGCATGGGCGAAACCAGCCCGGCTTTTTCCATCGCTTCAATCAGGCGCGCGGCGCGGTTGTAGCCGATGCGCAAATGGCGTTGCACGAGGGAGATGGAAGGACGGCGCGTTTTCAACACGATCTCCACTGCCTGATCGTACAGTGCATCGGCCTCGGCTTCGCCTCCCCCGCCATCGTATTCACCCTCGGCCGCTTCATCCAGCGAAGTCAGCACGCCATCGACATAGTTCGGCTGGCCCTGCGCCTTGAGATATTCGGCGACGCGATGGACTTCCTGGTCGGAAACGAACGCCCCGTGTACGCGCTGCGGATAGCCGCTGCCCGGCGGCAGGTAGAGCATGTCGCCCTGGCCCAGCAACGCTTCCGCCCCCATCTGGTCGAGAATCGTGCGCGAGTCGATCTTGCTCGATACCTGGAACGCGACGCGCGTCGGCACGTTGGCTTTGATCAACCCGGTGATAACGTCGACCGAGGGGCGTTGCGTCGCCAGCACCAGGTGGATGCCCGCAGCGCGCGCTTTCTGCGCCAGGCGCGCAATAAGCTCTTCCACCTTCTTGCCCACCACCATCATCAGGTCGGCGAGTTCGTCAATGAAGATCACGATGAACGGCAGTTCTTCCAGCGCTTCCGGATTCTCCGGCGTGATCGTGAACGGATTGGTCAGCGGCTTTCCGGCTTTGACGGCGTCGCGCACTTGCTGGTTGTAGCCGGCGATGTTGCGCACGCCGAGTGCGGACATCAACTTGTAACGCTTGTCCATTTCCTGAACGCCCCAGTTGAGGGCAGAAGCAGCCTGACGCATATCGGTGACCACGGGGGCGAGCAGATGCGGAATGCCTTCGTACACGGAAAGTTCCAGCATCTTGGGATCGACCAGCAGCAGGCGCACCTGTTGCGGCGTGGACTTGTACAGCAGGCTCAGGATCATGGCATTGATCGCCACCGATTTGCCGGAACCGGTGGTACCTGCCACCAGCACATGCGGCATCTTGCCCAGGTCGGCGACCACCGGTTTGCCGGAAATATCTTTGCCCATCGCCATGGTCAGCGGAGAATGCATCTCGGCATAGACTTGGGAGCCGAGTATCTCCGAGAGATGCACGATCTGGCGTTTCGGGTTGGGCAGTTCCAGTGCCATGTAGCTCTTGCCGGGTATGGTCTCGACCACGCGGATGCTGACCACGGACAGGGCCCGCGCCAGGTCGCGCACCAGATTGGTGATCTGGCTGCCCTTTACGCCGACTGCAGGATCGATCTCGTAGCGCGTGATGACGGGACCGGGATAGGCACCGACCACTTTGACCTCGACGCCGAAATCCTTGAGTTTGCGCTCGATCAGGCGCGAGGTGAATTCCAGCGTCTCGGCGGAAACCACTTCGACCTGCTGCTTCGCCTCATCCAGCAGATGCAACGGCGGCAGGTCCGAATCCGGCATATCGGCAAACAGGGAGACCTGCTTCTCCTTTTGCACACGCGTCGAACGCGGCACTTCGAAGACGGGCATCTCGATGTGGATAGGCTGATGTTCTTCCACGCGCTTTTTTTCTTCTTCGACCACCACACTGCGTTCCTGCATCGCCTGCACACCGATGCGTTTGTCCTGCCGCGTCTGCCAGGCATTTCGCGCCCAGAACCAGGCCTCTTCCAGCACCGTACCCAGCCAGTCGGCAAAACGGAGCCAGGATAATCCGGTATAAAGACTGAAACTCACCACCATCAATGCCAACAGCAACAAGGTGGCGCCGGTATAGCCCAGCGCATGCGACAACGCGCCGCCCAGTGCGCCCCCCAGCATACCGCCGGGAGCCAGCGGCAATGCCACCTTCCACGTATAGAGGCGCAAGGCTTCCAGTGCGCTGCTGGAAAACAACAACACCAGGAAACCCAGCAGGGAAACCCACAGCGCGCGCTTGTCGAAAATGCTGTCGGCACGGATGCGGTGATAGCCGGCCCATACGCGCTGCAACATCAGCGTCACCCACCACCAGGCGGAAAAGCCGAACAGGTAGAGCAGGACATCCGCCAGCCACGCACCCAGCACCCCGCCGGGGTTGCGAGTGATCGCCGCGCTCGCGCTATGCGACCAGGATGGATCGGCGCGGTCGTAACCGGCCAGAATAAGGATCAGATAGAGCGCTACCGCCACCAGCAGCAGCCAGCGCGATTCGCGCAACAGGCCGAGCAATCTTTCCGGCAATGGCGGACGGGGGCTTTCGGGTAGCGCCATCAAATTCCCTCGGAGTCGTTGGGGGCGGGCGGAAGGAATCCCAGGCGGCGTGCCGCGCTGACGGCTTCCAGCCGAGAGTTGACATGCAGGGCCTGGTAGACCGCCGCAGTGTGTATCTTGACGGTACCCTCGGCCAGGTTCATCTTTCTGGATATCTCCTTATTCGCCAGACCCGAGGCAAGAAAGGTCAACACTTCCAGTTGGCGCGTAGTGAGCCCGAATTTTGCAGCGCGTTGCGAACGCTTGTTCACCAGCGTCTCGCCCTGATCGACATTGTTCACCGCTTGCTGCAGGAGTTGCGGCGGCAGATAGACTCCGCCCTCCAGCACCATGCGCAACGCCGACAACATGATCTTGCTGGACGACATCTTGGAGATGAACCCCATCGCGCCCGATTCCATCACGCTCTCGATATCGTCCCGGTGATCGGAACCGGAGACCACCACCAGCGGAATATCCGGATGCCGCAGATGGAAGAACTGGATGGACGGAACGCCTTCGCTGCCCGGCATATTCAGATCGAGCAGCGCGAGATCGACATCGGGATTGTCATGTACCAGCTGCAATGCGTCCTGAAAATTCCCGGAATCCAGTATCTCGACCTCGTCGGCAAGCTGCTGCAGCACATAGCGCATGCCATCGCGGAACAACGCATGGTCATCCGCCATGAGCACCTTGATCTTCATCTTTTACCCCCCAATACTTTCGCGCCCGCAATCATACCACTCCCTGCAAGGGCTTCTAGGTTTCGCCGTTCAGGGCGAAATGCATCATCGCCCGCAAGCGTATCGGCGCGATCGGCTTGTGCAGCAGGATCGCTTTGCTGTCGTGTATCTCCTGCAGGGTTGCACTGGCGGTGTCCCCGGTCAGCACCACCGCAGGCAGGTCCTTGCCCCATTTTTCTCGCATCATTTTGATGACATGGATGGCCGTCATGCCGTAGGGCAGGCGGAAATCGCACACCAGCAGATCGGGCCTCAACCCGGCGATATCCAGCTTGCGCATGACGTCTTCCGCATACTCGCCAGCCGTCACTTTGCATCCCCATTGCTCCAGAAGGTCGGCAGTCACTTCGCGGATATCGGGATCGTCTTCCACCAGTGCAACGACCCGGCCGTTCAGGTCGTATTGCGAATGGGTGATCACGAAGGGCTGTGCCAGGTTTTCGGAATTGCCTAACGGGATATCGAAACTGAATGCCGATCCGATGCCCGGCCTCGAACTGACCAGCACTTTGCATTCCAGCAGACTCTCGATCCGGCGCACGATGGACAAACCCAGCCCCAGCCCTTTGCGCCTGTCCCGGTGCGGATTGTCGGCCTGATAATATTCCTCGAAGATGTGGGGCAAGGTCTCCGCCCGGATGCCGATGCCGGTGTCGGCGACTTCCAGGCCGACCATGCCTATCCTGCAGCTGCAACGAACGACCACGCCGCCGGTATCGGTATAGCGAAGTGCATTGGAAATGAGGTTGCGAAGCATGCGCTCCAGCAGGAAGGGATCGCTGTAGATCACTACATTGCATATGTCTTGCGGGCCGCACTTGTTGCCGTTACAGACGGGCAACTGAAAACTCAGGCCCTTTGCCTGCGCCAGCGGCGCAAAGTCGCCGTATATCCGGTCGAACAACGACCCCAGCATGAAATGCTGCTTGCGCGGCTCGACGATACCCGCATCCAGGCGCGAGACATCCAGCAGATCGTCGAACATGTCGACCAGGGCATTGACCGATTTGCCGATCTGCCCGGCAAGACGGATCGTCTCCTTTTCCCTGGCGGTATCCTGCAAGGCATCGGAGAACAATCGCAATGCCTGCAAAGGTTGGCGCAAGTCGTGGCTGGCGGTCGCGAGGAACTTCGATTTCGCCTGACTGGCCTGTTCCGCCACTTGGCGCGAAGCCTCGGCTTCCCTTTTCCGCTCCAGCAGAGCACCCACCAGAAGCTCATTCTCGAACCTGCGCCGCTGCGACTGTTCAAAGGTGCGGATCAGCTCGAGTGACGATTTGAGAACGAAAATGAAGAACATGGTCAACATGCCGAACAATATCCAATGCGTCGGATCGTTCTCCCATGCGAGCCGCCCCAGCAGAGGCAGGATCATTATCGTCAGATAGATGAACATCGAAGGAGGATGGAAGGGGTTGCTGGTCGCGGCGCCCGCCGACATACCCATCACCACACAGATCAGCAGTGCCTGATAAGCCAGATCGCCGGGAGCGAACATCAGGACGCCGGCGCTGCCCCATGTGATTGCGACCAGCCCGGTCAAACGTCGGAACGTCCGGTCCCAGTCGAGATTCTGCAAAACGGTCTTCGTGAGTGTGCGCCGGCGGCGCCAAAAATAGTACTCTATGGCATGTACGGCATAGACAGCCACCAGCCATATCTGCAACGTGGGGTGTGCGATCCTGTCCCACATCAGCATCACCAGCATCGGCGCCAGCACCAGTTCCGCGACCAGCATCAGCGGATAACTGTCGATGCGTGCCCGAACCTGTTCCGCGCGTATCTGCAGATTTTTTTCGTCCAGCTCGAACCGCAACAGGTCGATCAACGAATTCATCTGAATGCCAGCAATAACCTGACGTCCTGCACCCACATGTCGGAATGTTGCCAGAACGGCGACAGCAGGATCGGGCGACCTCTGGGGGCGATGAAATAGGTCCCGGCAGAATGATCCAGATCGTAACCGCCGTTCTTGTTCGGTTGCTTTTCGTAAGTCACGCCGAATGCCTTCGCCGCCTGTGCGGTCGCCGCACTATCGCCGGACAGTCCCTTGAAAGTCGGGTAGAACGCCGCCGGATATTTCGCCAGCAGTTCCGGCGTATCGCGTTCCGGGTCAAGCGTGATGAACAGCACCTGCACCCTGTCTGCGTCTTTCCCCAGTTTGCGCATCATCTGCGCCAGTTCCGCGAGTTCGGTCGGGCACACCTGCGGGCAATGCGTATACCCGAAGAACAGCACCACGACCTTGCCGCGAAAATCCTCCAGGCTGACCTGCTTGCCGGAGGCATCGTTCAGATGAAAATCCGCTTGTGCATACTTCGCACTCACGTCGCCGGCCTGGAACGGGGAAGGCAGGGTTTGCTCGCCGCACGCGGCAAGCAGGGACAGCAACAAGAACAGCAACAGGTTACGCAGGGACATGACAGCTACCGCTCCATCCGTTTATATAAAATGTGTATCCGACTTTGACCAAACCATACACGCCGAACATCGCCACCAAGAGCCCTGCCATCAGCCTGACGCGGTGCGACTGCACCCAGCCCTTGATACCTTCCCAGAACAGGCCGATCGCGAGCAGATTCGGCAGGGTGCCCAGACCGAAAGCCAGCATGATGAGTGCGCCGCGCAATGCGCTGCCGCTGGCCAGCGCGGTGAGCAGCACGCTGTACACCAGCCCGCACGGCAGCCAGCCCCATAACGCGCCCAATCCCAGCGCACGCGGCACCGTGTTTACCGGCAACAGTCTGGTCGTGTAGGGCTGCAGGCGTTTCCACAGACCTCCGCCCAACCGTTCAAGTTGCCGCACCGCCCCCCACACACCGGCAAGATACAAGCCCAGCACGACGAGCATCAGGCTCGACAACGTAAAGAGCAAATGTTGCACCGGAACCGCGTCGCGCATCAGCAAGCCGGCCTGCCCCACCGCGCCAACCAATGCCCCCGCTATCGCATAGCTCGCGATGCGCCCGCTGCTGTAGGCCAAGTGGAACGGCCAGCGCGCCGCATCTTTCGGCACCTGTGCGGTAAAGACACCGACGATGCTGCCGCACATGCCCAGACAATGTACGCCGCTGAGCAGCCCGACCAGGAAAACCGCGACAAGACTGAATTCAACCATCGACTTCTTTTTTCTCCAGCATCTCCAAGTTCAAATGCGCAGCCGCCGCTCTGGCATCCGGTTGCGGCTGACAGGGGATGACGCCCAACAGCGGCGCCGCGATGCGCTCGCGCAATGCCTGGATGTTCTCTTGCAAAGCGGGCATGCCCGCATCCAGCACATTGGCTACCCAACCCGCACATTCTAGTTGGTAATGGGCGATAGCGTGCATCGTCAGCAAGGCATGGTTTATGCACCCCAGCCGCATGCCCACCACCAGTATGACCGGCAGCTCGAGTTGTCTGGCGAGATCCGCGCTGGTTTGCCTGTCGTTCAGCGGCACGCAGAATCCCCCCGCCCCTTCGACGATGACCTCGTCGGCCTGCCCGGCCAGTTCCCGGTACGAGGCCATGATGCGTCCGAACTCTATGTTCACCCCGGCATGCCGTGCGGCCAGATGCGGGGCGATAGGACGATGGAAGCAATAGGGATTGATCTGGCCGTAGGCCGCCTGCACCGTGCTTGCGGCACGCAGCAGTTTGGCGTCTTCGTTGTGGTCGTCATCGTCGCAACCCGCCGCGACCGGTTTGAATCCGGCCACGCGCTTGCCCTGCGCCGCGAAGGCGTGCAGCAGCGCGCAACTCACTAGCGTCTTGCCCACGCCGGTATCGGTTCCGGTGACGAAATAACTCATAGCTTGAAATCGGTCCTGATGATGGCACGCCCGTCCGCTGTCGCCTTCGGAGCAGGTTTCCACGCATGGCCGTAGATGATCTCGAAGGTGGCCGGCAGTTTGCCGTCGCGGCGCAGCTTCTCGTAATTCTCGGTGACGCGCTGCCATGCCGCCTTGCCCATCATGCCGGGCGCGCGACCGGCGGTCGCATTGTGCGCACCGATGCTTTTCAGGTCCTGCATCACGGCCCGCACATCGTTGTACGTCAGCGTGATCCGTTCCATCTCCATCACCGGATCGGTAAAGCCCGCTGCCACCAGCATATCGCCGATGTCGTGCATGTCGGCGAAACGGCTGAGATGGTTATAGCCATCCACGTCGTGAAAGGCGGTTCGCAACTCCCGCAAGGTATCCACGCCGAAACTGGAAAACATCAGCAAGCCGTCCACTTTGAGCACACGGTTCAACTCGACGAAGGTCGCGGGCAGATCGTTGCACCATTGCAGCGCGAGATTCGACCACACCATTCCGATGCTGCCGGAGGCGACAGGCAGAGCCTCGACATCGGCACACAGGTAATTCTGGCGCCTGGATGAAAACAGCTTGCTCCACCAGCCCGACGTTCCGCGCGCCAGCTGCAGCATGCCAATCGCGATATCGAGCGCGGTGATCTCGGCTTGCGGGTAGCGCTCGCCCAATTGGCGCGTGCCCCAGCCCGTGCCGCTACCGACATCCAGCAAGCGCGCGGGCTGCAGCTTGACGTAGTCCAGCCGCTCCAGCATGCGCGTGCACACTTCGCGTTGCAAGATTGCGGCCGCGTCGTACTGCTGCGCGGCGCGGTTGAAGGCTCGCCTGACCTGCCGTTTGTCTATCTCGAATTCATTCATGCAGAAAGCTCTTTATTTGTTCGATAAAAATCTCAGGGTGCGACAGAAATGGGGCATGTGCCGCACCTTCCACTTCCATCAATTGCGCCGATGGCATGGTTCGCGCCATATAGCGCGACGCTGCGGGCGGCGTCAATTTGTCGCGCTCACCGGCAATAATCATGGCTGGTTGCTTGATATCCTGCAATTCACCTCGCAGATCGACATCACGCAGGATATCCAATCCGGCACGCAGGGCAGCCATGTCCGGTTCACCGCGACTGAACAGGCGTTCGCGCAACCGCACCTGCAATTCGCGTTCGTTCTCGCTGCCGCGCAGCTGCAACGCGATGAAACGGCGCAGGGTGGCCGCATGGTTCTGTTCCAGATCGCCGGCAAATTGCCTCAAAACATCGCTCTCCATGCCGCAAGTCCAGTCTGCACGCTGGGCGAAACACGGCGTGCTCGCGACCAGGATCAGGCGCCGCACTTTATCAGGTTCGCGTGCCGCCCAATGCAATGCGATCTGGCCTCCCAGTGACCATCCGCATACGGTGAGCGGCTCGCTGAACTGCGTTGCGAGTAACTCAACTATTTCATTCAACGAATCCATCCCCCTCTCCCTCCGGGGGATGGTTGGGGAGGGAGAGGGGACAATCGCCATCTTCTCCTGCGGAGGAAGATCGATCCTTGCACTCTTTCCGTAGCCCAGCAGATCGACGCTATGCACCCGGAGATCTGCGGCCAGCTTCTGTGCCACTTCCTCCCAGACACCGCCGTGCATGCCCCAACCGTGAATCAGCAACAACGGCGCTCCGCTGCCGATGCTCTCAACGTGCAATGAAGACATTTCCCATCCCATGAACGAAGGCAGCTTCGCACGTTTCCCCCACCCCAACCCTCCCCCGGAGGGAGAGGGTGCAAACGCATCGCTGCGCGAATTTACGATTCCTGCGCAAGCTCATGCAATGCCCCGATGAGTCGATCCACATCTGCCGCGCTGTGCGCTGCCGATAGCGTGATACGCAACCTTGCGGTGCCCTGTGGCACGGTAGGTGGGCGGATCGCCGCAACCCAGATTCCGCGCGCGCGCAGACTCTCGCTCAGCTTCAGTGCCTGCCGGTTGTCGCCGACCAGGAGCGGTTGTATCGCGGTATCCGAAGGCATCAGTTGCCATGGCAGATCGGACAGGCCGTTGCGCAATTGCGCGACGAATCTCTGCAGATGCGCACGCAATCCATCACCCTGGGCGATCAGCTGCAGGCTCTGCGACAGCGCAACAGACAAGGCAGGCGGCGTGGCCGTGGTGTAGACGTAACTGTGTGCATGGTTGATGAGCGTGTCGACGACGACCTGCTCTGCCGCGATGAACGCGCCTGATACGCCAGCCGCCTTGCCCAGCGTCGCCATGTAGATGATACGTTCGGACGCGATGCCGAAATGCGCCATTGAACCGCGCCCCCTCTCGCCGACAACACCGAAGCCGTGCGCATCGTCCGCGTACAGCCAGGCATCATATTGCTCGCACAAGGCGAGCAATTCGCGCAACGGGGCGATATCGCCATCCATGCTGAACACGGCATCGGTGATGACAAGTCTGCGCCCGCTGTGTGTCTGTGCGAGCATCTTTTCCAGTTGCGCCATATCGCCATGCCGGTAGCGTTTCACTCCGGCACGCGAGAGCAGCATCGCATCGTTGAGCGAGGCGTGATTAAGCTTGTCGGCGAACACCGTATCCCCCTTGCCGACCAGCGCCTGCACTGCGCCAAGGTTCGCCATATAGCCGGTGGAAAACAGCAGTGCTGCAGGCTTGCCGACAAAAGCGGCTAGTTGCTGCTCAATCCGGTGATGGGGCTCGAAGTGTCCGTTCACCAGATGCGCCGCCCCCGCACCGACGCCCCATTGCTGCGCACCCTGTTGCAGCGCCGCGATGAGTTGCGGATGATTGGCGAGGCCGAGGTAATCGTTGCTGCTGAAGGCGAGATAGGGTTTGCCGTCCACGATGATGTGCGGGGACTGCGGGCTCGACAGCGTGCGGCGGCTGCGCAGAAGGCCGAGTGCCGCGCGTTCGTCCAGTTCGTTTTGTAATTCGGTGAAAGGCATGTTGGCCACAGAGAGCACAGAGTACACAGAGAAAATCAGAACAGAACGAGGGTCTCTCGGTGATCTCTGTGTGCTCTGTGGCTAATGGTCTGTTTCTGCAAGCGGGTACATGCCCAGCTTGCCCATCAGCGCGCGGTCCCGTTCGACTGCGGGATTGCCCGTGGTCAATAACTGGTCGCCGTAGAAAATGGAGTTGGCACCGGCGAGGAAGCACAGCGCCTGCACCGCATCGCTCATCTCCCCCCGTCCGGCAGAGAGACGCACAAAGGCTTGCGGCATGGTGATACGCGCGGCGGCGATGGTGCGCACGAAATCCAGCGGATCGAGGTCTTCCGTATCCGCCAGCGGCGTGCCTTCCACCTTGACCAGGTTGTTGATGGGCACACTTTCCGGGTAGGGATCCATGTTTGCCAATTGCGCGATCAGGCCGGCACGCTGCGTCAGGCTCTCGCCCATGCCGATGATGCCGCCGCTGCAAACATGCATGCCTGCGTTGCGCACGCGTTCCAGCGTGTCGATCCGGTCCTGATAGTCGCGCGTACTGATGATGTTGCCGTAGAACTCGGGGGCGGTATCCAGGTTGTGGTTGTAATAATCCAGCCCGGCGTCCCGCAACTGTCCGGCCTGCTCGTCGTTCAGCATGCCCAGCGTAGCGCAAGTCTCCAAACCCAGTGCCCGCACCTCCTTGACCATATCCAGCACAGCCGTCATATCTTCCCTGGAAGGTTCGCGCCACGCGGCTCCCATGCAAAAGCGTCCGGCACCGGCTTCTTTTGCCGCTTTGGCCGCCTTCAAAACCTCGTCAAGTTCCAGCATTTTTGTATTTTCCACCCCCGCGGAGTGGTATGACGACTGCGAACAGTAGCCGCAGTCCTCGGCACAGCCTCCTGTCTTGATCGACAATAAGGTGGAAAGCTGCACCGCGTTCGGGTCAAAATGCTCGCGGTGCACTTGTTGCGCGCGATACATCAGGTCCGAGAAGGGCAATTTGAACAGTGCCTCGACTTCCGCGACGCTCCAGCGCTGCGGCGTCGTTTGGGATTGGGCGGGACGGACGAATTCGACGGTTTTGGTTTGCATAAAAGTATGGGCAAGCAAGTAGAATGACAGGGAATCAGCTTCGCCCCGGAACATCACAGGATCGGAACGACTTGTCTATTTTATCCCATCGCCCGTTAGACATCAGTGCAAAATTTATGCGCTTATTGCCTGCGCAGCCCTGCCTGCTCTGTGGCGCGCCCAGCCAGAGCGGTCTGTGTTGCGCGGCTTGCGATGCCGAATTGCCGCGCCTGACCGGAAAACACTGCCCGGTTTGCGCCCTACCCACCCCGGCTGGCGATGTATGCGGGGAATGTTTGAAGCAACCTCCAGCCTTCGACCATACCGTGGCCGCATTCAGCTATAACTTCCCGCTCGACAAGTTGATCCAGTCGCTCAAGTTTCGTGATCGCCTGATACTGGTCAATTATCTTGCCGATGCCGTGGTCAAGCGGGTAACCGCCACACCGGACTGTCTGGTTGCCTTGCCGCTGCATCCGGTGCGATTGCGCGAAAGAGGCTTCAACCAATCGATGTTGCTGGCACGCCGCATCTCGCGCCGGCTGGACATCCCCCTGCTTGCGCATGCCTGCGAGAGGGTGCGCAACACGCCGCCGCAATCCTCGCTGCCGTGGAAAGAGCGAGACAAGAACATGCGCCAGGCCTTCACCTGCAAGTCCGACGCCGGTGTGCGCGGCAAACATGTGGCGATCGTGGACGACGTGATGACGACGGGCGCTTCGATCGGTGAATTGGCACAGGCACTGAAGCAAGCCGGTGCACGCGAAGTGAGCGCCTGGGTGGTGGCACGGACATTGCCGCACGACCATTAAATTCAAAGTTCTTTGAGTTTGTTCTGCACGAACGCCTGCAACTGGGCGCTCAGGCTATTCGAGGCCAACGCGCGCTGATAGGCGTTACGGGCGTCATCATTGCGTTTTAGCGCCTGCAGCGAGATTCCCAGACCCATCAGCCAGATACCGTTATTGGGTGCCAGTTTCAGCGCGACTTGATAATGTGCAACGGCTTCTTCCTGCAGGTTCTGGCGCTGCAACAGGGCTGCCAGAAACGCCTGGTAATCGGCCTGATCCTCGGCATAGGGCAACGTCTTCTGCAACGTGTCAAGGGCCAGCTGCATAGCGCCGCGCTCCACCTGCAAACGCGCCATCAGCATGGCAAACGAAGCGTCGTGCGGGTCGCGCTTCAACCCCTTTTGCAGCACGCGTTCGGCGTCTTCGTTGCGTTTCAGACTGATCAACACGGAGACCCAGGCTTTGCGCGCGTCTTTATACGACGCGTCGATGAGCAGCGCGCTTTCATAGCCGGCCAGCGCATCATTCGTCCTCCCTTCCTGCAATGCCAGATTGGCTTTGCGAAATTCGTTCTCTGCCCGCTGCTGCGGACTGACCTTCTTGAGCTCCAGGTCGGGAGAGTTTTCTGCCGGCATGACGTCAGCGTCATCCGCGGTCCGATCCGCGGCTTGCCTCGATTTGTGCCGCGCAGCCTTTTTCACATCGGGCGCGGTTACAGGCTGTTCTTCGCTCTTCACTACCAGGACCGGCTTGCCATGCAAATCGGCGGCAGGCGCTGATACGCCGGACACGGCCATCATGCTCGTCGCCTCGACGGGTACTGAAACTATTGCCGACGCCGGAGCGACCGGCGGAAGCGCCACCACCTTCGGCATGGCTGTCACTACAGGCTGTTCGTGCACGACAGTCATTGTGCGCCCCTGATACCACTTCCCTGCGACCAGCAGGATCACCAACGCGACAGCGACAAGTACATAGCGCACAGCGTGCGACTTCCTGCGCGGGGGAACGGCACGTATCGTTTGTTCGCCCAAAGGCACGGTTGCGCCCCGACTTTCGAGTTCGTTCAATACCTGATTGATGAGACTCATTGCAGCCACACGCCCAGCGCGACGATCGCAGACGCCGCCACCGCGGCAGCACCCCACCAGACCCATATCATCCAGTCCCTGTACGATTCCGGCGTATCGGCTGCGGCCTTTTTTACATGCCTTGCCTGCACCTGCTGGCGCCCTTCCGCATAGGCGAGCAGCAGCGCCTTGTGCGCAATGATGTTTACCAGTCTGGGTGTGCCGTGTGTTACCCGATGCAGCAGATTGACCGCCCTCGGGCCGAACAGCGTCTCTCCCCTGAAACCGGCCACGGCGAGGCGATGTCGCAGATAACGATCCATTTCATCCCGGTGCAAGCCCTGCAGTTCATATTGAAAGCTGATGCGCTGGCGCAACTGTCGCACCGAATTCTGCTTGAGGCGCTCGTCCAGTTCCGGCTGCCCGAACAACACCACCTGCATCAACTTTCGCTTCTCGGTCTCCAGATTGGTGAGCAGGCGCAGCATTTCCAGGCTTTCCAGCGGCATCGCCTGCGCTTCATCCAGACACACCAGGACTCTCTTTCCATCGCGTGCAAAATTGAGCAGGGTACGCGTCAACTCCTTCAGCAACTGATGCTGGTCGAAGGAGTTATCTGCCTCAATGCGAAATTCTTCCGCCAGCGCCAGCAAAAGGCTGCGCGGCTCCAGATAGGGGTTGGGTATGTAAGCAGTAATGAATTTCGCTGCATGGCGTCCGCTGACTCCGCCGTCCTGGGTTCCGATGGCCGTGGTGGTTTCGCGGTCGCTGTTGAGCGTGGCAATGAATTTTCGGCACAACAAGGTCTTGCCGTTACCCACCTCGCCCACGATCTTGATGAAGCCTTCGCCGGTGCGTGCCGCCACCAGCAGTGTGTTCAGGCCTTCCTGATAATTGGTGCAGGCAAAGAAGAAGCTGGTGTCGGGTGTCAGCGAGAACGGTAATTCGCGCAGACCGAAGTGCGCAAGATACATATTATTTGGACATGCCGTTGATGCGGTCGCGGCTGCGCGCGATGTCGTCCGACCAGTCCTTGTCGCTATCCACCACGGTCGGCTTGATCAGGATCACCAGTTCGCGTTTCTCGGTAGTCCTATTGGTCTGTCCGAAGATCGATTTCGGCAACCCCGGTATGCCGGAGTTGTCGTTAGTCTCTGCCTGGCGCATCAAACCGCCGATGGCCACGATCTGTCCGTCGCGCGCACGCACGATGCTATCCGTTTCCGAGACCGAACTCGATGCCAGCGGCAAGTTCATGGTTCCCAACAGCACACCCAGATCCACAAACTTGTTCACGGTCGAAACCGTACTCACCGAAGGATGCACGTGCAGGATGATCTCGTTGTTCTCGTCGATGCGGGGCGTCACATCCAGAGCGATTCCGGAGAAGAACGGCTGCACCGTGACTGTGGGCGGGATGCCCGGCACCAGCTGCGTCGATGCCATGCCGCCCGTGACCCCTGTCACGAAGAACTCGTCCGTGCCGACTTTCAGCACGGCTTTCTGGTTGTTCAGGGTGGCGATACGCGGGCTGGACAGTACATGCACATCGCCTTGCGTCTCCAGGAAATTCAGCAGAGAGGCAAAGTTGCTGTTCTGGAAAGCCATGCCGAACATTGTTCCCGGAGTCACACCTGCCGGCAATGTCGTAGTCGCTGTCGGGAGCAGCGATGAGCCAGCCGTCGCCGTGAGCGGGATGCTCGACAATGCCGTCCCGGGCGGAGTCAGGGAACTGCCGGGGCTGCCCTGCCCGGCGGTCAAGTGACTATTCGGTCCGTTCTTGAATATCGCCCAGTTCACGCCGGACTGGAAAGATTCGTTCAGTTGTACTTCGACGATCTTGGCCTCGAGGATCACCTGGCGCTCAATGGATATCTGCGAAGCCTTGAGGTATGCGCTGACGCTCCGCAATTCGTCCGGCATGGCACGGATCACAATCACTCCCGACATCGGACTGATAACAATGCTGCGGCCTTTCTCGTCGCCCACGATCGTCTTGAGTGCCAGGCTCAATTCATTCCAGAAGTCGGTCGACGTCGTGGTGGTGACTTTGCTGCTGTTGTCGGTGCCGCGCTCGAATTTCAGGTTCTTGTTTTCTCCACCGCCGACTATCGTCGTTCCCTGGTTCATATTCTGACTGGTGCCGCCGCCGACACCGCCGGCTGACGATGTTGAAGAACTATCGGTCAGGGCACTCGATGTGACGCGCACCGAGGAGGTCCCGGCGCGATTTCCGGTCAGATAATTCACCTGAAAAATCCGTGTCTGCAATGTCAACGGCTGGATGTAGATACGGGTGCCGTCCACCTTGTATTCATAGCCGTACAACTCGCGTATCGATTCCAGCGCGTCGAACACGGTCACATCTTTCAGGGACAGAGAAATATTCCCGCTCACGTCCGGATGCACCAGTACGCTGTAACGTGTGCCCGAGACGATCGCCATGAACACCTGCTTTGCCGGGGTGTTGTTGACCGCCAGATCGAATTTGGTTTCCAGTGGCTTGTTGTCGGATTGGGCTGCCACCGCCAATGGCGGCAATAGTGCCTGATTGACCGCCTCCTGTTTTGCCGCCTCGCGCGGAGCGACGGCCGCATCCAGCTCCTGATTGATCTTTTCTGCGGCCACATTCTTGGGGTTGCCGCCCGTTGCGCAGGCAGACAACAGCAACACTGCCAGCAATACTGACACTCGTTTCATTTAATTCCTCCTACAGCCTTCTCCGGCAGACTTGTCTGCTCTATTGCATTATCTTGCGGAGCGCCCACTTGCTGCGCCGCTCCATTCTTTTTGATATTCACTTTGGGGAACAATTCCAGCACGCGCCGGCCCTGCGCATTCTGCAGCACGACACTGCTCTCCCTCACCTCGACCAGCCTGGAATCTCCAGACTTGCCGCCGAGGCTCACCGTCTCGCCGTTAATGATCGCTGCACGGTATTGCGACGAGATGATGATGGATTGCAATCCGTGCGATACCTCCTCGACCGGTGCAATACCCACGGCACTGCCCGCCCCGCTGCTGTTCAGGTCGATGGAAGGACGCGTCGGATCCGGCAACAGTTCTGCCGCGGCATCCAGTGACGCACACAGCAGCGACACACACAGCAGCATCCTCAGACCTGTAGCCATGTCTTGTCCAAACTGAGAGTGTATAGCGTCAGGGTCAACTCCACGGTAGGGTGTTGCACCACATCCATTTTCGCTACTCCCCAATACATCTGGGTAGGCAGCTTCTCCAAAGCGGTCAGATACTGCAACAAGTCGGCATAGCTCCCGCGCACGGTGATCTTCACGCCATGTTTATATAACTGTCTTTCCAATCCCGTCGTTTGGCCGGCGGATGCATCCGGGGATGGCTCGACCAACAGGCTCACAGGCAAGGTATTGAGCGCAACCAGCTTCAGGCGGTCATTCTTGTTAAGTACTTGCTCCAGCAATTGGGCCATCTTTTCCGGCGGCACCAGCTTGTCGCGCCGGTCTTTCAGGTAGGCATCCCCGTCGGCTAGCTGCCTGCGCAATATGCGAATGCGCTCGCGCTGGGGTGAATTGGCATCCGCCTGCCTGGCTTGTATCAGCGCGGCAATCCGGGATTGCACCTCCTTCATCTTTTCCTGCTGCTGGACGACCTGGGCGGAAAGCATTTTCTGTTTGGCCAACAGCGGTTCGAGGAGCAGGGAGTCGATCAGTGAAACCACCATGAATGCGGCGGCGGCAAAGATCAATGCGCGTTCGCGCAGAGACATGCCGTCGACTCTGGCAACGGCCTTATCGAGTTGTGCCTGCACGGTCATTTATTCGATTCCTCGGATAATGCAATCGAACGCAGGTTGAATTCGACATAGCGAGGTACGAGCCGGTCTCCGTCCTTCTTGGGCTGCTGCATCTGCAACGTTGAGAATGTCTTGCCGCGCATGATCTTCTCCTTGCCCAGCCGCTGGATATACGAAGGCACCAGTTGCGGATTCACCACCGCTCCGCTCAGGCTCATTTGTGCCCCGTCCCCGACAATGTCGAACGCAGTGAGCCACAGCCCGTTGATAGACTGCCGCGCAAAGGCGCGCATATATTCCGAATAACCTTCGGTGTTGCCAATGACACCGCTCTTCAGGGTTGTCAGCACCGCATCCTGCGCCCTCGCCTGCGCTTCAACTTGTTTCAACTCATCTTCCAGCATCTGGCCTGAACGCTGCAGTGAGAACTCATTGGAATAGCTGGCCAACCTGGCTTGTTCTGCCGCATAACGTTTGGCCGATTCCTCTGCCTGCCTGGACAGCTGTGCAACCTGATAAGCGGCGTAAGCATAGAACACTGCCGAACCCAACACGATCAACCCCAGCGCCTGCGACATGGCAACCACAGAAAAATATTTCTTCTGTTTCAGGAAGATCGGATTGAACAGGTTGATCTGCTGACTCATAGCGCCTTCTTTTCCTGGCGCAATGCGGCTCCCAACACGGGCAGGGCATAACTGGCGAATTCGCTGTCCGACAGCTCAGGCACGGCAAAGATATCCATCCCCTGCGCCAGATCCAGCATCTCCACAGGCATGCCCAGGCTGTTCGTCAACAGCTTGTCCAGCCCTAACGATTGCGGCGCGGACAGCAATATGCGACTCACCGGAATGTGCTGGAACTGGCGATCGAAGTAATCCAGCGAACGCTGCACTTCCAATTCCACGCGATCCAGATATTGCTGGCGCAGGTTTTCATCCGCATCCTGCAACTGTCCCAGCGAGATATCGATCCGGCGCGCCAGAAACAACTCGCCGTCGCAAGTGATGGTGAGCATGCCTCCCTCGTCCCCGAACGTCAGCATGGCCAGGCCGCGCGATTCCATCTCGAACAAAGCCGCGATGTTGCGTTGTGCCATTTCCGGAATATCGATCACGCTCAGTTCGATCTTTGCTTTTTCGAACAAAGCGATGCGCTTGCGTATCGTCTCGTTGGATGCGGCGACGGCATAGAGGGATTGCGGACGATCGCTGCCGTATTTGTTGCTCGGTATCTGCAACACGTCGACGGTTGCATCGTCGACATGGTAACTGAGCGCATCCTTGATCTTCCAGCGTATCGCGGTCTTCAACTCGTCGACCGGAACATTCGGCGCATCCACCATCATCAATTGATATTCGCTGGCTGAAAGCAGCGTGGTGAACCTGGAATTGTCGAAATGGGCATCCTTGCGTACCTTTTCCAGCGCGGATGCCGAAACTTCAGCGAGCGGATAAAAAGCACACTTCGTCACCTGCGGACGAGTACCCAGATACTTTGCCTGGGCAATATGGATGCCACGCTTGCTGATCACGACAGCCACCCATGCGCCATCGCGGCTACTTCGCTGAAAAGCTTTAAAAATTTGCGGAATTTCCATAATTGGCGTGAAGTTAGTTTACTAACCTATTGCTGTCAAGGGATTTTTTGTCATGAACTGCCCTTTACCCAACACCGACTGTCCATACCCCGACATCAACCAACGAATCTGACAGTTCTGACCATTTCGGGCAGGCACGCCGCCTGTCAAAAAACAGACATCAATAACTTTCCCGACGGTAGATAAAGCCATTATTGTTCTTGTACACACCGAACGTCGCCATACCGGGAATGATCGTCCCCAAACCCGTTGTAAAGGGAGGATTCCCCGGGGAAACAGGATCGATAGTTGGAGCGACCGTCGCTGTACCCGGGCCGGCACTTGGTTTATCCAGCCTGATCGCCAGACTTCCGCTGTTCAAAACCTTGGTGGCCGGAGTCGGCGTGGCGGCGGTCGTACCCGCCGGAACAACAGAGTAACTTCCGGCAATGGCCAGTTTCGTCACACTGTCGGTGACGCTGTTTAGCCATCCGGTCGCGGTGTAATACTGTGCTGTCGCCATCAGCGTAAGCGGCAACAATTCCGAACCGTAGGCATTGGAGACCTTGAGCCGCCCGCTCACCACCATGACGCCGCCTTCGATGGAAGTCGCGGTCGGATTGGTGGTACGTTGCGAAGTTACCCCGTCCCCGTCGGTCGCGCGTATATATATATTGGTCGGCGCTGTCGTTGCAGAAGCGAAGGTATAAATGGGCGTATTTGGCGGATTTGTGGTGGCCACACCGGCGATGAAAGTATTTGCAGCGATAGTATTGTTCGTCAGCAATCCTGATACCGCCGTCGCACCACCCGGAGCCATCGCTGCGGAAAGCGTGACAGGCTTGGCAAAATTTGCATAGTAGTTTTGCGTTGTGCCGTCTGCAAGATTTTGGGCCATTACCTGAGCGGTGAATGCCTGACCTGAATAGACGAAGCCATTGAACTGGATCGGGCAACTCAAACCAGTCGGCAAATTGATCGGGCAAGGCATGGGCACGCCTGCCACTGAGGTGATTGCGGTATTGAAATGTTCCGGGATGAAGCGTCCAAAAGAAACCGATGTCTTGTTGCCTACGTAGCAGCCATAACGGCCGTTGATGAGCACGTCCGATAGATTGTCCGGCACGCCCGGGTTGGTGGCGTTCGCGGACAGCAGGCAATCGCAGCTCTCCGGGTTTGTGGTTGAGCATCCGGCAATCTGGTTGTTCTGATCCACACTGGTGAAAATATTGTCGCGGAAAGTTCCCGCATTGGCATACAGATAGCCCACCTCGGTGTAAGTGGCATTGCCACTTTGCGGCGTGTTGGCCAGCAGTGAAGAACTCAGCGCAAGCAGGCCCACCACACCTCCGCCTTGCTGGATCGACGCGCTGGGCAGTTGCGCTGTCAACCTGGTTGAATCCAGCGTGAGTACTCCAGTGTAACCGGCTGGTGTGGTCGTGGCTCCGATGTTGAAAGGCATCCCCGCCCGGATTGAGGGGAAGGCAGAAGCACCGGGTGCCGCCGCATTGGCATTCGTGGTCAATGCCACCGCGGAGGGACGTACCGCAAACTTGTCGTACGAACAGGCATACGAAGACGCGCCGGTCTTGATGCGCACCTGCACATTCGGTGCCGCGGTTGTGCAGGTCAATGAAACCGGATAGCGCCCCTTGTTGGCGGCCGCAAAAGTGATGTTAGGCTGTGCCGTACTCAGGACTGTACTGCTTGAAGAACATGCCACGGACGAAGTGTCCACAAGGTCGACGGTTACCGTGCCGGTGTAGGCTGTATTGACTGTAGTGGGACCGCTCAATGCCAGCACATCGACATTGAAGGGTGTGCCCGCGAGCTTGGTATACAGATGCGTGTGCGGATTGGCGTTGGTTTCGACAGCGTCGAATGCGCACGAGGTCGAAGCGACACTCAGTGTGCAGGTTTCCGTCGATCCGTTGAAACAGCGGGTAACGTTTGCGGCTGCAGGGCTCACACTGAGCGTTCCCAAAGTCACGCTGGGCGGAGTGATGCTGGTGTTATTCAGCGTTGCAGAGGCCACGCCGCCGCTGATCGTCAGGATATCGCCGGGAATCCAGCCGGTCGGGGAAAGTTTGACCGTCACTGTCCCCGGATAGAGCGAGGAGCAGGTTGCATCCATACAGGCTTTCACTGTGACGACTTTCGGCGAACAGGTGGAAGCCGTACCGTCATGCTCGATTTGAATATGGTCAAAAGTGGTTGCACCGCACAGGCGTCCCAGGTCCATGTCGGCCTGGACTTCGGCTGCGGACAGCTCGTAATTGTATATCTTGGCCTCGTCGATCATGCCGTGGAAGTTTCGTCCCGGCAGCAGCGTGCAACCGCTGCCGGTGCTGATATCGCCGCCGATGTAAAACGGGCAGGAATTGACCTGCAAAGTGCCCGACCAGTTGTTCGTGTTGGCATCCTGTACTCCGTTGATGTAGATGCGCTCCCTTGAACTTGCGCCGAGCGACGCATCCATGGTGATGGCGATATGGGTCCACTGGTTCAGGGGAATCGTCGCTGCGGAAGTCAATGTCGAGACGTTCCACCACCAGAAGAGCTTACCGGCGGGATTGAGGTGAAACTCGTAGTTGACATCGTTGGACAGGATCGAATAGAGGTCGCCACCCGGGTAGGCGGTCGGATATATCCAGGCTGATGCCGACAGTTTGTTGGTGAACTGGAAATAGCTGCTGCTTGCGGACCTGACGACGGCGGTACCATCGAATTTGCCGGCGTTGCAAAAATCCCCCACCACCGACGAGTGCTGGGATGCAATGGTCGGGCTGGGCACCACTGTGTTGGTCGTGGTCGGTGTGGAAGTGGTCAGGCGCTGCCCGTTGAGTGCATTGCCTCCGCTGTCTATCACCTCCCCGGGTGTCCCGTTCCACGAGCCGGCCGCCTCATCCATGCGATAGTGGGTGATTGCGCCCGACAACACCAGAATGGATGTACTGGCATTGGTGGCCCCTGGTGACGAAACAGTATTGGTAAACGTTCCGCTGACGGTCAGTTGGACCACCAGGGTCAACTGCGCGCTGGCCCCGGCCGGAATGGAAGGAATGTTCCAGGTGAGCGCTTGCCCGGATACAGTCGCGGTGCCCAAGGTCGCCGCATAATTACTGTAATTCATGCCCGCCGGGATGGCGTCTGTCACCACCACATTGTTCAAGGGCGAAGCGGTGGGATTGGTGGCGGTGATGTTGAATGTGACGTAACTGCCGATTGCCGCGGCGGAGGTACTGGCAGTTTTCCCCAGGATCACCACCGGCGGCGGGCACGGGGCGGTGGAAAAAGTGAGATCGTTACCATTGGCCGTGCCTGCGCTGTTCACTCCTTTTACACGGAAGTGATAAGTCGTGTTGCATATCAATCCGGTTATGGCTGCTGAAACGGCCGAATTCGTGGCCCCTGCCGCCAGCGGACTGGCTGTTGCTGTAACAGAACTGCCATAGGTATTGTCCAACCCATAGTCAAACGTGACAGTGGTGCTTGCTCCGTTACTGCTCACAGTTCCATTAAGCGTCGCACCTGAGGACGTCAGGGCAGTAGCGGAATTGGTGGTGACGGCAGGCGCTGCCACATAGGTGTACAAACCGGTTCCCGTCCCTGAGCCACCGGTGGTTGTGACTACCACGTCTTTGGCACCCACCGTTCCTGCCGGTGTCGTGGCGGTGATTGTGGTTGCATTCACCACCGTCACGCCGGTGGCAGCAGCTCCGCCTATGGTCACGCTGGTTGCACCGATGAAGTTGGTGCCGGTAATGGTTACTGCCGTGCCACCGGCAGTCGGACCGCTGACCGGGGAGATGCTGGTGACAGTCGGAACTGGGCAGACCAAGGTAGTAAAAGTAAGATCGCTTCCATTGGTTGCACCTGAGACATTTACAGCGACAACTCGGAAGTGGTAGGTAGTATTGCAAGTCAGGCCTGTTAGTGCAGCAGTTACTGCTGTAGCACCTGAGCCGCTAGCTATTGTGTTTGGTGTGGCGTTAACCGAACCAATACTATAACTGGTGGTCAGCCCATAGTCGAACGTGACGGTAGTAGAACCGTTTTTGGGATTAACGGTCCCATTGACCGTTGCCGTCGTAGCCGCCACGGATGTAGCGGGATTGGTCGTGACGGTCGGGACCGCGGCATGCGCCAAAATCGGCGTCATCATTACCAGAAAGCTCAACAGTCCACCCAAAAAGACTGTGGTTAGCTGGCGATTCTTACAATTCAGGACGGGATTCATTCTTTCGCTCCTTTGATATCCCACGTTGTCGCGAATGGTGGATTAACGCAGCTTAACCCGCTGGATGTTTCCAATGCTCTGCCGTCACCAAAAAACAAGCCAAACAACATTATTCCTTTCGCACGGTTTCGTTATTATCCAGTCATCGCCTTGGCGGCAAGAAATGAGTTACATCTTCGCGTTAACAACGCGCTCGACATAATCCGGCGTCCCCGGCACACCATATACCGCGCTGGCTGCTATATCGTACGTCCACACATTTCCCACCACCGCGCCGGCGATCGCTGCATCGCTGTGTGCGACGGCGGTGTATCCCACATTCACGGTAAAAGGCGCCAGCTTCCCGCCCAGCGCAGTCCCGGTACCGGGCACGAATACCGGGGCGGCCGCCTTGGCCACGCCGGGGCTCGTCGCGATGTTATACGCCGCCCACTCTATCCCGGCATTGGCCGCCTCGTAGGCCCGCGAACCCATCGCGTCCATCGCCTGGGTCTGGTTTTGCGTCGTCGAAAACGTGACCATCGCTCCGCCCAGCACAGCGAGCACCACCAGCAGGAATATGGCAGAGACCAGACTGAAACCGCGCTGAGCCTTGTTCACTTTCAATTCTTCCTCACGGTATGTTGTTCACATGTATCTCATGGTACAGATTCACGCTTTCACCGCCTCGGGTGATGGTCAGCGATATCGCCACCAGGCTGTCGCGCGCATTGCTGATGTTGTACACGAAGTTGCAGGCACTCACCTTGTCGGCAAGGATTGCGCTCCTACCACCCGGCGACGCGGCCTGGGGATTAATAAAGCCATATGCCCAATAGCGCGTAAGCGCGCCCTGTCCATCCCCATTCGCGTCGAGCGGCCCCAGCGTTCCGGTGCAGGCATAGGTCACCGCCTGTTGATCCGCAGGCACCACTTCAAAGCGATGCCCGTCCAGTTCGGACGAGGCGGGAAATGCCACAGTTGATGTCATCTTCACGACCTGCTGCGTCCCCACACCGCCAGATGCAATCTGACGCATCACGCCTCCTGCTGCCGCCGACTTGTACGGCAGGCTCCCGTCCGACTGTGTACTGCCGACTACGATCTGGTCTCCCGCCACAAAAGTGATCGGAGAACCGACGATCTCGAAACACGTATCCGGTGCGGTGAAGTCAAGGTCGTCGCCCGCTGCTCCGCACCCCCCTCCCCCGCCCGTCGCATCCACGCGATAACGCCCGCCATCCTTGGTCGGCATGAATTCGATATATGTAGAGCCTGCAGCTACCGGTATGCGCACGCTGTTCGGTACGGCCGTGCGCAGATCGCGCCCGATCCGTCGCAAGGCGGTATCCGCAATGTCGGTCATCTCGGCACGGCGTGCACTGTCCGCATAACCCTGCACCGGTGCGCGAATGAATACTGCGACCATTCCGCCGATGATGCCGGTAATCACGATCACCACGACCATCTCGACCAGGGTAAAGCCGCGATGCGATTTCGGGTAAGAACGCATCAGTTTCCCGCCCTGTAACCCGTCACGTCCAACGTCGCCCCTGTCGGGTCGGCGACCGTCACGGTGATCATCACTCCACTGCCCGCCGCGATGGGCGTGCCGCCCAATGTCGCGATTTGCGTCACGGACACATTGGCGATGTTATAAGCCTTCAAATTCTGCACGGCCGCATTGGTGGAAAAATCCAGTATGCCATTCGTGGTGCTGTAGCCGTTGTAATCGCATACGGAACTCACGTTGGCTCGCACTGCATTCGCACCCAGCGTGCCTGCGCATGCCGTGCCGGACAAAGCCTGCAACTTGATCTCTTCCAGCATCGATTCGGCGACCGCCAGTGCCTGCTTGCGGATGAGGGAATCGGCGCTGTGCCTTGTGACCAGATCCATCACCAGCAATATCCCCGCCAACGCCACGCTGATGATGACGATGAACATGATGAGTTCGATGAGGCTGACGCCGCGCTGCGTTGGAAATTCTTTGTTAGTGGACATAGCCTGTTTCCGTTTCCACCGTGATGGGCGCGTTGCCGCCGACCGTGATGCTCTGCGGTGCATTCGGCCTGCCCAATGCATCGAAGTTGAACGTTGCCGCAGTGACAGTCACGCCATTGGATGCGGACACCGTATATGGCGCGCTCGCGGTCGCAGGGTTGGTCAATGGATTGCCCGGACAACTTGCTGCCGCATGCACTGTACTGGGGGGAGTCGTATCGTAAGTCAGGGTGACCGCGTTGCCTGAAATCACCACACAGATGAAACGCCGCTGCGCGATTGCCGCTTTTTGCGCATAACGCAAAGTGGAAATCACCTGATCGCGAACACCCCGGTTGTCGTAAGTATTGATATCAAAGAATCGCGGCGCAGCCACCATTGCGATAACGCCCAGAATAACAATGACGGCAACCAATTCCACAAGCGTAAAACCGCGATGAATTTTCAGAAGTACACCTGATTGCCGCACTTCGGCCTGGGCACTGATCGACTTTTTGGCCTCATGGGTGACTGCTCTGACCTGTTCCGGACTCTGATGCATATTCAACAACCCTTCAAACCAGGAATCTGCGCGGGCTTTCAGTGTAACAAAACCCTCATGGCAGAAAAAACAAGGGAGACCGAAGCCTCCCTGTGTCAATCACAACCGCCATGCAAGATAGTGTGTTTATTGCACACCAGACAAACTGATTAATTGCAACCAGCTGCTTGAGTTGGAGCAGTTAGCACGATGGACGGAGCAAAACCAGGTGTCGCTGGCGGGGTATACGAAACTTGGCAAGTTGCAGCATTCGTCACCCCCAATGGTGTAAATGTACGAGGCCCTGCGCCCGCAATCGTGTAAGAACCACTGTTCAGCAAACCGGCAGCAGTGTCAATCCCAGTGGGAGTCGCATCGGGATAGCCATTTATCAGCGAAACTTGGACACCTTCCATCGTGATTGCCGCCAATGTGGAGGAACCTGCCACCAGCCACTGAGCGTGCGCCAGGCTGGCCGCAGAATTGATTGCTCCCAATGCGCCCTGTGCGGATGCATAGCGAGCATCCTTGGACAAGTCTGCGAATTTCGGCAATGCCGTCGCCGCCAGGATACCCAGAATGACGATCACCACGATCAATTCGATCAGTGTAAAACCTTGTTGCTTTTTCATAATATTCCTCTCCTCATGTATTGAAGGCTGCAGCCTTGATTTGCCTCTTCCTCCTGTTTTGCACGATGCCGCAGCATCATGTTTTAACAGCTGCACAGCCAATCTAGAGGAAAACTTCCATGAATACAAGCAAAATCGTTCTTGCAGCAATGACTTAGGATGAACGGTTAAAGTATTACCGACAAAAGGTCAGCGGTAATGGCTAAACCAGAAAGTCAGTAGCGCAAGCGTATAAAGACTGCCCAACACCACCAGGATCCCGGCTTGTCGAGCATATTTGTATACAAATTCATCCAGCCCTTCGCGCCGTACTTCCAACGGCTTCAGCCCGCGACGTAACGATATCCAACGGTTCGCGCCCTGTTCGAAGTCGCGCAACATGCTGGGGCGCAGCAACAGAAACAGGCTGACGAACACGGCAAGCAACGTTCCCAGCAAGGCGCTCAACACCATTGCATCCAGCAATCCGCCGACCAAACCTTCCGGCAAATAGAAACGCCTGGAAAGTCCGATGACGGCGCTTGCCCGATCCAGTCCGACGGTAAATGAATAAATAATGTAAGCGGAGGCCAGCAAAATCAACCAGGCACTGGTTCGGTGATGGCGATAGAACCACGGGTCGATGGCTACGCTGCGATCCAGCGTTTGATCCAGATGACGGGTGGACACCCAGCGGTTGAGGAAACTGCCGGTCACGCGTAAACGATGCGGAGACCACAGCAACAGCGCGCCAACAATCAGACCGGCAAGGCTGCCCAGCATCAGAAACAAGGCGGCAGAGCGCAATAACAGGGCTTCGACGATGGGACTCACAGGCACCTCTCAATCAAACCAGCGGTAAGGCTCGGTGGGCTCGAACAAAGTCGAGACCAGTTCTTTTTTGCCTCCGGCTGTACGAACAACAGGGGATTCATACTCAAGCCTGACGTGAAAACGTATCCACTTCTGCCCGTCTTTGCCTGGGGTGAAGTAGTCACTGCGATCCAGAACATAGATCAGCTCATGCGACTTCAGGTCGAACATCCAGTGTCCTGGCGATACTGTCGCCGGTGTCGGATCGAAGAACTCGCCCGCGTAATTCTTTGGCTTTTGCTGCAGCCAATCCATAGGATTGTCGTTGGCCAGAGCATTCAACCCTTTCTCCGCCCCGGCTCCATGCGCCATCAGCGAACCATAGTGCATGATCAAGGCGCTTTGCATCGCCCCCGCCATCTGCTCCACGACCGTCTTTTCCGCCTGTTCCTGATAATAGGGAATTCGCGACAACAACGAACCTGCCAGTATTGCGACGACGCTGATTACAACGATCAGTTCGAGGAGGGTGAAACCTTTGGAGAATTCAGGATTCTGGATTTTGGATCTTGGGTTTGGAATGGCAGACCGAACAAAAGCCTGTGAACCGTGCGCACACCCCAATATCCCAAATCCCAAATCCCATATCCTGACGTTACTCATCTGTGCAGCGCCACTTTGCCCAAATCCCACATCGGCAAAAAGATGCCCAGCGCAAGAACCAGAACCATGCCGCCAAGCAAGACGATCATGATGGGTTCGATGTTGGCGCTCAGACTCTTGATCTCGTATTCCACTTCGCGCTCGTACATGCCCGCGATCTCGAACATCAGGCCGTCCATGTCGCCCGTTTCTTCACCCACCGCAATCATCTGCAACACGGTCGGGTTGAACACGCCGGTTGCCGCCGCGGTGCGCAGGATGCTCTCGCCGCGCTCCACACCGTCGCGCATCTGCTCTACACGACTGCGCATGAATTCGTTATCCACCACCAGCCCGACCGAGTTCAGGCCCTGCACGATGGGGATGCCGCTCTTGAACGAGAGCGCCAGGCTGCGAGCGAAACGCGCCAGTGTCGCCTTCATGATGATCCTGCCCGCAATCGGAAGATGAAGCTTGTAGCGATCCCATTTGTAACGGCCATCCACGGTATTGACCCAGGAACGAAAGGCGACCACCGCACCGATCAGCAACGCCAGCAGGATCGGCCAGGACTGCACCATGAAGCCGGAGAAGCCCATCAATATCCTCGTCATCAGCGGCAGCTCGGCATGGAAACCTTCAAATACTTTGGCGAAAGCCGGAATGACGAAGATGTTGACGATGACGATCGCGATGGCCATCGCGATCACCACGAACATGGGATAACGCAAGGCCGCCTTGATGCGGTCCTTCATGTCTTTCTCAAACTCAAGGTGCTCATACAGCCGCAGGAAGGTGATGTCCAGCATGCCGGTCATTTCGCCGACCTGCACCATGCTCAGATAAAACGGGGAGAACACTTTTGGATGGCGGCGCAACGCGGTGGAAAGCTCGCGTCCGCTGTCGAGACTTTCCCGCAGGTCTTGCAGCATGGCGGCAAATGCGGGATTCTGCGTGGATTCCTGCAGTCCGGCCAAAGCGCGCATGATCGGCACGCCCGCCTTGAGCAGGGTATACATCTGGCGACTGAACAACATCACTTCCTGTGTGTCGACCTTCTTTTCCATCGTAAGCCTGTTCCACAGGCTTATCTGAGCGCCGCTGGTACTGCGAACGGCCTGGGACGTCAGCTTGATGTCGGTCGGTGTGATGCCTGTATTCAGCAACTGGTCGGCGACGACTCCGCTATCCGCCCCTTCCAGCGAACCCTGCACAAGGTCGCCGCGGCTGCTTCTTCCTTTGTAGGCGAAGACCGGCATCAGTCTTCAACTTGGTTGCTGATGCGCATGACTTCCGACACACTGGTACGGCCCAGCTTCATTTCACGCAAGGCAGCGTCAAGCAGGGTCTTGCCTTTCAGATGGTCGCGCGCGACTTGCATGAAGTGCGAGTTATCGTCATGTGCGGCGGCTTCGACCAGTGCCTGTCCCATCTCCAGCATTTCGTATACACCCATGCGTCCGTGATAACCCGTGCCGTTGCAATGCGAGCAACCGCGGCCATGCAGCAACGTACCCCAGTCGCCGCGGGCAACGCCTTCCGCTTCCAGCCATTCGCCTTCTTGCGGCGTAGGAATGTGTTTTTCGCTGCAACTTTCGCACACGCGGCGCAGCAGGCGCTGCGCCAGCACGGCCTGCACCGACGAGGCCACCATGTATTTCGGCGCGCCCATGTCGACCAGCCGGAACAGGGTACCGGCGGTATCGCGCGTATGCAGTGTGGACAACACCAGGTGACCCGTCATCGCGGCGCGCATCCCGATCTGTGCCGTTTCGGCATCGCGCATTTCGCCGACAAGGATGATGTCCGGATCCTGGCGCAAGGCGGAACGCAGCACGCGCGAAAAAGTCAGTTCGATCTTCTCGTTCACCTGCACCTGATTGATGCCGGGCAAGCGGTATTCCACCGGGTCTTCCACGGTAATGATCTTCTGGTCGATGGTGTTGATCTCCGCCAGACCGGCATACAGCGTGGTGGTCTTGCCGCTGCCGGTCGGACCGGTGACCAGTACCATGCCGTTGCTGCGCTGGATGATTTCGCGGAAGCGCTTGAGCATATCCGGCGGCATACCCAGCTTGTCCAGGGTGAGGAAGCTGCCGCTCTGGTTGAGCAGGCGCATCACCACCGATTCGCCGTATTGCGTCGGCATGGTAGAGATACGCACATCGATCGCCTGGTCGCGAACACGCATGTTGAAACGGCCGTCTTGCGGCAGTCGTTTTTCGGAAATATCCAGGCCGGACATCAGTTTGAGGCGTAAGGCCAGGGCGTTCGCAATCTTGCTGTCGGTCTCCGTTTGCAGGTGCAGCGCCCCGTCGATGCGGAATCGTATCTGCAAGCGCGATTCCTGCGGTTCGATGTGGATGTCCGAAGCGCGCACCTGGGTCGCATCGTCGAACATGGTCTGCAACAGTTTTACGACCGGTGCTTCTTCGAGTCCGACAGAATCGCTCAAGGTACCGAAGTCGACGTAGCTATCGCCAAGGTCTTCCGAGACCTCGCGCGCCAGACCGCTGATCTCTTCGGTGCGGCGATAGACGCGGTCGATGGTCTCCAGCAACTGGCCTTCCGTAACAACGGCAACATCGATATCGCGCTTCAGCAGGCGAGCGATCTCGTCAAAAGCGAACAGGTCTGTCGGGTCTGCCATGCCGACCAGCAGCGCCCCGTTGCGCTCTTCCAGCGCGACCGCCCGGAAACGGCGTGCCTGGTTCTCCGGCAGGCGGCGCACGATCTCGAGATTGACGTTGTAGTACTTGAGGTTGATGAAGGGAATGTTGAGCTGCTTGGCGATGCCTTCGGATATCTGGTCTTCGCTGACGAAAGCATTATCCACCAGCACGCGGCCAAGCTTGCGACCGCTGCGCTTTTGCTGCTCCAATGCAAACTGGAGCTGGTCCAGTGAAATGAGTTTCTGCTGAACCAGCAGATCGCCTAAGCGGATTTTCTCCGGACGCGCCATAATTCCCCCTTGTGACTATGCTGACCCTGGTAACAGGGACGGAAGTTAGCCGTTTTTCCCTGTACTGACAAGCCTTCTGGCCATTTTCTTCATGTTTAACGTGATCTTGTACGAACCAGAAATTCCGCCCAACACCGGCAACATCATCCGTTTGTGTGCGAACACCGGTGCCCGCCTGCACCTGATTCGCCCGCTGGGATTTACACTCGACGACAAGCATTTGCGTCGTGCCGGCCTGGATTATCACGAATATGCGTCAATGCAAGTGCATGACAGCCTTGCTGATTGTTTGCGCAGCTTGCCGCGGGCACGCCTGTTCGCCTTTACCACCAAGGCGGCGCATCACTACCATGAGGTGCAATATCAAGCAGGGGACGCCTTTTTGTTCGGGCCGGAAAGCCGCGGACTGCCAAATGAGGTATTGGAATCGATCGCGCCGGAGCGGCGCTTGCGTTTGCCGATGTTGCCTGATAACCGCAGTTTGAACCTGTCGAATACGGTGGCTGTGGTGGTGTTCGAAGCCTGGCGGCAATGCAGCTTTGCCGGCAGTCAGCCCATGAATTCGCTGCCGGGCTGACGGCTCAGCAGCGCCTCGACTGCTTTGTCCACCGCAAGGTCTTCATACAGCACGCGATATACCGCCTCGCAGATCGGCATCTCTACCCCGTGTTGCGCGGCGATGCGATGTACCTCGCGTGCCGTGTACACACCTTCCGCCACATGTCCCAACTCATCGAGAATCGTCGCCAGCGATTTGCCTTGTGCCAACAGCATGCCGACCTGACGGTTGCGTGAAAGGTCGCCAGTACAGGTCAGAATCAGGTCGCCCACGCCAGACAGCCCTCCCAATGTTTCAGCGTGACCGCCCATCTGCAGACCCAGCCGCGTCATCTCGGCCAGTCCGCGGGTCAGCAAGGCTGCCCGCGCATTCAGGCCCATATGCATACCGTCGCAGATACCTGCCGCGATGGCCAGCACGTTCTTGATCGCTCCGCCGATCTCGACCCCCACCACATCGGTGCTGGAGTAGATGCGCAAACGCGAATGGTGCAGTGCCTTCGCCGTAGTTTGCGCGAACTCGCCGTCGACGGAGGCCAAGGTCAGTGCAGTTGGCAGGCTGCGCGCCACTTCCTGGGCGAAACTGGGACCGGACAGCACGCCGCGCGGAAAGGAAGCAGGCAAAGTGTCGCTGACGATCTGATGGGGAAGCTGCGAAGTGCCGCTCTCGAATCCTTTGCATACCCATATCACGGCAACGGGCACGGTTAGCTTGGCGATCTGCTGCAACGTGCTGCGCAGCGCCGCAACGGGAACTGCCACGATGATCAACTGGACGCCAGCCAGCGCTTCCTCCAGATCGGAGCAGAGCTTCAACTCGACAGGCAGGGTGACGTCAGGCAGATAGCGCTGGTTTTGGCGAGAGCCGCGCATAGCCTCTATTCGCTCGACATCGCGCGCCCACAGCGTGACCTGGTGGCGCGGGGCGAAACTGACCGCCAATGCGGTTCCCCAAGCTCCTGAGCCCAACACTGCGACTTTCATCAGCCGCCCCACACGTCGCTGGATTTCAGGTAACCGGTACTGCCGTCCGCGTGGCGGACTTTGACCCAGCCCGTACCGGTGTTGCCCAGCCATTCCAGACCGAGCTGCTGTGTGGCCTTGAACACCACTTCGGCATTATTGTCGGGGTTGCGACGCACGGTAGTGGATGGCACGGTCACCATGACATAACGTTTACTGCTCAATTGGCGCTTCTCGATCCAGAACAGTTTTCCCGAGTTGTCGCGAACCTTGACCCAGTTGTCCAGCACTACCACCTGCTCCAGCGGGAGGTAACGCGTGGCAACGAACAGCTTCTTGGCCTTCAGCGAATTGGCGTCGTACAGGATAGCCGGTTCGGCAACCGAAACGAAGTCGAAAGCGTGAGCCGAATGGCTCACGCCCAGCAACAGTAGCACTGTCGCCAGGCGTCTCATCAGTGCTTGACCGCCTCGGCAGCCTGGCCTTCGGCTTGTGACTGCTGCTTCTGCTGCTGATAGATCCCTTCGAAGTTGATCGGATTGAGCAGCACCGGCGCAAAACCGCCGCGTACCGCGACGTCCGACACCACTTCGCGCAAATAGGGATAAAGGATATTGGGGCAGGCAACCGCCAGCACCGTTTCCATATCTTCCGCGGGCAAATTTCGTATCTGGAATATTCCCGCCTGTTTGGCCTCGATCAGGAACAGCACCTTGTCCTTTCCCGGCAGTTTTGCTGTCACCGTGACAGTTACGGTAACATCGAACAAGCCTTCTTCGAGAGGTGCAGCCTGGGTTTGCAATTGCAGGTCGATCTGGGGATTCTCGCGCTCCAGAAATATCGCGGGAGCATTGGGTATCTCCAGGGAAAGATCCTTCACGTACAGTTTCTCGATATTGAAAATCGGCTGCATGTTTGTTTGTGCTGCTTCGGTCATAGCTTTTCCCTTAATGATTGTGCGCCAACATGGCGTCCAGCTTACCCGCCCGGTCCAGTGCTGCCATGTCGTCGTATCCCCCGACATGTTCGTCATTGATAAATATCTGTGGCACGGTGCGGCGTCCGGACTTGCGAATCATAACGTCCATCATCTCGGGCTGCAGATCGACGCGTATCTTCTCGATATCCGTAATTCCCTTGCGCCGCAACAACTGCTCGGCGCGCACGCAATATGGACAAACTTCCGTGCAATACATGACGATCTTGGCCATTATTTCTCCAACGGCAGGCCGGCTTTTTGCCAGGCCATCACGCCGCCGTTCAGGTTGTGAACCTGGGCAAATCCCTGCTTGCCCAGGACTGCACAGGCGGAAGCGGAACGCTGGCCACTGCGGCACACAGCAACAATGGGGCGCTCGCGATATTTTTCCAGCTCACCGGCCCGTTCCAGAAGCTTGCCAACCGGAATGAGTTTGCTGTTCAAAATATGACCGGCATCATATTCGTTTTGTTCGCGCACATCCAAAACCAATGCGTTCTTGTGATTGATCAATTGCATTGCCGCCAAATGATCAACCTCTTTTATACCGCGCAAGCGGTTGCCGAAGAACGACCAGAACAGCATCGCTCCGCTGGACAGTGCGATCAGGACTGTCCAGCTGTTATTTAGCAGGAATTGCAGCACGTCGGTACTCCTCGTATTTTTGGGTGGCGAATTCTAACAGAGCGGAAAAATGCGCGGGGTCCTTGCGCGCCAGTTCTTCCAATTCGATGCGCGCCGACGGGTAATCCAGGGGGTAAGACCAGATGGCACGTTCCAATTGCGCCCTGGCGTCCTCCGGACGATCAGAGAGTGCAAACAACGCAACTTGATGATAAACCAGAGGGGGGATCGGAATGAAACGCAGTGCGCGTTGATTCAGTTCGAATTTCTGCTCCAGATGGTCGGCACTGAGTTCCATCGTACTGGCAATGAACAACTCGGCATAGGAACTCAGTAACGCAGACTGGTCAACCGCCATTAATTCACTTTGTACTAACGGAATAAAGCTTCGATCGGTGGCGGCCTTGCCGCGCATCACCAGTGCGTTCTCCAGTCGTTTATATCCCAGGAACACCTGCGCCAACGATAGCGCGCCCAACACCAGCACGATGGCGACAGATGCGCGCCCCGCATTGCGCAACTCCAAACGATAGATCGTCGTATCGAACATGCCCAGCATGATCGCGGCCACCCCCATGAAATACAGGTACCACAGCGGGTATTCAAGCAGGCTGTGAATGCCCAATACGGCCAGGACGGCATAACCCCACCAGTGATAAATCGTGAATTGCGCTCCGCGCACCGATTGCCAGAACCACATACCCAGCGTAGCCAACAGAATTATTATTCCGGACAATCCGGCTTCCGCCGCAATCTGCATCACCAGATTGTGCGCATTGTTATACAAGCCCACCAGAGCCGGATTGCGCAATTCCGCTGCAAGCTGAAAATGCTCGAAAGCAAACTGCCCGAACCCTGCTCCCAGCAGCGGGAATTGAGCGAAAATCAGTGCTGCCTCGCGCCACAAGTGCAAACGGATAGCGCCACTGGCATTATCCCCGAACAGACGCTCCGTCGTCGTTATGCTGCCGGTTGCACCTTCCAGCCAGGGCATCTGCACCACGAAGTGCATCAGCCCAAATGCCAACAGCAGTAGCAGAGTGAAGTACAGCAATGGTCGTAGCGCCTGATCACGCCGCTGCCACAGGAAAGCCAAACCGGCAGCGGACAATAGATACAGCCAGGAACTGCGCGATCCGGACAGCACCATGACAAACAGCATCGGGGTCACCAGCAGTGCCACTTGCCAAATGCGCATGGAAAACCTTGCATACAGCAACCCCAGCGAGATCATGCCCAAAGCGATGTAATTGGCATAGTGATTGGGCTGCGCCAGGTTGCCGTACACTGCGTGAGATGTCTTGGCAGTAATGACCGGGTTAAGGAACGTATTCCAGCGGTAATGTTGCAGGATCCCAGCCAACGTATTCAGTTCCGCTCCCACCAGCAGGAATACGGCCAGCGCTGTCGCCAAGGCCGGCAATCCCAACTCGACCCTCAGACGCTGTCCCAGCATGATTAGCATTGCGGCAAACATGAAGTACAACGCCAGAAGCATCAAGTGATCGAAGTGAGTTATGCGCCCCACAAGGTACTGCACCATCAACAGCAGCATCAGCCCAATGGGCAACATCACGATGCGCGGCACTTCGCGCGCTAGCCAATAGCCGGTTGTCAACAACAGCGGCATCGCACACAAACCCAGCAAGCCTGTCCCCCACTCCTGATAGAAGGTGGTAATCGGATAAGCGTGGTTGTAGTACAGAAAAGGCAAAACCCACATCAGGCCAACGAAGGCCAGACTGATGCGGGCAAGGCCGAATGACAAGAAAGAAGGTTTGTTTAGCAACTGCCTTTGATACCGAAGCGGGCAAGGATGCTATTCAAGGGGCATATCTGCGTGAAACCACTCTGGAACAGGTTCAATCCGACGAAAGCGGTGAACAGCAAAAAGTATTTGCTGACGAACAACGGACTGACTTCCACACCCAATGCCAATGACAACAGGATGAAACTGCCTGCGACAATACGGACTATGCGTTCAGCGTTCATTTTCAAAACTCCTCAAAGGTCAGGGATTTTACTGGAATTTCATGTACAACACGGCTTGATACAGCGCCTGGCCGGTATCGGACGGAGGAGCACTCAAGCCCGTCAAGTCGAGCAGAACACATCACGCATCATCCCCACCAGTTTGAGTGTGCGCGGATCGCCTATGCGGTAGAACACCCGATTGGCGTCCTTGCGCGTGGCCAGCACGCCTTTATCACGCAGGATTGCAAGATGTTGCGAGATGTTGCTCTGCGTGGTGCCCACGCTGTCCACGATCTCCTGCACGCTTAACTCGTCGCCTGCAAGCACGCACAAAATCTTCAAACGCAACGGGTGCGCGATAGCCTTGATCGCCAGCGATGCTTCCATGATATGTTCATCTTTATCGATCAGTTTGTTTGTCATAGTTTCGCCTGCCATCTTTGGAAGTGGGGGCATGTCTTGCCCCGAAATCAGCTAAAATCCTGCATCGCAGCACTATAGCTTCATTGCGCGCTAAATCAGCAACTACTTATATTTTGATATCTTGGTGAGAAAAAAGCCAGCATGACCGCACAATCGACTCAAGCAATCACCCCCGTCCTTCTGCTCATCCTCGATGGTTTCGGCTATCGCGAGGATCCCGATTTCAATGCGGTTGCCGATGCGCGCAAGCCGAATTGGGACAAATTATGGAGTGAGTATCCGCACACCCTGATCAACGCATCCGAATTGCGCGTCGGTTTACCTACCGGTCAGATGGGTAACTCCGAAGTGGGTCACTTGAATATCGGCGCCGGGCGCGTGGTATATCAGGACCTGACCAAAGTCGATCTGGCCATAGAGAACGGAAGCTTCTACACCAATCCCGCGCTTGTACAAGCTGTAGAGTCAGCCAAGCGATGCGGAACGGCCCTGCACATACTCGGCCTGCTCTCACCCGGCGGGGTGCATAGCCATGAGGCACACATACACGCCATGCTGGAACTGGCAGTGCGCGCCGGGCTGAAAAAAATCTTCATCCACGCGTTCCTCGACGGACGAGACACCCCTCCCCGCAGCGCCGCCCAGTCTCTGCAATCATTGCAAGACAAATGCGCACAGCTCGGCGCCGGACGTATCGCCACCGTCGTAGGGCGTTTCTTCGTCATGGATCGCGACAATCGCTGGGAACGAGTGCAAATCGCCTACGATATGCTCACGTTGGGCAAGGCGCCGTTCGGGTTTGCCACTCCCCAGGCTGCCCTGGATGCGGCTTATGCGCGCGGCGAGAACGACGAGTTCGTGCAGGCGACCATCATCGGCGAGCCCGCCGTAATGCAGGACGGGGATTCTGTTGTGTTCATGAATTTCCGTGCCGACCGTGCGCGAGAGATCACCCGCGCGCTGACTGACGACAAATTCGATGGCTTCGCCCGCACTCGCCTCCCCAGACTGGGGAACTACACCACTTTGAGCAGCTACGGAGAGGATTTTCATCTTCCCTGTGCTTACACGGCCGATTCCATCCATAACGGTATCGGCGAATATCTTTCCAATCTGGGCTTGAAACAACTGCGTATCGCCGAAACGGAAAAATACGCGCATGTCACCTACTTCATGAATGGCGGCAGGGAACAACCCTACCCCGGTGAAGACCGCGTACTCGTACCCTCACCCAAAGTGGCCACTTATGACATGAAACCGGAAATGAGCGCGTTCGAAGTCACCGACAAACTCGAAGCCGCAATCCGGAGCAGGCAATATCAAGCGATACTCTGCAACTATGCCAACGGCGATATGGTCGGCCACAGCGGCATCCTGGAAGCGGCAGTGAAAGCGGTGGAAGCGCTGGACATCTGCATAGGGCGCGTAGTGAAGGCAATGCTGGAATGCGGCGGCGAGGTACTCATCACGGCCGATCACGGCAATGCCGAACAGATGCGGGACTTGTCCACACAGCAAGCCCATACTGCCCATACGCTCAATCTGGTTCCCTTTATCTACATCGGGCGCAAGGCAAGCATCGCCGAGGCCGGTATCGGCGCGTTACAAGACGTCGCTCCGACGTTGCTTGCGATGATGGGGTTGCCACAACCGCCGGAAATGACCGGCAAGTCGCTCATCCATATTCTGTGACCGTATTATCGCGCTTCGCTTTGCTGGCGATGCTGCTCCTCGCAGGGGTAGCACAAGCCACGCAGCAGGATGATCTGGAAAAATTGCGCAAGCGTATCTCCGTCCTGCAGCAGGATTTTGACAAATCCAACGAATCCAAGGCCGAAGCGGCAGATAACCTGCGCGAGTCGGAGCGCGCCATCAGCAACAGCAACCGCAAACTGCATGAGCTCGCACTGCAGCAGCAATCCGCCAACCGGGAACTAACGCAGTTGCAGCAACGCGCCTCGGCAATTGACGGAGAGCTGCAAGGCCAGCAGGCCATGCTTGGACGCTTGCTGTACCAGCAGTATATGAATGGGGGCGAACAGGAGTATCTCAGGCTGCTGCTCAACAACGACGATCCGAACCAGATCGCGCGCGAGTTGCGCTATTACGAATACATCGCGCGCAACCGCGCTGCCACCCTGCAGTCCTTGCGCAGCGGACGCGCAAGGTTACAGGCAGTAACTGATCAGGCGCGCCAAAAGAGCGACGAAATCGCTTCGCTGCAAGCGGAAGAGCGGGACCAAAGACGGCATCTGGAACAGGACAAGCGCGCGCGCCAGCAGATGTTGAACAAGATATCGCTGCAAATGAAGCAACAGCGTCGTGAGATCGGCCGCTTGCAACGCAACGAAACCCGTCTGTCGCAATTGGTTGAGAAGCTCGCGCATGTTTTGCCTGACACCCTGCCGGACAATATTGCGTTCAAGTCGCTCAAAGGCAAACTGGCATTACCGGTCAAAGGCAAAGTGACCAACAAGTTCGGCGCACGGCGCCCGGAAAGCACAATGGCCTGGACCGGCTGGTTCCTGCGCACCCCCCCCAACCAACCGGTCAAAGCAGTGGCTGCCGGTCGTGTGGTGTACGCCGACTGGTTGCGCGGCTTCGGCAATCTCCTCATCATCGATCACGGACAAGGCTACATGAGCCTGTACGGCAATAACGAGACGCTCTACAAGCAGGTAGGCGACAGCCTGCGAGGCGGTGACCTTATTGCCTCCGCGGGTAGCACCGGCGGCAACGCAGATTCCGGTTTATACTTCGAACTGCGTTTTGAAGGCAAACCCTTCGACCCGGGCAAATGGGTCAGGCACTAAGGTCGGGAGCGCCTTTCACGTTTATTCTTTCTCTCGGTTGCGGGGACAACCAGCGACTTGGCTACCGTTCTTTTGATAGCCTTGTCGAATGGATAGTTGTTTCAACAGAGAGTCAGAGAGAGCGAAACGGGCATAGCAAGCTTCAACATCCAGGGTGGTATATTTACCAAGGTCGCTAACAAGGAAAATCAAATGAGTCGTCGCTTCAAGGAATATGGTCTGGTGGTCATCGGTCTGGTGGCGGGCATTCTGGTCAGCCTGAATTTCTCCGCCGTTGCGGATAAAGATACCGAGCTGCCGTTGCCGGTCGAAGAGTTGCGCGCCTTCTCCGAAGTGTTTGGCCGCATCAAGAGCGATTATGTCGAGCCGGTGAGCGACAAAACTCTGATCACCTCAGCCATCAACGGCATGTTGAGCGGACTCGACCCGCACTCCGCCTATCTGGATGCCGATGCTTTCAAGGAACTGCAGGTCGGAACGCAGGGCGAGTTCGGTGGACTGGGCATTGAAGTCGGCATGGAAGACGGCCTGGTCAAGGTGATCTCGCCGATCGAGGACACACCCGCTTTTACAGCCGGGGTCAAGAGCGGTGACCTCATCATCAAGCTCGACGATACGCTGGTGAAAGGCCTGACCCTGAATGACGCGGTGAAACGCATGCGCGGCAAGCCCGGCAGCGTCATTGTGCTCACCATCCTGCGCAAGAATGAACCCAAGCCTTTGCAAATCAGCGTGACACGCGCCGTCATCAAGGTGCAGAGCGTGAAATCCAAACTAGAAGAACCGGGGTATGGTTTCGTGCGCATCACCCAGTTCCAGGAACATACGGGGGAGAACCTCGCCACAGCGTTGAATAATCTGCAGAAGCAGAACAACGGCGCGCTGCAGGGGCTGGTTCTCGACCTGCGTAACGATCCGGGCGGCCTGCTGACGAGCGCGGTCGGGGTTTCCGCCGCGTTTCTGCCGAAGGACGCGCTGGTCGTCTATACCGAAGGACGCACCGAAGATGCCAAGATGCGCCTCACTGCCAACCCTGACAATTATCTGCGCGGCAGCAGCAAGAACGATTATTTGAAGGATCTGCCTGATTCTTTCAAGAAGGTACCAATGGTCGTGCTGGTCAACGGCGGCTCGGCTTCGGCCTCGGAGATCGTCGCCGGTGCGCTTCAGGATCAAAAGCGCGCCGTGGTCATGGGTACGCAATCGTTCGGTAAAGGCTCGGTGCAAACCATACTGCCGCTGGGCAACAATACGGCAATCAAGCTCACGACCGCCCGCTATTTCACTCCCAACGGGCGCTCGATCCAGGCCAAGGGCATCGTGCCCGACATCTTGGTCGAAGACCCGGCAACTGCCAGTTTCGATAATGCGTTCCGCCTGCGCGAGGTCGATCTGGACAAACACCTGAGCAACAGCCAGGGTGAGGACAGGAGCGAATCGACAACAAAAACGAACAAGGTCGACTCAAAGACCAAGGATGGCGACGGCGGCAAAGTCGAGGTTGCCGAATTCGGCGCAAAGAACGACTACCAGTTGAACCAGGCTCTGAATCTGCTTAAGGGCTTGAATATACTGCGCGGGAAGTAACGTGATTAATCCGTTCGAACTGCAAAAGGAACGTCTGCTGATCTTTGGTGAAGATCCGCCGAACCAACTTTTTCAGGCCTACCTTTTGCTGATCGGGCTGGAGAATTTTCACGTTGAAATCGGTTCGCAGCCGAACAGCCTGTTGATCCGCTACAGCGTTCAACATTATTCTCTTGAAGCGTTGGAAAAAGCGCTCACCCGCGAAGGTTTTCAACTGGAATACAATCTGCTCGATAAGATCAAGAATCAACTGATCCATTACTGCGAAGACGTGCAGTACCACAACCTCAAGACTCCGGAACCCAGAACCAAGAACAACTCGCAAGAGATATTCGTCAAAGCATATGAGCTCCATTCGCATGGCAATCATGACGACACGCCGAAAGAACTGCGCGAGTTCAAGTAATAGCCAGGCGGTCGCCCCGGCAACCTATTCAGACTGGCGCGCTCTGCGGCAGATTTGCTTCGATTTCAAAGTCCGGTATTGCGTCAAAGTCCACCACCGTATTTCGCCCCGCATCCTTCGCCCGGTATAGTGCGTTGTCGGCATTCAGCAGCAGCGCGCTTGGTACAATCTCTCTCAAATCGCTAACGCACCAGAAGCCGGCAGAAGCTGTCAGGCGTTGATGCGGGGATTGCAGGTTCTCGATGTCCAATGCAAAAACTCCTTGTCGCAATTTCTCAGCGAACTGTCCCGACTCTTCCCGATCCAGTCCAGAAGTTACGATACAGAATTCTTCCCCTCCATAACGAAACACATAATCTCCCGCTCTTAATGCCGCGTGCTGGAGGGCATCTGCAACTTGTTCCAGCACGCTATCGCCAAACAAATGGCCATAGTTATCGTTGAACATCTTGAAATAGTCTATATCCAGCATAATGATAGTCAACGGCAGGCCGCTGCGCCTGCACCGATTGATTTCGCTCGCCAATACCTCTTTCATATAGCCACGGTTATAAGCCTTGGTAAGGGGGTCGATAGTTGAAAGGTGCGCCAGCTGTTCGATATTCTTTTCGTTGTGCCTCACCAGCATCAGGGTGACGAACCCCAAAATCAGATAGGCGGCAATTGAGATCGCGACTGAAACTGCATTGGGAGGATCGTGGCGCAGCATCATGACCGACGCAAAACTTACTGCTCCCACAATGAACCAGACGATGCGCTCGCGCTTCTCCACGATGGGTGCGAAAGCGATGGGGAATATCATCATCCACACCTCCAGATGCATTTGCTCGCTGCTGATGGTTACACCGTATAGCATTACGCACAGGATCGCCATCGCAAACCATCCGGCGTAACGAAGTGAGTCATCGCCATGATGCCGCGTTCGCCATTGCAGCCATAAAATAAACAATGCAAAAGCAAACAGCACCGCCCCTCTATCTGGAGTTTCGATGAGGAGATAATTCAATAGGGAAGATGGCAAAGAAATCATTGCCGCGATGCGCAGATGCGTGTGCAACACAGCGGCCCTGAAGCGTTGAACGGAATAGCGGGTCATGCCTGCACTCCAAAAAGACCTTTAATTTATTAAGGTTACTCTCAGGCCTTTAAATATGAAAGTTTATTTTTCACCTTTGCGCCTTGCATTACTCGGCGAAGGGCTTTTTATCCAGCATCAGGTTCCAAAGCTCCTTCCAGGTTTCCCAGTCGTGCCCGCCGGACTTGACGGTCACGCAATGTTGCGGGATGCGTTTGCGCAGAACATTACCGGCCCCTCGATACCGGTCTTCACTTCCAAACCCCAGGTAGACGGCGGGAAATTTTCCCGTCCCGATCGGACTGCGCCGGATCTGTTCGAGTAGCGCACGTTCATGGTCTCGGCCTCCAATCTCTCCGGCATCCCAGTGGGCGAGGCCGCCTGCCGCCTCCACTTCAGCGATAATTCCGCGAGTTCCCAGAAAAGGCGCAAGCAGGAACATACCCTCGATTTCTGCCGTGCGCTGTGTAGCGCAGATCATCGCGCCCGTTCCGCCAAGCGAGATCCCCAGCAGCCAGATACGACGGTAGCCATGCAAACGAGCATCATCCAGTGTCTGATGAAGCAGTTGTTCAATTCCAGCGCGATCAAGATACAAATCGGTATGTGTATCCAGGGCAAGTACATCAACCGGCAGATTCCTATCCCGGAGCGCCTGAATAAAGCCATTCTCTTTCAGATGCCAGGGCGTATTCCCGGCACCCGGCAGCATGCATAGCAGAATATGTTCATTCGATTCGACCGGTGCTATGTCGTAAATTGCGTTTGCCGGCGGACGCATATCAGCTATGGTTGACTGGTTTCTTGCGCAGATCGAAACCGGAAAAATATATATGAGGCTCTGTTCCCAGCCTTTTCAGATGCAGCGTCTCACCCTTTCCCGGCCCCAAACCTTCCGTCACAAGCTCGTCTGCGCCGACCGGTTTGAACGCAACCCGGAACACAAAGCCCGGCTTTTCAGCGAACGTGAATGCGCCGATGAGCAGGCCGTCTTCATACAGAATGCGCACCGATTGCGGCAAAGGGCCGTCATATTTATTGATGATCTCGTATTCACCGACGTAATCCAGCATGCGCGGCGGAATGGCAACCGGTTCTATTTTTTCGCCGATCAGCATGGATTGATTGTTGCTCTTCAACGCCAGAACATCATGCCCATCGATTCTGTGCAGGGAAATATTCAATTCGTCCAGCGCACCGATCTTTAGGGGAATGAAACCAAACAGCCTGAACCGGGCACCGAATTGATTTTCTTCGCGAGGTATCAACTCCAGCTGTTGTCCCATAACCTCAGCCACAAGATCTCCGGATTTCGCGCTTACCTTTACAAGCCCGATCAGCGTATCAAAATATCCGTCGTAGGCTCTAACATCTGCCTCGGTAAGTGGAACTTCCTTTGCTTCCCTGGTCTCTTTGACAGGTTGGGTAATGCCGCGTTTTGCTTCCAGCGCGAGCTTGAGTGTCTCGGTTGCAACTTTGCCGACCATAGCCTCTGCCGTCACCGAATTGGACAATACCACCACACCCAGTTTTTGCTCGGGCAATACCACCATCAAACTATGGTAATTAAGCGTGGTGCCGCCATGACTAGCCACCGTACCGGCGCGTGGCACATCTATTCCGCTCAGCATCCAGCCCAGCCCCATCTTGAAATCGAAGTCCAATTCCACATTCGCGTTCTGCACCCTGAACATCTCCCGCAACGATTCAGGTTTCACGATTTGCCTGCTGTCATATTTGCCATCCGCGAACACCATCTGCATAAAATGCCCAATATCGCTGGCGCTCGAGATCAAACCTCCGGAAGGCAGGTCGCGCAATGGTATGGCGTCGATCTCTTTACCCCTGTCGTAGCTTTTGCCGGGGATTCGCGACGCAAATTCAGAATGGGTCATGCCGAGCGGCAACAGCAGATGCTTGTTCATATAGCATGCATAACATTCGCCGCTCTGTTTCTCTATGCCTGCACCAAGCAGCGTCACGCCGAGATTTGAATAAGCGAACACATAGTCGGGCGGATAAGCCATGTATTCATCTTTCACTGCTGTAACTACTTCGGTGAACGGGCCCGGATTTCGTTCGCTCATGCCATGTACCCAGTTGCAGGGCAGGCCGGAATGGTGCGTCATGATATTGCGCGGCGTGATCTTGTTGATGTCGTCGACGCGGCTCTTGATTGAAAATTCCGGCAAATATCTCCGCAACGGCTGGTCGATGTCCAGCTTTCCCTGTTCCGCGAGTTGCATCGTTGCCGTAGCTGTGAACACCTTGGCGATGGAACCCAGGTGATACAACGTGTCCGGCGTTGCCTTGAGGTTTGCCTGTTTGTCGGCGTACCCGAATCCCTGCTCCCACACAACTTGCTGGTCATCTACAAGCGCGATGCTCAGACCGGTTACATCGGCATCATCCATCTCGCGCTCGATCAGCCAGGTGATGTACTCTCTGGTATAAGAGTAATCCCCATGTACGATGGCAGTTGGTTTTTGCGGAGGTGTGCTGCATGCGCTTAGGGCAATAATTGAAATTGCACAAAATATCCTGCTTGCTTGCACAGTCACTCCTTGTCATCTATACACTTAATGCGACATTGTATAATGTTGCGAAAATCCAATATGTAATGTCACGATGTTTTTTCCCTGCCACAACTGGATGCCGACGCTCGCGATCAAGCTTTCCATACTGGTTCTTGCCAGTTGCGTAATCCTTACCCTGTGGCTAACGTGGCTCTGGCCATGGACGCTAGGCATCGTTTTAATCAATCACTTGATCCTCACTATTGCCGGACTGCTGCCGCGCAGCTCGTTGCTGGGGCCGAATATCATTCGCTTGCCGCCTGATGCCGAACAACGCGGCGAAGTCGCCATTACCATTGACGATGGACCTGACCCTGAGGTTACCCCGCAAGTGTTAAATATTCTTGATCATCATGGAGCAAAGGCCACTTTCTTTTGTATCGGCAAACTTGCCGCTCGCCATCCTGAATTGTGCCGCGAGATTATTCGGCGCGGCCACTCCATTGAGAATCACAGCCTGTCCCACAAATGGTATTTTTCGTTGCTCGGCCCCTGGGGCATCCTTCGTGAAGTTCGCGGCGCCCAGATACTGCTGCGCGACATCACCGGGCAGCAGCCACATTTTTTTCGCGCAACGGCGGGCTTGCGAAATTATAAACTTGATCCCGTGCTTGCACATCTGGGCCTCCGCCTGTGCAGCTGGACCAGGCGCGGGTTCGACACCCGGGTGAGCGATGCCGATCTGGTTTTCAATAGCCTGGTGCGTAACCTCGATTGCGGCGATATCTTGCTGCTGCATGACGGAAATTCCGCCACAACCCCTGAAGGAAGACCTGTCATCCTTGATGTATTGCCGCGCCTGCTGAATAGTTTGGCAGAACTGAATCTTCATTCCGTCTCACTTCGCTCAGCCATCAAATGACAGAACACTTTCGTCGCACATTGATCGCCAGAGCCTCGCAGCCTTACCGAGCCGCGGGCTTTTTTGCATGGAATTTCGCCAAAGGCAAACTTAAAGGCGATCCGGCATTCTTCGGACTCCTTGCACATGGATTGATACCCGATGCCAAGCGGCTGATGGATCTCGGCTGCGGCCAAGGTCTGCTCGCATCATGGCTGCTTGAAGCCAGGACACTGTACGAATCCGGCAACTGGCCTGCTCAATGGCCTGCGGCACCTAAAATAGAGAGTATCTGGGGATTGGAATTGATGTCCAAAGACGTGGAAAGAGCCCGTGCCGCACTCGGCACGCGTGCAGAATTCGCACTTGGAGATATCTGCCGCACCGATTTCTGTACATCCGACGTGGTGGTCATCCTCGACGTGTTGCATTACATCAGCTATGAGGCGCAGGAAGATGTATTACGCCGCATACGCGCGTCTCTGCCGGCAGGAGGCACTTTCATCACCCGTATCGGAGACTCTGCAGGGGGTCTGCCATTCCATTACAGCAACTGGGTAGATCGTGCGGTGTTCTTCCTGCGGGGACATCGCGTGAACCGTATCTACTGCCGCACGCTAGAGGACTGGCTTGGAATAATATCGCGCAACGGGTTTACTGTTATGCAACTTCCGATGCACAGGGGCACCCCGTTTTGCAACATTATGCTCATTGCGAAAGCAATTTGATCTGTCGCATTTATCATGCGTTCGCGGTCGGCTGGCAAATTGCCTTGCACCGGAACAATAAAGATAAGTCTTCATCAAGATGAAGACTTGAATGAAAGGAAGTGTGCTGCTCCAAAAGACAACACCCCCCATCGTTATGGATGAGTATTACCACCCGATCCTATAGAAAGCAACAAGCCCTCCAGAGTATCCGTGGAAAAAATACCGATCTTGCCGTCAGATTGCGGTGCGAGCCTTTGCGTACGCAGACCAACTACGATACGCCAAGCAAAAACCATGAACGTTTCCTAGAGGAGACAGAGTCTCCTGCACTTTTTCAAGTGCACAGAAACCACCAAGCCTGTCCGGCTCGCTATCCAACAACCGTGAATCAGCCCCGTCCTACTGCCTGATCGGGGCTGCCTTCACAGCCTCCCACCACATTAGTTCGGCTTGCTGATGCCGGGTGTAGGGAAAGGCCAAGTCGCAGCCGGGCGAACCGGGGCCGGTGCAGATGGAGCCAGTGATGTTGCCGCCGGAGCTGCAACTGGTTTGGCTACAACTGCGGCAGGCTTCTTCGCTGCGGCTTTTTTGGCTGCGGGCTTTTTGGCAGCGACTTTCTTTGCTGCCGGTTTCTTCGCTACAGCCTTTTTAGCAGCGGGCTTCTTTGCTGCTACTTTTTTGGCTGCGGGCTTTTTGGCAGCGACCTTCTTTGCTGCCGGCTTCTTCGCTACAGCCTTTTTAGCAGCGGGCTTCTTTGCTGCTACTTTTTTGGCTGCGGGCTTTTTGGCAGCGACCTTCTTTGCTGCCGGCTTCTTCGCTACAGCCTTTTTAGCAGCGGGCTTCTTTGCTGCTACTTTTTTGGCCGCTACTTTTTTGGCTGCAGGTTTCTTTGCAGCCGCCTTTTTTGCTGCGGGTTTAGCTTTCTTTGCTGATGCCATTTCAACCTCCTTGAGTGATGAAAGTTAACAAAAACACATACAACTAGACAACGACTACACCTCCAGCACGCCACCAAACGGAGCGACTGAAGCCCTTGCAACAAAGGCTGCCGGAGCAGCCTTTGTTAACATTCACGATCTCACAATCCCCTCTGCGGGCTTATTGGAAACCACCATATCCGCAAATTCTTGACCGATTGCGCCATCTCGATAGATGTACAAATCCACCTTCGAAGCCTTATCAGGCCGGCATCCACGCACAGCCGGGAAATTGATTTGAGCTGAACAGCCACTTGTAAATATCAAGCGGATATCTGTCATGGCAAAAGATTGTTAATCAGGTTCAGTGGAAGTGATTGTGCAACCAAAGCTTTGCGAACCCGGGCCCACAATCTGAAATTTTGGAGGGAGGAAAACCCCTGAGATAGCTTCTCGTTATTCAATTGCGCCATAAGCACAAGAGGAAACATTAGATGTTTATTCCTTGTTGAATATCAATTACGCTCAATCCATATCCCCTTTGACTGCAACTCGGCCCTATACCTAGTAGCCAGTTATGTATTTTTTCACTACATCTTGCGGTTGCAACTTTATCTGATTTGTGCTCCATGTCAACATCTAACTGTAATTTTCTGTACTTTTTTATCATTTTTCTCTACAGATTTTCCAAATCATCGCACTCCAAAATTTCACATGTCCTTTTTTCCAGATCAGACTGGCTTAATCCTCTACCTTGAAAATCCATCCCCGACCCACAGACGCCTCCAAGCTTGATCTATTTTCATTTGAGTCGCCACATCCCCCGTTTTATATCCCAAAGCCAAAACAAAAGCGGCTTGACTATCTAAAGCCAAGCCGCCATTGGTTTTCGCGAGTTTTATTTACTGCTATCAATACCAAAAATCGCTTCTGAGCAATGCAATCTGCCCATCGAGACAAGACTTGATGTCCGCGAGCGAAAACAGAAACCCACCTAATCCCAAGACAACGCGCCGCCTGTCTGATACTCGGTCACCCGAGTCTCGAAGAAATTCTTCTCTTTTTTGAGGTCAATCATTTCCGCCATCCATGGAAATGGGTTGGTCGCTCCCTGGTATAACACGTCAATACCGATCTGCTGACAACGACGGTTCGCGATAAAGCGCAGATATTCCTTGAACATCCCTGCGTTCAGACCCAACACGCCGCGCGGCATAGTGTCTTCTGCATAACGATATTCCAGTTCTACGCCTTTCTGGATCAGGCCTCGCACCTCTTCGCGAAAGGCCGGAGTCCAAAGATGCGGGTTTTCCAGCTTGATTTGATTAATCACATCCACGCCGAAGTTCAAATGCATGGATTCGTCCCTCAGGATGTACTGGTATTGTTCTGCAGCACCGGTCATCTTGTTCTGGCGGCCCAGCGCCAGAATCTGCACAAAACCAACATAGAAGAACAGGCCTTCCATGATGCAGGCGAACACGATCAGGCTACGCAGCAACTTCTGGTCGTTCTCCGGGGTGCCGGTCTTGAAATCCGGATTGGTCAACACATCGATAAACGGCAGCAAAAACTCATCCTTGTCGCGAATACTTCCCACCTCATGGTACATATTGAACACTTCACCTTCGTCCAATCCCAAGCTTTCCACGATGTACTGGTAGGCGTGAGTATGGATTGCCTCTTCGAAGGCCTGGCGCAGCAAATACTGGCGGCATTCCGGATTGGTGATGTGGCGGTAGGTACCCAGCGCAATATTGTTCGCAGCCAGACTATCAGCTGTGCTGAAGAACCCCAGATTGCGCATCACCAACCGACGCTCATCATCAGTCAGCCCATTGGGGGTTTTCCACAGAGCAATGTCGGCCGACATATTCACTTCTTGCGGCATCCAATGGTTGGCGCAACCCGCCAGATACTTCTCCCACGCCCATTTGTACTTGAATGGCACCAACTGGTTCACATCAGCGTTACTATTGATGATGCGCTTGTCTTCGACACGAATGCGGCCAGTGGAGGTCGATGCGATAGTATAAGTCTGCTCATTTGCATCCAAAGCGGCATCGATTCCCATAGATGCCATGCGCACGCCGGCCGGAGCTGTTGCTGGTGTCATGTCGTCTTCAAAATTCAGCATTTCTGTTCCTTTGCAACTTAGCGTTCGCCGTTTTCTGCGGCGAACAGGTTATTCTTACTGACAAGCCTCGCATTCAGGATTGTCAATCGAGCAAAATTTCGCTTCTTCGACAACGGGCACAGCGGACATCCCGCCCGTACCGCTGCTCGATACCGCGTTCAGGGAACCTGCGCGCGAGGTGGATTTTTCTGCCGACGTCGCCCCCAAAGCGCGCAAGTAGTAAGTAGTCTTCAAACCGCGTACCCAAGCCAGTTTGTACGTCTCATCCAGCTTCCGGCCCGACACACCGGACATGTAAATATTGAGCGATTGAGCCTGGTCTATCCATTTTTGGCGGCGCGAAGCTGCTTCGATCAGCCATGTCGGCTCCACTTCAAATGCCGTAGCGTACAACTCGCGCAAATCGGCCGGTATGCGGTCGATTTTGGCAAGACTGCCGTCGAAATACTTGAGATCTGCAATCATCACCTCATCCCATAAACCAAGCGCCTTCAGATCATTCACCAGATGCTCGTTAATGACGGTGAATTCTCCGGACAAATTCGATTTCACGAAGATGTTCTGGTAAGTCGGCTCGATACATGCCGACACGCCGATGATGTTGGAAATGGTCGCGGTCGGGGCAATGGCGACGCAATTCGAGTTGCGCATGCCGTTTTGCTTGATGCGGACGCGCAGCGCATCCCAATCCAGACTGGACGACATGTCCACTTCGACGTATCCGCCGCGCTGTTCGCGCAGCATTTCCAGAGAGTCTTGCGGCAGGATACCCTTGTCCCACAGGCTGCCGCGATAGCTGGCGTAACGCCCGCGCTCTTCTGCCAGTTCGGTAGAAGCCCAGTAGGCGTAATAACAAACCGCCTCCATCGAACGGTCGGCAAACTCCATTGCAGCATTGGACGAGTAAGGAATACGCAAATCGTGCAGGCAATCCTGAAAACCCATGATGCCCAGCCCAACAGGGCGGTGCTTGAGATTGGAATTGCGTGCTTTGGCCACTGCGTAGTAATTGATGTCGATCACGTTATCCAGCATGCGCATGGCCGTCGTTACCGTGCGCTTGAGCTTGTCATGATCGATCAGGCCTGCCTTGGCATGTCCTTTGGGATATAGATGCGCCGCCAGATTGACAGAACCGAGATTGCACACCGCGATCTCACTATCGGATGTGTTCAACGTGATCTCGGTACACAGATTTGAGCTGTGAACGACGCCGACGTGCTGCTGCGGGCTGCGGATATTGCATGGATCCTTGAAGGTCACCCAAGGATGGCCCGTTTCAAACAGCATGGTCAGCATCTTGCGCCAGAGCGACTGTGCAGGCACTTTCCGGTACAACTTCAGTTCGCCGCTGGCGACCTTGGATTCATATCCCAGATAGGCCTTTTCAAACTCTTTGCCAAACTTGTCATGCAGGTCGGGACAAGTCGAGGGCGAAAATAGCGTCCATTCTGCCCCTTCCATCACACGCTTCATGAACAGGTCCGGAATCCAGTTCGACGTATTCATGTCGTGCGTGCGGCGGCGGTCATCGCCTGTATTTTTGCGCAACTCCAGAAATTCTTCGATATCAAGGTGCCAAGTCTCCAAATAGGCGCACACCGCCCCCTTGCGCTTGCCGCCCTGGTTTACCGCTACGGCAGTGTCGTTCACCACTTTCAGGAAAGGCACCACTCCTTGGGATTTGCCGTTGGTACCCTTGATATGGCTACCCAGTGCGCGCACATTGGTCCAGTCGTTGCCCAACCCTCCCGCGAACTTGGACAGCAATGCATTTTCTTTCAGTGCTTCGTAGATTCCGTCCAGATCGTCCGCAACCGTTGTCAGGTAACAGGAAGACAGCTGGGAACGACGCGTGCCCGAATTGAACAGGGTCGGCGTGGAGCTCATGAAATCAAAGCTGGACAGCAGGCAATAGAACTCGATTGCGCGCTCTTCGCGATTGACCTCATTCAGACTCAAGCCCATCGCCACCCGCATAAAAAATGCTTGCGGCAATTCGATGCGATCATCATTCACATGCAGGAAATAACGGTCATATAACGTCTGCAGCCCAAGATAATTGAACTGCAGGTCGCGACTTGAATCCAATGCTTTGCCCAGACGGTTCAGATCGAAGTGCGCCAGTTCTTCGTTCAATAGCTCGGCTTCGATACCTCTCTTGATGAATTTCGGGAAATATTCTGCGTAGCGTGCCGCCATGTCGGCCTGAACCACCTCTTCGCCAAGAACCTCACAAAAGATGTTGTTGAGCAGCAAACGTGCCGTGACAAAACTGTATGCAGGGTCTTGCTCTATCAGCGTGCGCGCGGAAAGAATGGCGCATTTGCGCACCTCTTCGATTGCGACGCCGTCATACAGGTCTTTCAAAGTGAGCTTGAGTATCTTTTCCACATCGACGTCAGAACCCAGACCCACACAGGCCGACTTGATTTGCGCAATCAATGCATCCACATCCAGCGGGCGGATCGTATCGCCGTCTTTCACATTCAGAACATGCGCCGGCTCTGAATCTTTCTTGCTTTTTGAACGCTCCTGAGTGCGTTGCTCGCGGTACAACACATAAGAGCGCGCCACATCATGCTCGCCGGAACGCATCAGTGACAATTCGACCTGATCCTGAATATCCTCGATATGCAAGGTTCCGCCGTGAGGCTGGCGACGGATCAGCGCATTCACCACATTCGCGGTCAATTGCTCTACCAGCTCGCGTACTCGCGCGGACGCTGCACCCTGGCCACCGTTCACGGCAAGAAATGCCTTGGTCACGGCGATGGATATTTTGCCCGGTTCGAACGCAACTACGGAACCATTGCGACGGATAACTTTGTATTGGTCCAAGGGCAAACTATCGGGGGAAGCTACAGACGCGGAATCTTGATGTGCAAGCATGGATGGAACAGACGTGGAAACATTATTTGAAGCAAGCAGCATACAACTCCCCTTGTGTGCTTGAGCCGGAACCGGCCAAAGCAGCCGAATCCAGCCAGAAAACAAAAACCACTACATCTAGTGGTACGACCTACGAATTTGTACTAATTCTAGTGCATCACTAAATTTATGCAAGAAGAATTTTGGCCTATATCTTTAATCCCCTTCGACTCATGCCTTTTTATTTTCTTCTTTAGCAGAGCATCCGTGAAATGCGGTTATTTTTGTCTTTCTGAGAAGCACCCCCAATTGAAGAAAGGTCCCGGATCCGTCTTGCGATCAGGTGCAATATCTGAATGACCGACAATGTCGACTATGGGATACCTGCGTTTGAGGCGCCGAACCAGACGCACCAATGCTCCGTACTGTCGCTCGGTGTATGACTCGAAGTCGCTACCTTCCAGCTCAATGCCGATGGAAAAATCGTTGCAACGCGAATGCCCTTGCCAATTTGAGACGCCGGCATGCCATGCACGTTTGTTACAGGGAACGAACTGCACAATCTGGCCGTCGCGCTGAATCAAAAAATGGGAAGATACCCTGACATTCCTGAGTTGCTCGTAATAGGGATGCGCTGAATGGTCTAGTGTGTTAGTGAAAAATCTTTTGATTGCATCCCCGCCATATTCATTGGGTGGCAAACTAATGTTATGGATAACCAGCAAATTGATGGGGGTATGCGGGGGGCGACCATCACGATTTGGCGACTCGACTCGCCTTACGCCGCTTAGCCAACCTTGCGAATCCGGTTTCAATCGATATCGTCCTTATCTGTGATGGATAGGCGTTCCATGCGATAACGTAGCGCACGAAATGTCACACCCAGTATCTTGGCTGCAGCTGTGCGGTTGAAATGAGTTTGATGAAGGGCCTCCAGAATGGCTTCACGCTCGATCCGATCCAGATAGTCAGCCAAAGGGTACTTGCCGGCACCACCAGGCTTGGCCTCTCCCTGTACCGACTGCAATGGCATCAACTGCAAGTCAGCAGGCGCAATGATGTTATTCAGGCACAACGCCAACGCCCGCTCAATGATATTTTCCAGCTCCCGCACATTGCCCGGGAAGTCATATCCTTCCAGTTCGTGCAATGCCTCCGCAGAGAATGTGGCAGTCGAGCTTCCGCGCAAGCGTTCCAGAATCTGGTTAGCAATTTGCGGTATATCCTCGCGCATCTCCCGCAATGACGGCATATGCAACGAAATGACGTTAAGACGATAATAGAGATCTTGTCGAAATCTGCCTTGTTGCACACAACCAGCCAGGTCATGATGAGTGGCGCTGAGAATACGCACATCCACAGGCTCTTCCTGCGTAGAACCGACACGGCGCACTTTCCTTTCCTGAATAGCCCGCAGCAGCTTGACCTGCATCGCCATCGGTAGGTCAGCGACCTCATCCAGCAGCAAGGTTCCCTGATTTGCCGCCTGAAAAAATCCCTCCCTGTCCTTTTCTGCACCTGTGAATGCACCCTTGCGGTAGCCAAAGAACTCGCTCTCCATCAGGTTTTCGGGAATTGCACCGCAATTTACCGCAATTAAAGGCTGTCCGTGCCGCGAACTTTTCTCTACGATCAGCCGCGCAGCCAGCTCCTTACCGCTGCCGGACTCGCCGCTGATATGCACAGGCGCCTGACTGCGCGCCACACGATTGATCAATCCGCGAATCTGCGCCATGGCGGGCGAATTTCCCAACAAAACGCTCTCCCCGCCCTTTTCGAACTCGCTTGGCCCAGGCAACCTGAGCGCTGAAGTAACCAGCGTGCGCAACTGGTCCAGCGCTACCGGCTTGGACAGATAATCGAATGCCCCTGCCTTGAGGACCGCCACTGCATTCTCCAGATTGCCGTGGGCAGTAATCACTGCAACCGGCACATCCAGACTGCGTTCGGCAATGTACCGCACCACCTCAAGCCCTTCACCGTCCGGCATGCGCATGTCAGTCAGACACAGGTCAAAACTTTCCGTGTCCAGGCGTTCCCTGGCCTGTTTCACGCCGCTTGCACGGACCACCTCCAACCCCATGCGTACCAGCGTCAGTTCCAGCAATTCCAGAATATCCGCTTCATCGTCCACAACCAGCACACGCGGGATCGTTTTTGCCTTAAGGCTCATCGTTGCTCCTGAAAATGATGCGAAAACACGCCCCGCCATCTATGGCTCGCTTATATTCAATCGTTGCCCCGTTTGCTTCACAAAGTTCGCGCGCGATATACAGCCCCAACCCCGTCCCGCTGGCATCCGTCGTAAAAAACGGTTCGAACAATTTCTGCACCGCGTCGCCTGGCACGCCTGCTCCGTCATCGGACACTTCCAGTGTCACCCTTCCATCGTCGGCAGTAAATGCACGCAGGCGAACACTACCGGGCAGCTTCTGACTGTATCGCAAAGCGTTGCGGCACAGATTCCAAAGCACCTGTTCGAAATGCCCACTATCAAAATTCGCCTTGCACGCCGGATCGATACTCAACGCGAACACCGAGCGCGAAACCTGCGAGACCTGGCACAGATTTTCGACAGCCTCATCTATACGTACAGCCAAATTCAGGCTCTCCTGGCGCAGCCGATCTCGCCGGTTGACCTGCATCACATCCTGTACGATGCGATTCAAGCGCATCGTATTATCCAAAATGATCTGCAGCAACCTCACCTGCTTTGAGTCGTGTTCCTGCTCCCGCAGCAACTCGGTCGCATAGCTGATGGATGACAAGGGATTGCGCACTTCATGCGCGATGTTTGCGGTCAATCTTCCCAATGCAGCCAGCTTGACCTGTTGGGCCTGCTCTTGAACCCGCTGCATATCTTCCAGTACTACCACTACACCCCAAAAACCTTCGCGCTGTACGGGCAAAAAGCGTACACGCACCGGATGATTAGTCCCCGGCAAGCGCAATACCTCATGTCCAAGCGCCTTATTCTGGCGCCATGCGGCAAACATCGCATCCAGCAAAGGAGAGCACTCTGCCAATTGAATTTTGACGCCTGCCGGGAACACATAACCCAACAGTCTTTCCGCGCCTGGATTTGATTGACGCACTACCCCGCGCTCATCCACCACCAGTACCCCGTCCGGCATATCCTGAATCATCAGGCGATTTGCTTCGGCCATGTTGGAAAGATCCACACCGCGACGCAACGCCAGCTTCTCACTAGCTACGGCATACTTTGACAATGTATGAGCCAACCAAGCCACCGCAAAATACGATGTACTCAGGATTCCCACCTGAAGGAACTGCGCGCCGATCGCATCTCGAGTCAATACGGCGTATCCATGCTCCAGCAGCATGGCAATACTGGCAAGTGCCGAAAACAGCAAGGTGATGCGGCCACGGCCAATCATTCCGGCCAGAGCCAGTGATACCAGTAACAACATACCCAGATTGCTCTGCACACCGCCGCTAAAATATGTCAATAATGCAACGGCAGCGATGTCCGTGCATATCTGAAAGGCCAGTTGCAGCGTAGTCCGCGGCTTGCGCAACGCAACGGTCAGCACCGAAATCAACACCAGCAGGGTATAGGCAACAGCAACCCAGAAGAACCAGGTTCGGTCATTAACATTCAGCGAGAACATTTCGCCGAATAACGTCGGCACAAGCACCAGCACCCCGCCGAGAACCATGCGGTAAAGATTGAAAAAACTGATAGAGCGCCACTGGCTTTCCTGCGATAGCGGTGCCGCCGTTTGCAGGGCTGGGAATAAGCCAGTGAGGGATAGACTATCCCGCATTAGAGTTACTTTGAGGTATGTTCGCGACGGTGCTCATCGCTGCAATAGAAATTGCCGCCCGCCAAAATACTTTCGCTTTTAGGCAAATGAACGCCACACTTTACGCAGCGCACCATCTCCTCAGCCGAAGCGGGGGCGTCCTGCCGAGGCGACTGCCTGCGATATGATCGCAGCAAAAGATACACCACAATGATGACAGCAAACAAAAACAATAAGCGACTCATGCCCCGCACTCCACTGATAGCCGCTTGCAAGCGGCAAATTGAAACCCCGTGCATTCTAAATGCAATGTGCACATGCAACAAACCAATCACCGATGCTGCTCTATACCAAAAACAAAAGGCCAGCACTAAGCTGGCCTTCCACTTGCTCTCAGCGTAGCGGCTTTCTCGGTCTTTATACTAGTTTATGCATACCGCAAACCGCCCCCGCACATCTTCCCTAAAGACTGGCAGCTATACTGGCTATGGTGACTGACAACGCAGTGAGCCAGCCAAGATCCCCAATAAATTTGGTATCCTCAGTTGAAAGCTTCTCGTGGTTTTTAATCTTAGCGTTAATCCTTTCCAACTCAACCTGCAACTCTTTGAGTTTTGCCTGTTGCATTTGCAACTCTTTCAACTTTGCCTGTTGGTTTGCCTTCAATGCTGTGGTGTCGGATTTTTTTTCCATAAGATTAGTACCTCGTAGTGATATGTTTGATAACGAAAAACGACAATCCTGCTGTCAACCAAATTTATTTCTGAGATACGTTTTCATATTATTCTTCGAGATAGTAGTTGTCAATTTTAAAGAAGCCTGTTTCGAAGTCATAAAAGTCGTCAACGACTACCTGTCGTTCATGCGAAAATCCCGATTAATGCTTAGCCCTGTATAGTTGGGGCGACCAGGTTTTACTGGCATTGCCATATTCAAACAATCCTTGAGGAAAAAAATTCTAAGATGAACAATTGGCTATTTCGAATCCCTAACAAGTATTTGGCTTATTTCGCCCTTTCAATTTGGGCGGTACTCAGTTTCATGCTATTGCACAAAACATCTTATGGAATTGATGAAGGTGCAGCCCATGCTTTACTGCTAGTCTGGTCAGTATCAGACAACGTTGTCAGTCCGATTCTAACTCTGGGTTTCCCCGATTTTCGTACGATATTTCTTGCCCCTGCCGGCATTTTGTGGACAGGCAACATAGTCGCAGCAAAAATAACGACAATGCTGATAATGGCAATCGCGGCTTGGGCTTTGCACGCTTGGCGCCATCGAAGCGGATACGGTGAAAGTGCACTATTGGCCACCGGGTTGCTGTTGATCTCCCCGTTGCTGATCGGTCAAATTGACACCATATCAGTCGCGGCATACTTACTGCTTATCTTTGCACTAGGCGCTTGGTCTGATCAACTCTACCGTGAATCAAAGCGAGCATTCGGAGGAATGTATTTCGCACAGATTTCATTATGCTTAGTCAGCATCACGCTTCATCCGCTGGGCCTTGCTTATCCTTTGGCACTGCTATGGTCCTGGTATAAAAATCCGATCGACCAAAAACATCGAACCTATTTTTATTTTGGCATTGCATTTGCAACATTAATGGCTCTAGCGCTCACTTCAGGATGGAGCCATATTGAGTGGTTTAATAATCCAATCATGAGCTTATCAGCCCTTCTGTTAGGTCCGGCACTTGGCGAGGCATTTGGCCCTTTCCACTGGATTTGCGGCATTGGCATGCTCTTCGTTTTAATCTCGGTCATTTGGAAACAAGCTGCCCATCTTTGGGCTGATTTTCTCGGTCGAACGCTCTTATTCGCACTCCTAATTGGCTTGCTAACCGGGGATGAAATATTTGGAATAGTTGCACTGGTAATCTGCCTGTATTGGGGCTTTCCGCTTCTGCTGCAAAGATCATCAAGCCAGCACAGAGGTTTTTGGGCACAACAGGGAATGGTTTTATTACTTTCTGTCGTGATTTCTACAACGTTCATGGTGATAGACAAGGAGAGTTATCAATTATTGCCAATGGATTACCTGTCACCGCGGGACACTCTGATCAAGACGCTAGCGGAAGATAGTGGACTCTTTTCAAATAGCGATTCCAATCAAAATCCTTCTCCAAAAACGCCCCTGCGGGTAGCGAGTCAGTGGCCGGGGTTAACCATGCTCGCTTGCAGATGCGATGCACTCCCTCTCCCCCCAAATGCTCAGGACAGTGCGGCATTATTTTCAATGTTGCGAGGCATCGATTATTTGATATTCGATCCGCGCAATCCAAAAAACAGCTCTCTCTCCCATAATATTGCCATGATGGATGCCGGCAAAGTCGAAACCCTTGCTTTGCAGCTAGGCGGGGTGATCGTTCAAATCAAGCATCCTTCTACCGATATGATTCCAGACAAGAAATCATGATTGTTGAGTTATTGGTCTTCTTGCTTGCCGCGATTTTCGGGTTGATTATCACCGGCTTCGCGGTACATATGTTTGTTGGAGGCTTGGTCAGTACAGAAGCCGAGTATCAAATTATTGGAATAGCCTGTCTTTTGGTTGCCTGTGCAATTATGTATATGGCATGGGATGTGATTGCAAAGCGCGCAGGCAGAAAATAGTTGCTTTCGTTATAAATTTCGAAGTCATTTGGATGTACTGCAAGGAGTTGCAGGAGTAAGTGTATTCCGCTAGACTTGAACTCAAATTAGGCAGCTTGGCTGTTTATTTTGAATACTTTAAACATCTTTAATGGGGGAGTGTGCTATGCCAGTTGAACTTCTAGTTCCAGTTGCAATTTTTGCTTTGGGTGTCGCGGTAGCGATTCATCTTGCCGGCATGGGTATTGACCGCATCGTCGACAAGAAGTAACCAATAATCTGACAATATTGATTAATATTGTTGCTCCTACTGCATCAGAAAATTCTGGAGAATAACCAGATATTTTCTGATGCTTTATTTAATCCACTCACGTCCAGATACCTCTTCAATTCGGTTCAAAGTCGTCCGAGGACTCGTAAATGTACATTAGCATCCTGCGATGACCACTAACATTCTGCATCGGCAACTTTTAAAATTTCTGCTGCTTTCTGCTCTTTCTTTTTTTATTGGCACCATTCACGGCATGTTTCAAGTCATGCCACCTGTTCGTGCGTGGCTTGACTCAATTGGCAGCCCTTACGGCGGCCCCGGTCACATGATCGACCCATTGGCCCATGCGCATATGAATTTGGTTGGCGGCGTAGTTTTGCTTGCCATGTGCGTAACATATTATCTGTTGCCAATTTTTACCGGAAAGAATATATATTCCATAAAACTGGTTCAGCATACATTCTGGTGGGTCAGCATTGGGGTATACAGCTTTTACATAATACAAATGGTATTTGGCATTTGGGAAGGCCTGCTAATAAGCTCCCCAGGAGACATGGCGTCAGTGCACCGCTTTTATGGGCCAGTCATGGCGCTTTCCGGCACAACAATGGCCATAGGTTTTTGCACCTATCTGGCAAATGTGATTTTGACAATTACGTCCGTATCCAAAGAGGACTTTACAACTTCGCTGCATTAGCTCTTTGCCAGCTTCAATGGGAATAGGAGTACTGTTTTATCCACGCCTTGCTGTAACTGCACCTGAAGTGCTATTGATTCACCTTCGCCAATATCTATGGCACGGCGATACACTCCAATATTTCCATCCTGTATCGCCTGTACCCATTGCATCGAGTCATTCCCGCGCAGGGAAACCGTCAAGTCCTGGACAGGCCTTCCGCGCGGACCAGTCACAATAACGACAATTTCGGACATTCCCGCTAACGGCGGGTTTGGATGGGTCTCTATGCGAATATCTGCCTCTTTCCAATGCTGCGGAGCGATCGATAACTGCTTGCCATCATCGCTACAGGCAACAAGACTCATCATGAGGCAGCTCAATAAGACTGACAGTAACTTTTTCATTAATTAGTTGTAATTCGCTTCGTCAACTTACTTTTTCCCTTCGGTCTTTTCTTCATTCTGTTTTTCTTTATCTGAATCGAGCCTTCCTCCAACTGTGGAGCCGTACATATTCACCATGTAATATACAAATGCTGCGGCTACAGCGATATATACAAGCGAACCCAGGAACCCGGGGTCTTTTACCCAATCAACCCAGTTGACTACCACTCCTGGTCGCAGCCCCCAGAATGGAAAGCTAAGTCCAACTCCTACAAGCAATACAATCACCACGACGGCCATGAACCAATATGGCACTTTTTGTTGGGATTCCGGAATCTTCTCTACCAATTCCCAATCTTCCAGCCCTCGTTTCTCCAATCGTTCTTGATCGGATGTGTAGCCAAAATTATCCTTGCGCAATTCACCCCATTTCGTCTTTTCATCCGAGAATTCCAATTTCTTGTCCATTTTTTCCATGACTAGTACTCCTATTCCACAAAATGCTGCAGATTGAAACGTCCGATCCAGCCGTCAGTGGAGCGAACCACCACCGCAAAAGGATGCAGGCCACGCTCCAATTTAGGTGACACCGTAAGAAACACCGATGTTCTACTGACCGTATCCATGATTACTTTGGGTTTGCTCAGGGTAAATGCACCCTCTGGCAAACCTTCTACCGCAACGCTCAGTTCGGATGGGCGATAACGTTTGCTCGATATCTCGATGCGGTAATCGCGTGCAGATTGATTGTGTGCCGTCTGCAGATATCCTACCGCTATGTGATATGGCTGGTAAGACCACACACCCCATGCAAACAAGACGATACCCAGAGCCGCGAAGGGAGCAGTCCAGCGGAATCTTGCTAGCAACAACACCGTGTTGTCCCGCAGCCTCTGAACCTTGCCTGCTGTTCGCTGCCCGAACTCAAACCGTAGCAAGCCTACTCCGCCCTTCTTTGCATGTAAATTATTGCAGGCATCAATGCAATCACCGCAATTTATGCAACTGTCATAAATTTCAGTTTTGCGCGGATCCAACTCGATAAAACAAGTCGTCACGCAGTAATTGCATTTTTCGCATTCGTCAGCCCGGCTGGCGTCGTAAAGCACGTGCAAGGTCTCCTTGGTTTTGAACGAGTGTTGCCAAACCCTGTAGACACATGCAAAACGGCACCAGAAATGCCTGAGCACCGCTATATCCAGCAGGATAATCATCACCCACACTGAATATATCCAGTACAAGGAACCGGCCAGTCTCGTGTCTGTTCTGAAAATCATAAAGGACCAAACCACATCCGGCGGGTAGAAATACAATAACGGCAACAACGCAAAAAACATCGCTGCGCCTATAAACGAAAGCGCCAGCAACGTCCAGTTCAGCGCCTTGTTTTTGGCAGCAGCCACTTTCGGCGCTTCGCCGATCAAACTGACTTCGGCACGCTTGCCAAGCAATTTATGCGTCATGTGATTTGCCCATTCAGCAACGGTATTTTGCGGGCAGGCCCATCCGCAAAATACCGTTCCTGCAATGGAATACAGCGCGACCAATGCGCTGGCTATCATGATCCATAGGCCGGATATCAAAAAGAAATCGGCGAACCAGATTTGCCAGCCCAGCACAACCAGCGCTCCATTTTCGGGGTCAATCCGGAATAGTCCGGATACCGGGATGATCACCAGTAAAGCCAGAATGATCGTCTGAATCGCGCGCCTCTTCCATTGGTAATTGCCAGCTCGCTTTTTCATACCGGTACCGATCACTTTGACCGGAATGCTGGATAGCACTTTGTTCATACTGGAGGACATGTATACCTCTTAATTAACTACTTAATTTGAAGCTCATTGAATTGATTTCGCTTCACTGTCCAGGGGCGAATTTGCAAGCAAACGCGAACGATACTGCTCGGCGGCTTGTGGTTTACCCTCCGTTGATTCCAGATGCCACAGGGCGCGCAAGGCACCCACATGGTCTGGGTACACCTTAATGATGCGCTGCAAGGCATCACGTTCGCTCAGGCCATGATCCTTGGCCTGTGTGAGGGATTGCCACATGCTATCAGCTAGTGAATTTGCTATCCAGCGATCCCGGGGGTTGGCCTGATAGGCCAACCAAATCAGATTCCCCGCCTTTGCTGCATCACCTTGAATGGATAGAACCCACGCACGAACTGTAAGCTCGGTCGCCACATAGTCTCGCCCGAATTTACTCTTGTCATTTGCATCGATAGCCAATAGCCGCATCGCAGCTTCAGGCTCCGGGTGGCGCTGTAACAACCACAACATCAAATTTGCGAGGTTTACATTGCCATCGTAACGGGCTCGAGGCAGTTTATATTCTATATACGGCTCCCACTCGTCCTGAAGCGGTCCGTTCATTTCATCTATTGGGCCCCAGTATCGCCCTATCCAGGTCCATGCACCTTCGGCTCCTGTTGCCTGGCTTTGTTCCGCCGGATTCATCCGTTCCAAGTTCTGCAATATCGCATTTGCTCCGGAAAATTCATTTTCTGGCCCGACCAAAGCCAAGTGCATGCCATCCATGAATAATTGAGCGTTCGGATATACGTGCTGAAAGCTCCGCAGCACCACCTTGAGCGATTCTATCTCGAACTGATTAAGGGCCAACCATTGCACAAATACCCCGCCCCTGTTCAAACGATTTTTTGCTCTTTCAAACTGTTGCACTGAGAGCAGCGACCCCATTCCAGCAATATCCGGGTGAAACAAATCACCGACGATGACATCGTAGTGACGTTGCGTGCTGCTTAGGAAATGCCTGGCATCGTCCCTTTGAATTTGCACTTGATCCAGAATATTGCCATTTACTGGGGAGAAGAGGTACTTGGCCGAATTAATCGAGCCCTGTGATAATTCCACTGCACTTCGAATCAGGCTTGGAAACGGCTTCGATCCCGCCGCCGAAATCCCGGTCCCCAATCCAAGGAACAATACACTTTTGGGTGCCGGATGCAGCAGCAATGCGAGCCTGGCCTGATCTTTCTGTATCTCTACCGCACTCGGGTCGGTAGATGCATCCATACGCTGCAGATCGCTCAGCAAAACCCGCTGCCCATCCGGTTGTTGGACAACATGGGTCAATGAAATCGCATCTTCATACAGGTAGAGATTACGGCTATCCGCTTCGATTCTGGGCAGTAACTCATGCACAGGAGGCATGGTGCGCAATGACCATGCTGCCACAAGCATAAAGGCAAATCCGAGCCATGCCCAGCGTGACTTGACCCAGATCAGGCCCAATGCCGTTATCGCAACTGCACATAGGGCAACCATCCCTACACTGCCTAGCAAAGGAATGAATATCAAACAGGCAATTACTGCCCCGGCACTGCCACCCAGACAGTTCGCCCCATACAGCCACACACCGCTGGACTCTGCATCATCGTAACGGCTTGCCATCAGCGGCAGCCAAGCGCCCAGAGCCAATGTGATCGGGAGTGTAAATACTCCGAGGATCAGGGCCTGGTACGTCGTCGCCCAGAAAAACGATTTGAAATCGCTCTGCTCGATCCATGCAGAAGTGGCAGGCAACATCAATAAGCCCAACAGCACCCCCCCGCCGATTACAAACGGCATAAAAGCGGACAGACCGTATTTTTTCAGTCGTGGCAGGAACATGCTTCCCAGCGCGATCCCCAGGAGGAACACTGCCAGGATCAGACCGAGCACATATTCTGTGCGCAGCATGATCATGCCGTATAGCCGCACCCAGCCTATCTCAAGCATGATGCTCCCGGCTCCGATTCCTGCATAAACCATCAGCGCAGAGATAGGCGGCCGTTCGCTTCTATTCTCTTTTTCCTGAAGCAGCGGTTTTGCCCGATTTACAGAACGAGACACAGCCAATGCCGAAATGCCGACTCCCATACCAACCATCGCCATGATTCTCACCGAATCGGTCCAGCCGATTGCCGGTAAACTCCATAACGGAAATATTGCCCCGGCAACTCCTCCCAACGTATTCAGGCCGTAGATCTTTCCCAGCGAAATTGGCGTTTGCTCAACCGTCTTCAGTACCAGCGCAAAGCCTGCTCCCATGGCGAATGCCGGAATAAGCAACAGGCAAAATGCTCCGGCACCCTGCAACAGATACCACTGCAGCAAGGTCAACTGACTTGCGACCCCTTCCATCCAGCCGTTTGATGAGCGGAGCAATAATGGAAGCAGAAGGGCATATATGGCGATCCCAATCTCAAGAACCGCAAATATGGTTATGGGTTCTTTGCTTTGCTTTGCCCATTTGATTCCCGCCAGGCTACCCGATCCCAATCCGAGCATGAAGGCCGCAACAGTCAGCACCACACCGAAGATACTCACCCCGAATTGCATGGACAACATGCGCGACCAGAGCACTTCATAGGCAAGACTTGTCAGGCCCGAAAAACAATACAGGACAGCCACCAGCCACCATACCTTGTGCGCGCTTCCTGAATTGATGTTTGAAGGTTGGTTCAGTGGCATCGGCAGACTCGAAATAATTACTTGGGCTTTGACGGGAATGACGTTTGTCGATGCTTGGGAGGGGACATCAGAATGCAATATCTTGTAAGAGCAACAAACAGAATCTGACTGTTAAATCTCTAAAAGGGATAAAACCACACTAACGCCACGACCGCGTGAACCACTGCCAGAGTCATACTGAGCCCGGCGAATATCATGTGTGCCACGAACACTGATTTCCCGAACAGCCCCATGGCGATCCCCAATCCCCCGGTAATCAGAACGAGGGTCAGCAATGACACTCCCAACAAAAACATGACGCGCTGCTTGTCCTTGTCGGTGATTGATTTTGCATGTTCCGTTTCCCTGTGTTGTTTATTGAAGGACTGCAAAATCTGAGCGCTTTCACCTTCGTGCGGAGCTTCTTCTGCATACGCGGGAAGAGCACAAGAGATTGAGAACAGGAAGGCCAGCAAAACCGGGAAGATTCGAGTAATCGATAATCCGAAGAGTGTCATATGATTTTCATTGAATGTGTTATTGATGCGAAGGTTTCTGGCCTTCTTCCGTAACGTCATTAGATGTCTTTCGCATGGCATTTCGCCACGCCAGCACAGCCATTAGTACAAATGGTGCAAAAATCCCCATCAAAAGGAAGATGAAAATGTACCAGGGCGTTGCAATAGTAACGTGTGCGAATCGGTAGCTATCGACCGCCGCTTGTGCCAGCGGCGTTACAACCAGCCCTGTAAGAATCAGGCCTGCTCTCATGCATGTGTGGTTCATGATTTACCTTCGAATATAATTAGTTTTTCACACTCGATGCACAGCGAAATCCATAAAAATCGGAGGCATAATTGGGCCAGGAATAGTCTCTGTGGTATGTCGCGGTCGAAAATGGATCGCCCTTCCATGAGCCGCCGCGCAATACTTTGTAGTACTTGTTTACCGGCACCAAATCGGCAACTTTCATCGCCTGATCCTGCTCGTTCTGGACTTTGGCGACTTTTCCCTTGAATACCTCGGCTTCCGCATCCGTTCCTTTGTACGGCAGGAAATCGTCCTCTACCCATTCGTTTACATTTCCGGCCATGTCATATACGCCATACGGACTCACTCCATTGGAATAGGTTGTAACATTGGTCGCCGAGCCCACGTTGTAGTAAGTATTCAACCGGGCCGGATCCATTTCATTGCCCCACGGCCAACGTCTGCCGTCCGTACCCCGCGCCGCCTTTTCCCATTCTGCCTCTGTCGGCAAACGCTTTCCCGCCCATTTCGCATAGGCTGCGGCATCGTACCAATTGACCAGCGTAACGGGATATTGCTGGGTACCTTCTTGAATTTTTCCGTTTTTCCAGTCTGATGGCGGGCGATGTCCGGTTGCCGCAATGAATCTTGCATATTGCGCGTTGGTAACCAAATATTTATCAATCCGGAATGCTTCCAAATTGACCGTATGCTGAGGGTGGGAAGCCGCATCCGCGTTTTTCAGATTGGTACCCATCATAAATTTCCCGGCCGGAATCGTTATCATGCTATCCAGCTCTTGCCACTGTTCTTTTGGCAACAGTGCCTCTGCCTCAGCCACCGTATAACCTGCCGATTGGTTCTTGCGGCTCTCGTTTTCTTCGTGCAGGGCAATGTCTTCACCGGCAGCACGTATCCTCGTCGATTCTTCTTTAAGGTTGTAGGTAGCCAAAGCCCGCATTTCCCCCATGCGTATCGACCCCAATTTGACCACATGCAAACTCCCTCCGATAACCACCAACGCTATGCAGGTTATTATCGTGGCTGCAAAAAACCGCTTTCTTCGAAGTTGTTCCGCCGGACTCAATATGATTTTTTTGTCCATTTTTGACATCAGGAGTTCCTTTCCGCGACCGACTGATTGCTCGCGGGGGCCTTCACTTTCGATCGCCCATATACTTTCTTGATCATGACTTCCCCGACTATTCCGCCTATGCCCGCAGCTTCCATCGCCAGGATCACATAAAATCCCCACCAACCCATCGGGTGCAAAATGCTTCCATGCGGAATGCCGGTGACATACAAGATTTCCGCATAACTTATGCTACGCACTATCAACGGTGGAAAATAGCACAACCATTTTCCACCCATGCCGAATATCCATGACACGACCAAACCGACAAAAAATGGCAATACGAACAAATCCACTCCCCAGGCAAAACTGAATGTCGACAAGCCGGAAAACAGCTCCAACTTTACTCCCAGCAACCTGTCGCCCAAATGATTCAGCGCTACGCCTGCCAGCAGTGCAACCAGTCCCGTTAGATATCTGTGCTTCATTTTGGGGGCTCCGTTCCGGTCAATTTCTCGTACTCGGATTTCTTTGTCTCTTCCAGATACCAGTCTTTAACCTTTAGACTTGCCAAGTACTCTGATAGAACGCGCCGCTCTTCATCAGGCATTTTCGAGTAGGAAGGCATCCGATACTCCTTCTTCAGTCTTGAGGGCAGTACTGACTGCGGGTCCGCAGATGAAAGATAATTGTAGATCCAGGATTCTGTGCGTAATGAACCGATTCCGTCCAACATGGGCGCCGGCACCGACTGCAATGCGTCTTTCAGCGTCCATAGTGAATGGCAGTCCTTGCAATTATTGCTGCGGTAGATATCCGTCGCTTTCCTGGCCACGTCGGCGCTTGCGGTACTATAGAAAGGGATGTCCCGATCGTGCTGACCTTCAACTTGCAGCAGGGATTTAAGCAGCCCGGCAGCTAACACCAGGCCAATAATGGCCAGTACGGCTTTTTCTCCGCGCTTCATGCCCCGGACTTGCGTTTCTCGGCATCTGCGGCCAAAAATCGATCGCGGCTTGCGATCTGGGATTTGATCACAGACTGGCTTTTTGCAAATTCCTCCGGAGCCATCTTGGCCCGATCTTTTTCGTCGAAAAGCACATATTTGATATCTTCATCAAACTGCTCATTTTTTATGCCCCAACGTATCCAGTAAACGACGGCCAGGATAATTACTGCTCCAATAATCAACCACAGATATATGGTCCAACCATCGGGAAGAGTTTCAATAAAATTAGCCATTAGATTTCTCCACCAAAATATTCAGAAAAGATAGCCGCCCAGCATTTGCACCGCGCCTACAATCACAGCAACGACTATACCCATTATTATTGCAGTAAACATGAATCGTTCACCCACTTTCATCTCTTTCGGTCGATTCTTGCTGAACATAAAAGCAATGACGATCCCCGAAAAGATAATGATGCTTATCAGCAAAAATACGAAAATCCACTCACTAAACTGTTGACTGCGCATCCCTTCGATACTGAGGTCAAGTTTTGGAGAAATTTCTGGATTTATTTGCGAAATAGCGGGGATGGCAGAATTTAGATCGGAGATTTGAATCGTTGACTCCTACACCAATGGGATAACTACTGATTAGAAACCCCGGCATTGACCGGGGTTCCATACCGCTCAATTATTTGAGCGGGTTTACTTTCATCTCAACAGAATTGGATGGCTTTGTCCTGATTTCAGGCGGGGCACCCGATTCAACCGGAGCGCGCCATTTGCACCATCATGCATCCTATCAAAATAGCTTCAACCGCGCTGCGGAATTTGATTCCGGCTGAAGCTGTATTCGACTACTTTTTGATACGATCAATAAAGAACGAGTAGATCGTCGGCGCTATAAATACCACCAATATTATCCCGCCAAGCACTCCGGGACCGAAATCGACTTCTATCATGATGACTACTCCTATATATTTTGCAGGCTAACCGGATTGGCCCGAAGTTTCAGGCCAATCCCTTTCATTTAAATCAATGAGTATGCTTGGGCTGCCAGGTTGACGGCGGCAATCTCTTGATCAGAACAATGACCATCGTAAAGAAATACATTACGTAGAAAATATCGATGGTATAGCCCCTGTCCCACCACGGCTGCTTTCTTTCAGGAGTTCCGTCAGCCTTGACATTACCCTCGAAGTTTGCCAAGACGACTCGATCACCCACCACATTGTATTCCTGCAAATCCACTCCCTTGGCCATCAAGGCTTCTATTTGTGGCTTGATGATGCGCAGATCATTCATGCCCAGAGGATGGCGCTCCAACAACTCGTCATATTTACCACCCAGATTCATCTGAACGATCTTTTTCATCGCAGCTTCATCATCCTGAATCGCCTGCACTTCAGGAGTGTTCATCGCTTTCACGTAGCCCTCGTAGATGGCTGCATTTGGACGCTGACCCCACAACGGGAAAGTGACCGCGAATGCTGTGAGAACGGTCAGAACAACCAGCAATACCACCGGCATGGGCATGCGATGGTTGTCTTCCGTTATCCCACCAAGATTTTCTTTTTCCCAAAGCATCTTATCGGCTTCATTCGTCGCAGCATCGCACATCGTGACCAGCGGCTTATTAAAATTCCAAGACATTTTATATCCTCCTCGTTACTTCAGACTCAGCATGAAGTCAATCAGACTGCGGATTTCAGAATCGCTGGCATAAGCAGGAACATCCGGAGGCGATACACGCTTGCCCTCGCGATATTCGTCATACTCTGCGCGCCATTTGTCGTAATCGATCTTGTTGCCGGAAGCATCCTTTTCACCCCACAGATAGTCGAAGCGCGGCATGATTGAATGCGGCTGGACCAGGCGAGGATTGAAGAAGTGCATCATCAGCCATTCTTTGGACGAGTTGCGCGAACCGACGTGCATCAAGTCTGGAGCCTTGCGGTCCGAACCGAACGCGGTTGGCGATTCACCGTTGAAGTCACCCAGCATCGGGGGCGCACCGAATACCTGCCAGTCCTGTGTTTGCTCCGGAAGCAGGGTGTGGCACCACCAGCAACCTTCACGCACAAAGTACGTCTTGCCGGCGCCTGCGTGGGAAATATCCTCATCCTTGGCCGAGTGCATCACATCGGCCGGCATCCAACCCTTGGTAGCGGTCAGATTGTCGATGTAGCTGAACTCTTTCCCCTGATACGTTCCCTTGCTGACCGTGAAGACCGCACCATAGGCCTTTTGCGCATCGGTAATATGCCCTTGCTCCACGCTCAACTGCTCGATACCCTGACCCAGGATACGCGGATGCAGGATACCGGCAGGAAACGTCGTTCCGGGCTGGTATACAAACACCGACATTGCTTCTCCAAGCGGCTGACCGGTTTTCGGGTCGGCCTTCAGTGCGACAACAGTAGGCTTGTTCTTACCCTGAAGAAACGGATCTTCCAGATTGAAGCCCGTTTCATGGCCCACTGCCAGTTGCTTCGACAGCGCCACATCGGTTGAAGACACTGCAGCGATATTGATGCTCGGAAACAACAATGTGATACACATCGAGCCGCCAAACGCCATGGCGAATAGCCTCGCTCCAACTTTATATTCTCTAAATCCAGCCATGCTTATTCTCCCTAAATTTTACACTGGCCAATATTAGCGCTCGTATCCCAGTTCATGCGGCATACGGCCCTCCGGCACTTCAGTTCCCTTGCGCGCCGTCATCCACATGTTGTACAGCCACAGAATGTTGCCAGTGAATACCAGGGTGCCGCCGATCCAGCGTGCGATCATGTATGGGTGCTCAGCGATCACAACGTCGATATACGGAACTTCGTAAATCTTGCCCGCGCCTTGAATCAGGCCGGCGATCGTCATGGAAACCCAGTAAATGGTGAAACCGATCAGCAACAGCCAGAAGTGCATATTGGCCAGCGTCAGGGAGTACAGCTTGCGTTTCATGATCGTCTGCAAGCCCAGGTAAACCGCAGCGGCTTCCAGGAAGGTAGAGAATCCGAGCAATGCCAAGTGTGCGTGAGCGACGATCCAGCCTGTTCCGTGGATGTACCAGTTAATCGCACGAGTTTGCTGGAAGCCACCTTGCATGTTCAGGGGAATAGCCATCAAGCAACCAGTGATGGTGAAACGCACCTCAATGTTCTCGACGAACATATGCCACTTGCCCTTCATCGTCAGCATGATGTTCGATACGAAGGCGATCGCGGGCACCAGAATCAACACACCCTCCACAGAAGCGAAGGACTTCAGCCATTCAGGCAAAGGCGCCGACATCAGGTGGTGCGCAGCAGGCGTGGAGTAAAACACCACCACAGACCAGAAGTGCAAGTGACCAATGCGGTGCGAATACAGCGGATTTCCAGTGACTTTCGGAATGGTGTAATAAGCGATCGCGGCAGCTACCGGAGTGATCCACAGCCCCAGAACGTTGTGCGCGAACCACCAGGTCAAATAGGCCTCGGTAAGACCGGTCAGATGGAAAAATTCAGGAGAATTACCCACCAGGAACACGATGATCACCATAAATACGGCCGACGCAAAGAACCAGTTTGTCGTGTAAATACCCTGAGTACGGCGATTCAGAATCGTCATCCAGACGTTGACAGCAAGCGGGATGAAAACGAAGAAAGCCAAATACAAATCCACAGGCCACGGGAAGTCGGAATATTCACGTCCGGAAGTGATACCCGCCCACAAAACAGTCAGCCCGAGCGTCAATCCCAGGTTCCAGAGCAAGCAGTTCCACAAACCCAGTTTTTCGGACCACAGCTTGGTGTTCCCCAAGGCCGGCGTGATGTACATCATTGCCATGGCGAATGCCATGGAGATCCAGCCGAAGATCACCGCCATCACGTGCACTTGGCGCATATGACCGAAGGCGAAATATATATTTCCGGTCACAAAATCCGGAAATGCAAGCTTTGCCGCATTAAATGAACCCAGTCCCGTACCGATCACGAACCAGATAATCGCTGAAAACCCGAAGAACACCGCAGCCGAACCGGCTGGTATGTCTTCGTTTTTGGCAAACAGATATTTAAACATGTTACTCCCCCTCAACTCGAAAAATTAGTGATTATCGCCACTGCTGTCATCTTCATGTGGGACAAGTATGTACCACGATAACAACATGCTCGAAAACGCTAATAGCACGCCCAGTGAACCCGCAATTAAAGCCATAGCACACCCCTCAAATAATTAACATTTCTACAGAAAGCACAGTGACCGCGCCCAAGACTAGGCAGCCCCACTCTCCAATTTATAGTGGCGATTCAAGCCAACATACAGGATCCCGCAAAACGCGATTCCGAAAACGATCATTGCAATATCGATAAATCCGGTGAAAGTAGATGGGTCATATGCCGTCCACGCAAATCCACCCCAGTTACCAAATCCCCCACGCCCCATCAGGCACATTAAAGTTGCGCCAAAAACGCTGCCATTACCCATCCCCGTCAGCATCCCGCTTACAAGAATCAGCCAAATGGATAGAGATTTAGGCTCTTTGTTTGTACTCATGACCCCCCCTTAAAATTATAAAAAATCAAAACTTACCAAAAAACCGGCCACACGATGATTCCCAGACACAAACGAAATTCATTCAAACTACTTTTAAACTTGAAAATCAATTAGTTGAAACGCCACGGCGAACAACAAATTCTTAATACAAATTTTGTTTTCCAGATGGTAATTACCATCCCCTCTACTTGTCAAGGGAATTGTACTTGTTCCCGCGCATTTACCGTGATTTACTGTAATTTAACGTTAATTTAACGCATATTTAACGTAAGAAGACGCCAATAACACTATTGCTTCGTGGATTTCTTGGTGCTAATATCGTGCCGTCTAAAAGGGTATATTTTTTAGTGTGAATGTTTTTATAACCATGATTGATCAAGGAGATACACATGCTTGAGCCAGATGTAACAACCAGCGAAGTTCTTATTATGTATGCAGGTATTTTCGTGTTTTTGTTCGGCTTGGCTTTTATTCTGATGAAAAAGCATTCTTGAGATCAGCAGGGCTCGAATCCGGCTGTACATATATTTAAGGAATGAAATGGCATCGTCCTGCGTGAATTGCAGGTAATTAATAATTTGAGGGGGAGGCACATGCGTAAATTATCGAATTTGGCAATGGCGTGTTTGGGGGCGGCCGCCATGCTGGCATTTTCAGGTGCAAGTTTGGCTGAGGGTACTACCGTAAGTGTGAATTTAACCAACGGTAAAAGCATTTTCGAAAATGGCAAGCCCGACGGGAGCGTGCCTGCTTGCGCCACATGTCATGGCGATAAAGCGATGGGGCAAGATGCGATGAGAGCGCCTAGGCTCGCAAATATCGGATATGTGTACATTGTCAAACAATTGACGAATTTCGCGGAAGACAAGCGTACTGATAACATCATGCAACAGATGAATGGCATCGCAAAAGCGCTCAGCGAGCAGGACCGGCGCGATCTGGCTGCATATGAAAACAGCTTCCCAAGGAATGCGGAGCTCTCCGACCTGAACCAGCTTAAAGCTGATGGAACCAAGATCGGCGAGGCTTACAAAGGCTCGATCCTTGTTCGTTATGGTCGCAATGGTCCGGGCGTAGCGGAAAAGGACAGAGTGTCCGCTTGTACGTCCTGCCACGGATTTAATGGCCGCGGTGCCGATCCGGTTTATCCGAAGATCGGCCAGCAAAAATATACCTACCTGGTTGCGCAGTTAACGAGCTGGCGTGATGCCTCCCGCACAAACGATCCGATGGGTCAAATGCGGAAAGTTGCCCACAACCTGTCCGATGACGACATCAATGATGTCGCCACTTTCCTGTCGCAGGCTCCTGACAGCACGGTTGGTGATGGAACCGAAATCGGCAATCAGACGGTTCTGGAAAAGCTTAAAGTAGTCCGCTAACGCCCGACGTTAGGCATTCATCTTCCAGTGCCAATTCTTGGCGCTGGAAGTAAAATGGATACTGATCTAATATATTTGGTCAGTATCTTTTTGTTTTTAGAGTTTCTGCCAGGCCAGTACGCACTGCATGAATTCATAATAGTGGCAAGATCGGAGAAACATGAAAAAGGGAGAAAAGATCCTTTTTGGGATAATTGCGTTGCTGGTCGTTATTACTGTGATAAATTTTACTGTCCTGGAATCAATCAGACGCAACTCGGACAAACCTTTGTTCCCTATTCTGACTCACTTCGTTTTTTCAGATGAAGGTTTGCGCGGCTACCAGATATATCAGCAAAGAGACTGTTATACCTGCCATAGAGCGGTCGGCAGCGGTACGAGCATGGGTGTCAGCCTGGATGGCCTGGGTTCAAAGCATGACGTCGATTACTTCTATTCTTTCCTTAAGAAACCGGAACAGGTCTACGGCTCGAAGACCATGGATCATGGCGCGCCTCCAAAGGATGCCGCTTATGTATCCGAGCTGCCGGATGCGGAATTGCACACCATGGCCGTCTTCCTGTCTGAACTGAAATCCGACCAGGGATCGTCTTCATCATTTGTACCTCCGAAGGGCGATTCGAGTTTTATCGATGCCATGCTGGATATGTGGGCTCCGGACGGGTGGAGATCACAGTACAAAGACATTCGCGACTGGATGAAAACAAAACCACAAGAGGAACAACATGAAGCAAAGCATTGAGCACAGCGCCGCACAACTCGAAGACTTTAACAAATACCTTTTATGGTTCGTCTACGCGTGCATTATTTACAGCATCATCGGATTCACCTGGGGAGCGGTAATGGGCGGCGTCCCGGCTTTCCGGTATTTTGTGGACTATAGTGCGCACGGTCGCCTGATCACGCTGGCGCATGGCCACATCAACCTGCTGGGATGGGTTGAAATGGCGATTTTCGCCGCTCTGTACTATGTCGTCCCTACGGTTTCCCGCCGCCAGATATACAGCGTACGGCTCGTAAAGATACACTTCTGGATGCATAACTTCGGATTGATCGGAATGGTGGTGTTCTTCCTTTCAGCCGGATTGATCGGTGGACTGGGCTCAGGAGAGAACACCGAAAAAGTAGTGAGCCATTTGCTGGCCTTCGTCGGAATGTTTGGCATGCTAGTACTGTCGGCAAACATCATCTGGGGCTACAACTTGTATAAAACAACCAAAGTCGGGTGGCAGAAGCCGTTATGAAGATGCGGAAGTTCCTGTCGGCAAGCTTGGGACTGGCTCTCGTGGGCGCGGTTAGCGGCTGCGAGCAGAATCTGTCCGCCGGCTTCGCCGTCGGGATGCATGCGCCGAGCTTGCCCACCAAAACCCTGGCGGATGCCGACGGAAACTTCAGCAAAGTCACCACTTATCGCCAGCCGGATCCCCGCATGTATCAATATTCGGTTGATAAGGCGTTGCTGACGGGCAAGCCTATCGTATTGGAATTTGCCACTCCAGGACACTGTACCAATTGCGACCAGCAGCTTCAAATGCTGAAGGGCGTGATGGATCAGTATCAGGACAAAATCATATTTATCCACATAGACCAATATGCCAATCCCCAGGCCTATAAGGCGTATAGAGTCATGGGCGACCCTTGGACCTTTATCATCGACAAGCATGGCGTCGTTCAGTTTGAACAAGCCGGCAGGATGCTGCTCGGTGAAATGGACAGTGCACTGAAAACAATCAATTGAAAATTGTCATGTGAGGCAATCAGCTGAACCTGGTAGCCACTGCAAATACAATATCAACAGAATACGGTAGACAGCTCATGAAGGAGACAATGAATTTCGATTTGGTACCCGATCGCAAAGGAATGGTTTGGGATCTGTTGCTGTACATTCCAACTGTGGTCGCGCTGGCCTCGATCGCTGCCGGTTTCTGGTACGACGATGACCACAACATGGGTTATCTGTTCTTCTTCCTGACCTGCTTCTTTTTTATCGCCGGGTTTAACCGTGTATTCAAAACCCGGCTGATGCTTTTACCCTCGGCACCGATATCTCTCAAGGTAACGGACGAGAACATTGGCCTGGTCCAGCGTAACGGTACCCAGGTTAATCTCGTGAAGAACTTGCGCTACTTCCCCGACTATTCGGGAAAGACATTCGGCATTTCGGGTCTGGATGGCGCTGGCAAGCAACAGCAATTCGTGTTTCACAAGGGCCAGTTCCCTACTCCCGAAAAGTTTGATTCGATACAAACTTTCTTCAAAGCCCACTTCAACAAAAAATAAGGACGCTTCGCCGGGCATCTCGCCAACTCTGGCTCCCGGCTTTCGGCGCCGGATATCCGGCGCCTCCTACTTTTGACGCACCGCGTGCGCGGGACGGAATACCTTGCACTGCTCGGGATCGGATTCCAGATACGCCCCCTCGATCAGGTCGATGCAATAGGGGACAGCCGGAAACACCGCATTCAGGCAATCGTCTATCGAGGAAGGCTTTCCGGGCAGGTTGAGAATAAGGCACTTCCCACGCACACCGGCCGTCTGCCGCGACAGGATGGCAGTCAGCACGAACTTCAGGGATGCCGCGCGCATTTGCTCACCGAAACCCGGCAGCATCTTTTCGCAAACAGCCTCGGTCGCTTCCGGCGTCACATCGCGCAACGCCGGGCCTGTGCCGCCTGTGGTGACGATGAGGCTGCAGCCAACGACATCGCTCAATTCGATGAGGGTCGCCTCGATCAGCGCCTGTTCATCGGGTATCACCCTCGCCACCGCTTCCCACGGACAGGTCAACACGCGCGTAAACCACGCCCGCATCGCCGGCCCTCCCTTGTCTTCATACTCGCCGCGACTGGCGCGGTCGGAAATGGTCACAATACCGATGCGTGCGATGCTCATGCTTACTCCCTGTATCCAATATCGTCCTGAAAGACTGTGCCGTCCAGCAATTGCACAGTGACCTGCTCGCCCTCTGCCAGCCCGGTGCTGTCTGACGGGATCACCATCAAGCCGTCCGCCCTGGCCATGGACATCAACACCCCGCTGCTTTGCGAGCCGGTGGAACTGGCGATGTATCCCGCGGCATCGCGCGACAGCTGCACACGCACGAACTCGGTACGCCCGGGACGGAATTTCACCGGGTGCGCAAGCCGGGCAGTCACGGTACGCCGATACAAACGCGTGCTGCCCATCATGTGGCGCAAAGCCGGGGCGACGAACTCTTCAAAACAGACCATGCTGGAAACGGGATTGCCGGGCAAGCCAAACACAGATGTCTTATCGGTCCTGCCAAATGCGAGCGGGTGCCCCGGCTTGATCGCCACGCGCCAGAACTTCATCTGCACACCCAGCCCCTCCAGCGTGGGGCGCACATAATCATGTACGCCAACCGAGGTGCCGCCGGAGACTAGCAATACGTCGAACCTCAACCCCTCCTGCAGGTAACGGCGCAATTCAGTGGGCTCATCGCGTGCGATGCCGAGCAGCACCGGCTCTATGCCGAGCGCCTGCACTTGCCCCATCAGCGCATAGGTGTTGGATTCGGGGATCTTGTTCGGATCGACCGGATCGCGCATGCCTTCCAGCTCGTCGCCCGTCGAAAGGATAGCCACGCTCGGGCGGCGATACACCGCAAACTGCGCCGCCTTCACCGTCGCCAGCACACCGATCACCCCCGGCGTAATCTCGGTACCCGCCGTCAGCACCACATCGCCATTCTTCATGCTCTCACCCCGCGGCCGCACATCGTTGCCGGGCTTCACTGTCTTGTCGATCTGCACAGAATCATGGTTAACCTCGCGCAGCGAGACGCTCGCTCCCTCTCCCGCCGGGGGATAACCAGCGACTTGGCTGCCGTCTTTCGGCAGCTTAGTCGAATGGCTAGTAGTCCGATCAGGGTTGGGGTGGGGGAGACCGCCATCCGCCAACGCTGCTTGAGTGTCTTCCACACGGATCACCGCATCCGCACCCTGCGGCATCGGTGCACCGGTCATGATGCGCGCGCACTGACCGGCCTGCAGGGTCTTGGTCGGCATATCACCCGCCTTGATATCCTCAATGATCACAAGCCGGGCCGGCGCATTCGCCACATCCGCGCTACGCACGGCGAAGCCATCCATCGCCGACACGTCGTAAGGCGGCAGGTCGCGGTTGGCGCTGATCGCTTCGGCCAGCACGCGCCCCAGCGACTGCACCAGCATCACCGTTTCATCCCCGGATAGCGGAACCGATTCGAGTATGAGGTTCAGCGCCTCGCTTGCACGTAAATGTTCCATTACTTCTTCACCTCATTCATCGCGATCGCCACATCCTGCGGCGTATCCAGATCAAAAAAACTGCGCAGCTGGGGATCGACCGCCAACATCTGCTCCTCGTTCACATAGCACACCGACAATCTTTCCAGCAGCGCGCGCAGGCTGTGCTTGCCTTCCCCGTTGAGGATGCTTTCCGCCACATCCCGGCAACTTGTCTCATAGAACGCAGCCAGCGGTTGCGGAATGCCACGCACCAGGGGAACCACTGCCTGATGACCCGCACGCTGCCCCGCAAGATACTCGATCACTGCCGGCTTGATAAAGGGCATGTCACAGGCCACGGCAAATATCCATGGTGTGGCCGCACCTTTCATCCCTGCCGCCAACCCGGCCAGCGGGCCGCTGGCAGCGTGTTCATCGCGTACCTGCGGCACATCAACTCCTGTACGCAGTTGCCGCACACTGACGATCACTTTGGGGAAGACGGAGCGCATAGTCGTCGTGACACTTTCCAGAAGCGTCTTCCCATCCAGCACCAATGCCGCCTTGTCCTGCCCCATGCGGCTTGAGTCGCCACCCGCCAGGATCAGCGCCGTGCAATCCGTTATCTTCATAAGAACAATCCGTTCGTGGTGAGCCTGTCGAACCATGAACGACTCTTCGACATTGCCTTGAATCCCGAACCTGGTCGAAGGGTTGGGGCGAACGGCCATTTGTCCCACAAACAATTCGCCACTTTCATTTAGCCCGCTTCAGGATGAAATCAACAATACCACTCGCATCCTCGAGCGCAAAGTGCGGCAATTGCGGATAGACCTCGTCCATATCGGTGACTATAGCGATCAACCCGTCTGCGATGGCGCAGCGCGGAGGCTGATCGCAGGCGCGGCGCAGCACTTCGATCTTTGCTCCCGGCGCATGCGAAAAACCCTCCGCCAGCACCACATCCGCCTCGCCCAGAAAACGTTGCGCCAATTGCTCCGGCTCGCGTTCCTCTTTGGCATCTGCCACCAGTTGCAGCGCGTCGCGCGTGAGCAACATGCTCATCACCGCCCCGGCATCCTTGTAGCGGTAACTGTCCTTTCCCGGCGTATCCAGTTCCACCTTGTGATGGGCGTGCTTGATCGTCGCGACTTTCACGCCGCGAGCGCACAGTTCACGAATGAGCTTTTCCACCAGGGTGGTTTTACCGGAACCGGAATGCCCGACGATTGAGATGACTGTCATTGTTTGCAAGAGCCTGGATTCAGTTGTTGGATTCGATGAACGTTGTTACTCGATTCGAGATATCTGAGCCCATTTCACTCACAACGCTCATCAGCTACTTATTCGCTGTCACACCTTTCGCTAGCATCTCCATATGCTGATACGCACCCCCGCAGAACATACCACATGAAAATAAATAGGCATGACGATTACGTTGCGCTATGTCTTTAGGTTCCGCATCGCTGGCCGTGTGCAATTGCGAGAGCTTCGAAACAAGTTGAGCCACTTCTGGAGTATCAAAGGATGTGCCAAGAGGGTGATGTGCGAAATAGTTTCTGATTTTACGGATTGCTGTGAGGTCATCGTACTGAGCCTTCGACAGAAATCCAAATGCTCGTGCGACAGCAATGCGCTGACTGAAGCTAGACAATGGTCCGACTGCTTGAAAGAGTTCGTCCGCAATCTTAACGTCGACAACGAACGAGCGAAGATAAATGGCGAGGTAGTTCTCCACGAAGCTGCCCGCGAGAACGGCGGCACCGCGATCCGACTCGTTATGAAAATCGCCAATCATCTTATTCCAATCGAAGAAATCTAGCTGATGCGGCTTCGCCATGATATCGGCCACCTATAATAAGTAGTATGGGCAAAAGCAAACTTATAGATCACTGCCGACTTCTTGATTGATCCATCTTCTCTTTGCACTCCGAAGACAATTCACTCTCATGTTTCTTGAGGCATCGAATGATTCTGCCTTGTCCGGGTTTTATGTCACTGCAAAGTTTTTCTTCATCTGCCTTACATGCCTGAACAAAGTCCTGGAACTTTTCTTTCTTTATTTTCAGGTCATCCTTGCAGGCAGGCGACAGTTCATTTGAATGTTGCCTGAGACATTGCGCCAAACGCCCTTGCCCCGGCTGCACGCCCTTGCAAAAGTTGGCGACATCATCTGCGCAGGGCTTTGCGTTCGGTTCCGCCCAAGCCGAGGACGCCATGGATAAACAAAATGCGGCTGCAAGCGTAGCCATCTTCCAGTTTTTCATTTGCCAACTCCTCCGTCTGATTTTAAAAACAACCGAAAACTGCCATGCCAGCCGCCCTTTTTTCTTCAGCGATTCCTGATTCCCGAATCCTCTTCGGCGATCACTAGGGATGCGGTGTCACCCAGGAATCTCCCTGCGGCGTGATCTCTTTCTTCCAGATCGGCACGCGCTGTTTCAGCTCGTCTATCATCCAGCGGCAGGCTTCCAGCGCCGGCGCACGGTGCTCGGCTCCGGCCGCGATGAACACGATGTTGTCGCCGCCTTTCACCGTGCCGATGCGGTGCACGATGCGTGCATCCAGCAGGCCGAATTTCGCGATGGCCTCGCTGCGCAGCTTGTTCATTTCCGATATCGCCATGCTGCCGTAGGCATCGAAGCTGATCTCGGATACTTCGCGGCCTTCGGAAAAATCGCGGGCGCACCCGAGGAAGGTGGCGATGCCGCCCATGCGCTTCGAGCTGGCTTGCAATGCCCTGATCTCTTCGTCCTGGGAGAAGTCTGCTTCCTGAATGCGGACGGGCTCACTCATCGCCAATGCACCGATAAGTTGTCCACCCACCCTTCGACAAGCTCAGGGCGAACGTACAAATAGTTGAAGAAGTTAGCGGACTCATCTCAACCTCCCGAAAACTTCGCCATAAAGGCGATCTCGTCGTTATCGTGCAATTCGATCTGCTTGTCGTGAACCTGTGTCTGATTGACGGCGATGAAGCTGACGATGCCGAAGGCGCTCGGGTGCTGGGCGCCAAGGTGCACGATGATGTCGTGCAAAGTCATCCCGGGCGTGAATTCGACTTGCGTCTCGCGCATCTGCACCCGGTCGGCAACAGGGCCAAAAAACAGTATCTTTATCATTTCGCCGTACCGCGTTTCCACACGCCGCTCTTGCCGCCTCGCTTCTCTTCGAGTTGCACGCACTCGATGCGCATACCGCGGTCGATCGCCTTGCACATGTCGTAGATGGTGAGCAGCGCAACGTTGGCCGCGCATAGCGCTTCCATCTCGACACCGGTCTGGCCGACGCAACTGGCGGTGGTCACCACCCTGATGCCCACACAGCCTTCTGCGTCCGGCTCAAGGATTTCGCTGAACTCGACTTCCACGCCGGTCAGCGCGATGGAATGGCACATCGGGATGATGTCCGGTGTGCGCTTGGCGGCCATCACCGCGCCGACGTCCGCCACCGTCAGCACATCGCCCTTGGCGATCTGCCCGGTACGTATGCGCTCCAGCGTGGCGATATGCATGCGCAGCACACCGCTGGCGATAGCGACGCGCTGGGTGCTGGATTTTTCAGAAACATCCACCATGCGCGCACGACCTGCGTCGGAGAAGTGGGTCAGCTTGTCCATTTATTGAGTCACTCTTTTTTCAAATGCAGGCGTTGTCTTCTCACCGCATACGCGACAGGAAGGGTCCTTGCTCAAGGTACTGCGCAGGATATTCATGTCCAGTGCGTTCACGGAAAGCAGTTTGCCGCTCAGGCCGCGGTCTATTCCGATCAGCAGCTTGAGCGCTTCCGCCGCCTGCAATGTGCCGATGATGCCCACCAGCGGCGCAAAGACGCCGGTCGTCGCGCAGCGCAATTCTTCCGCCTCGCTGTCTTCCGGGAACAGGCAGTTGTAGCAGGGCGTGTCGTCGCGGCGGTAATCGAACACGGCGACCTGGCCGTGGAACTGGATGGCCGCACCCGATACCAGCGGCTTGCGCCGGGCCAGGCAAGCACGGTTGACCGCATAGCGCGTATCGAAGTTGTCGCTGCAATCCAGCACGATATCGGCCTGCGCGACCAGTTCGTTCAAGCGCGCTTCGTCGGCGCGAATCGGCAAGGCGACGCATTCGACTTCGGGATTGATCTCGTGGAGCGCAGTCTGCGCCGAAACGACCTTGGGCTGGCCGACCGTTGAAGTGCGGTGGATGATCTGGCGCTGCAGGTTGCTGAAGTCCACCGTGTCGTGGTCGCACAAGGTGAGCCGCCCGACGCCGCTTGCAGCCAGATACAACGCGGCGGGTGAACCCAGCCCGCCGACGCCGATGATGAGCGCATGGCTGCCCAGCAGACGCTGCTGGCCTTCAATGCCGATCTCTTCCAGCAGGATATGGCGGCTATAGCGCAGTAGTTGTTGATCGTTCATTTGTCGGCAAACCCTATCTGACCATTCACGCCATGAAGAACAGGCCGGTTTCCCGGCCCGTTCGCTACGCCAGTCACTTTCTCCAGATCAGGTGTTCTGCACCACAATCTTGGGGAAGGCCGCACTGTGGTCTTGTGCCATGTCGGCGACTTTGACCGCGACGCGCCGTGCGATCTGCTTGTAGACCCTGGCAAGGTTGCCATCTGGATCGGCCACTACAGTCGGCTTGCCTGAATCGGCCTGCTCGCGGATGCGGATATCCAGCGGCAGTCCGCCGAGGAATTCGACCTTGTAATCGGCACACATCTTCTCGCCGCCGCCCGCACCGAAGATATGCTCTTCGTGTCCGCACTTGGAGCAGATATGCGTGCTCATGTTCTCGACGATGCCGATGATCTTCACGTCCACCTTCTCGAACATCTTCAGGCCCTTTTTCGCGTCCAGCAGTGCAATGTCCTGCGGGGTGGTGACAATCACCGCACCGGTGACCGGCACTTTTTGCGCCAGGGTGAGCTGGATGTCGCCCGTGCCGGGAGGCAGGTCGATCACCAGATAATCCAGATTGTCCCAATTCGTCTGGCGCAGCAACTGCTCCAGCGCCTGTGTCACCATGGGACCACGCCAGACCATCGGCGCATCGTCACCTTCGATCATGAAGCCGATGGACATCGCTTGCAAACCATGTCCCTGCATGGGTTCCATCGACTTGCCGTCCTTGGAAACCGGCTGCCCCGTGATGCCCAGCATCGTGGGTTGCGAAGGTCCGTAGATATCGGCATCCAGGATACCGACACGGGCGCCTTCGGCAGCCAAGGCCAGCGCCAGGTTCACTGCGGTGGTACTTTTTCCGACGCCGCCCTTGCCGCTCGCCACGGCAATGATGTTCTTCACACCGTCGACCAGTTTCACACCGCGCTGCACGGCATGCGGCACGACTTTGCTGCTGACGTTGACGCTGACCTTGCCGCTTCCCGGCAATGCGGATTTCAGATGCGCTTCGACCAGCTGCCTGATCTCGTCCCACACGCTCTTGGCAGGATAGCCGAGCAAGATATCCAGCGAGACATCGGATCCGTTGATCTTGATATTCTTCACGGACTTGCTGCTGACGAAATCCTTTTTGGTGTTGGGATCAGTCAGCCCCTTCAGTGCATTCTGTACGTCGGCTTCAGTAAAACTCATTGTCTGCTCCTGCGAATATTCGAGTGGATAATTCTATACCAGAGTGGCTCACCATAGCCCCGACTCGGGATGCGGTCAATCACCCGTTAGAGGCCGGCATTTGCTCCACGGTGCGCGGGCATGCCGGAAAAATACCCGCGCTTTACAGCATGCCCCGCACTGCCTTACATTGCACCCATGAAAATTCCGCTGACTCTTTCCGTCTTGTTGCTGCTAAGCGCCTGCAGCGCGGCTCCCAACCGGGAATATACCGCCTCGGATGACCGGATGAACGATCTGGTCATGTATACCGTAAGCCTGGCCGACACCCCCTATCGCTACGGTGGCAACTCGGCCAATGGCGGCTTTGATTGCAGCGGCTTTGTCGACCATGTATACCGCCACTCGCTCGGCATAACCCTGCCGCGGACCAGCCGGGAAATCAGCCGTGTCGGCACACCGGTCAGCGTGGATGAACTGAGTCCGGGCGATCTGGTGTTCTACAACACCCAGCATGCGGCCTACTCGCATGTGGGCATCTACGTCGGCGACGGCAAGTTCGTACATTCGCCCAAGACCGGGGAAAGTGTGCGCACCGAGCAGATGCAGATGCGTTATTGGAAAACGCGTTACAACGGTGCGCGGCGCATCCACCGCACGCTTCAGTAGCGCGCGCGACGGATCTCTTCGGCCAGCTGGAACACCGACATCGCGTAGTAGTTGCTGTTGTTGTAGCGCATGATGACGTTGAAATTGCTGAATACCAGCCAGTATTCCTTGCCCGACTCTACCGTGAAATCCAGCAGCCATGAAGGCGGCAGGTATCCGTCCTGCTTCTTCACCGGCACCACGCCTGCATCCTGCCAGGCAATGAACGGGCGCGACTCGCCCACGATGCCCAGACGTTTTTCGTCCTCGATCTTGGACAGGATCGCCACCGGTTCGCCGCTGCGCCAACCGTACTGCCTGAGATAATTGGCGACACTGCCGATCGCATCTTCCGGCTCGTTCATGATATCGATCTTGCCGTTATGGTTGAAATCCACCGCATAGCGGCGGTAGCTGCTGGGCATGAACTGCGGTATCCCGAGCGCGCCGGCGTAGGAAGACTGAACGGACAAGAGATCGAATCCCTGTTCGCGCGCCAGCAACAGGTATTGTTCCAGTTCATCATGGAAAAAATCGGCCCGGCGCGGATAATCGAAAGCCAGAGTTGTCAGCGCATCCAACGCCCGGTAACGGCCCAGGTTGCGGCCAAACATCGTTTCCACCCCGAGAATGCCGAGAATGATCTCCTGTGGAACGCCGTACTGCTTTTCGGCACGCTTCAGCGCAGCCGAATATTTTTCCCAGAATTGCACACCGTCACCGATGCGTTGCGGATTGATGAAGTTCGGACGGTATTCCACCCAGGGCTTGAGGATCGCAGGCTTGGTGATGGAGTCGATGGCGTCGGCGCGGAATTCGGCAAGCCTGAATGCCTGCTCCAACTCTTCGCGTTTGAACTGGTGTTTGGCCACCATCTCGTCGATGAAGGCCGGTATGCCCGGTAAATCGGCCGCTTGTGCGGTGCAATGTATGAACAACAGAAAAAGAAATAATCGTTTCTTCATGGCGCCTCAATGTCGCGAATCGGCTCATTCTACTCGACAGCACGGGCCGTCACTGTTAAATTTCGGCCCATACTCAACCCCGGAAAAGCAATATCATCGATATGGAAAAAGCAACCCAGCATCACCGTCTCATCATTCTCGGTTCCGGCCCTGCCGGTTATACCGCCGCCGTCTATGCCGCGCGCGCCAACCTCAAACCCGTGCTCATCACCGGCATGGCACAGGGTGGCCAACTCATGACCACGACCGACGTGGATAACTGGCCTGCCGATGTGAACGGCGTGCAGGGACCGGAGCTCATGCAGCGTTTCCAGCAGCATGCGGAACGCTTCAATACTGAGATCGTATTCGACCACATCCATACTGCCAAGCTGCAGCAAAAACCTTTCCTGCTGGTCGGCGATGCGGGCAGCTACACCTGCGATGCGCTCATCATCTGCACCGGCGCGTCGGCGCAATACATCGGCCTGCCGTCGGAAGAAGCGTTCATGGGCAAAGGCGTTTCCGGTTGCGCGACCTGCGACGGATTCTTCTATCGCAACCAGGATGTCGCTGTCGTCGGCGGCGGCAACACTGCGGTTGAAGAAGCGCTGTATCTGGCCAACATCGCCAAACACGTCACGCTTGTACACAGACGCGATACCTTCCGTGCCGAACGCATCATGATCGATCACCTGATGGAGAAAGTGAAAGAAGGCAAGATCACCCTGCAATTGAACCAGACGCTGGATGAAGTACTGGGCGACGACAGCGGCGTGACCGGCGCGCGTCTCAAGCAGGTGCAAGGTGGCGCGACGCTAGACATCAAGGTCGCCGGCGTGTTCATCGCGATTGGCCACAAACCCAATACCGACATCTTCGCCGGACAACTGGAGATGGAGAACGGTTACATCGTCACACGCGGCGGGCGCGAAGGAAACGCTACAGTGACCAGCATCGATGGCGTATATGCGGCGGGCGACGTACAGGATCACGTTTATCGCCAGGCCTGCACCAGCGCGGCAACCGGCTGCATGGCTGCACTGGATGCGGACAAGTACCTTTCGTCACTGGGGTAACTGGTGAAGGAAAAGCCGGAACAGGACACAGACTTGTTCCGGCAAGCACTGGAAGGCGTCACGCCGCTTGCACCACCCGATCGCATCACGCCATCCGCCAGGCCGCGCAAATCCATCAGGCGTAATGCCCCTGTTTCCACTGCCGTTGCAGACGTCTTGTCCGATCACGGTGCGGGCGACAGCGCGGTCACCGAATTCCTGCGCTTCGGTTTGAACCGGATGACCCTGCGCAAATTGCGGCGCAGTGAATGGCCTCCGCAGGACGCACTTGATTTGCACGGCCTGAACTCGGATGCAGCGAGAAAGCTGCTTGGCGAGTTTTTGCATGACGCAACGCAACGCGGGTTGCGCTGCATCAGCGTGATCCACGGCAAGGGATGGCGCAGCGAAGGACGGGACGGCATATTGAAAGTCCATACCCGCCACTGGTTGACCCAGCATCCGCAGGTATTGGCGTTCTGCGAGGCACCCCCGCAGGCCGGGGGCGGCGGTGCAGTCTGGGTGTTGCTGAAGAGCAATTGACCTGTCTGCCCCAACTTTTATATTGCCGGTCTTCACGGCAACAAAAAAGGCTCCCTCGGGAGCCATTTTTGCTGAAACAGATCGTTCTTCTTACAGCTCTTTGGCGTGCGAAGCCAGATACTTGGCCACACCTTCCGTCGACGCATTCATGCCGGCCTTGCCTTTGCTCCAGCCTGCGGGGCAGACTTCACCGTGTTCTTCGGTGAATTGCAGGGCATCGACCAGACGCAGCGTCTCATCGATATTGCGGCCCAGCGGCAGGTTGTTCACGTATTGGTGCCACACCAGACCGGCCTTGTCGATCAGGAAAGTACCGCGATAGGCGACGCCGCCGTCGGACTCCACATCGTATGCTTTGGCGATCTCGTGCTTGACGTCAGCCACCAGTGTGTAACCGACTTGGCCGATACCGCCCTTGTCCACCGGAGTGTTCTTCCAGGCCAGGTGGGTAAATTGAGAGTCGATGGAAACACCGATGACTTCAACGTTGCGCTTCTTGAACTCTGCCAGACGGTGATCGAAAGCGATCAATTCGGACGGGCATACGAAAGTAAAATCGAGAGGGTAGAAGAAAACGACCGCGTACTTGCCTTTGGTGAATTTGGAAAACGTGATTTCCTTGATTTCGTTGTTGCCCAGCACCGCCTGTGCTGTGAAATCGGGAGCTTGCTTACCTACGAGTACGGCCATGATGATCTCCTGAAAGAGTGGTTGGGGAAGTTATTGAGATTTGGTTGAGTAAATTTCTCGGGTATCAAATTTACCAGATATGCTCACAGTGTCAACTGAATTGCCTCCAATTTGCAAGACAATGACCAGCCTGTTGCGTTTGTTCTTCAAAATCACGGTGTACGGAATTTAATCAAGCGGAAGCGCAAAGCCCCGAACCGTTCAATGAAGCCAGATTCTGGATTCGGGAGCAAACCTTCTGCAGGCCGCTCCGGCAGCGCATCTGAAATCAAGCCGCATTCGCGCCGCGTTGTTTGCCCGTCAGCATGGAATACAGCATCTGCAAAACGACGGCCCCGCCGATGTACATCACTGCCACTTCGACATACGGGGCAAAGTATTGCGCCACGCTGGAAGTATATTCTGCCGCGCTCATGCGGCCGAAATATCCGGCCAGCAGATAGAAGCTTACGTTGGCGATGACGAAGGCCAGACTGCCCGCCACCACTGCGGCAACGAACAATCCGAGCAGGCTTTTGCCTGTCAGATCATGACGCGGCGCGTACCAACGTCCGACGAACCACAGACTGGAATATGCAAACACGAGGAAGCCGTAAGCCGAAGTCACGCACCATCCGCTGACACCGAGGAAATTGATCGCGTAGTAATCCACCAGTGCGGCTTCCAGCAGCAACAACGCCAGCACCGCCAAGGCACCGCGCATCCGTCCAAGATACAAACCGCCCAAAAAGAACACGGCATAGGACGCATCGGGCAACGCTGCCGACGAGCCAAAATGGTTGAAGCGCGTCGCAGCCATCAGCGACACCAGTGCCGCGACGACCCATATCGTTTTATTTTGCAAGATTTTCATGTTGTCTCCTTAATATGCGCGCGCCAAGCCTGAATTGGCGCCAACTTTAACAGAAAAGACCTGGGCAGGCGACAGCGGCTGCCCGGTCAGCCTGTCAACGGCAACTCAGCTCAACGAACAAGGTGGGGCTCACACATTGATGTGCGTTTGCACAATCAACAACAGTAAAGCGAGACTTTCAACCACTTCTATACCAGCGCCGAGCAAATCACCTGTCATGCCGCCAAGACGCCGCAGCAGAAATCCTCGCCACGCAAAAACCAGTAACGGAACGGCCCATAACATGGGTACGCCAACGCTGCATGCCGTGAGCAGCACACCCCATATCCAAATCGATGGCTGCGTGACCTGCCCGCCGAAGCGTTGGCCCATGCCGGGTTTTAGCGTCGGCAACCGTGCCCAGACCAGCACCCCCCAGCGCGCCCATGCAGGGATGAGCAGCAATGCCCAGTATTGCCCGCCGTGAGCCAACAGCATCAGCAACACCAGCTTGCATGCCAATTGCAGCACCAGACTGACAACGCCGAACGTACCCAGATGCGGATCGGCCAACACGGCCAGAAACCGGTCGCGGTCGCGGTGTGCAGCGCCCAGTGCATCGCTCATGTCGGCCAGTCCGTCGAGATGCAGCGCACCGGTGACCCACACCCACAACAACAATGCCAGTAGCGCCCCCAGCCAGGGATCAATGCGACTGCCCAGCCAAAGGGTCGCCGCCAGCAACAGGCCAATGAGCATACCCACCAACGGGAACCAGTGTGAGCTTCGTGGCAAGCGTGCCGGGTCGATGTTGCGCAACTGCGGAGTGGGAAGCCGCGTTAAAAATTGTATTGCCAGGATCAAACCTTGCATCGCATATTCACCTCAATTGACAGACAGCAAGAATGGCGGCTTTCCATGCAGCCAGGAAACGCGCAGACACGCCGCTTCCGGCAGTGCGATCTGGAAGGCTTGTGCCGGTGTAAAACCGAACAACTCCATGAGCAAGGCGCGCATCACACCGGCATGCGTAATGAGCAAACGATTCATTCCGTCATCGCGTGCCAGCCATTCCTGCCAACCCAGACCGATGCGGGCGCGAAATTGCGCCAGCGATTCACCATTAGGCGGAGCGTGCTCGCCACCCGTGGCGCGAAATGCCTGATACTCGGCCGGGTTGCGCTCAGTTGCTTCTTCCGGCGTAAGTCCTTCCCAATCGCCGAATGCCAGTTCGCTAAACGGCGGCAACACCCGCAAGGGCAAGTGGCGCTGTGCGACATAAGCTACAGCGAATTCATGGCAACGCTTGAGCGGCGAAGTGGCAACCACATCGAATTCAGCCGCCGGGTAACGCGCGAGAGCCTGCTGCATTTGCTCAACACCCTGTTCGGTAAGCGGCTCGTCAAGCACACCGCGAAAAACATGCGCACGTCCCGCAACGGCACCGTGGCGCAACACTGTCACGATGATGGGATCAGTTCTGTTCACTGACTCCGGCCTCGGCAAATGTGGCCATGCCGCGATGCAAGGCGCACGCCAGTTGCAGTAACGGCACGGCGACTGCCGCACCGCTGCCTTCTCCCAGACGCATCCCCAGTTGCAGCAACGCTTGCGCGTCGAGCGCCTCCAGTATGCGCCGGTGTCCGGGCTCGGCGGAGGTATGCCCGAATAGCAGCCAGGCGCGCACTGCCGGATTGATGCGGACAGCAACGAGAGCTGCCACCGAACTGATGAAGCCATCCACCAGCACGGGCAAGCCATTTTGCGCCGCCGAGATATACGCACCCACCAGACCGGCGATTTCGAATCCGCCCAAACAGCGCAAGACCTCCAGCGGCTGGTCTGCCGCAACTTCGTGCAAGCTCAATGCCCTGGCGATCACTTGTGCCTTGTGCGTCACGCCCGCGCTATCCAGCCCTGTCCCCGGACCGGCCAATGACTCCGGCTTGGCGGCCAATAAAGCGCAGGCGATGGCTGCGGCCGATGTGGTATTGGCTATGCCCATATCGCCACCGATGAAAAGTTGCGCCGCTTTTTGTTTGGCGCGCAGTGCAGCATTGCGGCCGGCTTGCAGGGCGACGACACATTGGTCTGCACTCATCGCAGGCTGTTTGGCGAAATTGGCCGTACCCGCCGCAATGCGCTCGTCGCGCACATTTTCCAAAGGCTCGACGGCGGACACCGTACCGAGATTGATCACTTCCAGCGTGGCTTTGAGCTGCCGCGCCAACACGCTGATGGCCGCTCCGCCCCGCGCGAAATTGCGCACCATCTCTGCCGTGACGGCTTGCGGAAACAGCGATACGCCTTCCTCGGCCACGCCGTGGTCGGCGGCGAAAATGCCGATGTATACGCGTTCCATCGCGGGCTGTTCCAGCCCCTGCCATGCCGCGAGCAGCACGGCGATGTCTTCCATGCGACCCAATGCACCGGGCGGTTTGGTGAGTTGCCCCTGTCGCGCCAATGCAGCGGTTCGCGCTGTTTCGTTCAATTCCGCACACGGTTGTGTCAGCCAGCTCATTGCCATCTTTAACTTCCTTTCACGATTAGTGGCAGTCCTGCCACGGTCAGTATCACACGTTCACATAACGCGCCCAATTGCTGATGCAGCCGCCCCGCTTCGTCGCAATAACGGCGCGACAATTCTCCCAACGGGACGACGCCCATATTGGTTTCATTGCTCACCAGGATGATTTGTCCGGGCAAGGTGGGCAGCACGGTCAGCAACGCATCCACTTCGCGCCTCAATTCGGCTTCGCTGACGTCGCACAGCAATTGCGTGAGCCACAGCGTCAGGCAATCCACCAGCACGCAGCGGTTCGCACTGGCCTGTTGTTGCAGCACTTGCGCCAGATTGCGCCCTGCCTCGATCAACTGCCAATGCGCCGGGCGGCGTGACTGATGATGGGCGATACGCTGCAACATTTCGGCATCGCGCACCTGCGCCGTCGCCACATACACCACGGCCAGACCGGAATCTTTGGCGTGCTGTTCTGCCAGGCGGCTTTTGCCGGAGCGCACGCCACCCAGGATCAATTCGCGCATTGCATCTCTCCCAATTCAAATAGCTCGCGTAACTTTGCCGCATCCAAACAGCTCTCCACCGTATCCGCCAATCGTTCCAGGTCGGCTTCACAGCGCGCCCGATAATCGGGTGCATGCACCTCGTTCAGTCCAGCCCAACGCAACAATACGCTGCACGCTTCGGACGATTCAAACAAGCCGTGGACATAGGTGGCGAGTATCTGCCCGTCGCGCGAGATGGCGCCATCCGGGCTGTGTTCAAGTTGCAGCGCGGGATGTTGCAGGGCCGCACCGCTCGAGATGCCGGCATGGATTTCGTATCCGGACACCGCTACCTCTTCCAGCAACAAAGTACCGCATACATTGCGCAATTTCTTTTCCGCAGCGAGCGTGGTTTCCAGTTCCAGCAAGCCCAGTCCCGCGGTGCTGCCGACCTCGCCTTCTATCCCCAGAGGATCGTGGACATGCTGCCCCAGCATTTGCAGACCGCCGCAAATGCCGATGAGCTTGCCGCCGTAACGCAGGTGCCGCTTGATCGCAGCCTCCCAACCGGCCGTGCGCAAACTGGCCAGATCGCTGCGCACGGATTTACTGCCGGGCAGGATGATTAAATCGGCGGGCGGGAGCGGCTCGCCGATCGACACGAATGTAAATTCGATTTGCGGATGCAAGCGAAGCGGATCGAAGTCGGTGTGATTGCTGATGTGGGGGAGGATGGGGACTGCAATATGGAGTTTTCCCCCACCCCCACCCCCAGCCCCTCCCCCGGTGGGAGAGGGGAGCGCATCTTCCGCTTCCAGATGCAGGCCGTGCAGATACGGCAACACACCGAGCACCGGTTTGCCCGTATGTTGTTCCAGCCAATCCAGACCGGGTTGCAACAGCGCGAGTTCACCGCGAAAGCGGTTGATGACGAAACCGGTCACGCGCGCCTGTTCGCTTTTACTCAGCAAAGCCAGCGTGCCTACCAAATGCGCGAACACGCCGCCACGGTCGATGTCGGCAATCAGAATCACCGGGCAATCCACCGCTTCGGCAAAGCCCATGTTGGCGATGTCGCCCTCGCGCAAATTGATCTCGGCGGGGCTGCCCGCGCCCTCCACCACCACGACCTGATACTGTGCCGCCAGCCGAGCATGCGACTGCATCACCGCTGCGCGTGCGGTACCCTTGTAATGGTGATATTCCAACGCATCCATGTTGCCGATGGCATGTCCCTGAATGATCACTTGCGCGCCGGTATCGCTGTTGGGCTTGAGCAGTACCGGATTCATATCGGTGTGCGGCGCAAGGCGTGCGGCCTGTGCCTGCACCGCCTGCGCGCGCCCGATCTCGCCGCCCTCGCGGGTGACTGCGCTGTTCAATGCCATGTTTTGCGGCTTGAAGGGTACGACCTGCACGTCCTGCCGCACCAGCCAGCGGCACAAAGCCGCGACCAGCGTACTCTTGCCCGCGTCGGAGGTGGTGCCCTGGATCATTACGGTACGCGCAATCATCGCCGGCACCCGTGCAATGCGTCTGCCAGTCGCACCCACTGTGCTTCTTCGCTCGGCAGGCCGAAACGCACACTGGGCGGTGCATCGAACAACCGCGTCAGGATGCCCTGCTGCGCAAGCCGTTCATGTATGCGCACTGCATCCGCGCAGTATACCCATTGAAACAGAGCGCAGCCGCCACTCGGCGTTAAATCTGCGGTGCGCAGCAACTCTGCCAGTCGCTGAGCCGCCGGCGGCAAAGCCTCGCGTGTCGCGCATTGCCAAGCCGAATCACGCAACGCCAGCGTCGCCGCATAACGCGACGGTGCGGCAACCGGCCACGGACCGAGCAGCTCGGCAAGTGGCATCAACACATCGGGTTCAGCCAACACAAAACCGACCCGCGCTCCGGCCAGACCGAAAAATTTGCCCAGCGAACGCAATACGATCAAACCCGGACGCGGACAGAAAGACGCGAGACTGTGTTCCGGTGTGGCATCCATGAACGCTTCATCCACTACCAGCCATCCGCCGCGCGCAGCCAGTTGCGCGTGCAAGCTCAATAGTTCATCGATACCAAAAAGTTTGCCGGAAGGATTGTTCGGATTGACGATGACCACGACCTGCGCACTCATACCGGCCTGCAATATTTCTGCCGCAGGCACGCTGCTAACCTGATGTCCATGACGTCGCCATGCGTGCGCATGCTCTGCATAACTCGGCGCGACAAGCGCCACCCGCGCGGGTGGGCGCAACATCGGCAGCGCTTGTATGGCCGCTTGCGATCCGGACACGGCCAATAATTCCGTTGTACCGAAATATTCTTTAGCCGCCGCATCCAGTCCATCATCTTCCTGCGGCAAGCGCAACCAGACCTCGCCAGGAATCGCCGGGATAGGCCAACCAACAGGGTTGATGCCGGAGGACAAGTCCAGCCAGTTCGCCTCTTCTACACCGTATTGCTGCGCGGCGCGATGCAACCTTCCGCCGTGCTCAAGCATAGTGTTGCCACCCGTGTATCGACAACGCGCCCAACATAACGACTATCAGCCACGCGTACAAAGTGCGGTGCACCAGCCGTACAGCTCGCGTGATATCTACCGCACTGGCTGCCATGCCACAGCCCAGCAACGGACGCCGGCTGGTTTCGCCGTGATAAATCGCCACACCGCCCAAACGCACTTGCAATGCTCCGGCGCCCGCCGCCATCACCGGGCCGGCATTCGGGCTTTCCCATGCGGGAGCCTGTTGCCGCCAACAATGCAACGCACTGTGCGTGTGCCCGACAAGCGCGTAGCTCAAAGCGGTCAGGCGTGCCGGGATGAAATTCAGCACATCGTCGAGCCGCGCGGCCGCCCAACCGAATTCGTTGTAGCGTGTATTGCGGTAACCCCACATCGCGTCCAGCGTATTGCTCAGACGGTACAGCACCACTCCCGGCGCACCGGCGATAATGAACCAGAACAGTGCGGCAAAGATCGCGTCGTTTCCGTTCTCCAGTACCGATTCCACCGTGGCGCGCGCCACACCCTCCTCGTCCAATTGCGCGGTGTCGCGGCTGACCATCATGCTTACCGTCCGCCTGGCCGCAGGCAGATCGTCGGCAGACAAAGCCCCTTCCACCCGTTCGGCATGCTCGCGCAGACTGCGTGGGGCGATAGCAAAATACAGCGCCACGGTGGAGAACAGTGCGCCGAAAATCGCCAGTCCCTGCAGCAGCAAGGCAATAGCCGCAAGTGGAATCAGTAGCAGCCCGACCGCAGTAATGCCGCGCAGATAGCGCCCGGCGGAAGAGGCCTGCTCCGGGCCATAGCATAGAGCCTCGATACGCTGCGCCAGCGAGCCGAAACCCGCCAGCGGATGAAAACGACGCGGCTCACCCAGCACGCGATCGAGCAACGCCGCCGCCAACATCATCAGCGGGATGGGCCAATAATCGAGATGCGGCGCTATTTGCATGGTTCAGCTGCCCGACTCTCCCAACTGTTTTCAAACAGCATCTCGCTCAACGGCTGTGGCGTGCGCCATTTCTCCAGTTGCAGCATCGGTGCAGGATAGAACTCGGCCACGTGTCCAAGGCATAAAATCGCCACCGGCTTGCCGCCGGACGGCATGCCCAGCAATCCTGCAAGGGCCACAGGATCGAACAACGACACCCATCCCATGCCCAAACCCTCCGCGCGGGCAGCCAGCCACATGTTCTGAATCGCACAGGCGACCGATGCCATATCCATTTCCGGCATTGTGCGGCGTCCGAAAATGTGCGCTTCGCGCCTATCCATCAACGCCGCAACCCATAACTCCGCACAGTCACGCACCCCTTCAACTTTCAAGCGCATGAATTCGGTGTCACGTTCGCCCAGTGCTTGTGCAGTCAGCTGACGCTCGGCCTCCACCAGCGCGTGAACTTGCGCGCGCAATGCGCTGTCGGTGATGCGGATGAATCGCCAGGGCTGCATCAAACCGACACTGGGCGCCTGATGCGCGGCCTGCAACACCCGCTGCAATACCTCAGCCGGGATTGGATCGTTAAGAAAATGGCGCATGTCGCGCCGTTCTGCGATCACGCGATACACTGCGGCGCGCTCGGTGTCGGAGTATCGGTGTGATGAGCTCATGGCAAAAATAGTCGCGCCGCCGCATGCGGGTTGGACGGGAAATAAAAATGAAGATACGAGGCGGTCAGGCGTTGCTGCTGATACACCGCCTCACTGGCTGTTCCGCCGTTTGGGCAAACGCCGCGGGCGACAGGTGTGAGATTTGTTTGCAGACGCGAGTAATGGAAAGTATGTCCGCGCAACGCGCCTTGCGGGAGTTCTATGCTTTGCAACGCAAGCGCGCTCAAGCGCGGCTGCATCGCTGCCTCACCATCCAGCAAGGCCAGAAGTTGTCCCCGATGTCCTTGCGCATCAGTGAGCGAGCGCATGGCATACAACATGCCGCCGCACTCGGCGACTATCGGCTTGCGCGCGACATGATGGGCACGAATTGAATCCAGCATGGCGGTATTGCCCGCCAGTTCTGCCAGATGCAACTCGGGGTAGCCGCCAGGCAGATACAGGCTGTCCGTATCGGGTATTGCCTCATCATGCAGCGGCGAAAAGAAGCTCAGTTGCGCACCTTGTGCTCTCAATACATCCAGGTTGGCGCGATACAAGAAGGAAAAGGCCGCATCGCGCGCCACTGCAATTTTTACCCCGTCTAACTCGCGTTTGACCTCGGACTGAGCTGCGGGTACCGCATGAGCAAACTCCACCGCCGGTGGCAGATCTGTATTTGCGTGTTCTTCCCATAGCTTTGCCGCCCGCGCAATACGTTGCAAAAGGTCGGGTAATTCGGTTGCCTGCAACAATCCGAGATACCGCTCCGGAAACGCAATCTCTGCCGCGTGCGGCAATGCGCCGCAGATTTTTAGAGCAGCCGGCAAACGTTCGCCAAGCATCGCTGCATGGTAAGCACTGCCAATGCGGTTCGCCACTACGCCAAAAAATGGCAGTTCAGCATCCAGTTGCGCCATGCCGCAAGCCAACGCCGCAAAAGTCTGCGCCATCGCGCTGGCATCAATCACCGCCAGAATGGGGATGCCGAATAATTTGGCGAGGTCGGCACTGGATGGGCTGCCGTCGAACAGCCCCATCACGCCTTCGATGAGAATCAAATCTGCCTCTGCAGCTGCCTGGTAAAGTCGCGCACGGCAATCCGCCTCGCCGCCCATCCACAAATCGAGTTGATAGACAGGATGGCCAGAAGCCTGCTCGAGCAGGGTCGGATCGATGAAATCCGGTCCGGTTTTGAACACGCGCACGCGGCGGCCCCGGCTGCGATGGTATGCGGCCAGCGCGACTGTGATGGTCGTTTTGCCCTGCCCCGAAGCGGGCGCGCTGACGAGTAAGGCGGGGCAGTAGCGCACGGACATTACAGGTCTATTCCCGGCTGGGCGCACACGCCGGCGCGGAAGGCATGTTTCACGTCCTGGATATCACTCACTGTATCGGCTATATCCAGCAGGCATTGCGGCGCGGCGCGACCGGTGATCACGACATGCTGCATGGGTGGGCGTGCGAGCAAGTCGGCACAAACTTGTTGCGCGTCCAGATAACCGTCTTTCAACAAATACGTCAATTCATCCAGCACCACCAGATGCAGGGATGGATCGCTCAAAAATCCTTGCGCCACCGCCCAGGCGCGTTGCGCGGTGGCGATATCTGCATCGCGATTTTGCGTATCCCAGGTGAAGCCATCGCCCAACACCTGCCATTGCACGTTGGGCTGCGTGCCCAGGAATTTTTCCTCACCGGTATCGCGGCGGCTTTTGATGAATTGCACCACGCCCGCTTTCAGGCCATAGCCCAAGGTACGCGCCACCATACCGAAGGCAGCAGAGCTTTTGCCCTTGCCGTTCCCGGTATTGACCAGGATGATGCCGCGGTTTTCCGTGGCGCGGGCAATAGCCGCATCCACCACCTCCTTTTTGCGCGCCATTCGCTGCTTGTGGCGTGCGTTGCGTTCCGCCTCCTGTGTCATTGTTTGGCGGCAGCGGAATGCTGTATGCTGGCGATCAACATGTGAATCAGCGCGGCCAACCCCAAATACAGTGCGACATTCTCCAGATTGGCCGGGAAATAACGCAACAGTCGGGAAGCAAATTCTGCCAGGCTGTTGTCGGCAAAACGGCCGCCAAGGAAATAGAAACTTCCGCTCGAGATCAGTTCGCAAACGGCACTGCCAACCACTGCCGCTGCCGCAAACAACGGCAAGCTGCGGACCTGGAACTGGTAGTGTGCGGCATACCATTTTCCGCCCAGCCACAGCGCAGAATAGGCGGGTAACAGGAAAGCGTAGGCTGGCGTCACACAATAGGCGTTGACGCCGAATTGGGTGATCGCCACATAGTCGACAAGTGCAGCCTGCACCAAGAATAACGGCAACACCACGCGGCTGCGGAAGTAAAACCCGAGCATGAAGAAAATGGCCCATGACGCATCGGGTAGATGGGTAAGCGCGGCAACATGATGGCCGCGCGTCGCCCACATCACGACAGATAAAACAAGCGCAAGAATGACGGCGTTGCGTTTAGACAATTTGATCATGATCCCTCCTTGAGTTAAGCGGGAGAAAACAGCAGGTCGCCATTTCCTCCCGTATATTTCACTATTGCATCTGGTAACTTATCCCGGCAAACACTCGTCGCCCCAGCGGATTGTATCCATAGGCGTTGCTGTCGTTCTGGTTGGTGAGGTTGTCGGCACGCAACGACAATTTCGTATCCTTGCTGATGGCATAACCGGCTGTCAGGTTGAAAACGTTGTATGCAGCCAGCGTTTGCGTGCTGCTCGCATCCGGCCGTGTCCCGCTATACATCCACTCTCCGCCCAGCTGCCATACGCCGAGCTGCTGCGTCAGTCCGAAACTGCCATGCAGCTTGGATCGCCGATCCAGTTGCAGACCCGTCGTTTCGTCGCGGGGATTTTGCGATGTCAGTGCAGCCTTCACACCGGTATCGCCAAACCGTCCTGCATAATTGAACTCGAATCCGTTCATGCGCGCCCTGCTCACATTCTGCGCTTGATATACATAATTTACCGGATCGACAAGTACCGCATTGATCATGTCGCGTATATGGTTGTCGAAATACACCGCATCGAATTGCTGCCCTCCGGTCACCGAGTAATGCGTTCCTGCCTCGAAATTGCGCGCATGTTCCGGCTTCAGTGCCGGATTGCCATAGCCCGGATAATACAAGTCGTTGAAGGTCGGCGCCTTGAATGCGGTGCTGTAGCTGGTGGTCACGCGCCACGCGTCAGTCAGCGAGTAACCATACCCCAACAATCCGGTAGTGGCGTCGCCGTATTGCGAATTGCGGTCCTGGCGCAGGTTCGCTTGCAGCTGATGGACGTCATAACGTCCGGTGTAGCCTGCAAACACGCTGTTCACAGTGCGCGAATCTTGCGCATAACCCGGATTGATGTCGCTGGATACCTTCTGTTGCAACGATTCGGCACCCATCAGAAGCTGCTTGCTGTCGTCCAGATGCAGTGTGTTTTGCCAGGTCAACTGATTGCTGGTCGTCTGAAACAACGAGCCAAAGGCTGATGGAATGCCATTCAAGAAATCTCTGTACTGATCCACTCCATTTGCCAATTGCAGTTTGCTGTGCCAATCCTTTGTGATCTGGTCGTCAGTGGCTAGTGAAAATTTCCATATCTGTTCGCGATTGGTGTTTGCATCGGCAGGGTTCGGATTAAATGCACTATCGTACTGGTTGTTGCCATTGCTACCGAACAATGTGGCCGAAACTCGATGATCGGAATTGAATGTATGTCCCAGGTTGGCGGATATGCTGTTGTTGCGGTAGCCGTTCTGGTCCGGATTGGCATTAGGTACCAGTGTGGTGTTCAACGCCGACACTCCATCCGTTTTGAGGGTGGAAAGTTGAACATTAAAATCCGTTCCATCTGTCGCTCCGCCAAAACCGGTGGATAAACGCCGCGTACCCTGGCTGCCCAGACCTGCACTCACATTCGCGCTCGGCGCGCCGTGCCCGTGCTTGGTGAATATCTGGATTACCCCGCCTATGGCTTCGGAGCCATACAAGCTGCTGACATTGCCTCGTACCACTTCTATATGATCAACCTGGTCCAGCATGATCTGATCCAATGATGTCATCCCGGTCGTGGCAGAATTGATGCGCACCCCGTCCACGAGTACCAATACATCGTCGCTGTTGGTTCCCCGCAAAAACACTCCGGATGATTTTCCAATTCCGCCGTTCTGCGAGATTTCCACCCCCGCCACATTGCGTAAGATCGTCGGCACGTCGGGCGCCTGCGAGTCGCGAATATCCTGCGCGGTGATTACTGTAGTGCTGGCCAAGGATTGATTGAGCGGTTGCTCAAGGCGGGTTGCCGTTACTACCACCTCACCAAGATTCTCGTCCGATGCGGCATAGACGATGGAAGGTACCGCGCATAGCATGGCGGCGTAAAACTTACTTTTGATTTGCATGAGATATTTCCTGAATGATTCCAAACGTCCCCGTTGGAACATTGAACAAAATCAGGAATGCAGCGAGAAGAAAAGACGGCCCTTGAAAAACGAGCATCCATGCGCCTCCCGCAGCATTTCCTGAACCTAGCTCAAGGCCGGTATCCGGGCTCACAAGTTTTGATTTACCGCCTTCCCATGATTGCTCACAGTGGCCAATTGGCAAATCCACACTTGCTTACCGTTGCGGGGGCAGCACAGGCTTTGGAGTTAATGCCTCCTTACCTGTTTCCCGTTTAACTGAAAGGCTCGCGCCTTTCTGCACCTTGAAGCAGATACATTCTACCAGAGCTTAGCCTTCAAAATTCCAAAGCACTTGCAAAACACACCGTTACCGATTGACTTAACAGGCTTTTTAAATTTATAGTTCGGACATGCATAGCGAACTCGACCTCCTTGATCAAAAATTGGCACAACTCGTGCAGCTCACCCAGCGCCTGCGCGCCGAGAATCTGCAATTGCGCCAGGAAATCGCGGTGGCTGTAAGTCAGCAACGCAAGAGCCAGGACAAGGTCGACGAAGCGGCACTACGGCTGGAAAAACTCCTTTCCCAAATTCCCGAGGATGCGGCATGAGCAAAGTCAGTTCGCTGGATGTGACCATCCTTGACCGCGACTTGCGCGTCGCCTGCCCGGAAGACGAACGCGCAGAATTGCTGGATGCGGTTGCTTATCTGGACAAAAAGATGCGCGAGATACGCGATGCCGGCAAGATCGCGTCCATCGAGCGCATCGCCATCATGGCCGCGCTCAACATCACCCACGAACTCCTCACCACGCGGATCGGCGGGGGATTTGACCTCGCCGAATTCAAGCGTAGAATGGACTCCATGCAGGCAACCATCGACGCGACGTTAGCGGAACAGGATGAGTTGTTTTAGTTTGTCCCCTGCGGTGTTCGTCAGACTCATAATTCTTTGAACCAATGAGCTAATGCTTAGGTTGCGACCCATTAAAGTTACTGTTGTGAGCGTCCCTCGCGGACGCACCTGATGTGACCGGGAACCGACCCTCTTGAACCCCGGTTCAAGATATTGAGTCAACGGCACAGGCGGGGGACTCCATTCAAAATGCGGCGCGAGCCGCATTTTCTTTTCAGCGAGTTCTACATGAGATACTGGTTGATGAAATCGGAGCCCGGCGATTGCAGCATAGACGACCTTGCCGCCTTGCCCGATCAAACCGTTGCCTGGTATGGCGTGCGCAACTACCAGGCACGCAACTTCATGCGCGACCAGATGCAGGTCGGCGACGGCGTACTGTTCTACCACTCCAACTGCAAGGAGCCAGGCATCGCGGGTATCGCGCAGGTCAGCAGCACGGCCTATCCCGATGCAACGCAATTCGAGAAGAAGAGTAAATACTTCGACCCCAAGGCCACGCAGGAGACACCGCGCTGGTTCAACGTGGATGTGAGGCTGGTGAAGAAAATCGCACTCATTTCCATAGACGAATTGCGCAAGCATGCCGAATTGGAACACCTGCGCACCCTTCAGCGCGGCAACCGGCTCTCCATCACACCACTTGACCCTGCCGAGTGGAAGTTCATCACGACCAAGCTGGCTCAAGACCGTTAGAACAGGCACCATCGTCGTTCTCTTCGGCGTGATGCCTTGCGCTTGTCCGCCGGGCCCGGTTCGTTTGTCCCTGAACCCACATCATCTCTGTTCAGGCGCCGCCCAAAGCAGGCCATCTCCCCCTCATGCGCAATTTACAAAAGGATGCGCTCGATCTGCCAACCACATGAAAGCCTTTATGAAAGCATGTATTTGAAATTGGGCGATTAAGGGTGAAATTGCCACCTGTTTCCTTCAATGAAATTGATTTTGTGCCGATAGAGTGGAAGATAGTTGCAACAATCCGGACAGGCAGTTGTGGTATTTGTACGAAGAATTGATTCGAATTGAGGGCGATACCTTGTTCAAACACAGTAAAAACCTATCCATTAGCTGGCAAATAAGACTTTCCTTTCTTTGCTTTTTACTGCTGTCCGAACTCGCGCTGGCCAGTGTCGGCAGTCTGTTCGAGACCATGTCTTTTGCGGCATGGGCGGCAACATGCATCGCAGTGGCGCTGCTGGCCACGCTTCTCTTTGACAGGTTGTTGAATTACCGCATCCGCCAGCTGGGCGAACTGGTCACGGCCGTTTCATCATTGGGCCGGGGGGATCTAAGTGTCAATATCCTTTGGGCAGCACCGATCAAAACCGATCCCGACCCCGAGCTGGCAGCCAGAACTGAAAAACTGGCAAAGGATTTTGCGGGGAATTTCAGCGGAATATTCTCGCTCGATCCGGATGCGCCCGTCACCGTCGGCAAGATCCGTGTCCCTGCTTTGCGCTGCGGCCAAACGACGCTCAACCTTGAAACGAAAATCGTAGACAGAATCACAGAAAACAACAATGGCGTTGCCACCATCTTCGCGATGCGAGGTAACGATCTGGTACGCATCGCCACTTCGCTGAAGAAACCTGACGGTTCCCGCGTCGTTGGCACCATGCTCGACAGCACCGGTGCGGCTTACCTGAAGTTGCACAAGGGCGAGGTTTATACCGGGATTGCGCAGTTGTTCGGCAAAACCTACATGACCCACTACGAACCGGTGAAATCGGAGCAGGGACAGACCATCGGAGCCTTGTTTGTCGGCCAGGAACTGGTGTATCGCAACGACTCCGGCAACGAAATACTTGCATTGGCACGGGGCATCAACAAGGTGTCAGCAGATTTCAGCGGATTCATTGCCGGCCTGACCAAGGCATCTGAAGCAGTAGCCGGTGCGGCAACCGAGCTGGCAGTCAACACTGAAAAGGTAGCCAGCAGTTCCAGACGCCAGAGCGAGGCGGCTACCACGACAGCCGCGGCTGTCGAACAAGTGACGGTCAGCATCAATCATGTCGCCGACCATGCCAGTTCAACCGAAGCGAATTCAATCAAGACCAACACGCTGTCGGAAGAGGGGGAGCGGATCGTTCAGGATGCATCGAAAGAGATATCAAGAATCGCCGATTCTGTAAAAAATCTGTCGCTAGTCATCGCCTCGCTCGGCGAACACTCGAAAGAGATCAGCGAAATCGTCCAGGTCATAAAAAAGGTGGCAGACCAAACCAACCTTCTGGCATTAAATGCCGCCATCGAAGCTGCCCGGGCCGGCGAGCAGGGTCGCGGTTTTGCCGTGGTTGCGGATGAGGTGCGCAAGCTGGCCGAGAGCACCGGTGCGGCGACGTTGCGGATTTCAGGCATGATCGACGGCATCAAGCACCAGATCGACGACGCCATGCTCAATATGAACGAAAGCCGGGATCAGGTTCAAGCGGGGGTTGTTCTGGCGGATCGGGCGCGGGAATCGCTGGGGATGATACGCCAAGAAACTCGCAACACGCTTGTGATGGTCACCGAAATCAGTGCCGCAACCAAGGAACAAAGCATCGCAAGCAACGAGATAGCCAGCAATGTCGAGACGATTGCGCTGATGACAGAAGAGAACACGTCGGTCATCGGCCACCTTGCCGGCGCTGCAACCAACCTGGAACAGATGTCATCCAACCTTCAAAATCTTGTAAACCGTTTCAGGTTATAGGCAGGATCCTTTGTCTTCCTTGCCAGGTGATCCGGATCGGACGGCCCCAGACAATGATTCAATCGCCAGCGCCCAGGCAATATCCATATTGCTGAAACGCCCTTGAGCATTGACCTGTAGTTGTTGGCGCTATCGAACCTGATGCAGAATTTCTTTAGGTTGGATTACTCTGGCAATGCGGCACTTAATGTAGAATTGACCCGGATAATCCGGGATGGGCGGTTGGATTCATTTCATTTACTATCGATTAGAAAAAATATCCGGGAGCAAGGATGGGAAGCTCGAATGACAGTACGCCTTTCACTCCAAATCAGTCATGGAGACTTGCAGATAATGTGGATTTCATCGAAGCGCAATTTTCCCTCGGGGATTTCTGCCTGAATCGCTTTCCCGAGAATCTGCAGTTCGCCCGTTCCATACAGAGCGCCGATTCAGTCGCCGGTCTCAAAACCGCACTCAAGCCGATCCTGCATTTGCTCTATACGGAGCGGAACGACCTCGCCGAAGAATTCACTTTGTTGATACACCAGATCAACCAGACGACAGATTAACCATAAAGGAAAGACATATGGCAATGAGCTTTAAAACCAAAATCATCGGATCTGTCGTGATCCCGACGATAGTGCTGATCATTCTGGGCGCCGTGGCGCTGGCATTCAACGTCTACAATGAACAGAACAAGGCGGCGACGGAAAAAGTTGAATCCGACCTGAATTCGGTGCAGCGACTGCTCCAGGAATCGGCCCGCTTGATGACGACGAAGACGACCGCTGCCATGAATATCCTGGAGGATATTTCCAACGCGGCCGGGCCGGCATCGGCAGGCGATTCCCTGGTTATCGTACCCGGCGTGAGCGCACCCAACATCTCCTTTGGCAAGGAAGCGCAGGCCGGCAATTTCCGCATCGTGGACAAGGTAACCCAGCTTGCCGGCGGCACGGCAACCATCTTTTCCAAGGCTGACGGCTCTTTTGTGCGCATCACGACCAACGTCAAGAAACAGGATGGATCCAGGGCTGTCGGCACCGTTCTGGACCCGGAAGGTCCCGCTTTTGCGGCCATCATGGACAATCGGGCATATGAAGGCGTGGTCGATATTCTGGGCAATCCCTTTTTCACCATCTACAAGCCGATGACGGACGGCCAGAACAAATTGGTCGGCATATATTACGTTGGTTACGAAGCGTCTCTCGGCAGTGTGGAAGCCGCCGTAGGGCAAGCAAAAATCCTGAAAACCGGTTTCCTGGCTCTGGTAGATGGCAAGGGAAAAGTCCGCTTCAGCACACAAGGCATCTCCCCCGAATTGGCGGAATCCACCATCAAATCCGTTCCCGCAGGCTGGAATGTGGACTCGCGTGACGTTGCCGGCTGGGGCTACAAGGTATACGCAGCCTACCCGAAATCCGAGTTGCGCGAAGGCGCCCTGACCACTGCCGCGATCATCATCGGCGGCGGCCTTGCCCTCGCCCTGGTACTCAGCGTGCTGGTTGGATTGCTGATCGAATCCATGGTGGTGGCCCCGCTCGGCGGAGAGCCTTCACAGGCCAGTGCGGCGATGGCTGTTATCGCGGCCGGAAATCTGGACGTGGAGATCGGGCAGGCTCGTCCCGGAAGCTTGCTGAACAATCTCTCGCTGATGCAGGAAAAACTTCGCAACATCGTAAATGCCATCCACAAATCGGTTGCCAAATCCAGAGAGCAACATGATCGGTTCGAGGAAGCGCTCAAGGCTTTCCTGAATGCCAGGAATGAAAGTCCGGACAAGCAGAAATTGACCGAAGACGGGCTGATCGCCGCAGCTCAAAAGGTTGCCAAGAGTGACGATTCGGTAAGCAGGGCAGTGGAACGGCTGAAACTCTGACCGGTCCGTAATTTGCCTTTCAGCCGGAACGGCACTGGCGAAACAGCCGAACGGGATCCCCGCAAACCGCTTCCGGCTACGCCCCCAGATAGGCGCGCTGCACCGCGTCGCTCCCGAGCAGTTCGCCGGCAGTACCCGACAAGCTGATCGCACCGCTCTCGAGCACATACCCGCGTTGCGCGGTCTCCAGTGCGAGCTTGGCGTTCTGTTCGACCAGCAGGATGGTGACGCCCTGTGCTGAAATGCCGCGTATGGTTTCGAATATCCTTTCCACCATCAGCGGTGCGAGTCCCATGCTGGGTTCGTCCAGCATCAATAATTCCGGCCGGCTCATCAAGGCTCGCGCCATCGCGACCATTTGCTGCTCGCCGCCGGAGAGCGTCCCCGCGAGTTGGATGCGGCGTTCGGCAAGCCTCGGGAACAGGACGTATTGGCGTTCGAGATCGGCGGCGATCCCGGTTTTGTCGCTGCGGATGTATGCCCCCATCAGCAAATTCTCCTCCACCGTGAGCCGCGCGAAGATACCGCGGCCTTCCGGCACGAGCGCGATGCCATTGACCACGCGCTGATGTGCCGGAACATGCAGCAACGAACTGTCACGATAGTGCAGTTTGCCGGAAGCGGGATGCAGCAATCCGGCAAGTGCTTTGAGCGTTGTGGTCTTACCTGCGCCGTTGCTGCCAATGAGTGTGACCAGTTCGCCGGCGGCGATGCCCAGGCTGATGCCTTTTAGCGCCTGGATGCCGCCGTAGGTGACTTTGAGGTTTTCCACCTCCAGAAGGTGGTTCATCATGCTTCGCCTCCCGCGCTGCCGCCCAGATATGCGGCAATCACTGCCGGATCGCGACGCACTTCTTCCGGCACACCTTCGGCGATCTTCTTGCCGTAGTCCAATACCGCGACGCGGTCGCACAGCCCCATGATGAGTTTGACGTCGTGCTCGATCAGCAGCACGGTGATTCCGCCGGCGCGTATCTTCTGCAGCAGCGCTTTCAGCGCGGCGGTTTCTGTCGCATTCATGCCGGCGGCGGGTTCGTCAAGCGCGATCAGTTTCGGTTCGGTGGCCAAGGCACGGGCGATCTCCAGCCGGCGCTGCTCGCCGTAAGAAAGATGTTTCGCCAAGGTCTGGTGCGCACACTCGATGCCGACATATTCCAACAACTCGCGCGCACGCTGCACGGTGTCGCGCTCCTCGGCACGGGCGGCGGCATGCCGCGTCAGCGCGCCCCAGATACCAGTGCGCGTGCGCAGATGGCGCCCGACCATGATGTTTTCCAGCGCACTCATGTTTGCGAACAGGCGGATGTTCTGGAAAGTGCGCGCGATGCCGGCTTGCGCCAGCAGATGCGGCTTGCAGCGCGTGTAGCGTTGGCCGGCGAAATCGAATGAACCGCTGTCCAGCTGATACAGCCCGGTGACGACGTTGAACAGCGTGGTCTTGCCTGCGCCGTTCGGTCCAATCAGACCGTAGATCTCTCCGCGCCGGATGTGAAGCGACACATCGGCCAGTGCGGTCACTCCGCCGAAGTGTTTGCCGACACTGGCGAGTTCAAGCAGGCGCTCACTTGCCGGCGTCATACACCGTCTCCTGCTCTTGTTGCAGCACGCTGTCTTCAGCAGCGAATTCGCGGCGGCGTTGCGTGGAAGGCCACAGCCCGGCGGGTCGCCAGAGCATCACCAGAATCAGCGCCAGACCGAACATCAGCATGCGCAAGCTTTCCGGGTCGAGTACTACACGGCCGATAAGGGCTTGCTGCACCGGCCCGGCCGCATTGCGGAACAGTTCCGGCAATATCACCAGCAGCACGCCGCCCAGCACCACGCCGCCGACGTTACCCATGCCGCCCAGCACGACCATGCACAACACCATGACGGATTCCATCAGGCTGAAACTCTCCGGGCTGACGAAACCCTGGAAGCCGGCAAACAGGCCGCCGGAAATACCGCCGAAGGTCGCGCCCATGGCGAAGGCAAGCAATTTGATATTGCGTGTGTTGATACCCATGGCGGAAGCGGCAACCTCGTCTTCGCGTATCGCCACCCAGGCCCGGCCGATGCGCGAATCTTCAAGACGGCGCGAAACGAAGATCACCAGCAGGGTGAAGGCGAGGAACAGGTAGTAATGCAGGTGCACGTCGTCCACGCGGAAGCCGAGCCACTTGTACGAATTGCCGAACGAGAAACCGCCGATCTGCAACGGATCGATCGCACTGATGCCTTGCGGGCCGTTGGTGATGTTGACCGGCGCATTCAGGTTATTGAGGAAGATGCGGATGATCTCGCCGAAGCCGAGCGTGACGATGGCAAGGTAGTCGCCGCGCAACTTGAGCGTGGGTGCCCCCAGCAATACGCCGAATCCGCAGGCGATCAGCGCCCCCAGCGGAAGCGTGACCCACATCGGCCAGTGCAGGCCGAACTGCGGCGAACCGAGCAGGGCGTAGGTATAGGCGCCCACCGCAAAGAACGCGATGTAACCCAGGTCGAGCAAGCCCGCATAACCGACCACGATGTTCAGCCCCAGCGCCAGCATGATGTAGAGCAAGGCGAAGTCCGCAATACGCACCCAGCCGTGGCCGAGCAGCGCATCAATGACGAAGGGCAGCGCCAGCAACATGGCAGCGAAGACAAAACGGCCCGACGATGAACGATGCAGCTTCATGCGCGCTCCGCCAGCTTCTCGCCGAGCAAGCCGGACGGGCGCAGGATCAACACCGCGATCAGGACAAAGAAGGCGAACACATCCTGATAGTTGCTGCCGAGGAAGCCGCCGGTGATGTCGCCGATGTAGCCCGCCCCCAGGCTCTCGATCAAGCCCAGCAAAACGCCACCCAGCATCGCCCCGCGCAAGTTGCCGATGCCGCCCAAGACCGCCGCAGTGAAGGCTTTCAGACCCAGCATGAAGCCCATGTAGTAATGCACGATGCCGTAATTGGCGCTCACCATGAAGCCTGCCACTGCCGCCAGTGCGGAACCGAGCATGAATGTGACGGAAATGACGCGATTGATGTCCACGCCCATCAGCGCTGCCGCTGCCGGATTCTCAGATACGGCGCGCATCGCCCTGCCCATGCGGGTGCGATGTACCAGCCACATCAGTGCGGACATGATGAGCAACGCGACAAAGACGATAGCAATCTGCACATCGTTCACGATGGCGCCGCCGAGCTGGTGCGAGGCGCTGCTGAACGGCAACGGGAATGCGTGATATTCGCGCCCCCAGGCCATCATCGCCAGATTCTGCAGCACGATGGAGACGCCGATGGCGGTGATCAGCGGCGCCAGGCGCGGCGCATTGCGCAACGGGCGGTATGCAATGCGCTCGATGCCGTAGCCCAGCGCCATGCAAACTGCCACCGCCGCCAGCAGGCTAAGCAACACCGCCAGCACCGGCGCCAACGCGGCCGCCAGCAAGGCTTGCAAAACTGTCAGCGCGATCATCGCGCCTATCATCACCACTTCGCCGTGCGCGAAGTTGATCAGGCCGAGGATGCCGTACACCATGGTGTAGCCCAGTGCCACCAGGGCGTAGACGCTACCCTGCACCAGGCCATTGACGATCTGCTGGAGAAGGATTTCCACGGTTATTCCGGATATCTACACAAAGAAAAAGCGACACGCCCGGTGTCGCTTTCCCTGACTGCAAACCGGCTCACGGCTTGGCTGCGGGCGTGCCGCCCATCGTCTGCACGGCATGCCACTTCCCTTGGTGAACCTGGTACACGGTGACCGCACCACCCTTGATGTCGCCCTTCTCGTCGAATGCGATCTTCGCAGTCACGCCTTCGATCTCGGTCCTGCCTATCTCCGGCAGATACTTCTCGGGCTCGGCGGAGCCGGCCTTCTGCATCGCCGCGATCATCACGTTGACCGCGTCGTAGCAATACGGGGCATAGAGCTGGATAGGTTGATGGAAACGTTCTTCATAGCGTTTGGCGAAATCGCGCCCGCTCGGCATGTTGTCCAGCGGCACACCGGGTAGCGAGGCATACACACCTTCCGCCGCATCGCCGGCCAGTTCGATCAGCTTCGGCGTATAGCCGCCGTCGCCCATCATGAATTGCGTCTTGATACCCAAGGCGTGGAGCTGCTTGATCATGGGCACGCCCTGCGGATCCATGCCGCCGAAGAACAGCAGGTCGGGCTGCTTGCCCTTGATCGAGGTGAGCACCGCAGTGAAGTCCACCGCCTTGTCGGTTGTGTACTCGCGAACGATGATCTTCGCGCCATTGGCTTCGGCAGATTTGACGAACTCATCCGCCAGGCCTTGCCCGTAGGCGGTTCGGTCGTCGATGACCGCGATCTGCTTCGCGCCGAGTACCCTGGCCGCAAACTCGCCCAGTGCCTTGCCTTGCTGTGCATCGTTGCTCATCACACGGAACGCGGTCTTGTAACCCTGGGCTGTATATCTGACTGCGGTAGCGGAAGGCGAAATTTGCGGAATGCCGTTCTTGAAGTAGATGGCGGAAGCGGGAATGGTGGTGCCGGAGTTGAGGTGTCCGATCACGCCGTTCACTTTTGCATCGACCAGTTGCTGTGCCACGATGGTTGCCGTTTTCGGATCGGTCTGGTCGTCCTCGCTCAGCAACTCGAAATGCACTTTCTTGCCGCCGATGGTAACGCCCCTGGCATTCGCGTCGTCGATCGCCATGCGCGTTCCGTTCTCGTTGTCCTTGCCGATATGAGCCTGCGGACCGGTAAGCGGAGCGGCTGCGCCGATCTTGACCACGAGTTCGTCCGGGCTGGATGCCGGATTCGATGCCGTCTCGTTTTTCCCGCATCCGGCGAGCGCGATGCCGAATGCGACAAACAGGAAAAATTTATTGATCGACATTGTTGAAATCCGGCGAGTTAATGAAGTGGCCGGATTATGCGGAGCGCCCTACCCCTTGTCAATTCAGCGATTCATGGCCATAAAAAAGCCGACTTGCGTCGGCTTTTTTGAAGCATCGCTTGCAATTTTACTTGGCCAGACCAAGGATGAATTCAACCAGAGTCTTGGTGTCAGCTGCCGAAACTCTTGGGGCATTGGGAGGCATGGGCATGGTACCCCAAACTCCGGCACCGCCCTTGGCAACCTTGGCTTCCAGTTTGGCTGCTGCGCCTGCATCGCCCTTGTATTTTTTGGCAACGTCCATCCAGGCCGGTCCCACCAGTTTCTTGTCGATAGCGTGACAAGTAGTACAGTTGCTCTTCTTGGCCAGATCGGGCATATCTGTTGCCATTGAAGAACCTGCTGCCATCAGGCCTGCAGCTGCAATCATGCAAACAACGATTGATTTCATATCTTTCTCCATTTTTAGTTATGTCTATTTGTCAAACAAGCGTCAAACGAAAGTTAAACAAACGGAAGTACATTCTAAACAACATGACCCTATTTGCAAACCTTCATCAGCGTATGCTAATTAACGTCCGTACCATCAGTAGCGTTGACACCCGTTCAATATCCGCACCTACCAATCCTAACTTGTTGAACAAAGATGATTTTTATAAACCATACGCTTGACTAGACCTTGGCGACGCTTCAATTTATCTCGAAAAATCGACACGCTAATGACTGGCACTTTATCCAATGTCGGGGATATGGCTACTCTTCCGAGCGTTCCATCCAGTTGATAAGGTATGCCCATTGTTCAAGTTCCCGCTCCGCCATCGAGGGCGGCAGGTCAAACAGGGTTTTGCCTTCGAAAGCCGCATTGACGTAAACCTGCGCTTCACGCAGATAGGCGAGTATCGGCAGGTCCAGACCTTTCAGAAACTGCTCCAGCGTGAGTGCCGCGCGAGTGCGCGAATCCATGCGCATGCCGACCACACCGACAAATATCTTTCCTTTGCGTACGGTCTTTTCATGATGCAGGGCTTCCAGAAAATCACGGCTGGCCTGGATATCGAAGGCTGACGGGGCAATGGGGACGATCACCTTGTGCACCAGCCTGAGGGCATGTTCCAGATTCTTCCCGTGCAGCCCGGCTGGAGAATCGATCACCAGCCAGTCCACCGGAGAGTTCATATCCGACTCGGAGTGCATCAATTCGATGCCGGGCAGGTTGCGCGGACGGTTTGCCAGCCACTGCGTTGACGACTTCTGCCGGTCCATATCCAGTATCGCCACGCGTTGCCCGCGCGAAGCAAGATGGCCCGCGATATTGGTGGACAATGTAGTCTTGCCGCTGCCGCCCTTGGGATTCGCAATCAGTATAGCTTTCACGATACCGCCCTTCCCCTGCCTGATAAGGTTACTTGTTCTCCACCTGAGAGACGTCTCTTACCGCCCCCTTGTCGGCACTGGTCACCATGGCAGCGTAGGCCCTGAGCGCCGGCGACACTTTGCGTTGGCGGACTTCTACCGGCTTCCATGCCTGCTTGCCTTTGGCTTCCATCGCAGCACGCCGTTGAGCCAGCTCGGCATCCGTGATTGCCAGATTGATGCTGCGTTTCGGAATATCGATCTCGATGCGGTCGCCTTCCTGTACCAGTCCGATCGCACCGCCGCTGGCCGCTTCCGGCGAGACGTGGCCGATGCTCAAACCGGACGTGCCGCCCGAAAAGCGCCCGTCGGTAAGCAGCGCACATACCTTGCCCATGCCTTTCGATTTCAGGTACGAGGTCGGATACAGCATCTCCTGCATGCCCGGCCCGCCTTTCGGTCCTTCGTAACGGATCACCACCACATCACCCGCAACGATCTGGTCGGCCAGGATACCTGCAGTCGCTGCGTCCTGACTTTCGAACAGGCGCGCGCGCCCGCTGAATTTCAAAATGCTCTCGTCCACCCCGGCCGTCTTCACGATGCAGCCGTCGAGCGCAATGTTGCCGTGCAACACCGCCAGCCCGCCGTCTTTGGAATAGGCATGTGCCTTGTCGCGTATGCAGCCTTGCGCCCGATCCGTATCCAGGTCCGGATACAGCATGGATTGCGAGAAGGCGATGGTGGTGATGATGCCGCCGGGCGCCGCACGGAAGAATTTCTTCACTTCCTCGTTTTGCGTTTGCGCGATGTCCCACTGCTTGAGCCCGTCGCGCAGCGTCTTGCTATGTACCGTACTCACCTCGCCATGCAGCAAGCCTGCCCGATCCAGCTCGCCCAATATCGCTGCAATGCCGCCGGCACGATGCACATCTTCCAGGTGGTACTCGGACGAAGGCGCAACTTTGCACAAGGTGGGCACATGGCGCGACAGGCGATCCATGTCCTTCATGGTGAAATCCACCTCTGCTTCACGCGCAATGGCGAGCAGATGCAACACCGTATTGGTCGAACCGCCCATGGCAATATCCAGCGTCATTGCATTCTCGAAGGCTTCGAAGGTAGCAATGCCGCGCGGCAACGCCGATGCATCGTCCTGTTCGTAATAGCGTTTGCACAATTCGACGACGGTGCGTCCGGCACGCAGGAACAGTTGCTTGCGGTCGGCGTGCGTCGCCACCAGTGAACCATTCCCGGGCAGCGACAACCCCAGGGCTTCGGTCAGACAATTCATTGAATTCGCAGTGAACATGCCGGAGCATGAACCGCACGTGGGACAGGCGGAACGTTCGATGGCCGCCACGTCTTCGTCGCTGACTCTGCTGTCTGCCGCCGCCACCATCGCGTCGATCAAGTCCAGGCCTTTGGACTTTCCCTGCAAGTTCACCTTGCCTGCCTCCATCGGCCCGCCGGAGACAAACACCACCGGAATGTTCAGGCGCATCGCGGCCATCAGCATGCCGGGCGTGATCTTGTCGCAGTTGGAAATGCATACCAGCGCATCGGCACAGTGCGCGTTGACCATATACTCCACCGAGTCGGCGATCAGGTCACGCGAAGGCAGCGAATACAGCATGCCGTCGTGCCCCATGGCGATGCCGTCGTCAACCGCGATTGTGTTGAACTCCTTGGCGATACCGCCCGCCTTCTCGATCTCGCGCGCCACCAGTTGCCCCATGTCTTTAAGATGGACGTGTCCGGGCACGAACTGGGTAAAGGAATTGGCGATCGCGATGATGGGCTTGCCAAAGTCGCCGTCGACCATACCGGTCGCACGCCACAGGGAGCGCGCGCCGGCCATGTTGCGGCCATGAGTGGAAGTACGTGAACGGTAAGCTGGCATGATGTCTCTCTAATGTAATGGTGAAGCACGTATAATCTGCCGCTCAATTCTAACCGATTCGTACCATGCTCGTTCATCCACAATTCGACCCGGTCGCCATCCATCTCGGCTCTTTCGGTATCCACTGGTATGGGCTGATGTATCTGCTTGGCTTCGTTTGTTTCATCTGGCTGGGCAGGAAGCGCCTGCGCGCAGCCAATCGTCCCGGCTGGGACGAAAAATTCCTGGACGATCTGTTGTTTTACGGCGTGCTGGGCGTCGTGCTGGGCGGACGTTTGGGCGAGGTATTGTTCTACAACCCGGGCTATTATTTTTCGCATCCGTTGAAGATCTTCGCCGTATGGGAAGGCGGCATGTCGTTCCATGGCGGTTTTCTGGGCGTGCTGGCGGCGATGGTGCTGTTTGCGCGCAATCGCAACATCCAGTGGCTGGCGCTGATGGATTTCATCGCACCGCTCGTACCGCCGGGTCTGGCCTTCGGTCGGCTGGGCAATTTCATCAACGGAGAATTGTGGGGGCGTCCGACAGATGTGCCGTGGGCCATGATATTCCCCCAGGTGGACAATATCCCCCGCCATCCGTCGCAATTGTATGAGTTTGCGCTGGAAGGCGTGGCACTGTTCACCTTGCTGTGGCTGTTCTCGAACAAACCGCGCCCCGTCGGTGCGGTATCCGGATTGTTCCTCATCGGCTACGGCTGTTTCCGTTTCATCGGCGAATTCACGCGCAATCCTGACGACGGCATCTTTGGCTTGATGACGTTCGGCATCAGCATGGGACAGTGGTTGAGTCTGCCGATGGTGATTGCCGGCATCGCCCTGATGATCTGGTCGTATCGCCGCGCTTCCCGTTAAAATCTCGCCCCATGCATCGCACACTTGCCTGCACTTTTGTTTGCGCGCTTTTCACCAATCTTGCTCATGCCGAGACTTCCGTTTTTGAGGCCTGCTCCAGCATCTCGAACAAGATTGACCGCCTGAAGTGTTACGACCAGGCGGCCGCTACCAAGCCGCCAGCCCGCAGCTACCTGACCCGGGCGTGGGATCTGGACGGGCAGGGAAACCCGGATACCAGCGGCATACGCCGCCTGGAGCCCTATCGCAAGAACTATCTCTTGATGCGACATACATCGAACATCAACAGTTCGCCCAGTTCTCCTGCACCCAATCACACGGTCCTGACGCCTTACCCCTATCAGGGTGAAGAGATTAAATTCCAGTACAGCGTCAAATCCGAGATCGGAAATTACCGCGATCTGGAGTTTCTGGGATTCAAGAACTTTCGAGTCTGGGGAGCATTCACCCAGCAGTCGTTTTGGCAGGCGTTCAATGTGGGCGCCTCCTCGCCTTTCCGCGACTCAAACTATGAGCCCGAGCTCATCGGGACCTTCGGCACGGGCAACGCGCAAGGATGGAAATTGCTCAATCTCGGCTTGTCGCACCAATCGAACGGTCGCAACAATCCGGAGTCGCGCAGCTGGAATCGTTTGTACCTGCAGGGTGGCTGGGAATGGGATGATTTCTATATGACGGGACGCGGCTGGTGGCGCATCCCTGAAAATGCCGCCAAGGACGACAATCCCGACATGGTCAGTTACATGGGGCGTGCCGAACTTGTCACGCATTGGTTGCCGGACCGGGACGACGAGGTCATCCTGCTGCTGCGCAGCAATCTCGACCCGCACGGCCATAAGGGCTTCATGCAACTTGACTGGGCCAGCCCGTTCAAGCTCGGCCTTTCTTCCCAGCTCAATCTGCAATTCACCACCGGCTATGGAGACAGCCTGATCGACTATAACCACTGGCAAACGACCATCGGCATTGGCATCGTGTTCAAGGAATGGTAACGCACCGCCGCGATTGACAGTGCCAACCCCCGCCCCGATACTGCGCACATCGCTTTAATCAAGGTTGTTTGCTTTGGACGATTTCTCGCTGGGCGTGCTGTTTATTGCCCTTCTGATTATCCTGGTCTGCTCCGGGTTCTTTTCTGCATCCGAAACCAGCATGATGGCGATCAACCGCTATCGCCTGAACCACCTGGTACGCAAAGGCAACAAAAGCGCCAAGCTCACCGCCAGATTACTCGCCCAGACCGATAAACTGCTTGGCTCCATCCTGCTTGGCAATACGCTGCTCAATGTAGCTGCCGCCACATTGGCTGAAATCATCGTGCTGCGTCTGTTCGGGCACGACAACAGTACTGCGCTGCTGGTCGGTTCGCTGGCCATCACCTTTGCAATCCTGGTGTTCAGCGAGATCATGCCCAAGGTCATTGCCGCCAGCCATGCCGAACGCGTGGCTTTGCCGTCCAGCTATGCGCTGGCGCTCATCATCAAGCTGTTCTATCCGGTCGTATCCATTGCCACCGCCATGGTACGCGGCATGTTGTGGCTGATGCGCATCAAGGTGCAGACGGACCACAGCCACCACAAGATGAGCCTGGAAGAATTGCGCTCACTGGTACTGGATGCGGAGAATTTCCTGCCGCGCAAACACCAGAAGATGTTGCTGAATCTGGTCGATCTGGAACGTATCACCGTCAACGATGTGATGATTCCGCGCAACCAGATCGAGGCCCTTGATATCGATGCAGCGCCGGAGGAATTGCGCCAGCAGATCATTACCTGCCATCACACACTGTTGCCGATATATTCCGAAACACCAAGCAATGTGATCGGCATCCTGCACATCAAACGCGTACTGCCCCTGCTTCAGGAAGAACAACTGGACGCGACGGAATTGCGCGCGATACTCAACGAGGCCTATTTCATCCCTTCCGACACACCTCTGCTCAAACAATTGCAGCAATTTCAGGAACGCCAGACCCGCTTGGGGCTGGTCGTGGATGAATACGGCGAATTGCTCGGCCTGGTGACACTGGAGAACATTCTTGAAGAGATCGTTGGTGATTTCACGACCCAATCCCCATCCCAGACCGGAAAATTCCTGCGCCAGGACGATGGCAGTCTGCTACTCGAAGGCAGCAGCAGTCTGCGCGAATTGAATCGCAAACTGGGCCTTCACCTGCCCCTGGGGGAAGCAAAAACGTTAAACGGACTGATACTCGAACACTTGGGGGACATCCCGGAAGCGGGAACCAGCCTGAAGATCGGCAACTATCCGATCGAGATCATTCAAACCCAGGACCGCGCCGTAAAAGTCGCGCGTATCTTCCCGGCACAACCCAACAAACCAAGCAGTTAGCCGCTTTACAAAGAATGGAAAGCCGTGCATCATTCAAAAATCCTTTAGAATCCGGCGTATCTGAGCTGGTTTTGATAATTAGCGGGAAGTTTCCCTGGGCCGCATTTGAATCGAGGTAACCGGATGGCTGTCGACAAGTCTGCAAAAACCAAAGAAATTCAGTACAGCTGGGAAGGCAAGGATAAAGCCGGAAAAGTCGTCAAAGGCGACATTCGCGGCGCGGGCGAGGCCAGCGTATCCGCACACTTGCGCCGTCAGGGTATCAACGTCACCAAGATCAAGAAGAGTGCTTCGGGCAGAGGCAAGGTTACAGAAAAAGATATCACGCTGTTTACCCGCCAGCTCGCCACCATGCTGAAATCCGGGGTGCCCCTGCTTCAAGCCTTCGACATCGTCGGCAAAGGCCATGACAATCCCGCCGTTGCGCGCTTGCTGTTCGACATCAAGACCGATGTGGAGACCGGCAGCAGCCTGGAACAATCTTTCCGCAAGTTCCCGCTGTATTTCGACGACCTGTACTGCAACCTGCTCGGTGCAGGCGAGGCTGCTGGTATCCTGGACAGCCTGCTGGATCGGTTGGCGACCTATAAGGAAAAGATCCTGGCCATCAAGAGCAAGATAAGATCCGCGCTGTTCTACCCGATCTCGATCATTGTCATCGCTTTTGTCATTACCGCCGTCATCATGATCTTCGTGATCCCGGCGTTCAAACAGTTGTTTTCCAGCTTTGGCGCAGACTTGCCGGCCCCGACATTGATAGTCATGTCCATTTCCGATTTCTTCGTGACATGGTGGTGGGCGATCTTCGGCGCTATCGGCGGCAGCGTGTACGGGTTCTTTTACGCATGGAAGCGCAACAAGACCATGCAACGGCGCATGGATCAAATGATGCTCAAGATTCCCGTATTCGGCCCGCTGGTGCGCAAGGCTTCCATCGCGCGCTGGTCACGCACCCTGGCTACCATGTTCGCGGCCGGCGTTCCGCTGGTGGAAGCATTCGATTCAGTGGCTGGCGCTGCCGGCAACGCGGTGTATTACGACGCCACCAAGGCGATCCAGCGTGAAGTCACTACGGGCACAAGCCTGACCGTCGCCATGCAGAATACAGATGCGTTCCCCAGCATGGTTTTGCAGATGGTCGCCATCGGCGAAGAGTCCGGCGCATTGGACAGCATGTTGGGAAAAGTTGCCGATTTTTTCGAAGCTGAAGTGGATGATGCGGTAGAAGCTCTGTCGAGTCTGATGGAGCCGGTAATCATGGTCGTGCTGGGTACGCTCATCGGCGGTCTGGTGATTGCGATGTACCTGCCGATCTTCAAAATGGGTCAGGCCGTCGGCTAATCGACCGGCTCGCAAACAGGCGCGGCGATGACCGCGCCTTTTTTATATGCCAAGGTGATTCGATGCCGCTTCTGTTGCAAACCTCCCCCTGCGTTTTTTCCTGTTCGCCGGAATTAACGGGTGGGTTGTCGGCAACTTTTGCGCCGACATGACCCGCCAGCGGATTAGTCTTTACCGAAACCACTGCCATGACTGAATTATTCCAGCTTCTCAAATCCGAACCTCTTGTATTTGCCATTGTTTGCGGCATGCTTGGACTGATCGTCGGCAGTTTTCTCAACGTCGTCATCCATCGCCTGCCCAAAATGATGGAGCGCGAATGGCATAAGCAATGCGCAGAACTCAGCGGCAAAGCGCCGGAAGACTCCCCCAGATACAACCTGCTGGTTCCGCGATCCGCCTGCCCGCTTTGCGGCCACGCCATTACCGCCGCCGAGAACATTCCCGTACTCAGCTATCTTTTCCTGCGCGGCAAATGTGCAGGTTGCGGAGCGGCCATTTCGCCACGTTATCCCGTTGTAGAGGCTGTCAGCGGCATCCTGAGCGCGTATGCGGCCTGGCATTTCGGCTTCGGACTCGCTGGTCTTGCCGCGATCGTATTCCTCTGGGCACTGATTGCGCTTACTTTCATCGATTTTGACACCCAGCTGCTTCCCGACGACATCACCCTGCCATTGCTCTGGCTGGGTCTGCTGCTCAATCTCAACGGGACATTCACTTCTTTGCCGAATGCCGTCATCGGTGCCATCGTCGGCTACCTTGCGCTGTGGATCGTGTATTGGGCATTCAAACTGACCACCGGCAAGGAAGGCATGGGCTACGGAGATTTCAAGTTGCTAGCCGCCATCGGCGCCTGGTTGGGCTGGACCATGCTGCCGCTGGTCATCCTGCTGTCCTCGCTGGTCGGGGCCGCGGTCGGCATCGCACTCATCGTTTTCACCAAGCATGGCCGGAATATTCCCATCCCCTTCGGACCTTATCTGGCGGGCGGGGGATTGATTGCCCTGTTTTGGGGGCAAACGCTGACGCAGAACTACCTGCAACTTCTGGCACCGTGAATTATCTGGCCGGGTTGACAGGCGGAATCGGCAGCGGGAAAAGCACCGTCGCTGACATGTTCGCCGCGCTCGGTGCGCGCATCATCGACACCGACCTCATTTCACACCAGCTGACGCAAGCAGGCGGAGCAGCCATTCCGGCATTGCGCGATGCATTCGGCCCTCAAGTCTTGGATGCACAGGGCGCGCTGAATCGCAGCAGAATGCGCGAAATCGTCTTTAATGACCCTGCCGAGAAGATGCGGCTGGAAGCCATCCTGCATCCGCTCATCTTTGCCGAGACCAGGCTGCAAGCCGCATCCCCCACCGAAGCACCTTACACCCTCGTTGTGGTTCCTTTGCTGTTTGAAAGCGGGCGCTATGCCAACTGGCTGCAATGCGTGATCACTGTGGACTGCCCGGAGGAATCCCAGATCGCCCGCACCATGCAACGCAGCAAGCTGGACGAGCCGGCCGTCCGCGCCATCATGTCCCAGCAGCTCGGCCGTGAGGAACGGCTGGCATTGTCCGACGAGGTAATCATCAACAATGGCAGCCTGGATGACCTGAAAATCCAGATTGTCGGAATGCACTGCCGTTTGTCTGAATTGGCCACTGAAAGCGATTGACGGCATGCCGCACTGGCTATATCTTTCGCAACCAATTAAACCCCGTCCCCGTTAGGCGAAAGTGATCAACTACGAGTTTCCCCTCAACGAAAGAGTTCGCACCATGCTGCGTCTTGAGGACCTCTACTTTCGCATCGACCGGTTTATCGAAAGCGACAGAAGTACGGACCATCATGCTGCGCTGGGCGTCCTGTTCGAGATACTCGAAGTTGCCAGCCGAGCCGATCTCAAGTCCGAACTGCTGCAAGAACTGGAGCGCCAAAAGAAAGCGTTAAACAGCCTCCATAACAATCCTGAAATCCTGGAAGACGCGCTGGATGCGATACTCGTCGAGATCGAGGGGGCCAGTGCAAGACTGCTCAGCATGAGCGGCAAGATCGGCCAGCATCTGCGCGACGACGAATGGCTGATGGGTATCAAGCAACGCGCCTGCATCCCGGGCGGGGTCTGCGAGTTCGACCTCCCCTCCTATCATTACTGGCAACATCAAAGCCCGGAACTTCGTCGCCAGAGCCTGGGCGTCTGGCTAGCCCCCATGTTGCCATTGCACGATGGAATCACCATATTGCTCAAGCTGCTGCGCGAAAATGGCAAGGTCCATCATTTCACTGCCTTCCATGGCAGTTTTCAGCAAATGCAGGGCGGTCGTGTGGCTCAGATGCTGCGTATCTCGCTTGATCCGGACCTGCCGTGCATCCCCGAGATCAGCGCCAACAAATACGCACTCAACATCCGTTTCGTCGAGGCCAAGTACACCGCCAAGACCGCTCTCTACGATCAGGATGTCCCTTTCGACCTGACTTTCTGTTCGCTGCAATGAGCAAGCCGCCTGTCGTCACTTGCCCGACTTGCGGCAAAGAACATGTATGGGACACCGGCAATCGTTTCCGCCCGTTCTGCAGCGAGCGCTGCAAACTCATCGATCTTGGAAAATGGGCTAACGAAGAATATCGCGTTGAACAACGCGAGCAGGAATTGCCTGATTCGGATCACCAAGCCTGACGCAGCAAAGCAATTCCGTGGGCTCCGTGCTGCCATGCAGCCTGCATATCCTCCCGACTCAAGCCCCCCAAGGCATACACAGGGATCTTTGAACCTGCCGCCATCGCGGCGAAATTATCCCAGCCCAGATGCGGCGCTCCCGGATGGGATATGGTCGGCAACACCGGACTCAACAACGCAAAATCACAGCCTAAGGCTTCCGCACGGCGTAATTCATCTGCACTGTGGCAGGAAGCCGCGCACCAATCGATTGCAGGACGCGACTTCAATTCCGCGAGCTGAATCGAAGTCAGTTGGACACCGTCCGCTCCGACCTCCTCTGCCAATGCCACATCGCCGTTGAGCAACACCTTCGCGCCGCATTCGTGTGCCAGTGCCACTACGCGCAGTGCCAGTTCGCGCAAGTCGCTACGCGGGAGGTCTTTTTCGCGCAACTGAACCAGCCGCAGCCCCTTGCCCAGCGCGGCTTGCAGGCTTGCCAGGAACTGCTCCATTCCCAGCTCGGCTGCATTGCTGATGGCGTATAAAGCCGGCAATTCCAGTGCGCGCAGGACGGGGGTATTGGCAGGAAGGACTGGATCGACCAAAACCCGCGACGGCTGTTGCCAGGAAAATTGCTGGCCTTCATGCGGATGCAGCTCGCCGCTCCATGCCGTTACGCGGAAGAAATTCAGGCGCACTGTTGCGTGCGGATAAGTAAAGATGTGGGTAAGCCACGGATAGGCGGTTTGGACTGTGATGCCGAGCTCTTCATGCAGCTCTCGAACCAGTGCATGGTACGGTGTCTCGCCCGGCTCGATCTTGCCACCGGGAAATTCCCAATAGCCGGCCCAGATTTTGCCGGGAGGGCGTTGGGCGAGAAGGAAGGAGCCGTCGGGGCGTTGCAGGACGGCGGCGGAGACTTCGACGATTTTGTTTTTTTCGGGTTGGGGGTTCAATGTAATCTTTCCAGCTTTCAGTTTTCCGGGGGCATGGGCCGTTCTTGGCAAGTACCATGGAAAGAACAGACTGTGATGTTCTCCACGAAAGAAGAGAGACTAATTCCTTCCGCACCAATCCCGGGCAAACTGCCCCGCCACCCTTCCACTCCTTGATCCCCTCATCAACGACCACTGTAGCGCCGCCGTGCGCACCTCATCAGTGAGTCCCTGCTTCCACCCATGATGAGCCAGCCAATGCGCCGCCACGGCCAGATATTCATCCTGTGCGAAAGGGTAAAATGAAATCCACAATCCGAAACGTTCCGACAACGACACCTTTTCTTCCACGCTTTCTGCCGGATGCACCTCATCTCCAACGTGTTTCGTGGCGAGGTTGTCCTGCATATAGTCCGGCATCAGGTGACGACGGTTGGATGTCGCGTAGATGAGCAGGTTGTCGGAGAAGGCGACCAGGTCGCCGTCCAGTGCGGCCTTGAGCGATTGATAGCCGGGTTCCGCGTCATTGAAGGAGAGATCGTCGCAATACAGGATGAAACGCTCGGCGCGCCCCTGCACCAGTCCGACGATGTGCGACAGGTCGATCAGGCCCTGCTTGTCGATCTGGATCACGCGCAAACCCTGGCCTGCATATTCGTTCAGCAAGGCTTTCACCAGAGACGACTTGCCCGTACCTCGCGCGCCGGATAGCAGCACGTTATTCGCCGTGCCGCCGCGTACGAATTGCAGCGTGTTCTGCCGGATGCGTTGTTTCTGGTCTTCAATACCGAGCAGATCGGTAAGCGCGATGCGCTGGAAATTGGGAACGGGATGCAGCGTGCGTTGCTGATGATCCCAGCGAAACGCGGCGGCGGATTTCCAATCGGGAGCTTGGGGCTGCGCGCCGGGCAGGATGGCTTCCAGACGGGACAGCAGACCTTCGGCGCGGCTAAGAAAACGGTCGAGTTTGTCCATTACTAAATAACCTTTCGCATGACCGCCGAACTCCCCTGCGGGGTTGAATCACACTGCACACTAGCTGCGATAACTCGCGTTGATCTTCACATAATCGTAGGAGAAATCGCAGGTCCACAGCGTGGCATTCACCGTTCCGCGATTCAGTACCACGCGAATGGTGATGTCGCTCTGCTTCATCACGCGCTGCCCGTCCTCTTCCCGGTAACTCGGAGCACGTCCGCCGTTTTCCGCCACCAGCACATCATCCAGATAGAGTTTCAATTTCTCCACATCGAGGTCGCTCACACCCGCGTAACCGATCGCCGCAAGGATGCGCCCGAGATTAGGGTCGGACGCAAAGAACGCGGTCTTCACCAAAGGCGAATGGGCGATGGCATACCCGATCTTTTTGCATTCGGCTTCGTCGCGCCCCCCCTCGACCTGGATGGTGATGAACTTGGTCGCACCCTCGCCGTCGCGCACGATGGCTTGCGCCAGCACGGTGGCGACCTCGGTAACGGCGGCTTGCATGGCGGCTCGACTCGATGCATCGATAAATGCACCGCTCTTGCCCGTAGCCATGAGCATCAGCGCATCGTTGGTGGAGGTGTCGCCATCGACAGTGATGCAGTTGAAGGATCGGTCGGCCGCTGCACTCACCATCTGTTGCAGCATCGGTTGTGCGATGGCCGCATCGGTCGCGATGTAGCCCAGCATGGTGGCCATGTTGGGATGGATCATGCCGGAGCCTTTGGACATGCCGGTCACGGTGACGGTCTTGCCGCCGATCTGGATCTGGCGCGATACGGCCTTGGCGACGATGTCGGTGGTCATGATCGCGTTTGCGGCATCGAACCAGTTATTGACGCTCAGGTTCGCCACGGCTTGCGGCATGCCGGCAACGATCTTGTCTACGGGTAGCGGTTCCATGATGACGCCCGTTGAATAAGGCAGCACTTGCTCGGCTGCGCAACCAAGCAGCTTCGCGAGTTCGGCGCAGGTAGTGCGCGCCGCCGCCATGCCCTGCCCGCCGGTTCCGGCATTGGCGTTGCCGGTGTTGACCACCAGTGCGCGTATCCCTTTGCCTGTTGCAAGATGTTCCCGCGCCACGATGACCGGCGCTGCGCAAAAGCGGTTTGAGGTGAACACGCCCGCAACGGTCGCACCCTCATCCAGTTTGATCACCAACAGATCCTTGCGGTCGGCGCGCTTGATGCCCGCTTCCGCAGTTCCCAACGAAACGCCCGCAACGGGCAACAGTTGTGCCGCAACGGGCGCTGAAAGATTCACCGGCATTTAACTTCCTTTAATGTATAACTCGCACCGCGATCCGTTCGATTCCTCGCCCGCTTGCTGGCCTAGTCGAATGGCCAGTAGTTCCATCAGGATCGAGGAGAGGGAAACGGGCATGGCTGGCTCCAACATCGGAGATGGTGCTCCTTCCATGCCCGTTAGAAACGTCCTTTTGTCTTGTAGATGTAGTTGCTCATCTCGACTGTTTCGGTGTTCATACGGCGAACAATTCCATGCGTATGACGCACGATGCCGCGCATCACGTAATAGACAATCGCGGGTTGCGTGTTCAGCAGGGCCTCGAACTTTGAACGTTCCAGCAGCAGTACCTGGCAATTCGTCTTGGCGACCACGGTGGCACTGATCTGCGAGACGTTGCCGCCGGCGAAAGTGATGATACCGGCCAAATCTCCCGGCTGCAGCAGGTGCAACGTCGCCTGTTCGCCACCCAGGGTTGCGGTCGCCTCCACTTCGCCGCTGGCCAGAACGATCAGGGAGTTCTTCAGACTTTCTTCGCCCGGGCGCAGCAAGGCTTCACCGCTCTTGAATTCCCTGACTTCGAAAAGTTTTGCCAGGATCTCGATCTCGGCATCGCGCAATTCTTCCGTCAGCGTCGAGTTGTTCAGTGTCTGCAAAACCAGGTTGTTTGTCGGCATATCCTTCTCCCAGAGTTTGGTGTGTTCAGCTCAACTTGCCATGGCACTGCTTGTATTTCTTACCTGAACCGCAAGGGCAGGGATCGTTGCGGCCAATCTTTTCACCGCCGCGCACAAACGGCTTGTGTTCGGTTTCCGGATTGTCTGTCGACGCCAGGGCCTCTTCGTAATCCGCATGATGATACTGCACATTTTCCGGCACGTGGGGAGCTTCCGCCGCCGCAACATCCGCCTCGCTGCGGATCTGCACGTTCATCAGGGTCTGCGTCACATCGCGCTTGATCGCTTCCAGCATGGTAGCGAACAGGTCGAACGCTTCGCGCTTGTATTCCTGCTTGGGGTTCTTCTGCGCATAACCGCGCAGGTGTATGCCCTGCCGCAGGTGATCCAGTGCCGCCAGATGCTCACGCCAGTGCTGGTCCAGGCTCTGCAACATGACGATGCGTTCATAGCCATGCATCACATCGGCGCCCACATGCTCCACCTTGGCCTGATATTGCCGCTGCGCCGCCTCGATTGTGCGCGTCCGCAGTCCGTTCTCATCCAGTTGCTTTTCCTGCTCCAGCCATTGCACCACCGGCAGATGCAGCTGGTATTCGGCACCCAGTGCTTTTTCCAGGCCTGATGCATCCCACTGCTCTTCCATGCTGCCATGCGGAATATATTCGGCAACAGTATCGGACAACACGCCTTCGCGCATTGCGTTGATGGTTTCCGAAATATCGGTGCTTTCCAGCAATTCGGCACGCTGCTGATAGATCACTTTGCGCTGGTCGTTGGCAACATCGTCGTATTCCAGGATCTGTTTGCGCATGTCGAAGTTGCGCGCTTCCACCTTGCGCTGCGCATTTTCGATCGCGCGCGTCACCCACGTGTGCTCGATGGCTTCGCCTTCGGGCAGCTTGAACTTGTTCATGATCGCCGCCACACGGTCCGAGGCGAAGATGCGCAACAGCGGATCTTCCAGCGACAGGTAGAAACGACTGGAGCCGGGATCGCCCTGACGACCGGAACGACCGCGCAACTGGTTATCCACGCGCCGGGATTCGTGCCTCTCGGTGCCGATGATATGCAAGCCTCCGCTCGCGATCACCTGCTTGTGGATAGGCTCCCATTCGGCACGCAATTTCTCGATGCGTTGCTCTTTTGCAGCCGCATCCAGGTTTTCGTCCATACGCACCAGCTCGATGGGTTTTTCCACGTTGCCGCCCAGCACGATGTCCGTACCGCGCCCCGCCATGTTGGTGGCGATCGTAACCATCTTCGGGCGACCAGCCTGCGCCACGATCTCGGCTTCACGCGCATGCTGCTTGGCGTTCAACACCTGGTGCGGCAGTTTTTCCTTTGCCAGCAAGCCCGACAACAGTTCGGAAGTTTCGATGGAAGTCGTGCCGACCAGCACTGGCTGTCCGCGTTCATGGCAATCGCGGATGTCGGCGATAACCGCCGCATACTTTTCGCGCGTGGTGAGATAAACCTTGTCCATCATGTCCTTGCGCACCGTGGGACGATGCGGCGGGATGATGACCGTTTCCAGATTGTAGATGCTCTGAAATTCGTAAGCTTCAGTGTCGGCGGTGCCGGTCATGCCGGACAGCTTGTTGTACATGCGGAAATAATTCTGGAACGTGATCGAAGCCAGCGTCTGATTCTCTTTCTGGATCTCAACGCCTTCCTTGGCTTCCACCGCCTGATGCAGACCATCCGACCAGCGCCGGCCGGCCATCAAGCGACCGGTGAATTCGTCGACGATGATCACTTCATCGTTCTGCACCACATAATGCTGGTCGAGAAAGAACAGGTTATGCGCCCGCAATGCGGCATACAGATGGTGGATCAGCGTGATGTTGGCCGGGTCGTACAAGCTGCCGCCAATCGGCAACAGGCCGGCTTGCGCCAGCAGGCGTTCGGCATGCTCGTGGCCGGATTCGCTCAGCAAGATCTGGTGGTTCTTTTCATCGACATGAAAATCGCCAGGTGCGTTCTCGTCTGCCTGGCGTTTCAGGTTCGGCACCAGTTTGTTCATCTGCAGATAGACATCGAGATTGTCTTCGGCCTGGCCGGAGATGATGAGCGGTGTGCGCGCCTCATCGATCAGGATGGAGTCCACCTCGTCGACGATGGCGAAGTTCAGGCCGCGCTGAAAGCGATCCTCGGCGTTCGCCGCCATGTTGTCGCGGAGGTAGTCGAAGCCGAACTCGTTGTTGGTGCCGTAGGTGATATCCGCTCCGTAGGCGACCTGTTTGTCCGCATGCTCCATGCTGGTCAGGATGACGCCTACAGACAGCCCGAGGAACTGGTACAGCTTGCCCATCCACTCGGCGTCGCGCGCCGCCAGATAGTCGTTCACCGTTACTACATGCACGCCTTTGCCGGACAGGGCGTTCAGGTAAGCAGGCAGGGTCGCCATCAGGGTCTTGCCCTCGCCGGTGCGCATCTCGGCGATCTTGCCGTAATGCAGCACCATGCCGCCGATCAGCTGCACATCGAAGTGCCGCATCTGCAACGCCCGTTTGCTTCCTTCGCGCACCACGGCAAATGCTTCCGGCAAGATCGCGTCGAGCGACTCGCCCTGCTGCACACGCTGCTTGAATTCTGCGGTCTTGGCACGCAACTGATCGTCGGACAAGGCTGAGATCTGTCCCTCCAGCGCATTTACGCGGATAACGGTCTGGCGATACTGTTTGAGCAAGCGGTCGTTCCGACTGCCAAATACGGACTTCAATATTTTTGAGATCATGCTGTTATTTTCTTATGCTGCCATTACAAACAAATAAAAAAGGGTGAGGCACACACCTCACCCTTCTGCAAAACCTGAACGGTCAAGTCCTGGCTTTTTCCAGGAAACGTACCGGGTTCTGGGCGATGCCCTTGTATCTCACTTCAAAATGCAGATGAGGGCCGGTCGATCTGCCCGTGCTTCCCGACAAAGCGATTTCATCCCCACGCCTGACCATCTGTCCAACCTTGACCAACAGCCTGGACGCATGCGCATAACGCGTTACGACCTCGTTGCCGTGGTCTATCTCGACCATATTACCATACTGCGGGTGAGTATCCGCATACACCACCACCCCTGCTGCCGAGGCATGGATCGGCGTGCCCTCCGGAACCATATAATCCACCCCCTCATGCATGGCATTCTTGCCGGTGAAGGGGTCGATACGCCAGCCGAAGTTGGAGGAATACCAGACTTCATTAATGGGGGGAACCGAAGGCAGCAGCTTTTTGCTCAATTTGTCCTGCATTAACAGAGTCTCCAGCGCCACCAGCTTGTCGCTACGGTCGCTCAGCAGCGCGTTCAGTTCCGCCATCTGTTGTTCCATGCTCGACATGGAGACCTGTTGCTGCAGGGCTGACGGCAGGTAAGGCCCCCCCTGCGCAGGCAGCTTGTCGAACGAAAATTCCTCCGGCTTCATGCCACTCAACTTTGCCAAGCGCGCTCCCAAGCCATTCAGCCGCAGCACTTGTGCCTGCATCTGGCCAAGCCGCATGGCCAGGGTATCCAGGCTCTTGTGCATGAAGGTTTCCTGCTTTTGCTGCTCATCCTGTTGCGCGCTGGCCATCCAGGCACGCAATTCGTTGCTCATCATGCCGGGCTGGAAGCGCACGATGGCGTATTGCGCGGCCAACACTGCTGCAACGAACATCAGCGCGGCCAAGATTGCCAGAACGACCAGATGCGTTCCCTTCAGCGAAATGCTGCGGGCTTTTGCAAACCGGTTGGAAACTAGAATAATATCCACGCAATCCCCTTTTTGATGCGATTCCTGTGTGAACCTACCGTGCCGCACCGTCTGAACGCCTATTTGGCCTCCAATCAAGAATTACGGCAACTTTCGAGCAAAGCCAAGCAAATTGCAGTCTTGCAAAGGCTCTACGAAGCTGTCGCGCCGCCCAATCTGGCACGCAACAGCCTGATATTACGGCTACATCAGCAAACGATGGTCATTGCTGCAAATAACGGCGCGGTCGCTGCCAAGTTGCGCCAGATGTCCGCAGAACTCATTTCCCTTTTTCAAGCAAGGGGATGCGAGGTTACTGTAATTCAAATCAGGGTGCAAGTCACGGCCCCTCCCCGAATCACGCCTTCCGAACCTCGTAAATTGGGTAAATCCGCTCACGATGCGTTGAACAAACTGGATGAAAATCTGGCCGATTCACCCCTAAAATCAGCTTTAAGGCGGCTAATCAAACGAATCTAGCTTAGACCAGCACTCGCCACGCAACCAGTCCATAGCGTTCGAGCAGATACAAAGCACCGAACACCATTAGAACGTAGCCCATGAAACGCACCACCTGCCAGATGAAGCGGGGATAACGCGGATCGCGCGTGATCAGATATAAGGCGGCGGATGAAACGATCAGCAGTGTGGAGAGCAATAAAGCGAGGCGGATAAGCATCGCTGCTGCAGGATCAGGCCGCCTGTAGCTGCAGGCGCAGGAAATCGGGAGCCTCTTCCGGCTTGTCGAACGTGGTGAATTCCCATGCCGTTTCGTCGGCCAACAAGGCCCGGCAAAGGGCATTATTCAGGGCATGGCCGGATTTATAGCCGGAAAATGCACCGATCAAGGGATGTCCCAGCAAGTAAAGGTCGCCAATGGCGTCCAGCACCTTATGTTTGACGAATTCGTCTTCAAAACGCAGGCCGTCCGGGTTGATGACGCGATATTCGTCCATCACGATCGCATTATCCAGACTCCCGCCTAGTGCCAATCCTTGCGAACGCATGTATTCGACTTCCTGCATGAAGCCGAAAGTACGGGCGCGGCTCACTTCCTTTATATAAGAGTGCTCCCCCAGATCCACAGTCACATTTTGCTTGGTGTTGGCAAAGACCGGGTGGGCAAAATTGATGGTGAAGTTCAGCTTGTAGCCGTTATACGGCTCAAAACGTACCCATTTGTCGCCATCCTTCACTTCCACCGTTTTCTTAATCCGGATGAATTTCTTGGCGGCAGCTTGTTCTACGATGCCCGCAGATTGCAGAAGGAATATGAACGTTCCCGCACTGCCGTCCATGATGGGCAATTCCGAACTGGTCAGTTCGACGATGGCGTTGTCGATACCCAAGCCGGCCAAAGCCGACATCAGGTGCTCCACCGTCGCCACACGTGCGCCATGCGCTTCCAGACAAGTGGAAAGCCGCGTGTCGTTAACCGCATGTGCCTCGGCGCGAATATCCCCGGAATCCGGCAAATCAACGCGCCGAAACACGATCCCGCTGTCAATGGAAGCCGGACGCAAGGTCAGGTAGACCTTTTCGCCGGTGTGCAGACCGACGCCCGTCGCCTGCACCATCGTTTTCAATGTACGTTGCTTGACCATTTGTGATGACCTGACAAAACCGGTGCGAAGTTTAACATAGCCCCAAGACAGGATTTGGGAACTGGGAGTTGGGATTTTGCACGAATGCTCCCTGCAAATCCTAAATCCAGAATCCTAATTCCTGCCCTAATCCGCCTGTTTGCGCAAGAACGACGGGATATCGAGCGGATCGACGCCGGATTGCTTCATCGCTTCGACTGCTTCGCGATGGCGTCCGGTGCGTATCACGGCAGGCATATCCAGCTCGTTGTAGTTAACCATCGGCGCATCGTGCGTTCCGGTACGCTGTTGCTTCTCGTATGCCAGAACCGGCTTCGGCTGCTTGCGTGCCATTGGAACGCCCAGACCGGTAGCCACGATGGTCACGCGCATCTCATCGCCCATTGCCTCATCGAATACCGAGCCGACAATCACTGTCGCTTCTTGTGCGGCAAACTGGAAACAATTCATCACTTCATGCAACTCTTCCAGAGTCAGGCTGCTGCTGGAGGTGATGTTGACCAGTACACCGCGCGCGCCGGAAAGATCCACATCTTCCAGCAAGGGGCTGGCGATCGCCTGCTCCGCGGCACGTTGCGCACGGCCTTCTCCGGATGCGGATGCCGCACCCATCATCGCCATGCCGTTCTCCGACATCAGCGTGCACACGTCGGCGAAGTCCACGTTCACCATACCTGGAACGTTGATGACTTCTGCGATACCGGCCACCGCTCCCTGCAACACACCGTTCGCCGCCTTGAATGCTTCCGGCAATGTAGTCTTGCCGCCCAGCACTTCCATCAGCTTGGCATTCGGAACGATGATGAGGGAATCGACATAGACTGCCAGTTCTTCGATGCCGCTTTGAGCCAGCGTCATGCGCTTGCCTTCGAAGATGAACGGCTTGGTCACCACTGCCACAGTAAGGATGCCCATCTCCTTGGCCACTTGCGCAACGATAGGTGCGGCACCCGTGCCTGTTCCGCCCCCCATGCCCGCGGTGATGAACACCATGTTGGCGCCGCTGATGATCTCGGCGATGCGCTCGCGGTCTTCGATCGCGGCAGCCTGTCCGATCTCCGGCTTGGCGCCTGCGCCGAGGCCCTTGGTCAGGTTTGCGCCAATCTGCAACTGCACACGCGCCTTGCTGCGGCGCAGCGCCTGCGCGTCGGTGTTGATGACGATGAACTCGACCCCCTGCACTCCCTGATCGATCATGTGATCGACTGCATTTCCGCCGCAGCCGCCCACTCCCACTACCTTGATCACTGCGCCTTGCGGCTGAGCATCCATAAGTTCAAACATATTTTTCTCCTTTTCTAAATTGCAAACCGACCCTGAACCAAACTGCTAAAAGTTGCGCTGAAACCACGTCTTCATACTCGCCATCACATCGCCGAACGATCCCGAATTAACGCGCGACACTTCGTCGCGTTTGTGCTGCTCCAGCCCGTACAACAGCAAACCGACTCCCGTCGCGTAACGCGGCGTCTTCACCACATCGGACAATCCCCCGATGTTGCGCGGCACACCCATGCGCACCGGCATATGGAATATCTCTTCACCAAGCTCGACCATGCCTTGCATGGCGCTGCTGCCTCCGGTGATCACGACGCCGGAAGACAACAGGTCCTCGAAGCCGCTGCGGCGCAGCTCCTGCTGCACCAGTGAATACAATTCCTCCACGCGAGGTTCGATCACTTCCGCCAGGGTTTGGCGCGACAGCATGCGCGCACTGCGCTCACCCACGCCGGGCACTTCGATCGGTGCATCGTTCGCCAACTGGCGCAAGGCGCAGCCGTATTTGATCTTGATGTCCTCGGCGTCCTTGGTCGGCGTGCGTAGCGCCATCGCGATGTCGTTGGTGATCTGGTCGCCCGCGATGGGGATCACCGCCGTATGCCGGATCGCGCCATTGGTAAAGATCGCCACATCGGTCGTGCCGCCGCCGATGTCCACCAGACACACACCCAGTTCACGCTCGTCGTCTGCCAGCACCGCTTTGCTCGATGCCAGCGGTTGCAGGATCATCTCGTTCACTTCCAGGCCGCAGCGGTGGATGCACTTCAGGATGTTCTGCACTGCCGCCACCGCCCCGGTGACGATATGCACCTCAACCTCGAGGCGCATGCCGCTCATGCCCAGCGGCTTTTTGATGCCGCCCTGCCCGTCGATGCTGAACTCCTGCTCAAGGATGTGCAGGATCTGCTGGTCTCCCGGCAGGCTGATCGAGCTGGCCGTCTCCACCGCGCGCACCACATCGGTGTGCGCCACTTCCTTATCCTTGATCTTGATCATGCCGTTGGCATTCGAGCTGCGGATGTGGCTGCCCGCGATACCGGTATAGACCTCGCGTATCTTGCAGTCCGCCATCAGCTCCGCTTCTTCCAGCGCGCGCTGGATGGCGCCGACCGTTGCGTCGATGTTCACCACCATGCCCTTCTTCATGCCGGAGGATTCGTGCATGCCCGCCCCGATCACTTCCAGCGTGCCTTCCGGCCTGATCTCGGCGACGATGCACGCGATCTTCGACGTGCCGACATCCAGCGCCACGACCAAATGCTTGTTCTCTCTGTTCTTGCTCATCGCTTTCCCCTTGCTGCCATTTCAAACATTGCCGCCGGGCAGATACGCCGCAAACCCGTTGCGATAGCGCAGATCCACATGGCTTGCCGGTCGCGCCAATGCGGCCAGACTGTACGGATATACTTTGACGAAACGCGCCATCCGTTCCTGCATCTCTTCCCTGCCCAGTTCGAGCACCATGCCCTTGTCCAGCTTCACTTGCCATGCAAAGCGCGGCGACAGGCTTATTTGCATGACCTGCTGATGCAACGGTTGCAGCGCTGCATTCAGATCAGCGTACATCCGCGCCACCTGCGCGGAGGTTTCCGGTTGCCCGACGAAGACCGGCAGCACCTGATCCGTCGTTGCCGAAAAAACCTCGCCGTGCGTATTCACCAGCGACGTTCCGTTCCAGCGAGCCAGTGCAACTTGCTCTTCCACTTCCACTTCCAGACTCCACGGGAACTTGCGCCTCACGCTCACTTTGCGCACCCAGGGCAACTTTTCGAATGCCTGTCGCGTCGTTTCCAGATCGACAGTAAAGAAGTTACCGCTCACTTGTTCATGCACCACTTTTTCCATCAATTCGGGCGAAACGCGCTGCGGTACCGCAGTCAGTTCCACAGCACGCAGGGGAAATACCGGCAAACGCAGCACATAGCGCGCCGTGCCGTAGAGCACCAGCACGAGGCTAATGCCGAACAGCAGGTTCGCGATACCGCGCAGCAGCGGCGTGTTATCCCACATGCGCACCCTCCAGTATCCGGATCACCAATTCTTCGAAATCGATGCCTGCCTGTCGCGCCGCCATCGGCACCAGGCTGTGGTCGGTCATGCCGGGCGATGTGTTCGCCTCCAGCAAATAGGCCTTGCCGTCCTCGCCGCGCAGGAAGTCCACGCGCCCCCAGCCCTGTCCGCCGATAAGCAAAAATGCCAGCTGGGCAATGTGCTGCATCTCGCCCTCTTGTTCTGCAGTCAGGCCGCACGGGCACAGATACCTTGTATCGTCGCGCAGGTACTTGGCCTCGTAGTCGTAGAACTCGTTCGCCGGCTCGATCTTGATGACCGGCAGCGCATGGCCGTTCAGGATCGCAACCGTGTACTCACCGCCCCCGATGAACCTTTCGGCGAGCACCAGGCTGTCGTATTTGGCCGCTTCCGCGTAGGCAGACTGCAAATCATCGGCACGCTTCACTTTGGTGATACCCACGCTCGACCCCTCATTCGCGGGTTTCACGAAAAGCGGCAAACCGAGGCGCTGTACCACACCGTTCCAGTCGCTGCTCTCGGTGAGCATTTCGTAATCGGGAATCGGCAAGCCTGCGGCCTGCCACACCAGCTTGGTACGCCATTTGTCCATCGCGAGTGCCGACGCCAGCACACCGCTGCCGGTATAGGGGATGTTCATCAACTCCAGCGCACCCTGCACCGTTCCGTCCTCGCCGAAGCGGCCGTGCAGCGCGATGAACACGCGGTTGAAATTCTCGTCCCGCAAGGCATGCAGGTCGCGAGTCTCGGGGTCGAACCCATGCGCATCCACGCCGCTTTTCTGCAATGCTGCCAATACCGCCGCACCGCTCTTCAACGATACCTCGCGCTCTGCGGAGCGCCCGCCGAACAGAACGGCCACTTTTCCAAAATTCTTCAAGCTCGCTCTCCGATGATTCTCACCTCGGGATGCAATTGCATCCCCGTCCTTGATTCAACCGTTGCCTGCACTACATCGATCAGATCCTCGATATCCGCTGCAGTCGCCTTGCCCATGTTCACGATGAAGTTGGCATGCTTCTCCGACACTTGGGCGCCACCGACACGCCTGCCTTTCAGGCCGCAACCCTCGATCAGTTTCGCCGCATGGTCGCCCGGCGGGTTGCGGAATACCGACCCCGCGTTCGGCAACTGCAGGGGTTGGCTGGCGCTGCGTTTCTCCATCAATGCCTTGATCTCCCGGCGTGCCGCTTCCACATCGCCGGTTTCCAGCTTCAGCCAGGCGCCGACGAAGAATTCATCGCAGGTCTCAGGATGCGGGATACAGGATTCAGTAACACCCTCCGCACCTCGAACCCCATCCTGCATCCTGGATCCCGAATCCAGAATCCTCTTCACATGCCGATACCCGATCTCATATTCCTGCGGTGTGCGTTCCAGCAGGTCGCCGCGACGTGTCAGCACCTGTACGCGCCTTACTTTCTGCCATGTCTCGCCGCCGTAGCAGCCCGCATTCATCGCCAGCATGCCGCCAAGCGTGCCCGGGATGCCCACGAAGAATTCCGCGCCGCACAGGTTGTTGGTCGCCGCAAAGCGCGCGAGCTTTGCACCCGGCACACCCGCCTGCGCATAGATGTATTCACCTTCCATGCGCAATTCGGTCAGCGCACCCACCATCAACAGCACCGTCCCGCGAAATCCTCCGTCCCGAACCAGCAAGTTGCTGCCCAGACCCACTGCGATCAGCGGCTCGTCCGCCGGCGTTTGCTGCAAAAATCGCTGCAGGTCCGCAAGATCGGCCGGCTGATACAAACGCCGCGCTGCGCCGCCCGCACGCCAGCTCACGTGGCGAGACATGGGCTCGTCGTGAAGCAGCTCTCCCCGCAATCCCTCTGCACTGAACTTTTCCGGTTCGCTCATGTTCATTTTTGCGCCAACTGTTTCACGAGATTCGGCACGCTGCCGATGGATCCGGCGCCCATGGTCAGCACCACATCGCCGTCGCGCGCCATCTGCAGGATCGTCTGCGGCATGTCGGCGATCTGCTCGACGAACACGGCTTCGCTCTGTCCCGCCACGCGCAAGGCGTGCATCAGGGCGCGCCCGTCAGCGCCCACGATGGGCGCCTCGCCTGCCGCGTAGATCTCGCCCAATGCCAGCGCATCCACGCCGGACAGGACTTTGACGAAGTCCTCGAACAGGTCGCGCGTTCTCGTATAGCGATGCGGTTGAAAGGCAAGCAGCAGGCGCTTGCCGGGGAAGGCACCGCGCACGGCAGCGATGGTGGCTTTCATTTCCACCGGGTGATGCCCGTAGTCGTCAATCAAGGTAAAGCTGCCGCCCGCGGCAACGGTGTTGACCCCCTCGCCCGCGTGCGGGAGAGGGATCTCGCCATACCGCTGCATGCGGCGCCCCACACCTTCGAATTCGGCCAGCGCGGCGACGATCGCGGCTGGCGCAACACCGACCTCCAGACCGACCGCAATAGCCGCCAGCGCGTTAAGTACGTTGTGCATACCCGCCAGATTGAGCGAGATGTCGAGATCAAGCGGCTTGCCCTCGAACAGGCATTTCTCGTCGTGGCGGCATTGTGCAGTGAAGCGCATCCGGCCAGCCTCATGCCGCACGTTCACGGCGCGTATCTGCGCTTCCTCGCCCTGGCCGTAAGTGGTGATAGGCTTGCTGATACGAGGCAGGATATCGCGCACGTTCTCGTCGTCAGAGCACAGGATCGCGCGCCCGTAGAATGGAAGGCGCTCGACAAAATCGATGAAAGCCTGCTTCAGCTTGTTGAAGTCGTGGCCGTAGGTCTCCATGTGGTCGGCATCGATGTTGGTGACCACGGCGAGGATGGGAGTGAGATACAAAAAGGATGCATCCGACTCGTCCGCTTCGGCCACGATGAACTCGCCCGTACCCAGTCGCGCGTTCGCTCCGCTGCTGTTAAGACGTCCGCCGATGACGAAGGTCGGGTCGTACCCGCCTTTCGCCAGCACGCTGGTCACCAGCGATGTGGTGGTGGTCTTGCCGTGCGTTCCCGCCACCGCGATGCCCTGACGCAGGCGCATCAGTTCGGCCAGCATCACCGCGCGCGGCACGACTGGAATATGCTGTTCGCGTGCCGCCACCACTTCCGGGTTGTCCGCTTTCACCGCGGTGGATACCACGACCGCGTCGGCATCGCGCAAGTTCTTTGCATCGTGCCCGTGATGGATGATCGCACCCAGGGTCTGCAGACGTTGCGTAACCGCGCTGTCGGCAAGATCGGAACCGCTCACCTTGAATCCCAGGTTGAGCAATACCTCGGCGATGCCGTTCATGCCTGAGCCGCCGATGCCTACAAAGTGTATGTGTTTGATCTTATGTTTCATATGCAAATCCCGGATCTGGCCACAGCGAGCACAGAGATCGCAGAGGGGGTGCGGAGGTTTTCTCTGCGCCCTCTGCGGCAAATTGTCTTTTCATCATTCACGCTGCCAACTCCATACATACTTTCGCCACTTGTGCAGTCGCATCCGGCTTCGCCAGATTGCGCGCGGCTTGCGCCATCGCCAGCAGTTTTTCCCGGCTGAACCCCCTCAACAGTTTCGCCAGCTTTTCCCCGCTCAATTCCTTTTGCGGCAACAACACTGCCGCACCGTGCTCGCTCAAAAAGCGCGCGTTATGCGTCTGATGGTCGTCCACTGCGATCGGCAGCGGAATCAGCACGCTCGCCACACCAGCAGCTGCCAGTTCGGCGACGGTCAATGCACCCGCGCGGCAGATCAGCACATCCGCATGTGCATACTGGGTTGCCATATCGTCGAGAAACGGACGGATATCGGCTTTCACACCTGCCTGCTTGTAAAGTTGATGCACTGTTTCCAGGTTTTTCTTGCCAGTCTGGTGCAACACATTCGGGCGCTCTTGCTCGTTCATCAGGGCAAGTGCTTTCGGCATTGTTTCGTTGAGCGCTTGCGCCCCTAGGCTTCCGCCCACGACCAGCACATTCAATTTGCCGCTGCGTGCTGCGTAGCGCACTTCCGGCTCGGCCAATGCGGCAATATCGGCACGCACCGGATTGCCGCACCATTCGGTACGTTTCAGCACATCGGGAAAACCGCTCAGCACGCGTGCGGCAAGTTTTGCCAGCACTTTGTTGCTCATGCCCGCGATCGAGTTCTGTTCATGAATGACCAGCGGCCGGCGCAATATCGCCGCCATCAAACCGCCCGGCAGGGTGATGTATCCGCCCATACCCAACACCACATCGGGACGATAGCTGAAGATCGCCGCCGCACTCTGGCCCAGCGCGCGCAGCAGAGTGAATGGCAGCGTGAGCAGACGCAACATGCCTTTGCCGCGCACGCCGGTGAAGTTCACCCAGGCCACCGGATAGCCGTGCTTGGGCACCAGCTCCGCTTCCATGCTGTTCGGCGCGCCCAGCCACACCACGTTCCAGCCCTGCGCACGCAATGCATCGGCAACGGCAAGGCCAGGGTAAATGTGCCCGCCGGTTCCACCCGCCATGATGAGTATGGTGCGACTCATACCGGCAACCCCCTTGCTACTCTTCGATTTTGGCTACGGCCGCCACGCTGGGGCTTAACTTGCTGGCGCAAGTTAGCCTTCTCCGAAACCGCCGGACAGCATGGATTTGCTCTTTGCTCAACGAGCATGTGTTGCCCAATATTCATATTGGTAAACCTCGTGCGACCCGGCGGTTTTCATAATCGATCCGCAACAGAACCGCGATCGCCACGCAGTTCACGACCACGCCGCTGCCGCCGAAACTCAGGAACGGCAGAGTCAGCCCCTTGGTCGGCAGCACGCCCATGTTCACGCCGATGTTGATCATGGCCTGCACGCCCAGCCAGACGGCGATACCCTGCGCTACCAGCGCCGCGAACAGGCGCTCCGACATCGCCGCCTGCCGGCCGATCGCGAAAGTCCGCACGATGAGCCAGCCGAACAGGAGGATGACGGCGCTCACGCCCACCAGTCCCAGTTCTTCCGCGGTCACGGCGAGCAGGAAGTCGGTGTGGGCTTCCGGCAGATAAAACAGTTTCTCGACGCTGCCGCCAAGGCCGACGCCCAGCCATTCGCCGCGCCCGAATGCGATCAGTGCGTGGCTGAGCTGGTAGCCTTTGCCGTACGGATCGGACCACGGATCCATGAAGCCGATGACGCGCTGCATGCGATAGGGGGAAGAGAGGATCAGCGCCGCAAACGCGAGCGGCAGCAACAGCACCAGCCCGCCGAATATCTTGAGGTTGAAGCCGCCCAGCCACAGCGTGCCCATCGCGATCGCGCAGATCACCACGAAGGCGCCCATGTCGGGCTCCAGCAACAGCAGCGCGCCGACCAACGCCATCACGCCGAACATCGGCAGGAAGGGTTGCAACAGGTGATCCTTCACAGCCCCCTTGCGCACGGCGTAATCCGCCGCATACAGGACAGCGAACAGTTTCATCAGCTCCGACGGTTGCAGATTGACCACGACCAGCGACAGCCAGCGGCGGCTGCCGTTGACCGACTTGCCGACGCCGGGGATCAACACCAGCAACAGCAGCACGACGCCGACCAGAAAAAGATACGGCGCATACTTCTGCCAGATCTGCGTCGGGATCTGGAATGCGACCACACCGGCCGCCACGCCGGCCAAAATGAAGATCGCATGGCGCACCAGATAGTAAGTCGGCTGGTAATTGGTGTACTTGCCTGCTTCAGCGGTCGCGATCGAGGCCGAGTAGACCATCACCAAACCGATGGCAAGCAATGCGGTGACGATCCAGGTCAATACGCTGTCGTATTCCGCCTCGGTACGCCGGGGAGCATTCAGTGTTGCGCCGAACATGCCGCCCCCGCTTCCAGTTTCTTCACTGCCGCGATGAATACTTCGGCGCGATGCAGATAACTCTTGTACATGTCAAAGCTGGCACAGGCCGGCGACATCAGTACCGCATCGCCGGGCAGTGCATTCTCCGTTGCGAGGCGCACCGCATCATCCATGTCGCGCGCTTTCAGCACCAGCTTCCCGCAACCTTGTAGCGCCCGCTCGATCAGCGGCGCATCGCGCCCGATCAGCACCGCGGCACGCGCATGCTTTGCCACCGCATCCTTCAGCGGCGTGAAATCCTGCCCTTTGCCGTCGCCGCCGAGAATGACCACCGCCGGTTTGCCCAGACCTTTCAGTGCCGCTTCGGTCGCGCCTACATTGGTTCCTTTGGAATCGTCGTAATAAGTGATGCCCGCGACTTCCGCGACCTTTTCCACGCGGTGCGGCAAACCCCTGAAGGCGCGCAACGCCGCGCACAGCGGTTCAAGCGGCAGATCGAGCGCACGGCACAACGCCAGAGCCGCCAGCGCATTCGCAACATTGTGCAATCCGCTGACCTGCAGCTCGTCGGCACGCAGGATCTTCTGCGCGCCCTGCATCAACCAGACCGTCGTACCTTCACGACTGACGCCCCAATCATCCGCACCCGGTGGCGGATTCAGCCCAAAACTGAGTTGCGCACGTCCTTCGGTCAGCATCGCCGCACTGCGGGCATCTTCGCGATTCACGATCTGTGTGCCGTTACCCCGGAAGATGCGCGCCTTGGCCGCCGCATAACTATCCATGCCATCGTAGCGATCGAGATGGTCTTCCGTGACGTTAAGCACCGCGGCGGCATCCGCGTTCAGCGTGTACGTCGTTTCGAGCTGAAAACTGGAAAGCTCAAGCACCCATATCGCCGGTTGCCTGCCGCCACGTTCACGCAACGCATCCAGCACTGCGGGCGAGATGTTGCCCGCCACCTGTGCATCCAGACCGGCTGCCGCGCACATCGCTCCGACCATGCTGGTGACGGTAGTCTTGCCGTTTGCGCCCGTGATCGCGATGATCCCGGGCTTCGGCTGCGCCGCGTCGATCTGTTGCGCCAGCAATTCGATGTCGCCTTCGACCGGAATACCGCGCGCGATGGCGCGCTGCACGAACGGCTCCGCCAGCGGCACACCGGGACTGATGGCGATTCGGTCTATCCCCTGCAACAACTCGTCGCCGAACGGGCCGCACTGCACATCGGCATGCGGCAACTCGCTGCGCAGTATCGCGACGCCGGGCGGGGCATTGCGGCTGTCGGCCACGCGCAAGCGCGCACCCTGCGCGCTCAGATAGCGAGCGAGCGAGAGCCCTGTCTCTCCGAGACCGAGTACCAGCACCGATTGTCCGCGCAGTTGATTCATTCTTTATCTGAGTTTTAACGTAGCCAACCCGATGAGCACCAGCAGCATTGTGATGATCCAGAACCGGACAACGACCTGTGTCTCTTTCCAGCCCTTTTGCTCGAAATGGTGGTGCAGCGGCGCCATCAGCAGGATGCGCTGACCCGTACCGTATTTTTTCCTGGTGTACTTGAACCAGGACACCTGCAGCATCACCGACACCGCCTCCACCACGAACACGCCGCCCATGATGAACAGCACCAGCTCCTGACGGATGATGATCGCCACCGCACCCAGTGCGGCACCCAGTGCCAACGCGCCCACATCGCCCATGAATACTTCCGCCGGGTAGGCGTTGAACCACAGAAAGGCCAGTCCGGCGCCGGAGATCGCCGCGCAGAAAACAGCCAGTTCACCGGCGCCCGGAATCGAGGGTTCGCCCAGATATTTCGAGAACTCGGCATGGCCGGCAACGTAGGCAAAGACCGCAAGTGCTGCAGACACCATCACTGTGGGCATGATGGCCAAGCCATCCAGGCCATCCGTCAGATTCACCGCATTGCTGCTGCCGACGATGACCAGATAGACCAGCACGATGAAACCCACCATGCCCAGCGGCAACACCAGATGTTTGAAGAACGGCACGATGAGCTCGGTATGTGCGGGCAATGTCGCATGCGACCATAGGAAGATCCCGACCGACAGCGCGATGAGCGATTGCCAGAACATCTTGGCTCTTGCGGACAAACCATCCGGATTGCGGTGCACCACCTTGCGATAGTCGTCCACCCAGCCGATGGCGCCGACGCCCAGTGTGGTGAGCAGCACCACCCATACATAAGCGTTGTGCAGATCGCCCCACAGCAATGTGGTGATCGCGACCGAAGCCAGGATTAGCGCACCGCCCATGGTCGGCGTACCGGCTTTGACCAGATGGGTTTGCGGTCCGTCCGTGCGCACGGATTGGCCGATCTTCATTGCAGTCAGCTTTCGGATCATCCACGGCCCGAGCATGAAAGAGATGAATAGCGCCGTCATGGCCGCCATCACGGCTCGCAGCGTAATGTAGTTGAATACGCTGAATGTGCGCACATCCTGTGCCAGCCATTGCGCTAATGCGAGCAGCATGGTTCCTCCTTTTGCAGTGCAAGGTGTTGCACTACCCGTTCCATCTTCATAAAGCGCGAGCCTTTCACCAGTACGGTGGTCTGTGTATCCAATTCTTTGTCCAGAGCAACATGCAGCGCCTCGATTCCGGCGAAATGCCGTGCACCCGTACCGAATTCGCGCACGGCCTCCTCGCTCAGTTCGCCCAGCGCAAACAGCTGCTGGATGCCGAGTTCGCGGGCAGCGATGCCGATCTCCCGGTGGAACTGGGCCGCGTTTTCTCCCAGCTCACCCATGTCGCCCAGCACCAAAATGCGCTTGCCAGTCACATGAGCCAGCACTTCGATCGCGGCATGTACGGAAGCAGGGTTGGCGTTATAGGTATCGTCGATCAGCGTTGCGCCCTGCAAGGCTTGCTTGCGCTGCAATCGACCGGCCACTCCGCCGAATTTCTCCAGAGCGTCGGCGATCTTCGTCAAGGGCACTTTCAGCGCCAATGCCGCCGTAGCCGCCGCCAGCGCATTGAGCGCGTTGTGCTCGCCCGGCACCTGCAATACGACGTGTAGCTCGCCCGCCGGCGTGCGTGCGTGCAAGGTTCCCCCATAGCTGCCGGCCGTCCATTTGCCCTGCACCGCAGCCGGATGTTCCAGCGCAAAATCAAGCACGTTATGGCCTCCGGCTAGACTGCGCCACAACGGCGCGTAGATATCGTCGGCATTGACCACTCCCGTACCGCCGTCAGCCAGTCCCGCGAAGATCTCGCCCTTGGCTCGCGCTACGCCTTCCACCGAAACCAGGCCTTGCAAATGCGCGCCGGTTGCATTGTTGACCAGCGCCACATCCGGCCGGGCGATGCGCGTGAGGTAATCGATCTCTTTCGGGTGGTTCATGCCCATCTCGATCACCGCGTAGCGGTGATTCGCCCGCAATTTGAGCAGGGTGAGCGGCATGCCGATATCGTTGTTGAAATTGCCCTGGGTTGCCAACACACTTTCTTCGCTGCCTGCATAGCCGCGCAAGATCGCCGCCAACATTTCCTTTACCGTGGTCTTGCCGTTGCTGCCGGTGATGGCAACGAGAGGGATATCGAACTGCTTCCGCCAGTGCGCGGCGAGCAGACCGAGAGCCAGGCGCGTGTCGTCCACTACCAGGATCGGGGATCCGGGATCGAGGGTTGAGCGAATCTGCTCGTAACCTTGCACGCTAACCATCGCCCCCACGGCACCGTTTTTCAGCGCATCGGCCACAAACCTGGCACCGTCGAAATTCTCTCCCTTGAGCGCGATAAACAGATCGCCCTGCGCGATCGAGCGCGTGTCGGTGGATACCGAGGCAAAGCGCACGTCCGCACCGCTATGCTGCGCATGTATTGCCTTGGCGGCTTGCGAGAGCAGCATCATAGCCAGCGCTCCTCGGGAGTCCACATGCTCAGCACACGATGCGCGATCTCGCTGTCGGAAAAAGGCTGGCGTTCCCCCTTCACCTCCTGGTAATCCTCATGCCCCTTGCCTGCAAGCAGCACGGCATCGTTGGCCTGCGCCTTGTTGATGGCAAACGTGATCGCCTTGGCGCGGTCTTCGATCACCTGAAAATCTCCCTGCATGCCCGCGATGATGGCATTGATGATCTCGCGCGGCTCTTCGCTGCGCGGATTGTCGTTGGTGATGATGCGCACATCGGCAAATTTCGACGCCACCGCTCCCATCATCGGACGCTTGCCGCGGTCACGATCGCCCCCGCAACCGAAAACGCAGATCACCTTGCCGCACGAAGGTTCGGTCACCTCGCGCAGAGTCATCAATACCTTTTCCAACGCATCCGGCGTATGCGCATAGTCCACCACGACTGCGGGCGTATCTTTGCTGCCCAGAGTCTGCATGCGTCCCGCCACGGCTTTTTGCAGCCCGAGTTCGCGTACCGCATCGTCGATGCCGATTTTGCTGACCAGCAATACCGCCAGCGCACCCAGCAGATTGGATGCGTTGAAACGTCCGATCAGCTTGCTTTGCATTGCCGCAGCACCCCAGCTGGTGTGCAATTGCAGAACAAGCCCCTGCGCATCCATCTGCGCGAGCGTTCCGTACACCATGCGAATTCCCAGACGTTCCGCGAGTTCCAGCGAGTCGCGGTTCAGCCCGTAACCGATCACTTCCACGGACTTGTCCTTGAGTTGCTCGGCCAGCTCGGCACCGAAGGCATCGTCCAGATTGAGCACCGCATGCTTGAGATTTTCCCAGTCGAACAGGCGACGCTTCGCCGCGGCATAGCTTTGCATGTCGCCATGGAAATCCAGATGATCGCGGGTCAGATTGGTGAGCAATGCGACATCGAAGTGCACGCCATTCACCCGGCCCTGCGCCAGCGCGTGCGAGGACACTTCCATCGTGACCGTCTGCGCACCCTGGCGCTCATACTCCGCCAGAAGGGCATGCACGATCAGCGCGTCCGGCGTGGTGTTCACGGTTGCCTGCAATGTTCCCGGGAATCCGTTACCCACGGTGCCCAGCAGTGCGCCCTTGCGACCCAGGGCAGTATAGGTTTTAGCCAGCCAGTGACTAATTGAAGTTTTGCCGTTGGTACCGGTGACACCCACCATCCACAGCTTCTGCGACGGATGCCCATAAACCCGGTCGGCGATCAATCCCGCCTGATGGCGCAGGTCGCGCACCGCCAGATTGGGCACATGCCATTCGCTGTTCCATTTGAATTCTTGCGCGTCCCAGATCACCGCGTTCGCGCCCCGCTCAATGGCTTGCCCGATGAAATTGCGGCCATCCGCCTGCACGCCGCGATAGGCGACAAAGGTATCGCCTTGCTGTACGGAACGACTGTCGGAGGTCAGTCGCGTGATGCTTATGCCGAGTGCGTTCAGCTCGTCGACGTTGAAGGCGCTCATACTTCCTCCGGGATCAGGTCTGCAGGCGTAGGCTGCATCACATTATCCAGGGGCGCGTCGTTCGGCACGCCGAGCAGGCGCAATGTTGCCCCCATGACGCTGCTGAATACGGGCGCGGCCACCTGGCCTCCGTAATAATCCCTGCCGCCCGGCTCATTGACCATCACCGCAACGATCAATCGCGGATCGGATGCCGGCGCCAGGCCGACGAACGAGGCCACATAACGGTCGACATATTTCCCTTTTTCGAGCTTGTGCGCAGTCCCGGTCTTTCCTGCCACACGGTACCCCGTGATCTGCGCCAGCGGTGCGGTCCCGCCCGGCCGCACCACCATCTCCATCATGTTGCGCACTTCCTGAACCGTCGTATCGGAGAAGACCTTGACGCCCGGATTGGGTGCTTCCTGCTTGAGCAAGGTGATCGATTTCAATTCGCCCCTGTTGGCGAACACGGTGTATGCACGCGCCAATTGCAACAGGTTCACGGAAATCCCGTTGCCGTAAGACATGGTCGCCTGCTCGATCGGGCGCCAGGTTTTATAGTTTCTGAGTTTGCCTTCAGCCTCGCCGGGAAATTCACTTCCGGTCGGCGATCCGAATCCGCTCTCGCTAAAACCCTGCCATAGTGTCTCCGGCGGCAGGCTGAGTGCGATTTTGGCAGTACCAACGTTGCTGGATTTCTGGATGATCTGGGCCACCGTCAGCGAACGCTCGGGGTGCGTATCGTGGATCTTGCGTCCGTTTACGGTTAGCACGCCACCTTCGGTATTAATGACCGTTCCCGGTTTGATCTTGCCCGCTTCCAGCGCCGTGGCGATGGTGAATGGCTTCATCGTCGATCCAGGCTCGAACTGGTCGGTCACGGCGTGGTTGCGCAGTACCGTCACACCCGGTTTGTCGCGATTGTTGGAATTGTAGGAGGGCCAGTTCGCCAGGGCCAGCACTTCGCCGGTCCGGGCATCCAGCACGACAATGGATCCCCCCTTGGCTTTGTTGCGCTCGACCGCCTGCTTGATCTCGCGGAAAGCAAGCGACTGAATCTTGCTGTCGATACTCAAGGTGACATCGCCGCCCTCCTTGGGTGCGCGCAGGCTCGCGACGTCTTCGACGATGAAGCCGCGCCTGTCCTTGATGACTTGCTGGCTGCCCGCCCTGCCGCCGAGCCGCGCTTGCAGCGCAAGTTCGATACCTTCCTGTCCGTTGTCGTCAACGTCGGTAAAGCCGATAAGATGGGAAGTCACCTCCCCGCCCGGATAGTAGCGGCGATATTCGCGCTGCAACGACACACCGGGAATCCCCAGTTTTACGACTTTCGCTGCCAGCTCGGGAGGCAGCTGGCGCTTCAGATAGACAAACTCGCGCGAGGTGTCGGTGAGTTTGTTTTTGACTTCCGCTGTTGTCATGCCGATGATCTGCGCCAGCTGGGATATCTGCGCCGGGGAAACGTCGACATCACCCGGACTCGCCCAAACCGACTCCACCGGCGTGCTCACCGCCAGGGGTTCGCCATTGCGATCGGTGATCATGCCCCGATGCGCGTGGATGTCGATGATGCGGCCATAGCGCGCGTCGCCTTTTTGCTGCAGGAATTCGTTATGGATGCCCTGCAAATAGACGGCCCGAACGAGCAATGAAGCCAGTCCGGCCAACAGCAGTACAAACAGGACTCGCGATCGCCATGCAGGCAACGCGATCTGCCCAGAGGTCTGTATGGTTGTCGTGGCGTAGTTCATGGTTGCGTCACCACACCGGTATCGGAACGGATATAACGAATCTGCCTGGACTGCGGCATCTGCATCTGCAATTGACTGCCGGCGAGCTTTTCCACGCGCGCAGGCATCGCCAGCGTACCTTGCTCAAGCTGCAACTGCCCCCACTCCACATCCATCTGCTGCGCCCTGTCCTTTTCCTGCTGCAATTCAACAAACAACTTGCGTGCCTTGTGCTGGGAGGTCACCACTCCTAACGCGCACGCTATGACCAGGCAAAGTAGCAAGACGTTCAGCCTAGCCACCTAAGCGCTCCGCCACTCTCAACACCGCACTCCGCGCGCGCGGATTCGCGGCCACTTCCGTTTCCGAGGCGTAGACCGGCTTGCCAACCACGCGCACTTTGCCTTGCGGCACATCGGCGGCGCGGATCGGCACGCCCTTGGGCAGTTTGTCGCCCTCCGCCATTTCGCGCATGAAGCGCTTGACCATGCGGTCCTCCAGCGAATGAAAACTGATCACCGCCATGCGTCCGCCGGTTTTCAGGTGATCCACACATTGCGGCAACACGCTCTCGAGTTCTTCGAGTTCGCGGTTGATATGAATCCGTATAGCCTGAAAGGTGCGAGTCGCCGGATTTTTGCCGGGTTCGCGCGTGCGTACGCACTGCGCGACAATATCGCCGAGTTGCTTCGTGGTGAGGATCTCCCGTTCCTGGCGCGCAGCAACAATCGTCCTTGCAATCTGCCTAGCAAACCGTTCTTCGCCGTAATCACGTATCACCTCCGTCAGTTCGCCTTCGTCTGCTGTCGCCAGCCATTCCGCCGCCGTCTGCCCCCTGCTGGTATCCATGCGCATGTCCAGCGGCGCATCGAACCGAAAACTGAAACCGCGCTGTTCGTCGTCCAGTTGCGGCGACGACACCCCCAAATCAAGCAACACACCATCCACTTTGGCTACGCCGAGCCTGTTCAACACAGCACCCAGATTTTCAAACTCACTATGCTCCAACTGAAAACGCGCGTCCTTGATCGCGCGCCCTGCCGCCACTGCCGTCGGGTCCTTGTCCAGCGCGATCAACCGGCCACGCTCGCCCAGCTTTTCCAAAATCAGACGACTATGCCCGCCGCGTCCGAATGTGCAATCCACATAAATGCCGTCCGCCTTCACCTGCAAGGCTTCGACTGCTTCATTCAACAGGACGGTCGCGTGGGCCAGGTTCTGGCTCACAGCGTGAAGCCCTCCAACTCCGGCGGCAAATTGTCCGCCGAGAACCCGGTCATCTTCTCGTTCTGCGCCTGCCAGCGCGCCTCGTCCCACAACTCGAATTTATTGCCCTGCCCCACCAGCATCACATGTTTGTCGAGCACCGCAAATGTGCGCAACGTGGGTGAGACCAACACGCGACCGGCCGCGTCCATCACGGTGTCTTCGGCATGTCCAACAAGGAAGCGCTGCAGCGCGCGTATGCGCGGATCGAAAGCGGACAGCTTCATCAATTTTTCGCGTATGGGCTGCCACTCGGGTTGCGGATAGACCAGCAGGCAACCGTCGGCATCGGCAGTCAGCACCAGCTGACCTGCACAATGCGCAAGCAACATGTCGCGATAACGCGCCGGTATCGCGAGCCTGCCCTTGCTATCCAGATTTAGTTGCGTCGCTCCCTGAAACATCCCGATTCCCCACCTTTACCCACTTTTTACCACTTACAGCCACTATATTGAAAAACAATGGGGTGGTCAAGCAAGAAAACAGGAATTTTCTTTATGGGACAAGGAGTTAGCGCACTTAGTTAATGCAAAACAAATATGCTTATAAAGCAATGGATTGCACAAACAAGCTAAAGTTGTTTGTAATGGAGGTAAAGATAATCGGCCAGTTTGACCTGATTTGATGATGGCAAGGAATAGAGTCTGTCGGGAGTGCGAGGGAAATCCGGGCCGATACAATTAATTTTCCGATCAAGTGCCATTTCATTATCCGCGATGGCTGATTTTACCGATAGCACCTCCAATACAAACCATCGATATGTCGCCCAAAGTCCGGCGTCGAGTGAAGTCGTTTGTGGTTGTAGAACATCAACCGGTCATTCACTCCGTCCACCGCCTGACGCCCGGTCTCAAACCGCAGGCCATATAACCGACCAAACTCCAGCGAGCCCCGCAAGCTTTCGGTCAGTACGTTGTCCGGGCAGCTATCCGCTTCAGAATTTGGAATCAGCTGCACTGGAGGCCAAATTTCGCCCTGCTGGCTTGGGCACCCTCATGAAGCCGACTAACGATATCCTTAAGGCTGATCTCCCTCTTTGCCGCGAATATGTCGGTAATTTGCGCGGTATCAAGACCGGTTGCCAGCGATATATTCTTGATGGCTTCCTGAATGCCTTGTTTAAGTACATCCACATTGCTCCTGCCCTTGAGCACGTCCTCAAGCAGATCCGCATCGATACCTTCAATAACATGGAGCACCTCTTTCTCGGAAAGACCCGTTGCACCTGCAATCGCCCCGAAAGATCCCGCAACAATCTTGCTGAGTATCAGGAAAATGAACTTAATGCTGTTGACGATCTGTGTGGTAACCAACTTTATGGAAGCAATCAATACGCCTTGCGGAGATGATTAAGTCAAGAAAACGCCCGGGAAATGAACGGCGCTAAAAATCGTATATATCGTTTATAGTTAGCGCCGCTGAAATGCACTTATCTGGATAGTTATCCACAAAAAATGTGCATAACCATCATCCAAAGTCCGCGAGTGACCTTTGCCGCTTCGGTCATTAGCTCGCGGAGTCGACCGGGCTCTTGGAGCTCGCGGAGCCTCGCCCGGGTCGGCGGACGACCCTCACCTTCCCGCTCCCTCCTCCCCCGCAAAAGAACCGATCGCCGCCATCGGATTCGAGCCCCGACACACCCACTCCGTGAGGCATCTCGAGTTTCTCCAGCACCTTTCCCGTTTCAGGATCGATTTTCCTCAGATCGCTCTCGTCCCCCTCCCAGGTGCCGTGCCAGAGTTCGCCGTCGATCCAGGTGACCCCGGTAACGAGCCGGTTGCAATCGATGGTGCGAAGAATCGCCCCTGTTTGCGGATCGATTTGATGGATCTTCCTGCCCCGATACTGCCCCACCCAGAGCGCCCCTTCGGCCCACGCGAGTCCCGAGTCGCCGCCTTCGCCTGGTGCCGGGAAACTCGCAAGCACGCGGCCGGTCTTCGGATCGATTTTCTGGATGCGGCCCTCGGCGATCTGAAACAGGTGCTCGCCGTCGAAAGCCGTTCCTGCATCCGCGGCAACATCGATCGAGCGCAGCACCTTCCCGCTCGCCGGATCCAGGGCGTTCAACTGGTCGCCGCCGGCGAACCAGACGTGCTGACCGTCAAATGAGACTCCGTGCACGTGGTCGACACCCGGAAACGGGCCATATTCACGGAGGATTTCGGCTTCGGATGATTTCATGGTTCCATTCTAATCACTTGGCAGCGGACCGGGGAGCAACAATATTGTCGGGATTCCCGGCACGGGCGGGGTCATCCAGCGACGCGCCCGCCCGCGGCCAAACGACTGCACCTTGCCTGCCGCCGCAAGCGGGTCGAGCGCGCGCTGCACGGTGCGCGGGCTCACGCCAAGCGCAATCGCCAGGGCCGAGCTCGACCACGACTCGCCGTCGGCAAGGATCGCGAGCACGGCCGCATGTTCCTCGTCGATGGGCGGCACCAGCACGACGGCCTCGCTCGCGCGGTGCGGCACCAGTGCAAAGCCTTGCTTCGTAGCGGTCACATCTGCCAGCTCCCGAAGTTCGGCGCGAAGCCGGGCGACTTCGACGCGCAATCGCGCGCGATGCGACTCGTCGGCGTGCTTCGTCCGGAAAGCGCGCGCGATGAGCGCGTTCCTCGGAACATCTCCGGGCCAGGCTTCGCCCAGCGCGCGTGCAAGCGCGAACAATACCGGGCGAGTCGCGAGCGAGACCACCTTGCTTTCGTCACGCACGACATAACGACACGCATCCACGACGAGCGCCTTCGACGCCAGCAGCGCTTCAACTTCCTCGAGCGGAAGGAGCCGCTCCTCGCCACACGCGATCAGGCGTGCCGCGGGCGCGCTCAGGACAAGAGATGCGCTGTCGACTTCCATCGCCAGCGCCGGGATATCTGCGGCGCGCGCGGCACGTGCGGCCCGGGCTAGCGCGGCGCGCGCCAGCTTCGTCCGCAGACGTCTCATCGCGATCCCTGCGACAACCAGTTCGTGGGCGGCTCTCAACGCCGGCGGAAAAGGCGCGGGGTCGAGCCCGGCGAGCGCACGCTCGGCCTCGTCCAGGCGTCCGACCAGGAGAAGGCGGCGGACCTCGAGATTCCGCGCATGCGCCGCGTTTACGCGGTCGCCGTGCATTTCGAGCGTCGCCCGTGCGGCATCAAGCATCTTCGCGGGCCAGCCCAGGTCACGCGAGACGAGCGCGATCTCGGCCTCGGCAACGACACACCTCGCACGGGCCACGGCCTCTTTCGGACCGAACGCGCGTACGGCATCCCGCAGAAGTGCTTTCGCCCGAACGAGATCGCCGAGCTGCGCCATTGCGATGCCGCGCAGCGCGAGCGCGGGCGCATCGTCGCGCAGGGCGACTCGTTTCAACGCGCCGAGCGGATCACCCGCCGCGAGCGCTCGCGCCGCGGCCGTGATCAGTGAGTCCATTGGAATCCCGTCACACTTGTAACTCCCATCTCTCGATACCGTGAGCCTATATTACCTTCACGCCCCACAACCACCAAAGGAGAGTAACCATGACAAAGCATATGACCGGGACACGCAAGGATTGGCTCGCAGCACGGCTCGAGCTGCTCGAGGCAGAGAAGGAGCTCACACGGCGCAGCGACGAACTGGCGCGGCGGCGGCAGGAACTGCCGTGGGTCCGGATCGACAAGGACTATCGATTCGAGACGGACGAGGGCAACGCATCGCTGAAGGATCTTTTCCAGGGGCGCTCGCAACTCCTCGTCTACCACTTCATGTTCGGACCCGACTACAAGGCGGGGTGCGCAACCTGCTCCACGATCGCCGACGGATTCAACGGCTTTGCAGTGCACCTTGCCAACCACGACGTTACGCTCGCGGCGGTATCGCGGGCACCGTTCGCAAAACTGCAGGCCTACAAGCGGCGCATGGGGTGGACGTTCCCTTGGGCGTCTTCGTCTGTCAGCGACTTCAACGCCGACTTCAATAGCTCGTTCACCGAGGAGCAGCAGCGCGAGGGCGGCATCGAATACAACTACCGCCGCGAGCCGGCGTGGCAGCAACGCAGCGACGAGGGATTTGTGAGCCATATGTCGGGTGACCCTGTCGGCATCAACGCGGCCATGACCGGAACCGACCCGGCCACGTACACGCGCGAGCGACCGGGTATGAGCGCGTTCGTGCTCGAGGACGGCGTCGTCTACCACACCTATTCCACTTATGCGCGCGGGCTCGACGGCCTCTGGGGCATGTACCAGTGGCTGGACCGCGCTCCCAAGGGGCGCAACGAGACCGGCGTCTGGTGGCAACGCCACGACGAGTACGACAAGCATCGAGTGGCGGCGTGATGCTCGCATCACAGCAGTGGAACGCACGACACATGGCTTCCGGGCGCGCTTCGGAGCGTATCTTCCTTGGCGTCTCCGCGCTGCTCTTCGCTGCCAGCACGGCGGCGACCATCGTCTGGTGCTCGTCCATGTCGGCGATGGGCGAAATGCCGATGCCCGGCGGCTGGACGATGTCGATGGCATGGATGCAGATGCCGGGGCAGACATGGCCCGTCGCTGCGGCGTCGTTCCTGGGCATGTGGGTCGTGATGATGGTGGCGATGATGCTGCCGTCCTTGGTCCCGATGCTGTGGCGCTACCGCCAGGCCGTCGGCGGACCAGGCGAGACGCGCCCCGGTCGGCTGACCGCGCTCGTGGGCGGAGGGTACTTCCTCGTGTGGGGCTTGTTCGGAATGGCCGCCTATCCGCTGGGCGTCGCGCTGGCGGCGGCCGAGATGCAACAGCCGGCGCTGGCGCGTGCCGTACCAATGGCTGTCGGCGTGGTCGTCCTGATCGCCGGTGCACTCCAGTTCACCGAATGGAAGATGCGTCACCTCGCTTGCTGCAGGGAACAGCCCGGGTCCTGTTGCGCGCTGCCGGCCGACGCCGGCACGGCCTGGCGATACGGCTTGCGCCTCGGTCTCCACTGCAGCCTCTGCTGTGCCGGTCTGAATGCGATCCTCCTGGTCGTCGGGGTCATGGATCTTCGTGTGATGGCTGTCGTGGCGGCAGCCATCACTGTCGAACGTCGCGCACCGGCCGGCACGCGCACCGCCCGGGCCATCGGGGCCGTTGCCGTCGGGGCAGGGTTGTTTCTGATCGCACGAGCAAGCGGACTCTGATGATGCGGCTCGCAGACAAAATGAACGCCCACTAAAGATGTGAAACTTCGAAACACCGGCAAAACGGTTTCATCAATGCGTTGCATCGACGGGTTGAAGCCGCATTCAAAAAGATATGTTTTGCAGGGGCCGAAAACCCGATTGTCATGAATCTCGGCAGACTATAGTCGTCGCTATCATTAAGCCTCGATTGTACCGAAGCTCAACTGGACAAAAAATGAAGTGAAGCCAGCCGGTAAGCCGGGTTCTGTCGTGGACAGTCATTCCTCTAGGCGTTTCGTTACCTGACGCTCAAGCAACCTACCCGCTGGCGACGCGAGCAACGTCATAGCCAGCCTATTTGGTCTTGCTCCGGATGGGGTTTACCCTGCCGCTGATGTTGCCATCAGCGCGGTGAGCTCTTACCTCGCCATTTCAACCTTACCTGCGCTTCCCCGATCATCACAGTGGCTTTCGCCCCTGCTCTTCTTGGGGTGACTTTGCCGCCCTTGCGGGCGGCAAAGTCAGCACATCGGCGGTATATTTTCTGTGGCACTTTCCATCGCCTCACGGCGTCCGGTCGTTAACCGGCATCCTGCTCTATGGAGCCCGGACTTTCCTCTGCACAGCATAAGTGCGCAGCGACTGTCTAGCCAGCTTCAGGGAGAAGTCTATCACGGAGAGGCAGTCAGATTACTTCGCTTTGTCTTGCAGTGCCTGTCCTGTCTTTTCCAATGCCTTGCCGCTTTTTTCCAGCGTCTCGCTGCCCAGCTGCCTGGCGCGATCGACCAGCGATTCTTTTGCGAACGGATTGGAAAGCAGCGGCCTTTCACGACCTATATTGACGCCCAATGCCATTCCTATGAGTACGCCGATCACCAAACCGACCAGCATCATCTTAAGTTGTTTCATGTATGCGATCCTCCAATTGGTTGCCGAATTTGCTACAACGATAAACCCTTCCTCATCCTTCGACCACTTGCATGCTCACGCCGAGGCCTTTCCATTGCTTCATCTCTTCCAGAAGCGCAGCTTCAGTGAGCGGATTCTGCACCAGCCAGCCCGGAGCCAGGACGAGATGGAACTTGGTGCCGCTGAAACGCCCCTGCATGGCAGGCAGCTCGACATCTCCCCGGTTGCGATAGATAAGCGCCGCAAGACGCAGAGCCATCACCTCGGCCAATTTTTCCTGGGTGTCCAGCTTGCCGCGCAATTTTTCCAGGCCGCCGCGATGCGCGAGCGACAACAGACTCAAGTGGCTTTGTTCGGTTTTCGAAAAGCCGGGCATATCGGCGTTGGCAAGAATATAGGCGGTGTGTTTGTGGTAACCGCTATGCGCGACGCTGATGCCGATCTCATGCAGGTTCGCCGCCCAGTTAAGCAGGCTCGACTCTTCGTCGCTCAACTGGCCTTCCAGGAATTGCCTCGCCAGAAAACCTGCAAGGTGCGCAACCCGCATCGCTTGGCGCGCATCGACGTGGTAGCGGCGCATGAACTGTTGCGCAGTGACTTCGCGCATGTCGTTGTGATGGAAGCGACCGAGCAGATCATAAAGCAAACCTTCGCGCAATGCGCCGATCGCGGGCTGCATGTGCTCAATGCCGAGTTCGCAAAAGGCAGCGTACATGATGGCGTAGCCGCCCGCCAATACCGAGATGCGATCCGGTTTGAGCCCGGGCAGATCGAGTTTGTTTACGTCGCCCGCCTTGAGCAATTGGACCCGCAACTGCTCCAGCCCGTCGAGCGTGAGGCCCCCCGTGCTATAGCCGTTTTGCTCGAGTATGTCGCATAACACCCGCGCACTGCCCGAGGAACCGAACGCAACGTTCCAGTGCCCCTTGGAAAATTCGGACGCAATGGCCTGCACTTCGCTGCGCGCGGCGAGTTCCGCCTGCTTGAGGTTGGACTTGTTGATCTTGCCGTCGGGGAAAAAGCGCACGCTGTAGCTGACGCAGCCCATGTACAGGCTTTCAAGCTTGAGCGGCTGCAGGCCGTTACCGATGATGAATTCGGTGGACCCACCGCCGATGTCCATCACCAGCCGCTTGCCTGCCGTTTGCGGCAGGGTACGCGCCACGCCAAGGTAGATCAGTCGTGCTTCCTCACGCCCGGCGATGACGTCGATGGGAAAGCCGAGCGCCGCCTCCGCCTGTTGCAAAAATTCGGGAGCATTCTTGGCGACACGCAGGGAATTGGTGCCCACCGCACGCACCGCTTCGCGCGGCAGACCGCGCAACCGCTCGCCGAATTTCTGCAGACAGGAAAGCGCGCGTTGCTGCGCCGGTTTGTCGAGACGCTTGTCTTCCGTTATGCCGGCGGCCAGGCGCACGGCTTCACGCAAGCCATCCAGCATGTACAGCTGGTCATTCTCCACACGGGCGATTTGCAGGCGAAAACTGTTGGAACCGAGGTCGACAGCGGCGAGTATTGGTTGTTGCACGGGCGTTTATTCGAGCACTTCGCGTTCGATCTCTTCCACGGTCACATGACGCACATCGCGGCCTTTGACCATGTACACCACGTATTCCGACATGTTCTTGGCGTGATCGCCGATACGCTCGATGGCCTTGGCCACGAACAGGATCTCCAGCGAAGTGGAGATCGTGCGGGGATCTTCCATCATGAAAGTGATGAGATAGCGCATGATGGCGCGGAACTCTTCATCCACCAGCTCGTCCTGCCGCACCACTTGGGCAGCCGTGGAAAGATCGAGGCGCGCAAATGCATCCAGCGACTTGCGCAGCATGTCCAGCGCAATATCGGAAGCATGCTTGATCTCGTTGTAACGGGGCAGGTGCAGGCGCTCTTTCTGGGACAGCAATTTGGCCATGCGCGCGATCTTCTCCGCTTCGTCGCCGATGCGCTCCAGATCGGTGATGGTCTTGATCACGGTCGTTATCATGCGCAGATCGCCTGCCGCCGGCTGACGGCGCACCAGAATGCGGTTGCAGCTTTCATCGATCTCGACCTCCATCGCATTCACGCGATGATCGTCTTCAATCACACGGTTCATCAACCCCACGTCGCCGGAGATCAACGATTCGATCGCCAAACGGATCTGGCTTTCCACCATACCGCCCATCTGCAACACCCTGGCGCGAACGGCTTCCAGCTCCGTGTCGAATTGTTTCGAGGTATGTTCGCTACCGACCATGATTATTCCTTAAAATATTGCTGCAAATGACAGATGCTACGGTCATGCCGTTAAGGTTTTGTTACGCTGCCTCACGCGGTGAGGGTCTTGACGCCGTCCGGTGTGCCAAGCAGGAGCACATCAGCCCCACGACGAGCGAACAATCCGTTGGTCACCACGCCGGCCAATTGGTTCAATGTCGTTTCCAGTTCCACCGGGTTCATGATCTGCAAATTGTGCACATCCAGGATGACATTGCCGTTATCGGTGGTAAAACCCTCGCGCAACTGCGGCTGCCCGCCCAGTTTGACCAGCTCGCGTGCAATATAACTGCGGGCCATGGGAATCACCTCGACGGGTAGCGGGAACTTGCCCAGCACGTCTACCAGCTTGGAAGCATCGCACACGCAGATGAACTTCTTGCTGGCCGCCGCCACGATCTTCTCCCGTGTAAGCGCTCCGCCACCGCCCTTGAGCATGTGCATGTGCTTGGTGATCTCGTCCGCACCGTCCACATATACCGGCAGCTCGCCGGCCTCGTTCAGTGACAGCACTTCGATGCCGTGTCCTTGCAGACGTTTGGTGGAGGCCTCAGAACTGGCGACCGCACCGCGTATCCTGTTCTTGATCTTGGCCAGCTCGTCGATGAAGAAATTGGCGGTGGAACCCGTGCCCACCCCCACGATGCAATCGTTCGGTACATAAGCGATCGCTGCCTGGGCCACCGCGCGTTTCAAATCATCCTGTGTCAATGCCATCGTTTATCCTGGTTCGCAAATATCGGTAATATCGTTTCGTGCGGGGATTATTGCAGGAATTCGCTAAATTAGGAACCTTCCCGAGTCTTTCCGTCAAACTCTTTCCAAACGGGCGGTTTGCCTTTAGGATTCGTCTGCCGTGGGGGTGTAGCTCAGTTGGGAGAGCGTCTGGTTCGCAATCAGAAGGTCGTCAGTTCGATCCTGATCACCTCCACCAGTTCAGGAATTCTTCGTTGATAGACGGATTGTCGCTTCAGAAGCATTTCCGACAGCTTTCAGTTGTTGGCTAACTTTCATTCGCCCCCTTCTCCGGCACAGGATTGTGCCAGCTGCCATCTGCCGCAATCAGCGCGTCGGCCTGCTTCGGCCCCCAGCCACCCGGCTTGTAGGGGTGAATCCGGCGAGGCGCATCGAGAACCGGATCGACCACAGCCCATGCGGCCTCAACCGCATCCTCGCGCGTAAAGAGCGCGCCGTCGCCGGCCATGGCATCGCTCAGCAGGCGCTCGTAGGGCAGCTCCGCTCCCGGATGCTCATCCAGCAAAAACAACTCACGCTGATCGCCAACGAATTCCTTGCCTGTGCGCTTGACGCGTGCGGCAAGCGCGACAGCGGAGTCGGGAGAAAGGCGGAAGCGCAAATAATTGGCCCGCCCACCTGCCGGGTCCGAATCGTCGAACAGTCTTTGCGGAGGCGGCTTCAGCTCAACCAGCACTTCGGCTGCAGTCGTTGCCAGACATTTTCCGGAACGCAGGTACCACGGTACCCCCGCCCAGCGCCAGGAATCGATGAACAAGCGCAGGGCGCAGAACGTCTCCACTTCCGAATCTTTCGCCACGCCCGGCTCCTTGCGATAACCGGTGTACTGGCCGCACACGACGTCGTCGGGCATCAGGGGGCGCATGGCCTGGAACACCTTGGCCTTCTCGTTATGGACGGCACCGAAGCCCTGATACGCGGGCGGCTCCATGGCCAGCAACGCAACGATCTGGAACAAATGGTTCTGGATGACATCGCGCAGGCAGCCAGCACTTTCGTAAAACGCGCCGCGGCCCTTCACGCCGAAATCCTCGGACAGCGTGACCTGTACGCTCGCCACGCAGTCTCGATTCCAGATCGGCTCGAGGAAGGAATTGGCAAAACGGAAATAGAGGATATTCATGATCGCCTCTTTCCCTAGATAGTGGTCGATCCGAAAGATCGAGTCTTCCTCGAACACCGACAGTGCGATGCGATTGAGCTCACGCGCCGAAGCCAGGTCGCGTCCGAACGGCTTTTCCACGATGACGCGCGCCTGGTCGGCCAGACCCGACGCACCGAGATTTTCGATGACGGTGGCGAACAGCGCAGGCGGGATGGCGAGGTAATGCGCCGGACGCCGCGCACCGCCCAGCTTTTGTTTGAGTACGCTGAACGTGTCCGGATCGTTGTAGTTTCCGGACACATATTGAAGTTTTGAAAAAAGATGATCGAGCGCGGCCCGATCATCGATCTTGCCGGCTTGCCTGATGCTGTCCCTCACCCGCTTGCGCAGGTGCCCCATGGTCAATTTCGAGGAGGCAACGCCCACCACGGGCACAATGAGAACGCCACGCTTGGCCATCGCGTACAGCGCCGGAAAGATCATCTTGTGTGCGAGATCACCGGTCACACCGAAGATCACCAATGCATCGGCAGGGGTTGTACGGCTATGCTTGCTGCTCATTTCATCACCTGTTTTTCTTCTCGTCATGATCGCCTGACTGCCTGCCGTCAACTTGGTTCAACATCGGTACTATCCATCATGGAACCGGTGTGCGACTTCCGTGATTCTCCCCTTCCTGGGGAATGCCTATTCGGCTACTTTCAACCCGGATTGTCCATTAGAAAAACCACGTCATTCCCCTGAATCCGTTTTCATCTTCATTTGGCGGGGTCTTCTTTTCGAATTTCACTTTCCGCCTGCAGCCAATCCTGATCCGCGTGACCATCGCTGCGACCATGATGTTCATAGAGCTCATAGGCCCTTGTGGCGATCTTCGGCCGCAGATCGGCCGGCGTCCCGGCAACGCCCTTGGGGCGGCGCCATTTGATGAGCACGACCTTCACAACTTCGTTCACGATCAGGCACGAGAATGCCGCATAGCCGAAGATCGACAGTGCCTCCCACCAGGGCACGGGCGCAAGCCCCGGCAGGCCGACGAACATCAGGGACGTGCCGATGAGCGTTTCTGCGACGACTGCAGCCACAACCAGCTTGCTCGGCATCGTCATCCAGAACCAGCGGCGTTCGCGCGCGGACACAATGGAGAGCGCTGCAAAGTAGAGCAGCGTCAGGAAACTGAAAGTGTAGAGTGCATTTTCATTGCTGCCGAGGCCGAGTCTCGACCAGCCGAACCACAAGGCCAGAAGCGCTTCGGCGACCATCAAGACGCCCAGCACCGCGGCAACGGAGATGAGGTAACCGATGTTCCACGTCTCCGGACTCTTCGACGGCCGAACGTTGTCTGTGGCCAGCGAGATCTTTGCGAAGTCGGTTATGAACACCAGCAACAGCATCGCAAAGGCGGACATTGCGAACTTGCCGGTCACGACGAAAGCGATGGCCACGAAGCCCGTTTTCAGGATCGTCCGGCTGATCTTGTTGACGATATAGGTCAGGATGCGCTGATAGATCGTCCGCCCCTGCTCGACCAGCGCCACGATATTCTCCAGTCCCGCATTGGTCAGGACGACACTTGCGGCCCCCTTGGCCACGTCGGTCGCAGTGTTGACGGCGATGCCCACTTCAGCCTGGCGCAGCGCGGGCGCATCGTTGACGCCGTCGCCCGTCATGCCGGTTATATGCCCCGCTGCCTGCAGATGCTTCACGACCGTATATTTATCCTCCGGGAACACTTCCGCCAGGCCATCGGCGCCCGCCAGCAAGTCGAGCGCGTCGTTACTGCCGGCGCTGGCAGCGGACTTCAGGTCGGCCATGCGCCGGATGTTGGGCAAGCCCACGCGGCGTGCGATCTCGCTGGCGACCGCCAGCGCATCGCCGGTGAGCATCTTCACCTGAACGCCAAGACCGCGTAGCTCGGCGATCAACTGTTTGGCGTCGGCCCTGGGCGGGTCATACAGTGTCACCAGTCCGAGCAAAGTGACCGCACCGGACTCTCCGCCGCGCGCCACCGCCAGCGTGCGATAGCCCTTCAGCGCCGATTCGGCCACCCGCGCCTCCAGCCCGTCGATCTCCGCCGGCTTAAGGCCGCAGGCCTCGGCGACGGTACGCACGGCGCCCTTCATCACGCGCAGCCGCTGCCCGTTCTGCTCGGTCACGGCTTCGGTACGCCGGTTCTTCGCATCGAATGGTGTAAAGGAGACGGAATTGAACGCGGGCTTGCCGTCAAAGATATGCCGCTCCTTCGCCGCCGCCAGGAAGGCGAGATCGATCGGGTCCTGGTTGGATTCCTGCGACGCAAGCGCACCGGCAACCAGCACATCGTTCTCCGTCGCCTGTGCCAGCGGGATCACGCCGGTGACGGCCAGCTGGTTCATCGTGATGGTGCCGGTCTTGTCCACGCAAAGCACATCCATGGTCGCCGCATCCTCCGCGGCACTCAGGCGGGTGACCAGCACGCCGCGTTTCGCCAGCTCCTTCGAGCCGACGGCCATGGCGACCGTGAACATGACCGGAAGGGACAGCGGTATCGCGCTCATGAACAGGATGAGCACGAGCGGGATCATCTCGATGAGCGGCGTGCCGCGCGTGAGAGACATGACGACCACCACGGCGAGCAACACACCGACCACGACAAAGAGCCAGCGCACGATCTTGGCCACCACGGCATCGATGTGAAGCTTCGGACGCGCCGTTTGCACGAGTTCCGTGGTGCGGCCGAAGTAGGTCTTCGCACCGGTAAGGATGACCACACCATTGCATTCGCCGCGGCGAACGACGGACCCGGACGAAAGCACATCGCCGTATGCCTTGTCCGCATCCTTCGACTCTCCGGTGAGGGCGGACTGGTCGACACTCACTGTTCCGGTGAGTAGTCTCACATCGGCGGGAATGACGTCACCGGCGCGCACGCGGACGATATCGCCGGGAACCAGTTCCCGCGCCGGAACGACCTGCCAATTCGCATCGCGCAGCACGCGCGAACTGATCTGCAAGCGCCGCCGCAGGGTTTCGACGACGCCCGCTGCCCGTTGCTCCTGCACGAAGCTCAACACGGCATTGATGACCAGCAGGGCGCTCACCACGGCGAGATCGGAGTACTTGTGCAGGAAGGCCGACAGAACCATGATCAACTCCAGCATCCACGCCGACATGCCCCAGAATTTCCCGAGGAATTTGCGCACCGGGTGTGCCTTTTGCACGGCCACTTCGTTGTAGCCATTCTCTTTCCGCCGGTCTTCCACTTCGGCCGGCGTGAGTCCCTTGTCGGGATCGACCTTCAGCGTCGCGAGCGTGTCGGGAACCGATGCAGAAGCGATCTCTGGCGCTTTAGCCGTTGCCGGCATCGGAGGCTTCGATCCGTCTTCGGGTTTATCGGGTGTCGTTGGCATCGCTATTTCATTCGTGTCAAAAGTATCGCGCTGGATCGGGGGCCCAGCAGGCAGGATTGCGGGTAATCCAGTAGCGGTTCGTCACCCGCGGCAAACATAAAGCCGCGAACGTGCACTTCATAGATCACGTTATCCGATCAGGAATGGTGAAGCGGGTGTCCTGGACCGGAGCAAATCATGAGCGACCATGGAGAGGATTGTCTGCCGCATGCGGGATGCTGTATGTACGTTGGCGAACGCAAAGCGGGAACCACACAGGTTCGAAGATCAGGTTGCCCGGCTCGCCATGCAGCGCGAAGTGTGATGTGGATAGCCAGCTACCAGAATTGGTGCCGACATCAGCCGGTCAGCAATGCCTTTACTCGCATACAAAAGTACTGCTGGTTTTGGAACAGAAGCAGAGCCAGGATTGAATGTAAAACTGACGGCCATACTGGTCGCCAACGGCACCGATATGCCGTCGTGAAACTTCAGCGTGGGCCCGTCCTTCGGCCGGAACGACCCTTCGCGTGCGGCAGCTTTAGCGAAGGCAATTTCGAAACTTGAGCTACTGCAATGTGCCAATAACCGTCTCTCACAAACGGCTGCTATCGGGCAGGCAATTTGGAAACTTCTGGTTAGGCTTTGTGCCAAAACCGGAATTCTTCAGAAGCGTTATGTTCACAGAGACTTCGAGTTGTAGGCGCGTCAAATTACCTTCCTTATTAACTCCAAATCCTTTAGATCAAAAGGATATTTGGATTTGGTTCGTATAGAAAGTAGGCGGTAAAGGTCACTTCCTGTGTAGTTGCTATTCCGTCTACATTTGAAAGAATGAAGTTCGCCATTGCATCGCAAATTAATAAGATACCACCGGCAAACTTTAAGTCTTGGAACACGAAACTGCCCTTCGAACTAGCGCACCTTACTGCTACTGCCTTTGTCATGATAAACTGAAAAAGTTTGGGAAGACTCCGGTACATCTCCAGGCTGCAGCGGACGTTCTGTGATCACTAGCTCAAGTGTAACAATCTTGCTTTGCCGGAAGATCTTCAATCGAACATGTGTGCCAACATGAACTAGATCCAGTGCGCGAATTAGACTGTCAACGTCTTTAAGTTCAATGTCGTTTATGGCGATGATGATGTCGCCACCCAAGATAAGCGACCTTAGCCCGACTTTCACCGGCAATCCTCCCCCGACAATACCGGCCATGTATGCAGGGCTATTTAGTTCAACTGCCTCAACGAGATATCCATCGGACAATGGTAGAGAAAAGATATTTCTCAGTTCACCGTCGATCAAGCTGCCGTCGACACCGAGCCATGGTCGAATCACCCTCCCATTTGTTACGAGAGTGCTCACAAGAGAGCGTGCCAGATTAGATGGAATTGCAAAGCCGATATTTTGTGCATTGCCGAGAATCTCGCTTGCGATGCCAATTACGTCGCCGCAACGATTGAGGATAGGTCCACCGGAGTTCCCGGGGTTGATCGGTGTGTCAGTCTGGATCATTGGCCGAGCGAGCATTCGCGGGCGGTCTGGCAGAATGCGATTTAAGGCGCTGACAATACCGCTAGTGATTGTTTGTCCAAGTCCCATTGAATTACCGATGGCAACGACCTCATCGCCAGGTCGAATACCATCCGAATCACTAAAAGCCAGCACCGGAAGTTTTCCTTGCTTAGGAGTTGGAATCTGGATAATCGCGATATCGTATATTGGATCAGCTCCCAATAGTTTAACTGGCAAGGTAGTTCCGTCATCCAGCGTTACACTCAGTGACTGAGCTCCGAAAACTATGTGCGAGTTCGTCATTATCAAACCATTATCATCGATGATAAATCCGGAACCGGTTGCCATTTGAACGCGATCCCCATTGCGATAGGGATTGATGGTGAGCGCGGTGATGCGCACAACTGCAGGCGATTTGGTTTCATATAGCCGGGCAATGGACTGATTGCAATCCGTTGATGCCATTGCTGGCCCGGCCGATATCAGGGCAAACACTAATAGAAATGTCCATATGTACAAGGCGTTGTTCTTGGCATGCTCTGTTGTGACGTCAAAGGAATAGACTATTTTCGCCAACAAAATTGACGCACTTAAAATACCGCAGTACTTCCCCATCGATATCATTATTAATCCTTTGCGAGTCAAGTTATTGCTTCAGTCAAGCTATCGAAACTCGATAAGCTTTGAGATAGGTCACTACTCCTCCTATCAAAAAGTATTGCGGAATGCGCAAGTACACGATGCGTTGATAGACATCATTGTGGGAGAGGTGGCGGTAATACGCCTTCAAGCTAGGTAAATTTGCGTAAATGTCCAACGTTAATTTTGTGAGGCGAAGTTGGGCGGAGCTTGTACTCGCGATATATTTTGTTCGCAGAATTCGGTGCTACTCTTGAGGCGAGTTTGTTAGACACACGGAACGATGCCACTTTTTCCGCCGCATCATTTTTGCTTAGACAAGCGTAGATATAGTCGCCCTTAGCCTGTTCCTTCAATGCAAAGTTATTTGCATTCTGATTGCAGCGTTGAAATTTGTGTTTCAAGGTTTCTACGTACACATTTTCTCGTTTACCGGCCTCGACCAAACATTTTGTTAGGAAGACGGTACGTTCCTGATATTTGAATTCCGCTGTTTGTGCCAAACAGCTCTGCCCATCGTTCGCCTCGGCAGAAGCAGCTATCAAGGCAAGGAAAATGATCGGCAAAATATTCAGAACTTGCATGCAAGCCTCCGTTGGTTAGTTAAATTGATGCAACTTGGTAGTGCAGGCGATTGTGCGGGCAGCAGGGGTTATGCGCGTTCAGGAGAGGTAAATTTGGGTAAATTTCCGCTGTTCTCCTATAACAGTCGGCTGCAATTGGATAACATCCGTATCCGGCTGCAATGTGTAACAAGGGAATGAGTATGGGCGAGAAGATTTTACTAATCGATGACGATGTGGAACTCATCGAAATGGTTCGCGACTATATGACTAGGGAAGGGTTCGATGTCACGCTGGCGCATGACGGTACAACTGGTGTGCGTGAAGCTCTGAACGGACACTACGCCATCGCGGTCATCGACGTAATGATGCCTGATATCAACGGCATCGAGGTATTACGTCGTATCCGTAAGGAGAGCTCGATGCCCATCCTCATGCTGACGGCACGCGGAGACGATACCGACCGCATCGTGGGGCTCGAACTGGGCGCAGACGACTACGTTCCCAAGCCATGCACAACCAGAGAGCTGGCCGCGCGCATCCGCGCGATTCTCAAGCGCGCAGGCGGCAAGGGTGACGGTACACCTCGATCCACGCTTAAAGTGGGCGCACTTACGGTCTGGCCGGAAAAGCGTAAAGCCGAATGGGATGGTCAACCGGTTGATTTGACCAGTACAGAATTCAGTTTGCTTGAGGCACTGCTGCGCAACGCCGGGCAGGTCGTGAGCAAGGAAGAATTGTCCGAACTAGGCTTGGGCAAGCCATTGTCGCGCTTTGATCGCGCGATCGATATGCATATGTGCAACATTCGCCAGAAGTTGGGAGAACTTCCGGATGGGCGATCCTGCATTCAGACCATTATCCGCAAGGGTTACATGTTTATCAAGGAGTAATGCATGGGCAAACTATTCTGGAAATTCTTTGCCATGTTCTGGCTGGCCCAAGTGTTGACCGCGATGGGCGTCGGCTTCGCAATCTGGAGACTGCACTCGGAACAGCAAAGTGAGTTCAGACCTCCCGCGCATTTTGAACAACCCTTTGGCCAACCGCGTTCTGCTCCACCAGAAGGACGCAAGGATATGCCGCCTCCGTTCTTGCCGATGATTACCGGTAGCGCAGTGAGTCTGATTTTTGCGGCGTGGCTTGCGTGGTACTTCTCGCGTCCTATCCGCACGCTGCGCGCAGCTTTCGATGCGGTGGCGAACGGAAAATTGGATACTCGCATCGGCTCGTCCATGGGCAAACGGCGCGATGAACTGTCCGAGCTTGGCTACCATTTCGACAGTATGGCATCCAGATTGCAAGGACTGATGGAAGCGCAGCGACGACTCCTACATGACGTTTCGCACGAATTGCGTTCACCCTTGGCCAGGTTGCAAGTGGCGACCGACTTGATACAGCAACAACCGGAGCGCGCTGCAGAACTCATTTCTCGTCTGGTGCGCGATACGGGACGTATCGATGAGCTAGTGGGTGAATTACTGATGTTGGCGCGGCTCGATTCGGGTATGGTCGGGAAAATGGATGAAATAATCGACTTGCGCGAGATGCTCGATCACATTGCCAGCGATGCCAACTTCGAAGCAGTTGCCAAGCAATGCACAGTGCAAGTTAACGTAGCTGAGGATATTCAAGTCAAAGGCAATCAGGAATTGATCTTCCGTGCATTCGAAAATGTCGTGCGCAATGCCGTCCTGTACTCTCCGGCAGGCAAACGGGTGAACGTCTCGGCGAAGCAGGATGTTTCCGGACAGTGGGTTATCACCATTGCCGATGAAGGTTCTGGCGTTTCTCCATCAGAACTGGGCGCCATCTTCGAACCTTTCTTCCGCGGCAAGACAGAAGGTGGCAATTCAGGCTACGGTTTGGGACTGGCCATTACGCAGCGTGTTGTTCAGGCGCACGGCGGCACGGTCAAAGCAGAAAACAGGGAAGAAGGTGGAATGGTCGTGACTATCACCTTGCAGGCTTCATAGGCGAGTAGCCTGGATGATGTGCAATGAAATAAGATGTCGTCACCGATGAATAACGGTATCGATGACGATGAGCATCTAGTAACTAACTAGCGGCTATGTATAGATTTTATAAACTTCGTTTCCCGCGAGTTTGTGGGCGAGTTCGTGCAGATTATCGACACATATTTTGGCGATAACTTGTGCGTCATCCGGGAACTCGTTTTTCTCCGAGTCCAATGTTGAAGCAATCGTTGCAATCAGATTTGCTTGTTCAAATTGGTCAATGTTATTCATGATCATCTCTCCTTAAGTCAGTTCAGTATCTGTACACACCGAGTAATCAAGAGCTTTACGCAAAGATTATTGACGACACAGGAGTCAATCGCGGTCTAGGGAGGTAAATTCAAGTAAAGCTGAGACCTAGGCAGCGAATGCCACGGGCTTCGCTGCATTCTGAATGGCAATCGAGTCATTGGTAAGTTCTTGTAAATTATCTTTCGATAAAGTTGTTCAGCCTATATTGTGTTGAAATGCAAATATCGAAGGCAAGCAATCATGAGCATTCCAAGCAAATGGGTAACGCCGATCACCGCAGGCGCGTTCCTGCTGTCAGCGGTTACAGGCGTTCTCATCTTTTTCCATCTCGACTCGGGAGCGGACAAACCCGTTCACGAATGGTTTGGGTTGCTGCTGATTGTCGCCGCCATCGTGCATGTAACTGCGAACTTCGCCGGGCTCAAATTGCATCTTGCCACGCTACACGGTCAGCTTCTGATCGGTGCGTTTGTCTTTGTGCTTCTGGTCAGCTTTACCCTTTTCGGGAATGAGAGCGGCGATCCTGCCTTTGTGCAGCCGATCCGGGCTTTGGCGCAAGCTCCTCTGACAACGTTGGCGCAAGTCGCTCAAGTCACGCCGGAGGAACTACGCACCAGACTGTCGCAAGCCGGTATTCAGTCTACTTCGGACACCCAAAGCCTGAGCGAACTGGTGGGTACCGATACAAGGAAACAATTGCAAGTACTGGGGACTGTCTTAACCACAGTCGACTAAATTGACGTCATTCCGGAGCCGAAATCAGCCGCCACGGTGGCGCAGTGCATTAGCCGTATGCCTTCTGTTACCGCTGGGCGGTTGCGTACAGCTAGAGACGCGCTCGCCGGTTGTGGGGGCATCGCCGCAAATCGCGACGCCATCAGTCTGGTCGACATCTGATGTTGCGATAAAGCCGATAGCAACAACGCAAGGCCTAGCCACGTGGTGGCACCAGTTGAGCGATCCAATGCTTGACGAGTTGATAGTGGAGGCCATGACCTCCGCGCCAGATCTGCGAACCGCTAAGGCACAGCTAAGACAAGCTCGGGCCAGCCGTGATTTGGCTGTAGCCAACCTGTCCCCCAGTATCGGTGTTTCAGCATCCGCAACTCCGACCGCTATTGGCTCAGCTGCAGGAGGTGGAGGCACTTCGCAGACGCTCTATGCCGCTGGTTTTGACGCAAGTTGGGAGCCCTCCATTTTTGGTGGTCTGCGAGATGCTGCAGTTGGCGCTAAGGCTGACGCAGCCGCCTCTGCCGCGACGCTAGAGTCTGCGCAAGTGACCTTGGTAGCCGAAGTGGCGCTGAATTACGTGACGCTACGCGCCTATCAACTGCGGCTTGCTATTGCCCGCGACAACGTGACAAGTCAGAGTGAGACGTTACAAATCACTGAGTGGCGGACAGAAGCCGGTCTGGCGACTTCCCTTGCCGTTGAGCAGGCACGCACCAATCTTGAACAGAGCAAGGCTTCAATTCCCAGCCTGGAGATCGGTCGCGCCGAGGCCGAACATCGTCTTGCGCTTTTGACTGGTCAGGTGCCGGGAGCATTGAGAGAACGGCTGCTTGAAGCCAAGCCGCTGCCCAAGGCGCCTGATGAAATGGCGGTAGGTATTCCGGCAGATACGATAAGGCAGCGTCCTGACGTGCATGCAGCCGAACTCACACTACAAGCTGAAATCGCAAGGACAGAGCAACGGGAGGCTGGTCGCTATCCCAGCCTTACACTGAGTGGTTCATGGGGTTGGCAGTCTTTCAGTGCTGCAGCGCTGGGAGGCAGCGGGAGTGTCATCAGCTCGCTCGCAGGTAATCTTGCGGCAACGCTGTTCGATGGTGGCCGTATTCGCAGCCAGATCGCCGTACAGAACGCAGTGCAGGAACAGGCACTGATCGCCTATGAGAAATCCATTTTAACGGCGCTCGAAGATGTCGAAAATGCCTTGGCTGGATACGCCGCCGGACGCGAACGAGTTGAGGCCAGGCGCTTGGCCGCCGCGTCGGCCCGCAACGCTGCCGACATGGCGCGCATAGAGTACGAGGCCGGCACGGTGGATTTCCAGACCGTACTGGATACCGAACGCACACGGCTGACAGCCGAAGACGGTATGGCGTCGGCCGAAGCGGATCTGCTGACTTCTGTCATTGCGTTATATAAAGCATTGGGCGGCGGCTGGAGTGCCGACGGCAATTACCCGGAGCAACGATCATGAATCGACCAGAACTGAACTTGCAGAATGCAAGCCCCGATTTTCTCAAGACCGCAACGCCCGGATTATTCCTTCGAAGAAGCAAACGCTGGTGGAGCATTGCCGTAGCCATTGTGCTCGCCGTTGCGCTGCTGGCGATTCTGATCCCCGGCGGCAGTTCTCAGCCGGCACGATATGTTACGGAAGAGGCAGCCACTGGCAACCTAGTTGTGACAATTTCTGCCAGCGGCACCTTGCAGCCGACCCGATCCGTGGATGTCGGAAGCGAACTTTCCGGAACGCTTGAAGCAGTGCTGGTGAACGAGAATGACCATGTGACGAAAGGCCAGGTGGTTGCCCGACTCGACACATCCAAGCTGCAGGATGCCGTAGTCAAGTCGCAAGCCGCAGTGGCGGTCGCCGAAGCCGCCGTGGCGCAGATGGAAGCGACGGCAGCCGAGTCCAGTGCCAACCTGAGCCGCCTGCGCCATGTCGCTGAGCTCTCCGACGGCAAAGTCCCCTCCAAATCCGAACTCGAAACTGCGGAGGCCAGTTATCAACGCGCCGTAGCCAATGTCAACAGCGCCAAGGCGGGCGTAACCCAAGCCCGGGCCGCGCTGAAGACAGATGTAACCAACATCGAGAAAGCCGTCATTCGTGCGCCCATCAAGGGCGTGGTGCTAACGCGCAAAGTGGAGTCAGGCCAGACCGTGGTGGCGGCCATGACGATACCGGTGTTGTTTACCATCGCCGAGGATTTGACCAAGATGGAGTTGGACGTAAAAGTGGACGAAGCCGACGTGGGCAGCGTGAAGCTCGGTCAGGCGGCCAGCTTCTCGGTATCCGCTTGGGCGGGGCGCAATTTTCCGGCGACCATTCAGCGCGTTGGCATCGGTTCTACCACTACCGACAATGTCGTAACCTACAAGACCGTTCTCAATGTTGCCAACAGCGATCTGGCCTTGCGCCCTGGCATGACGGCGACCGCGCGCATCACTACGGTAAATCGCAATAACGTGCTGTTGGTGCCTAATGCCGCCCTGCGTTTTACACCGCCCGCAACAACGGAATCTGTCCAGTCGGAAGGATTCATCTCGCGCTTGATGCCACGCCCGCCCCAGACCAAGACGCAGCAGACCAGGGCGACAACGACAGGAACCGCCCAGGTGTGGGTTCTGCGTGATAATCAACCGGTGCCTGTTCCAGTGATTGTCGGGGCCAGCAATGGAAGACAAACGGAAATTATCAGAGGTGACCTGAAGACAGGCGTAGCGGTGATCACCGATTATCAGGAAACGCAGAAGTGAGCGGTACGCCACTCATTTCGCTGCACGACGTCACCAAGACTTACGGCCAAGGCACGGCCGCTTTTCAGGCACTGAGCAGCGTCGATCTGGACATCACCCAAGGCGAGTTCGTCGCCATCATGGGACCAAGCGGCTCTGGAAAATCTACCGCGCTCAACCTGCTCGGCTGTCTTGATGCGCCGACCTCGGGTAGCTATTTGTTCCGCGACGTACAGGTCGATTCCCTGAATCGCAATCAGCGGGCGCTACTGCGCCGACATTATCTGGGCTTCGTATTTCAAGGCTTCAACCTGCTGGCGCGAACGTCGGCACTGGAAAATGTCGAGCTGCCGCTACTCTATCGCGGCGAAGAAGCACTCCGGCGGCATGCGTTGTCGCGTGCGGCACTGGCACAAGTTGGTCTGAGCGGATGGGAGCACCACACCCCGGCGGAACTCTCCGGCGGGCAACAGCAGCGCGTTGCCATCGCCCGTGCGATTGTTACGCGACCGTTGGTATTGCTGGCCGACGAACCAACGGGCAACCTGGACAGCAAACGCGGGCACGAGATCATGGACTTGCTGGTAAGCCTCAATCGCGATCAGGGCATCACCGTCATCATGGTGACCCACGAACCGGACATGGCGGATTATGCGAGCCGCATAGTGCGCTTCGTCGACGGTCGGGTGGACAGCGATCAACGCAAGGAACTGGCATGACCCAGATGCTATTGAACGCCCTACTGCTGGCTCTGCGTGCCATTCGTCGCAATCTGATGCGTTCTTTTCTGACCGTACTGGGCGTCGTCATCGGTGTTGCGGCGGTCATCACCATGGTGACTTTGGGCAACGGTGCAACACGTATGGTGTCGGACCAGATATCGAGCCTGGGCAGCAACCTGCTGATCCTGCGTCCGGGTCAACAACTCGGCCCGGGACGGGATAGCGCGGGCGCCCCCAATTTCCGCGTGGCCGATGTCGAAGCGATCCAGACCCAGATCACCTCTCTGCGCGCTGTGGCGCCTGTCGTAAGTAGCAAAGTGACGCTGGTCGCCGGAAGCCAGAACTGGTCGTCCCAGGTTAGTGGCACCAGCAACGAATATTTCACCGCTGGCAACTGGAAGATCGCGGCCGGACGACAATTCGGGGAAGACGAAGAGGCGGTCGGCAAGGCCGTGTGCATCATCGGCAACACGGTGAAGAATCAGTTGTTCGGCAAGCAGTCTCCCATCGGTGACGAATTGCGCGTAAAAAATTTCTCCTGCGAAATTATCGGTCTGCTGCGAGCCAAGGGGCAGGGCGCGATGGGACAGGATCAGGACGACGTGGTGTTGATGCCTGTTGTCACCGTGCAACGCCGCCTGACCGGCAGTCAGGACGTTTCCACCTTGATGTTATCGCTACGCGATGGTGTGGCTTCCGATAAGGTTATGGAGCAGATTCGTCGCCTGATGCGCGAGCGCCGCAAGCTGTCCGAGAACGAAGAGGACGACTTCAACGTCATGGATACGAAACAGATCGCAGAGACGCTGTCCGGTACGATCCGTACCATGACCGGCTTGCTTGGTGCGGTTGCTGCCGTCAGCCTGCTGGTGGGCGGAATCGGCATCATGAATATCATGCTGGTGTCGGTGACCGAACGCACGCGCGAAATCGGTATCCGTCTTGCCATCGGCGCCCTGGAGCAGGAGGTGCTGATGCAGTTTCTGATCGAGGCCGTGGTGCTCTCGGCGTTGGGCGGCCTGATCGGCATCGTGCTGGCGCTGGGGGCGTGTCTCGGCTTGTCGGCGTTGATGCACATGCCTTTCCTGTTCGGTCCCGGCATCAATCTGCTGGCTTTCCTGTTCTCTGCAGCCATCGGCATCGTCTTCGGATATGTGCCGGCACGCCGTGCCGCCAGTCTCGATCCCATTGTGGCCCTGCGTTACGAGTAGAAAAGATACGGCTGGATATTCCGGATAAATTGAAACCGCCGCGCAATTCCTTCAGATTCTCCTGCCAATCATCCTTGACCGAAGTCTGCACGCCGCACAGTCCGGCACGACCTCCGACCCATCCGATGTAAAAAATGGTCAGTTGTGTCAGGCCGTGTAAATGCGTGTATAGAAAAGTAAATAGCCATATCTATGCCCTTCTATTTTGCTTTTGCCTGCCGATACTGCTGACTATATTGATGAATGCACATCGCTTCTTCAATAAGACTTGATGGGCAATTAATTAACTTATTTGGGAGGTTTCCATGTCTACAATCAGCAATGTTTCAGGCACCAGTGAACTATCAAGTTTGCAATCAATCTACAACACCATCTCCACCAAGGGTAACGATTCCGATAGCGACGATACCGGGACTAGCAGCGTAAAGAGTACCAGTTCCAATTTCCTTAAAGCCATTGAGAAGGCGCTTGCCCAACTGAATGTCAGCAGCACAAATTCTTCAACCTCATCGTCATCTTCTTCCTCGTCCACCACCGCTTCAACCGACTCCGCCACAACTGCGCAAAGTGCACAGTCAGCATTGCAAGCTTTCATGCTCAACCTCATGGCTGCGCTGCAACAGGCGGGCGCCAGTAATAGTACCGATACATCGTCTTCCGATTCAGGTGGTCCGGCATTCACCAAGGATCAGTTGACTAGCATGGCGAGTTCGCTCGCGACTACCGATCCTACTCGAGCTGCCGAGATGACAAAAATTGCGAATAACTTTTCCAAGGCAGATACCAGCGGTGACGGGAAAGTGAGCGCACAGGAAGCAATGGCGTTCGACCAGGCAAATACCAGCAGCTCAAGCACATCGAATGCGTCCGCATATCAGGCAACCTCGAAGATTGAAGCCGACATTCAGAACCTGATTCAGGAACTGACATCGTCCACATCCAGTTCCGGAACGACTTCAACATCGAGCTCGAGCTCGGGAACAACGAGTTCTTCGCTCACCGATTTGCAGTCCAGCTTCCAGAATTTGATCAATGCACTGAACGGGTCCGGCAATACAAATTCGTCGAGCACTTCATCTCTGGAGAATTTCCTTAGTAATTTGGCAAGCAATCTTGAAGGCTCGTCCAGTACCGGTAATATCGTTGCTACTAAAGCATAGTTGCCCAAAGCGAAGTACTACTTACCAGCTTTGCCATTGAAGCAAAGCTGGTTCTTTCCGCCTGACAGGCTAGCGCCTTTACAATCCTTTACCTGTTTTTACACCAAAGGGGCTGCAATTTGAATCCATTATGCCGATAACTAAATCACGCGAATCATCGCGGAGATGCAGCCAGAATTTAGCGATGCCGGAGATGATTCCCGAAGTAGCGGTCGTTGGATACTCACCACTGGCTACCGGATTAGTTGGCAAAAATGAAAGGGGTAAATTATGAGCGGCGTCAACAGCATCAGTGGAGGCGGATTCTCGATGATGATGTCCGGCACGAAACGTCCGGATCCATCCAAGATAGTGGACGACCTGTTTTCCAAACTCGACACCACGGGTAAAGGTTACCTGACCAAGAGCGACCTGCAATCGGCATTAACTCAGTTGCCTGGTTCTGACAGTTCAAATCGCACCGGCAGTACAAGCAATTCGGCTAACGTGGACGAGTTATTCAAGAAACTGGACGCCAATGGTGATGGAAAAATCACCAAGGGTGAATTGACCAGCGGCTTGAAGCAGCTTGCCGATGCTTTCGGCAGCCAGAACGTCTCATCAGGAGGAGGTAATGCTGGCGCACCGGCTGCCGGTGGCACGCCTCCGTCCGACCCGGGCAATGCAAACTCGACATCCAGTACAAACGGCACTAGCTCAACTCAGTCGAGCAGCACGTCAAAAACATATGACCCAGCCGATACCAATCAGGACGGAACAGTAAGCGCGCAGGAGAGAATAGCCTACGCGCTGAAACAACTGACAAGCCAGCTCCATTCATCAGCATCATCTATGTCCAGCAATTCCACGTCATCAACTTCAACGAGTAGTGATGCCAAGATATTTAAACAGTTCACGGATATCATGCACGCGTACGGTAGTTCAAGCATTGGCTCTAACAACTCCAACTACGGATTGTCGGTCACTGCCTAGCATATGTTACGGCAATTCTTGTTCACGGCGAATTGCCGCCGTGAACAACCTCATTAGTCAACGAACCAGCGTTTCTACTTCTGGCATATTTTGCTAATCATGAACGACCGATTTTTGCTGCCCATTTCACACCTCGACAGTCTGCAACTGTATGGGGAGCGGGCATCACCCCGGCCTAGACTAACCGCCATATCAGCAAACCGCTAAGGTCTCCTATATGACACAAAAAGTGTACCTTCATTGAAATTCTCTTGGTCGTCGACTAAAGGGCGAATGTGTGAGTTCGCCAGTGTCTGGTTTGCGGCAACGAATTCGTTTAGGACTATGACCGGAGTGGCCGAAATGCAGTCCGTCACTGAAACTTCATGACGGCCTATCGGTGTCGTTGGTGGTCAGCAATGCCTTCCGTTTTACATTCGATCCCGGCTCTGCTTCCGTTCCAAAACCAGCAGCGCCTTTGCTCGCGCACACACGTTGTCCACGGTGAAGCCGTATTCGCGCAACACGATTGATGCCGGCGCGGAAGCGCCGAAGCGCTCCACGCCGAGCATGGCGCCGCGTTCGCCGGTGTAACGCTCCCAGCCTTGCCCCACCCCCAGTTCCACCGCAAGCCTTGCACCGATTGCAGGCGGCAGCACGGCATCGCGTTCGGCTTGCGGCAATGCCTCGAACAGCTCCCAGCTCGGCATCGAAACGCAGCGCACGGCGATGCCGTGCTGTTGCAAGCGTTCCGCTGCCGCCACGATGAGACCGACTTCGGAACCGCTGGCGATCAGGATCAGTTCCGGCTTGCCGTCTGGCGCATCGCTCAGCACATAGGCGCCCCGGCGCAGCCCATCCGCGGCTGCGTAGCGGCGGCGGTCGAGTGTGGGCATCTCCTGCCTGCTCAGTATCAGCAGCACCGGCCGGTCGCGCATTTCGAGTGCGACGCGCCAGGCGACCGCGGTTTCGTTCGCGTCGCCGGGGCGGATCACGATGAGGTTCGGAATCGCGCGCAGGCTCGCCAGTTGTTCCACCGGCTGGTGCGTGGGACCGTCCTCGCCGATGGCGATGCTGTCGTGCGTGAACACGTGCACAACGTGCAATCCCATCAATGCCGCCAGCCGGATAGCCGGGCGCATGTAGTCGGAGAAGATCAGGAACGTCGAGCTGTACGGAACAAAGCCACCATGCGCCGCGAGGCCGTTGACGATAGCGCCCATCGCATGTTCGCGGATGCCGAAGTGCAGGTTGCGGCCGGCATAGCTCCAGCCGGCGCTGTCGGAACCCTGTCGGTCGGCGTTCGTTCCCGGCAGGGGATTGAAATCGCCCATGCCTTTCATGGCGGTTTTCGTCGATGGATCGAGGTCGGCCGATCCGCCGGTCAGTGCCGGCAGTTTGGGTGCAATGGCGTTCATGACCTTGCCGGATGCATCGCGCGTGGCGAGGCCTTGGGCATCGGTTTCAAATACCGGGATGTCGGCATCCCAGCCCGGCGGCAATTCGTCGCGCAGGCGATATTGAAGCTCTGCTGCCATCCCCGGAAACGCCTTGGCGTAGGCGCTCATGCGTGCGTTCCACTCAGCCTCGTCTTTTGCGCCGCGCGCCACCGCTTCACGGAAATGTGCGAGCGCTTCATCCGGTATCAGGAAGTCAGGCTCGGTCGGCCAGCCCAGCTTCTGCTTGGCCTTGCGCACGTTGTCCGCGCCGAGCGGAGAACCGTGCGCCTTGAAGCTGTCCTGTTCGGGCGAACCGTAACCGATATGAGTGCGCACCAGGATCAGCGAGGGGCGGGCGGTTTCCGCACGCGCCGAGGCCAGCGCGGCATCGATTGCTTCGATGTCGTTGCCGTCCGCCACCGATACGGTGTGCCAGCCGTAGGCCTCGAAGCGCTGCGCGCGATTTTCCGAAAAGCTGATGTCGGTACCTGCAGACAGCGTGACGTGGTTGTCGTCGTAGAGGCAGGTGAGTTTGCCGAGTTTGAGATGTCCGGCCAGCGAGGCCGCTTCGGAAGCCACGCCTTCCATCAGGTCGCCGTCGCTGATAAGGGCGTAAGTGTGGTGATCGATGAGGGTGTGGCCGGGCCGGTTGTAGCGTGCAGCGAGTTGCGCCTCCGCGATCGCCATGCCGACCGCGTTGCCGAAGCCCTGGCCCAACGGCCCGGTGGTGATTTCGACTCCCGGCGTCTGTACGCGTTCGGGATGTCCCGGTGTCTTGCTGCCCCATTGGCGGAATTGCCGGATATCGTCCAGCGAGAGATCGTAGCTGGTCAGGTGCAGCAGGCTGTAGAGCAGCGCCGAACCGTGTCCGGCCGAGAGCACGAAACGGTCGCGGTTGAACCAATGCGGATTGTGCGGGTTGAACCTGAGCCAGCGCGTCCACAGCACATAGACCATCGGTGCGGCGCCGAGCGGCAGGCCGGGATGTCCGCTGTCGGCCTTCTGCACCATGTCTACCGACAGGAAGCGCAGGGTATTGATGCATTGCTGATCGAGTTTGCCGGACATGGTTGTCTCCTGAATGAACGCAGGGTGTGTCGGCCTGCCAGGCAGGTGCCCGCGACAGCCCTGTGCTATCCCTTTTACGTCTTATGCGGCAATTTCTCTTCCGGCGATCGAGTCATCGCTGCCACAGAATATGATTCTCTTCGAGAGGGATCGCCACGCCATCGCGCTTAGGCATGAGTCGCGCGGTGTAGTCTGATGCCGTACGAGCTACAGAGACGCTGGCGCGATAGACATAGCCGCTGATCGCGCCCACCAGTTCGCGCACGCGCTGCATCTCCACACGCTCCGGGGCAGCGCCGCCTATGCCTTCGGCATAGAGCTCGACCCGCACCGCATCCGGATCGAAACCGTCGAGATACATCTGCACTTCAAACACGTGCTGCTCGCCGACGGTCTCGATCTTGACTTCGCCGAAACGCAGCGCATTCCATTTTTGCGCGAGTGCCCGACGCCAATCGACCATCTGCACGCCGAACGCACCTTTGTCTGCGCTTCGCGCGCGGTAGGCTGCCGCAGCTGGGAGGTAGTGTTGTTCGGTGTATTCGCGCACGGTGCGGTTGGTGGAAAACCTGGGCGTCAATTGCGCCATGCTTTCCCGCATGCGGTTCACCCAGGCAACGGGTATTCCCTGATCGTCACGCGAGTAGAACTCCGGGACCACTTCGCGTTCGAGCAGGTCATAGAGTTGCCCGGCCTCGTGCGCGTTCCAGTCCGGGTCATCGCCGTGTTCCTGACCGTCGCCCAATGCCCAACCCACTTCCGGCGTGTAGGCTTCCGCCCACCAGCCGTCCAGTTCGGACAGATTGATGCCGCCGTTGACCAGCACCTTCATGCCGCTGGTGCCGCACGCTTCCCACGGACGCAGGGGCGTGTTGATCCAGACATCGACTCCCTGCACCAGATACTCGCTCAGGAGCATGTTGTAGTCGCTCAGGAAGATCACATGGCGGCGCGCCTCTGGACTCCGGATGAATTGTATCCACTGCCGGATGAGGGCCTGGCCTGCACGATCCTCCGGATGTGCTTTGCCCGCGATGATGAGTTGCACCGGGCGTTGCGGATTGCTCAACAGGCGCAGCAGTCGCTCCGGATCGTGCAACAGCATGTTGGGACGCTTGTAGGCAGCGAAGCGGCGCGCAAAACCCAGGGTCAGCACATTCGGATCAAAAAACAGTTTCGCCTCTTCCACCTCTTCCGGGGTTGCGCCGGAGGTAGCCAGTTGCCTGGACAGGCGCTCGCGCGCGTACTCCACAAAAGACTGGCTGGCTGCGATGCGAAACTTCCAGAGTCTGGCGTCGGAGACACGGCGCATGTTTTGCCCGATGATCTCGGACGTCCCCATCCAGCGGTCTTTGCCGCAAGCCTCGGTCCACAGTTCATCCGCTTCCGCGGAGTCCCAGGTCGGCATATGGACGCCGTTGGTGATGTGCCCGACCGGGACTTCCGCATGCGGATAGTTCGGAAACAGGGGCTGGAACAGATGTCGGCTTACGCGGCCATGCAGGCTGCTCACGCCGTTCACCGCACCGCTGCCGCGTATCGCCAGATGGGCCATGTTGAACGGTTCAGCGGGATCGTTCGGATTCTGGCGGCCCAGCGCCAGCAGGTCGTGAAGTTCGATACCCAGTCTCTGGGCGTAACCGCCGAGATATTGCTCGATGAGGGCCGGTGCAAAACGATCGAATCCTGCCTCTACTGCGGTGTGAGTGGTAAACAGGTTGCCGGCCCGGGTCACGGCCAGTGCCACGTCAAATGGGTGACCGGATTCCTGCATGTAGTCGCGCGCCCGTTCCAGCACCGCGAAGGCGGCATGCCCTTCATTCAGGTGGCAGACTTCCGGCTGCAGGCCAAGGGCACGGAGCAAACGCCACCCGCCTATTCCCAGTACCATCTCTTGCTTGAGCCGCAGCTCCGGCCCGCCACCGTACAGTTCGCTGGTAATGCCGCGATGCGCCGGATAATTCGCGATGTCATTGCTGTCCAGCAGGTAAAGTTTCACGCTGCCCACCTGGACTTGCCAGGTACGCAACCAGACCGAGTAACCGGGCAACGGAACCTCCAGCCGCAACCACTCCCCGTCCGGTTTGCGCAAGGGCGTGATCGGCAATTGTCCCGGATCGTTATACGGATAGAGTGCCTGTTGCTCTCCGTCCCGGTCGATCACCTGGCGAAAATAGCCCTGCTGGTAGAGCAGCCCCACGCCGATCACCGGCACGCCCAGATCGCTGGCAGCTTTGAGCTGATCGCCCGCCACATTGCCCAGACCGCCGGAATAGATGGGCAACGCTTCGCTCAACATGAATTCCATGCTGAAATACGCAACACAGCTCAACGGCGATTCCGGATGTGCTTGCTGAAACCACGCCGGTGCGTCCTCCACCCGCTTCTTCGACTGCACGAGCGCATCGATCTTTTTGCGGAAAGCCGGATCGGCGAGCGCGTTGCGCAGCTTTTCGCGCGAAACGGTCTGCAGCACATCGCACGGATGGTGCGTCAGGTCCCACAGCACCGGATCCAGTTCCCGCCACACTTCGTCGGTAGCATGACTCCAGGACCAGCGCATATCCAGGGCCAGATCGACCAGCGATTCGAAGCCCTCGACACCTGTGGGCAGCAGGTCGTATAGCGGATGGCTTCCCCGTACTTGTTCGTTCATGCTCTCGCCTCCGTCTGAACATCAAGGCCAGGCCCGCCGCCAAAAGGGGATGCAAAAGCGTCGATGCCGCGAACGCGGGCATAGCCGTCGGCTGCATACGCGGCCTTGAACTCATTGCAGGTACTGACATACTTCACTTCGCTCTCCAGCACCTGGTTGAAGAAGCCGAGAACAAAGTCGCCCGGTACACCGAACAGCTGATTCACCCCGATCTGTTTCAACCGGATCGGCAGATATTCGGCAACCGTGATCTCCCGGCTTGTCAATTCGCGGACTCCATCGCGGCCAGATATTCGCCCCGCTGGGCTGCACCGTTCAACCTTGCACGTTTCAGCAATGCCAGTTGGGCCGCGGCGACATTCTCCGGCTTGCCCTGCCAGACCTGCAGCACCGGCTCTTGCAGGGCACGGCCATAGGAAAACGAGAGCAGCCACGGCATGTCGGGGAGGCCGGCATTCATGGCATTCAGGTTGGCCGTCGCCTCCTCCGGACTCAAACCGCCGGACAGGAAATTGATGCTGGGCACTGCCGCCGGAACGGTGCGCCGGAATACGCGCAGGGTCGCCGTCGCGATCTCTGCAGCGCTGGCCCGCAGCGGATAATCCTTGCCCGGCAGCACCATGTTGGGCTTGAGTATCATATGTTCCAGCACGACATGATGGCGATGCAGTGCGTGGAAGATTTCTTTCTGCACCGCCTCGGTCACTTCGGCGCAGCGTTCCATGCTGTGATTGCCGTCGATCAACACTTCCGGCTCGACGATGGGCACGATGCCCTGTTCCTGGCAGACCGCCGCATAACGCGCGAGCATCTCTGCATTGGCCGAGATGCCCAGCATCGACGGGTTGCGTTCGCCGATCGAGTAGACCTCGCGCCACTTGGCAAAACGCGCGCCCTGCCCTTTGTGGTTACGCAGGCGTTCCGCCAGTCCGTCCAGCCCATAAGTGATGAGATCGCCGGGCGACAGTGCCAGCGGCCCTTTGCCTTTGTCCACTTTGATGCCGGGCACGATGCCGCGCCGTGCCAGCACTGCCGGCAACGGCGTGCCATCGCCGGCGGACTGCGCAAGCGTGTCCTCGAATTCGATCACGCCGCTGATATAACTCTCGATGCCGGGGACAGTGAACAGCAGGGTGCGATAAGCGCGGCAATTCTCCGCACTGGCTTCCACCCCGATCGATGCAAAGCGCTTGGCGATGGTGGGCTGGCTTTCGTCTGCCGCGAGTATGCCTTTGCCGCGTTGCACCATCTGCTCCATGGTGGCTTGAAGTTCGTCTGTGATGGTCATGGTCGTCTCTCGCCTTTCAGCAAAGTTGTTCAAATTCGATCGGCGGATTTCCTGTCATCCGGTTCGCCGGTGAAGTACAGCCTCATTCGTTTTCCATTGCCCTGATCCGCGCCCGCAGTGCTTCGACTTCATCCAGCAATTGAAAGGCCAGCGCCACGCCCGCGAGATTGACCCCCAGATCGCGCTGCAGGCGCAAGGACACCGTCGCCCGGTGCATGTGGATTCCGGTGAACCGCCAGCTGGCCGGTTCGCGTCCGGCCGGTGCAAGTACACCTTCCTCAACCAGTTCGATGATGTATTCCGCGTGTACCACACATGCGCGGCAAATATCGGCCAGCGTCAATTCGGTCTGTTCTTCCAGAATGATTCCGCTCAGTTGCGGCAGCATTTCATCGTTGTCCATGCTCACACTCCCAACTTGCTGCGCGGGTTGAAGGATTTGAACTGCCCGGCCATGTTGCGGTATACCTCTTTGGCTGCTTCATCGGCGGCGGGCGGCAGAGCGATTTTCAGCACAGCATATAAATCGCCCGGCGTGCCCGATGGAATGCCGCGGCCTTTAAGCCTCAGCTTGCTTCCGGCGGCAGCGCCGGCCGGAATCTTGATCTCGACGACACCACCCGGGGTGGGTACGTTCAAACTCGCGCCCAAAGCCGCCTCCCAGGGAGCAACGGGCAGGTCGAGATATACATCGTGTTTCTCGACGCGATAGTAGGGGTGCGGACGGAATTCAATTTCCAGGAACAGGTCACCCGACTTGCCTGCCCCGAGACCCGGCGCGCCCTGCCCTGCCAGGCGGATATGCTGCCCGGCGCGGATTCCGCGCGGTATGGACACGTTGAGCTTGCGTTCGCGCATCGCCACACGCCCCTGCGCGTCGACTTCGGGGGCTTGCAGTGTGATGGTGCGGACTGCACCGGTGTAGGCGTCTTCCAGATCGATCATCACTCTGGCGTGATGGTCTTCGCCTTTTGCATGGGGTTGCGCACGGCGGCTGCTCCCGGCGCCAAAGCCTTGCCCATAGAGCGATTCAAAAAAGTCGCTGAATTGCGCCGCGTCGCCGCCGGTAAAGCCCCCGCCGGAAAACTCAAAGCCGGTATTCCAATCCGGAGGCGGACGGAAATCCTGGCCCGCTTTCCAGTCGGCGCCCAGCTTGTCGTAGGCCGCACGCTTTTCAGGATCCTTGAGTACTTCATTGGCCTCGCCGACTTCCTTGAAACGGGCTTCGGCATCGGGCTCCTTGCTGACGTCCGGGTGATATTTGCGCGCCAGCAGACGATATGCGCGCTTGATCTCATCCTGGGTGGCGTCGCGCGCAACCCCCATGATCTTGTAATAATCCTTGTATTCCATGGCTATATTTGTTCCCGCCCGAATCCGGAGATAACGCAATGATCGCCAATTTGCATGGCACCGTCTCTAAAGACAATATATGACTCAACGCAATATATGCCAAGCTAAGGCAAATTCACTTTTACTGTATGTGCGCAGACGCACAGTACGCCGTGTTTGCAAAGCAGTAAATGTATGACATGGCGCATGGCGTTTGTCCGATTGCCAAAAGGATTCAATTTTGATTCGAGGAGGACTCTATGCTGGTGACATTCTCAACCGATAACTATCCCAATATCACCCTGTTTGGGGATGACGCGCTTGCCATGCTTAAAATGATGGGTCACAGCGCAACCGTGCCCGGTTCCATCCGGGCGGAAGACGTTTCGCATGCGCTGAATCTGTTGACCAGTTCCTTGGCTGCGGACAAGGCACTTCCGAAAGTGGCCGCCAAAAATGAGGAAGAACCGGTGGTAAGCGCAGCCCATCGCGGGATGCCCCTGGTCGAGCTGCTGACTGCGGCAGTCAAAGCGAACGACTATGTGATGTGGAACGAATCGACGTTCATCAAGTAAAAAGGTACGCCATGAAAAAAATGGAACAACTGGAACTGGATGCCCACCGCAAGGAGATCGCTGCCGACATGCGCGGCTTGCTTGAAAAATATCGCGCGATATTCGGTTGGGATATTCCGGAGATCGATCAGAGTGGTGCGGACAAACTGATTTTGGCGGCTATGCACAAGGCGCTGGATGATATTTCCGTGTAATTGACAATTTGCATCAACAATAGCTCCGCTGGAAATTGGCGACGTGTACGCCTACACTGTACCGAGGTTGACCAGAGGGAGCGAAAATGGAAGTCAAGACTGCCATATCCAATTGCGGCGTAGTCGTCTCGGTACGCGGCAGTGTCGTCGATATGCGGTTCGATGACCGTTTGCCACCGATCTATTCGCTCCTGCATGCCGGATCGGACAATCAGATCTCCATTGAGGTTCTTTCCCAGCTCGATGCGCATCGTGTACGCGGCATTGCGCTGACACCCACGCAAGGCCTCGCCCGCGGAACGGTGGTAACAGACACCGGAGGACCGCTACAGGCGCCCGTCGGCAAAGCGATACTCTCGCGCATGTTCGACGTGTTCGGCAACGTCATCGACCGCCATCCTCCACCCTCCGGCATCGAATGGCGCAGCGTGCACAACGCTCCGCCTCCCCTGGCGCGACGCTCAACCAAATCCGAGGTCTTCGAGACCGGCATCAAGGTCATCGATGTGCTGGCTCCGCTGGAACGCGGAGGCAAGGCTGGCCTGTTCGGCGGCGCCGGAGTGGGCAAGACCGTGCTGCTCACCGAGATGATCCACAACATGGTCGGCCACCATGAAGGCGTGAGCATCTTTTGCGGCATCGGCGAACGCTGCCGCGAAGGCGAGGAGCTTTACCGCGACATGAAACAGGCCGGTGTGCTGCCCAACATGGTGATGGTGTTCGGCCAGATGAACGAACCGCCGGGCAGCCGCTTCCGCGTTGGTCACGCCGCCTTGACCATGGCGGAATATTTCCGCGACGACGAACACCGCGATGTGCTGCTGCTGATCGACAACATCTTCCGCTTCATCCAGGCCGGCTCGGAGATATCCGGCCTGATGGGGCAGATGCCGTCGCGCCTCGGTTACCAGCCGACCATGGGCACCGAGTTGTCCGGATTGGAAGAGCGTATCGCCAACACCGACACCGGCGCGATCACCTCTATCCAGGCGGTGTACGTACCCGCTGACGATTTCACCGACCCGGCCGCGGTGCATACTTTTTCTCACCTGTCCGCTTCCATTGTGCTGTCGCGCAAACGCGCGAGCGAGGGGCTCTATCCGGCCATCGATCCGCTGCAATCCGGTTCCAAGATGGCCACTCCCGGTATCGTCGGCGAGCGCCACTATGCGCTGGCGCAGGAAATCAGGAATACGCTCGCGCAATACGATGACCTGAAGGACATCATCGCGATGCTCGGTCTGGAACAATTGTCCGCGACCGACCGCGCTGTGGTTGCGCGCGCACGCCGGCTTGAGCGCTTCCTCACCCAGCCGTTCTATACCACCGAGCAGTTCAGCGGCATCAAGGGCAAGCTCGTCAGCCTCAAGGATGCGCTTGATGGCTGCGAGCGCATCCTGCGCGACGAGTTCAAGGATGTGCCGGAGGGCGCGCTGTACATGATCGGGAGTGTCGACGAAGCCTGGCAGAAGGTCAAAGTTGACCAGCCTCTATCCGCGGCTGACAAGCAGCCGGTGGTCGCGACATGAGACTCAAGATCCTGTTGCCATACCAGGTCTACGCCGAGATCGACGATGTAAGCCGCATCGTCGTGGAGACGCCGCAGGGTTCGTTCGGCTTGTTGCCGCGCCGGCTCGATTGCGTGGCGGCGCTGGAGCCCGGGATACTGACCTACGAAACGAAGGCGCAGGGCGAGGTTTACATCGCGGTAGACGAAGGCATACTGGTCAAGGCGGGCGCGGACGTACTGGTCTCGGTGCGCAACGCGATCGGCGGGACGAACCTCGGTACGCTGCGCGACGCGGTCGCAAGGGATTTCGTCAATCTCGACGAGAACGAGCGGCAGGTGCGCGCGGTGCTGGCAAGGCTGGAGAGCGGATTCGTCCGCCATTTCACGGAGTATCATCGTGGCTGACAAGCCGGAACGCGAGACTGCTTTCGCGCGCCAGGTCGGCGCGAAGGAAACGCGCAAGCTCAGGGCGCAGCGCAAAGTCACGCGGACGGTGTGGTCGGGTCTCGGCATGATGGGCCTGGTGGGCTGGTCGGTGTCCGTGCCGACACTGCTCGGCGCCGCATTGGGTGTCTGGCTGGACAACCGCTACCCGGCAAACCATTCGTGGATGCTGACGCTGCTGCTCACCGGCCTTGGCATCGGTTGCCTGAACGCCTGGCACTGGATCGTTAAAGAAGATAGTGAGATACGCCGGGAGCACGAAGATGATGGGAGCGGCGCAGATGACTGAATTGTTGCAGATGGCGCTGGTGCTGATCGCAGGTATGTTGCTTGGTGCGCTGTTCTTTGGCGGACTGTGGTGGACGGTGCGGAAGGGGCTCTCGGCGAGGCAGCCCGCGCTGTGGTTCGGTACCAGCTTGCTGTTGCGCACCGCCATCGTGCTGGCAGGTTTCTATTTCGTTGGGGGGGCGGACTGGCAGCGACTGTTGTTGTGCCTGCTCGGTTTCCTCATTGCGCGTTTGATTGTGACCAAATGGACTGCGAAACGGACACCGGGGGAGACAGTCCATGCACCTTAGTTCCGACGAACTGATCCTGTGGCAGCACGGATTCTTCAAGCTTAACGTCACCATCGTGACCACCTGGGTGCTGATGCTGGTGCTGGTGGTGACCGCCCGCCTTATCACGCGCAACCTCGAGCACAATGTGCGCATCTCGCGCTGGCAAAGCCTGCTCGAAGTGATCGTGGTGACCATCCGCGATCAGATCGCAGAGGTCGGCCTGCCCCACCCGGAAAAATACCTGGGTTTCATAGGCACGCTGTTCCTGTTCATCGCGTTTTCGAATCTGTGCACGATCATCCCCGGCTACGAACCGCCTACCGGTTCGCTGTCCACCACGGCCGCGCTCGCGCTCAGCGTGTTCATCGCGGTACCGCTGTATGGCATCGCCGAAAGCGGACTCGCCCTATACCTCGAGTCCTACCTGAAGCCGACCGCAATCATGCTGCCGTTCAACCTGATCAGCGAACTGTCGCGCACCCTGGCGATGGCCATCCGCCTGTTCGGCAACATGATGAGCGGCACGATGATCCTCGCCATCCTGCTGACCGTCACGCCGTTCCTGTTCCCGGTCGTGATGAGCCTGCTCGGTCTGCTGACCGGCATGGTGCAGGCCTATATCTTCAGCATTCTCGCCACCGTTTACATTGCGGCTGCGACTCGGGCGCGCGAGGAAGCGGGAGCATCATGAAGTTTCCAGCAATCACAATGAAAGGAAAAAGGCATGGATAGCACGACTCTTATCGCGATGGCCTCGATCATCACCGCGGGCCTGACGATCGCCATCGGCGGCATCGGCCCGGCGCTGGGCGAAGGCCGCGCCGTCTCTACGGCACTGAGCTCGCTGGCCCAGCAACCCGACGCCGCCACCACGATCACACGCACTTTGTTCGTCGGACTTGCGATGATCGAATCCATTGCGATCTACTGTTTCGTGGTTGCGATGATCCTGATCTTCGCCAACCCGTTCTGGAACCATGTGATCGCACAGGCGGCAGCTAAATAATCATGCTGATCGACTGGTTCACCGTCATCGCGCAGGCCGTCAATTTTTTGATTTTGGCATGGCTGATGAAGCGCTATCTGTACCAACCCATCCTCAAGGCGCTGGATGCACGCGAGCAACGCATCGCGGCGGAACTGGCGGATGCCGACAAGAAGAAGGCCGAGGCACTGGCCGAGCGCGAGGAATTCAGGCGCAAGAATGACGAGTTCGACCGCCAGCGCGACGGTTTGTTGAGCAAGGCGACCAGCGACGCGATTGCCGAGCATGGCCGGCTGCTCGACGAGGTGCGCAAGGAAGCGGGTGACATGCGCGGCAAATTGCAGGACAAGCTGGACAACGAATTCTCCAGCCTGCATGAGGAGATAGCACGCAGAACGCAGGCAGCGGTGTTTGCGATTGCGCGCAAGACGCTGACCGAACTTTCCGGCGCCAGCCTGGAAGCGCGCATGGTCGAGGTGTTCGTGCGCCGCCTGCGCGAACTTGGCGACAGCGAGCGCAACAAATTGGCGGCTATAACGGGCCAGGGCATCGTTACCGTGCGCAGCGCCTTCGAGTTGCCGCAACCACAGCAAACAACGATCGAGGAGTCCATCAAGGCCACGCTGGGCACCGGCGATCCGATCCGGTTCGAGACCATGCCCGACCTGATCGGGGGCATCGAGCTCATTCTGCAGGGCCAGAAGATCGCGTGGAGCATCTCCGATCATCTTGCGTCGCTGGAAAAGGAACTGGCCGCAATGCTGAAAGCGCAACGACATGAAAGCTGAAAACTTGCAGGCGACGGTCGACCAGGCCTTTGCCAACCTCGACAGGGTACGCGAGGCCCATGTGCAGGGGCTGGATGCGCACGAGATCGGCATCGTCACCAGCCTGTCCACCGGCATTGCCCGGGTGGCCGGCCTGCCCGGCGTGTGTTACGAGGAAGTGGTGAAGTTTCCCGGTGAATTGTTCGGTATCGCCTTCAACGTCGACGAAGACGAGATCGGCGTCGTCCTGCTCGGCGACTACTGGAATCTGCACGCGGGCGACGAGGTCGAGCGCAGGGGCCATGTCGTGGATATACCGGTGGGCGACGGCATGATCGGCCGCGTTGTGAATCCGCTTGGTCGTCCGCTCGACGGCAAGGAGCCCTTGATCGCCGACAAGCGCATGCCGATCGAGCGTCCCGCGCCGCCCATCATGGATCGGGCGCCCGTTACCGTTCCGCTGCAGAGCGGCATCAAAGTCGTCGATGCGCTGATCCCGATCGGACGCGGGCAGCGTGAACTGATCCTCGGCGACCGTCAGACCGGCAAGACTGCCATCGCCGTCGACACGATACTCAACCAGCGCGGCCAGGATGTGCTGTGCGTCTATTGCGCCATCGGCCAGCGCGCCTCGGCGGTGGCCAAAGTCATCGCCGATCTGCGTGAGAACGGCGCGATGGAATACACCGTTGTCGTCGTGACCGAGGGCAACGATCCTCCCGGCCTCTCCTATATCGCGCCGTATTCCGCGACCAGCATCGCCGAATATTTCATGCAGGCGGGCCGCGATGTGTTGATCGTGTACGACGATCTCACCAATCATGCCCGCGCCTATCGCGAGCTGTCGCTGCTGCTGCGCCGCCCGCCCGGACGCGAGGCCTATCCCGGCGACATCTTCTACATCCACTCGCGCCTGCTGGAACGCGCCACGCACCTCTGCGACGAACTCGGCGGGGGCTCGCTCACCGCACTCCCGATCATCGAAACCGAGGCGCAGAACATCGCTGCCTACATCCCGACCAACCTGATCTCGATCACCGACGGGCAGGTATATCTTTCGCCGAACCTGTTCGAACTCGGCGTTCTGCCCGCCGTCGATGTCGGCAAATCAGTGTCGCGTGTCGGCGGCCAGGCACAGCGCGCGGCCTACCGCGCGATATCGGGTGACCTCAAACTCGCCTACGCGCAGTTTGAGGAACTGGAAACCTTCGCCCGCTTCGGCACTCGGCTCGACGAGGCCACCCGCAAGATCATCGAACACGGGCGGCGTGTGCGCGCCTGCCTTAAGCAACCGGCATTCGAGCCCGTATCCGTGCCCGGCCAGATCGCCGTGTTGCTGGCGCTGACCGGCAGGCTGTTCGACACCGTACCGCTCGAACGCATGCGCGAAGCCGAGCTGGCGCTACGCAAAGCTGCGGAGGAATTCCCGGCCGACTTGATCAAACGCATCTCATCGGTCGAGGAATTGATGGACAGCGACCGGGAGGCGATTCTGCAGACTGCGCGTTTGGCGCTGGCGCCGTTCGGATCATCATGAGCGAGACGCCGGAAGACCTGCGCCGCAAGATCGGCGGCGCCACCGAACTGGAATCGGTGGTGCGCACCATGAAGGCGCTGGCTGCCGCGAGCATCGTGCAGTACGAGCGTGCGGTGCATTCTTTGGACGATTATTACCGGACCGTGGAACTGGGGCTGGTCGCCTGGTTGCGCCATACCGGCGCAGCGATCTACCCGGAAGGAAACGCGCGACAGGATAAGGCGGCTACCGGTGCCGTGGTATTCGGTTCGGATCAGGGGCTGGTCGGCCAGTTCAACGAGGTGCTGGCGGAATTCACTGCCGAAGCGCTGAACGGCATTCCGGGCGGCAAGCATGTCTGGTCGGTCGGCGAGCGCGCGCAGGGCTATCTCGAAACGGTCGGCCTGCCGGTATCCGGGGAATTTCCGGTGCCAAACTCCATCGCTGCGATCACGTCGCTGGTCCGGCGCGTCCTCATGGAAATCGAGACACAGCGCGAACGCGGAAAAGTCGCGCAAGTCTACCTGTTCTACAACCGTCCGAAATCCAGGGCAGGTTATGAACCAGTGATGCAGCGGCTGTTGCCGCTGGACGAAACCTGGCGGGCAGGCTTGTCCAGGCTGGCATGGCCGAGCACAAACCTGCCGGAAGTGCTCGAGGGTGGCGACGCGACGTTGCATGCGTTGATCAGCGAATACCTTTTCATTTCGTTGTTCCGCGCATGCGCCGAATCGCTGGCAAGCGAGCATGCCAGCCGCCTGGCCGCGATGCAGCGTGCGGAGAAGAACATCGGCGAACTGCTGGAGGGACTCAACCGGGATTATCACCGTCTTCGGCAGAGCGGTATCGACGAAGAGTTGTTCGATGTCATTGCCGGGTTTGAGGCACTGACCATTCCCAAGCCGCAGGGCTCGCAGCTGCAAAACCCGAAAGGATCCACATGAAAATCAAATCCGGCGACTTCCGCGTGCGCGAAGGTGACAAGGTCAGATTGAAGAAATGGCCGACACTGGTGAAGCCCGTTTACCGTTCAAAAGAGCAATACCAGGAGATGCTGGCCGAACACGTTGATGAGCTGAGCAAGCTGCAGCAACTGCAGTACGCTTCCGACCGCTATGCATTTCTGCTGATCTTTCAGGCCATGGATGCGGCAGGCAAGGATGGCGCCATAAAGCATGTGATGTCGGGCATCAATCCCCAAGGCTGCCAGGTGTTCAGTTTCAAGCACCCCAGCGCGGAGGAACTGGATCATGACTTTCTGTGGCGGACCACCCAGGCGCTGCCGGAACGCGGCCGCGTCGGCATCTTCAACCGATCCTATTACGAGGAAGTTCTGATCGTTCGGGTGCATCCCGAGATTTTGCAGGCCCAGAATATTCCGGACGAGCTTCTGAATACAAAGACGATCTGGCAGGAGCGCTACCGCTCCATCGTGGACCTGGAGCAACATCTCCACCGCAACGGCACGCGCATCATCAAATTCTTCCTGCATCTTTCCAAGGAGGAACAGCGCAAACGCTTTCTGGCACGTATCGATGACCCGAACAAGAACTGGAAATTCAGCCCTGCCGATATCGAAGAGAGAAAATACTGGGATCAGTACATGCTGGCATATGAGGCGTGTCTCAGTGCGACGAGCACAAAAGAGGCTCCATGGTATGTCGTCCCCGCCGACGACAAGGAGAATGCACGACTGATCATTTCCCGGATCATTCTCGACACGTTCAGGATGCTCAAGATGGCATACCCGAAATCCGACGGAGAGCATCGGCACGAATTGGAATCCATTCGGCAAGATCTGCTCAAGGAGGGAGATGCCGGCAAATAGGACTCCTTCGCGGCAGGCGCTGCAGTACAGGCCCGGCTTCCGACGCATCACTGCCGGTGCGGCCTCCATGCCTTTTATCGATACTTGAACGCAGTCCCCGTCATATGTGTGTTAGTGAACTGAGCACTTTCCTGAAAGCGAAAATAATGCATTGCATGCATCCCCATTGAGCATGGGTTTATCCGGATACCGGTCCGGGCTGACGACGATCAAATTGCAATGCGATGCAAACTCAGGAGTGTCACGCGATGAAAAAAGATGAAATACGGAAGATGCTGCAGGATGATATCGAGAATTTTCGGTCAAAAGCACAACACTACGATACGCTGCATCTGTTCGAGGCCGCAAAATATGCCGATAATCTTGCCTCGAATATCGAGTTGGCGCTGACGACCATGCCTTCCGATGGTGACCAAAAGATTTACTGATCAAAAGTGCGCTGTAACTGGAATTCTCATTAAACAATTAGACAGTCTCTTTTGCCTATGCCGTGATGACAATCGCGTATGAAACCCTGCTGAGCCACTGGTTGACGCTGCACGGTCTGTTCGTGATGCTGGGGCTGTCCATTTATGTCGCCACCTCGCATACGCTGCATTTGCGCCGCCATCCTTCGGCCTCTATCGCCTGGGTCGTGGCGCTTGTTTTGTTGCCTTATATCACTCTGCCGCTCTATCTGATGTTCGGAGTACGCAAGGTGAAGAGTGCTCATTCGTTTGGCGGCGCATCTGAATCTGCAACGCGGACCTCCGATTCGGACACACTCGCCACCCGTACACAACGGCTCGCCTCGGTCATGGCGCTCCCCGTCGCGTCACCCTACCATCAACTGAACATACACGAAGATGGGACGCAAGCACTTCAGGTACTGCGCAGCATGATAGATGGTGCAGTGCATACGATTGAACTCAGCACATTCGTTTTCGCAAACGACGGGCTGGGAAACGAATTGGCAAGCAGACTCAAGCGACGCGCCCGGGAAGGGATCAAGGTACGGCTGATGGTTGACGGTATCGGTGCCTACCTGGGTGGACTGACTGACTTCAGGAGCCTCTCTGATGCGGGAGTACAGGTGGTCTTCTTCGTGCCTCCTTTGCGTTCGTCACTGCGGGGACGTACCAATCTTCGAAATCACCGCAAGATGGTTGTCGCGGACGGCGAATGGTTGTGGTGCGGAGGCAGAAATCTTGCTACCGAGTATTTCGAAGGTGATGCCACATCAGGCAATCCACCCTGGATCGACCTGAGTTTCGATTTGCATGGCGCATTGGCACTGCAAACACGCCAGCAGTTTGAGTCGGATTGGGCATTCGCAACCCGCGGCACGCTTCCTGATGCAGTGCCGCCGATCAACCTGGAACCGATGCCGGGATCTGCCATCGGGCAACTGGTTGCGAGCGGCCCGGACCAGACGGACGATACGCTTTACACAATACTCGTCTCCGGTTTTTTCAACTCCCGCAGGCGCATCCTGGTGGTTACTCCCTATTTTGTCCCCAATACCACACTGCTGATGTCCATGGCTCTCGCAGCGCGCCGCGGCGTCAGGGTCGATCTGGTCATGCCGAGAAAATCAAACCATCTACTGGCGGATCTTTCCCGCCACCGCGCGCTGCGGGAACTTGCTTCGGCGGGGGCGCATGTGTGGTTCCTGCCCCGGATGATCCATGCCAAGGCGGTGGTGATCGATGATGAACTCGCTCTTGCAGGGACGGCCAACCTGGATGAGCGCAGCCTGTTCCTGAATTACGAACTGATGGTTGCATTCTATGAGCGGAATGCGGTCAGAAGATTTACAGAATGGATTGAACGTCAGCAAGTCTCTGCCGCGCCCTATCGCGCACAACCGCCCGGCTTCTGGCGCGAACTCGCCGAAGGTCTGATGCTATGGCTGGCTTTCCAGCTCTGACCCAATCGCTTGCCCCCTGATCGGGCGTTACGTGCATTTCACTAGCCTCGCGGATGATGCATCGCATGCAAGGCTTTGAGCCGCTCTCTCGCCACATGCGTATAGATCTGCGTCGTGGAAATATCGGAATGGCCCAGCAGCATCTGCACCACACGCAAGTCAGCGCCGTGGTTGAGCAGGTGCGTGGCGAAGGCGTGGCGAAGGGTGTGCGGCGACAGCGGCTTGTGCAGACCGCCCTCTTTCGCGTGTTTCTTGATGAGATACCAGAACATCTGCCGCGTCATGCCTTCGCCGCGATGGGTGACGAACAGCGCATCGGTAAGTTTTCCCTGAAGCAAGGCAGGACGAGCTTCCGCGAGGTATTTCCTGACCCAGTCCAGTGCTTCTTCGCCCAGTGGCACCAAGCGCTCCTTGCTGCCTTTGCCCATCACCCGTGTCACCCCCATGTCCAGACTCACCTGTGCCACACTCAGGCCGACCAGTTCCGACACGCGCAGGCCGCTCGCATACAGCACTTCCAGCATGGTGCGGTCGCGCATGCCTAGCGGGGTGTCGACATCGGGTGCGTTCAGCAGCAGCTCGACATCTTCTTCGGTGAGGCTTTTGGGCAGGCTGCGCGGCAGCTTGGGGGTGGCGATCTGCAGGGTCGGGTCGGCGACGATCTTGTTCTGGCGCAGCAGGTAGCGGTACAGGCGCTTGAGGCTGGAGATGGCGCGCGAGGTGGAGGTGGCCTTGGCCTTCTCACCGCTCACCAGGTGCGCGAGAAAGCCCTGTATGTCGGCGTGCGTGGCGGCTTGCAGGCCGTATCCCCGTTGCTTGTCCATCCATTCTGTGAATTTGTTCAGGTCGCGGCGGTAGCTTTCCAGAGTATTGCGGGAGAGGCCGTCTTCCAGCCAGAGGGCGTCGCTGAATTCGTCGAGGAGGTCGGCGTCGCTCATGCAACCTCATGAACACCCTTGATTGCCACGTTCGGAGCGCCGTTTGTTCCTTCGACACGCTCAGGACGAACGGGGGAAAGAAATTTAGTGCGAATAAATTTCACAACGCTCCTTCATGGGCCAGCAGCCAGTGTTTGATGTCGAGCGAATCGCCTTCTGCATGCCGCATGAATCCGCCCAGCCCGGTTTTACCCACCACGCGATGGCAGGGAATAACGACAGGGATGGGATTGCTGCCGCAAGCCTGTCCTACCGCTTGTGCACTTGAGCCGATCTGCTTTGCCAGTTCGCCGTAGGTCAGCGTTTGCCCGCAGGGTATGTCCAGCATCGCCTGCCACACATTACACTGGTGATGCGTACCATCGAGCTCGAAAGGCAAGTCGATCTCGTGTTTCGCGTCGGCCAGATAGGCTTCCAGCTCGGCACAGATCGTTTTCGCCATTTCACCCAGCGGCGGCTGCGCCTTTGTTTTCACGGGCAGGAATTCGATACCCAGCAGATCCGTGTCGGAACAACGGATACCGAGCTTGCCGAACGGTGCGGAAATGATGGCTTGGTATTTCATGCGCACATCATAGCTGAAATGTAAGCGTTAGCTTCAGTGCAGGCTCATGTCGGCGCAGCCGGCGTGAAGCCGCAAAGCGGTGGCCGAAACTAAAAACGGGAGCCGAGGCTCCCGTTTTCCGTGCTGCATACTGCGCTTGCTTACGCTGCAACTTTGCGTGCAGCGAGTTTTTCCTTGATACGTGCCGACTTGCCGGAACGGTCGCGCAGGTAGTACAGCTTGGCGCGGCGAACGTCGCCTTTGCGCTTCACTTCGATGCTGGCGATGCTCGGGGAGTAGGTCTGGAACGTACGTTCCACGCCTTCGCCGGAGGATACCTTGCGCACGATGAAGCTGGAGTTCAGCCCCTTGTTGCGTTTGGCGATCACTACACCTTCAAAAGCCTGGGTACGTTTCTTTTCGCCTTCGACCACGTTTACGCCGACCACAACTGTGTCGCCGGGTGCGAAATTGGGGATGGTCTTGTTCAGACGCGCGATTTCTTCTTTTTCAAGAATGCCGATCAGATTCATTTTGTTTCCTCTTCTTGTGCGGAAGCTTGTTCCTGCTGGTACTCTGCCAGTAGCCGAGCTTCCTGTTTAGTCAACTGGCGTGTTGCCAGCAAATCCGGGCGACGTTCCGCAGTCCTGCCTAATGCCTGCTTCAATCGCCACTTCTCTATCTCGGCGTGGTGTCCGGACATCAATACTTCCGGGATCGCCTCGCCGTTATAAACCTCGGGCCGCGTGTAGTGCGGACAATCCAGCAGGCCCTGTACAAAGGAATCCTGCTGCGCCGATGCGTCGTCGCCCAGTACGCCGGGGATCTGCCGCACCACGCTGTCCATCACCACCATCGCTGCCAACTCGCCACCGGACAACACATAATCACCGATGGAAAGCTCTTCATCCACTTGCTGGCGCAACAGGCGCTCATCCACGCCCTCGTAACGGCTCGCCAGCAATATCAATCCTTCATCCCGCGCCAGCAGTTCCATCACCACTTCGTGGGTGAGCTGCCTGCCTTGCGGCGAGAGATGGATCACACAACTCTTATTTGCTCCGCTTTGCGCCTGCGCTGCTTTCGCTGCGCTGATCGCTTTTTCCAGCGGTTCCGCCAACATCACCATCCCGGGTCCGCCGCCGTAGGGACGGTCGTCGATGGTGCGGTAGTTGTCGGTCGTGAAATCGCGCGGATTCCACGTTTGCAACTCAAACCTGCCCTGCTCTGCCGCCCGCCGCGTCACGCCGTATTTGGTGATCGCCTCAAACATCTCCGGGAACAGCGTGATGACGTCGAACCTCATTTGAGGTAGTCCGCCTGCCAATCCACCCGGATCATTTTGTCTTTCAGGCTCACCTGCTTGATGACGCTGTCGATGAACGGGATCAACGTCTCACCGTTTTCGCCTTTGACCACCAGTACATCGTTGGCGCCGGTCTCCAGCAGAGAATCCACGATTCCGAACGATACGCCCGCCAGATTCTCAACCGACAGTCCGATCAGGTCCGACCAGTAATATTCGCCTTCCGGCTGTTCCGGTAATTCCGCGCGTGGAACCGCGATCAACATACCTTTGCACTTTTCGGCTGCGGTACGGTCAAGGATGCCCTGCAATTTTGCGATCAGTACCTTGCCGCCATGCACGTTCGCTTCCAGAACTTCCAGCGGACGCCAGGATTGCTCATTGCCCACGTACCACGTGTCGTAGTCGAGCAAGCCGTCCAGATATTCGGTAAAGGTCTGTACCTTCACCCACCCCTGTATGCCCTGCGCCCCAACCACCTTCCCCATGACGACCATGGGGCTTGCCTCAGGAATCAAAGATTGCCTTCCTCGTTCGCTCCCTCTCCCTCTGGGGGAGGGTTGGGGAGGGGGACTCCCATCGGACTCGCCGGGGAGACCAGCATGGCGAGCCGCCATGCTAGTTAGACCTTGGCTGCTGCACCGGCTTTTTTGACCAGACGGCCCACGGTCTCGCTCAACTGTGCACCCTTTTCTTGCCAATGCGTCACGCGATCCATCTGGATGCGCAGGCCTTCGGCGCCTTCAGCTGCCAGCGGATTGTAGAAACCGATACGCTCGATGAAACGACCGTCGCGACGGTTGCGGGAATCCGCCACCACCACGTTGTAGAACGGGCGATTCTTTGCGCCACCACGAGAAAGACGAATGACTACCATAATGATTACCCAGTAATTTTAATTTCGGCCAATGCCAAAAGGGCGCGAATTCTACGATACCTTGCCGATCTCTGGCAAGGACTGTTTTGGCAGGAAAATCCTTGGGGGATCAGCGGTGCAGGATGGCTTCCAGCACGAACTGGGTGCCAAGATAGGCCAGCACCAGGAATCCGAAGCCACTCATGGTCCAGCGCACCGCCGTGTGGCCGCGCCAACCATAAAAGCGATGCCCCATCAACAAGACGGCAAATACTCCCCAGGAGAGCATCCCGAACAGCACTTTGTGGCTGAATTGCCAAGGATGACCGAATATCTTCTCGGAGAATAACATTCCAGAGGCTATGGTTATACTCAAGAGCACAAAGCCCACGCCTATCACCCGAAACAATAACGATTCCATGGTCAGCAGCGGCGGCAAATTGCGCAACACCTTGGGCATCTGGGCGTGATGCAGGCGCTTTTCGACCAGCGAGATCAGCCCTGCATGCAATGCGGCGATAGTGAACAGGCTATAGGCCAGCATAGCCCCCAGGACATGGGTATCGAACAGGCCGGATGCCGGCTGGGACAGGATGCGCACATCCGGAAAGATCGCCGGCAATGCCGTACTGACGGCAGCCAAGGGCAATACCAGGGTCTGCAGGCTGGACACGGGATAGAAGTAGCGCGCAAGCCAATATATCAGCACGGTCAGCCACAGGATCAGAGACAGCGCATAGACCAGGCCCAGATTCAACGCGCCCCATATAAATAGAGTGTCGTACAGCAGCCAGCCATGCAATGCCAGAGGCACGATGACTGCGAAGCCCAATACGCCTCTGTTTTTTTGCTCTGCATCGCCCGCCGCCTGGGCGCGCCAGAACAGAATAGCCAATATGGAATAAAGGGCAAACGTGAGCAGATGGAGAGCTTGGTTCGACATTGGGAGTGCAGATGTTTTAGACTGTGCGGATTCTACAGGAAGCGCCACCCAAGTGTCTGCACCGGCGCGGACTGAAACTTTCAGGATTTGAATCATGTTGGATAACCTTACACAACGCTTCACCGGCATCGTCAAGAATCTGCGCGGCCAGGCGCGGTTGACCGAAAGCAACATTCAGGACGCCTTGCGCGAGGTTCGCCTCGCCCTGCTGGAGGCCGATGTCGCTCTGCCGGTCGTCAAAGACTTCATCGCCAAGGTAAAGGAAGCCGCGCTGGGACAGGAAGTCATCGGCAACCTGCAGCCGGGACAGGCACTGATCGGCGTGGTGAACCGCGAGCTGACCAGGCTGATGGGCGAGCACAACGATGCGCTCAACCTTGCCGCCGTGCCGCCCGCGGTGATCCTGATGGCCGGCCTGCAGGGCGCCGGCAAGACAACGAGCAGCGGCAAACTGGCCAAATTGCTGCGCGAACAGAACAAGAAGAAAGTGTTACTGGTGAGTTGCGACGTGTATCGTCCCGCCGCGATCGAACAGCTGCGCACGCTGGCACAGCAACTCGACATAGATTTTTTCCCTTCCGATATCAGCCAGAAGCCGCTGGACATTGCGCTCGCCGCCCTCGACTGGGCACGCAAACACCATCATGAAGTGCTGATCGTGGACACCGCCGGACGCCTCGCAGTGGATGAAGCGATGATGACCGAGATCAAGGATCTGCATGCCGCGTTGAAACCGATCGAGACCCTGTTCGTGGTAGATGCGATGACCGGCCAGGACGCGGTGAACACCGCCAAGGCGTTCGGCGATGCGCTGCCGCTGACCGGCATCATCCTCACCAAGCTGGACGGCGACGCGCGCGGCGGTGCCGCCCTGTCGGTACGTCAGATCACCGGCAAGCCGATCAAGTTCGTCGGCGTCAGCGAGAAGCCGAACGGTCTCGAAGCATTTCACCCCGAGCGCATGGCACAGCGCATCCTCGGCATGGGCGACGTGCTGTCGCTGCTGGAAGAAGCGCAGCGTAATGTGGATCACGTTGAGGCGGCCAAGCTGGCAAAAAAGGTACAAAGCGGCAAAGGCTTCGACCTCAACGATTTCAAGATGCAGATCGTGCAGATGAAAAAAATGGGCGGCATGTCCGCACTGATGGACAAGCTGCCCGCCCAACTTTCCAAAGCGGCCGCGGGAGCCAATGTCGACGAACGCCAGATCAACCGCACCGAAGGCATCATCAACTCGATGACCCCGTTCGAGCGCACCCACCCCGAACTCATCAAAGCCTCGCGCAAGCGCCGCATCGCGGCAGGCGCGGGCGTGCAGGTGATGCACGTGAACCAGTTGCTGAACCAGTTCGAACAATCGCAGAAGATGATGAAGATGTTCAGCAGCAAGGGCGGCATGGCGAAGATGATGCGCGGCATGGCCGGCAAATTTCCCGGCATGGGCCGCTAATTGTTATCACCACGCTTATGTGTGTCTCTGAAAATTCAGAGTTCGCCCAAATGCAAGGCGCGAGGAAATTTTCGCGGCGCGGCATATGTGTGAATATGTAAGCAAGAAAATTTCCGAGTAACGCAGCAGTTGGGATGAAATCTGGATTTTAAGAGATACACATGACTATCAAAGCAATCATATTCGACGTAGACGGCACGCTCGCCGATACCGAAGACGCACACCGCATCGCGTTCAACAAGGCGTTTGCCGAGAACGGGCTGGACTGGAACTGGGACGTGGCGTTGTACGACAAGCTGCTGAAAGTGACCGGCGGCAAGGAGCGCATCAAGCACTACGTCGAGAGCTACCTGCCGGGTTTTGCCAAGCCGGCCGACTATGACGCCTTCGTCAAGCACCTGCATGTCGTGAAGACCGGCCATTACACCGCGATGCTGCGCAATGGACTGATCCCGCTGCGCCCCGGCATCAAGCAACTCATCAACGATGCGCACAAGGCCAACCTGAAGCTGGCCATCGCCACCACCACTTCGCCGGAGAATGTCGCCGCCCTGCTGGAGATCGGGCTGGACAAGAACTGGGCGAAGCATTTCGACGCCATCGGTTGCGGCGACATCGTGCCGAACAAGAAGCCCGCGCCGGACATCTACAACTGGGTGCTGAACGAACTGAAGCTCTTACCGCAGGATTGCATCGCGCTGGAAGACTCCAACAACGGCCTGCGCTCGGCACTGGCAGCCGGCATCAAGACCTACGTCACCACCAACCCCTACACGCACCGCCAGGATTTCGCCGAAGCGGCGGCAGTGTTCGACGACTTGAGCAATCTCGCGAATTTCTACCGGGTCACCGGCCTGCACATTTAGGCAGTTCAGGCTGTTTCCTGCTAATCTTGCGGACAATTCAATTGTCCGCAACCTATCATGCAAAGCTATTTAAAACGTATTCTCACTGCCCGCGTCTATGACGTGGCCATCGAATCGCCGCTTGAACTTGCGCCCAGCCTCTCTGCGCGCATCGGCAACAACGTGCTGCTCAAGCGCGAAGACATGCAGCCCGTGTTCTCGTTCAAGCTGCGCGGCGCGTACAACAAGATGGCGCAGCTCACGCCGGAGCAACTCAAACGCGGCGTGATCACCGCTTCGGCTGGCAACCATGCACAGGGCGTGGCACTCAGCGCGCATCGCATGGGCTGCAAGGCAATCATCGTGATGCCCACCACCACCCCGCAGGTCAAGATCGATGCGGTGCGCCATTTCGGCCAGCGCTCCGTCGAGATCGTGCTGCATGGCGACAGTTACAACGACGCCTACGGACATGCGCTGGAACTGGAGAAGGAAAAGAAACTGACCTTCGTGCACCCGTTCGACGATCCCGATGTGATCGCCGGTCAAGGCACCATCGGCATGGAGATACTGCGCCAGCATCAGGCGCCGATCCACGCCATCTTCTGCGCCATCGGCGGCGGCGGATTGATCGCGGGCGTGGCCGCCTACGTCAAGCAGGTTCGCCCGGACATCAAGGTCATCGGAGTACAGACCACCGATTCGGATGCCATGTACCGTTCGCTGAAGGCCAAAAAACGCGTGCAGCTGAGCGATGTCGGCCTGTTCGCGGACGGAACCGCGGTCAAGCTGGCAGGCGAAGAGACGCTGCGCATCTGCAGGAAATATGTGGATGAGATCGTGCTGGTGGATACCGATGCGGTGTGCGCGGCCATCAAGGACGTGTTCCAGGATACGCGTTCCATTCTCGAGCCTTCCGGTGCGCTCGCGGTTGCCGGCGCCAAGCTCTACGCCAAGCGCGAACAACTCAAAGGCGAAACGCTGGCCACCGTCTGCAGCGGCGCCAACATGAACTTCGACCGCCTGCGTTTCGTCGCCGAACGTGCCGAGATCGGTGAAAGGCGCGAGGCGATCCTCGCTGTCACCATCCCGGAAACACCCGGCAGTTTCCGCAAATTCTGCTCATTGCTCGGCAAACGCAACATCACCGAATTCAACTACCGCTATGCCGATCCAAAGGCGGCGCAGGTATTCGTCGGCATCCAGGTCAGGGACCAGTCGGAAACGACCGATCTGGTGGACAGGCTGCAACGCAGCAAGCTACCCACGCTCGACCTTTCCGACAACGAAATGGCCAAGTTGCACCTGCGCCATCTTGTGGGCGGCCACGCCCCCGAGGCCAAGAACGAGATCCTGTTCCGTTTCGAATTCCCGGAACGCCCCGGCGCACTGATGAACTTCCTCAACAGCATGGACCACAACTGGAACATCTCGCTGTTCCACTACCGCAATCACGGCGCTGACTACGGTCGCGTGCTGGTCGGCATGCAGGTACCGCGCACCGACAAGAAGGCGCTCAAGACCTTCCTCGATACCTTGGGCTACCGCTACTGGGATGAGAGCGACAATCCGGCCTACCGGCTGTTTTTAGGGTGATCCCGGGTGAGCACGGACTCCTTCCGTGAATTCGTACTGGAGCAACTCGCCGCTCTTGAAAAGCTGTGCTGCAAGCGCATGTTTGGCGGCCATGGCCTTTACTCCGGCGAGGTGTTTTTCGGCATCCTGTTCGATGGCCGGCTGTATTTCAAGACACATCCGGATACCTTGCCGGATTACCTGACCGCCGAAGCCTCCGTATTCGCCCCCTCGGAAAAACAGATTTTAAGGAATTACCGCGAAGTTCCTGTAGAGATACTGGAAGATGCCGTGCAATTAACGTCGTGGGCGCGAAAGGCGGCGCGCTGATGAACATCCAAGCTAGGAAGCAGGCCCTCCGGCAAAGTATAATCGCCGCCCGCGAAAAGTTGCCCGCAGCCGAGCGCGAACGCCTGAGCCGTGCCGTCGTTGAATCTATCCGCGACCTGCCGGTTTACCGGCAGGCGCGGACGGTACTGGGTTACCTGAATTTCGGTGCAGAATTGACGGCCGAACTGTGGGTATCGCAGGCGCTGGCCGACGGCAAGCAGGTGTTGCTGCCGCGGGTGAACCGCGCCAGCAGGCATCTGGACTTATATCGGGTGCAAGATTTGGAGCATGATGTAGCACCCGGTTCATGGGGTATACGTGAGCCGGTTGCGGAGCGCTGTATAAAAGAAGAAGCGCCGGGAACGGTGGATTTCATCCTGTTACCCGGCGTCGCGTTCACCCGCGAGGGCGGGCGTTTGGGATACGGCGGCGGCTTTTACGACAAGCTGCTGGCGCAGATGCCGCATCGGCCAGCCTTGGTTGCCGGCGCATTCGCACTGCAGGTAGTGCAGGAGATTCCGCAGGAAAACACCGACCGCAAAATAGGGTGGCTGGTGACGGAAGACGAAACGATACGTTGTAACTTTGGGAGAGAGTAGAGATGGCAACGCAACAACCCGATATCGACCCGCAAGAAACGCAAGAGTGGCTGGACGCGCTCCAGTCCGTGCTCGAAAAGGAAGGCGCGGAACGCGCCCACTTCCTGATGGACCAATTGATCCATCACGCACGCATGGCCGGCGACGATATGCCGATCAGCGCAACCACACCCTATCTCAACACGATCCCGCTGGACAAAGAAGAGCGTTCCGCCGGCAACATGGAACTGGAACACCGCATCCGCGCCTTGACGCGCTGGAATGCGATGGCCATCGTGATGAATGCCAACAAGACTTCGTCGGAACTGGGCGGGCACATCGCCAGTTTCGCGTCCGCGGCAACTTTGTATGACGTAGGCTTCAACCATTTCTTCCACGGCAAGACCGCCGATCACGGCGGCGACCTGGTGTATTTCCAGGGCCACTCCTCGCCCGGCATCTATGCCCGCGCCTACATCGAAGGCCGCATCAGCGAAGAACAAATGTACAAGTTCCGCCAGGAAGTGGACGGCGGCGGCCTTCCTTCCTATCCGCACCCCTGGCTGATGCCGAATTTCTGGCAATTCCCCACCGTATCCATGGGCCTCGGCCCGCTGATGGCCATTTATCAGGCGCGCTTCATGCGCTATCTGCAACACCGCGAGCTCGCCCCGACCGAGGGCCGCAAGGTGTGGGCCTTCCTCGGCGACGGCGAAACCGACGAACCCGAATCGCTGGGTGCGATCTCGATGGCCGGGCGCGAACAGCTCGACAACCTGATCTTCGTGATCAACTGCAACCTGCAACGCCTGGACGGCCCGGTGCGCGGCAACGGCAAGATAATCCAGGAACTGGAAGGCGTGTTCCGCGGCGCGGGCTGGAACGTCATCAAGGTCATCTGGGGCCGCTGGTGGGATCGCCTGCTGGTCAAGGACAAGACCGGTTTGCTGCTGAAGCGCATGGAAGAAGTGGTCGATGGCGAATACCAGACCTACAAATCCAAGGACGGCGCGTATGTGCGCCAGCATTTCTTCGGCAAATATCCTGAATTGCTGGAACTGGTGGCCGACATGTCCGACGACGATATCTGGCGCCTGAACCGCGGCGGCCACGATCCGTTCAAGATGTTCGCCGCTTACGCGGCAGCCAGCAAGCACAAGGGACAACCGACCGTGATCCTGGCAAAGACGGTGAAGGGTTACGGCATGGGGGAATCGGGCGAAGCGCAGAACCCGACTCACCAGCAAAAAAAGATGGGCGAAGATGCGCTGCGCAAATTCCGCGACCGTTTCAACATCCCGGTCACCGACGAACAATTGCCCAATCTGCCCTTCGTACGTCCCGCAGAAGACAGCCAGGAGATGAAATACCTGCGCGAACGCGGCGCCGCTTTGGGCACTCTCCCGGCCCGCAATCCGGTCACCGATGCGTTGCAGATTCCCGACCTGTCCGCATTCGATGCCCTGCTGAAAGACAGCGAAGGCCGCGAATTCTCCACCACCATGGCCTTCGTGCGCATGCTGGGTGTGCTGGTAAAGGACAAGAATATCGGCAAGAAGATCGTGCCTATCGTGCCCGACGAGTCCCGCACTTTCGGCATGGAAGGCATGTTCCGCCAGCTCGGGATCTTCTCGCAGGTCGGCCAACTGTACACGCCCGAGGACGCGGAACAACTCATGTTCTACAAAGAGTCGTCGTCCGGGCAGATCCTGCAGGAAGGCATCAACGAAGCAGGCGGCATGGCCGACTGGATCGCGGCGGCGACTTCCTATGCAAACCACGGCACGGCGATGATCCCGTTCTACATCTACTACTCGATGTTCGGCTTCCAGCGCGTAGGCGACATGGCCTGGGCGGCGGGCGACCTGCGCTCGCGCGGCTTCCTTATCGGCGGCACCGCAGGCCGTACCACCCTGAACGGCGAAGGCCTGCAGCATCAGGACGGCCACAGCCACCTGATGGCAGCGACCATTCCCAACTGCGTGTCGTACGACCCGACCTTCGCCTACGAACTGGCCGTGATCGTGCATGACGGCATGCGCCGCATGTACCATAACCAGGAAGACGTGTTCTATTACCTGACGGTGATGAACGAGAACTACGCGCATCCGGCCATGCCCAAAGGCGCGGAAGAAGGCATCATCAAAGGTATGTACAAGTTCAGCGCGGGCAAAGCCAAGGCGAAAGCCAAGGTGCAACTGCTGGGCAGCGGAACGATTCTGCGTGAAGTGATCGCCGCGGCTGAATTGCTGGAGAAGGATTTCGGCGTATCCGCCGACGTGTGGAGCGTGACCAGCTATAACGAGCTGCGCCGCGAAGGCATCGATTGCGAACGCTGGAACACCCTGCACCCGGAAGCCAAACCGCGCGTCAGCTACGTCGAACAATGCCTGGATGCCAAGATCCCGGTGATCTCGGCAACGGATTACATCCGTTCTTATTCCGACCAGATCCGTCCGTTCGTCAAGGCGCGTTACAAGACGCTGGGCACGGACGGTTTCGGCCGTTCGGATACGCGCAAGAAATTGCGCGGCTTCTTTGAAGTGGATCGCCACTACGTCGCCATCGCCGCATTGAAGGCGCTGGCAGACGAGGGAGCTATCCCGGCGAGCGAGGTGAGCAAGGCGATCAAGCTCTACAAGATCAATCCGGACAAACCGAACCCGACGACGGTTTAAGGCAAGGGGGAACAACGTGGCCGAAATCAAGAATGTGTTAGTGCCGGACATCGGCAATTTCAAGGATGTGAGCGTCATCGAAGTCTCGGTGAAGGCTGGCGACAAGGTATCCGCGGAACAGTCCCTCATTTCGCTGGAGACCGACAAGGCGACCATCGATGTGCCTGCGCCGTTCGCCGGCGTAGTGAAGGATGTAAAAGTGAAGGCGGGCGACAAGGTGTCGGAAGGCACATTGATCGTGACGATCGAGGCGAGCGGTGAAGCAGCGGCACAGGCAGTGGCCCCGGCTGCGGCAGCAACTGTGCAGGCAGCCGCACCCGCAGTTCCCGTTGCGCCCGCAACTCCGGCTCCCGCGAAACCCGCAACTGTCACCCCAGCAATTTCAGCGGCCCCGATGGCGGCTCCTGCGTCCGGCAGCGCACATGCCAGCCCGTCCATCCGCCGCTTTGCCCGCGAACTGGGCGTGAATCTGACTCAGGTAGGCGGCAGCGGCGAGAAAGGCCGCGTGACCAAGGACGACGTGCAGAACTTCGTCAAGAGATCGCTGGCGCAACCGGCCGGCGGCAGCGGCCTGCAAGTGCTGGAAATGCCGGCGGTGGATTTTGCCAAGTACGGTGCGATAGAAACCAAACCGCTGTCCCGCATCAAGAAGATCTCCGGCGCCAACCTGCACCGCAACTGGGTGACCATTCCGCACGTGACACAGTTCGAGGAAGCCGACATCAGCGAGATGGAGGCCTTCCGCAAGGAACTGGGTCTGGAATACGCAAAAGAAAGCTTCAAAATCACGCCGCTCGCCTTCATGCTCAAGGCCTGTGCGATCACCCTCAAGCACTTCCCGGATTTCAATGCCTCGCTGGATGCCAGCGGCGAGAACCTGGTCATGAAGAAATACCTTCATATCGGGGTGGCCGTGGATACGCCGGACGGGCTGATGGTGCCGGTGATACGCGACGTGGACCAGAAAGGCATCGTGCAGCTGGCGAAGGAACTGGGCGAGGTCAGCGCAAAGGCGCGCGAGAAGAAGATCACGGCCGCAGACATGCAGGGCGGCTGCTTCACCATCTCCAGCCTGGGCGGCATCGGCGGCACTTCGTTCACCCCCATCATCAATGCGCCCGAAGTCGCCATCCTCGGCGTGTCGCGCTCCAGCATGAAGCCCGTCTGGAAGGACGGCGAGTTCGTGCCGCGCCTGATGCTGCCGCTGTCGCTGTCCTACGATCACCGCGTGATCGACGGCGCAGCCGGCGCACGTTTCACCACTTACCTGGCGCATGTGTTGTCCGACATGCGCAGGCTGGCGCTGTAATCCGGTGAGCACCTCTCCCATCGGCATCCTGGGCGGCACCTTCGATCCCATTCACAATGGGCATCTGCGTATCGCACAGGAGGCGCTGGAACAGTGCGGTATGGCGCAGGTGCGTTTCGTTCCCTGCGGCACGCCGCCGCATCGCCCGACGCCAAGCGCCTCGGCCAAATCGCGCTGGGAGATGGTGCGCCTGGCCCTGAACGGCCATTCCGATTTTCTGGTCGATGTACGCGAAGTGTTCCGCACCGACCCCTGCTACACGGTGGATACACTGGCGGGTTTGCGCGCCGAACTCGGCCCGCAACAGCCGCTGTGCCTGATCCTGGGCGGCGACGCCTTTTTGCAGCTGCATACCTGGCATGAATGGAAACGCCTGTTCGAGCTGGCCCATATCGTGGTGTTGCAGCGCGCGGGCGGCCCGCCGCTGGGCAATGCGATGCTCAAGGCCGATACCTCGTTGCAGGCCGAATATCAGACGCGCCTCGCCCCGGGTGCAGGTGCGTTGCACGAGACCCCCAGCGGCGCGATTTTCGTCGCAGACATGCCCGCCCTGGAAATTTCCTCCACCGATATCCGCCGCCGCTGCGCGGAAGGAAAAAGCGCCCGTTTTCTGGTGCCGGATGTCGTCACCAATTACATCAACACTCACGAACTCTACCGTCAATGCTAAACACTGAAGAAAAAACCCAAGCCGTCGTCTCCGCACTGGAAGACGTCAAAGCACTCGACATCACCGTCATCGACACCAGCAAGCTCAGCCCCCTGTTCGAGCGCATGGTGGTCGCCAGCGCGCAGTCCACGCGCCAAACCAAGGCGCTGGCGAGCAGCGTGGTGGTAAAGCTCAAAGCGCTGGGCGAGACGGTCAACAGCACCGAAGGAGAAGACAGCGGCGAATGGGTGCTGGTCGATCTGGGCGAAGTGATCGTGCATATCATGCAGCCCGCGGTGCGTGCTTACTACAATCTGGAAGAACTGTGGAGCGCGCATCCCAAACAGCGCGCGATTTCAGGAAAATGAAACTGTTGATCCTGGCGGTGGGCAACAAGATGCCCGCCTGGATCACCGAAGGTTTCAACGAATACACCAAGCGCATGCCGCGCGAGGCGACAATCTCGCTGATCGAGATCAAGCCTGAATCGCGCAACAGCGGCAAGACCGCTACACAGATCATGGAAGCCGAGGCGCAACGTATCCGCGCCGCCCTGCCCAACGGCGCCCTGTGCATCGCGCTCGACGAGCGCGGGGCCACGCCTACCACCAAACAGCTCAGCCAGCAGATGCAGGACTGGATGCAACGCGGATGCGATGTCGCTTTCATCATCGGCGGAGCGGACGGCTTGCACGAATCCGTCAAACGCCTGGCACAGCAACTGATGGCGCTTTCCGCACTCACCCTGCCGCACGGCATGGTGCGCGTGTTGCTGGCCGAGCAACTGTATCGGGCACACAGCCTGCTGCACAATCATCCCTACCATCGCGAATAGCCCGTTTTTTGGGCTATCCTTGTTGCCATGAGTAAACACCAGCGCATCTACCTCGCCTCGCAAAGCCCGCGCCGACGGGAATTGCTCAAGCAGATCGGCATCCATTACGACATGCTGCTGTTGCGCAGCGATCCGCGGCGCAAGGTCGGCGTCGACGAAACGCCGCACGAAGGCGAACTGCCGCTTGATTACGTGCAGCGCGTATGCCGTGACAAGGCACGCGCAGGGTGGGAAACCCTGATATTGCGCAATTTGCCGCTGCTCCCGGTGCTGGCGGCGGATACCACCGTCACGCTAGACGGCAGGATCATCGGCAAACCCGACGATAACGAGCACGCCGCGGAAATATTGCGCATGCTTTCCGGGACGCAGCATCAGGTGCTGACCGCGGTGGCAATGGCATTCGGGGAACGTCTTGAAATACGCCTGTCGACGACGACCATCGTGTTCGACACGCTGAACGAAGAGCGCATTCGCCGTTACCTGCTCACCGGCGAAGCTCACGACAAAGCGGGCGCCTATGGCATCCAGGGTTATGCAGGCGCCTTCGTAAAACGCATCGAGGGCAGCTACACCGGCGTGATGGGACTGCCGCTGTTCGAAACGGTAGAATTGCTGAAACTATTCGGATATCCCGCACCATGACTGAAGAGATCTTGATCAACGTCACCCCGCAGGAAACGCGCGTCGCGGTGATGCAACAGGGAGTCGTGCAGGAACTGCACATCGAACGCGGCAGCCAGCGCGGCTTGGTGAGCAACGTCTACGTCGGCAAAGTGAAAAGGGTGTTGCCCGGCATGCAGTCGGCGTTCATCGATATCGGCCTTGAGCGGTCCGCCTTCCTGCATGTCGCCGACATCTGGGAGAACCGCGCCAGCGGCGAGGCTGCCGCAAAGCCCATCGAAAAGGTATTGTTCGAGGGACAGAGCCTGCTGGTACAAGTCATCAAGGACCCCATCGGTACGAAGGGCGCGCGACTCTCGACGCAACTGAGCTTTGCAGGGCGCATGCTGGTCTATCTGCCGCAGGAAGCGCATATCGGCGTCTCGCAGCGCATCGAGAACGAGGAGGAACGCGAAGCCTTGCGTGCCAGGCTGCAACAGGTTCTGCCCGCCGATCACAAGGGCGGGTACATCATCCGCACCATGGCGGAATCCGCGTCCGACAATGAATTGCGTGCCGACGTTGCTTACCTGGACAGGCTGTGGGGCAATCTTCAAGCGAAATCGCAGCGGATGGCGGCGCCCGAACTGCTGTACAAGGAACTGGACATCAGCCTGCGCGTGTTGCGCGATTTCGTGGATGAAGAGACCGGGCGCGTCCTCGTCGATTCCCGAGAGACGCACGAGCGCATGATGGCTTTTGCCACCGATTACATTGCCACCGCCGTGCCCAAGCTGGAACACTATCTCGGGGCCCGACCGCTGTTCGACATGTACAGCGTGGAAGAGGAGATCGAGCGTGCACTTTCACGCCGTGTGGACCTGAAATCGGGCGGCTATCTCATCATCGACCAGACCGAGGCCCTGACCACCGTCGACGTGAATACCGGCGGATTCGTCGGCGGGCGCAATTTCGACGACACCATCTTCAAGACCAATCTGGAAGCCGCGCAGGTCATCGCACGGCAACTGCGGCTGCGCAATCTGGGCGGCATCATCATCTGCGACTTCATCGACATGGACACGACAGAACACCGCGATGCCGTGCTGGATGAATTCAAGAAGATGCTGGCGCACGACCACACTCGCATCAGCGTGAGCGGGTTTTCCTCGCTCGGCCTGGTGGAGATGACGCGCAAGCGCACCCGCGAAAGCCTGGCGCATGTGCTGTGCGAGCCTTGCCCGACCTGCCAGGGACGCGGCGAAGTAAAGACCGCGCAGACCGTATGCTACGAGATCCTGCGCGAGATCGTGCGCGAAGCACGCCAGTTCAACGCCCGCGAATACCGCATCCTCGGTTCGCAGCAGGTGATCGACCTGTTCCTGGACGAGGAATCGCAGAGCCTCGCCATGCTTTCCGATTTCATCGGCAAGCCCGTCTCCCTGCAGGTGGAAACGCTCTACTCGCAGGAACAGTACGACGTCATCCTGATGTAGCCTCGGGCGTAATTCGCCGGTAACGGCAAACCGGAGGAAGGCGGTGCAACCTGCCGTTTATTTCCACAAAGGCCGGCCGGCGCGATCCCTGATCTGCGTTTTCCAGGAATCGCGCACGCTCTGCATCGCCTCGGCCGGGATCAAAACAAACCCCAGATTCTGGGCGATCACGTTTCCCTTGCGGAATGTCCAGTCGAAATATTTCAATGTCTCCTCGGTTCCCGACGCCTCAGCCGGACTGCGGGAAACGACGATGTAGGTGGCAGTAGCGAGGGGCCAGCTTTCAGCGCCGGTCTGATCGGTCAACGATTGATTGAACCCGTTGGATGCGCTCCATTCCGCGTTCTTCGCCGCGGCAATAAACGATGCCTGACTCGGGCTGACATATTTGCCGTCACGATTGCGCATCTTTACAAAGTTCATGTGTCTCTGCTGCACCACAGCGGGATCGAGGTAACCGATGGAATTGGGCGTATTCCCGATTTTTCTTGCCAGATTATCGCCACCGTCAATGCCTTCACCCACTTTCCAGGCTACCGCTGTTGCCGCACCCATGGCGGTTTTCCATTCACTGCTGACCTTGGACAAATAATCGGTGAAGACAAAGGTACTGCCCGAGTTATCCGAGCGATGTACCACGATGATCGCATCGTCCGGCAACGCCAGTCCGGGGTTGAGTGCAGCGATCGCCGGATCGTTCCAGCGGCTGATTTTGCCAAGATATATATCCGCCAAAGTTGCACCGTCCAATTGCAGCTGCCCCTCGCTTATTCTCTTGATGTTTACCACGGGAACGACACCCCCGATCAATGCGGGAAATTGCATCAACCGGCCTTTTTCCAGTTCTTCGAGCGTCAATGGCTTGTCAGTCGCCCCAAAATCGGCCTTCCCCGACGAAATCGCTTCTACGCCTTTGCCGGATCCTTGCGCAAAATACGCCAGTGCCGATCCGGTTTCAGCCTTGTATTCCTTGCCCCACTCCTGATAGACCTGTTTTGGGAAAGTGGCTCCTACGCCAAAAATAACGCCGGCCTGTGCCTGATTTAGCATCAGCGCCAGCATAAAAACAGCGTTCAAGCTGATCCAGGCTTTGTTCCTCTTCATCGATTTCTCCTTATTTCAAACACAAACAAATTCCTCAATCGGCCGGCCGCGCAGCCTCGTATGGCAGCCGTCGCCGGATATTTTGGCGGCTTGCCTGGAATCGAAAACAAGAGACCGTGCAAATCCTGCCGAACGCTCAGATAAGCGGAAATACCGGGTTATTTCAGGGTAAGGAGAATGACAAGAGAGACGCAGAAGTCTTGCGCGGAAATTCGCGCGATTGTATCTGGTGATCCCGCTGTCATAGCGCCGAAGCCCCTTAGACCGGTAATTTTGCGTCCTGGTCTTTTGACCAGTTTGCCGTTTTCAGATTTTGTACAAAGCTTGTTGCCAAGCGTGAAGCTATTGTTACAAGTGCGCGACAAGGCTACTGGGGAAATATACCTGCGTCAAGAATGGCGGAAATACGCAAACAGTGCCGATGGTGACACTGGAATGTACAACAGGGATCTTGCGACTTGCCTTGCCCGACTGAAAAGGCCGGCTTGTCGCCGGCCTTTTTCCTGAACCATCTCTGGCCCGGATGTTACTTCTTAACGCCGTTGACTGCAGCCTTCAAGGTAGCACCAGCCTTGAATGCGGGCTGTTTGGAAGCCTTGATCTTGATGGCGGCGCCAGTGGACGGGTTACGGCCATTGCGAGCTGCACGCTTGCGGACCTCGAATGTTCCGAAGCCTACCAACGCAACGTTGTCGCCCTTTTTCAGGGTAGCGGTAATGATTTCAATCAGGGCAGCGATGTTGCGGTCAGCATCAGCCTTGCTGCTGTCTGTCTTGGTTGCCAGTGCGTCGATCAGTTCTTTACGGTTCATGCGTTTTTGCTCCTTGGTTGCGGTTGAAGTACCGGGTACGGATTGTTTAGGATATTTCACTCGTTGGCAAGTGGTTGGATCCCAATTACCCTGCAAAATCTCCTGTCAGACCTTGATTCGCGTTTGCAGGCCTTGTTTGAGACCAGGCCCGCAACCAACTCAAGTCGGCCTTATTCTACTACTACGTTTGCGATTTGCCGGTCTTCGCATCGAGTCGAGGCCGTGTCTTCGCGTTTCTCAGCCAGCCGGGCGATAGCGCTGAATCTGTCCACGAGGCCGTTCTTTGCAAAATGGTCGATGACGAACAACGGGATCAGTGTGTCCGGCTCCCACAGCCCCTGGAACCTGAGCGTACTTCCATGCGGGTTCGGCTGGATGTCCCAGCTTCCCCGAAACTCTTTCGAATCGCCCGACAACTGCCTGAAAGAGATGCCTTCATAGGGTTTTTCCATATATTCCATGATCGAGTGGAGGTGTACATGAAAAAACAGGACATGCTCCTCCGCCGTGCGTTCGACCCTTACCCTGTTCGCGGTTTCGCGATAGGCAACGGATTCAACCACGCCCGGCAGCTTCTTTGCCGCTTCATAATCGGTCAGGTAACGGTAAGCGGCACATTTCGTCAACGGGGTTTCGAAACTGGCAATGAAGGTATACAGGCTGCCGGTTCTTTTTACATCCATCTGCAAACCCGGGTATGGGGTATCCGGCCAGGCCATGGTACTGGTCATCATTAGCCACCCGAACAGGATTCGTTTCATCATGGATCCCTTATAAGGAATCTTTGTGACGAGGGCATGACACGACAATAAAGTATCAGGCCAGCAAGCTCTCCGGTTCCACCTTGCTACCCGTGATCGCCACGATTTTGTGGCGGGATTGCCCGCCTTGCTTGAGCTCGACCTGCCGTAGCGGAACGCCGAAGGATTCGGCGATGAATTTCAGGAGCGCATCGTTGGCACGTCCTTCGACTGGCGGCGCGGCGAGACGGATCTTCAGGGCCATGCCATGCAGACCCGCCACTTCGGTTCGTTTTGCGCCGGGCTGGATATGCAAGGTCAGGGTGAGCACGTCGCCATTGCGGCGATACCAGACACTCACAGCAATCTCATCACGGCCTGTTCCAGTCCGCCTATCGGCACGATGAGGATAAGCTGGCAGACAAGGAGCAGCACAAGCACCGAGAGATCGACATTGCCTACCGGCGGGATGCGGCGGCGCAAAGGTTGCATGAAAGGACGGTTGACCGCGCCTAGCATCGGCGCAAGCGGCGTATGCGGATTGACCCAGGACAGGAGCGCTTCCGTGATCAACGTGGCCATGAGCAGGTAAAAACTGATCTTCAGCAACTTGACCGCTGTCCACAGCAGCAATCCGGGCAGGGGGAACGTTTCGAAGGCGTAACCCTGCAGCCACAGGAAGGCACAGAGATAGGCAAATTCGACCAGGAACGCCAGCAGCAGCGTTGCAGTGTCAAGACCCATGACCCTTGGAATGTAGCGGCGCGCGCGCAGCACGACGAAGTCCGTCAACGCCATCAGGAACTCGCCTATGGGATTGCGCATCGGTGCCTGCAGCCATACCGCATGGAAACGGAACAGCAGAATGGCCGCGAAAGGTTGCACCAGTGCATCGAGCAAAAACGACAGTGTCTCACCCAGCATCAGGCATCCTTCCCAAGTTCGTCGCCCATTTCCCTGGAGCGCGCCGCTGCCGCATGGATGGCGGCGACGATGTCCATCTTCACCTGGTTCTTCTCCATGCTGAGCAATGCACGTTCGGTCGTGCCTTTCTTTGAAGTCACGCGTTCGCGCAGAGTAGCGACATCTTCCTGGCTGCTGTCCGCCAGTTTGCTGGCACCGAGGAAGGTATCCAGCACCAGTTGCCGCGCCTGCGTTTCGTCCAGCCCCAACTCATAGGCCGCCTGCTGCATCGCCTCGATGAAATAGAACACATATGCCGGACCGCTGCCGGAAATGGCCGTCACCGCATCCAGCATCTCTTCGTCTTCTATCCATAAAGTGCTGCCCACTGCGGAAAGAATTGACTCTGCGCGCTGGCATTGCTCCGGTTTCACCGCCGGCATCGCATAGAGGGCAGTGACACCGCAGCGAATGAGCGCGGGCGTATTGGGCATGCAGCGCACGATGTTCTGTGTCCCCATCCAGCGCGCCATGTCCTGAGTGCGGATACCCGCAGCGATGGAAATAACGAGCTGCCCGTCAATGAGGGGAGCAAGCTGCAGGGCAATTTCCTGCAGCTGTTGCGGCTTGACTGCCAGGATCACCGCCTCGCCGTGCGCCACCGCGGCTGCCATCTCCATGGTTGCCCTGACCCCGAATTCGTTGTGCAGCTCCGCACATTTTTCCTTGCCCACCTCAACGACGTGCATCTTGGAAGGCGAATAACCGCGCTTGATCAGTCCGCCGATCAATGCCTTTGCCATGTTGCCGCCGCCGATGAATGTAATCTTCATTTGCTTTCTCCGTCACGGGTATGGCAAATAGCCATACCTGATAATGCAATTTGCCCCACCCGTTCCCACATCCTCTGATAAAACTACTAGCCATCTGACTAGGCTGTCAAACAACGCCAGCCAAGTCATCGGTTACCCCGAAGGGAGCACCAAAGGCGGGCAATCCACTGTCCAGCAAGCTGGACGTGGAATTGACACAGGGGCCAAACGCATCGCTACGCGAAATTTTTTCACCTTTGGCCGAATATCGCCGTACCGATCCGCACGATGGTAGCACCCTCCCTGATGGCCGCGGGATAGTCGTGCGACATGCCCATCGACAGGGTATCCAGAGACATGCCCTGCGAGTTCAGTTTTTCGAGCAACATCCGCATCCTTGCAAAAGGTACTCGCTGCTCCATTTCGCCCGCCGCGGGAGCCGGTATCGTCATCAGTCCGCGCAACCTGATATGCGGCAATTGCACAAGCTGTTGCGCCAGAGGTAACGCCTCTTCGGGTGTTACACCGCTCTTGCTCTCTTCTTCGCTCACGTTCACTTGCAGACAAATATTCAGCGGCGGCAGATTTGAAGGTCGCTGTGCCGATAGCCGCTCGGCGATCTTCAGCCGGTCCACACTGTGCACCCACGCAAAGCTCTCGGCGATGGCGCGCGTCTTGTTGCTCTGGATGGGACCGATGAAATGCCACTCCAGCGGCAAATCGCGCAACGCATCGATCTTTTCCAGTGCTTCCTGCAGATAGTTCTCGCCGAAAGCGGTCTGCCCTCCGCTGTATGCCTCGCGCACGGCCATCGCGGGAAAGGTCTTGCTGACGGCCAGCAAACTGACATCCGTCGCATTCCGATGTGCCGCTCTCGCGGCTTGGGCAATGGCTGCGCGGGTCGCTTGCAAGTTGGAGAGGATTGCAGTCATAATCGGCCGAGTCGTCGTTATCCGACGCAGTTTAATACACTCAGGATTATATATGGATATCACCGAACTGCTCGCCTTCGGCGTGAAGAACAAAGCTTCCGACCTGCACCTTTCCGCGGGTTTGCCACCGATGATCCGCGTACACGGCGATATGCGCCGCATCAACCTGCCCGCCATGGATCACAAGGAAGTTCACGCCATGGTGTACGACATCATGAACGACGGGCAGCGCAAACACTACGAAGAGAACAAGGAAGTCGACTTCTCGTTCGAGGTGCCGAACCTGGCGCGTTTCCGCGTCAACGCCTTCATCCAGAACCGCGGCGCGGGTGCGGTGATGCGTACCATTCCTTCCAAGATACTCACGCTGGAAGACCTCAAGTGTCCGCCGATCTTCAAGGACATCTCCGAATTCCCGCGCGGCATGGTGCTGGTGACCGGTCCCACCGGTTCCGGTAAATCGACCACGCTGGCGGCGATGGTGAACCATATCAACGAGAACGAGATGGGTCACATCCTGACCGTGGAAGACCCGATCGAATTCGTGCACGAATCGAAGAAGTCGCTGGTCAACCAGCGCGAAGTCGGCCCGCACACGCTGTCGTTCAACAATGCGCTGCGTTCTGCACTGCGCGAAGACCCGGACGTGATCCTCGTCGGCGAAATGCGCGACCTGGAAACCATCCGTCTGGCGATGACGGCCGCCGAAACCGGCCACCTGGTCTTCGGCACGCTGCACACGAGCTCGGCGGCCAAGACCATCGACCGTATCATCGACGTGTTCCCTGCCGACGAAAAGGAAATGGTGCGCGCGATGCTGTCCGAATCTTTGCGTGCGGTGATCTCGCAGACCCTGCTCAAAACCAAGGACGGCACGGGCCGTGTCGCGGCACATGAGATCATGATCTGCACCCCTGCCATCCGCAATCTGATCCGCGAAGCAAAAGTGCCGCAGATGTATTCTGCCATCCAGACCGGCGGGAACATCGGCATGCAGACGCTGGACCAGTGCCTGAGCGAGATGGTAAAACGCAACCTTGTAGCTTCTGCAGAAGCGCGCGGAAAAGCAGTGAACAAGGATCTTTTCCCGGGCTAATCCCCCTGTCATTCAAGAGTCATAGCTGCATCAGGAGTTCATCATGGAAAGAGACCAGGCTACCGAGCTAGTTCACAATCTTTTGCGCGGGATGGTCTCGCAAAAGGCGTCCGACCTGTTCATCACCTCCGGCTTCCCGCCCGCATTCAAGGTGGACGGCAAGATGACGCCCGTTTCCAGCCAGGCGCTGACATCGCAGCACACCCAGGAACTGGCGCGCAGCATCATGAACGACCGCCAGGCTGCCGAATTCGAATCGACCCACGAGTGCAATTTCGCTATCAGTCCGCCCGGCATCGGGCGCTTCCGCGTCAACGTGTTCATGCAGCAGCAGCGTGTCGGCATGGTGCTGCGTACCATCACCACCAAGATCCCCACTTTTCAGGAGCTGGGACTGCCGGACGTCCTGAAGGATGTGGTGATGACCAAACGCGGCCTGGTGATCCTGGTCGGCGGAACCGGCTCCGGCAAATCCTCCTCGCTGGCTGCCATGCTCGGCCACCGCAACCATAACAGTTACGGCCACATCATCACCATCGAGGACCCGGTTGAGTTTGTGCATGACCACGACAAGTGCATCGTCACCCACCGCGAAGTGGGCGTAGATACCGAAAACTGGCACGCCGCGCTGAAAAATACCTTGCGCCAGGCACCGGACGTGATCCTGATCGGCGAGATCCGCGATCGCGAGACCATGGAATACGCGGTGGCTTTCGCCGAGACCGGGCACTTGTGCATGGCCACACTGCATGCCAACAGCGCCAACCAGGCACTCGACCGCATCATCAACTTCTTCCCGGAAGAACGGCGCGAACAATTGCTGATGGACTTGTCGCTCAACATCAAGGCGCTCATTTCGCAACGCCTGATTCCGAAGCGCGACGGCAAGGGTCGCGCTGCCGCCTTCGAGATCCTGCTCAACTCGCCGCTAATCGCCGACCTCATTTTCAAGGGCAATGTGCACGAGATCAAGGAAGTCATGTCCAAGTCGCGCGAACTCGGCATGCAGACTTTCGACCAGGCACTCTTTGTACTGCATGAAGCCGGCGCCATCAGCTACGAGGAAGCGCTCAAGAATGCCGACTCCGTGAACGACCTGCGCCTGAAGATCAAACTGGAAGGCCAGGCCACCAAGGACAGGGACGTGATGAGCGGACTGGATAATCTGCGGATGACCTGAAGCGTTGCGCTTGCATTCCCTTACTGTCGGGCCCTTTGCACCGCTTCTGCCGGATTACCGCCTTGCTGACGCTTTCAGACTTTTCTCCAGCCACGCGTCGCATGACCACTGACCCCGGCTCAGCACCAACAGCACGGCCAGCAAGATTCCCCAGCTAAAATGCTGGAACAGGCCCGCTTCGCTCAATCCCGAGTAATACGAATAGGCTGCAACCGCATTGAGGATGAACAGCCCTGCCGCGGCAAAACGCCCAAACAACCCCAGCACCAGCAACACTGACAAACCGAGCTCGCCCGCAGTCGCCATGTACGCCGCCACATCGGTGTTCAGCAATGGCACCTGGTAGACATCGCTGAACAAGTACAGCGTGCTGTCCCAGTTCTGTATCTTGGTCAGGCCGGATTTGAAAAAGACATTTGCAAGATAGAGCCTCAGACCCAGGTCCATCAGCGGCGCCAGATATTCCGGCAGATGCGCGGCGCTGAAGTAATACCTCATCAGGCGTGCCAGCAGGGTCATGGTGTCGCTCCCACGTTAAAAGTCGTAAAGATGTTTTGCGCCATCAGCTTCAGCAGCGTTCCCTGCAAGTCGAAGCCGGGATTCAGTGCCAGCGTTTCGGCAGTTGCATCGCCCAGCGAGATTCCGGCTTGTACGCGCTCCAGCCAGATAGCCTCCGCTCCTGTCAGTTCGCTGACCCGGACAATGTCATCCTTGCGGCTGACCAGCGCATAGCCGGGGCCTCCATCCAGATCGATATGAAAGTCTTCAGGTGCGCCGGGCTGATGGGCATGCCAGATGGCGGCGACCGGATAGGGGGAGCGCACCACTTGGCAAGACGGATGGGTATGCAAAACCAGATCCGAATATCGCTCGGGCGCAACTTGCGCCAGTTTGCCGATGTCCAGCGCAATCCCATCATCTACAAAATAGGCAACATGGCACGCCCACTCCAGTGCCGCCACATCCGGCAGATAAACCAGTTCCTTTGCCGGCTCGAAGGCCGCAATAAAGTCGGCCAACTCCGAACCGAAGTGATGCAGGTTCGCACTGCAGGAAGGATGTTGCTCGATGTATCGTTTTGCCAGGAAGCGGAAGAAATCGTCACCGACCAGCAGCTTGACGACCGGATACGCGCCCGCCAACGCATCATGCAGATTGCCGCGATAATTGTTGCGATAGACCCCGATCGCGGCTTCGGCGGAAAAATTTGTATATGCCTGATTTATCCGCGGCGATGGCATTTCGCCACGCACGATGGCGCGCGCAAAATTGGCAAGTTCTTCATGCAGCATGACACTCCTCCACTGCCTCCAGGCGCTGTTGGGCCTTTGCCGCTTCGCCCATCAGCACGGCAAGTTCGGGGATATCGGTATCCCATTCGATCAATGTGGGGCGCGGACCGATATGCCGCAACACGGACTCATACAATGCCCATACCTCGGGATAGATCGGATGGTCGTGCGTATCCACCAGACATCCATCGCGCATGCTGTACCCGGCCAGGTGGTATTCCTTCACCGCTTCCGCAGGAATGGTTTTGATGAATGCGTCGGCGTCGACGCCAAGATTGCGTACATTCACATACAGGTTCTCCACATCGAACAGGATGCCGCAGCCGGTGCGCTTTGTTAATTCTGCGAGGAATTCACCCTCGGTCATTTCGCTGTGGGAAAAGGACAGATAGCTGGACAGGTTCTCCACCAGCAATTGGCGCTGCAATTTTTGCTGCACTTGATCCACGCGTTGCGCAACATGGTCCAGCGCTTCGCGGGTATACGGAAACGGCAGCAGGTCGTTGATCACCATGCCGTCCACTGCATTCCAGCACAGATGCTCGGATACCGCAGCAGGCTGCACGTCATCGCACAGGCGGCTTAATGCAGACAGATGGCCCGCATCGAGCGGTGTCACGGAAGCCAGTCCCATGCCAACGCCATGCAGGCTGACGGGATAATGTTCGCGCACCTTGAGCAAGGTGTGCAGCGGCGCGCCCCCGCCGAAGAAATTCTCGCTATGGACCTCAACCCAGCCCAGCTTGGGCAAGGTATCCAGGACCTCGCGGTAGTGAGGTGCCCGCAAGCCGATACCTGCGGCAGACGGCAATGTATTGGTTGCGGGCCTGTTCATTACATCGACTTCAGCATGCCGCCAGCGATCTTGTCGCAGGTGCCTTTGGGGACGGCGACGAAGTCCATCGGGTCGTTGTTCTTGGTGGCCTGACCTGCGCAGGAATGCGCGCTCTTGTTACTGGAGCAATCGTTCTTGCCTGCCTTGGCGATCCCGAAACATTGTTCCATATCCATCTTCTTGTCGGCGGCACTCGCCGTGCCTGCCAGTCCCAGTGCCAACAAACCACCGATCGCCAACGACAACATCTTTTGCTTTTCCATTTTGATACTCCTTTTGCGGGTTGATGAAATTGATTGATAAAGTTCTTCCAACGATGTTCGGGCCGGATTCTGAATTCCGATACACAGCATCCCTCCCTCGCACCGATTGATTCGGACGTGCCGAAATTTTGGTTACACGACGAATGAAAATATTTTCAAATGGATTTCAAATTGAACAGGTGAGTGGGGATGCTCACTGGTACAGCGCGGGAAACTGCTTGCGCAATTGTTCCAGCTTGGGCATGTCGTTGAACACGATGTAGGGCTGGTAGGGATGCAAAGCCAGATAGTTCTGATGATGCTCTTCGGCCGGATAGAACTGTCGCAGCGGCACCACCTGGGTGACGATGGGTGCCGGAAATGCGTGCGCTGCAGTGAGTTCGTCGATATAGCTTTGTGCGGCCCGCAGCTGTTCGGTACCGGTGTAAAAGATCGCGGAACGATACTGGCTGCCGGTATCGGGACCCTGGCGGTTCAGCTCGGTTGGGTCGTGCGCAACGCTGAAGAATACCTGCAGCAATTGCCGGTACGTCACCCGCGCCGGATCGAAACGAACCTGCACCGATTCCGCATGCCCGGTATTGCCTTCACTCACCATCTCGTAATGCGCGGTGGACGCGGCTCCGCCGGCATATCCGGACACGACGCCGGTCACGCCTTTGACATGCTTGAACACCGCGTCCACGCCCCAGAAGCAGCCTCCCGCAAAAACCGCCGTCTGCTCGGCGGGTTCGGCGTTCGCATTCGGCGTGGCCGCCAGGCTGAGCACGAGACAGAGGCCACCTAACAAATGACGGCTGACGGCTTTGATGGATTTCATGATGAGACTCCTTTTGAGCTAGCCGAAGGTGAAGGCAAACGCCTCTGCGTCGGCATCCAGAAATTCAATACGGAAAGTCAGGTTCTTTATCTTTCCGCTTTGTCGCACGAGCTGGTACAGGCGTTGTTCCTGTATCACCCCATAGCCTTCGGCATCGGTGTCTGCCCCGTGGTCCTTGCCGGGCGCCCGTCCATCCAGGGTGATTTTGAAACGCACCGGCTTGCCGCTGTGCGAGCCCAATACCAGATGCAGGTCACGCCCGCGATAGCGGTAGCTGATGGCGCCCCGGCCCGGCTGCAACAGCGCGGATTCCGGGCTGACCAGCCACGAGCCGCTCAACGCCCATTGATCCGGCTTGAGCACATGCGGAATGCTATAGCGCGCAGGCATATCGCGCCTGATCTCCTCGGGCGACGAAAAATTCTGCTGGCGCTGGTAACCGAGGTAAGTCTCCGGAGATCGTTCCATATCCGCCGCCGCTGCCGTTGCGCCTGTTCCCGCGACCTGCACCAGATCATCATTTACAGCCACATCCTGATGCGCCTCCTTGAGCAAGGCCTGGATCATCAACTCGGTTTCCTGATATGCACCTTCGCCGAAATGTTGATGGCGTATGCGCCCCTGGGCGTCGATCAGGTAATGTTCGGGCCAATATTCGTTCTGGAACGCGTTCCAGATCGCGTAATCGTTGTCGATCGCCACCGGGTATTTCACACCCAGTTCATGCACGGCCTGTTCGACGTTGTGCAGGTCTTTCTCGAAAGCGAACTCCGGTGCGTGCACGCCGACGATGACCAGACCCTGGGCGCGATATTTCTCGTCCCACGCCTTGAGGTACGGCAAGGTGCGCAGGCAGTTGATGCAGGAATAGGTCCAGAAATCCACCAGCACGACCTTGCCGCGCAATGCATCCTGGCCCAGTGCCGGTGAATTCAGCCATTGTGTCGCGCCATTCAGCGGTGGCGCCACGCGTGCCCCGGCAACTTCGGTCGCATTGGAGCGCGGCACCAGATTTTCGATCAGGCGCTGCTCGGCAGCCGTCGTGTTCGCTGAAGTCAGCTGTGCCAGAAAGCGCGTATCCCAGCCGAATGCGATCACGACGATGCTCGCGACCACCGCGACACCCAGCACGCGCCGCACCCACTCTTCGACGCCGAAGCTGCGTTTCATCCAGCCGATCACGCGGCCGCTGGCCAGCAGTGCCACACCCAGCGAGGTCGCCGCACCAGCGGCAAACACCAGCAGCAGCAATGCGCTGTGCAGATTCGCACCGTTCAGCGCCGCGCCGGCCAGCACCAGACCCAGGATCGGTCCGGCACAGGGTGCCCACAGGAAGCCGACGGCCACGCCCAGCAGCAGCGAACCTTTGATGCTGCCCTGACTGTCGGCACGTTGTTGCAGGCGACCTCCCAACGCGACGAAGGGGCGCATCATGCGTTCCGACCATGACGGGAAGATCAATGCCAGTCCCAGCAGCAGCAACAGCAGCATCGCCGCGTAGCGGCCGTATTGATTCACTTCGACCAGCCATGCGCCGCCCACGGCAGCCAGACTGGCCAACACCGTGAAGGTCGCTGCCATACCGAGCAGGATTGGCAGACCGGAGCGGCTGTAAGACTGTTCCGATCGTGCAAACACAAAGGGCAACACCGGCAGCACGCACGGACTGAGGATGGTAAGCACGCCGCCAAGCCAGGCGAGCAGGAAGATCAACATGATGTTTGTTCCTTGTGCCGGGAATTATTTGGGTCTGGGCACAAAGCGCAGCGCCACCGTATTCATGCAATAGCGCAGCCCGGTCGGTTGCGGGCCGTCGTCGAATACATGGCCAAGATGCGAATCGCACAGGGCACAACGCACTTCGGTGCGTGTCATGCCGAACATGCGATCCGTGATATTGCGCACGTTCTCCGCAGCGATGGGCTGCCAGAAGCTGGGCCAGCCGGTGCCGGAATCGTATTTGGTGGCGGCATCGAACAATGCGTTGTCGCAGCACACGCAGCGATACAGACCGGGTTCGTGCCTGTCGTAGCCGGGCTGGGAGAACGCCCGCTCTGTTCCCTGCTGGCGCGTCACTTCGTAGGCCAGCGGCGACAGGCGCCGTTTCCACTCGGCATCCTTGTTCACTTTGGTCAGGATGACCGGCCCGAGCGGCTTGCCGTCATCGGAATACTGCATCACGGTCACCTTGTCCGCGGAGGTTCCCGCATTGGAGCGCGTGGAATACGTCAAAGCCATACCGGATAAAGCCATCAAGAATTGTCTGCGTTGCATGATGTTGCCTCCTGTGCGTTAGTCTCATTCGATAGGAGAACCCAAACCAGTTATGATTCATCCATTCGCACGTATATTCGAAGCTGCTCGATAAATAGTTACAAAAATCTCCGGGATCCTCGTGACGGAACAAAACGACAATCTGGAAACATTGATGCGGCGGTCACTGGCCGGAGACCAGCGTGCCTACGCTGCGCTGTTGCATGAGACCACACGCCTGTTGCGCCCGTTCCTTGCCAAGCGCCTGAGTATCGCCAATGAAGTGGATGACCTGATGCAGGAGATTCTGCTCTCCATCCACAAAGCCCGCCATACCTATGACGGCAATCGTCCTTACAGACCTTGGGTGTATGCGATCGCAAAATTCCGGCTGCAGGATCACCTGCGCGTCCATTATTCGGACCAGTTGCGCCATGCCCTCGATTTCGATGAACTCGAAGAATATTTGCTCGAGCCTGTAACCGAATCGCTGATGTCATACGAATCCATCAGCGGGGAAGTGGAGAAACTCCCCGAGAAACAGGCGATGATCCTGCGCTTCCTGCACCAGGACGGTTACACCGCCAGGGAAGTGGCCGAGAAAACTGGCATGACCGAATCTGCGGTCAAGGTCGCAGCACACCGCGCCTACAAGGTATTGAGAAAGAAGCTGGAAAGATAATGGCAAATATCGACGATCTCGTGACGACACTTGCGCAGGATGCGGCGGCGATAAAGCCTGCGCCGCACCCGTTTTTGCTGTGCTTTCAATGGATGGGCGCGGCGGCAATCTACCTGGCGCTCGCGCTGGCGATCTCCGGACCCCGCCCGGACCTGCTTGACCGCTTCCACCATGCCTGGTTCGTCGCCGAGATCGCGGCGTTGCTCGGCGTGTTCATCGTCACCTCGCTCAGCACCGCCCTGCTGGCGTTTCCCGACCTGCACCAGAAGCGCCGCCTGGCCTTCGCACCCATTGCCGCTTTCGCGCTGTTCCTGGCTGTCATGTTCCTTGCCTGGCGGGCCGATGCCCCGCCCTCGCCGCTTCCCGTACACAGTTTCGAGTGCACCCTCAGTATCGCGCTGATGACGTTGCTGCCCGCGGCATGGGCCTTCTATTCCCTGCGCAAATTTGCCAGCACGCACTACCGGCTCGCAGGCAGTGCCGCCCTGCTCTCTGCGTTCAGCGTGGGGGCGCTGTGGCTCCGGTTGCACGAAGATACAAACTCCATCGCGCACCTTGTCGAATGGCATTACCTGCCCATGCTCTTCATCGGACTTGGCGGACTGTGGCTGGGGAAAGTGTTGCTGAAATGGTGATGCGTCGGAATTGCCTGAATAGGCACGGATTTGTGACGTACATTGGTTCGCCGCCGCCCAAAAAGCCCAAAGCCGGCAAATAAACGACCTTTCAAGTGCATTAAGATTTGTCCAATGCCTCCTATACCTGTACATTGACGCCTCAAGCTATATGGCTGGTGCGGTAATGACCCTATGAAAGAAATCCTGCAATACCTGAAGGCGCATGGCGAGCGGCTCGATACCGACATCGCCGAAGCGACCGGCATCTCGCTGGCCAAGGTACGCGTTCATTTGTCAGAGCTCGCCGCCCAGGGCGAGATCATGGTGTGCCATTCGACCAAGTTCGAAAAAGGTAAAAAGATCGAAGGCATCAGTTGCCGCCTGGCCGGATTCATTCCTCCGGCAGCCCCAGGCCGAAAATCAAAATCGCAGCTGAAGTTGTCATAAGTTCCCGCGCCGTCTTTCACCCTTAGTCGCAACAGCTTCTGATGGTGTGGTTTTACGGCAAGGCTGGTACATGCGCATGCGTGTCCTGATATAGTTATATCAACTTTCAGCCGGCCAGCAGCCATGACAAAACATACCACTCCCGATCACGCACGGCTCGACCGCGTCGTTGCCGAAGCGCGCAAGCAGCGCGAACTGCGCGAGGCCGGATACCGCGAACGGGCGCTCAAATTGTTTCCCTGGATCTGCGGGCGCTGCGGGCGCGAGTTTTCCGGCGCGCGCCTGCGCGAACTGACCGTCCATCACAAGGACCACAACCACGACAACAACCCGCTGGATGGAAGCAACTGGGAGTTGCTGTGCCTGTACTGTCACGATAACGAACACTCGCGCGTGATGGATGAAGTGGTGCGAGACCGGAATGCCGAGAAACAGACGACGGCGACGCACAATCCCTTCGCAGACTTGAAATCGTTACTGCAGAAAAAATAGTTGTGCACGTACTACCTCGCTCGATTCCGGATAATCGGCGATCTATTTTTACCTTTATGCAGCGCGTGAGTGTTCCAAACGTTTTTCTTCAGACTGCAATTCGCCCAATTCGGCATCGGTAAACACACGTGACCGGGAATGGAGTGCCTTGCCTTCCGGCACCTCCAACGAAATCGTACCGCCGCTCCCCTCGATCACATTGATGATCACCTGTGTGTGCTTCCAATATTCATACTGCACCTCGCCAATATAAAAAGGCAACCGCCGATGTCGCCAAGATAGGCATCTCCGCCACAGATGGTGATTTCGCCGGGCAAAAAACAGCTGGCTGCGCTGTGGTCGCAGCAGCCTCCGGACTGGTGAAACATGAGCGAGCCGTGCTTCTTTTTCGCGCATTTGACTGCCGACTGCCGTGACTGGTCACACACCTGCATATGTTACAAGTGTGGATTGTTCGCTGAACACCGGGAACCTTGATGGCTGGTAACGTGCCTTGGAACTTTTGTGGGCAGGAAATGCCCAGTGACGATGCCGCCCAAGAAGTATTGGGATTTCATATTGAAAGAATTCCCTCGACGCGCCGAATTCTTGAAAAATAGACTTCGCCTGAACACCCCTGTAGGCAGATTAATATTGGCTTCCCGGGGGTGTTCAGGGACGACTATTCAGGCAATCAAACACTAAGTCCTCGAATCAGAACTTGTAACGCAAGGAGACTTCGAAAGCTTGCTGGGAGTGCGTTGTCGTATTTGTCGTAGCCCCAGGAATCTGGCTTATTGCAACAGTTTTCGCGACTTCCGGAGTGATCACGGCCGCACCCTCAATTGCAAGCGATTTGGAAAGATCGTAACCGCCTCCAAAGGTATAGGAATTTGTCACGATGGCAGGGAAGAACAGGTTGTTGAAGATATTGATGGCTGCATTGCGATACGTGTCGTTTGCGGTTGCAGCAATCGGATCGTT